>OFDN01000002.1_pt1 | contig 435324 bp, 433 predicted proteins | sample 1520971 | NCBI WGS metagenome assembly OFDN01 (sample SAMEA94257418, study PRJEB24077) | hot springs metagenome | biome: Aquatic biome; feature: Geographical feature; material: Water | place: India | collected 2012-06-12 | depth 5 m
ATCCCGACAAGAAGTCGGGAAGGCCATTGGTTCGAATCCAATCGGGATCACAAGTTCACAAAAGCCCTTCACGCTATTGAGGCCGAAGGGCTTTTTTATTGCTACATGATTTTATTGATCGTTGAATTCAATTTGGTAGAGCATCCCGACAAGAAGTCGGGAAGGCCATTGGTTCGAATCCAATCGGGATCACAAGTGCATAAAAGCCCTTCGCGCTATTGAGGCCGAAGGGCTTTTTTATTTCTACATGATTTTATTGACCGTTGAATTCAATTTGGTAGCGCATCCCGACAAGAAGTCGGGAAGGCTATTGGTTCGAATCCAATCGGGATCACAAGTTCACAAAAGCCACGATAACGTAAGAGACTTTATTTTTTACTAGCAGCAATTCGTTAAGGCCTTGTTTTGCGCATTTAAGAGTGCCTATTTCCTTTTTTTCAGTACAGATCGTTATTTCCCAATGAGTATATTGTATTCATCAGGGATTTTTACGCCTGCAAAATGATTTGTCAAACCATAAAAAATTAAAATCATCAAACAAATCCCCATGAAAATAATTGCTTTTGCTTGTTGGTTTGGAGTTAGACCCAATACCTTGCACTTCATCTTTTTGTAGTGAATTGCTGCCACGTGTCCGAAAAAAGCAATAATTGCTAATCCGTAATAAGGGATAAAGAAGATGTTATAAGGAAAAGTGTTTAATCCGGCAACACCAAAATAGAAGTTGGTATCCAGGTGAAATATGTAACGCCCGCCTATAACTGCACTTAGATGTATAACAAAGAAAAATGAAAGATAAAGCCCTGTCCAAATTTGCAGTTTCTCAAAATCAGAATTTGTGTTTTTTAGCTTTTTGCGGAAAAGAGTAATGCCTGTAATTATTTGGATAGTAACAGAGCTTAATAAAATAATTTCAGCAAAAATAGTACGATAAACGGGCCGCAAAGCATTCATTACTTCAATGTGTTTGTTTGCTCCCCATAAACTGCAAAAGTGATTGAATAAATGAAGTGCTATGAAAATTGTAATTATTAATCCTGAGAAATAATGAACCCGTTTCATTTCAATAAAGTTTCCTCAAAACTATGTTTCATAAGAGAAATTACATTTGATATAAATCAAATTCGCTCTTTACGAATCCGGCTTAATGTCTCAAGAGTAATACCTAAATAAGAAGCAATGTAGGTTAATGAAACCCGTTGGGTAATATCAGGTCTTATGTTTAGCAAGTTTATATATTTTTGAGCAGCCGTTTCAAATTGAACAGAAACTATTCTCTGCTGAAGCCTTAGCATTGTTTTTATCACAACAAGCTTTTCAAGTTTATCAAACTCTGGGTATTTAGTTGATAAAATTTCAATATGTTTTTTTGAAATCTCTAGTAAAACGGTAGGCTCTAAAACTTCGATATAATGGGGGCTTGGGATGTCTAAGTAAAAGCTGTTTATTGAACAAATAAAGTCATTATCAAAAGCAAACCAGTCTGTTATGTCTTTACCCTCTTTAAGGTAAAAAGCCCTGGCGCAGCCTTTAATTATAAAGTAAGCTTTATCAGCATATTGACCTTCTTTTACAATTTTTTCACCGTTTTGTACATGCAATATTTTAGATACATCTAATAGGCTGTTTATGCAGCTGTCAGAGAATTTGATATAGTTTTCTTCTATTGCCCCAATAATATCTTCTTTTCTCATACAGGTTAGTACATCTTGATGGCACTTACAAAGCTCCTACTAATTACGAAAATTACTTGCCGTTTGACTTTCATGCGCACAGAGATATTACACAAATAAGTTAATATCAACTCCAACGCCGTCAATTTTTTTTAATCATATAAGCAGGCTGCTTTTATTTAAGGATTTTATTTACTTACCGTAAACCCATATCGTATAGCATCTTTAAGTACATCAATATTTATATCTTTTAACTTTTTAAACTTAATGCAGTAACCTGTTATGCCTGCTTTTCCTAAACTTTTTCCGTATGTATCGGCCAAGTGAGTTTTATCATCAATGCCAAGAATATATACTGAGATTCCGCTTGTGTTTGCACTAATACCCACTTGATAAAACTCTCTGGTTTTGCCGTCAGTATATTTCATGGTTTGAAGTCCATAACCGATATTAGGGTTTGAAACTACTTTGTTGTCACTGTTTTTACCATCCAAGAACCACAATTGGCAGTCGGGTTTCATCTCCATAATAACACGGTGCAACTCATGCATATCCTTGCGTTTCGCTTCGGGCTGACTTGTAATATACTCGTTGATTTGTTCTATAACGTTCATGGGGTAATATGGGCGTTTTTTGCTTAAAGAAAAGGTAATAGCAAAGTTATAAGAATGAATAGAACTATATCAGGTTTGGAAGCGGCATAAATTGTTATCGTTGTATCCATGTTATAAATCGCAAAAGGTAACATTGTGAAGAGTTACTTTTAATGCTTTGATAAAATACCCTTAAAGCTGCGGATGTTGTTTTGCAAAATATGTTTAAGTGGATTAAATACATAATTTCAATTGTACTGTTTGTTGTTTTTTGTGCTAAAGGGGTTTCGCAAACGGATGATTTGATGATTGTTGAGTATGTGGACTGGAATCCCGGTAGTGGGTTCGGGGTTAAAATTTACAATCCCACAAGCAGTACTATAAACCTATCGTCGTACACATTAGATGTGTATAATAACGGGGCTACTTCGCCCAACGGCTCGTACACTCTTAGTGGTTCTCTTGCTGCGGGGGCATCCATCATTGTAGGTAATACACCGTATTGCAATACCAACTGTGCAGCTACTTGTAATCTTGTAAACTCAAACGCAGGCGTTAACGGAAATGATGCAATTGCATTGCGTAAGAGCGGGGCTTACATTGATATGGTAGGATTAGTAGGGTACGACCCGGGTTCACAAGGGTGGAAGGTGGATAATACATCCGATGCCTTGTTGTGGCACAAGATTGTCCGCAACTCAAACAATTGTACCCGTTATACATCCACAAGCGGTTCAGGGGCTAATTCGTGGCCCAACAGTTCGTCGGTAAACGTTTCAGGCTGGACGGTTTCAGGTTATTCGTGCATTACAGGCGGGTTCTCGCTGAGTGGTTCGGGAGGTACACCAAAAATTAATATCCCTTCTACTGATACAGTAGTGTGCAGTGGCACATCAATAAACTTTACAGCCAATGCCGCTTATAAATGGTACCGCAAAAACAACAGTGGGATTGCAACACTAAGTAACAGTGCTTCTACGCTTTCTATATCATTTAACCAAAGCGGAACCGATACTGTAGTTATTGAAGGAAATTCATGCGGAGTAGCTTCCTATGATACGCTGGTAGTTAAAGTAGGCGCCCCTTTCTCATTTACTTTTGGTGCTGATAGTACCTACTGCGGGCAGATAAATGCCGTACTGAACCCTGCAATTAGCAATGCTACTTATGTGTGGCAGGATAATTCGACAGCAGCTACTTACCAGCCCACTGTCGCTGGTACGTATTGGGCAAAAGCTACCCGTGATAATTGCACAGCGGCTGATACCATTGTGATAGGGCTTCAAAATGCGGTGGTTCCCAGTTTAGGAGTAGATACAGCCATTTGTGCGGGCGATAGCATTAGTAAATCATTTACATGTACAGGATGCAGTTATTTATGGAGCACTAACCAATCAACCCCAGCAATAACCATTAAGCAAGCGGGCAGTTATTGGCTGGAGGTTACCGATGGTAATTGCAAAACACGAGATACGGTGGTAATTACAATAAAGCAAGGCCCTGCGGTTGCTTTGGGTAATGATACTGCTGTATGTGCCGGCGATAGTCTTTTAAAAACTTATAACTGTACAAGCTGCAAATATCTTTGGAATACAGGCGACACCACGGCTTCTATTTACATGAAACAAGCAGGCAGCTACTGGCTGCGTGCTGATAACGGTTGTGTGAACAGTGATACTATTACGCTGTCAATCAATCAGCTTCCTTTGGTTAGCTTGGGTGTCGATACCTCTTTTTGTGCAGGAGATAGCATCACAAAATCATACATCTGTGTAGGCTGCACTCATTTGTGGAGTACCACAGAAGCCACACCAAACATTACTATTAAGCAGGCAGGAAATTATTGGTTACAAGTAAATAACGGATGTAAAAACTGGGATACAGTAACAGTAACCGTTAAACAACCTCCGATGGTTAGTTTAGGTACTGATACTGCGGTATGTGCAGGAGATAGTATTATTAAATCGTTTAGTTGTGCCGGATGCACTTATAACTGGAGTACAACTGATACCGTGCCTTCAATTTCTATCAAACAAAGCGGGGTGTATTGGCTTAAAGCCACAAATGCAGGTTGCTCAGCCTTTGATACAATTATTGTAGCATCAAAACCATCGCCAGTGTTTTCATTGGGTAGTGATACTTCAATATGTAGTTCGGGCGGAAGTTATACTCTCAAAACACCATTAAACGGCACTGCTAAGCAATGGAGTACCGGAGCGGCATCCGATTCATTAGTTGTAACTACGGCAGGAGTTTATTGGGCCAGACTTACCGCAAACGGTTGCAGTTATATTGATACTATAACGATTCGTGCGGCAACTGCACCGTCAAAAAAATTAAAAGATACTTCGGTTTGTAGCGGTCAGAGTGCTGTTTTAGATGCTACCATCGCCGGAGCCACTTATTTGTGGGACGATAACAGTACCCAAGCAACCCGAGTGGTGAGTGCTAAGGGCAAATACAAAGTAGTTTTTATGCTGAACGGGTGTGCCTTTGCAGATTCAGCGGTACTTAACTTAGACTCATTGCCGGCAAAACCTGTACTAAACGATATTACTGTTTGTGAAGATGCTGTATTGACAATTGATGGTACTACTAAAGGTGCAACCTCGTACATATGGAACACGGGAGAAACCACACCATTAATTTCTCCTGACTCAGGAGGCATTTATGTGGTGGCTGCCATCAACAAATGCGGTGCTGTTTTCGATACTATGTTACTAAAAGTAGAAGATTGTAACCCCCCGTATATTCCTAACGTGTTTACCCCGAATGGAGATAGTCTTAACGACGGTTTTTATATTGACTACAAGAATGTAAACTCGTTTAAAATCGAAATATACAGTCGTTGGGGTGAACGAGTGTTTGAGTCGAATTCTCCTTCGTTTATTTGGCGGGGTGATTATAACGGTCAATTAGTACCTTCAGGGGTATATTTTTATATTATTTCCTCACAATCGGGAATAGGGAGAACAAATAATACATCAGGCACAATAACGCTTATCCGTTAGCTAAATTTTCCTTGTGTTTTTCTTCAAGAAAAATATTTTCTTTCTTGAAAGAAACTTATTTTGCCGTTAATATGAATCCTGAAATAATAACTATCCCTGAGAAAAAATTGATAGGGATGCATATCACTGTTACTCCTGAAAATAACCCTACCGCTGAATTGTGGCGAAAATTTATGCCACGGAGGAGGGAAATTACCAATGCAGTGGGCGCAGAGGTGGTTTCAATGCAGATTTTTGACACATCTACTCAGTTTGGAGCTATGCAACAACCCCCAACGTTTGAAAATTGGGCTGCGGTTGAAGTTGGCGATTTCAGTGTGGTACCCGATGGTATGGAAACGTACACCCTAGCAGGCGGAAAATATGTAACCTATTTGCACATAGGCACTGATGCCAAGTATTTTGAAAATTTGGGATATATGTTTACTGAGTGGCTGCCCGCAAATGGCTTAACTGTGGATAGCAGGGAGCATTTTGAGTTGTTGGGCGAGCGGTACAAAGTAAACGACCCGGCATCAGAAGAGGAAGTTTGGATTCCGGTTAAATAAAAGCCGCTGATATGATTGGAAATTTTGATAACGAAACGTTTGAAGGTAAAAACTACTCAGGGCAAGCACTGCTAAAGCAAGAGTATGATACCTGTGTGTTTAAAGGGTGTGATTTTTCGGAGGCTGATTTATCAGGCACATCATTCATGGATTGTGAGTTTATAGATTGTAATATCAGCAATGCAAAACTAAAAGACACTTCGTTTAGGGATGTAACGTTTAAAAACTGTAAGCTGTTGGGGTTAAACTTTAGCGTGTGTAATAAGTTTCTGTCGTTATTAAAGTTTGAGGATTGTGTGCTCACCATCGCATCGTTTTTTAAACTAAAGCTGGGGGGTACTAAATTTAAGAATTGCAACCTGCGGGAAGCTGATTTTGCCGATGCAGATTTTACCGCTTCGGTATTTGCAAATTGTGATTTTAGCGGAGCTATTTTTGATAATACAGTACTTGAAAAAGCTGACTTTAGAACGTCGTATAATTTCTCAATCAGTCCTGAAAAGAATAAAATCAAAAAGGCCAAGTTTTCTTTAAATACAGTAGCCGGATTGCTTGAATCGTACAATATTGAAATTGAATAAATTACCGAAGACGAGTCGCTCCGGTAATATCTAAAAGCTTTATCAGAGTTGGCTATTGGCCGTCGCGGGCGCGTTTCAAGTCTTCAATAACAATTTTTTTCATTCCCAGCATGGCTTGCATGGCACGGTTAGCTTTTTCGGGGTCGGTATCGTATAAATATTCACCCAGAACCTCAGGAATAATTTGCCAAGATAAACCAAACTTATCTCTAAGCCAGCCACATTGTTCTTCTATGCCGCCTTCAGTAAGTTTTTCCCAATAGTAGTCAACTTCTTCTTGGTTTTTACAACTTACAAAAAACGAAACCGCAGGAGTGAATTTAAACATGGGGCCACCGTTTAGTGCCATAAAATCCTGTCCGTTTAGTTGAAATGTGGCCGAGAAAGCAGGGCCATTAGGTCCTTGGCGCATAATGTTGCCAATTTTAGAATCTTTAAAAACTCCGGCATAAAAGTTAACGGCCTCTTCAAGGTTGCCGTCAAACCAAAGGAATGGGGTAATTTTTTGCATAGTTTAGTTGTATTAAATTGTTTTATAGTTTGTTATACAAAAGTAGAGATAGCAATATATACTCCAAAGGTGGTTATGCGGCAATTTTAAGGGCACTTTGCGGCACACTGTTTTTAAGCCCCCCTTGTTGCTGTAGAGGATGAAGTAAAATGTAAGATAGTGAGGATGGAGCCGGAACGGTGTGCTGTGTTTTTTGCAAAAAGGCTAAGCCTCTTCGTCAAAATAAATCTTGTAGAACTTTTTACCCGTTACCTCATCGTAGCCGCGCTCAATAAGATTACGGTCGCCGTGTATGTACACGTGGAAGTTCTTATCCAGTTTTAGCACGCTTTTAAACGTACGGGATTGTTTTTTAACGGCTTGGTTTGAAATATCAAAACTCTCCTCAAACGAAAAATTGTTTTCCTTTTCGAAGGTGTCCTTAAACCCGTTAAAGCTTTCAATCAATTCGGGTTGACCAAAAATTTCCTCAGTAAAAGCGTTGTTATCAAACGATTCATTCCGTTTAAAAAAATCAACCGAACGGTTCAGAATATCAATTTGGTCGCTTTTAGCCACTTCAAACCTGCTTGGAAGTTCATTTACAACAAAGTCTTTGCAAAGCTTCAAATAGTTAGCCGTATTAAAATAGTTATCCTGCAAAGGTTTTACTGAAAGAAAATCATCGGTCCAAAACTGGGCTTCACTGCCGCGGTTGGTATTATCAACAATGGCAATTTTGTATCCGTCGGCCTTATTAATGTTGTATATTAAACAGCCTTTGTCCAAATGCTTAGGGTCTATCCCCTCCAGCAAATTTAACTTAGATAAGCCGGTGCGGTTAAACTCAATATTTAAAAAGCGGTCTTTGTTTTCTGATTTAAAAATACCCAGCACGTCCACCGTTTCATTGTCTATTACACAACCCGTAAAAAGCACTACATACACCTCGCCCGCTTTTATTTTCGGGTGATTAGAGCATTCGTACAAGTGCTTGCATATATTTTTTGACAGTGGTTGAAACAAACTGATATCCTCAAACAACTGCCCTGCGTAATTGTATATTTCATTCAAGCCTATATCAGATGAATGGTTGAAACTATAAAACTCTTCGGTAGTAAAGGGTTTTAAGAAAAACTTAAGCAAAACTGCTTGTTCATCATCTCCAAGTTCGTTCAATACGTCCTTTTCAGTTAGCTTGCAGCCTTCATCCTTTTGTTTGTTGCCGGCGTAGTGTATTGTAAGGCGGGCAATATCAGCCATTGAGAAATCAACCATAAAGGCAAAAATAAATAAAAGGCACTACCACATAAGTAAAATTACTGTTGGTATAGTTTTACTTCTACAAAATAAGTTTTGAATTTATTGTTTACTTACATTTTATTAACTTGTGAATAGTAAGGAAAGAGATTGTTTATGCTGTTTTTGCAGCTAATTAATAGAGCTATACTATGGATACGGGTGATTCTTTAAAGGGCTTTTTTGATATGGCCCCCTACGCAATGTTGGCGGTTGACATGGAAGGTACTATTGTTTTGACCAATACATACCTTGAGACATTGTTTGGATATGAGGAGGATGAGCTTATCGGCAGAAAGTTGATTGAGTTAGTTCCTGAAATTCACAGAGGGGTGCATGAGCGCGGAAGAGTTGAGTTTATGGCGCAAGCTAAAAATGATGATGTAGTTAGAGGAAGAGAGTTTGGAGCCAAACGTAAAGACGGAACTCTTTTTTTTGCTGAGGTAACAGTAAGCGTTTATACAAGCGGAGCTAACAGGATGTCTATAGCGGCAGTAAAGGATGTTACGGAGCGCCATATATTGTATAACCAACTGAAGGTAAGCAACGATACTTTTAAAGGGGCTTTTCAATATTCAGCAATAGGGATGGCATTGGTTTCTATTGAAGGGAAGTTTATTGAGGTGAATGGCAAGTTGTGTGAAACAGTAGGTTATACCGAGGAAGAGTTGCTGGCAACCGATTTTCAAACAATTACTCATCCTGATGATTTGAGTATTGACCTTGACTATTTACACATGATGTTGCGCGGTGAGATTAAAGCCTATCAAATAGAGAAAAGATATATACACAAAAACGGTAGTTTAGTATGGGTGTTGCTCGCTGTATCATTAGTGCGGGATGTTAATGGCAAGCCGCTAAACTTTGTTTCGCAGGTAAAAGATATTACGACAAGAAAATATGCAGAGGAAGAATTGAAAAAAAGTGAGCAACGATGGTTGTTTGCTTTAGACGGTTCAGGCGAAGGTGTTTGGGATTGGGACAGAAAAAACGATACCGTGTTTTTTTCAACGCAATGGAAGCGAATGCTTGGATATGACGAGGATGAAATTGGTGATAGATTGACCGAATGGAGCGAAAGGGTGCATCCGGAAGATATTGAAAAGTGCTATGAGGATTTGAATAAGCATTTTAGGGGCGAAACTCCCTTTTAAATTAATGAGCACAGGTTATTATGTAAAGACGGGACGTATAAGTGGATACTTGACAGGGGGAAGGTAATTGAGAGGGGAGACGATGGAAAACCTTTGAGGGTGATAGGTACGCTCAGTGATATATCAATACAAAAAGAGAAAGAGCATTTATTGCAGCAATCAATAGCTATTATTAGTGAACAAAACGCCCGTTTGATGAATTTTGCTCACATTGTGTCGCACAACTTGCGTTCACATTCGGGCAATTTTCAGTTATTATTAAACTTGCTTGAGAACGCTGAAAATGACGATGAATACAAACAAATGCTAAGCTTACTTAAGGAGAATGCACAATCATTAGACGAAGCAATAAAACACCTAAATGATGTGGTGCAAATACAAACAAATGCAAACATATCGAAGCAGGAGTTGGGTTTACGTTCGTTTATAGTTAAAACTACCGATACCTTGGCGGGTGAGATTACCAAACACAATGTGAAGGTGGTGAATCATGTATCTGATTACGAAAAAGTATATTATAACCCCGCCTACCTTGAGAGTGTATTACTTAACTTTATTTCGAACGGAATAAAATACAGACATCCGGAAAGACACCCTGAAATTGAGCTTTCTACAGGAAAAGAGGATGGAAAACTATATTTATCAATAAAAGATAATGGAATTGGTATAAATTTGGAAAAGTATGGTAAAAAGCTTTTCGGCTTGTATAAGACCTTTCATGGAAACAGTGATGCACGTGGAGTAGGATTATTTATCACTAAAAATCAAGTTGATGCCATGGGGGGAAGTATTGATGTGAAAAGCGAACCAAATAGCGGAACAACATTTAAAATTTTTTTTAATGAACGGCAGAATTGACGTTGCATTTATTGTTGATGACGACCAAATATATGTGTTTGGTTTAAAGAAGCTTATAGCCATTAACAATTTATGCAAAAACATTTTAGTATTTGAAAATGGGGAAAAAGCGATGAATTATATCACCCCAATAATGAAAAACAGCGAGCAATTGCCCGATGTAATTTTACTTGATTTGAATATGCCAGTAATGGACGGTTGGGAATTTTTAGATGAGTTTATTAAAATTAAACCTAACCTTAGCAAAAAAATACAGATATACATGGTGAGCTCATCAATAAATCCTGCCGATATTGAAAAAGCCAAGCAATACGAAGAATTATCGGATTACCTGATAAAACCCATCAGCATTGAAGAACTGCACAGGGTATTTACTTTAGCCGCTTAATAATAATTAGTTTTTTGGGCTTGGTGGTAAACTATCCGCAGGGGTAGTTTTTTGTGGTGGATTGTCAGCCTTGTTTTTCTCTTTCTTTTCCTTCTTTTTACGCTCTAACTCCTCTTTTTTCTTGCGTTTCTCTTCTCCTCTTGCCGCTTTTTGTTTGGCTTTCTCTTCGGCTTTTAGCTTTTTGGTATCTTCTTTCTCCTTCTTCTTGGCCTCTAACTCTTTTATTTTAGCATTCTTTGCAGAGTCTTCTTCCGCTTTTTGGCTTGCTGCAATGCGTTGTTGCTCACGTTTCTCACGCCTACGTTCCGCCTCACGGTCAATTTTTTCATAGTCGGGTACTTCCTCTACCTCGCGTTTTTCAATCCTGAAATCCTCTCCTAAAAACCACGCATTATTTAACTCAATGGCAGTAAAATATAGCGTAGCAGCTCGTTTTTTATAATGGCAATCAATCTCTACCACACTAAACTTTTTTCCATCCTGCGTTTGCACCAAATGCCTCACTTCGTCCTTCTCAAGCTTTGATAAAGGCATATCCATTGATTCTGCCTCCTTTTTCAAAGTTTTAAACGAGCGTTTCAACGCATACTCTACCTGCTTTTGGGCTACCAGCACTTGTTGGGCCTGCTTTTCAATATCCATAGAGTCGTAAGTGCTTTTCAAGTCATTATAACTCGGATAAAAAGGCTTCAGGCTGTCGAACTCCTCGTGATGAAGAGCCATAAATACTGAATCGGCAAGACCTGTAAGCGTTTGTGCTTGCAATGTCGCACCACTAAACAATAGGGTTAATATCAGCGAGTATATTTTAAAAAACTGTTTCATGCAGGCATACAAAGGTACGGTACAAAGTATTTATATACTTGCTTTGATAAACGTAAACAACCCCGTTGAAATTATTTTGCCCCGCCAACACGTAGTATCTTTGCAGCCATAAATTAACAACCATGCACACCAACCGATTGATAAATGCCAGCAGTCCCTATTTGCAACAACACGCACACAATCCCGTGGATTGGTACGAGTGGAGCGAAGAAGCATGGCAAAAAGCTAAGGCCGAAGATAAAATTGTGCTGGTGAGTATTGGCTACAGTGCTTGCCACTGGTGCCATGTAATGGAGCGCGAGAGCTTTGAGAACGAAGATACGGCAGCCTTGATGAACGAATATTTTGTGTGCATAAAGGTAGACCGAGAGGAACGGCCCGATGTGGACCAAGTGTACATGGATGCCGTGCAACTGATTACAGGGCGTGGCGGTTGGCCGCTGAATATGTTTTGCTTGCCCGATGGACGACCTTTACACGGGGGGACTTATTTCCCTAACCGTGAGTGGAACCAGTTGCTTTTGCAGTTGTATGATTTTTACCGCAATAAAAAACAAGAAGCTCTTGAATTTGCCGCCAAGCTAACCGACGGTGTACGCAACATGGATGCTTTAACGGTTGCCCCGCAAACTGATAGATTTACACCACAGGATATGGATGCGCTGTATAACCTGTGGAAACCGCAATTTGATTGGAAGGAAGGCGGTAATGAACGCGTACCCAAATTCCCAATGCCCAATAATTGGCAATTTTTGCTCAACTATGGTTTGCTGGCTAATAACCACGAGGCGTTGCTGTTTGCCGATTTTACCCTTGAAAAAATTGCCCGCGGCGGTATCAACGACCTATTGGGCGGCGGCTTTGCCCGCTACTCAACCGATGGGTTGTGGTTGGTGCCCCATTTTGAAAAAATGCTGTACGATAACGGTCAACTGGTTTCGGTATATGCCAATATGCTGCGAGCTGATGGCAATCCGTTTTACAAACAAGTAATTGACGAAACGCTTGCTTTTGTTGGTAGGGAACTGACCGATGCCAACGGCGGCTTTTACAGCGCACTGGATGCCGATAGTGAGGGTGTTGAAGGCAAGTTTTACGTATGGACAAAAACTGAACTGGTAGATATATTGGCAGCCGATGAACCCTTGTTTAGTGCCTACTATAACTGCACCGAGGCCGGTAATTGGGAACACCACCTCAATATTTTACACACCAAAACAAGTGTGGAAGCTTTTGCTGCTGAAAAAGGGATTGCATTAGCAGAGTTTGAAGCCTTACTAAACCGTTGCCACACAACCCTGATGGCTGCCCGCGATAAACGGGTGCGCCCCGGGCTTGACGATAAGATAATTTGCAGTTGGAATGCCCTGATGCTGAAAGGCTATGCCGATGCTTACCTTGCCACCCGAAACGAACAATATTTGCAGGCAGCCCTTGCCAACCAACAATTTATAGCTACTAATTTTTTACAAAACAACCGTTTGCTGCGCATACACAAAGCAGGCAAAAACACCATAAATGCTTTTATGGAGGATTATGCTTGCGTTATTGACGCCTACCTGCAACTATACCAATGCACGTTTGATGTTAATTTGCTGCACACCGCACAAGCGCTTACCCAAACCTGTTTTGATGAATTTTACAGCGAAGAAAACAACCTGTTTTACTTCACATCAAAACTTGACCCGCCTTTGGTGGCCCGCAAAACCGATACGGGGGATGATGTAATATCATCGGCCAACTCAATAATGGCGGCCAACTTGTATAAGCTGGCCTATTATTTTGGTACTACTAACTACAAAACCGTTGCAGAGGATATGCTGGCAAAAATGGCACAACAATTAAAAAAATACCCAAGCTGGTATAGCCGTTGGGCTGATGTAGCATTGATGCAAGCCTTTGGGTTGTACCAAATTGTAATAATAGGGGAGGAAGCCCACCAACTGTACCAACAGTTTACTGATTACCTACCCAACGCTGTATTTGCCGTAAGCATAAACGGCAGCGAAAACCTACCCCTGTTTGAAAACCGCTATGTGCAAGGCCAAACCCTGATTTACATCTGCAAGAATGAAACCTGCTCATTGCCCGTAACAACTGTTGAGGCCGCAATGGGATTGATGCAATAAACTCCAAACGTTTGTTTCTTCTTTTTAGTTGTGAATGGGTAATACTCCGAATGGTTTAAAACCATTCGGAGTAAACTATCACAAAAGCGGCGGGCTTTATGCCCGTCGTTATAGTAGCGAAAACCTACCCCTGTTTGAAAACCGCCACGTGCAAGGCCAAACCTTGATTTACATCTGCAAGAACGAAACCTGCTCATTGCCCGTAACAACCGTTGAAGCCGCAATGGGGTTGATGCAATAATCCCCAAAACATCATTTTTGATGTTACGGTGTTACGCTGTTACGAGGTTATGCTGTGCATCTGTCAGTCATTCCCATTTTAAATAGGAAGCTGTGCGGTGGGAATGCTAAAAGTGTTGCCTCCTTACAGATTCCTTAGTTCTAGGGAATGACAACCTCAAGCAGTTCAAAGAACGTTTACGCAACGTTCAGTAATTGGGGAGTAAAATGATTTGTGTAATTATTCGGGTTCACTTTGCTCAGCTTGCAAGCGTTTTAGTTCGGCAAGTTCATCGTGGCTTACTACCCACGTTTTCGACCATTTATCATGCCAGCCATAACTATGTTTATCATCAAAACATGAGAAAGGTTCAAAAGGAACAAGTCTTAGCAAGTTGCGGAATATGATTTGTCTCAAGCTGGGTTTATTACCCCACTCATCAATTACTACTGTGTTTGACAGGAATTTTCCGGGTGTTTTTTGCCATACATATTCAGGGACAATATAATACGCAAAGTAAATCGCGATATTGAATAGCGCTACAAATGCATTCATAAGTACGGCTGTACTTTGGTCATTAATTTGCGCTTGAATAAGGCCGATGGGAACGCTAAAAATTATGACAACAACGTAATATCCTATAAAATCAACAATGTAGTGGCCAAACCTTGGCCCTTGACCAATTGTTTTTACTGGTCGCAATGCTGTAAACTCCTCCACACCTCTTTCCCTGTTTCCATAAGCATCTCTGTAATAGGTAGTTCTTTTGCGGTTTTCAATCAGCTCAGTAATTTTTTTCATGCGTAGAAATTCGTATTCAAGTATAAATACAAAAAAGCAATAATTATGGTTGTTAATAATGGTTTAATCGAATTAATCTGTCTGTTTTACCCCTACCCGATTGACCCTCTGTCCTAATCCGTCACTGTCGCCTTCCCTTGTGCGTGAAGAACGCATCGGGCTTCTTTCAGCAAACAAATACTTAGTGTGTTGTAATGTTAGCATTAATACTCTTCATACGCAACCAACGGTTTATAGTTTTTATATCGAATGTAAGTAGCTTTAACTGAAGTATCCTTTAAAATAACCGTTTCATTTCCGTTCTTATCAAATTCTTTTACCTCTAATCCATTGTTAAGTTCAATGCTTGCAAATGGTTTCAAGCTGTCGCCTTCAACTCTCAAAAACACACTCATACACCCCCCGTACACCAAAAAGGCATCTATGCAGTTCAACTTCTTATTGTATTGCAAATTGGGATAGCTATCAGAGTTTTTTATATGGACAAAGCGGTTTGTTTTTTTGTCATATACAAGAAGTGTTCTAACCTCATTAGCCCCTCTTGCTGCTATGGCAGATACATAAGTAATATCATTAAACCCGTCATTGGTGTAATCGCTTATGTTTACATCACAGGCTAATACGCCGTCTTTCAGAAGTTCATAATGATTTTTTAATACCCATTTGTTTCCTTTTTTTGAATAAAAATTGATTACTATATAAAAGCTGTCGGTTGTTCTGTAATAAGAGTGTTCAAGTTTGTTATAAGTGGGTCTTCCAATATTTAAGCTGTCAACAAAAAATTCAGCAAGCTCAGCTGTATCAATTGGGGAGCCTTCTTTCTCAAGGAGTGAGGTATTGTTATTTGCTGTATCGTTATACTCTATATTGATATTTACTGTACCTGATTTTGTAGATGAATTTTTGCACGAAAGCAAAATAATAACCATCAATCCTAAAAAAAATCTAAAACCCATATTCAGGTAACGTAGTTTTTTGATAGGAAGTGTTAAATTATTTTACAAGACGAAAATTTTCCTGACTAAGCCAAAATTTTAAAAATTCAGCATCACCAATATGATACTGGGCAACGTCGTTTACTGTTGTATGATAGGGAATGCTAAAAAGTTTACCATTAGGCAATGTCTTGGGTAAATTATTCAATTGTCCCCCAAAATCAATAATCCCGTTGGTGGCCTCCGCAATTTTAAGACATAACATCCCCAATATTTTATGAGACTCATTATCGTTACTCATTGCATAAAGACTCACATCAAATTTTGGATCAAATCCGGTAATGGCTTTAATTTGGGCAATCTCATCTTGAGAATATTCGTAATAGTCCGGCGTGATTTCATATAATTCTACACCAAATGACTTTTGTTGTGAAGTATCAGGAAAAACTAACTGGGTATTTATACTAAAATCATTTCCCTGCCTGTTTTCAGCTATAAGGTCAATCAATGTATAAATTAAAGTTACGCCGGGTATATATTCCAAAAGAACTGAGCAAACCGGTCCAGCCATAATCCTTAAATAGTAATGCTAAATGCAAAACCTCACCCCGCCACCAAACGGCTGTATTTATTGCGGTATTCAATCGGCGATAGGCCGGTAATTCGTTTAAACGTTAAACGGAACGCCTTAGGGTCGGTATAACCAATGTTATACATCACCTCGTTCACATTATCGCGCGATGATTCAAGACTCATCTTTGCCGCCTCCACCTTCACCCGTTGTATGTATTCGGCTACCGTGTTAGCCGTAGCCTTTTTAAAGCGGCGTTCAAAATTACGGCGGCTCAGTGCGGCCTTCTCGGCCAGTTCATCCACCGTCAGCTTTTCTCTAAAATTACTTTCAATATATTCCTGTGCCTTGCGCACCGCCTCGTCCTCGTGCCCCTTTTGTCCTTGAAACACCACAAACGATAATTGATCTTTACGTTCAATTTCAATAGCAAACACCTTGGCACTCATAATGGCCATATCCCTGCCCGCAAACTTCTCAATCAGGTATAAAATCAAATTAAGGTACGAAAACGCCCCACCGCTTGAGTAGATACCGTTTTCATCCGTAATAATCCGTTCCGTAACCAATTCAACCTCCGGAAACATTTGGCGGAAAGCACCTTCAGCCATCCAGTGCGTTGCACATTTGCGGCCGTTTACCAATCCGGTTGAGGCTAATAAAAATGCTCCCAAGCACAAACTTGCCACTTCGGCACCGCCCTTGTATTGCTGCTCAATCCAACCTATAAAGGGTTTGTTCACCTCTATCGCCTCCATAATATCTCCGTCAACCGCAGGTATTATAATAAGGTCGGTTTGCTTCACATTCTTTAGCAACGCATCAGCATTAATGGTGTACAACCCTCCCGAAAGTTTGGTATGCTCCTTCATGCCTACCAGTTGCACCTTAAACAAAGGATCTTTACCCTGTTCCCTAAAAAAGTGGTTTTCTTGTGTAAATAGCTGGCGGGTGCCTTCAAGGCTTCCCAAAATAGCCTTCTCAGGTACAAGTATCGAAACGTGCTTCATAAAATCAAAAGTAATAAAAAACTGACGCAAAACACCCCTTTGATTGTCGTATTACCACCCGAAACCTTTTGGTTGTCAATAGTAGGTTTGCATTGTATTACACAATAGTACCAAACCGTGAACAATTATTACTTAAAAAACGATTTAAAGGTGTTTTATACCACAGCAAAATCATTTCCCGATGGTATTGACGATGCTTTTGGTTTATTGGCAAGTAAAGTAACTGATGCCGAAAAACGCGCCATTGTTGGTTTTTCATGTCCTAATGAGCAAGGCGAGATTATATACAATGCTGCAATGGTAGAAGGTTTTCATGGGGAAGGCAGTCAATACGGTTTTGATACCTTTATTATCCCCAGCGGGGAGTACATTACTGAAACCATCACCCAATGGCGCAGCAAAGCGGCCTCGGTTGAGCATACCTTTCGTAAGCTGGTTAGGCATCCGCAGGCTACTTGCCCGTGTGTAGAATTGTACGAAGGCGATAACATGATTTGTATGGTGAAGGTGGGGTAACGATACAGTAACAGTAAATAGTACTTGTGCAACCAAAAAGTTTCATATAGTTTTGCAACCGAAAGGTTTCATAAAATGAGAAGAGATGTTTTTCAAGCAATAGCCGACCCAACGCGGCGTGAGATTTTGGGCATGATTGCCCATAAATCGCTAAACGTTAACACCGTTTCGGAAAATTTTGATGTGAGTAGAGCGGCGATATACAAACACATGAAAATACTGACGGAATGCGGACTGATAACCATAAAGCAAAAAGGACGCGAGCGATTTTGTGAAGCTAAACTGGACGGTCTTAAGGAAGTACACGACTGGGTGGGACAATACCGCCAGATGTGGATGGAAAGACTGGATTCTCTTGAAAATTACCTGAACGAATTGCAAGCCAAAACTAAGAATGAATAATGGAAACAATTAAAAAAGCAGCAGACGATACAACCAATCGCGAAATTGCCATCACCAGAGTATTAAACGCACCTCGACAATTAGTGTTTGATGTTTGGGCAAACCCTGAGCACCTTGCGAAATGGTGGGGGCCAAACGGATTTACTAATACAGTTCATCACATGGATTTGCGGGTAGGGGGAGAGTTAAAACTAACCATGCACGGACCTGATGGTACCGATTACCCCAACCTTATACTATTTAAGGAAATAACAGCACCGGAGAAACTCCTATACATTCATGGCACGGGTAGCGAACCCGAAGAAGACAGGTTTGTAGTAACGGTGCATTTCAACGATTTGGGCTATAATAAAACCGAATTGAAAATGCACATGCTGTTTAAAACCCCTGAAATGCTTAAAGAGGTGGTAGAAAAATACGGAGCATTGGAAGGTGCACGCCAAAACGCTAATAGGATGGAACAGTACTTATTGGAGCAAATGTACCCCAATGATCTGGTTATTGGCCGCGAGTTGGATGCTCCCCGTGAACTGGTGTATTCAGTATGGACACAAGCTGAACACATGGGGCAATGGTGGGGCCCTGCCGGAACCGAATTGGGCGTTCATAGGTTTGAATTTAAGCCCGAAGGCATATTCCATTACAGCATGAAATCTCCCGACGGTACTGTGCGTTACGGCAGGTTTAGATTTATAGAGATGGAAGCTCCGGGTAAATTAGTGTTTATAAGCTCGTTTGCTGATGCAGAGGGGAATATTATCCGTACGGATATGATTCCTAATTGGCCGCTCGAAATCCAAAATACCCTTACACTAAGCGATGCGGGCGGTAAAACATTTATGACCCTGCACGGTAAACCCATACATGCAAACGATGTTGAGCTGGAAGCCTTTGAAAATTTAAAGCCAAGCATGAACCAAGGCTTTGGCGGCACATTCGCACAATTAGAAGCCTATTTGCAAAAACTATAAACTATTAATAATCAAATAAAAGTTAAGACTATGACAACACAGATTTTTATTAATTTAGCCGTGAAAGACTTGAACAAATCAATTGCGTTCTTTACCAAGCTCGGCTATTCATTTAACCCGCAGTTTACCGACGAAAACGCCACTTGTATGATCGTAAGCGATAACATATTCGTGATGCTGTTGATGGAACCGTTTTTCAAAACATTTACCGACAAAGAAATTTGCGATACATCAAAAGCATTGGAAGTGCTGAATTGTTTTAGTGCCGAGAGTAGGGAAAAAGTAGATGAAATAGTAGATACAGCAATAGCAGCGGGTGCCACAGGCCATCCTGCAAAAGACCACGGTTGGATGTACATACGCAGCTTTAACGATTTAGACGGACACCATTGGGAATATGCCTACATGGATTTAAATGCACTACCTAAAGAATAAAAACTAAGTAATAATTAAAACAATGATGACAGTTAATATTTATCTGAACTACGAAGGCAAATCAGAAGAAGCCTTTAATTTTTATAAATCAGTTTTCGGTGGTGAATTTGCTGCAGTAATGCGTATAAAAGATATGCCCGGAAACGAACACCTTCCTGCTGCTGAACAGGAGATGATTATGCATATATCATTACCAATCAGTGATACCACAATGCTGATGGCTACCGACTTCTTACCCTCTATGGAAAACCTGAAACTGATAGCAGGTAATAACCATCATATCTCACTTTCACCCGATAGCGAAGCTGAAGCCCGCAGGTTGTTCGATGGGCTTTCGGCAGGGGGTAATATCACCATGCCATTAGAAAAAATGGTTTGGGGAGCTTTGTACGGGTCATTTACCGATAAATACGGAATTAATTGGATGATTAATTTTGATGTAAACTAACTGGTTGAAATATAATCCATGCAACGAGCTTTAAAAAAGCTCGTTGCGATTTACAATATGGCAAAAACAGATACTGAGAAAGTGAATGAATACATGGCGGCACTTAACCACCCGTTAAAGGCTGAAATGGAAATGGTGCGCAGTATAATCAATCATGCATCAGATAAAATTGCAGAACGGGTAAAATGGAACTCGCCAAGTTTTTATTATAAAAACGACCCTAAAAAGGACTTAGCTGCTGTGCACACCCGCGCGCAGGATTGTGTGCATGTTGTGTTTGTGTTTTATAACGGCGACATGATACACGAAAGTAACGGCTTACTTGAGGGGGACTATAAAGACAGGCGCATGGCAAAATTTTACAGCATGCAAGATGTGATGGATAAAAAAGTATCGCTTGAAAAAGTAGTGCAAGAATGGGTAGCACTTATCGAAAAATAAATCAGCAAAACTATTAATGATAATTCCTATGAAAACAATTAAAATACTATACTGGGTTTTTACTGCATTGTTTGCAGCATTTATGATTTTTTCTGCCACCGGCAATATAATGGTTGATGAGCAATCGGTGAAGTTTTTGGGTGATTACTTAAAATACCCTGTGTATTTTATCCCTTTTATCGGCTGGGCAAAACTACTGGGTTCTATTGCGATTTTAGTACCTGGTTTTCCTAGAATCAAAGAATGGGCTTACGCAGGTTTATTTTTTGATTTGGCAGGGGCAACTTATTCGTTGCTTGCTATCGGGACACCCGCAAGCCAGGTTGCAGGCATGGTGTTACCCGTGGCATTGGGGTCAGCCTCTTATTGGTTATACCACAAAAAATTAAAGCAGTCACAAACTCATTAATCTTTTATAAACTGTACGAGTATGGCAGAAATATTTAAAACCAACGTGCAGCAGAATAAACAGGCCGAAAAGTTAAAAGCCGTGCTAAGCAATTATTTTCCCGGCAGTAAAATCAATTTTGATTTAGAAGACTGTGATAAAATACTGCGAGTTGAGGGAGAAAATATTACTGCTGCAAAGGTTGTTGAACTGGTTGAGAAAAGAGGTTTTTATTGCACAGAACTGGCCTAAAAAACCAAGGTATCAACACAATAGTTAAAACAGTGCAAACGGGCTTGAAATTTTAAAGTGTCTATAAATAAGGTTGTTACGCTTTTTTTGGTAGCTTTCTATTGCAAGCAATACGTTAAAAAGCAATACATTTGTACCACTAAACATTTAAGTCCATGAACTAATTAGCTCCGCCACTCCTAAGTTATCTGCATCAAAAGGCAGTGGCAAATCATTTAGCTTTTTCAAGCTGTTTATCAATCCCACTATTAATGGCCTTATCAATTAGAGCCAAGGGGTTATTGTTTCAATTTCAAAACCAAAACAAGTATTTAAAATGACAAGCGAAAGTCAGAAAACCGCAAGGTTATCAAACTATGTAACAATTATTAAGTCGGCCTTAAAGGGAGAAGAGTATGATTATACCTCTATCAACCTTCGTAAAGCAGTTTTTTTGCTGGCCATTCCCATGATTTTAGAGTTGAGCTTAGAAAGTGTATTTGCCGTGGTAGATATGTTTTTTGTTGGCAAACTGGGAAAAAATGCAATTACCACAGTAGGTCTCACAGAATCGGTGATAACACTGGTGTATTCAATAGCCATGGGGCTGAGTATTGGTGCTACCGCATTAGTAGCGCGCCGTGTGGGCGAGAAAAACCCGCAAGCCGCTGCCCATGCAGGGGCGCAAGTACTAATTATAACCCTTATTGTTACTGCCATTGTAAGCATCATAGGGGTTGTATTTGCTTCTGATATACTTACCCTGATGGGCGGTAATGAAGAAGTAGTGAGAGAGGGCACCATTTTTACCCAAATTATGTTTGGGGGTAGTTTGGCCATTATGCTGTTGTTTATTATCAACGGGATATTCCGTGGTGCCGGCGATGCCACCATGGCTATGAAAAGTCTTTGGATAGCCAGTATTATTAACATTATCCTTTGCCCCATATTTATAAACATTTGGGGGCTTAAAGGCGCTGCAATTGCCACGGTAATTGGCCGCAGCACAGGGGTATTGTATCAGTGCTACCATTTATTTAATGGTAAAGGAAGTTTACGATTGCTTAAACAACACTTTACCGTTGATATGGCAGTTGTAAAATCGCTGCTAAATGTAGCATGGCCTGCAACTTTGCAGTTTTTTATTGCCAGCGGTAGTTGGATTGTACTTACCCGCTTGGTAGCTGAAACAGGCGGAACCAATGCATCGGCAGGTTACCAAATTGCTATCCGCAACGTAATATTTTTTATTCTTCCCGCATGGGGGCTTAGCAACGCCGCAGCAACGCTGGTGGGGCAAAACCTTGGAGCAAATAGGGTGGATAGGGCTGAACAAAGCGTGATGCTTACAGCAAAATATAATGCCATATTTATGAGCTTTGTAATGCTGCTGTTTATATTCTTTTCAGTGCCTATTATCAGTTTGTTTTCACAAGAAGAAGCCGTAATAGCATACGGAGCCAAAGCCCTGCAAATAATTGGGACAGGGTATATTTTTTACGGGATAGGTATGGTGATGACACAGGCACTAAATGGTGCAGGCGACTCAAGAACCCCAACGGTAATTAATTTTATCGGCTTTTGGGTGTTTCAAATACCTTTTGCGTATTTTTTGGCCAAAGGATTAGACCTTAAAACCACAGGGGCATTTATTGCAGTACCCGTTGCTGAAACCTTGATTGCCATTATTGCTTGGTACTATTTTAAGCGTGGCAAATGGAAAGAAGTGAAAGTGTAATAAAGCTTTACAAAAAAAACAGCCGGCAGAATATTCTGCCGGCTGTTTTTTTTTGAGGGTATTAAATTATTTGGCCACCTTTTGCACTACATTAACACCGGGGGCGTTAATGTGCAAAATGTATAAGCCTTTAGCTACCTCTTCAGTATTAAGTTCTGTTACAGTGCCTGTAAATACAGTTTCGGCTACCAGTTTACCATCAAGAGTAAACAACTTCACAGTAGCATTTTCAAAAGTTTGCTCACCTTTATCAACATAAATAGTATTGGTAAAAGGCACAGGATACACTTTTAAGCCAGCTTGTTCAGGAGTAAACACATTTAGCTTGCCATCTTCGCCTACGCTAAGCGATGAAGTAAATACATTATCGCCCGCATCGGCAGAACCGTTGTTATTGGTTGCCAAAAATGCACCGTAAAAAGTAACAGGTCCGCTGCCCGCAGCAGGAGCAGTCCATGTAAACGTCCATGTTTTAGAGCCACCGGCACCGGTAGTTCCTGTAAACGAGTGGGTAATGTACTTATTGCTGCTTACCTGTGTATTAGCATCAGCTGCACCCATTGTTCCGGCAGCGCTGCCATCAGCCTTTTGGGGCGAAACCTGGAAACCGAATTTAGCCACCCCTGCTTGGGTAATAGCAGCAGTGATTTGATATTGGCTGCCGGGTACGTAGCCGGTAGCAGGAATGTTGCTCGTAATCATACTGGCTCGGGGAGTTACAGTACCACCGTGGCAACCGTTTTGTGAACAGGTAGCACCATCAAACGGGGATCCTGAGTTGCCTTGCGGCGCACCTGTTGCATTGCTATGCCCTACATTGGGGTTGATAGAAATGATGACAAAGCTAAAAATAGCAATAACAATAAATGTGTAGATGTACTTCATACAGTTTTCAAATTTTAAGTAAAATAAAAAATCCTTGTCAAACTTTGACAAGGATTTTATAAAAAACGTTCGTGTGATATGTGTTAAATTATTGGTGAGAGCTCAAATATTTAGCTACACCCTCAGCATCAGCAACCATACCGTCTTGGCCTTTTTCCCAATCAGCAGGGCATACTTCGCCTTTTTCTTCGTGGAAAAGTAATGCATCAACCATACGTAAAGTTTCATCAACACTGCGGCCCAAAGGCATATCGTTTACCACTTGGTGGCGTACAGTACCTTCTTTGTCAATCAAAAACAAACCACGGTAAGCAACAGCTTCATCACCTTTGTCGCTCACAAACACCATGTGTCCATCTTCATTATAATCGTAGTGTCCTGCCAAAACACCATAATTCATAGCAATGGTTTTCTCCAAATCAGCTACCAACGGGAAGGTAACTCCTTGAATACCGCCTTTGTCTTGGGGAGTATTTAACCAAGCCCAGTGGCTAAATTTAGAGTCGATTGAACAACCAACCACTTGCACACCGCGTGCTTCAAAATCAGCTAAACGCTTTTGGAAGGCAAGAATTTCGGTAGGGCAAACAAAAGTGAAATCTAACGGATAAAAGAAAAATACTACGTGTTTTTGACCAACGTATTGGGTCAATGAGAATTTTTCTGCAAAATCGCCGCCGTTTATAACTGCATCTGCTTCAAAATAAGGAGCTTTTTTACCTACTAGTACTGACATTGTGTTTAAATTTTATTAAATTAACAGAATACATGAAATTTGGTTTGCAAAAATACAACTTTGCAATGCTTCTAAATAAAATAATTGTTAGCACAGGATGAGAAAACTCCTAAAATCAAAAATATATCTTTTAGTTCTTTTAACCACCGCAGCCATTGCCTTTGGCACTTTTGGTTACATGATAATTGAAGGATATACCTTTTTAGAGGCGTTGTATATGACCATCATCACCCTTTCAACAACAGGGTTTGGTGAAATACGGCCCTTATCAGAAGCGGGTCGTTTGTTTACCATCGTGCTATTAATACTTACACTTAGCATTTTAGCTTATTCATTGGGTTCGTTATCGTCATACCTGATGGATGGGGATTTTTTATTACAGATTAGAAAACGGCGAGCAAGAAACCAAACCAAACACATGCAAAACCATATAATCATTTGCGGGTATGGCCGCAACGGCCAAAAAGCGGCTGAAATGTTTGATGTTCACAAAATACCCTATGTGGTGATTGAAGAAAACCACGAAAGGGCTGCACTACTGCGCGAAAAAAACGTCACAGTGTTTGAAGAAAACGCATTAGACGACGAGGTATTGAAAGCAGCAGGCATAATGCACGCCAAAGCATTACTTAGCTCGCTGCCCAATGATACTGATAATCTTTACATTGTATTATCGGCAAGGGAAATGAACCGGAACTTAACCATTATTAGCCGTGCCAGCAACGACGGGGTGGAGAAAAAGCTGAAAATTGCCGGTGCAAGCAGTGTAGTAAAACCCGATACCATTGGCGGCACCCACATGGCACAATTGGTAATTAACCCTGATGTGAAAGAGTTTATTGATTTTGTATCGTACGATGCAGAAAATACGTTTAAAGAAATAGAAGTGCGTGAGTACCCGAAACTATGCGGGAAACCATTGCGTGAAATACGCAAACATGTAGAGTTGGATGTGAGTGTTATAGGTTTAAAAAACCAAGAGGGTAAATACATGATTAATCCATCATCAGAAACTTTGATGCAAGAGGGGCAACAACTGATAATTATGGCGAATACCGAGCAGCTAAAAAACTTTAAACAACAATTTGCCTGATATTTGCAGAGCAAAATAAGCATGATACGTCAGTTACAACACAGTTTTTCTGTAAACGCTACCCATTCGGCATTTTACATACACGGCACGTTTTATACATACGCACAGCTGGCCCAAAGGGCGCACGCAATAGCTAAATGGCTGCAGCTACAAAACCCACACCGCAAACCGGTTGGTATTATAGCCGCTGATGAGTTTGATACCTACGCAAGCCTTTGCGGCATATTACTGAGCGGGGCACCCTATGTGCCCATATTGCCCGATTACCCAAAAGACCGCAGCCAAAGTATTATTGAGCAGGCCGGTATAGTAATAGTACTTAGTCCCATACCCGCAAGTAGCTTGGTAAATACTATACCTACCGCAATCCCCATGGTCGAAACCAATAGCATTCCTGTTTCTAACGAAGAATTTATACTGCCTGAAATAAGCAATACCGACCTTGCATACATACTGTTTACATCGGGAAGTACGGGCAAGCCCAAAGGAGTGCCGCTAACACATGGCAACCTGTCGGCGTTTATGGATTCATTTTTTGCATTGGGGTATGATATCACCCCAAACGACCGCTTTTTGCAAATGTTTGATTTGACATTCGACCTTTCGGTGATGTCATACCTTGCTCCCTTGTTAAAAGGTGCTTGTGTGTATCCTGTACCCGTAGAAGGGATGAAATACATGAGTATTTACACTTTGCTTGAGGATCAGGAAATAACATTCAGTCTTATGGTGCCCTCTATGCTTAGTTATCTACGCCCCTATTTTGAAGATATAAACTTACCTAAGCTGCGCCATTCATTGTTTTGCGGCGAAGCCTTGTATGCCGATATAGCTGCCGAGTGGCAACAATGCGTTCCCAATGCCTTAATACAAAACGTTTACGGGCCTACTGAAGCCACTATTTTTTGCTTGACCTATGATTGCGTAGGCACTATTAAACAATACAACGGTATGGTGTGTATTGGCAAGCCGATGAAAAATGTAGGCACATTGGTTGTAAACGATGAGAATAAACCCGTTGGGGAAGGGGATAAGGGTGAGTTATGCCTAAGTGGCGGACAAGTGACCCCCGGGTATATTAATAATCCTGAGAAGAATGCAGAAGCGTTTTTTATTCATAACAACGAACGCTACTACCGCACAGGCGATATTGTGTACGCTGATGCCGACGGTGATTATATGTATTGCGGCCGTGCTGATTATCAGGTGAAGGTAAAAGGCGGCTTTAGAGTTGAGCTGAACGAGGTAGAAGCACACGCACGCAATTATACCCAATTGAGCGGAGTAGCAGCAGTGGCCCCCGTAAATGCAATGGGCATTGCACAGATACACTTATACCTTGAAGGTTTCAACGGCGATACCACCGAAGTTTACGCATATCTTAAAACCCAAATGCCCGATTATATGTTACCCGAACAGATAGTATCTATTGAGATGTTTCCCTTAAATAGTAATGGCAAGGTAGATAGGAAGGCATTAACCAATTGGCTATCACAGGCCGCCAACTCGTAAACGTACTTTATAATTCCAACATAAATAAAAAAGGCTTCTACAAACGTAGAAGCCTTTTTTAGTATCAATTACTGCTAATTAGCGAGTAACAGTGAATTTCTTAGAACCGATTACGGTATCACCAGATTTCAAAGTGTAGAAGTAAATACCGGGGTTAAACTCAGCAACTATTGAAGCAGTGTGGTCACCAGCTTCAACTTTTTCGTTGTTAAGTACTGTAGAAACTTTTTTACCCAATAGGTCATAAATTTCAATAGTTACGTTACCGGCAGTTTTAACACCATAGTCGATAGACAAAATTTGTCCGTTAGCAACTGGGTTAGGGAATGCTTTACCCAAAGAGAAACCTAAGTCTTCAACTTCTTTAACGTTAACGGTAGAGTTACCAGATACACGCACTTGAGCGTTTACGTACATTGGAGAGTTGAAAGCAACACCGGGCATAAAGCCGCTCCAGCCGTTGTTGGTTGTTTGACCGTAACGAGTGATGCTCCATAGGATAAGTGAGTTATCAGCAAAGTTGCGGCTACGCAAAGTAGCTGGCAAACCGCTGGTTAGAGCTACATAACGATAGCCGAAGTAGTTAACACCTTTAGCAGGTTTAACAAAACCACGAGATTCGATGGTATCTTCTGGGCTCCAAGCGTGACCAGGTTTGAAAGTTACTGTGTAACCAAACCAGCTGGCAGGGTTACGGCTGATAGCAGCACCGGTAGTACCTGAAATTGTAGTACCTACGTATTCAACCATTGCACCTGAACCCCAACCGTTAGCACCCAAAGTGGTGGTATCGGCAGCAGTTAACAACACAGTTTTTGTCATAAATGGAGTAGAACCAGAAAGAGATGATTGGTTCAAACCATCAACAGTAGCATACAACATAGTATCACCGTTACCGAAGATTACACTACCGCGGGTGATGTTGTTAGCTTCAGAGTTTTTGTAGAAGCTGATGTAGCAAGTATCAACAACAGTAGGATCTGGATTGTTCCTACGGTATAGGTACAAGAAACCAACTGAATCCCAAGTGTATGAATCCCTTTGACCAAAGGTTAAGATAGGATTGTTAGGATCGCTGGGAACAGCAGCCCAGTTATCGTGCCTCAAGTCATACAAGTGACCGAAAGCGTGTGAAAACACATAGTTTCTTTCGTTGTCAGAGTTTACGTTAACTACGGTTGAATCAGGGAACATCAAACTTACGTAGTTTTCGAAAGGACCTGTAGAGTTGTTACGAATAAACTCTTCAGGGTCGAACCAACCATTTACACCTCCACCTTGTTTTGAAAAGCCGCCGCCGCCGAACTCAACTTTGTCAGCAGAGGGAAGACCTTTGTACTTTTGGGGAATTTCGATGGTCTGTTGTGCATTTGCCATCCCGTAGGTAGCAACTGCTAAAGCCAGTAACAGTACTTTTTTCATCATATTGGTTTTTAAGATTGCAAAAATAATTAATTAAGTGTAATGTCAAATAATTGTTAAATGTTTTTGATACTCTACGCTATAAAAGACTTAGACCTTTTTTAAAATGTTGTAGCGATATAAAATTTTTTAATCTGATATTACAAGTTTGGCACTGTGTAACACTGCATTGCTCTGGTTATCTTGTAATAAAACCATATAGACGCCACTGTTTAAAGAGGCTCTAAGTGTTACGTTAGTAATATCATTTACATCATACAAATCACTTTCAGCAACTGTTTTGGCTGTTACGTCTTTCACAATAACCTTTATGGTAACTTCTTTTGAAGCAGCAATTTCAACATTTATAACATTGTTTGCTGATGCAGGGTTAGGGTTTATACTTTTAATGTAAACCCCTGAATTACTAGAGTACTCATTAACTGATGATATACACTGTGGTGAAGCAATAATAAAGGCTGCACAGTTGAAATAATCAATTGCGTCACCAACTAAGGGGGCGGGTACAAAGTCTTCAAACCCCTTGTAATCGCCTCCGTGTCGGGTTTCCTTAATCAGCCAATATGAATTCTCGTTATAGTAGTGTGTGTATAAAACGGGCAATTTTGCAACCCTACTCTTGTACACCCCAAAAACATTTGCATCATGCGAACTGCTGTCGCGGGCATCAAACAAGGTATCGCCTGTGTTTGTATGGTGTCCGGGCTTAAATACAATGCTAATCCCAAACAAACCCCTGTAATGTGGGTACTTCCAAAAGTTTGAAGGGTTGTATTGCTCGTAAACCGCACGCTGCAAAGTGTGCGTAGTACCCTTTGCAGAAAATGTGTTATCAAGCAAAAGTGTATCGATTTTTCCATACTTTTCGCCACTCAACGTAGTACTATCAAAAGTAATAGGTTGTGCCATCCGCATTAAATAGGGTGAATCAACGGTCAATAATGCTGATGCAATCATCGTGTCACGAAAATTATGGTAGTAATACACCAAAACAGTATCAATTACTTGCGTATCGACAAAACCACGCCGGTAAAAAAAATCAAACCGCAAGCTATCCCAAAAGAAGTCACAGTTGAAGTTCAAAGGCATAATTGGGTTATCGGGGGTAGAAGGGACGGCGGCCCAATTATCATGGAGTACATCAAAAATATGACCTGCTGAATACCTGTCTATTTCCACAGCCATCCCTGATGTATCAATTTGGTAACGTCCTGTGTCAGGAAAAAGTAGCGCGATGTTGTGGTTGTAATTTGCCGGCTGCACATTACTTTCAACAAAACCTTTGGTTTCAAACCAGCCATTAATACCCAGCCGGGATTGAGATTTTACATCAGGTTTTGAAAAAATGAGTAGGAGTAGCAAACAAAGCAAACTGCGGATATTCATTAGTGTTTTTTGGTTAAGACTTTAAAAATCAACACAATGTTTACCCGATATCTCCAAGTTGCGGCCGTATTAATAGCTCCTCTATCACTGTTGAAGGAGAGGTGTTGTAGGCCGACCAAATGGCATCTGCAATATCTGTGGGGGGCACAAAACGTTCGGGAGGCAAATCCACCCCGTCCCACGATGAAGTTAAAGTTGCCCCCGGTAATACCGCAGTTACCTTTACGTGTTTGTCTTTTAGTTCTTCGCGCAATACCTTAGTCATACCATACAGTCCAAACTTACTAATGCAGTAAGAGCCGCCGTTGGTATAAGCTGTAATGCTTGCTGTAGAACATATATTAAAGATATGACCGTGCTTATTTTTTAGTAGCACAGGCAGTAACTTACGGGTAAAATAATAAGGAGCGGCAAGGTTCACGGCCATTAGTTGTTCAAATACGCCTTCTTCCTCGTTGCTAATTTGTCCGGGCCTAAAAATTCCGGCATTGTTTACCAAAACATCCACCCTGTCAAACCTGTAGCCTATTTCTTCTGCAAAAAGTTCCAGTTTCGATTTATCGGCCACATCAAAGGCCATAGATAGTACCTGTACCTTATATTGACTTTGAAGTTGTTCAGCAAACAAGCTCAATTCTTGAGGATTGCGTGCACAAATAGCCACTCTGAAGCCTTGTGCGGCAAACTTTTCAGTAATGGCTCTTCCAATTCCTTTAGTAGCTCCTGTAATAATAGCTGTTTTCATGAGGTAAAAATAACCCTTCGGCAGCAAAATCCGTCAATTTGCCGTTTTGTGCACTTCAATCCCTTGTAAAACATTTATATTTACACCGTTTTTAAACCACGCATGAATATTTTTTACCACTTCGGCAGGTATTTGTTGTTCATAAAAAGCATGTTCTCTCGCCCTGAAAGGTTTAAGGTGTACTACCAGCGAACCATGATGGAAATGAATTCAATCGGGATCGGGAGCCTGCCAATTGTTGCCATAATATCATTGTTTGTAGGGGGAGTAACCACCTTGCAAATAGCATATCAGTTAGTAGCCGGATTGGTGCCTAAGTCAATCATCGGTTCCATCGTTAGCGATTCTACCATTCTTGAGTTTGCACCTACCATTACCTGTTTGGTTTTGGCAGGCCGCGTAGGCTCAAACATAGCTTCTGAAATAGGCACTATGAAGGTGTCAGAACAGATTGATGCCTTAGAAGTGATGGGGATTAACTCATCCGGTTTTTTGGCATTACCTAAAATTACAGCCGCCATCATTATGTTGCCTTGCCTCATTATATTGGCTATGGTACTTTCAATATGGGGCGGTATGCTGGTAGGCGATTTGGCAGGTATATTACCCACCGAGTCGTTTTTAAAAGGTGCCCGCTCTACATTCAGGGGGTTTACTGTTGCCTTTTCGTTGATTAAAGCCGCAGTGTATGCATTTATCATTACAAGTGTATCCAGCTATCAGGGGTATTATACCACCGGTGGAGCGCTTGAGGTAGGTACATCCAGCACCCGAGCCGTGGTGTACAGCTGCGTAATGATATTGTTTGCCGATTATTTATTAGCCCAACTGCTGTTATAAGAGGATGATAGAAGTTAAAAACCTGAATAAAAGTTTTGGTGAAAAACACGTGCTGCAAAATGTTTCAGCAATGTTTGTTAAAGGCAGGCCTAATTTGATAATTGGGGCAAGCGGAAGCGGGAAAAGTGTGTTGATGAAGTGTATGGTGGGGCTGTTAGAAGTTGATAGCGGTGAAATATTGTACGAGGGAAAAGATTTTGCCAATGCGGTTTATGACGAGAAGAAAGCAATACGACGTGAGATAGGGATGCTGTTTCAGGGCGGTGCTTTGTTTGACTCGTTAACGGTTGAGCAAAACGTGATGTTTCCGCTAAATATGTTTACCGAGATGAACAAAGAAGAAAAACTGGAACGGGTGAATTTTTGCCTTCAACGGGTAAACCTTGTAAACTCTAACAAGTTATTGCCTTCTGAAATTAGCGGTGGTATGAAGAAAAGGGTAGGGATTGCCCGTGCAATAGCCCTTAATCCTAAGTTTTTGTTTTGTGATGAGCCAAACAGCGGTTTAGACCCTGTTACCAGTCGAGTGATTGATAATCTGATTCTTGAAATTACCGAAGAATACGGTATGACCACCATAATAAATACCCACGATATGAAAACGGTATTTGATATTGGTGAACGTATTGTATTTATTTATCAAGGAAAGAAGGAATGGGAAGGTAATAAAGACCAAGTACGCGGAGCAAACAGCGAAGCTTTGAACGAGTTTATAAACGCATCGGTATTTTAGGCCGTTGCTTGTGAACGTTTGCCAAGCACCTCCATATACAAATCCTCAATTTTACGGGTCATTGTAACCGAGTTAAACTCTTCCTGCACGGTTTTCAGTGCATTTTGTCCAAGTTTGGCACGCAAATCCGCATCATCAACAACTTTTATAAGGGCTTTTGCCAACTCATCAGGCTTTTGCGGGGTAACCAGTAAACCGTTTTCCCCGTCTTTAATTATTTCTTTTGAACCATCAACAGCGCTAACCACTACGCATTTGCGCATAGCAATAGCTTCCATCATACCAATGGGCAACCCTTCCCACAACGAGGGCAAGCAATACACATCAATACCGGCTAACACATTGGGTACATCCTGCCTAAAATTGTCAACTATAACACGGTCGCTAATTCCCAGTGTTTTTATAAGTTCTAATGTTTCGGCTTTCAAAGGCCCTTCACCAATCATAAGCAAGGTTACATCTTTTCTGGCATCGCATACTTGCTTATAGGCTTTTATCATATTAATAGGGTCTTTTTGCACGTCCATTCGCACAATGTATCCAATCAATACATGGTTAGGATTTACCTTATAGTGCTCGCGTATATTAGATACAACCCCATCGGCATTAAACTTTTTAAGGTCGATACCGTAGCGGATTACTTTTGATTGAAACCCCTTGATACAGCCCCTGCCTGTTTCTTGGTTTGAGTATGAAACAGAGATGGTAACATCTACTTTGCGGGTAAGAAACGCCTCTGAGGCAATGCGGGCGTTTTTCTTTACAAAGCTTTGATCATCATGAAACGACCAGCCGTGTACAGTATATAACATGGGAATCCCCAGTTTTTTACAGGCCCACCAAAGGTTTGATGTAGCCCTTGTGCCGTGATTATGAACCAGTTGTATTTTGTTGTCCTGTAGAAATTTTTTGATTATCCCGAATTTACCAAAATCAAACCCTCTTTCTGTGTAAATAACGTGGGTTTCTATACCCATTTTATTCAACTCGTCCACCATGGGGCCGGGCGTAAATGACAGCACTACAGGTTCAAAACGGGTTTTATCTAACTCTTGCACCAATGTTAGTACATGGCTCTCTCCACCACCAATCTTCCCTTGCCTAATAGTATGCAGCACTTTAATTTTAGTAGCCATCAATATCTTCGGTTCGTATTACAGACAAATCAACGGCTTTTTGCACATCTAAGCAAGCGAAATATGTGAACTTGTATTCTGCTAATGTGTATAGGGTTATTTTATATGTGAAAGTTAAAAAAAACTGCCCGCACCTGCAAAACAGGTAACGGGCAGCGACAAAATATAGCGGATATGAGTTTCTTAATTTATATGGTACTTTGATAGGCGTACAATGTAATGTTCTGCAGTTTTGGGGTAATGATAAAAATAGGTACGTTCAATGTCGCCCAATACAGGATTATACTTTGAATATGAGTTTTTAAAACGATAACTATAGCCCATCTGCCCCTTGTCATAAATTTTATAAACGTTTTCAATTGTTTTAACAGTAAAAGTACCGGCAGGAGTTGTTAGCGGAGTTTCATTTGCTAATAGTTTAGAAGTGACAGTAAAAAGAGTGTCGTTGTTCAGCAACTCAGTCCTAGAACCCAAAACACCTTCTTTATCAGGAAGGAAATTACCTAAATGATTTACGAGTTTGCCACCTTCTTCCCGCCAATAGGATATAGAAGGATTAACCATTGATATAACTACCTTTTTGTAATAGGTTTTGCCGCTTATTGCGGTGTCTTTTTCAATAAATACACTATCTGTCTGTTTAGTAAGTGTTTCAACCCCGTTTGCGTCGCTATAATAAGTGTCATACACCCAGTAACTACCTACTTTCAATACCGCATAATCAGCTACGGGATTAGGTTGTGGCGCGGGATCGTTTTTATCTTTTTTACATGATGACAAAATAATTAGCCCAGCAATAGCAGTTGATAACAATAACTTAGTGTTCATTAATTAGTTGTACAATTGGTTTACAATGAAGATTAACGCGGGTAAAAAAACTTTAGTATTGCTTTTTGTCGAATAGGTGGTTTGACTGATTATATTTGACGAAACGCACACACATGTTTTTATATAACGGACAAATAACCCCTGAACCTGCCATAGAATTGTATAATCGCGCCTTTAGGTACGGAGATGCTTTTTTTGAAACCATGTTGTTTCACGATGGCAGCATTCCGTTGTTACGTCTTCATTTTGAGCGTGCTGCCAAAACACTGAAACAACTTAAAATGCAAACATCAGATGATTTTTCGTTTGAAGGGCTCGCACCGTTATTATATGATTTTTTAAGGGACGAAGAACATCCCACCGCCAAAGTGCGCATTAGTTTTTGGCGAAACGGGCACGGTACGTATTTACCACACGTAAACACGGTATCGTATTTGGTTGAAGCGGCTCCCATTACCAATAAACCGTTTGTATTGAATGAAAAGGGGTTGGTATTGGGTGTTTATAAAGAAACCTACAAAAACACCGATTTTTTGGCCAATCTTAAAACCATTGGTTGCCTTACGTACACACTGGCCAGTATGTGGGTGCGCGAAAACGGGGTGGATGATGCCGTATTACTTAACAGTCACGGACGGATTGCCGAATGCACCAGCAGCAATATTTTTATAGTGCGTGGAAACGAAATAATTACCCCACCGCTTAGCGAAGGCTGTTTAGATGGGGTGATGCGCCGCCATTTGCTGACCACATTACCCAACAAAGGATTTAATGTGAAAGAGCAAACTGTTGAAATTGCTGATTTACACCAAGCCGATGAGGTATTTATTACCAATGCGTTGGGGGTTAAGTGGGTGAAAGGAATAAGTGGTTCAGCAAAAAACTATGATAATAAAGTTGCTCAAAAAGCTTCTGAAATTGATTTATGAAGCGGTATTACTTGATAATTATGAGTGTTGTTACTCTTATCGCTTGTAAGCAAGAAGGGAAAAAGGAGAACAGTACTGACGGTAAAAATAAAAAACAAGAAGTAAGCACAGGCATATCAGCGACCGAAGGAGAAGTTGAAGAGTGTTTTGAAGATATTCCCTTAATCACTAATAATGTTCTAAAAAAGCCATTATTGGTAGTGAATGATTTAAATAAGTCAACGCTTGTAGTTCAGAAGTTATTTCCCGGAAAAATATGCGGAGAGAGGAGCATATTATGGAAGGTTAAAACTAATAGTACATTGAAAGTTGATGAAGGGACTTATGAAGGTGAAGAAAAAGTGTTCCCAGCAATTGGCGCAATAAATGAAACAGTGTATGAAGAGTCATTATTTTATACCAAAGAGAATACTAAACATTGTGCACTATTCTTTTCAACCTGTGTTACGGATGAAGGTTCAATGCTACTGCGGCTAGGACGTTTTAACTGTGCGGTTTTAGGAGTAGCAATATTTAAACAAACAGGAAAAAATTGGGAGTTGGTAGGGTATAACCCTGCTATAGGATGCTTTGGGATGTTTGGTTCTCCAAACACACCACAATTGATAAAACTAAATAACTCCGACTATGGATTCTTTATTACTAACGGTGTAGCAGGTGGGGGTGGTCCGTATACTTCAGATACACATTTTTATAGGTTGGATGAAACAATAACAAGTTTGTTTGTTGACAGGAATACAGAAAGACTAAACACATCTGTATCAACTTGGGGATTTAAAGTTGAAATTGATGAAGCCAAAGCTATAAACATTACAGTTGAAGGGTATATCAATGATTACGATATTGATGAAGAAGAAATAAAAACGCTGCCTGATGAATATGCAGCATTGGTAAAGAAAAAAGGGAATTATCAATTTAAAGAGACACGAAAATATACACCAGATAATTCAGGAGGGTATATTTGGGGAGGTAGTCAGTTTAGCTATACGCATAAACCCCTCAATAATTCAAAGGGCAATACACAGCTTAAATTTAAGGATTATATCAATTAATCCCTCTTTGCAAGGTTTTTCACAACGGCCATTAGGGCGGTACAGTGGGCTATTTGGGTAAGTTTCCCGTTTTTCTCAATCCAAACTTCTCCCTCACAAAAGTGTAGCATTTGTCCGGGTTTCATCACCCAACCTTTGGCAATTAAACGTTCACCGTCGCCGGGGTTCAGGTAACTTACTTTTAAGTCGGCAGTAACCACTGCTTCGCCCTCTGCCACCAACGAAAATGCGGCAAAGCCTGTAACCAAATCGCACAAGGTAGCAGTTACTCCGCCGTGTGTAAACCCGGCTTGTTGCAGGTGCTGTTGCTGCATAGTAAGCTCACATTCCATATATCCTTTTTCAATTACAGTAAGGTTGGCACCAATGTGGTGCATAAAGTGTTGGGCGTTCAGTTTTTGGCGTATGGTATCAGCAAAATCAGGGTTTTGCGTAATGAGATGGGATAAATCAGGCTTCATAAATGGCCTCAAAAATAACTGTTTATTGATTGTATGGTTTGATAAGGTTGCACATAAGTACGCCCTGCTTTAATATCAAACTTAAAAGTAGCAGTATCTACACGGTTGTTCAATCCTCTTAAAGTCAACTTTACTTCTTGCGGGCCCGTAGGTAGTGTAACCCGTGTATAGTTGATGGTATGCGGCAGTGAGTTCCAGCCGCGAGTGTCGGCCTGTTCTGTTAAATAATTAATCAAACCGATGGCTGCTCCTGCATCCTTATTCTCTTTCTTCGCTTGATGTTCAGCTACCTTTTTAAGCGTTAAGCGCAACAAGGTTTTGCCAAACTCGTGCAGCATACGGTCGTTAAGGGTTTTAAATGCAGTAGCATTAATATCTTCCAGTGTTTCAAAAGCAAAATTTTGTCCGTTTGCTGTTAAAGTAGCACTTTGGTAAAACGGCTTCCGCTCCACATAGGCGGGAAAAGCAGCTCTTATAAGCTCAACATCACTAAACCCGCTGCTTTGGTTAGGGTCGTTAGAACCGTAATATACAGGTATTGAATAGCCGTATTGAGGGTTGGTAAATGTGTACCAGCCGCCTACACCCTTCACAATCGTGAAATCAGCAGTTACTTGGCTTTTAACAGGGCCAAGTCCGTTATTCCAAAAGAAAATAAGATTGCCTGCTTTTGCATCGGTTTTCGGGTCAAAAGGTAAACTATATTTTTTGGTGTAAAATTCAACCTCGTTACTAAAACCCGAAAGGTATGCAGCACGTATCAAGTCTTTTTTAAGTTGAAGCGGTGCATTCAGCCCGAAGAACTGGCTGTACTCGCTTTCATAGTATCCGATTGCGTTTCGGTATGAAATAAAAGAAGCGTTATAATCCAACGTAAGCTCGTACACTATTCCCAGCAGGGTGTGTGCAAAGGCATTGTGTTGCAGTTTAAACGATTTATCGCCCAATACCCAGTCTTTGTACTTGTCATCAATTCGTTGCAATTGAAGGCTCAACCGTCGGGCCTGTACACGGGCACGCTCAAGGTCGTTCATTTGTACAAAGTTCAAAATCTGGTAGTAGCTAATCATCACCGCTTCAAAATCCTCACCGCCATACTCTTTCACACGGGGGTTAATCAGGTACGATAATGCTTCTCGACCATAATTGATATTAAGGTCTTCCCAGTAATAGTCAGCTTTTAAAAGATATTTATAGCTCTCTGTATTATTGCCAACCATCCAGGCAAGTGCACCCCTGTTTAGGTAATACAATACCTTGTCTTTACCCTTGTCCCACTTGTCCTCTTTCGTACTCACCATTTCGTACGCCTGTTTCACATTGCCGTTGGCAAGGTGTTGGTTCAGTTCGTGCGAGTTGCGGGTGTAATACGAGCAAGCAGGGTATAGCAATAGCAAGCCTGCTGCCAGCAATAGCCGTTTTGCCTTAGCAAATCCTATCATAGGTAAAGGATGAAGATGAAAATTAAAGTGGGACAAAAAGGGTAGGGGACTTCCCTTAGTTTTTAATGTATTTCTTAATTTCCTTATCGCCAATCCATACCTTGATATTGCTTTCAAGGTCAATCAACTCAAGGTTAATTTTATAAGTCACCACTTTTTCGTTTTTGTAGGCATCAACGTTGCTGTTAATTACGCCCATTAACATAAAGTCGGCACCTTTTTCTTTGCCCCATTTTTTGCGACTTTCTTCGGTAGAAAAAGTTTGTTGGTCTTCGCGTTCAGCGCGCAAATCATCGCGGCCTTCTTTTGATTGAACCACAGTTACCGTAGCAGTATTGATAAACTCTTTTTCAATATCCTTAATAAAGGTTTCGGGTTGTATATCAGGCTCAGTAGTATTGTTGCGTATACGACCTACAATAACCACAGGTTTGCGGCCCATTTTTTCGTTAAACTCTTTTAACCAAGGGCGACCTAATGCATCAGTAATCATTTCATCTGCAACAAGTTTGCTGTCAGTATCATTCCAGCGTCCGCTCAAATCGGTTACTTGGTTGGGGTCAATACGTTCAACTTTGCGGGTTTGGCAGGCTGAAGTAGCTAGCATAAGAGCAATAGCGGGGGCAATAATGTATGCTTTTTTCATAGTCCGTATATGTTTATAAGTGTAAATTCAATTTCCGTTCCAAAAAATTATAATGCAAGTTTACAGTGTTTCTATGCAAAAAAAGAACTCAAATAAGTATCATTTTACACAGCACACATTACCTATACAATATAAAGCATGCTTACCCCTATAGCCTGCTACTTTTTATTGTTTTTTTGCAATGTGCTCCGCCTGGGTTCGGGTACATTTGCATAGTCATAAGGGCAATGGCGACAACCGTTGCCACAGCAGTATCCGCGCTTGCGGTGGAATTTTTCGGTAAATACCATCAACCCCTTATCAAAATAATAATCTACGTTTTCTTTTAACATTTTGTATGCAAGGTATCAACCTTTGGTTTGCTTTTATCGTTAATATACACCGTAATGCAAAAATTGTTTAGCTTGCGCCCGTTTTTTGTCATGAAAAAATCTGTAGCGCTCATCATTCTTTTATTTTCAACTGTTTTAGTCTTTAGCCAAAAAGGCGAAATACGCGGGGTTGTATTTGATAAAACCACCGGAGAACCTTTAATAGGTGTGAGCGTGGTACTTAAAGAACTTATGCAAGGTGCGGCAACAGATATTAATGGGTTTTTTACTATTAATAAGGTTGTACCCGGAACTTATACCCTTATTGCAACCTATACCGGCTACGACACCGTGGTGCAGAAAATTACCAGCAATAATGATGTAAGCAGCAAAACATTGTATTTAAACGAATCGGTGTTAAATATTGAGGAAGTAGTTGTAACCGCTGAGCAGCAAGAGAAAACAACAAAAACCAATGTGGCTACCACTAAACTTACCCAAAAGAATTTACAACAATTAGTTACTGTAGGCGGTGAGCCTGATTTGGTGCAAAGCTTGCAAATATTGCCGGGCGTAGTTACCACGGGCGACCAAGGCGGGCAGTTGTTTATCCGTGGAGGTTCACCGGTAATGAACAAAATAATGTTGGACGGGATGACTATTTACAACCCTTTCCACTCTATCGGGATGTTTTCGGTATTTGATGCCGATATTATCCGCAATGCCGATGTGTATTCGGCTGGTTTTGGGGCTCAATACGGGGGTCGGGTGTCGGCGGTGGTGGATGTAACCACTCGCGAAGGCAGTAAAAATCGTTTTGCCGGCAAAGTGGCGGCCAACCCATTTACTTCAAAACTACTTTTTGAGGGGCCTTTGAAAAAATTTAAAGAGGGTGGCGGTAGTTCATCCTTCATAGTATCCTATAAAAACTCATACCTTAATAAGAGTTCACAAATTTTTTACCCGCATATTGATGATGACCGTTTGCCATACAGCTTCTCTGATTTGTACGGTAAATTCTCTATAAATGCCCGTAACGGAAGCAAGTTTGAAGTGTTTGGGTTTGATTTTAATGATAAAGTTGATTTTAAAAACAGCACCAAATACAATTGGAAATCAAGAGGTTTCGGTACCCGTTTTGTTGCCATCCCCGATGCTACAAAAACCATAGTTGATGGGTTTTTGTCGTTCTCTAACTATAATATGGAGCAACAAGAGCAAGACAATCTGCCCCGCAAAAGCGGTATCAACGGGTTTAATGTAGGCTTGAATTTTACCTACCTGATGGGGTTAAGTGATATTAAATACGGGCTTGAGCTAAATGGTTTTGCTACTGATTTTTCAACCTTTAACGCGGCTGGCCGTAAGTTGGAACAGTTAGACAACAATACTGAGATAGCATTCTTTATTCGCCACCGTATTGTAAAAAAACGTTGGGTAATTGAGCCGGGCTTCCGTTTACAATACTATGCTTCATTGGCTGAGCAATCGCCAGAGCCGCGTTTGAGTGCAAAGTATAACATCACTTCGCGTTTAAGGATAAGTTCTGCAGCCGGGATGTACTCACAAAACCTGATGGCTGCCACCAGCGACCGTGATGTGGTGAATTTGTTTTACGGTTTTTTGGCAAGCCCTGATAATCTCCCTTCAACATTTAATGGTAAAAGCGTAAACACCCGCCTGCAAAAATCACGTCACATAGTGTTGGGGGTTGAATATGATTTGAATAAAAAATGGGAGTTGATGGTAGAAGGGTACGTGAAACAATTTAACCAAATAACCAACGTAAACAGGGATAAGCTATTTGATGATAGCCCAGAATTTTATGACCGTCCCGAATACCAACGTAAAGATTATGTGGTTGAATCGGGCAACGCAAGTGGGGTGGATGTGCGCCTTAAGTATGAGTACAAAAACCTGTATTTGTGGATGGTGTACTCACTCACCTACGTTAGCCGTAACGACGGTATACGTACCTATTTCCCCAATTTCGACCGCAGGCACAACATCAACTTTGTAGGTTCTTATGCGTTTGGTAAAAACGGCAGTTGGGAACTTAACACCCGTTGGTCGTTTGGCTCAGGATTTCCTTTTACACTTACTCAAGGCTTTTACGAGCAATTGCCACTACAAGGCGGCATAGGCCAAGATTATACCTCTTCTAACGGTGATTTAGGCATTTTGTACGGCGATATAAACACCGGACGCTTGCCAACATTCCACCGCTTAGACTTATCATTAAAGAAAAAAGTGAAACTGGGTAAATACAGCGAGTTGAATATGATAGCAAGCTGTATAAACGTTTACGACAGGGAGAATATTTTTTACTTCGACCGTGTAAATTACATCCGCGTGAACCAGTTGCCTATACTACCCAGTTTGGGCTTTAACATTAGTTTCTAGTAACTTGCCATATGGCTGGTTGCAAACACCTTTGTATTTCTCTTTTACTGCTTCTTTTTTATTGTCAAGCCTCTGCAAATGAGTTTGAACGATTTAATACTAAACCGTTTAGAAAACGGTTTGGCGTTGAGTTTAGCGCTTATCCTGCGGGACAGATTTATGGCTTACGGGCTGAGTTTGTGAACAAATCGGGCTGGGAACTTAATTTTAGAATAGGGTACAATCGGGCCTTCAGAAAAAATTTTAGCGGCCTTAATGACGATGAACAGGGCGGCGGTTATGGAGCGTCGGTGGGTATTCGTTATCACGCGTATGATTTAGGTTTTGCAATTAACGATAAAACCGATGCACACCTTGTAGTCGGTACACGGGTTGATTTCTGGAAAATGGACATTTTTTGGAAAGATTGGGACAACGTACCTGCAAGCGGTAAAACAATCATCAATGTGCTACAACCCACGTTTGATATCGGGTTGTTATTTACACTCAACCAAAAATGGTTACTAACTGTTTACGGAGGAGTGGGGCAAGAGATTAATGTGGTAACTAAAGGTGACGCCGTTGGGTAAGGAGGTATGTGGCTGGGGGGGATTATCCTGTGTCGCAACTTATGGTTTAAGAAAAACAATTAATCCGTTTTCTGTGACGGTACTTTTGGGGTTAAAGCTCATAAAAGCAACAAATCAAACGCTGGCCTACTCTTTGTATTTAATTTTTAAGCCTAATTTCGTCCCCAAGTATGTATAAATATTATACCCTGTTAATTTTAGTACTAACGGTAGTAAAACTAAACGCCCAAGTAAGCGTAGGTGCTGAGCAAACCGCTGAGTATTTGCCGCTGCTAAAAGGTAAAAATGTGGCAGTGGTGGTAAACCCAACTTCACACATTAAACAACGCCATTTGGTGGATAGCCTGTTGGCTTTAGGGGTGAAGATAAAAACCATTTTTGCTCCTGAACACGGCTTTAGGGGCGACCAAGAGGCCGGAGCGTACATTAAGAGCGGAATAGACAGTGCCACCAAATTGCCTGTTGTATCACTGTATGGAAGTAAGAAGAAACCTTCTGCTGCCGATTTAAAAGGCATACAATACATAATATTTGACATACAAGATGTAGGAGCGAGGTTCTATACCTACATTTCTACGTTGCACTACATTATGGAGTCGTGCGCAGAAAACAAGCTGCCGTTGTTGGTGTTAGACCGCCCTAACCCCAACGGACATTATATTGATGGCCCTGTATTGGATACTAATTTTAAAAGTTTTGTAGGAATGCACCCCGTGCCCGTTGTACACGGTATGACGGTGGGCGAATATGCTAAGATGATAAACGGCGAAAAGTGGCTGCCCAAAGGCGCACAATGCCAGCTAACCGTTATTAAATGTAAAAACTATACCCATCAGGTGATGTATAAACTGCCGATAAAACCATCGCCTAACTTGCCCACCATAGAGTCGGTGTATTTATACCCCTCGTTGTGCTTTTTTGAAGGTACCGATGTAAGCGTAGGCAGGGGCACCAACAAACCGTTTGAATCTGTGGGGAAACCCGGTTTCACAAAAGGCAGTTATGAGTTTACCCCAGTACGCATACCCGGTGTGGCAGAGAACCCTCCCTATATGGGGCAAAAATGTACAGGCATATTGCTAACTGAGTTTGGTAAATCGTTTATGCCGCTGCACAACGGGTTATATTTATCTTGGTTGGTTGATTTTTATAAAGAGTCTGCCGACAAAGAGAAATTTTTTAATGACTTTTTTGATAAACTGGCAGGTACTGACCAATTACGAAAGCAAGTAATTGCGGGCAAAACCGCCGATGAAATAGTTGAAAGTTGGCAGCCTGCATTAGAGGCGTATAAAAGCGTCCGCAAAAAATACTTGCTGTATGAATAGTAATATTTGTAAAAAATATAAGGGTGACTTGTTTGTTATTAGATAAAGTTCTACCTTTGCAATCCTTTTAACGAAAAGAAAATGGCACGCGTTTGTGATTTAACTGGCAAAAGAACCCTTGTAGGACACAATGTTTCTCACTCAAACAAAAAGACTATCAAGAGGTTTAGGCCCAACTTGCAGGTAAAGAAATTTTATATCCCCGAAGAGGATGAGTGGATTACTTTGAAAGTATCTACCTCAGCCATGCGTACAATTAGCAAAAACGGGATTACTGCCTGCCTTAACAAGTACATGAAAACTGGTAAGATTTAATTAGTTTACGAAGATGGCAAAAAGAGGTAACCGCATACAAGTAATAATGGAGTGTACCGAGCACAAAGAGAGCGGTATGCCCGGCACTTCTAGGTATATTACTACCAAGAACAAGAAAAACACTACTGAAAGGTTGGAGTTGAAAAAATTCAATCCTATCCTTAAGAAGTACACCGTACATAAAGAAATTAAGTAACCACTTATTAAATAATAGTAAAACATGGCTAAGAAGGTTGTTGCTACGCTGAAAACAGGAGAAGGTAAACAATGGGCAAAAGTTATTAGAACTGTTCGCTCACCTAAAACCGGCTCTTATACCTTTAAAGAAGAGATTATCCCTTCTGATCAGGTTAAAACTTACTTTAAATAAGAAATTTTTGTTCAAAAGTATAAGTTAACGAAGCTTCCTATAACTTAGGGGGCTTTTTTTATATATAAACCTATGGGAATATTCAGTTTCTTCAGCAAGGACAAAAAACAAAAGCTGGATGAAGGTCTTGAGAAAACCAAAACCGGACTTTTTGACAAAATAAGCAAAGCCTTGGTGGGTAGGTCTACCATTGGCGATGACTTTTTGGACGACCTTGAAGAAATTTTGGTGAGTTCTGACGTGGGTATTAATACCACGCTCAAAATAATCGACCGCATACAAAAGCGCGTTGCCAAAGATAAATACGTAGGAACGGGTGAACTAAACACCCTGCTAAAAGAAGAAATGGCCGACCTGCTGCCCGAAGGCGATAACACCACGGGCGAATTGCAGATACCCGCAGGCAAAAAACCATATATAATTATGGTGGTGGGTGTGAATGGTGTGGGCAAAACCACTACCATCGGTAAATTGGCCTTTCAGTTTAAGAAACAAGGCAAGAAAGTTTTATTAGGAGCAGGCGACACCTTTAGGGCTGCCGCTGTAGACCAGCTTACCATTTGGAGCAAAAGGGTAGGTGTGGATATTGTAGATAAAGGCATGAATGCCGACCCTGCTGCCGTAGCTTTTGAAACTGCCAAAGCCGCCGCAGAAGGTGGTTACGATGTAGCCATTATTGATACCGCAGGCCGTTTGCACAACAAAGTAAATTTGATGAACGAGCTTTCAAAAATTCGCCGCGTAGTGCAAAAACACATTGTTGATGCACCCCACGAGGTTCTGCTAGTATTGGATGCCAGTACCGGACAGAATGCGTTTGAACAAGCCCGCCAGTTTACTGCTGTTACAGAAGTAAATGCCCTTGCACTTACCAAATTGGACGGCACAGCCAAAGGCGGTGTTGTAATAGGTATCAGCGATGAATTTTCGGTGCCCGTTAAATACATCGGTGTAGGTGAAGGCATGGAAGACTTACAAGTATTTAACAAACACGAGTTTATCGATTCGTTGTTTAAATAAAAACAAAACTGATAAAGTGTTAAACCCTCTTAGTATACTTGCTACTAAGAGGGTTTTTTGTTAGTAAGAAAGTAAGAAAAATATAGGCTGTATCTTTTTGTAAGCCTCCTGATTACAATATAAAAATGTCACATCCCATACAAGAGTATTTTGGAACAAACCGAGTAAAGGGAACGCTGCTTTGTTGGGTTGTATTTCTTATTGGCCTTAGTTTAAATGCTCAAAGTAAAAGGCAACATTATTTTGTCGGAGCCTCATACATGGGGTACTTATCAAATCGGTTTAATGATTTTTTGGGGTTGGGTGTTAGTGTCGGGAAAACAAATAAATCAGGCAATTTATACGAGTTAACTATCAACTACTCAACATCAACAATGTTGTTCACTACGTTTGGCTATGGGTATCCTTTAGTAAAAGGAAATGCGTCGTTACACTTATTAGGCTTGGGAACTTTTGGCTACGGAAGTATGCCGTACCGTATGATACCTAATTCTGCTATCTGGGGTTCGGTGTATAAAAATTATCTTACGACATTAGGTGGTGGGGTAAAGATTAGCGGTAACTGGAAAAAATCTTGGGTACCTAATATAGATATTTACGGAAGCGCAGGGATAATATATGGTGAGGGATTTAATTATCCGGGATATTCTAAGCACAGCCCGCTTTCCTTTCTTTTTCTAAACGTTAGGGTATCAGTTGTTAGACAATTAAAGCTATGAGAATAATACTATTGTCAATAGTGAGTGTGTTAGTAATCAGTAAATTATACTCACAAAATCTTATTGATGACAGTAAGTTTAATCAAGAAAATAAGAACAATAAGCGCATTACTTTATCGGGTAATCCTGAAACCCTTAATGGTGAAGAATTGTTTGTTCAAAAGAGTCGAAGTAAGGAGAAATCGTTTGGATTTGGTTTAAGCGCAAACGGTGTTTCAGGCTTCACCTCGCGCCTTAACTATGCCTATATTAATCCTGTTATAGATGTTGTAGTCAAAAATAAAAGCAATGTATTGTCTGTTGGGTTACTTGTGCCTGTTAGACCCGTTAATCAATATAAGTATTGGGTGAGTATTAATTATTTATGGGGTATTTCTGAGGAGAAAAACAAATCATGGGGGTATGGTATTAATGTTGATTTTGCCCGGTATAGATACAGATACCATTATATAACAACACCCATTCTTGTCGATTCTTATTACAAAAAATACAGTGGTGAAATTGTTTTCCAAAGAGCTTTTCTTCGGAAACTATCAAAAAACAGTTATTACTATTTCTCGTTTGGGGGAGGAATAAATTTAGCATTTAGCAATGAGAATGTTCCTCCGCCAACTGTAAACTCAGGTACAATTATAAAACCTTTTGTCAAAGTACGGTTAGGTATAAACACATTGTTGTTTTAAAAGAGAGGGCTCGTTGATTATACTTGTTTCTCAAGTATGTCTCAATTTTTCCTCAAAACCTTCATAAATAGGGCGTTTTATTATGCGCTGACGGATTACATTGATAAACAATACCCTGCTTAAACCTATATCCTTATACACTCAGCATCGGTGCTTCTTTGCCTTTGTGCGTTTCTAAACAGTAAACAATGGTGCGGTAAGATGCCTTCTAATATTTGTATAAAGTACAGCAGGCATTTGCTACTTTTGCAGTTTAATAATGCGCACTAAATCACACAAGCAAAACAAGATTAACATCGTAACACTGGGTTGTAGCAAAAACCTTGTGGATAGCGAAGTTTTATATAGCCAGCTAAAAGCTAATCAGTTTGAGGTTGAGCATGAATCGAAAAAAGACGACTCTAATATTATCATCGTAAACACCTGCGGCTTTATTGAAAACGCCAAGCAAGAAAGTATTGATACCATATTGCGATACGTTGATGAAAAAGAAGCCGGCAACATAGATAAATTGTACGTTACGGGTTGCCTTTCGCACCGTTATAAAGACGATTTGGAGCGCGAAATTCCCCAAGTGGATGCTTATTTTGGCACATTAGAACTACCCAATATTCTTAAAACATTAGGAGCCGATTATAAACACGATTTAATTGGCGAACGCCTTATTACCACTCCACAGCACTACGCATATTTAAAAATATCAGAAGGGTGTAACCGCCCCTGCTCGTTTTGCGCCATACCGCTAATGCGCGGTCAGCACGTTTCAAAACCCATTGAACAACTGGTTACTGAGGCCAAAAACCTTGTAAAGGCAGGCACCAAAGAGTTGATGCTGATTGCACAAGACAGTACTTATTACGGACTTGATTTATACGGCGAGCGAAAATTGGCCGATTTATTGCGTAACCTAAGCGACGTTGAAGGATTGGAATGGATACGCTTGCACTATGCGTTTCCTTCACAGTTTCCTTTAGATGCGCTGGATGTGATGGCCGAACGCGACAATATTTGCAAATACATAGATATCCCTTTGCAACACGCAACGGATAATATGTTGAAAATAATGCGTCGAGGCATTACCCGTCGCCGCACAGAAGAGGTGATAGATACAATTCGCCAAAAAGTACCCGGTATTGCCATTCGTACTACATTATTGGTCGGGCATCCCGGTGAAACCGAAGCGGAGTTTAACCAACTTACCGATTTTGTGCAGCAAATGAAGTTTGACCGTATGGGGGTGTTTACCTACTCGCACGAAGAGAACACCCATGCTCACAGCCTTACCGATGATATACCCCAAGAGGTAAAAGACGAAAGGGCGGAGGAGTTGATGGCCATCCAGCAAGAAATTTCATTAGAAAAGAACAAAGAAAAAGTAGGGAATACCTATAAAGTATTGTTTGACCGTGTAGAAGGCGGATATTTTGTAGGTCGTACCGAGTTCGATTCTCCTGAAGTTGACAACGAAGTGTTGGTAGATAAAAAAGCAAACTATGCCCGTGTGGGTGATTTTGCCAATGTTACCATTAACACTGCCGAAGAATTTGATTTGTACGGCACTATCGTACAATAACCATAATATAAGCACCATGCAATACATAGCCGCCCACGAAGAAAAACTGGGCCAATACTACCCTAAAGCTGTTTTTGATTACTTACAAAACGCAGCTGAACTAAAACCTTTTTATGAAAATTATCCCAACCTTGATGGGTATGGTGAAGTAATTAAAAACCGCAGATTTTCATCTGAAAACCGAAAGGTGTTACATAAGGTACTAACTACCCAATACGGCGATTTACTAAAGCAACCCAACGGCGAGACAGTGCAGAAAAATATTGATGCCCTGCTTGAAGAAAATACATTTACTGTAACCACGGGGCAGCAAATACACATTTACTTAGGCCCGCTTTACGTAGCATATAAAATACTTAGCACCATTGCCCGATGTTGTTGGCTGGAAGAGAATTTTAAAGGCCACAAATTTGTGCCTGTATTTTGGATGGCAACCGAAGACCATGATTTTGAAGAAATAAGCCACCTAAACCTATATAACAAAGAGTTTAAATGGTCGCAAACCGAAGGATTTAGCGGGGCAGTAGGCAGACTATCACCTGCAACTATCAACAACCTTGAAGCTGAGATTGCAGGCTTAGTGCAAAACGACGAAGAGGCTAAAAAGCTGCTGGCCATGTTTACCGATGCATATGCAAAATACCCTACACTTGCCGATGCTACCCGTGCTGTAACGCACCAATTATTTGGGCATACCGGGTTGGTGGTGGTAGATGCCGATAACCAAGATTTTAAAAAACAATTCATCCATTATATACAAGACGACATTTTTAAAAGGCAGAATGTAGGTGTGGTTAGTAAAACCAGTGAGCAGCTGGGGCAGAACTACAAAACGCAGATACATCCCCGCGAAATAAATTTCTTTTACCTTACCGATAACAGCCGTAAACGTATTGTTTATGAGGATAATGCCTACAAGGTATTAGACAGTGATGTTGTGTTTGATGAAACGGTATTGAGGAATGAAATTGCCAATAATCCTGAAAAATTCAGTCCTAATGTTATTATGCGACCTCTGTACCAAGAGGTAATACTGCCCAATTTGGCATATATAGGTGGGCCTGCTGAAGTAAATTACTGGTTTCAGCTGAAAGAGATGTTTGGGGTAAACGGAGTTCAATTCCCTATTTTAGAACTTCGCAAGTCGTTGATAGTTTTGAATGAGAAAACAGTTGATAAAATTGCCTCTGTTGGATTTTCTCCCATTGATTTTTTAAAGGATGAAAAAGAATTAGAGGCCGGCTTTTTAGCTCAAAATCCGGTAGAAAACCTTGATTTATCGGCGCACTATAAAACTATTTCAGCGGAGTTAGAAACTATTAAAAATGCTGCATTGGCAATGGATGCAAACCTGAAGCCATTTATCGAAGGAGAGTTTAAACGGATTTCAGAAACATTTGAAAAGCTGGATAACAAACTTGAAAAAGTAAGCAAGCGAGCTGTTGAAGGGCAGTTAAAAGTATTAGAAACTGTAAAAACTAAATTTTTTAAGCCCGGTGCACTCTCAGAGCGCGTGGATACTATACTTTCGGCTCCTCAAATTGGTGATAAAACGGTTATAGAAAATCTATTAAAAACCTTTAATCACGAAAATAAACCACTCATCATACTATTGCCACCACTGATATAATACCTCGTTTATTGCCGCACACTATCCTATAAATTTGTTTTCAACACAGGGTAATGTGTGCGCGATGGAAAGAATAAAACCAAAGTTTGATTTTCTGAATTTTGTTTACGGCGTTGGTGCAGCCATTGTAATACTTGGCGCAATGGCCAAGTTTATGGATTGGAACTATGCCGATGAAATATTTATTATCGGGTTGGGTACCGAGGTATTAGTGTTTTTAATATCATCTTTCCGATTTACCCGCAAACCCGCCCAATACAAATGGGAAAAAGTATTTCCGGGTATTTTAGATGAAAGCGAAGAAGATGTTCAGATTTATGACCAAGTAGGGCTGAACAATGATATTGTGAAGCGCAACTCGGCCTATCTTGAGTCGAAGTTGGAGCAAATGGAGCATAACATTGATAAATTAAGCGATATATTTAGTCAGCTAACACGTTCAGTTGAAGGCATGAATACCAGCATTAAAAAACTGGAAGATGCTAACAACGGATACGAATTGCAAATGAAGGAACTAAAACGCAACCTTGGCAGCATTAATGATTTTTACAATGATTTTAATGAGGTGATGGTAATGCGCAACAAAAAGGCTGATACTAAATAATTGCGGGCCGGATGTTTGGTAATATAAATAACGAGGTAAGACAAAAGCTTATAAACCTAATGTATATTGTGTTTATAACGCTTGCTTTTATCTATTTACCCTCCGAATTTGTTGATTCAAGCAAATACACATCCTTATCACTTGAACAGGCAGGCAGAAACTACCAAAGCAAGATTGATGAGAACATGGCCAGTTTAGATGAGCAATTATTTTTAAACACACCTTTGGCGCAAGATTTTTACAATGTAATGGATGTTTCAGCGGCCATAGACCAAGCCATAGGCCAAATTGATTCAATGACAATGCTGCTGCAAAATAGCACAAGGGGATATAACGAGAACCAATACCTAAACAGTTCAAAAAACTTTATGGTATCTAATCGTATTTTGGTTAAAAGTAGTCAGGCAACCCAACTAAAGGAAAAGATAGAAACCATTAAGCAAAAAATACGTACTTATAACCTAGCCAGCTTAACTGCCGGACTGGATACTGTTTTGCCTACCAATATTAGCCTTAAGGGCGCATCGGGAAAAGAGCGCAGTTGGGAAAGTTTTTTCTTCAGCAAAACCCCTTTAGCAGTGGTGGTAACCAACTTACATAAAATACGCACCGATTTGTTGTTTACTAAACACCAACTGATTGAGTATCTTACCGGTAATCAAAGCCAAAATAAAAGCGGCAGAAGCATTAGCATATTATCTACCAACTCAATAGCTGTTGAGGTGCTGGCAACTAAAAACTTTATTGTGGGCGATAAAATTGCTTTTAGGGTAATTTTATTAGACAGTGCCAGAGGCTATGGAGGCGTAAAAAGTTATGTGAAATACGAGGGAAAGGTAGTAAAAGAACTTAGCATCAGTCAAAACGGTGTGGTGCGGTACACCCCCAACAAGCCGGGTAAATATGAATTTTTGGTTGTTGATAGTATAAATACAGCCTCACAAGAGTTTGCCGTTACCAACCTGCGTACTGCGTTCTCAGAAAAAAACAATCCCGAGGTTTTGTACATGGGTGTTGATAATCCCATTAAACTGCAAACGACTGAATTTGACTTGAAAGCTTTGGTGCTTGAAATAGATATGGGAGAGGTTATTCCGTTTGGTGGCAAATACTACCTGCGGTTTACTAAAGAAGGGTTGGCCCATTTAAAAATATATGCAGTAAATGAAGAGGGTAAATATTTGGTTACCCAGCGCACCTACGAGGTTAAAAAACTACCCGCACCACAAGTAATGTTAGACGGCAGGGCAGGGGGCAATATTTCGCGTAAAATATTACAGGTACAGGATAAACTTACCGCTTCATCAATAGCGTTACCCGGTGAAGAAGATGTATATAATATTTTGAGCTTTGAAGTGGTGAAAGTAAATAACTTTGGCAAAGAATCAGTGGTAAACAAAGGCAAAGATTTTTCGTCAGAAAGCCGCAGATTAGTGCGCGATTTAAAAGCAGGCGATTTATTAATTATTGATAATGTACGCATAGAAGCTACCGATGGTACAACAAAAGAGGTGGCTCCTGTGGTATTTAGTGTAAAATAAATACATGAATAAGGTAATAAAATATACCGTTTTATTGTTGTTTTTTGCTCCGGCATTCTTTGCCGCGGCTGCTCAAAACGATAGTTCGGCATTTATTACTCTTTCGGGCAATATATTTACTGATAAAACCTTATCCGCAGGTCGCTACTTAATCCAAAACAACTTGCGTATTGCAAAAGATGCAACCCTTACCATTGAAGCCGGCAGCGAATTGGTGTTTAATCCCGGTGCTGAAATTGTAGTATTAGGTGGGTTAAAAGTAACAGGTCGTCCTAATGAGTTTGTAAGTTTTTACAGCCTTAATAGTACCGATGAAGGCATGGGGATTAGCTTTGCAGGCCCCAACCCGGTAGCCGCAGTCCATATTGAGTATGCTGATTTTAGCGGATTGATACGCCCTTTAACGTTTGATAATAACTGGTATCGGTCATCAGTATTGATAAAAAACTGTCAGTTTAAAAACATTAATAATAACGATGCAGGGGTGTTGATAGGCAATGCAGAGCATTTAAAAAATACCGCAACCATACAGTTTGATTTTGTGAACAACGTATTTGCAGATAACCTTAGCTGTATTACATTCAAATCACTTTCAGCCTATAACGTGCAATACAACTTTGCAAACAACCTTATTGCAAATAACACGGTGTACGATTTTAAGCCCCGCGCAAAAGACAATCCGCTGAATGGGGAAATGGATGCCGATGCTGAGAAAACCCCGATTTCAATTAAAAACAATGTGTTTACGGGAAATTATATTTTTCACGAACACAGCGATACGGTATTGGATATGGCCGGCGTTGGGTTTGGCGGCACCGCCAAAGAGATAGACATAACCCAAAACTACTGGGGTGAAGGCGCAAATGCAGAGTGGGTAAATAAAAGCACTTATGGCTTTCACAAAGATAAGTTTGCGCCCGAATTAAAACATACGCCATACTTAGAGCAACCTGCGGATGAGGTAAAGGCTTTTATCTCACAAATAACCCTCGATTCAGGTGTAAACGACCTTAACAGGCCTGTAGTTGATTTTATTGGCAAAACAATAACATTGCACCTGTCTAAGCCTATTGCAAAAAACCAAAAACCGGTATTGTTTGCCGCCTATTTAGATACATCGTTAGGCAAAATATTTACACAACCGTTGTACGATTTTGATTTTACCTACAATGCAGATGCTAATGAAGCTAAGCTATTGGTTAAAAAGGTAACGGGCATTGAGCATGGTTTTTATTTAGTATTTAACGGACTAAAGGATCAGGACGGTTTTGAATTGCCTGCGGTAAGCTTTGGCAAGTTTTATTTGAACAGAATTTTCGGGTTGTATAAAATGAACCGGAAAATTGACTTGGAGGTATTTTTTGCAAATGCTTTTAAATGGAAAACACCGCCACCTACTGAAGGGGTGATAGAGACTATTGACCCGAAATTGAAAGAGTTGGAAAAAAAGGTCCGTTCATTTGAGTTGGGCTTAATGCTAGGTGTTACCAACTATTTTGGCGACTTAAGTACCAATGATTTTAATAGGGATGAAATAAACGATGCATACGGCATTAGGTTCAGGTATAATTACTCGCGCCGGATATCATTCAGAGCGATGTTTAATTACGGGGCATTGAGCGGTAATGACCGGTATTCGCCCAGTGAATTAAGACGTGAGCGAAACTTGAGTTTCAAATCTACGTTGTATGATTTGACTTTACAGGCAGAGTATCACTTGAGCCATTATATATTCAGTGATAAAAACAGGTTTATTCCAAGTATATCTACAGGTATCACCATATTCCATTTTAATCCCCAAGCTCAGTATAAGGGTAAATGGTACAATCTAAACGATTTAGGAACAGAAGGACAAACCAGCGGAATCGGGAAAAAATACAAACTAACACAGTTGGCTTTGCCGGTAGGCTTTAGTTTTAAAACGATGTTGGGATATAATTTTATTGCAGAGCTTGAGGTAAATTTTGTGAAAACATTTACTGATTACTTAGATGATGTAAGCGGAAAGTTTCCCAACATTGCAAAGGTGCAAGCAGCCAATCCGGGTGTAGACCCCGAGGCAATATCATATCTTGTTGACCCTTCGGGAGGCAGATTTTCAGAAGGAGTAAGAAGAGGGAAACCTGAAAATAAGGATTGGTATTTATTGCTTGGAGTAACGCTCTCATACAGGTTTTAAACAAATAACCTTGTGTTGTTTAATAAAATATACAGACCATAAATAACCGTTATTTTTTATAAATCCGGCATAGATAGTTTCACAAAACCCTTGTTGCTATTGGTTTTATAATAAAAACACGTAACTTTATCCTGTTTAAACCAGTAAGCGAAGTATCACGGGGGTGTCACAAACGTTGTTGTTGGTTAATAAGTTAAGAAAGTATTATACATTAATAATGGTAGTATTGGTAAAAAGTTTTTTAAATCATTGTATGAAAACAATCTTTAAAGTAACGTTGGTTTCCGGTTTTTTACTGCTGGGCGCAACTGTTGCAAATGCGCAAAGCAAAAAGAGCACTAACCAAAACTCTAAACAAAAAACATCGTTACGTTTTTTGCAAAACAAAGATGCCAAGAACTTTGTAGTAGGGTTTCAAGCGGGTACGTCTCTTTTTCACGGAGATGCCGATAAGCTAAAACCCGGTCTTTCAGTTGGTGGTAACCTTAGGTATAATTTTTCGCATGTATTGGGAGTTCGCCTTTTGGCTAATTACGTCTCATTACGTTCAGAAGTGGAAAAGCCAAGCCAGTTCAACTTCCGTTATTACGATTTAAATTCACGTATTCTTGAATACCAAATACAAGGGGTGCTTACATTGGGTAACATTTCGTTTTTCCGCAAAAAATGGAATTGGAACCTTTACACAGCTGCCGGTATCGGACAGGTAATAATGAGCAGTAAATCAGAATTTGAATACACATCCGCTCCTGCCGGTCAAACATCAAGCTTGCAATACGACCGTACCCATATTTGTTTTACTTATGGTTTAGGTGTAAAACGTAACATCACCAAATCAATAGATATTGGTATTGAATACGGAATGCGTTGGGTGCGCACCGACTCAATGGATATTTTGAACGCTCCTATCCACCCCAATCGTCGTTTCGATTCATATTCTTTGCCTCAAATTATCATGAATATTAAAATTGGTAAAAAGGGTCAGGAACATTTGGATTGGATTAACCCTATTACCAGTGTGTATGAAGAAATATCTAAACTAGAAGAGAAACTGGATAAGTTGGATAAGGATAGTGATGGCGATGGTGTTGCTGACCGTTTTGACAAAGAAGAAAATACGCCTGCCGGCGCAAAAGTTTGGGGCAGTGGTGAAGCGGTAGATTTGGATGCGGATGGTGTACCTGATGTAAACGACCAAGAGCCTAACACACCTCCGGGTGCTAAGGTTGACGCGAATACCGGTATTGCTGAAGACGAAGATGCTGACGGTGTACCCGATATTTTAGACTTATCGCCCAGCACTCCTTCAGAGTATTTGGTAAACCACCAAGGGATACCCATTATGAATAAAGCACTGGCCGACCAAATTATAAACAACCAAGGCGATAACATAACTGCCGGTATAGGCGGTGGTGGTGGCGGTGTAAGCTTTTTACCTGCTATTTTCTTTGCTACCGATGTGGATGAGCCATACCCAACCCACCTGCCCGATTTGCAAAACGTGGCCTTGGCCATGAAAAATAATCCCAACATCAAATTAGAAATAATTGGTAATGCAGATATGCGCAGCAGCGATGAATACAACCTTCGTTTGGCTCAACGCCGTGCGGATAATGTGAAAAAGCTGTTGGTTGATTTTGGTGTTGACCCAGCAAGGCTGATAACCAAAACTAACGGTGAACGCCAGCCTATTACAAAAGGCACCGGAACTATGCACCTGCAAGCTAATCGCCGTGTGCAGTTTTTTGTTGTGAAGTAATAATATACTAACTATAGTTTATAAGCGCCCCTATATGGGGCGTTTTTGTTGTATATAGGTTAGAGAGTCAATGCTGTTTATTGAGTATTATTGCAGTGTATGTTTGTAGCTGAGACTAAAATACGGGTACGGTATGCTGAGACCGACCAAATGGGATACGTGCATCATGGTAATTATGCCATGTATTTTGAGTTGGCTCGTGTAGATGCTATTGAGCGTATTGGTATTACCTACAAGGGCCTTGAAGCAAGCGGCGTAGCTATGCCCGTTGCACACATGAGCATTGATTTTAAGCGTCCTGCTTTTTTTGATGAAACACTTACCATTAAAACAATAATACGACAACTGCCTACCAGTAAGTTTATTACCGAATACGAGGTATATAATGATACCGAACTGATAACAAAAGCAAACATTGTTTTGGTATTTATGAATTTGACAACCCGCAGGCCGGTGCGTTGTCCGCAGGAGATAATGAATGGTTTGTTGCCTTATTTTAGTGACTGATGGAGAAAATACACCAATGGTTATTGCGCAAAGTGCCTCCTTACAAAGCACTGATGGACCTGCTGAAAAAGTTAACTTTTCCGGGGTTGCAGGGCTTGCGCATTTATACCGTATTGTCGTTTTTCATTAAAGGGCTTAGTAATTCCGATATTAATACCCGTGCATCAGCCATTGCCTTTAACTTCTTTTTGGCATTATTCCCCGCTGCTATCTTCTTCTTTACGTTGATAGCATACCTGCCATTAAAAGATTTTGAAGACGAGATTTTTAAGTTCATACAAAATATTACCCCCTACAATGCCTTTGAAGCCATAAAAAGCACCCTTAGCGATATTTTGCAAAAGCGACAGGGAGGTTTGTTGTCGCTGGGTTTTGTGTTGGCATTGTACTTTAGTACCAACGGTGTAAACTCGCTGATTGAAGCCTTTAATACTTATACCGATGCCATTGAAACCCGCAGTGCATGGCGGCAAAAACTGGCAGCATTGTGGCTTACCGTTTACACTGCCTTATTGGTAATTATCAGCATTATACTTACCACGGTGGGTACAGTGGTGCTTGATTTCTTAAACGATAAAAATTTGTTCGGCGATTCGCTGGAGTACTACTTGTTGTTGTTTGTAAAATGGTTTTTAACGGTGCTGTTCTTATACTGCCTTATCTCGGGTTTGTTTTACTACGGGCCTGCAAAAAAACGCAAGTGGAAGTTTTTTAACGTGGGATCAACCCTTGCAACCGTGCTGTCATTGCTCACCACCTACGGGTTTATGTTCTATGTTAACAATTTTAATTCATACAATAAGTTGTACGGTTCTATCGGTACGTTGATAGTAATTATGCTGCTAATTTTCTTCAATTCAATGGTGTTACTGATTGGTTTTGAGTTGAATGTGAGTATTGATAGGGCACTGGGACATAAGCTAACCACAGAGCAACTTACCCCCAAGAATTTAGAAAATACGCTTAAAGACAAGCGGTATAGCTAAAATATTTTTACAGGGGGCTTGACATGAAAGGTAAAAAGTATATTTTTGCAGTCCTTTTACGCAACCACTACGGAGAGATGGCAGAGTGGTCGAATGCGGCGGTCTTGAAAACCGTTGAGGGTAACACCTCCGGGGGTTCGAATCCCTCTCTCTCCGCCACTTAAATTAAAGCCACCTGTTAGGGTGGCTTTTTTGTTTATTTGTCCCGTCCTGAAATAAGTCGGCAGAAAACACTTTACAAATGCCTACACCATGCAAAATTGAACAGGTGTTTTACCAATCCGTCGCCGGATACAAAAAACCACATTGCAACAAAGGGTTATTCAACCTTGAAACAAGCTGTAAGAATTATATGACTTAACTAATGGGGTAGCACTTTTAGAGCTTTACATCATTTTGCTTGTTTATTCTATATTCCTCACCCCATTTCGCCATCGATAGCATTATTGGTGAAAGGGTCAATCCAAATTCTGTTAATGTGTATTCTACTCTTGGCGGAATTTCAGCATAGATTTTCCTGCTAATAATCCCATCATCTTCTAATTCGCGCAACTGCTGGGTGAGCATTGATTGGGTTATTCCTTTTACGCTACGCCTCAGTTCTCCAAACCGTGCAGGGGAAGTTAGGTAAATCGCATTTATCAGAATTGGTTTCCATTTTCCACCCAAAACTTTCATTGTAGCCGTTACGGGACAAGAAATTTCATCAAAAACAAAATTCTTATCTTTTTTATATACTTGATTATCAATATTAGTATTGTTTTTCATACTTACTAATTTTATGTGTACTACTTTTTTAAATTGTTTTAACTCTGAATATTTGAAGTACAAATTTTAATAAAACTAATGAATGCGCCAAATAAAATCATTTTAATAACTGGAGCAAGCACAGGCTTTGGCAACCTCACAGCTAAACTACTTGCTGAAAGCGGCCATACAGTATATGCTACTATGCGGGATACCAATGGCAAAAACAAGACGCATAAAGACGCATTGATTGATTGGGCAAAATCACATCATAAGAACCTTCGGGTGATAGAGCTTGATGTAACCGAAGACAGAAGTTTAGAAGATGCCAAGGCACTTATTTTATCAGAAACGAGCGGAAGAATTGATGTTATTATTAACAATGCCGGAGTATATGGAGGTGGAATTCAGGAGGCTTTCACTGTAAACGACCACAAAGCACTTTTTGAAGTCAATGTTTTTGGAACGGTAAGGGTAAACAATGCCTTTTTGCCTACACTTCGCAAACAAGGTAGCGGTTTGATTATCCAAACATCCAGTATTTTGGGTAGAATCGTTATCCCTTTTGGCGGCGTGTACGATGCTACAAAATGGGCGGTGGAAGCACTAAGCGAAAACTTGGCTTATGAGTTAAAACCTTTGGGAATTGATGTTGCAATTGTAGAGCCGGGGGTTTTTCCTACTGAGTTATTTCAAAAATTTTATTTTCCGAGTAACGCCGGAGTGGCAACCGAATACGATAAATCAGCCGAGCTTTACAATACATCCTTACAAACAATTCCGGCGTTGATGGCCGATCCAAATTTCCCTAACAAGCCCGAACACGTCGCAAAAGCAATTGTAAAGTTGGTAGAAATGCCCAATGGCACACGCCCATTGAGAACGGTGGTAGATAAAATGATGGGTGGTGTTGCCGAAATAATTAATGAAACAGGTAAACAAGTGCAAGCAGGCGTGCTTCAAAATTTTGGATTTAGTGAGTTAAATATTAACAACTAAAATAATGGAAAATATAAAAACCATAGTATTTGCCGGAGATGTAACGATTACCAGTTACGAGCTATCAAAGTAAACGGAAAAGTAGACGTTGGCTCAGATCAGAAATTGGAATGTTAATGTTCGACTCTCAAAATTTAGAAGTTTATAATCTCTAATTAAAACCATATAACATAATGACCACTATTGAAAAATTGTACACAGCCTCGGCAACTGCCAGCGGCGGTAGAGATGGACATGTAAGTTCCTCTGACAATGTGCTTGACTTGGAGTTACGGATACCTAAAGAATTTGGAGGAAAAGGGGGGAGCTATACTAACCCTGAGCAACTATTTGCAGCCGGTTACGCGGCCTGTTTCGATGGAGCATTGAATGTGGTAATCAGTAATGCTAAAGTTAAAACCGGTACTACTAAAGTACATTCACACGTAAGCATCGGTAAAACGCCAAATGGCGGTTTTGGCCTTGCAGTGCGCTTGGAAGTAGAGGTACCGGGTGTTGAGCATACCTTGGCGCAAGACCTCATAGAAAAGGCGCATCAGATATGCCCCTATTCTAATGCTACCCGCGGAAATATACCCGTAGAAGTAGTATTAGCGAAATAGTCCTATAAACACGGTTAGGTGGCTTAAGTCATTGAAAACCTGTTAGCAACACAGGCAGCAGAGGTACTACTGCATATAGTAGTTTACCAGATTATGTGCAGCACTGCTGAGATGCTCAACAGGGAACAACAGGTAAAACTGTGCGAATTCCTTAACAACAAGAATAAAAAACAATAAACTTTAATAAACACCCAAATAAATTTTTAACAAACATGGTAAGTACTCTAAATTGGTTTGAAATCCCGGCAACAGATTTCGCTAGAGCAAAGGCATTTTATGCTACAGTTTTAAATGCTCAAATTCAAGAAGACCCTAATCCTAATATGCAATATGCATATTTGCCGTCTGATCCGGAAAAAGGCGCCTTTGGCGGAGCTATTGCCAGCGGTGAAAACTTTGTTCCTTCAACAACAGGAACAACAGTTTACTTAGATGGCGGAAATGACCTTTCAGTTCCCTTAGGCAGGGTAGAAAGTGCCGGTGGAACAGTTATTCTGCCGAAAACTAATATTGGTGAGGGAAGGGGCTTTATTGCACTTTTTATCGACACAGAAGGAAACAAGGTAGGGTTCCATTCAATAGGTTAATACTTAGTTTTCTCACATCTTTCTAAAGTAGCTGATAGAAGTATTATTAATATTTCTGTCAGCTTTCTGCTGTTTATATTTGTATTTACTCCATTATCAGGGTTTATACACCACACCAACTGGTATAATGGTTTGGATAAGAATGTTTGGATCCTTATTTACCATCACTATCTGTTAAATTAAATCTATCATTAATACTGTAAATGAGTATTTTTCCGGTTATGAATATCGAGATACAAACCGTTAATGGTAAAGAAATAGCTCTTATAAACGCTGAAGGGGTTGTAATATCCAATGCACAGGACGCGTTAGAAATAATAGCCAATTGCAACTATCAGGGCGCAGAAAACATTATCGTTCAAGAGCAGCATTTAGACAAAACGTTTTTCGACCTTAAAACAGGGATAGCGGGTGATATACTTCAAAAGTTTTCTAATTACCGTTCAAAACTGGCGATTGTTGGTGATTTCTCGCAATACGAAAACAAGAGCCTTCGCGATTTTATATACGAAAGCAACAAAGCAGGTCGTATTAACTTTGTAGCTACAATGCAAGAAGCCACCGATAAGTTGTTGGGTGGGTGATAGCAATTCGTAAATTCAAAATACAAGAATCTGGAAAGCTTATACAAAAGCAAAACCTTCGTTTTATTGTTATTAAAAGAAAGGGTTTGTACGTTGCTTACAGACTTCGTATAAGAATGAACTTGTTTACTAATATAAATGCCGAAATAGAGAATCTTCTACCCAAAGACGGTGAGGTGAACTATTATGGTAAGGTAATGCCTTTGGTTGAGGCAAATGAGTTTTTTGATTACTTATTTGAAAATGTTGAGTGGCGAAACGATGAGGCGGTGATATACGGCAAACACATTGTTACTAAACGCAAAGTGGCATGGTACGGTGATAAAGACTACGAATACAGCTACTCAAACACTACTAAACGTGCATTGCCATGGACACCTGAATTGTCAGCCTTAAAAACCTTGGCAGAGGATAAAACAGGCGAAACCTATAACTCTTGCCTGCTCAATTTATACCACAACGGTCAAGAAGGGATGGCCTGGCACAGCGATGCCGAGAAAGACTTGAAACGAAACGGAGCCATAGCCTCATTAAGTTTTGGTGCTGAGCGTAAGTTTTCATTCAAACATAAACATACTAAAGAAACGGTTTCAGTACTTTTAGAACACGGCAGTTTGCTTGTGATGAAAGGTACCACACAAACCCACTGGCTGCACCGACTTCCGCCCACAACAACCGTTCAAAAGCCCCGCGTCAATCTTACTTTTAGGACAATAGTTGAGTAGGAGTATTCTGCCGAATTGTAACTCGCTTTGATAAGCAAACAAATGACAAGCTAACAGGTTGTATAAATTATAGCTTAGTACCGCTAAGTAAAGCTGCTTCGTCAATCAACCCCTTGTGGCTCCATACCAGTTTCCCTTTGTGGTATAGTTCAAGTACCGGTATTTCGCTAATTCCTTTTTGTTGCAGCAATTCAGGGTTTTCATCGGCATCCACTTTCAAAAGGGTAAGTTTATCTTTTTTGTCGGTAGCTACTTTATCCAGCATGGGAGCCATTTGCAAGCAAGGCTTGCACCATTTGGCATGGTAATCAACCAATACATAGTTTTCTGTGGTTACGCGTTTATTAAACTCTTCTTGAGTCATGCCTTGTTTTTTAGGAGCAGCATTGCCTGTTTCAAGGTTTTTTCCGGCAGCCTGCCATTTTAAAATACCGCCGTTTAATTCATAAATAGTGGCAAACCCTTGTGAGCGCATGTAATCCGCAGCACTTTCGCTTCGACTGCCTGCAAGGCAATACACAAAAACGGGTTTAGTTTTATCAAGTTGAGCAACCGCCTCTTTAAAATCATCGCCGTTTACATTTATGTTTACAGCGTTGGTAATGTGTCCTCCGGTATATTCTTCGGGGGTTCTCACATCAATCAGTTGAGCGCCGGCAGTTTGTGCAAGTAGTTTTTCAAACTCATCGGCACCAACCGTACCGCCCTTGGCTGTTGTTGTGCTGTCTTTTTGATTTGTATTTTGGCACGATGCGGCACTAATACTAATTAAAAGCACTGCCACAAACGCCAAAGGATTAAAAATAGTTTTATACATACACGGTAAATTTAAGCGTTTTGTTCAATAATTTGCTTTAAGTAGGCGGCAGGCACTACCCCTGATTGCCTCCATTTTACTTCCCCTTTTTTAAACAAAATAAGAGTTGGCACACTTTGCACCCTATACGCCATGGCCGCATCAGGGTTTTTGTCAACATCTACTTTAATAATTGATGCTTTTTCGCCAATTCCCTGTGCCACTTCGTGCAATATTGGAGCCATCATTTTACAGGGGCCGCACCATTCGGCTGAAAAATCAACCAACGCGGGTTTATCGTCATTAATTATATCATTAAACGTTCTCATAAAGGGTTTATTTAATTTCTTCGTAAGAGGTCTCTTTTGGGTTCCTTTTAGTATTTATGTCCTCTTTATACCTTGGCACGCCGCAACCGTTAGCTCCGCAGCATCCTGCGTTTAGCAAGCCTTGCAGTATAAAAAGCCCGCCAAAAACACTAAGCATAGTGTTGGCTGCTTGTATGCCCTGTATTACTACTACAATGCCTAATACCAGCCTTATAATACGTGCAAAGCCCCATTGACTCAGCACTTGTGATTTTATGTAGTTAAGCATGAGCTATTTTGTAAATCGGTTTACATTGGCCCAGCTGCCGCCATTGTGCACATTGGTAAAACCGGCACTCTTTAGAATACCTTTGGCCGATGCACTACGCATACCCGATGCGCAACAGGTGATAATGGCTTGGTCGTTGCTTTTAAATTTCTTAAGGTTATTACGTAGCTGGTCTAAGGGGATGTTTATCGAGCCTTTAACGTGGCCGCTTGCGTATTCGCCTTTAGTGCGCACATCTACTATCACAGCACCGTTATCAATCAATTCTCCCAAATTTACTTTAGGGCCAATTCCAAAAATATTTTTTATCAGTTGTATCATTTTATCGGGTTATTTTTCTGTTTTCTTTGATTGTTAGATGCCCGCCAGTGGGGTGGAGGCGGGCATAACTAAATTGAGGAGTTTACAGCTTGCTGATTACATAATTAACATCAAGCCACGAGCCGCCGTTGATGCACTCAATACCGTTTTGTTTTAAAAACATAGTGGCTTGTCCGCTTCGGTTGCCCGATGCACAACAAAGCACAATGTTTTGCATGTTTTTAAATTCATCCAAACGATTGGGAATTTCGTTTAAAGGAATATTGATGCTACCAGCAACACTGCCACTCATAAACTCTGCGGGTGTGCGCACGTCTACTATCGTGGTCTCGCCGGCTTTGATTTTAGAAATCACGTTTTCCATGTTCTTTCAGATTTATTAATAAGTATTTATGAATTCTTTTCAGGTTCCTTTTTGAAGCTGCTGAATAGCAGCCAACCCACTAATGCGCCGTAAACGGTGCTATTAAAAGGGGTTGATGTAATGGTACAAGTGCCGGTAGCACAGCCAATTTGGTTCCAATAAAGCCAACCGGCACCTGCGCCCAATGCCAATCCTGCTAACGATACTTTGTTGCGGATTAAAAATCGCTGTATCATTTTACTTTGAAGTGGTTTGACAAACAAATTCAGTGCGGGCAACAGGGGTTTCTTTTATGGCATTAAAACCACCCTCAACATTTATCATATTGGTGTAGCCGCGTGCTTTTAGTATTGATGCTGCAATTACCGAACGATAACCGCCTGCACAATGCAGATAAAAGGTTTCGTTTTGGGGGAAAGTAGCCATGTTTTCGCTGATATAATCCAGCGGTATATTGATGGCGTTTACTACGTGTTCAGCATCGTATTCGCCCGGTTTTCTTACATCTATAATTGGCATGGGGTGCAAGCTTTGGCGGTGTGCAAACTCAAACGCTGATATGGTTTCAATTTCGTCGGTTTCTTTTCCATCGGCACGCCAAACTTCAAAACCACCCTTTAAGTAACCTATTACGTTGTCGTACCCCACTCGCGCCAATCGTGTAACTACCTCTTCCTCACTACCCGGCTCACAAACCAGCAACAAGGGTTGTTTCACATCGGTAATTAAAGCACCTACCCAAGGGGCAAAGTTTCCGTTTATGCCAATGTTTATACTATTTGGAATAAATCCGGTTACAAAATCCTCCGGGTTACGTGTATCAATAATCAACGCACCGGTTTCGTTGGCGGCAGCCTCAAAGGCAGGAATGGATAATGCGCTTTGTCCGCGTTGCAATACGGTATCAATAGCTTCGTACCCTTCTTTATTCATTCGGGCATTTTGGGGGAAGTAAACGGGTGGAGGCATTAATCCGTCGGTGACTTCTTTCACAAACTCCTCTTTGGTCATATTAGCCCTAAGTGCGTAGTTGGTTTGTTTTTGTGCACCAATGGTAGAAACTGTTTCTTTGCTCATGTTTTTGCCACAGGCTGAACCGGCTCCGTGGGCAGGATATACAACCACTTCATCAGGTAAGGTCATTACTTTAGTGCGTAATGATTCGTATAGCAAGCCTGCCAATTCTTCTTTGGTTAAGTTGGCTGCTTTTTGTGCTAAATCAGGGCGACCCACATCACCAATAAACAAGGTGTCACCCGTAAATAGAGCATTAGCGTTGCCGTTTTCGTCTTTCAACAAAAAGCAACTCGATTCCATAGTATGTCCCGGTGTGTGCAACACCTCAATACGTACCTTGCCCAAGGTAAGTTCCTCGCCATCTTTAGCCACATAGGCATCAAAAGCAGGTTTGGCGGTGGGGCCGTATACAATTTGTGCCCCCGTTGCTTTTGCTAAATCAATATGACCAGAGACAAAATCAGCATGAAAATGTGTCTCAAGCACGTATTTAATTGTTACTCCGTCTTTTTCGGCGCGCTCAATATAAGGTTGTATTTCTCGCAAAGGGTCGATAATGGCAGCTTCGTTGCCAGAAACAATGTAGTAGGCACCTTGTGCAAGGCAGCCTGTGTATATTTGTTCTACTTTCATAGATGTATTGTTTTTAATTCTGAATTGTGGTACAAAGTTCCGAAGCCTGCTACAACTGTTTTGTGACAATTGTTGGATAATGGCATGATAAAAATCAGTTATTGTGCAAACAGGCTTTAAATACTTGCTAATGCTATATTTGTATTATGGATACCGCATTTGTTTTTGATGAGTTTAAAGCACAAATAACCCTGCGGATGGGTGAGAATCTTCCGCGCGTTGAAAAATGCCTTGCAGAATTAACAGAAGAGGAAGTGTGGCAAACACCTAACGGCAATCTGAACAGCGTGGCTAATTTGATATTGCACCTTTGCGGGAATACTACTCAATACATTTTATCATCAATAGGAGGGGAAGAAGATAAGCGCACAAGGGATGAGGAGTTTGCTGCCAAGGGTGGATATACTAAGGCTGAGTTGGGACAAAAGTTTTCAAACACAGTAACCAAAGCCATTGAGGTGATTACTGCTGCAAGTCCTGAAGAATTGATGCGATTGCGAAATGTGCAGGGATTTAAACTAACGGGTATGGGCAATGCCATCCATGTGGCTGAACATCTATCATACCATACAGGGCAAATTGCTTTTTTAACCAAGCTATTGAAGAATAAAGATTTAGGCTTTTATGCCAATATGGATTTGAACGTAAAGAATGAATAGCAACGGGTTTTATACCCATTATATAATTAAAGTTCTTCGTCGCCCGTTTGGTTTTTAAAATCAATGCCCATTCCGGCCAGTCGTTTGTGATAAATCGAATACCGCTCGAAAGAACGGGTTACAAAGTACGAAATAGCAACCACAATCATTAGGGGCACAAACAAGGCATACCCACCTGTTACTTCGGCAATCAAAAATATCCCTGTGAGCGGGGCATGCACTACACCGGCTACCACACCTGCCATACCCGCTACAATAAAGTTAGATTCTTGCAAATTCATCAATCCCGTTAGGTTTATAAAACGGGCAAAAACAAAGCCTGCCATTGCCCCCGTAAACATACTTGGTCCGAATATTCCACCGTTACCACCCGCACCCAACGTTAGTGCTGCTGCAATCACTTTTAAAAACATAATGCCCACCGCAAACGCAAGCAGCCACCAACCACTGCCGATGTATTGGCTGAAAAATGAGTTGACTCCCAGTTTGGTATCAGCGCCCTCCAGTAGGTTTTCAATCATTACATATCCCTCACCAAACAAAGGAGGGAATAGAAAGATAAGGGCACAAAGGGGGATACCTGCCAATAATATGCGCTTTACAGGATTTTGATAGGCAAAAAAGTGATGCTCGATTTTTAGCGATGTGCGTATCATGTACACTGATAGCAATCCTACGCCGATGCCCAATAATATGTAAAACGGTATGGCGTTTAATTCCCATTTATTGGTGATGAGAAAGAAAAACTTTTCAGGGTATAGCAGTTGTGAAACCACTGATGAAGTTGCGGTGGAGATAATCAAAGGGATAATAAACGGGATGCTGAAATCAAACAGTAATACTTCTAATGCAAAAATAACCCCTGTGATAGGGCAGTTGAAAATGGCTGCCAAACCTGCTGCTGCGCCACTTGCCAGTAGTAAGGTGCGGTCTTTGTAACCAATGCGGAAATTTTTGGCTACCGAGCTTCCCGTGGCAGAACCACTGTTTACAATGGGTGCTTCAAGCCCAACCGAACCGCCCATGCTCACAGTAAGGGCACTGGTGAGCAGGTGCGACCATATATTGTTTTTATCTAAATAGCTTTGACGTTTTGCAATGCTGTATATTATTTGGGCTACGCCCGGTTGCAAGTTGCCTTTTAGCAGCCAGCGCACAATTATTACAGTAAGCGTAATACCTATAAGCGGGTAGATAAAAAACGAGTTTTGCAAAAACGAACCTTGCAGTGTATTTGACAATAAATGCTCGAAAAAGTTAGCGGTACGTTTTAGTACCACAGCCGACAAGCCTGCAACAACGCCGATAAGTATGCATAGAATGATAAGAAAATTACGGTGGTTAAGGTACTTCGATTGCCAATCGACATAGCGGTGCAATAAAAGTTTAACCCGTTTTTTAATATCAAAGTACATAGGGGCAAAAATAGGTTTTTTAACCAAGTTGAGGGGCGGCAGTATGTTTATTGCTGTTAGACCGCAAAATACGGTAACACACTTCAATAAATTTTTTTGGGATTGTAAGGCTGTTTCCTACTAAATAGTGCTAACGTAATTCTTTTAATTGTGCACTAAGGTTGCCTTTAAGGTAGCAGCTTACTTGCAAATAATCCTGAGCCGGAAACAAGTTGCGAATAGAAATTGCCTCTACGGTTCCGGTTGTATTTATCCCGTTACCCCAGCTTTTGGTTAGGTTTTGTTGCACTTGTTGTTTAATTGTAGCAAGCATATCGCCTACATAAAACTTTGCATTTTGGCGCATAGTGTTAGTTAGCTTGTTATTAAATAACCACTTGGCTGATTTTAGCAGCACGTTACGTGTTTTTATATCAAAGTCTAAATCGGGCAGTGTCAGTTCTTTAGTTGCGCTATCAAACTGAGGTGTGCCCGTCATATACATCCATCCTTTCACACTGCCGCTAAAGTTTACTTTAATCATTAATTTTTGGTTTCCCGTTCCACTCAACTGCACTTCAAGTACCTCAATGTGTTTTTTGCCAAAATCAAACTTCATACCCTTCATTTGGGCGTTTACCAGTTTGGTTAGTTCCGCATAATGCAATCGGGTATCTAAATACACGCTATATCCACCTGTTTGTTTAGGGCTTTTTGATAAATCGGGTAATTTGGGCGGGGTGGGATGGTTTGCTGTATTTAGTAAAAAAGTAGGAGTGGCGGTGGCGCCTAAACTAAACAATAAGTCATCACCTTTGGTAGTAATAGGACTGATGCGCAATGAGGTTGGGTTGAATGCAAGAAAACCAAAGGTATCAATGGCCATAGGTGTATGCAAGGTTTTCCAAACTTGCTCAACTTGACCTCGCAAATTAAACTTAGCCATACCGGCATCAAACTCTTTGCAGGCCTTATCAATGGGGCCGCGTGCCTGCGAGAGAATATTATCTGTAATGTCAAAGTTTAGGGTGGTTACTTTACAACGATTTATGGGGAGCAGCTTAGTAACGGCAGTATTTGACTGTACCTGATAGCTATTGCTAATGTTTACGGTGGATAATATGCTTAATTGAAGTTGACGCGGAGGCTCATTCATTCCGCAACCTGTGCCCACATAAGGGCACCAGTCCCAACAGCAAGGGCGGGCTTCACCCTCACCTTGATAATACCCTATACAGTTAATAGCCAGCGCATTGTTGTTTGCGGTAAAAGTGAGTTTTTCTCGCCAAAAATTCCAACGATAGTGAAGGTTGCAGTTAGCATCTTGGTGCCAACCCGGGTAGCCGGTTGAATTTAGTTTTGTAGGGACATTTTTTTCTATTTGGTCGTAAAGGGTTTTTAAATCCACCTGCACAGGAATATCAATTTGTGAAGGAGGCGGGGTGGGAGCAATATAGGTTTCGGGTGCTAAAGTAGGGGCATCGGGTTGTATGCTTCGGCACGAAGTTGCTATTACAACAACACTAAGCAATATAAAACGGTACATGTAGTATGGGGGCAAAAAACCAATTATAGTTACGACAGGTTATTTTTTTCTGTGTTTGCTATTGAAGCATCAATGAATAAACGTGCTAATAGGGATTTGATGGTATCCATAGTTACAGGTTTAGGTAAAAAATCAATCATGCCGGCATCAATACACGCTTGCTTATCCTCGGGGAAAGCATTTGCAGTAAGTGCAACAATGGCCGGACTTTTTTCTTTCAACTGTGCAGTAATAATGGTAGTAGCTTCAATACCGTCCATTTCGGGCATCTGCACGTCCATAAACACCAAATTATATTTATTGGCAAGGCATTTCTCAACGGCCTCACGTCCGTTATTGGCAAAATCCACCTTGTAACCAATGTTTTTCATTATCACCTCCATCATCATCAAATTCACCTTGTTATCGTCAACAACAAGCAGCTTTAGCGGGGGTAGTTCATCGTTTTTGGTCGGTGTGATTTCAGCACCATCAAGCACGCGTGGTCGGTTATCTTTAACCTTAATCAGTTTATCCAACAGTTTTTGGTAGGTAACTGAGTTTGCAGGCAGGTTTAAAACTTTGCGAGAAGGCGCATCGAGTGCTTTTGCAAGTTCTGCGGGCAACTCTTTCAGTTGGTGCTTGACAATGATAATCTCACTGTTTTTTATCGACTCGGGGATGGTATAGTTGCTGATAGACGTGGTATCGGCAAAGATTGCTGTGGCACCCTCCATTACATCAGGCACCTCGGCAAACTGTTCTACAACAGTAGTTTTTATCCCTCGTTCGTCGTTTAATGAACGGATAATTGCCGCTACAGTTTTCTCAGGAGATACCAGTACCATTTTGGTTCCGGTATATTTACGTAGCAAACTGCCACGTTTTATGGTGTTTTTTCCGTTTGAAAAATCTTGAATGGTAAACGAAAACTGTGAGCCTTTGCCTTCTTGAGAAGCTACTTTTATGGTACCGCCAAGTAAACTTACCAGCTTATCAGTAATGGCTAACCCTAAGCCCGTGCCCCCGTATTTTCGGGTGGTGGTGTTATCCACTTGGGTAAACACCTTAAACAAATCGTTTATTTTATTTCTTGGAATGCCAATACCCGTGTCGGTAACTATCAGTTTCAGTTTATTGTTTTCATCGGGTCGTATCGAAATTTCGATAAAGCCCTTCTCAGTAAACTTAATAGCATTACCCACAAGGTTTATCAACACCTGGCGCAAACGGGTTTTATCTGATTCTATTTTGACAGGCGTATCGGGGTGTATGCGGCTATACAGATAAATGCCTTTTTGGTTGGCAAGCTGCCCAAGTATATCAATGGTTTCAGTAATGATTTCTTCGGGCGATACTTCTCCTTTTTCAATCATCATCATACCCGCTTCGATTTTAGAAAAATCAAGGATATTGTTTACCAATGACAGCAGCGAATCGCTGCTGGTTTTTATTGCATTTACATAGTTTTGCTGCTCTTCATTCAGGCGTGTAGTACTCATTACTGAACTCATGCCTATAATAGCGTTTAGCGGAGTGCGTATCTCGTGGCTCATTGTTGCCAAAAATGCACTCTTTATCCTCGAAGCCTGCTCTGCCTCGTTCTTAGCCTTTATAAGGTTTTCTTCGGTTTGTTTGCGTTGTGTAATGTTTCTGATAAGCGACAGCATTACCCACGATTTCTCGTTGGGCAGTTGTATGTAGCTGTTAGAAAATTCTAATACCGTTTCTTCATTATCTTTAACGGTGTGTAGCTCAAACTGAGGTTTCAGTTGTTGCAATTCAAGTTGTTGCCTAAAACTGGCTTTATCAAAACCACTATCACCAATGTCTAATACGTCAAAAATTTTGCGGCCTGCAATGTCGTCGGTCCTTCCTAAAAATTGCAAAAAGGTATCGTTATACAGGATAATATCACCGCGCAAGGTGTACAATGCCAATGCATCCGATGTGTTTTCCCACAAAGAGCGGAACCGTTCTTCAGAAGAGCGCAGCTCTCTGCTGCGTTTATCTACCTCAAGAATAAGGTCGCTTTCAAATTTCTTTTGACTGTACAAGTAGAATATCGCAAAAGAAATGGCAAAGAATGCTGCAATTACTGATGCATAAAACCACCATTGATTATAAAACGGCTTGCTGATGTGTATTACAGGGCTAACGGTTACATCGCTGGCAATACCCCCTGCGTTAATTAATTGTATTTTAAGTACATATTTGCCGGGCGGCAAGTTTTTAAAGCTGATTGCATCAGAAGTTATGCGGGGAATTTCTTCCCATTTATCCATTAATCCTTCCAGTTTGTATAATACCTTGTTTTTATCCTCATCAATAAAACTGTTGGCATCAAAGTAAAAGGTAATATCGTTATCATCACTGGCAAGCTTTATTGATAATGAGGCCGGCAATGCGGTTGTTGAAAGTTCGCGCGACTCTAACCGGCTGATACGAATAACAGGCTTTTTGATTATTTGGTTGTCATAATCAGGCTGATACACCATTAAGCCGGTGCGCATAGCCACCCAAATATCGCCTTCGCCACCGGTTATAATAGGGCTGGCTATACTCTCTTTAAATTGTAATCCGCGGTAAGTAAATAATTTTGGGTCAGATTTTCTGTCCATTACCACCACTCCCGTATCCGATGCCAGCCAAACGGCTCCGTTTTTATCTACAGCAATGCCATAATAAGGTTTCTTGCTCCAAAGAGTGGTTGTATCATAGGGTACAATGTCAAACTCTTTCAGGTAATAAATACCATTCGCAGTACCTATAATCCCCAAGTTTTGGTACACCGAATAGAATGAGTAGGCGGTAAAAGAAAAATCAGTTCCGTTTTCAGTATTTATCTTCTTCCACTTGTTTTTGTTTAAGCGATAAAGCCCGTTATCACTAAGTACCACAATTTCATCGTTGTGCCAAACAATCCTTTTGGGTACAATTCTATCCTGAAACGAATTGATAAGCTTTAATCCTGATGGGGAGGCTTCAAATAATCCGGCCTCACTGGCGGCAATAATTTTATAATCGGGTAATACTGCAAACGTAAGCAAGCGTGCATTGCCTTGTACTTTGGTAAAATTTTCCCCCCCATGGCCATACCAAAGTCCTTGGGTGCTGCTTAGCAACCATGTATTGCCTGCACTATCAGCCCACAATTGGGTTATACGTTGGCGGGGATTTTTTAGTCCGTCATCAAATGGGTGGTAGGCAATTACTTTACTTTTTTCAATAACACTGATGCCTTTGGGGCCGGCTGCCAGTATTTTATTTCCCCAAGCGGCCACTGCTTGTACGGGTAAACTACCAAGACCTTTTTGTTTACCTAAAAAATTAATGCTTTGGCTGGTGGTTTTTATCAAACCATCTTCGGTGGCCAACCAAAGGTTATTTTCACGGTCGGTAAACAGTTGGTTTATATTTTCATTATTGCGCAAGCCTATCCCCTCAACAAGCGTAAAATTACTTTCTGGCCCCTCTAATTGCCAAACGGCATTGGCAGTATCAAGTAAATACACTTTACCTGAGCCGTTGCTGCGCAACTGTGTAAAATGATGAAATTTATTATCAAATAATTTTGAAACCCTAAGTGTATTGTTACTGATGGCTCCGATAAGATTATTGGTAAGCAACCAAAGTTCAGGTTCAACATTCTGCTTCCAAGGGTTTGCGTATAAGTTAAAATCCGTTACCTGCGAAACAATGTTTTGGTCAAGCTCAAGTTTATAGGGTGGTTTACCGGCAGATAGTTTGTAAAATGCGGTTGCGGTACGTAAGTATGCTGTTTGACCAATTGCGGTCATTTGTTTAATCTCTTCCTCCGTATCCAGTGGCAACTCTTCCCAGTTATTATTAGCCCAAGATAAAACTCTGTTGCGGGTAGCTATGGTAATGTGTGGGTTGCTGTTTTGGTATGTGCCGAAAAAATGGGCAGGAAATTCACCGGTGTTCATCACCAGTGATGTTAGTTTTTCCCAAACATTGTTTTTCCACTCATACACATCCATCTTTTTGTCAGTAGAAAGACAGAGCCACAATCGGCCATTCTCATCGGTATAGGGTAAAATATGCTGGTAGGGAGCTGCAAGTTTGCCGTATGGTATGCTTTGATAGGTAACCCCGTTAAAGCGGGTGAAACTTTCATCATTTACCCACCACATGGCTCCGTTAACATCTTGCTGCACTTGCAGTATGTTACCTTCGGCTGCACTGTTATCAATAGTATATTTTTTGGTGTTGTAATACTGACCCCTCACCACTCCGCAAAAGCAGAGCAGCCATGAGAATAAAACGATATATAAAGGTCTAAGCTTCAAACCAATAACCTGTAAGCTAATAAGAGTTTATATTTTTATGTATCGACGAAACCTAAATATAATAGCACTCTCTCATATTGCTCAACGGCAAAATAATGTGGGTAAAGATAAAACGGTTTTTAAAAATACAAAGACAAGTTTTATATGAGTCAACGGATTTTTTATGTGGCAGTTGGCTAAAAAAGGGCAAACGATAAACTATCTGCTTCCGAAAATGGAAGAGCCTATGCGCACCATAGTGCTACCTTCTTCAACGGCTATACTGTAATCTCCACTCATCCCCATGCTTATTTCTTTAAAAGCGGCAGAGTTGGCAAAAAAGCGGGTTTTCAGTTCGTCGAAAAGTTGTTTTAACGTTCTAAACTCACCACGCACCAGGCTTTCATCATCAGTTAACGTTGCCATACCCATTACCCCGCAAATTTGTACGTGAGTTAGTGCTTTAAAGGCATCGCTATTAAGCATTTCAGTTACTTCGTTCTTGTCAAAACCAAACTTGGTCTCTTCTTGGGCAATGTGTATTTGCAACAAGCAGTTTAGCGTTCTTCCTGCTTTCACAGCTTGTTTATCAATTTCTTGTAAAAGCTTAAAACTATCCACGCCGTGTATCAGATGCACAAAAGCGGCCATGTACTTTATCTTATTGCTTTGCAAATGGCCAATCATGTGCCACTCAATATCAGCTGGAAGTTGTAGTTGCTTATCGGCAAGTTCTTGTACGCGGTTTTCTCCAAAAGCCCTTTGGCCCGCATTATAAGCTTCTTGAATATCGCTTACGGGTTTGAATTTTGAAACAGCCACCAATTTTACGCCCTCAGGCAATTGGGTTTTTATGCGGGTTAAATTTTGTGCAATACTCATTTTGGAATTATAGTTGCTAATATTGCAGCATGCTTAAACACTTTGCCGCAATATTAGTTTTCACTATTGTATTAGTTGGGTGCAAAAATACACCCGAAGGCATTTTGGATAAAGAAAAAATGATAGCAGTTTATACTGACATTCATATTGCTGAAGGCAGGCTGCGTACAGTAGGTATTTTTGCCGATTCAGCCAAGTTGATGGCGCCTGTGCTGTACGACGAAGTATACCGCACCCATCAAATATCTCGCGAAGAGTTTATAAAATCATACAATTACTATCAAAGTAATCCTAAAGAATTTGAGGCTATTATTGACAGAGTACTTGAAGAACTGAGCAAAAAAGAAAGCGGAATTAAATAGTTGGTTGGTGATTAGGGATTGGTGGTTAGTGATTAGTTTGCGGTATCTATCAATAGCATCGGGATTTATTCCCGATGGGAGCAACGTAATATCACAAGGATTTATTTTCGATATACAGATACAGCGGGTTGCCTCATTATATCGATGAACGGTCTTCTAATTTATTTCCGTTAAAATGGTTTCCATGCTATCATCTATCAATAGCATTGGGTTTATTCCCGATGAGAGCAGAGTAATAGCACAAGGATTTATTCCAGATATGTAGGAACAACGGGTTGGCTTATTATATCGATGAACGGTCTTCGAATTCATTTTAATTAAAACGGTTACCATTTTTACAATCTATCAATAGCACAGGGATTTATTCCCGATTGATAATTGGCATAAAAAATTGCCCGACAAGGTATAAATTAGCGCCCCGAAAACCGATTACAGATTTGGCAAAAGTTATACCCTTTAAGGCCCTGCGTCCACGCCCTGATTTGGCGCAAGTGGTTAGCAGCCGCAGTTACGACACCAATCATAACCACATTAGCCGCGAAATAATGGCCAGGAACGAATACTCGTACCTGCACGTAGTTAAACCCCATTTGAATTTTAGCGACCCTGAACGGATACCCGAAAAACATTTTCCTATTGCCCGTAAAAAGCTGGAAATTTTGGTTGATGAGGGGGTATTGAAAAAAGACGAGCAGCCTGCTTTTTATTTACACCAGATTACTGATAACATACGTCATATAGTTTATAACGGTATTGTAGGACTGGCTTCGGTAGAAGATTATCTTAATAACCACATAAAAAAGCACGAACACACCCTTACCAAAAAAGAGATGGGTTTAGTGCATCATGTGGAGTATGTGAAGGCAGTGGGAGAACCTGTATTACTTACTTTTGAAGCGGGTGAATGGTACGACCATTTGGTGGTTGAAACCACGGCTTTTAAACCTGAGTACGATTTTACCAGTGACGATGGTTTGCAGCATCGTTTGTGGGTAATAAACAATGCTGAGGCAGTGAACAGTATTAGCCAAAACATGGCCGCCGCAGGCGATTTGTACATTGCCGACGGACACCATCGTACTGCATCTGCGGCAAGGTACTGTGAAATGCAGCGCGAAAAAGGAGCAGGAAGCAACGATGCATGTTGTTATTTTTTGGCCTATATGATACCGGCTGATAAGATAAAGGTGTTTGAGTTTAACCGATTGGTGAAAAATCTTGGAGGGCTTACCAAGGATGAATTTTTTGAGAAGTTGAAGGTTGATTTTGACGTGTATGAAATTGGTCGCGCCAAACTAAGGGTGAAAAAGAAAAACTTTCAGTTTGGGATGTATATGGAAGGGAAATGGTACGGACTTGATTACAAGCAAGAAACTGAGGCCAATGATGTTTTAGGAAACCTTGATGTATCAATACTTGAAAACCACGTGCTGAAGCCTGTTTTAGGAATACACGATAGCAAAACCGATGATCGTTTATCGTTTATTGATGGTACCAAAGGCATTAGCCGTTTGCAAGAGTTGGTTGATAATGGTGATTATACTTTAGCGTTTTCGCTGTATCCAACTAAAATTGAAGAGGTGATTGCTGTTGCTGATAAAGGTTTGGTAATGCCCCCAAAATCAACGTGGTTTGAGCCAAAACTGCGTACAGGTTTATTAATTCACGAAGTGTAATAAAAGTAAACCGGGACTATCATCCCGACACTCCCGGTTCAACAAAATATTAAGCCTATGATCATTTGTATAAACAGACGTTGTTTTACATTGTTTTGTTGGTCAATGGTTTAATATTAAATATTCACAATCTTTATTCGTTTGGTACGTTCATAAACCAACATGATGGGCAGAATAATTTTAATAGTATTAGCGGTTTATGCAATAGGATGCACCACCAATGCAGGTACCAATCCAAAAAAAGATGCGTCAACTATAGCGCAAACCGATAGCATTTACACCAACTATCATCGTAAAGCCCAGCGGGTGATAGACTCATTAAAGCTTGACAAGGAGAAGATTTATATTGAGGTGAGTAAGAGTGGCTACTTGTTGCAGCTTAAAATAGGAGAGGTGGTGATTAAAGGATACCCGGTTGTATTGGGTTTTGACCCGATAAACGACAAGAGACAGGAGGGAGATGGTTGTACACCCGAAGGCACGTTTAAAATTCAAAGCAAATACCCGCACAAAAGCTGGAGCAAGTTTATTTGGTTTGATTATCCTAACGATGAGAGCAGAAAAAAATTTGAAGCCCGCAAAAAGAAGGGCGAAATACCCAAGAATGCCCGTATAGGCGGTGAAGTAGGGATACATGGTGTACCGGATAAGGACGACCGCATTATTGACCAAAAAATTAACTGGACTTTGGGCTGCGTGTCGCTTAAAACGGCTGATATTAATGAGATTTACAGCCTTGTTAAAGTAGGTACTAAAGTGGTGATAGAACACTAACTGAAAATCATAACTTTCTCTTTTTAAGTAACTTGAAATTTATTGCTACAAATAAGCTAAAAACCTTTAATGTTTAGCTGTAAAAAAAGTTGTTCGTATTAAAATTTTATTAGATTTGTCTCGGTTTAAACTAACCACAAACATTTATTTTTATCATCGGTTAACCATATAAGGTAACTACTTGGTAATACGCTCATGAGTAAAACAATAAAACTCACAAAAGGGTACGACATTAAACTGGTTGGTGACGTATCCGCCAACACGGGCAGTTTTGATACACCCAAAACCTATTCAGTTAAACCAACTGATTTTGTTGGCCTATCCCCCAAACTTAAAGTTGAAATCGGTGCGGAAGTAAAAGCAGGTTCACCCTTGTTTTTCATTAAAGAAATGCCCGAAGTTATGATTACATCGCCCGTTAGTGGAGAAGTAATCGAAATCAACCGTGGTGCAAAAAGGGCGATTCTTGAAATCAAAATTCTTGCCGACAGCAAAATGGCTTACGAGCAATTTGCAATGGGTAACCCCAACGGTATGGATGCTGCAACGGTTAAACAAACACTATTAAACAGCGGTGCTTGGGCAACTATTAAACAGCGTCCGTTTACCAAAATTGCAAACCCTGCCGAAACCCCCAAAAATATTTTTATTTCCGGGTTCGATAGTAGTCCGTTAGCCCCTGATTATAACTATATACTCAACGGTAGAGATGATGATTTTCAATGGGGTATTAATGCACTTGCTAAACTTACTTCAGGCAAAATATACCTAAACCTTAAAGCAGGTGTGCAGGCATGTAGTGCTTTTGCAAACGCCAAAGGAGTTGAAATCTATAATTTCAGTGGTCCACACCCTGCGGGTAATGTAGGCGTACAAATACATCACATTTCCCCCATAAGTAAAGGAGATATTGTATGGACGGTGAACCCCGAAGATGTGGCTAACATAGGTAAGCTTTTCAAAGAAGGTAAATACGAGGCCGACCGAACTGTAGCTCTTACAGGCTCAGAAGTGAACGAAAGTGCACGTAAATACTATAAAGTAAAAGCAGGGGCCTGTGTTGAAACCTTGTTGAATAACAATTTAAACGCAGGTAACAATCGTATTATCAGTGGTAATGTGCTTACAGGTAAAAAAATTGCTGCAAACGGATATTTAGGTTTTTACGACCATCAGATTACTGTAATACCCGAAGGCGAAGACCCTGAGTTTTTAGGTTGGTTGATACCATCATACTCGCGTCCAAGTATTTCAAAAACCTTCCTTTCATACCTCAATCCCAACAAGAAGTTTACAGTAAATACCAATATGCACGGCGAAGAGCGTGCGTTTGTAGTTACCGGCGAATATGAAAAAGTATTACCTATGGACATATTGCCCCAGTATTTGCTAAAAGCAATTTTAGCAAACGACCTTGAGGCAATGGAAGCCCTTGGTTTGCTGGAGTTGGATGAAGAAGATATGGCATTGTGTGAGTTTGTTTGCACCTCAAAAATGCCTATCCAGAAGTTAATCCGCGAAGGTTTGGCTGTATTAGAAAAAGAAGGTTAATCATTAATTTGAAGTAAGTTATATCAAGCAATGAAGTTTCTTCAAAAACAATTAGATAAAATAAGACCCAATTTTCAAAAAGGGGGTAAGTTTTATTGGTTGCATTCAACCTTTGATGCTACCGAAACCTTCCTTTTTGTACCGGGCGAAACCACCCACAACGGGGCACACATCCGCGATGGCGTTGATTTGAAACGTACAATGTTTACGGTGATAATAGCCATGCTGCCCGTATTATTATTTGGTTTGTGGAATACAGGTTACCAGCATTTTGTAGCTTTAGGCAAAGCAGATACAGCATCGTTACTAGATTGCTTTGGTTTTGGCTTAGTACAGGTGCTGCCAATTATCATCGTATCGTATGCGGTGGGTTTGGGTATTGAGTTTTTCTTTTGCCAAATAAAAGGCCACAAAGTAAACGAGGGCTTTTTGGTTACGGGTATGTTGATACCCTTGTGTCTTCCTCCTACAATACCCTTGTGGATGGTAGCTGTAGGTACTGCATTTGCGGTAATAATAGGCAAAGAGGTATTTGGCGGTACAGGGATGAACCTTTTGAATCCTGCACTAACTGCCCGTGTGTTTTTGTTTTTTGCATATCCTGCATATATGGCCGGTGAATACCGTGCAGACCAAGAATACATTTGGTATACAGCCAACCGTGCTGATGTTGCCGATGGTTTTAGTGGAGCTACCATATTAGCCCGTGCTGCCGAAGGTAAAGAACTTGGCTTCAGTGCTTGGGATGCGTTTATTGGCACTATACCCGGTTCAGTGGGTGAAACTTCTACATTAGCGTGTTTAATAGGTGCAGCCATACTTATTATTACCGGTGTGGGTAGCTGGCGTATTATGCTTTCTACTTTTGCCGGAGGTGCTGCAATGGGCTTGTTACTAAATGTGTTGACTCCATCACCCACTCACTTTATGGCCATGCCTTTTTATTACCACTTGGTGATAGGAGGATTTGCTTTTGGGGCTATTTATATGGCTACCGACCCTGTATCAGCGGCACAAACCGACCGTGGAAAACTGATATATGGTTTCTTAATTGGTATAATCTGTGTACTTATCAGGGTGTTTAACCCTGCTTATCCTGAGGGCATGATGTTGGCAATATTGCTAATGAACATTTTTGCCCCGCTTATTGATTATTTTGTAGTAAACGCAAACAAAAAAAGGAGATTAGCCCGTGCAACGATCTAATACTTACATCCTGTTATATACCATTGCACTAACCGTTGTGTGCGGTGTAGCTCTTGCAATGACTAAAAAGGCTCTTAAGCCTGCACAGGATATGCAAATTGAGTTGGAAAGGAAAAGGAACATCCTTTCAACCTTTATGACTTTGAAAGACGGCGATAACCCTGAAAAAATATATGAAGCAAGGGTGAAGGCCTACGTAATTGATGTAAACGGTAACAAGCTTGAGAATGAGGATGCTGCCAACATCAGTATTGAAAAAGAAAGTAAGAAACCGGTTGCCGAAAGAAAACTGCCTGTGTATGAAATATCTGCCGACGGCGACCCTACTAAAGTAGAGTATTATGTAATACCAACGTTTGGCAAGGGATTGTGGGATGTGATATCATCTTACATCTCAATTAAAAGCGACGGTAAAACCATTAACGGGGTGAGCTTTAACCACAAGGCTGAAACTCCGGGTTTGGGTGCCCGTATTAAGGACGATGAGGCAGTTTATAGCCGCTACAAAGACAAAGTACTTTTTGATGGCAACAAGCCGGTGGGCGTTGAGATGCAAAAAGGTGAAGGAAATAAGTATGACGACCAGCCCCACAAGATTGATGGGATGAGTGGCGCCACTCTTACCGGTAAAGGTGTAAACGCTATGGTGAAAGAATACACCGAGGCATATTCTAAATTTTTATTAAGTAAACAACAACCTACAGCAACTAAATAATTGTATGAGTACAGAAACACTAACCGTACAAAAGCCTGCTGAGAAAAAAGAAGGGCTTTTCTCTAAGAAAAACCGAAAGCTGCTTACAGATCCGTTGGATAATAATAACCCTGTAACCGTGCAGGTATTAGGTATTTGTTCATCGCTTGCAGTAACTGTGCAAATGGAACCTGCATTTTTTATGTGTTTGGGCTTGATGTTTGTAACTGCGTTTTCAAACCTGTTTATATCGTTGCTTCGCAATACAATCCCCTCGCGTATTCGTATTATCGTTCAGTTGGCGGTAGTATCATTGTTTGTTATTTTGGTGGATGAAACCTTAAAAGCATACGTATTTAGTATTTCGCAAAAACTTTCGGTGTTTGTTGGTTTGATTATTACCAACTGTATCGTAATGGGACGTTTAGAAGCCTATGCTATGGCTAATAAGCCCTGGCCTTCATTTTTAGATGGTATTGGTAACGGTATCGGCTACTCTGCCATATTATTAACCCTTGCTTTTGTGCGTGAACTATTGGGTTCAGGCTCGCTATGGGGCTACAAAATATTTGAAACCGCAGGTATTCCTTTCATCGGAAACGGTGTGTTGATGATGCCTGCCGGTGCCTGTATATTAATAGGTGTGCTTATTTGGGCACAACGTGCACGTAACGGATATTCAGAAGCGGAGTAATCACCTAATTTAAAAGAGAAAAGAAATGGATTTAGCGAACCTGTTTGTAAAGTCAGTATTTATTGACAATATGATTTTTGCCTACTTTTTGGGTATGTGCTCATACTTGGCCGTATCTAAAAAAGTAACCACGGCTTTCGGGTTGGGCATGGCCGTAATATTTGTATTGGGGTTCACTGTGCCTATTAATTGGCTGGTGCAAAACTACTTTTTGAACGAAGGTGCGATGACTTGGATAAGCCCCGAATTTGCTACGGTTGACCTTAGCTTTTTGAGTTTTATCGTGTTTATCTCGGTTATTGCGGCATTTACCCAATTAACTGAAATGGCAGTTGAAAAACTTTCACCTTCATTATACAACTCATTGGGGATCTTCCTTCCACTTATTGCGGTAAACTGCTCAATATTGGGAGGTGCTTTATTTATGTTGCAACGCCCCTACAACTTTGTTGAAGCTACCACCTTCGGGTTTGGTTCAGGGGTGGGTTGGATGCTTGCTATTGTGGCCCTTGCAGCTGTTAGAGAAAAACTAAAATATTCAGACGTTCCCAAGCCACTTAAGGGTTTAGGAATTACCTTCATCATAGTAGGTTTAATGTCGTTTGGCTTTTTAAGTTTTATGGGTTTTTCACTTTAATCACTTAGTAAACAATTAACGTATGTTATTAGCTATAGGAGCCTCTGCTACAATTATTGCAAGTGCTGTTGTATTTACACTGGTAATTGTATTGTTGGTGGTAGTGTTGCAGGTAGCAGCTAAAAAGCTGGTGCAGCAAGGCGATGTAAAAATTGAAATTAACGGCGAAAAAACCATCAGCATACCCGCAGGCGGTTCGTTGTTATCCGCATTATCAAATGAAAAATTATTCCTTCCTTCAGCCTGTGGCGGCGGTGGTACTTGTGCCATGTGCAAATGCCAGGTATTTGAAGGCGGAGGTGATGTGTTGCCTACTGAAACCGGCCACCTAAACCGTCGTATGCAAAAAGAGCATTGGCGTTTGGCTTGTCAGGTGAAGGTGAAGAGTGACATGAAGATAAAAGTACCCGAAGAGGTATTTGGTATCAAAAAATGGGAGTGCGAAGTGGTAAGTAACTACAACGTAGCCTCGTTTATTAAAGAGTTTGTAGTAAAACTGCCCGAAGGTGAAAATATGCATTTTGAGGCCGGCGGTTATATACAAGTGGATGTGCCTGAGTGTGAAGTAGATTTCAAAAACATTGATATTACTTCGCATCCTCGCATGGGTAAACCTGCCAATGAGTTTCAAGGGGAGTGGGATAAATTTAAGCTGTGGGATTTGAAGATGAAGAACCCTGAGCCGATTTTCCGTGCATACTCGATGGCTAACCACCCAGCCGAAGGAAACATTATCATGTTGAACATACGTATTGCTACCCCACCTTGGGACAGGGCTGCGAATAAATGGATGGATGTAAATCCCGGTATTTGTTCTTCGTATGTGTTTAACTGTAAACCCGGTGATAAAGTAACCATTTCAGGCCCTTACGGTGAGTTCTTCATCAAAGAAACGGGTGCCGAGATGATTTATATCGGTGGTGGTGCAGGTATGGCACCTTTGCGTTCGCATTTGTTCCATTTGTTCCACACCCTTCGCAATACCAACCGTAAAGTAACCTATTGGTACGGTGGTCGTTCTAAACGTGAGTTGTTCTACATGGACGATTTCAAACAAATTGAAAAAGAGTTCCCCAACTTCCGTTTTTATGTGGTTCTTTCAGAACCATTGCCCGAGGATAACTGGGTGGTGAAGAAAGACGTTGATGATCGTGAAGGTGATGGCTTTGTTGGTTTTGTGCACCAAGCATTGATAGACCAATATTTGAGTAAACACAGTTCACCCGAGGATATTGAATACTATTTCTGCGGCCCTCCAATGATGAACGCCGCTGTATTAAAAATGTGCGACGAGTGGGGTGTACCCAAAGAAAACGTTTCGTTTGACGATTTCGGCGGTTAATAACCTGCCTAACTATATACAAAAGGCTTCCCATTGGGAAGCCTTTTTCATTTTATCAGTTATCAAGCAGCCGTTCGTCGGCTTCATGCAAAGCCTTCCAAATAATCTGTTATTTTCGTAGGGGTTCATAACCGTATCCCGCTCATAAAAATGAAAAGTAACTTGACAAAATATATTGCCTTGCTGGCTATAGTAATTGCATCGCAACCGGCGTGGTCGCAAAAGAAATTCTTTTCAAGGCAAGATACATTGCGTGGTACTATTACCCCCGAAAGGGCTTGGTGGGATTTGGTGTATTACGATTTGCAATTGATACCCGATATACGTGAGAAAACACTAAAAGGGCAAAACACCATAGTGTACAAACCCATAGCTGACGGGAATGTGATGCAGATAGACTTGCAACCGCCCATGCAGGTGGATAAGGTGTTGCAAGGCGAGAAGGAGTTATCTTTTAGCCGCGATGGTAATGTGTATTTGATTACAGTAACTAATAGTTCTAAAAGCACAAACGCCGTTACAGTTTACTTTAGCGGAAAACCGCGCATTAGTCCTAATCCGCCATGGAGTGGAGGTCTTACTTGGAAAAAAGATGCTAACGGCTTACCCTTTGTGGCTACCAGTTGTCAGGGCGATGGTGCCAGTCTTTGGTGGCCTTGTAAAGACCACGCTTACGACGAACCTGATAGTATGCAAATCAGCATTACCACCTCAAAAGCATTAACGGCGGTTGCAAACGGCAGATTGAGAGCTACAACCAAAACGGATACAACGGCTACTTATACTTGGTTTGTATCGAACCCGATAAATAACTACGGGGTGAATATGAACATAGCCGGCTATGTTCATTTTTCAGAAAAGTATGCAGGCAAAAACGGAACATTGGATTGTGATTATTATGTATTGCCTTATAACTTAACCAAAGCCAAAAAGCAGTTTGCACAGGTGAAACTGATGCTGGATGCTTTTGAAGACCGCTTTGGCCCTTATCCGTTTTATGCGGATGGTTATAAATTGGTTGAAGTGCCTTATTTGGGTATGGAACACCAAAGCAGTGTTACCTACGGAAACGGTTATCAAAACGGTTATTTGGGTAAGGATTTGAGCGGCACGGGGCAGGGGGATTTGTTTGATTTTATTATCATACACGAATCAGGACACGAGTGGTTTGCCAATAGCATTACCTGCAAGGATATTGCTGATATGTGGATACACGAAGGGTTTACCTGTTATTCAGAATCGGTGTTTTTGGAATATCATCATGGCAAAGAAGCTGCCTATGAATACATACGGGGTTTGCGCGGTAATATCGCAAACGACCGCCCTATTATCGGAGTGTACGGGGTAAATAATCAAGGCTCAAGCGATATGTATTTTAAAGGGGCAAATATGCTGCACACGCTCCGCCAGTGGGTTAATGATGATAAAGTATGGATAAACTTGCTGCGCGATATTAATACCACATTTTACCATCAAACGGTTACTACCCAGCAGATTGAAGGATTTATTGCTGAAAAAACCGGTAAAAATCTTACAGCATTTTTTAACCAATATTTAAGGGATAAAAGGGTGCCCGCATTTGAATATAAGGTAGAAGGAAACTCATTTAAATACCGTTGGGCAAACTGTATTGAAACATTTGATATGCCACTGAAAGTGAATATTGGCGGGGTTGAGAAGTGGATACACCCAACCTCAAAATGGACTACTGATAAAACAGTTTCAGACGTAATTGAGGTTGACCCTGACTTTTATATTACTACTGCAATTGTTGAATAAAATATAAGTAAATACTTAGTTTACTTATATTTGTGATAACAAAACAACACTATGATACAAAAAGCACAATATGCTTGTGTAACACTATTGCTATTGCTGATTTCTTTCAACGCCTTTGCCCAGCCGGGCTGTATTGGTTTTGCTGCTGATTTTGAGTTTGGTGATGATACGGCAGATTTATTTGGTAAGACATTGTTTACTAATACTTCTACATGGACGGACAGTACTACACAATACCGTTGGAGTTTTGGAGACGGGGACACTGTGTACACCAAAGTTCCCAATCACAGCTACTTTAAGCAAGGGACTTACAACGTATGTTTATTGGCTTATAACCTGAAACAGAACGGAGATACCACTTGCAGGGATACCACTTGCAAACAGATTACTGTAAGGTTTGACTCTTGCGTAACTCCTGTAGCAGATATCATTCATGCTGTTGACCCTGATAGCTGTTACAAAATCTCTTTTGCTACTAACTCAATCGGACATCAGTATTATTATTGGTATTATGGTGATGGAGACGTAGACAGTTTTTCTCCTGCTACAAGGCACACTTATGACTCAGCAGGTACATATAATGTTTGTTTAGTTGTTTTTAACATCTACGGTAATAATCAAATATGTGCAGATACCGCTTGTGATAGTATTAAGGTTTGCCTATCAACGGGAGTTGCTAGTGTTTATTTAACTACGGTTTCAATTTACCCCAACCCCGTAAACGATGAATTGGTGGTTGACATTCCCGGTATGGATGAGGCAATGGTTAGCATTACAGATGTTACCGGTAGGGTGCAGTTACGCAAAGCAATACACGGCACAGAGGCTATGCAGGTCAATAGCCTATCGCAAGGGATATATTATGTAACTGTTGAAAGGGGAGGAGAGATACTCCATCGCCAAAGAATAGTAAAGTAGGTTTGTGGTTTACTGTGCTTCTAAAAAACTTAAAGAAATACTTTTTGAAATCTTTTTATTTAAACTAATTCTAAACTATTTTCGCGCGCTCACAAATACTTGAACGGAGTTAACTACTGATGAAATTATCGCGCAAATACGTTGTATTAGCAAGCTTGTACATAGTTCAGTCGGTACCGTTTTCATTCATAAAAACCGGGTTTCAGCTACTCCTCAAAGAAGACAACATCGATTACAAATCGCTCGGAGCCATTATGAGCCTGTTGTTGCTGCCTTGGGTATTTAAATTTGCTTGGGCACCTTTGGTGGATAAATGGTGCGCCAACAGTTTCCCTAAAATTCGCAAAGCACTTTTGTTTTTTCAGGTATTGGGGGCAGCCCTATTGGGACTCACGGCCAGTTTTCAGTTTCCCGAAGCCATTCAACCAGTATTGGGTGCCTTCTTTTTATTTAGCCTTGTTGCCGCCACACAAGATATTATTATAGATGCCTTTGCCGTACTTGCTTTGCCCAAGAAGGAACACGGGATAGGGAATACCTTTCAAATGGGGGGCTATTATGTGGGTGAAGTATTGGGCGGGGCATTGATATTGATAATTTTTGACCGTTTTGGATGGAACTGGGCTATGATGGCCTTTGTGTTGTTTTTTCTTATTCCTTTTATCCCTGTATTGTTATACAAGCACGACGAAACAATACATCCGCCTAAACCTTCTACTTCGGGATTTAGCAATGTAAAATCATACTTTAAAATACAAGGTATGGGCTTTTGGTTGTTGGTAATGGTTATTTATATGGCCAATCAAATGCTTGCCAGCACGCTTTTACCTTCGATGTTTTTAGATATGGGGTACACCAAAACCGAAATTGCATCCATTGTTAGCATTTGGGGTAATACTGCTTCGGTGGCGGGAGCTGTACTTGCAGGTGTTTTGGTTGAAAAATGGGGCCGAAAAAATTGTTTAGTGGGTTTTGGCAGTTTAAAAATACTATCGCTGCTTGGCTTTTTCTTATTAAAGGGTGATGCTGATACTACAATTGTTTATTCGGTAATTATGATAAACGGTTTTATATCGGGCTTGGCTACGGTTACTGTATTCACCATTATGATGGATAAGTGCAGGCTTACCAGTCCCGGAACCGATTTTACGATACAACAATCCATCAACCTGTTTGCCATTGCCACCTTTGGCGCTTTGAGCGGACGATTGGTAAAAGCTGATGGTGATTTCACAGTTCTATTCATCACCGCCTTTATTGTAGGCCTTGTTGGTGTGCTACTTGCCGCTTTCGGTCTATCACGCAAATCTTTAGACAACGGAAACGGGTTGAAAGCCTCGTAAATACTACGTTTTCTTATTGTCAAACTTCTGTCATATTACCGTCATATTAGTTTATAATCTTTCTAAATAGTGACCGTAAGGGTACATTTGCGGCATACTAAAAGTTATCGTATAGAGATGAACAAACTACAAAAGACCATCTGTACATTAATTGCCATCATTCCATTTATCAACGTATCAGCTCAAAAGGCCGACTCAGTTGAAATGGGTCAAGGTTATGGCAATGATGTTTATTACAGTTTTGCAAACGGCGAAGTTAAAAAGGTAGCCAACAACACTTGGGACCTTGCTTTCCGCACAGGCTTCCGCACCGATGCTATTTTTATAAATTCGGTAAGTTCTTCAACTGCGCAACGCAGCACTAAATTGTATTTGTACCCCAAAGGCGATAAAACCGCTTGGAGTACTTTTGATACTTCGGGCTGGAAAGGTTGGTTAGAATACCAAAACACAGATACTTCTTGGGAGTTTGGCGCATTTAACCGTGCTGCAGGAACTTTCCCTGATTTTTCTTGGGGAATTTACAATCCTGTGACCAAGGTTGTTGAAGGAGATTCGTTATACCTGTTAGAAATCACCAACGGTGTTAACAAAGTGTATAAGAAACTGCTGATAATTGATAAAAACTTTGGCATATGGCATTTTAAATATGCTAATGTTGACGGTACTAATGAAGTAACCGACTCTATTGTTGCCAGCAACGGTAATGCTAAATTGTTGGATTACTACTCAATAATTGATGGTGCTGATGTGGCACACGAACCTGATAGTGTTAAAGATTGGGATTTGTTGTTTACCCGTTACCACGAGTGGATTTCTACCCCGCCCCCCGGAAGCTACTACCCTGTGATGGGCGTATTTACCAATAAGGGTGTGAAAGTGGCTGAAAAAAGGAGCATTGATAAATTAACCTACGATGTAGCCAACCTAACAGCAGGCGATTACAAAGAATACAGGAATATTATCGGCTCTGATTGGAAGTTCTTTGATAATAATACTTTCTCATGGAAGCTGATTGATTCTTTGGCCTACTTTGTTCAATTACAAAACGGCTCAGTATGGAAAATATACTTTACTGCATTTGGCGGTACAGGCAATGGTAAATCAGTATTCAACAAAACCAAAGTACAACCCGGTCTTTCAGTAAACCCTGCTGCAACCGTAGCATCGTTTGGTGTATATCCTAACCCTGCTTCAACCTCGGTAAGCGTGGTATTTGAAAACCGTGCTAACTCAGTGAGCAATACATTGAAAATTTATGATATAGCCGGCAAAGTGGTAGCCACACACACATTAGAAAATGCCCCAGGTTTTTACACCAGCAACGTAAACATTGAGCAATTACCTGCCGGTGTTTATGTGATGAGCATTGAAAACGGTGGTTACTCAATCACTCAAAAATTGATTAAAAACTAAAAATAAAAAACCATTTTCTCCAAAGTCACGTATCTTAAGCATGACAACACCCAAACTGATAAGAAGCACTGTTTTAAAACACAACGCCATACGTTTGGGAATGGGAGTAATGGCATTTATACTACTGGCCTTTTGCACAACAGTTGCAAAAGGCCAGTTTATTTTACAACTAAACGATTCAACATTAAAACCTATTGAGTTTGCTTCAGTAGGTATTATTCCTTTGGGTGAAAAAGGCCCTGATTACACAAAAGCAAAACTTTATTATACCAACGAAAAAGGCATCATACAATCGGCCATAGGTGGTAAATGTCTTTTGAAAATACAGGCGGAAGGGTTTGCTGCTATTGAAGATACGGCAGTGCTTTTTGAGGGCACGCCTTATAAAATTGTAATGACACCCTTTGCCGCTGAGGTGAGCGAGGTGGTAGTTACAGGGGTGTTTGAGCCCACCCACATCGATAAATCCATATCAAAAATTAAAATTATTGATATGAAACGGATAGAGGGGCAGGGAGCGGTGAATTTGAACGATGTATTAAGTAATGAATTGAACATACGCCTGAAACGAGATAATATTTTGGGCAGTAGCATGAGCCTGCAAGGAATTGGCGGGCAGAATGTGAAAATACTGATTGACGGCGTGCCGATGATAGGCCGCTTGGATGGTAATATTGACTTGGGACAGATAAACCTGAACAATATTGAAAGAATTGAGATTGTGGAGGGACCGATGAGTGTGATGTATGGGACAGATGCGTTGGGGGGAGTGATTAATTTGATTACGAAGAAAACGACAAAAAATAATATAGAAGGAAATGTAAATAGCTACTACGAAAGCGCAGGACAATATAACCTTGACGGCCGTGTGGCATTTAGCACTCCTAAAAGAACAAATGTGCAAGTATCGGGCGGGCGTAACTTTTTTGATGGCTACGAGGAGTTGGGCACCTACAAACGAGTGCAAGCATGGAAACCCAAAGAACAGTACTTTGCCGATGTAATTGTAGGGTTTAGTATTAAAAACACTACTCACAGGCTGCAATCAACCTTTTTTGACGAGTTATTGCTAAATAAAGGCGAACCCGTTGTGGGCCCATACAGCGTGTATGCGTTTGATAACTATTTTTATACTCGCAGGCTTAATAACTCATTGTTTTCAGATTTTAAGCTTAAAAACGGCGGTCATATACAGTTAATTAACTCATACTCTTGGTTTCGCCGTCATAATATACAGATGCGTAAAAATTTAGTTACGCTTGAAAATGTGCAAACACAAGGCAGTACAGACCACGATACTTCTACGTTTGATTTATGGTTATCTCGCGGTATTTACACCGTAGGCTGGGGTAAAAAAGCAAATGTACAGGTAGGTTACGATATTAATATTGAAACAGGTTCAGGCAGGAGGATAGAAGGCAGCAGCCAAACCATTGGTGATTATGCCGCCTATTCAACAATTGAATACAGACCGCTAAGGCGTTGGGTAATACGTCCCGGCGTGCGTGCTTCGTACAATACCAAATACGGCGCACCGATTACTCCATCGTTCAATACCAAATACGATATCAATAAAAACCTAAGTGTGCGCGCCTCGTACGCAAGGGGTTTCAGGGCTCCTTCGTTAAAAGAGTTGAGTTTGTTTTTTGTGGATATGAACCACAATATACAACCTAATGATAATCTTAAGGCTGAAATTTCTGACAACTTTAACGCATCGTTTTTATATACCCGCACGGTAGGTAAAAGCAGCAGTATACGCTTTGAGCCCTCGTTTTTTTACAACGATATCCGCAATATGATATCGCTGGCCGTAATTGACCCTGCTACACAACTATACAGTTATGTAAACATAGGGGCATTCACCAATGCAGGTGCCAACCTTAACACCGAACTTAAAACCAAACACATCACCTTGCAATTGGGTGCATCATACATTGCCAACAAAAACCTGATAAGCGGGCCTAACGTCTCAAAATACAGCCCTACACAAGAGTATAAAGCAAACGTTACCTATACTGTACCTGTATCAAAAACGTCTATCAGTTTATTTTATAAATACAACGGCAAGGTACCGGGTTACATGTTAGATGCAGGGGGAAATGTCATGCAAACTTACATTCAAGACTATTCTATGGCCGATTTTTCGGTATCACAGTCATTTTTAGGTCAAAGAGTGACCCTGGTCATAGGCAGTCGTAACATTTTTAACGTAATTCGCATCAGTTATAACGCACCAACCGGAGGAGCACATAGCGGGGGAGGTAACTCAATGGGAATCGGAATGGGGCGTACAATTTTTACAAATATTAAGATTCACTTATTCAAGCAGGACAAACGATAATGAGGATTAAAGCGCTTGGCATATTAACAGCAGTTTTGGTAACACTTTCATCGTGTTGGAAGGAAGACGAACGTTTTGTGCTTCAACCGGCAGGAAACGTAACCCAAAAGCAGGTGAAAATGGGCGAGAGTTATGATAAAATCATATACTTTAACATACACACCCAAGATTTTATGGTGCGTAGCCTTGCTGATTGGGATTTTGCTTTTGAAAACACAGAAAGTGGCCTGCACATTCGTATGAATGGCGGCAAAGGTTTTAGGGCACACGAAACTTCTGAAACTGATTTTGCTGTGGGTTACACAGTGGTTAGCGGGCATGAATTTAAATACGATGCACCTAACGGTCACCTTGACTCAACAGGTATAGGTACTTGGTGGAGTAATACTGACGGAACATCTAAAAGTAAACTATATATTATTAACACCGACCCTACAAAAACTTCGGGTACTGCACATTACAAACGTTTTCAAGTACAAAAAGCAGATAAAACAGGCTTTTGGGTGAAGGTGGGCAACTTAGACGGTAACATTGATGCAAAAACGTACTTTATACCTAAAGATGCTAAGTACAATTATTCATACCTGAACATTGCCACCGGTGAAGTAAAAACTGACTTGGAACCTGAAAAAGGTACTTGGGATATTGTTTTTACCCGCTACCAACACGTTTACCACGATCAAGGCCCTGAGCCATTGCCTTACCAAGTAACAGGGGTGTTGTTAAACCCTAACGGTGTAAAGGCATACGAAGAGACTAAAATGAAGTTTGAAGATATAACTTTGGATTATGCGTTGGGACTTAACTACACTGCCGATGCAGATGTGATTGGTTTTGACTGGAAATATTACAATCAAACTTCGGGACGTTTTACGGTGAATCCAAATTTGATTTATATCGTTAAAACAGTATCAGGGTACTATTATAAGCTACGATTTATTGACTTTTATGACGAAAAAGGAATAAAAGGAAATCCATTGTTTGACTTACAAAGGCTATAGGCTGAAATTCATATTGGTTAAATTTTGAAAGGGGGCAACAATGCCCCTTTTTTTATGTTTTTATGTTGATTTCGGTTGTTTAGAACCATTCTAAAATAATATCTTCGCGCCAACTTAAACAATACTTTATAACATGCGTATAATACCCGCAATTATTGCGTTCTCAGTAGTGGCTTTTGCAGCTTGCAAAAACCCTAACAGCCATCAAACCGCCAACGATTCTTCAGCCACAGACAGTATGGCTAAGGATAGTGTTAAAACAGAGAAACATCTTAAAAACATTCGTCAGCTTACTTATGGCGGCAACAATGCTGAGGCCTACTTTAGCTTTGACGGTACCATGCTTACTTTTCAGAGTGATGCTAAAAAATGGGGTGTAGAGTGCGACCAAATTTTCCTAATGAAGATAGATGAGGCTGCAAAAGACAGCACATATTTGCCTAAAATGCTAAGTACCGGTAAGGGCCGTACTACTTGTTCATACTTTATGGGTGGTGACGATAAAATTGTTTATGCAAGTACCCACTTAAAACACGATAAATGCCCTCCAGCTCCTGAACACAGGGCTGACGGTAAATACCTTTGGGCCATTTACCCAGAGTTTGACATTTTTGTTGCCGACCTAAAACGTAACATTAAGCAACAGCTTACAAATACTCCCGGTTACGATGCCGAAGCTACGATATCTCCTGATGGTAAGAAAATAGTGTTTACAAGCACCCGCAGCGGTGATTTGGAACTTTACACAATGGATGCCGACGGTAAGAACGTAAAGCAAATCACTACCCAATTGGGATATGATGGTGGTGCCTTCTTCTCACCTGATGGAAAACGTTTGGTGTTCCGTTCATCACGTCCAAAAACCGAAGAAGAAATTAAAGAATACAAAGATTTGTTGGCTCAAGGCTTAGTAGCTCCTACCAACATGGAAATTTATACCTGCAACGTTGACGGTAGCGATTTGAAACAAATAACCAACTTGGGTAAAGCTAACTGGGCTCCATTTTTTCACCCAAGCGGTAAAAAAATCATCTTCTCATCTAATCACCACAGCAGCAAGGGGTACGATTTTCAGTTGTACATGATTAATGACGATGGTACCGGACTTGAGCAAATTACCAACGAAAGTATTTTTAATGCGTTCCCAATGTTCTCTCCTGATGGTAAGAGGATTGTATTCAGCAGTAACCGTAATAATGGCGGTACCCGCGATACAAACCTGTTTATTGCCGATTGGGAAGACTAAACGGTTAAAAATTTCGTAGGTATAACAAAAAAATATGATGAGGATAGTAAAAACAGTTGTTTTGTTTTTGATGGTTGTTGCATCTGTAGCAATACAGGCGCAAAGCATATCAAAAAAGAAGGTTAAAAAACACATAAAAACCCTTAGTAGTGATAAGTATTTGGGCAGGGGGGTTGGTGAAGAGGGTGAAAGGCTTGCCGCTGATTACATTGCAAAACAGTTTAAAAGTTTGAAGTTGAAGCCTATGGGCGACAGCGGAACTTATTTTCACCACTTTAGCTTTAAGTTTAAGGTGAATCCTCATAGCGAGGATGGAGCGGTTGAAAAGAACGGTAAAAACGTAGTAGCATTTTTAGACAACGGTGCTACAAATACTATTATCATCGGTGCGCACTACGACCACTTAGGAATGGGACATGTAGGCAGCAGCCGCGATGCTAACCCCGAAGGTAAAATACACAACGGCGCGGATGATAATGCATCAGGAACTGCCGGGGTGATAGAATTGGCAAGGTATTTTGCTAAAAACAAAACCAAAGAGAACTGTAACTTTATGTTTATCTGTTTTTCTGCCGAAGAGCAAGGGTTAGTGGGCTCAAAAAAGTTTACCGAGTACGGTTCTTTTAACGCTGCTACTACCCAATGTATGATAAACATGGATATGATAGGACGCCTTAACGATAGTACCAAGAAAATAATGGTGTACGGTGTGGGTACCAGCCCTATATGGGGTAATATGGTACAAACGTTAAAACCTGCTACACTTGCCATTGGTATTGATTCATCAGGAACAGGCCCTACTGACCACACGAGCTTTTATTTAAAAGATGTGCCCGTATTGTCGTTCTTTACCGGACAACACAAGCAATACCACACCCCTGAGGATGATGCCCATTTGATAAACTACGACGGTACGGTGGAAGTGTTGCGCTACATAGCCGGTATTTGTGATAATGTGGCTGCAATGCCAAAGCCGGCGTTTACAAAAACCAAAAACAGTGATAATGAAAACCGTGTATCGTTTAAGGTAACATTGGGTATTATGCCCGATTATGTGTTTGAAGGTCCCGGTGTGAAGGTTGACGGTGTTACTGCCGGCAAACCTGCTGACAAAGCAGGCGTTAAGGCAGGCGATATTCTTTTGTTTTTGGGTGGGGTTGAGATAAAAGGTATGAAAGAATACATGAACGCTCTTAGCCAACACAAAAAGGGGGATAAAACTACCCTAAAAGTGCATCGTGGTGCCGCAATTTTAGAGTTTGAAGTTGAGTTTTAAGTAAAATACTATCAACGATAAGGTAGGTTGAAAAGCGTCGTACGGCTTAGGCTGTGCGGCGTTCTTTTTTATAGGCTAAGGGTTACAACCCGTGCTGCTTTGCAATTATATGGGTGTACCGTTGTTCTTTGAAGGTGTAAAAGTGTCCCAAACTGTCCCACCTTGTATTGTTTGTTAAGTAGAGCCATACCCCATGCACTGTAAGGTGTTTAGCAACTGTCTCAAGTGTCACGGCTGTCCCACCCAAAATGCAGAATATGGTGTTTGGCAAAAAAACAGGGCAGCCTTAATGTAGAGACTGCCCCGTTAGTAAATATCACTAAGGCTATTATTCCCACTCAATGGTAGCAGGGGGTTTGCTGCTAATATCGTAAACCACGCGGTTGATACCTTTTACGCGATTGATAATTTGGTTGCTTACACGTGCCAGTACTTCGTAGGGTAGGTGGCTCCAATCGGCAGTCATACCATCAAGGCTAATAACTGCACGAAGGCAAATAACATTTTCGTAGGTACGCTCGTCGCCCATTACACCTACTGAGTTAACGGGCAAGAAAATAGCGCCTGCCTGCCATACTTTTTCATACCAGCCGCTTGCTTTCAATTCATTAATAAATATGGCATCTGCCTCTTGGGTAATGCGTACTTTATCAGGGGTAATTTCGCCCAAAATACGAATGGCCAAGCCCGGTCCGGGGAAGGGGTGGCGTTCAAGGATATTCTTATCAATGCCTAACGCATAGCCCACTTTGCGTACTTCGTCTTTAAACAAGCTGCGAAGGGGTTCTAAAATCTTTAGGTTCATTTTCTCAGGCAAGCCGCCCACGTTGTGATGGCTTTTAATAGTAGCCGAAGGACCTTTTACTGATACACTTTCAATCACATCGGGATATATGGTGCCTTGTGCCAGCCAACGGGCACCGTCAATTTTCTGGGCTTCGTCATCAAACACATCCACAAATACTTTACCTATGGTTTTGCGTTTCTTTTCAGGTTCGCTAATACCGTCAAGCTCTTTCAAAAATAAATCGCCTGCACGAACGCCTTTTACGTTCAGTCCCATGCCTTTGTAGGCTTCAAGTACGCTTTCAAACTCATCTTTGCGCAACAAACCATTATCAATAAAAATACATTGCAGTTGGTTGCCAATGGCCTCTTCAATCAAAACAGCAGCTACAGTACTATCCACACCGCCTGATAAACCTAAAATTACCCTATCATTACCCACTGTTTGGCGTATGTCATTTACAGTAGTTTCAATAAAATGGGTTGGTGTCCAGTCGTCTTTGCAACCGCATATTTTGTGAACAAAGTTGGCTAATAAGGTTTTTCCTTGCTCGCTGTGGGTTACTTCAGGGTGAAACTGTATGCCCCATACTTGTTTATTATTAAACTGGTAAGCTGCAACAGGTATGCTATCGGTTGTGGCAATAACCTCAGCATTTGCAGGCGGGGTAGTAATTGTGTCGGCATGGCTCATCCAAATCACACTGCCGTTATCCATTCCATCAAATAAAGGGTTAGAACCGTTAAATTGTAAATGTGCTCTGCCGTATTCGCGGTGGTTGCTGGGCTGTACTTCTCCGCCGTTTTCTTGTGCCAGCAATTGTGCGCCGTAGCAAATACCCAATAGGGGAACATTAGCAGTAAGCATAGCTAAATCAACACGAGGCGATGCATTATCACGTACTGAGAAAGGACTACCCGAAAGTATAATACCTTTTACGGTGCTATCAATTTCAGGAATGTGATTAAATGGGTGTATTTCAGAATACACATTTAATTCACGCACGCGGCGCGCAATCAGTTGGGTGTATTGTGAACCAAAATCAAGGATGAGAATTTTTTCTGTCATGGCTAAAAAAGAAGGTGCAAAGATAGGGCGAAAGGGCAAATGTTAACTTACCGCAAACAGGTTTTTTGAACATACTTTAGCAAGTGTAGCAAATTGTGAAAGAGTTGTATCGGCTTATTGCTCAAACACTATGGTGAATGTGGTGCCAACGTTTACTTCACTTTCAACGGTTATTTTTCCGCCAAGTGTTTCAACTTGTGTTTTCACCATAAACAGCCCCAAACCTTTTCCTTCGGCAGTTTCGTGGAAACGTCTGTATAACCCGAAAATGCGGTCTTTATATTTATTTGTATCAATACCAATCCCGTTGTCAGCAAAAACAATACTAAAGCCCTTGCCGGTATTTTTGCCTTGTATGGTAATAACAGGAGCTACATTGGGGCGGCGGTACTTAATACTATTTGTAATCAGATTAATGAAAATACTATGTAAGTAGCTTTTTAGTGTAAAGAGCACATTTCCCTCAGTAAAGTCGCTAATAATCTGTGCTTTTTCAGCTTCTATCAAATGATTGATACTGGTTTTTATATCATCAATCATTGTTGATAAAACAACGTTTTGCCTGTTTTCGCTTATGTTTCGGCTTACCTGTAAAATTTTATTAAGGTCAACCACTACATCGTCCAGTTTTTTGGTAGAAGTATAGATGCCTTGCAACAACCGCTGCTTATCGCTATCAGAAATGTCTTCGTATTGCATTACATTGGCGGCTCCCATAATGTTTGAAAGGGGTGAGCGCAAGTTGTGCGATACTATGTAGGCAAATTGCTCAAGGTCTTTATTACGTTGTATTATTTCGTTGGCAATTTGCTGCAACTCAAGTTCTGCCTGCTTGCGTTCAGTAATATCAATACACGTTAAACTAATACCGATAATACTATTGTCACTGTGTCGCACAGGGTTTATGCTAATGTAAAACCAAAGGGCTTGCTGGTTCTCAAAAGTAGAGCCCGGTGCCTCGTACTCAATACGCTGTCCGGTTAAGGCACGTTCAAAAGCACTCTTAGCCCTTTGCTGCCGTTCACCGTGTAATAATTCGGGATATTTTATACCTTTCTTTAATTTATTTCCGGTTTCATACAGCACCCAGGCCGACATTATGGTGTTGAATGATAAAACGGTGTACGTAGTATCCATAAACAGATATCCGATGTTTGAGCTTTGGAACAAAGAGTCAATAGTAGCTCTTGATTTTTCAAGCTCAATATTGGCATTTTTTCGCTCAGTAATATCCCTGAAAAATCCCTGTGAACTAACCATTCTACCCCTTACCATACGAGGTATCGAGTTACCGTCGGCATATATACGCTTACCGTTTTTTGCTATAAATACTAATTCAGTATCATTCACCGCCTCGCCTTTTTTTAGGCGTTCAAACTCATTCAAGCAATGTTGTTTGCTTTCTTCGGCAATCACATCAAAAACGTTCAAATCTTTTATATCGTTGTCCGTATAACCCAAGGTGTGTTTCCAGGTATTATTTACAAATAATATTTCCCCGTTAGCCCCTACACTTTGTATGAGTTCCAAGCTACCTTCTACCAACCTGCGATATTGTTCTTCGCTCTCTTTTAATGCTTTTTCTTTTTTTACTTCTTCAGATAGGTCAATAATTCTTCCAACAGCAATACGACCTTGCGGGGTATCAATCCCCATAATATTAACTTCTACAATAATTTCCTCGCCGTTACTGCGTAGTCCGCCAATACGCCGTTTGTAGGTTACAACCTCTTTACTGAAATCAAATGAGAAAAAGTGGGTAAGAAAGTTGCGGTATGTATGTTTGTAACGTGCGGGTAGAAATAATGCGAGATTTTTATCAATAATATCCTCTTTACTACAACCTAAAATTTTACGTGCAAGGGCATTAAACATCACTACTGTGCCGTTTTCATTGATTGCGGCATAAGCATCAGGTGCCCCATCAATAATTTCAGGTGAAATCCACAACCCCTTATCAAGCATTTGTAATTACGTTGTATATGTAACCTTGTAGAACCCGTTTATTGTTAAAAAAGTATTGCACCAAACACACAAATTTCAAAAAAAATGCAAACACCTTTTGCTACAAGGTACAAAAAGATATAAACAAAACAACGCCGCACAGGCGTATATGAATTACAAAGCCATAGCCAGGGCAGGTTGCGATTGTATAAGCGATGCAAAATAATCAGGGCTATGCAGCAGGCGACTGCCATACCAGCTAAACATTTCACCATCAACAAGTTTTATTTCGGCAAGGGGTAATACTTGCTTAATTTCTTGGATGTGTTTTTCTTTAAACGGAAAAGGTTCTGATGAAAGTAAAACCACTTCAGGAGCCAGTTGTTTCAATTCATCCAACTCAACACGCGGATAGCGCAAACTATCGGTTTCAGGGTTGTATGTAGCCGTTGCAAAACCATGCAGTACATTATCGTATCCGCACAAATCAAGCATATTATGTATAAAAGTGCTGTTACCGGCGCCCATCCAAGGATTGCGCCAAATAAGATAGGCAGCACGGCGGCTATATTCAGCCGGTGGCAGTTGCGCAAAGCCATCTATTATCTTACCGCAAAGCTCATGTGCTTTTTCGCCCGTATCAGTTATTTCGCCCACCATCTCTATCATCAGCAATGCGTCATCAAGGGTTTCAATATCACTTATCCAAACAGGATAGTGTTTGGCAAGCTCTTCTAACTGTGTGCGGTCATTCTCCTCTTTGTTGGCAATAATAAGGTCGGGTTCAAGAGATGCAATTTGTTCAAAATTCAGTTTTTTAGTTCCTCCAACCTTAGTTTTCGCCCTGAAATGGTCAGAAGGGTGGATGCAAAACCAAGTAATACCCACTACTTCTTTTTCAAGTCCTAAATGAAACAATAATTCAGTTTGGCTGGGCACAGTTGATATAATACGCAGGGGCTTTTTGGGTAGGGAGATTTTGCGCCCCATTTGGTCAGTATAATCCACGGTTCAGGGGTTAATTAATGGTTAGGCAAAAGTATATTGATTTTTTATCGACCCTAAAAAATAGGCGTTAAACGATTGATTTTATACGATGAAGTGCATAAAAAACTTAATGAACCGAAAAGCATGCAACGATGGGGTAAAAGTTGCACTCTTTTACAAAAAAGCCCCTCTATGTTTTTTACCGAAAAGTGTAGTTGTGGTGCAAAAGAAACAAAAGTTTTTTTATAACATGCAGCAGGTTTACTACGTTAAATAGTTTAAAGGTATGATAGAGTATAAACTGGTATCGCCGGGGGCCGGTAAGGTATTAATTGCCGAACCTTTTTTGGGCGATGATAATTTTAAACGCAGCGTAGTGCTTATTACCGCCTACGAGGCAGAGGGTGTGGTTGGGTTTATTCTTAACCGTCCGTCAGACTTTACGGTTGATGATTTGATGCCTGAGTTTGCTAATGATTACGGTTTTGCGCCCCGCGTGTATTTAGGCGGGCCTGTGCAGCCTGATACGCTGCATTTTGTGCATAAACTGGGTAACAAGATTGCCGATTCAATGCAAATTGGCCCCAACCTGTGGTGGGGCGGTAATGCCGCACAATTGTCTGATTTGATACGTAGAAACTACATTGACGAAAGCGAAATAAGGTTTTTTATGGGATATAGTGGCTGGGCCATGGGTCAACTTGAAATGGAAATTGAAGAGAAGGCATGGATTGTAGCCAATGGTTTTGAAAACTTATTGTTTGATGCTGAAAGTGATAACGAGTTTTGGCGCAAAACAGTGATACGTTTGGGAGGTGATTACAAGCAGCTGGCAAATTATCCCGAAGATGTTCATTGGAATTGATGCCTATGATAAAAAAGAAACTATTAGTATGTGTATTGTTTGTGATAGTAGCCATAGGAAAAGCTAACGGACAGGATATCATCTTTTATAAAAACGGCACTAAAGACTCTGTTAAAATTGTAGAAATAGGGGAAGAAACAGTTTCTTTTAAAAAATACAAACGTCTAAACGGCCCGCTTTATGTTGTACCTAAGTTGGAGCTAAAATTTATTGAATTTGAAGACGGAAAAATTCATGTACTTGATAGCACAAGTGTAAACGAAAACAAATCCTCACAAACCCACATAAGATACATAGGCAACAATATCCTTATGGTTAATATGTTTAGCATTGTACTGGGCAATATTCAATTAGGATATGAAATGCTAACCAATGATGGCAAGGTGGGGTATAAGGCATCAATACTTGCAAGCGTTTTAAGCGAGCAAACTAAAATATCAATGTTATTATTAGGGCTTGATGTAAATTTATATTCCAGCGGGCAAAAATGGGTGAGCCATTATGTAGGGCCTGCAATACGGTATGGATATGTAGATTATTACGAAGAGGGGTTTAACCCGTCAAAACCTTTTGTAGCATGTTTAATAAACAATGGATTTACTTTTAATGCAGGAAACTCATTTTATACAGCAATACAAATAGGGGTGGGTTCGGGTTTTTATGAGTCAAAAATATTCCCTTATGGTTATCTTACCTTAAATTTGGGGGGAAGGTTCTAAAAAACTGTATATAAACTACTATGAAAGCAAACCAACTGTACCTTATTATTATCGCACTATTGTTGTCTGTGCCTGTGTTTAGTCAGGACATTATGTACTTAAAAAACGGAAAGAAAGATACTGTTACAGTACAGCAAATAACCACAACAAATATTGAGTATAAAAAATACAAAGAACCCGACGGACCTGTGTATCGTTTACCATTGAGCGAGTTACTACTGGTGCAATTTGCCGACGGAAGGATTGAGGTAATAAAAGAAACAAAAACTACTCCTGAAGTTAAAGAAGGGGATGTGCTGGAGCCGCGTTTTGTAACCAAAAAGAGGCACGAAGACGATCCTGAATTTATAGCTTCGTTAGGTAAAAATATTATAGGTATTAACATGTTGAATACCATTAATGGTAATATTAACCTGTTTTACGAGCGCATAACCAATGAAGGTAATGTTGGGTTTAAATTTACTGTGAACGGTAGCTTTTTGAAGGGTGAAAACGACCCTAATATTATTACCTACCGCAGAAGATTTACCACAGGGGTTGATGTAAATTTTTACCCTTCGGGTCAGGGTAAAATCAAGTATTTCATAGGCCCGGCGTTGCGCTTTGGTATGTTGAGTGTACACGATAATGTGTATTGGGATGGTATTGCAAGAAAATATTACAATTATCCCGCTGAGTTTGATTATTTATCGCTATTTTTCAATAACGGAATTACTGTAAATGCCTCATCAAAATTTAATTTTACATTTAATGCAGCGGTGGGTATGGCACGTTTCAGGTATGTGAATTATCAGGCAGGTACCCAGTTTTCGAGAAAATTTAATCAGATTGACGGAATGCTGGGAATTAATTTAGGGTACAGGTTTTAACAGGAAATAATTCACAATGAAAATTATAAAAGCATTATTTCTGTTGATTTTTATCGCGATTGCAACAACAACAAGCGCACAGGAAATAATATTTAAGCGCGACGGTGGCAAAGATACCGTTAAGGTGCTTGAAATAACACCCACCGAAATAATATACAAAAAATTTAAGCGGCAAAACGGCCCCACATACCGTATCAACAAAGCCGATGTGGTGCTGATTGAGTATGAGGACGGTGAAGTAGAGGTGATTGAAGCCCCGCCTGCTCTGCCACCTGTGAAAACAGAAGAGGAGAAGAAGAAAGAGTTTGCCAAATCGTTGGGTAGAAGTATACTCAGCCTTAATTATATGAACTTTTTTATAGGGAATGCTAACGTGGGCTATGAACGGATTTTTGACAGGGCAGGTATTTTTGGGCTTAAGGTTAGTGTAAACTACCATATACCCGATATTGAAAACGATGTACTTGGGTACGATAGAAAATTTACAGTAGGGTTAGATTTTAATTTTTATCCTGCGGGGCACGGCAAGGTTAAATATTTCCTAGGGCCTGCTTTGCGTTTGGGTAGATGGGAAGAGAATTTTTTCGGCTTTTTTGGTGAACCTAAATCAGAGTACAATGCTGTGAGTATATTATTTAATAACGGCTTTTACGTGCAGCCTACTAAAGGTTTTTACATGAGTTTTGTAGGAGGGTTGGGTATTGCAAACTTAACGGATCGCAATAATGGTGAAAGCCTTGTTGAACCTGACGGAGTGCTTGGTTTTAATGTGGGGGTAAGGTTTTAAGCAAAAAATGAGTACAATAAAACACCTTGCAAACCCCGCTTTGCAAACCATATTACCTGCCGATGAATGGAAAGGCACTCCTTTTGGCAAAAAGGGGTTTCAAAACATTGAATACCCTTTTTTACCCAGTTTTAACGATTTGCTGAAGTGGAAGTTGAGTAAGAACCCGCAAAAAGATGAAAAGAAGAGCGATAAACAGTTACCCCAAGTAATCGCTTCACCTTCATTTTTAACCACCAATGAAAACATGGTGGTATGGTTGGGGCACGCTACATTTTTCATACGCATTAACGGGGTTTCCATTATCACCGACCCGATTTTTGGCAAGTTACCGTTAATAGGCAGGCTTAGCCCGTTTCCGTTTGACCCTAATTTGCTAAAGGGTATCGATTACATTTTACTCTCACACGACCACCGCGACCATTGTGATAAAGCCAGTTTGAAGTTAGTTGCCAAGCTTAATCCGCAAGCCAAAGTTCTCACAGGTTTAGTGCTTGAAACTCTGCTCAAAGAGTGGGGGATTAATAATGTAGAACCGGCCGGATGGCACCAGCAATACAAAACCGAAGGAGTAGAGGTATTTTATTTGCCTACGCGCCATTGGGCACGCAGAGAGTTTCATGATACCAACCTTTCGTTATGGGGAGCTTTTGTAATACGTGGGGGAGGTAAAACCATTTATTTTGGGGGTGACTCTGGCTACGGAAGCCATTTTAAGCAAGTAGGACGGCTTTTTTCAGCCATTGATATTAGTATTTTAGGCTGTGGAGCCTATTCACCACGTTGGTTCATGGAGCCCGTGCACATGAATCCCGAGGATGCTGTTACAGCATTTAATGAAACAGGAGCAAAGACAATGTTACCCATGCACTACGGAACATTTGACCTTTCAGACGAGCCCTACAGCGAGCCTGTGAGGATATTGAACCGTCTGAAAACAGATGGAAAAATAAACGGAGAATTACAACTACCCGCCATAGGGCAGGCAGTTGTGTTTTAATAGTTAAGATATTGCCTGTATCACATCATACTTGGTGATGATGTGGATATTGCCGCCCCAGTCGCGTACCAGCACAGCACTGTTTTCGCGGGTGATGTGTTTCGATACATCTTCAAGCCTTGCCTGAGGGTCAACAAACGGAAACGAAGGCTGCATTACCTCAGCAATTTTCACATGCTTTAATTCAGGATTATCAATCAAGCGGGCATATAGGTTGTTATCATTCAACGAGCCCACAAACTCACTGCCGCGCACCACAGGTATTTGCGATATATCGTATTTCTGCATCAGCTTCAGCGCATCTTCAACCGTCGCATCTGCCTCAATAGTTACCAGTTTCAGGTTTTGGTGGCTTTCAATCAGGTTAATGGCTTTAGGGTTTTTCTCTTGTATAAAACCCCTGTCGCGCATCCAATCATCGTTAAACATCTTACCTAAGTAACGGATACCGTGGTCGTGGAAAATCACCACTACCACATCACCTTCTTTGAAACGGTCTTTCATCTGCACGATACCTGCCATTGCAGAACCGGCGCTGTTTCCGGCCATAATGCCTTCTTCGCGGGCTATGCGGCGGGTAAAAATAGCAGCATCTTTGTCGGTAACCTTTTCAAAATGGTCAATCAGGCTGAAATCAACGTTTTGGGGTAAAAAATCCTCACCAATACCCTCGGTTATGTAAGGGTATATTTCATCCTTATCAAAAATGCCGGTTTCCTTATATTTCTTAAACACACTACCGTAAGTATCAATACCCAATATTTGTATGTCAGGATTCTTTTCTTTCAGATACTTAGCGGTACCGCTGATAGTACCTCCGGTACCAACACCCACCACAAGGTGAGTAATTTTACCTTCGGTTTGCTCCCAAATCTCAGGGCCTGTTTGCTCGTAGTGTGCCTTTGCATTCGATGGATTATCGTATTGGTTAGGTTTCCAAGAATTAGGAATATCATTCACCAATCGGCTCGATACCGAGTAATACGAGCGGGGGTCTTCGGGGTCAACGTCCGTAGGACATACAATCACCTCAGCACCTAACGCCTTCAAGGCATCTATTTTTTCTTTCGATTGCTTATCCGTAGTAGTAAAAATACACTTGTAGCCTTTAATAACGGCAGCAATGGCAAGCCCCATCCCTGTATTTCCGCTGGTGCCTTCTATTATGGTGCCACCGGGTTTTAATACACCGCTTTTCTCGGCATCTTCAATCATTTTCACCGCCATACGGTCTTTTATACTGTTACCGGGGTTAAACGTTTCAACCTTGGCCAGCACAAGGGCGGGAATATCTTTCGTAATGTTGTTTATTTTTACCATAGGAGTATTGCCTATGGTTTCAAGTATGTTATTGCAGTAACGCATGGGCGCGAAGTTAGGCAAATTTTACAAGCCTGTTTTTAGCAATTGTTTAACTTGCTGTTACCACCTATTTTTTCTTTTCTTTGCGTACAAACACACATTAATGAAAAAGCTTACCCTGTTTAGTATTTTACTTTTTTTAGTTATTGCTGCTAACGCTCAATACGATATTAATTATACGTTTTGGAATACAGCTATGAATCCCAATAACGATAATGCTAAGGCAATTAAAAAAGCAGGGTTTAAAAGTGTTAATGTGGTGAGTTATGAGCCTGATGCGGATGATACAGCAGAAACCATCAGAAATGTGTTTTTTAACCGTTACGATGCTGATGGACGTGTTGCATACATTTCAGAAACGGACGGAGGCAACAGATATACCGAGTATGCTTACGACAAGAAGGGCAGGGTAACTAAATATACCAGCGCACCCGGTTTTTGGATAGAGTTTGAATACGATAAAAAAGGAATAAAAATTAAACACAGGGACACAGTTAACAATCGTTGGGATGCTATAAAAAATCTTTACACGGCAGTAAGTCCGTTGGATACTCAATACCATTATTTTAGCAAAGAAGGTAAACTAGAAAAGCACGTAAGAGTTTACAGAGCGGCAAACTTTGCAAAGGGATTTTTTTATAGTGACACCACTTATTATACCTACGATAAAAAGGATAATCTAAGTAGCTATAAATTTATTGAATTGAATAAGTTTGGTGATACAATTGCAGTTTCTACAGGAGAATACACCTACAATAAAAAGGGGGTGTTAACCAAAGCTATAGTAAAACATTACTCGTCAGAGTCAAATCTGGTAGATGAAAAAACCGGAAAGTGGCTGCCTGAATTAGAAGAGGAATACACTTATGCCGTTTCAGCCAAGAGTGGCAGGGTGGTCACTCTGTCTTACATAAGCAAGAAAAATTACAACTACGGAGGCTCAATAAATACCGATACTAACTTTATCGACGAAGGCTATATCTATTCACCCGATGGGCTACGCGTAAGTGTATCACGCAGTGCTAACCCGGGTGTGGTTACTCAACAAGTATATACCTACGCCAAGTAATTTTATACATTATGCCGGAGGTTTTTGGCGGCAACTGCTAACTTTTTGCTAATTTGTGCTGACCGGTTATTGAGGCAGAATGAAAACACACATCATAGTAGGAATATTTGTATTGATGGTTGGCAGCGCCAAGGGGCAGTTTGATGATACCTATAACTTTTGGAAAGCTGCCACAAACCCTGATAACAGCAAAGAAGTCTTATTAAAGAAAGAAGGGTATAAACTGCTTAAAATTGTTGCTTTTGAAGAAGACGAGGAAGACGGTGAGCAGAAGAAAATTGGCAGTAGCACGCTACAATACGATGATAAAGGGAAGTTAGTGTATTACCTGATCGAAAAAGGTAAAACACAAACGTATTACAAGTATGAATACGACCGCAGGGGTAAAGTAACTAAGTTTACATACAATAAGGGCAAAAGCGAATACAACATGGAGTTGTTGCCCGACCGCAAAAAAGGGTACAAAAAAATAACCATTACCGACCCTGCATGGCAATGGGATACTGTTAAATACTTATTGGCCGCCGAAACAGACACTGTTTCGCAATACCTATCGTTTTATAAGAACGGGTTGCCCGAAAAGAACATAAAGATTAAACGACACACAGGCTTTTCTAAAACCATTTACCATTTCGATTCTACCCTATATAAGTACGATCGTTTTGATAATTTGGCCGGTTACCGCCATTCGGTAAGTGACAAAACATCGGGTAAGCTGTGGGATGAAACAGCCGCTTATACCTACAACGCTAAAAAGCAATTGGTAAGCGCCGTGATAACAAAATTTGTTCACGCATTCAGTTCAACGCAGGCAAAAATGGTAACTACCCATACGCTAACGTATGATGAAACTACGGGTAACCTGCTTACTCATTCAGTAAAGGAAGTAGAGTATTACTACGAGAACGGCGATTTGAAATTTGAGGAAGTTTTTAGTGATACTACCATTGCTTACGGAGATAAAGGGCTGCCCATCAGTCGTGCCGTAAACCGCACCCCGGGTACCCCCTTGTTGGATGCTTACACCTACTCTAAAAAAATAGAATAGCGCAAAGCAAATACCCTACGCTATTTACATATCTCATTAAAATAGTTACTTCTTTCGCATTACTGCTGCCGAAATAAGCGATACAATTAAACCCATCGGAACATACTCAACAAACATACCCATTAAAAACATTACCATGGGGTTGCCAAACATCGAAATGTTTTTATCAAGTTCAGCAATTTTGGCCTGCTTTTGCAAAGGTTCAAGGTTTAGTTTCTCAATTTCACTTATGCTGTAATCGCGGTAAAAACTTCCAAAAGGATTTCCGCTTACTGAGTTATATACCGTAAACGTGAGTGCATACATTGCGCCTGCAATCAATGTGATGTATAGTCCGATTAAAAACGCTTTCCCAAAGTTCACCTTGCCGTTGTTGTATTTATCACGATAGGTTTTTACAGCAATAAATATGGTTGATAAAGACAGCAAAATGGAAGTGAATCCGAAAACTTCAGCCAGAGAATAGTTCTCAGGATTTTTCATCATCGGGAAAGAAAAGAGCATTAGTACACAAACTATAATACTTGAGATAATGCTGTAGCGGATAAGTACATTTTTCATACGAATGTTTTATTGGTTTATTGGCAGCAAATCAACTTTAAAGTACACCTATCATGCATCACCCGTATGGGTGATTTTTAGTGTTTATAAGGCTTTTCGTCCAAATGTATCAGAATACTCAAGGCAAAATATTCAGGTCTTTTGCACGTTGGATGGCCTGTGTGCGGCGGTTCACATCCAGCTTTGCAAAAATATTGGCAAGGTGGGTTTTTACCGTATTAGGCGATACAAACAATAACTCCGCAACCTCTTGGTTGGTATGCCCGCGGGCAATCAACTCAAGTACTTCATGTTCACGCTTGCTTATACCCAGTTCCTTAATTCTCTCTTCATCCACCAATCCCGGTGTGCCACCACCCTCAATCACAATCAGTTGCTTGTTTTTGGTAAATAGCTTTATTCCCACCCAAATACCAACGCCGCCAAACAACAATGCAACCAGCAAAGCATAAACTTCAAACGTATTCTCAACAACAATCAGATTAAATTTCAGCAGTTCCATAGCGGCAGCCACAACACCCAAAAGCACTCCGTATAAAATTACCTGCTTTATTAATGCCGTTTTATTGTTCTTTTTAGCCGTCATACACTATCAACTACAAAATAAACATATTTTGTTTGATAGATTTGCAGATAGAAGCATGAAACACGCATACATAATACTTGTATTGGCTATAGTGGCCTTGGTTACGGGTTGTGAGCCCGAAAAAGTTAAGGAGGAAGATAGAGATGAAAACACTGCAACAACTCCGCTTGATAATTCAAACACGCTTCGTGTAATTGATACAGGGAAAGTATCAGCGTTAATACCCACCGGTTGGGTAAATGATTATGATAGCGTTTTTACTGCCGACGAAGCAAAAAAACTGCACAAACTGATTGATGATTTTGAAAAAGAAACAACTGTTGAAATTGCTGTGGTAACGTTAGACACAAGCATGGTAGGGCCAGAAATGACCGATTTATATGCCGCAACGTTTTCAATAGCTAATAAGTGGGGGGTGGGAAAAAAGGGTAAAAACAATGGCATATTGATAGGTATAGCTAAAGGGTGGGAACAGATGTATATACAAAACGCGGAGGGGATAGAAAAGGTACTTACAGATGAGCAAACCCAGCAAATTGTTGATACCGTGTTTTTACCTAACTATGCTAAAAACGAGTTTTATAAAGGCACACGTGACGGATTGCAAGTAATAATGAAACACTTGCGCCAAAACAATGTTAACTAATAACTGATGAAAATATATACCCGTACCGGCGATACCGGAGAAACCAGCCTGTTGGGCGGTACACGAGTACCTAAGCATCATTTACGCATTGAGTGTTACGGCACTGTAGATGAACTGAATTCATGGATTGGGGTGGTGCGTGCCGGTTTTGATGAAGAAGGGACACAAACCGTGCTGGATGCGGTGCAAAACAACTTGTTTACCATCGGCTCACACTTGGCTACCGACCCGGCAAAAACCAATGTGAAACTACCTGATTTTGAAGCGCGTGAGATTGATAGGTTAGAACTGGAAATGGATGCCATGGACAAACAATTGCCCCCGCTGAAAAATTTTATTTTACCCGGTGGTTCAGCCGTTGTGGCTAATTGCCACGTTGCACGTTGTGTGTGCCGCCGTACTGAACGTTTGATTACCCATTTGGCAGAAACCGAAGCGGTGAATCCCGATGCGTTAAAGTATATTAATCGCCTATCAGATTACTTGTTTGTATTGGGCCGTTACATCGCGCACAAAACAGGTGCACAGGAAATCCCTTGGAAACCTAGAGGATAGCCGCCATCCTGAACTAGTTTCAGCATCTCACTCTGTGTTAACCGTTAATGATTAATACGATACCGAAACAAGTTCGGTATGACTGGCAGTTGTTGCTTCCCGTCATGCTGAACTTGTTTCAGCATCTCAAAAACAATGATTATAAAACAAAAACAGCCCGAAAGTATTTTACTTTCGGGCTGTTTGCGTATAGTTTCTATGAGCTTATCGCCTCATTTTCTTAATTTGAAGAATAGCTTCAGCAGCCGGGGTAAATTTAGGATCTACCTTTAAAACATCACGGAAGTATTGTTCGCCTTTATCAAGGTCGCCATTAGCTCCGTAAGCTTCTCCCAACAACATAAGTGCGCCAACTTTTATGCTCATATCCTTTGATACCTGGCGTCCGTTTTCAACAGTATTGTATGCCGTTTTTTGTCGTAATGAACGAGGGTCATCAAGAATCTCTTTCAATAGCTTTTCACCTTCTAAGGCAGTACTATTGCTCATTAGCAATGAGTGAGCATAATTCAGTTTATAAGTCAACTCTTCAGGGAACAAGCTCATCAATGTTTTGCTTGCATCTGCTGATTTTTCAGGTTGACCCATTGCTTGGGCAAGTTTCACATTAAGCACCAACATGGCCGTATCGGTTGGTTTTTGCTTCAAATAATCTTTAATAACAACAAGGGCAGCAATTGGCTGGTTGGTTTCAACATACAACTTTGCAAGTGTATCTTTCATCCCCAAATTATTGCTATCAACCATCAGGTATGAGTTAAGTGCATAAATGGCAGTATATGGGTCAGCCATTTCCCAAGCTTTCCTAAAAATCATTAAATCGCGTTCAGCTTCAGGGGTCATTTTAAAATCTGATACCGCAGCAGTTTTCCCGCTATCGTTTTTCCCGCCGTTACCGGTTTCTTTGTTGTTCTTACAAGCGGTTGCTAACATGGCAATTACCGCTACTACTAAAACAGCCGTTTTTTTCATCATGGGCAAAGGTATTTTATTTTTTTATTATTAAAACAGTATCCTATTGTCATTATAATCTAAGATTTTCCATCCAGATACCCCTTGTCTATCAACACTGCATTGTTATCTGCGGCCTCAGTGGCCAGCCGGTCACATCGCTCATTTTCAGGGTGTCCTGCGTGGCCTTTCACCCAGTTAAACCGTATGGTATGCTTCTTATACAGGTTTGCAAAACGCATCCATAAATCGGGGTTCTTTTTGTCTTTAAAACCTTTCTTAATCCAACCCCACAGCCACCCTTTTTCAACCGCATCGCACACATATTTGCTATCGGTATATATATCAATGTCTAACCCTTCTTTAGTAAGTGCTTCCAGTGCCACAATCACCGCCATCAGCTCCATGCGGTTGTTGGTGGTAAGTTTATAACCCGCCGATAGTTCTTTACGAACTTTGCCCCATACCAAAATAGCACCGTACCCACCCGGTCCCGGATTTCCCCGCGCCGACCCATCTGTATAAATCTGAAGTTTCAAAGTATCGTTATCGTATTAGTTTTCGGTAAAACCCTTCGTAAGCATCATCGGTTTTCCCGTCGTCGTCGTAATCAATAAACCCTTTCAGGGTCATAGTAGTATCTGTAAGCACAGCCGCATATTTGTTTTCAACCGTGCTATCCATTTGCATATATACCAATGTATCGTGGTTAAACATCCACAAACCCGGCTTGCGCAATTTAATCTGGTCGGCATAATCTTTAAACACCAGCAAATATGCACCTTCAGGGCCATACTCAATTTCAGCGGGTTTAAGACTCAATTCACGATACTGCTTGTCTTCAAGTACTACAATGGTATCTTTTTCAGCACCTTCTTCCAATGCATTCACCACTGAAGTTTGTTTTTGTAATATCCACCTGCCCACAACCTTCTTTGGATATTCTTTTATGCGGGCATCATTGCCGTTACACCCCGCCAATATGGCAACCAACGCTAAAACGATACTGTTGTGTTTATACCTGCTCATAAACTTAACCTTAATAAAGCAGCAAAAGTGCTTATTTTATGCTAATTTTGCGAAATTTTAATTTTTCAACCCCTCTTAATGAATCTAAGAAACATAGCAATTATTGCCCACGTTGACCACGGTAAAACTACACTGGTTGATAAAATACTTTACCAAGCCAACCTGTTCCGTGATAATCAGGAAAAGGGAGAATTGATACTTGATAACAATGATTTGGAGCGCGAACGCGGTATCACCATTTTCTCAAAAAACGTATCGGTACGCTACAAAGATGTAAAAATAAACATTATTGACACCCCTGGTCACGCGGATTTTGGTGGTGAGGTAGAGCGCGTATTGAAAATGGCCGACGGTGTGGTGTTGTTGGTGGATGCTTTTGAAGGCCCAATGCCCCAAACCCGTTTTGTATTGCAAAAGGCACTACAGCTGGGTTTGCGCCCTATTGTGGTGGTAAATAAAGTAGACAAACCTAACTGCCGCCCCGATGAAGTACACGAGGCTGTATTTGAATTATTCTTTCAGTTAGATGCTTCTGAGGAGCAGTTGGACTTCCCAACCGTTTACGGTAGCTCTAAGCAAGGCTGGTTTGGTCCTGATTGGAAAACTCCTACCGAAGATATTTCGTTCTTGTTAGATACTATCCTTGAGCACGTTCCACAGCCTAAAATTGCCGATGGTACCTTGCAAATGCAAATTACCTCGTTAGATTTCAGCAGCTTCTTGGGACGTATTGCCGTTGGTAAAGTAACAAGGGGAATGATTAAAGAAGGAATGCCTGTGAAGTTGATGAAAGCCGACGGAAAGGTTATTCAAGCTCGTATTAAAGAACTACAAACGTTTGAAGGACTTGGCCGCAAAAAAGCCGAGGAGGTATTTGCCGGAGATATTTGTGCCGTAGTAGGGTTAGAAGATTTTGGTATTGGTGATACCATTGCCGATTTTGAAAACCCCGAAGCACTTGCTATGATAAAAGTGGATGAGCCAACCATGAACATGATGTTTATGATTAACAACTCACCCTTTTTCGGTCAGGATGGTAAGTTTGTTACCTCGCGCCACTTGCGCGACCGTTTGATGAAGGAAACTGAAAAGAACCTTGCTTTGCGTGTTGAAGAAACAGGCAGCAGCGATAGCTTTTTGGTTTACGGACGCGGTATTCTTCACTTGTCAATTCTTATCGAAACCATGCGTCGCGAAGGCTACGAATTTATGGTAGGCCAACCGCAAGTATTGGTGAAAGAAATTGACGGAGTGAAATGCGAACCTTACGAGATTTTGGTGGTAGATGTACCTATGGAATTTGCCGGTAAGGTAATTGATATGGTAACCATGAAAAAAGGCGAAATGCTAATTATGGATACCAAAGGCGACCAACAACACTTAGAGTTTAAAATACCTTCTCGCGGTTTGATTGGTTTGCGTAGCCAAATGCTAACTGCAACCACCGGTGAGGCTATTATGGCGCACCGCTTCAGTGAATATTTACCTTGGAAAGGTGTGGTACCCGGCCGTATCAACGGTGTATTGGTATCAATAGACAGGGGGCCTGCTACAGCATACTCGATTGATAAGCTGCAAGACCGCGGTATGTTCTTTATTGATCCGGGCGAAACGGTGTACGAAGGACAGATTGTAGGCGAAAATACCCGCCCGATGGATTTGGGTGTAAACCTTGTTAAAGCCAAGCAGTTGACCAACATGCGTGCTTCGGGTAAAGACGATAGTAGCCGTGTGGCTCCTAAAGTTCAGTTTTCATTGGAAGAAGCAATGGAATACATACAAGAAGATGAGTGTGTGGAAGTAACACCAAGCATCATTCGCCTTCGTAAATTGATATTAGACGAAAACGAGCGCAAACGCCGAGAAAAAGCAGTTGCCTCAGCATAATTGTTATTAGTTATCGGTTATCGGGTTTGAACATTTCAACCCGATAACCAATAACTGTTAGCAGATAACCAATAACAAATAACCACGATGCAGATACTCGACGGAAAAAAAGTAGCCGCTAAAATAAAAGAAGATATTAAGGCTGAAGTGGATGCAATAAAAGCCGCAGGCAAACGCACCCCGCACCTTGTAGCTATATTGGTTGGCCATGATGGTGCCAGCGAAACCTACGTTGCCAGCAAAGCCAAAGACTGCGAACAACTGGGCATGAGCAGCACTGTTATCCGTTTTGAAGATACTGTAACCGAAAATGAGTTATTGGCCGAAGTGGAGCGCATTAATAACGACCCTCAATACGATGGGTTGATTGTGCAAATGCCGCTTCCCAAACACATCAACCCGTTAAAAGTTACTGAAACCATCAGTTACCAAAAAGACGTGGATGGTTTCCATCCCTACAACGTAGGTCTGATGTTTAAAGGGCTGGATGCCTTTTACCCTGCCACTCCCTATGGAGTGTTGCTGATGTTAGAAGAATACAAAATCCCTACCGAGGGTAAACATTGTGTGGTAATTGGTCGCAGCGATATTGTGGGCAAACCCATGAGTGCATTGATGGCTCGTGCTGCATACCCCGGTAATTGCACCGTAACCGTTTGCCACAGCAAAACCCAAAACATCGAAGAATACACCCGCAAAGCAGATATTCTGATAGTAGCCCTTGGTCGCCCCGAGTTTGTGAAAGCAGATATGATAAAGCCCGGAGCTGTGGTAGTAGACGTGGGTATTACCCGTGTTGATGATGCTACCAATCCCCGTGGCTATGTGATAAAAGGCGACGTAGCTTTTGATGAAGTGGCACCCGTATCGTCGTACATTACGCCAGTTCCCGGTGGCGTGGGCTTAATGACCCGTATCGGACTATTAAAAAATACCTTACAAGCTTATAAAAACCTAAACCCATAATGGAAACCATGCTACATACGGCGGTTCAATTGCCCGTAATGGAGCATTTTTACACCATACAGGGAGAAGGTGCACACAGCGGAGTAGCAGCCTATTTCATTCGTTTAGGTGGCTGTGATGTGGGTTGTTTTTGGTGCGATGTGAAAGAAAGCTGGGATGCTGAACTTCACCCAAAATTTACGATTGAAGAAATCATCAGTTGGCCTGTTGAAGCAAACGCTAAAACTGTTGTGATAACAGGCGGCGAGCCTTTGATGCACAACTTGGATGCGCTTACCCAAGCACTGCACGCCAAAGGAATAAAAACACACATTGAAACATCGGGCGCACACCCGTATAGCGGGCAGTGGGATTGGGTTACCTTTTCACCCAAAAAATTCAAAGAACCGCACCCCTCAATTCTCGATAAAGCCAACGAACTGAAAGTAATTGTTTATAACAAACACGATTTTGAGTTTGCCCAACAATACGAGCAATTGGTAAACCCCTCGTGTAAATTGTATCTGCAACCTGAGTGGGACAAAAGTGCTCAAATGTTGCCTTTGATTATTGAGTATGTAAAGGCCAATCCGCAGTGGCGTATATCGCTGCAAACCCATAAATACATGGATATTCCTTAGTGTTCAGTGTACAGTTTTTAGTTTTCATTTATTGCAATAAATACCAACTGAAAACTGTAAACAAAAAACTGACAACTAAAAAATCACTATTTTGGCACTCTTATCGTTATAGTTACTGAAAAGAGTTTAAAATACTGATGTTACAAACACCCTACAAAATACTGTTTACGCTGGTTGCCTTCTTCTTTTTCTCGTGTGCAGCCCAAGCACAACCCTTGCCTGATTCGGGTACAAAAAACAAAAAAGCAAAAGAACTTAAGGACCAAGCCATTAATCAGTTTAAAGCCGGACAGTTTGAAATGGCTCTAGGAACAGTTGATAAAGCCCTTGAAAAAGACGAAAAGTTTATAGATGCGTGGATGCTGAAGGGTGATGTATTGGCTGCACTGCTAAAATATACGGAGGCAGAACAAGCGTTTGATAAAGTGTTATTGATAAATGCGGATTACATACGAGCGTTTTATGAGAAAGGACGCATACAAGTAAAAGCCCAAAAATATGCCGAAGCGCGTAAAAACTTGGAGACCTTCAAAACCTACCCCTACTCTGAAAAGTTTAAGAAAGAAGTAGCCAACCTATTGGCCATTTGTGATTTTGCGGAGAGCAGTACCAGTAACCCTGTTCCGTTTAAGCCCATTAACTTGGGACCCAACGTAAATACCAAAGCAATGGAGTATTTCCCCGGGGTAACTGCCGATGAGCAAAAACTATACTTTACCAGATATGCCGAAGGTTACAGCGAAGATTTTTACGAAAGTGTACTAAAAGACAATGTGTGGCAAAAAGCCCGCAACTTGGGTGCTCCTGTAAATACATACGAGAATGAAGGTACAGTATCAATTTCAACCGATGGGCAATACATATTTTACACCGCTTGTAACCGTCCTGATACGAAGGGAAGTTGTGATTTATACTTCTCAAGGTTGGATGGCGACCAGTGGAAGAACCCAATAAACATGCAAGCTCCTGTAAATACTACGGCATGGGAGTCGCAACCCTCATTGTCGTATGATGGGGCTAATATCTATTTTGCCAGCAACCGTCCCGGTGGTTTGGGCGGAATGGATATTTGGGTAACACGTTTTGAAAATAACCGCTTTAGCGAGCCTGAGAACTTAGGCCCAAACATTAACACTGAAGGCGATGAGTACACCCCCTTCATACATACAGATAACAAAACCTTGTATTTTTCATCAGACGGTTGGCCGGGTTTGGGGCAAGGTGATATTTTTTACACCAAACGCGATGCAGACGGTAATTGGGCAAAGCCAACCAACATCGGTTATCCCATTAATACCCCTGCTGATGAAATAGGTTTTATAGTAAATCGCAGCGGTACATGGGCATACTTTGCCAGCGATATGCCGGGCGGTTATGGTGGTTTGGATATCTATAAGTTTGAATTGTACCCCGAAGCACGTCCAGAAGCATCCAGCTACGCAAAAGGGGTGATTTATGATGCTGAAACGAACGCTAAGCTTGAAGCCAATGCAGAGTTGATAGACCTTGAAACTGGTAAAACCCTTATCACATCACGCAGTAATATAAAAACAGGTGAGTTTTTGATGGTGTTGCAACCCAACAAAAACTACATGCTTAACGTAAACAAAGAGGGCTACTTGTTTTTTTCTGAAAACTTTGGGTTAAAAGAATTTCCCAGCGATCAGCCGTTTATTATCTCGGTGCCCTTGCATAGAATAAAAGTAGGGGAGAAGGTGATTCTTAAAAACGTGTTTTTTGATACCGACAAATTTGATTTGAAGGAGCAATCGAAAGCAGAGCTTAACAAGCTGATTGCCTTATTGAAAGCACAGCCTAAAATGAAGATTGAACTGGGTGGTCATACAGATAACACAGGTAATAAGCAAAAGAACATTACACTTTCGCAAAACCGTGCAAAAGCAGTATATGATTACTTAGTAGCCAATGGAATAGTTGCAGACAGACTTACTTACAAAGGGTATGGAGATGCTAAACCCGTTGCGGATAATAAAACCGAAGAAGGTCGTCGCCAAAACCGCCGTACCGAGTTTATTATTACTGCAAATTGATGTAATATATTAATTTTCAACTACATGAGGCTATTGTTTTTATCTGTATATCAAAAAGCAACGGTATACAGCAAAATCACATCTTACTTATAAACCATACGGGAATACTTTTTGATAGAGATTGGATGATGAAGAAGTTTTTAGCAGCATTTATTTTATTAGCCATACCGTTTTCGGCGTTGATGGCACAACCCATAGCCAACTTTTTAAAAAACAGCCATGATTTTGGTGAAATAAAAGAAGTTGACGGCCCAGTTTCCGCTGATTATTTGTTTGTAAACTCAGGTAATAAACCATTGTTTTTAACCGAAGTAAAACCTTCTTGCGGTTGTACAGAGCCGGATTGGACAAAAGATACCATTTACCCCGGTGATACCGGTTTTGTCCGTGCTAAATTTAACCCTGCGAACATGCCTGGTCCTTTTGAAAAGGTAGTTTATATAGAAACCAATGGAGCGCCCATACACACTACTTTGTTATTTAAAGGTACAGTAATACCGCGCCCAATTGAAATTTGGGATATCTACCCACTTGAGCAAGGCCGTATTAGGATGAATAACAATTTTTTATCGTTTGGTACCGCTTATTCGGGTGATATTGATTCTACCGAAATAAAACTATACAACCAAAGCGATAAAGATGTTTGGATTAGCAGTATTACCAACGCACCGTATTATGTAAACTTTGAAACGCCCAGCCACCGCATTCGCCCTAAAGAAGAGGCGGTAATGAAAGTAAAATTTGACACTAAAGCTTCAGGCCGATGGGGAGAGCATAATTATGTATTTTACTTAAATACCTTAGACTCGCCCGCCACCAGCAATATCCCTATTTATGCACAAATCCTTATCAAGGAGAAGTTTCCTAAAATGACGAAGAAACAACTGGATAAGGCTCCTAAAATACAGGTGGATGCGCAAATGATGTACTTGGGTAAACTGGTAAAAGGTGATTCGATTGATTTTCAGTTTACAATTACCAATATGGGGCAAGAAAAGCTGATTATTCGCAGTGTAAACACCCTGTGCGGTTGCACGGTATCATCCGTTGATAAAAAAGAACTTAAACGCGGTGAAAGCACGATATTAAGAGGACGTTTTAACTCAGAAGGTAGGGAAGGCCCGCAGGAAAAATACATCACAGTAGTGAGCAACGACCCTGTAAACCCCGAATTACGACTAGGGTTTACGGCTGAAATAGTTACAAACCCTAACGCACTTAAGTATTAACAACTTCTGCTGAATTTTTTCATACAGCCCTGCGAAACTGCATTCGCGGGGCTTTTTTGTGTAACAGCCCTGCTTCGGCGCAGAATTTGATGAGTAACTATAAATTTGTGATAACAAAATACAGGAATAGTATAGTATGAAGAAGTTAGCAGTTTTTGCACTGGCAGCAATGCTTAGCGGTTTTGCGGGTGCATGGGTTTTTTCATTAACGCAAAAGAAAGATACCATCACTTTTTCTGAGGGGTTTGGCAATACTGCCACCCAAGTGTCCTACAAAGGTGCTGCACTCAATCAATCCGACTTTGTAAAAGCCAGTGAAGTAGCTACTCCGGCGGTAGTGTTTATTAAAACTACCTCAAACATGAATCAGCGTCGCAGCTTGTGGGACGATTGGTTCGGGTGGGACCCTTTTGGCAGCATGGGACCCGTATCCAGCTCAGGTTCAGGGGTAATAATTAGTAACGACGGTTACATTGTAACCAATAACCACGTGATTGACGGGGCAGATGAAATAGAAGTGGTGTTAAACAACAACAAACGTAATTTTAAAGCCAAAGTAATCGGAGCCGACCCCAGTACCGACCTTGCCGTATTGAAGATTGAAGGCAAGAATCTACCTAAAATCAACTTCGGAAACTCTGAGAACCTTAAAACAGGAGAGTGGGTAGTGGCTGTGGGTAACCCTTTTAACCTTACAAGTACCGTAACTGCGGGTATTGTGAGTGCAAAAGGCCGGAATATCAATATTGTAAACAATCAGTTTCCGATAGAATCGTTCATACAAACCGATGCTGCCATTAATCCCGGTAATAGCGGGGGCGCATTGGTAAACGTATCGGGTGAATTGGTGGGTATAAATACCGCCATTGTAAGTAAAACAGGCTCATACAACGGATACGGGTTTGCAATCCCATCAAACATTGTAGCCAAAATAGTGAAGGATATGATTGATTTTGGTGATGTGCAACGTGCCTTTACGGGAATGGACGTAAGCGACATAGATGGTGACCTGTACGAAAAACTGAAACAGGACAACGGTGTGTATGTAAACGTATTGCAAACCGACGGGCCTGCCGACAAAGCCGGAGTGAAAGAAGGAGATGTGATAATGAAGGTAAATGGCAAAACAGTTAACAGCAAAGCCGAGTTTGATGAGCAAATAGCCTACCATCGTCCCGGTGATAAAGTGAAGCTTATTGTTGACCGTAAAGGGACGGAAAAGGAATATTCACTAACGCTAACCAACCGTGATGGCAATACTGAAGTAACCAAAAAGGAGAGCATTACCTCAACCATTTTAGGGGCTGATTTTGAGCCTATTTCAAAACTGGAGCGTGAGAAATACAAAGTAAAAGGCGGCTACAGGGTAAGCAGCATTCGCAGCGGACGAATCCGTAATATGGGCATACCCGAAGGGTTTATCTTTGTTGCCTTAAACAAGGTAGAGTATACCGATGTTACTACTTTTATAAAAGATTTTGAACGTGTGAAAGGACAGGTAACCATTGAGGGTATACACCCCAACGGTAGCCGAGGATTTTATTCATTCTTCTATTATTAACGGTACTGATATAAAGATAAAAGCCCTGAAGACACAACTCCTCAGGGCTTTTTTGTTTTCATAGTTTATTACATTGGAGGCATTTCATCCGCACTTGGTCCATAGCTGCCGGGGATGGGTATATTCAGAAGGCGCAAAAACACTCCTAATTGTGCGCGGTGGTGAACAATTTGGCAATACGTCATACGTACCACTTCGTACTTAGTATCGGTGTTGTAAATTTCATCCCCGTTACGTAGTGTCCACGTATCAGTTAGCAACTTTTGTTCATCCGCTTTTTCAAGCTCTGTTTTACCTTCAATAAGGCTTTTCTCAAAGTAGGCCAAAAGCTCTTCAGTGCTGCTAAGAGGTACAGGTTGGTAAGGATTAACCGCAAAATCAAGTTCGCTGGTAGTAATGGTCATCGCAACCCAAGTGGGTAGCTCTGCTACGTGCGTAGCCAATTGTTGCAGCGACATACTTTTTGGGTGGGGTTTCCATGCAAACTTATCGGCAGGAACAATTGATAGCATTTTGCGCGTTGTTTCGGCTTCGTGCTCCATCTCTTTCAGCATCAGATTAATTAATGTGCTCATAGTATTTGTATTAGTTGATGGTACAAACTTCAATACCGCAACTGACAGCCCTATGTCAACAGTATTTTTACAGCTAAATTTTTTTAAAGAAATACCTAATGGGGTTGCATACCGTTTTATAAGTAACCAACTAACCCCTTGCTTTTATAAATTTGTAGCAATGCTTAAAAAACTCGTATCACTGCTGGCAGCAATACTGCCTTTTGCACTTCACAGTCAGGACATAGTGCAGGTAAATTTTACTGAAACAGCTTATGATGAGCGTTATCACAAAGGCAAGTTAATAGTCCCTATATTCAGGTACACCTCACCTGAGATTGAAGAGTACGAAAAATTTGGTGCACCCGGCAAAAAAGCCCTTGATAAATTCACATTGAAAAAACTACCCGATATGACAGGCTGTGTAGATACTGCCTATGGGTTTATTTATTACACCGGTGTGCCATCCAATACCAACAGGGGCTATATTACCCTGCTGATAGGTAATTATCGCCGCAGTTGGGATAAAATAGCCCAGTTATACGTCGATCGTAATAACAACCTTGATTTTACCGACGACGGGCCTGCTATCTCAATTCCCTTTTTTACAGAATACTTAGACGTTGAGTTTGTCAATCCTGCTGCCGAAGGTGCCGTGTATAAAGTCAGATTGAGCCGTTTTCCGATGGATAAGGATGCCAAATACCGCCAGTTGATGGATGAGTTTTACCAACGGAACCAGGGCAATAAGGTATTTGCAGGCATTGACTACAGCTTTAAGGAAAACCGCATGAATATGAAGGGCACCACCTACATAAACGGAACGGACACATTTAGGATAGGTTTGTATGACGGAAACTTCGACGGATTATACACCAATGCCGAGTTTGACCTTATTTATGTGGCAAAACAAGGAGATAGTATATTCTTAGATGATTATAGGTTTGTATTTCAGGATGGGATGAAAGATGCTGAGTTTGAGTGGAATTTTAAAGTATATAAAGTAACCGAACTTGACCCAGCAGGCCGTTTTATGAAGTTTTATTGGGATAAAAATGCCCAATCGAGGAAGGCACTGCGGATAGGAAAAAAAATACCCAAGTTTGAGTTTTACCTAACCGATGCGAAAACGGTTAAGAAAATTAAGAAATACCGCAAGAAGGGGTTGTATGTTTACTTTTACAGCCTTGAAAATCCCAATATAGAAGAAGATACAGCCATCTTACGCCAACTGCATAACAAATACAGTAATTGTCTGAATGTAGTTACCCTAAACTACGGCGATTATTACAAAACCCTTAACGCCATAAAGGTGCTGGATGCAGTACCCTACACAATGGGTATAAGCAACCGCAGGCTAAACCGTATGTTTAATATTGAGCAGTTGCCCACAGGTTTCTTGTGCCGCAAACGTTTGCGACTATCACACATTGGTGTTACCCCCAAAGATGTATGGGAGCTGATGGAGAAGGGGAGTAAGAAAGACTAAATCCTATTGGCTTTCAGAAACTCGTCTGTTGTTTCGTTCAACTCGATTGATTTTTGCTGGTGGTATTGTTGTTTATCGGCATTACCAACGGCAGCATAGGCTTTTGCTAAATAGAAGTGAATTAAATCAGTGCTTTCGTCCATTGATAAAGCCTGTTCCATATTTTCAAGGGCATCGGTATATTCGTGCTTCAACAAATAATAAATGCCCAATGTCCTCCAGACGTATGAATTACTATCATCAAAATTAAGAGAAGAAACGATATCAGAATATCCACTAACCAAGTCGCCTGTTTGTAGCCTGCAAAAACCTCTGTTATTAAAAGGAAAAGCAGCACAATTATCACAATAAAGAGCTTGGGTAAAGTCTTTAATGGCTTCTTCAAACCTTCCAAGCATTAACTTTGCGTATCCGAGATTATTCCACGGCTCCCATTCTTCGTTTCGTATTTTTAACAATTCATCCCAAGCAACTATCAGGGCATTGTAGTCTTTTTCTGCATCTAATTTATCTATAAGCTCATACAGCTTGTTTAGGGTAATTTTTTCATTGAGTGTTGCTTTATCCAAAACAGTGTCACCGGTATTTTTTAAATACTCATAGTTCTGTTTAAAAGCAAGCTTGGTATTTTTGTTAAGCAGTTTGTGTACTTTTTCAAATTCGGTATTGGTAATATAGCATATCAGTGCGTTTATATACGCTATTGCTTGTTCGGGAAATGTTGTAATAATTGATTTTTTTCGTCCTTTTTGCAGAAAATTCCCATTCGCCAAAAACACCCCGAAACCAAAGAACAGGGCTGTTAAAACAACTAAACTGTCATCCTCATTATCAGCACCCTTCTTATGGTAGCCATCTTTAACCAATTTGAACAAGGCCAAATTATAAACCACTTCAGCAACAGTACGTTCAATCGACTCAAAATCGTCATCAGTAATTAATAGCTTGTGCTTGGTGATTTTGCGGGGTTTACTATTTGTTTTGACGGCACTTTTGCTATTGGGAATCATTTCATCCCACTGGGTAGTATCGTTGCTGAAGGTTAAAACCACGATATCCTTGGGGTTTACCCCAAAAATGTCGCAGAGTTTTTTGAAGAACGGAATAAATTGCTCTTCCTTTCTCAGGTTATTGTATGGAAACTCTTCATAATGCGGATAAATGAAGGGTGTTTTAAGAACTCTTTCAAATCCGTAGGTCTCGCCTAACCACAATAAATTATCCTCCACCCACTTTTTATCTTCAGCTGTAATAGTAAGTTTAGGGCGTTTATTGTTAAATAGTCCGAACATAGGATAAAGATATAAGTTTACGTTTCCGGTTTTTAGTAAAGATTGAATAAACAATCTCAGAACTAAAAACCGGAAACTAAAAACTCGAAACTACTTTATATCTCCACTTCCACCACGTTTTTCATCAAATCTTCAATGTTTTCACGTTGGCGTATTAAGTGGGCTTTTCCGTCTAATATCAGCACCTCCGCAGGACGGAAACGACTGTTGTAGTTATTACTCATGGTATAGCAATATGCACCCGCATTGTGAAATGCAAGGATATCCCCTTCGCGCACTTCATTTAGCTTGCGGTCCCAGCCAAACGTATCCGTTTCGCAAATGTAGCCCACCACACTGTATATGCGGGGCGTACCACTTGGGTTGCTAATGTTGGTAATGTGGTGGTAGGCGTCGTAAAACATAGGGCGTATCAAATGGTTTTGTCCGCTATCAACCCCAACAAACACAGTACTGGTAGTTTGCTTAATCACATTTGATTTCACCAAAAAATACCCCGATTCGCTCACCATAAACTTGCCCGGTTCAAACCAAAGTTCAAGCTCACGACCGTACTCATTGCAAAATTGAGCAAAGCGTTTGGTTATCTTTTTACCAATATCCTCAATATCAGTGGTAACGTCGCCTTCTTTATAAGCTACTTTAAACCCGCTGCCAAAATCAATAAACTCCAAATCAGGAAAATCAGCACTTGCTTCAAACAACAATTCAGCACCTTGCAAAAACACTCCCGCATCCAAAAACTCGCTGCCGGTGTGCATATGCAAGCCTTCTACTTTAATGTTGTGTAACTTTACCACACGGGCTACGTGGCGCATTTGGTAAAAAGAGATACCGAATTTAGAATCGATATGGCCTACTGAAATTTTGGCATTTCCGCCCGCCATAATGTGCGGATTAATACGGATGCACACAGGCACGGTATTACCGTATAAATTACCAAATTGTTCAAGAATAGAAATATTGTCGATATTGATACGTACGCCTTCGTTTACAGCCATTCGTATCTCTTCGATAGACACACAATTAGGCGAGTATAAAATCTCATGGGGCTCAAAACCTGCTTTTTTAGCCAGCCATACTTCCTGTATAGACACGGCATCAACACCACAGCCTTCCTTCTTCAACAACTTCAACACATTTATGTTATTCAGGGCTTTCATAGCGTACTTTATCTTTATGTTAGTACCATCAAAAGCGTTAACAAGCCTGTGAAACTGCGAAACGATTTTCGCAGCGTCGTAAACATAAACGGGTGTATCATATTGCTCGCATACCGCCAGCAAATCTACCCCACCCAAGGTGTATCGGTTGTTTTCTAACTGCATAAGTGCGCGAAGATACTTGCAGAACGGGCATAATATCAATGCGTGACAGGAGTTTTTTTGCTGTTGATGGTGGTTGGGGATTAGTGGTTAGGGATTAGGAATAGTAGGAGAGGTAACTTACGCTTGGGAACATTACGCCCAATAAACCCCTATCTTTGTATTGATGAATGCTACAAGGTTGCTTGATACACAAGGCTTTGATGTTTTTGACAAGGTGTTTGGCGTGGAAGAGATTAGAAGCTTGCAAACCTATTTTGACCGAATAGATGCACCCGATGGCAAAAACTTATTCGCCATCCGTAATTTGTTTGGAAACCACCCAGATTTGCTTCCACTGGTGTTTACAGAAGGTTTTGTCCGGTTTAAAAACAGCATAGCTCCCGAGTATTCATTGATAAAGGGGGTGTATTTTGATAAGCCCGAAGGGTCAAATTGGTTTGTGGCTTGGCATCAGGATATTACAATATCTGTTACAGACAAAAACACCACAGAAGGATTTATTAATTGGTTGCCCAAAGAATACGGATATTCAGTGCAACCGCCGCTTGAATACTTGGAGAACATTATAACATTACGCATTCATCTTGACGAAACCAATGAGAACAACGGGGCGTTGCGGGTAATACCCAATTCTCATGCAAAAGGTGTGGTTAGATTGGAAGAAGTAAAAACAGAGGAAGCTATAACTTGCAATGTAAGCAGCGGTGGAGTAATGGCGATGAAGCCCTTATTAATGCATTCATCAAGAAGAATAACAGAAGGTAACCGCAGGCGGGTAATACACTTGGAGTTTTCTAACAAAAATTTACCCCACGGATTGCATTGGGCTGAGAATGTTAATTGAAATAAACATTAATCATTTATGAAGTTGTCCAAATCCTTTTGTCCAACAATAAAACTGTAACAGCTATTATTCTCAAATGAAAAGTCATTCATTACACAATTATCAAAAGAGAGGCTTTCTACTGCACAATCATGGATTTTTGCATTAGTTAAATCAGAGTCCTTAAAGGAACATGTTTTTAAGTTGCAAGACTGGAAGGATACGTTTCTTAATATTAAGCCAATAAAATCTAAAAAGAAAAAGCAATCTTCAAAAGTCGAGCCGCTTAAATCAGTTGTTTTAAGCGTTTCACCTGTTTCTATATCAATTCCACTAAAATGTCTTTGGCCATTCTGATAAGCATAAACCAAAGATTCAATACTATTTATTTCATTCATATTCGATATACAAAATTCAGATTAATACTGGTTCGATGTACATTGTCAATCCAAAAATCTATAAATCATAAATCAAAAGTCCAACGGTAATAGTAATTTTGAATTGTGCGAAATGAGTATCTGAACCCCGACGACGAACGTCTTTCATCTGCCGAGAAAGAGATTGAGAAGGTATTGCGACCCAAAACCTTTGATGATTTTACGGGACAGGAGAAGGTGATGGAAAACCTGAAGGTGTTTGTGCAAGCTGCCCGCCTTCGCGGTGAGGCTCTTGACCATGTGCTGTTGCACGGCCCTCCGGGATTGGGTAAAACTACGCTTTCACACATTATAGCCAATGAGCTGGAGGCTGGAATTAAAGTAACATCAGGCCCTGTATTGGAGAAACCCGGCGATTTGGCAGGATTGCTTACCAACCTTGAAGAAGGGGATGTACTTTTTATTGATGAGATACATCGCTTGAGCCCCGTTGTTGAAGAGTATCTATACTCAGCAATGGAGGATTATAAAATTGACATTATGCTGGAAAGCGGCCCTAATGCCCGCTCGGTGCAAATCAGTTTAAGTCCCTTTACGTTGATAGGAGCGACCACACGGTCAGGATTGCTTACTTCGCCGCTACGCGCGCGTTTTGGTATTACCGCCCGCTTGGAGTACTACGACTCAAAGTTGTTGTCGTCAATTCTTATCCGTTCGGCAGGAATATTAAATACAGCCATACAGCCCGATGCAGCTTTTGAAATAGCACGCCGCAGTAGGGGAACCCCCCGTATTGCCAATGCGCTATTGCGCCGTACCCGCGATTTTGCCCAAATAAAAGGAGACGGGAAAATAACCATGGAAATTGCCCAAATGGCTTTGGCGGCGTTGAACGTTGATAGCCATGGCCTTGACGAGATGGACAACCGTATTTTGCTTACCATTATTGATAAGTTTAAGGGAGGTCCTGTTGGGCTAACTACCATTGCTACGGCCGTTTCTGAAGAGGCCGGAACGATAGAAGAAGTGTACGAGCCCTTTTTGATACAAGAAGGTTACCTGCACCGCACTCCCCGTGGCCGTGAGGCTACTGAAAAAGCCTACCGCCACTTGGGTAAAATACCGTTTAGCAAAGGCGGGAATACACTACTTTAGTTATTTGTTATCAGTTATTGGTAATCCACACCTATAAAAGGCCACTACAAGGAGGGAAAAAAACTCACACGGCCAGCGGGTAAGCCTTCCCACTATAAAGGGGGAACACAAGGGGGTGTCTCACCCACCGCACCCTTCGGCAGGCTCAGGTTGGGCAACCGCACTGGCCACTGTCCTGCTGACGAAGGAAGCATCTTATCTCGCCTTGTTAACACAGTTGGTATAAGGTTCTTCGCAACGCTCAGAAAGACAGGGTGGGAAAGTATCCTTTAAATTTTCTAAAAACTCATTGCATAAAACCAAAACTAAAAACTAAGTTTGGCTTTGTAGTCGTTATTAGTGCAATCAGCCATGCCTTCTATTCGCAACCTTATCCGTCCACTAAAAAAAGCAGCCCGTTGGCTGTGGGGTAAACGTTGGTTTAGGTGGCCGGCCATAGCAATTGCCTCAGCGTTTGTGGTGTTTTTTGCTTTGCACGTTATTTTCCCCCTTAAAGTAAACGTTGATTACTCGCAGTTGGTAGTAGCTGATGATGGAACAGTACTTTCGGCATACTTGAACAAAGAAGAAAAATGGCGCCTCTATACCGAGTTGAACGAAATTACCCCCGAACTTTCAAAAGCCATTGTTTACAAAGAGGATAAGTACTTTAATTATCACTTTGGGGTAAACCCCTTTGCTATAAGTCGGGCGTTTTATAACAACCTCACGCAAGGCAGGCGTACATCGGGAGCCTCCACCATCACCATGCAGGTAGCACGGCTGTTGTATCCTGCTAAACGCACTTACGGAAATAAAATCATAGAGATTTTCAGGGCGTTTCAATTAGAGTGGATGTATAGCAAAAAAGAGATTTTGCAGCTGTACCTCAATCTTGTGCCTTACGGTAGCAATATCGAGGGGGTAAAATCGGCTACCCTGCTGTATTTGGGTAAAATGCCCAACCACCTAAGTGTATCTGAAATTACGGCATTGGCCATTATTCCCAACCGACCTGTAAGCCTATCATTAGGGGTAAATAATTTCGCCATTGAAAAAGAGCGCAACAAGTGGTTGCAGCGTTTCAAGGCCGAAGGAGTATTTGATGCAAAGGTGATTGACGATGCAATGGTAGAGCCTTTTGATGCACACCGGAGGCCGGCCCCTCATTATGCTCCGCATCTTTCTCGCAGGCTAAAGGAGGCAAGTCCTACCGTGCCTATTCTTAAGTCAGCAATAAAATATACCCGTCAGTTAGAGGTTGAAAACATTGTAGCCAATTACATCAACCGTTTGCGCACCCTTTCTATACACAATGCCGCAGTGATGGTGGTGGATAATACCACCCGCAAAGTAATCTGCTACGTTGGTTCAGCTGATTTTAACAATCCCTTGGACGGTGGACAGGTTGACGGGGCAGTGGCCGTTCGGTCACCCGGTAGTGCCCTAAAGCCCTTTTTGTATGCCCGTGCGTTTGAGCAAGGGGTAGCTACACCCCGCACCATGATGAACGATGTACCGCTGAATATTTCGGGGTATGAGCCTGAGAACTATGATGAAAAGTTTCACGGTCGCATCAGCGTGGGGCAAGCATTGGCACTCTCGCTAAACATACCCGCTGTTAAACTGCTCGACCAAGTAACCGTTGATGATTTTAGCAAGCAATTAGTGAAAGCGGGTTTCTCCACCATTAAACAACAAAAGAAAAACTTAGGCTTGTCGCTAATCTTGGGCGGTTGCGGGGTGAAGCTGGAGGAAATGGCCGCACTGTACAGTGCCTTTGCTAATTACGGGGTGTATTCGCCGCTTAATTACATGGCAAGCGATACTGTAGCGCTGAAAGTTCCTGTGGTTTCGCCCGAGGCAGCTTACATGGTAACTAATGTGCTTACCCAAATTACCCGACCCGATTTGCCCAACAATTTCCAAAGCAGCCCTCACTTACCCAAAATTGCGTGGAAAACGGGTACCAGCTACGGCCGTCGTGATGCTTGGAGCTTGGGATATAACCGCCGTTATACTATTGGTGTGTGGGTGGGCAATTTTTCAGGCAGGGGAGTACCTGAACTTTCAGGGGCGGATATAGCGACTCCGTTGCTTTTTGAGATATTTAATAAACTCGATTACAATTCTTCGGTTCATTGGTACAGTCCCCCAAACAAAATTGATTTACGCTTGGTATGCAGCCAAACCGGTGATTTACCCGCCGATTACTGCACCGATTTAGTGCAGGATGTGTTTATACCCGGCATCTCTCCATCGGTAACCTGTAATCACAAAAAGTGGGTAGCCGTAAATGCAGATTCAACGATCAGCTATTGCACCAATTGCCAGCCGTCGAACGGGTTTGTTCGCAAAATGTATGATAACCTTGCGCCCGAACTGGTAAGTTATTACGAGTTAAATAAAATTAACTATCCCAAAATTCCACCACACAACCCACAATGCCTGCGGGTGTTTAGGGATAATGCGCCACAAATCACTTCCCCCTCTGACGGGACCGAGTATTTAGTAGAGGCCGCCGAACCGCAAAAAATTATGTTGAGTGCGCATACTCCTACAGATGTAAAGTTTATTTACTGGTATGTGGATGACAAGTTTTATATGAAAACACCTGCCCGACAGCCTGTGTTTTTTACTCCAAAAACAGGCCGGATAAAAATATCCTGCGCCGATGATAAAGGCCGCAACAGTAATGCGTATATAACGGTTGAAGCCTATTAACAGTTGATATTTATCATTTACCAATAAATAAATGTTTAATGCTCAATGAAAACTGTTAAAGTCCTATTGCATAACGGATTTCCATGATAAAATGCCCCAATAAAGCAGGCTTAAACAAAATGGGTAGTAAAAAGCCATACACTGCCCCGTAAAAATGGGCATCGTGGCCAATATTGTCTTGTGCGCGTTTACTCATGTACGATGAGTACACCAAATACAACACCCCGTATATAATGCCCGGTATGGGTATTGGGATGAAAAACATATAAATACCCATAATAGGGTTGATAAGAATGGCAGCATACAAAACCGCACTCACCGCACCCGAAGCACCCAAACTATTATACCACGAATGATTTTTGTGTTTATTGAATGAATATAACGATGCCACTGCAATGCCCGATAGGTAAAGAAAAATGTATAGCAATTTTCCAATTACCCCGAAGAGTCCTACAAACGTATTTTCAACCAACTCACCAAAAAAGTAAAGCGTAAGCATATTCACAATTAAGTGGGGGTAATCGGCGTGTATAAAGCCGTGAGAAATGAACCGATACCACTCTTTGTGTCGGTTTATTATATAAGCATTAAAAATCATCTTATCCATCCTGTCGGGACGTTCAAAGGACATTATGCTTAGTGCCGCAGTAACTATAATAATCAGCAGGGTTATCGAAATCATACTACAAACAAAGCAATTTTAGAGATACACATAGCTTTTACGAGTGTATTTATTATACCATTATCAAGTGAGTTAAAAAATTCAGGCTGTTGTTTTATAGCTCAATTATCTAATTATTAGTTGATTATGTTTGGTTAGCTTAGCTCAAAAAAGAAATTTGATAAAAAGTTGTCAAAAAAATTCGAACCATTCAAACCTTGTGCCGTCAAACAATAAAAATTACACCGGTAAGTAGTTTAAAGATTAAAATAAGTTAGCAACCACTAATAACTGCCAATATGAAAAAAGTAAGTTTAGTATTGATGATGGTAGCCGCAGCCGCTACAACCTTTTTGGCATCTTGCAAAAAAGATAAGGTAGAAGAAGATTATACTACCGAAAAGGAAATGAGTGAACACATGGCTTTGAGCGAAGCCAATTATACCGATGCAGGCAATATTGCCGATGAAGCCAGCGAGGGTGATTTAGCGTCGTATAAAACGGGATGTGCAACTGTTACGCACGATTCAACCTCAACCCCTCGTAAAATAACCGTTGATTTCGGTACAACTAACTGTTTGTGTAACGATAACAAAACCCGCAGAGGTAAAATAATTGTTACTTATACCGGCCGTTACCATGATCTGGGTACTGTTATCACCACTACTTTTGATAACTATTTTGTAGATGATAACGAAGTAAAAGGGACACGTACCGTTACCAATAGTGGAACTAACTCACAAGGTCAGCCTACATTTAATATATCGGTAAACGGTTCAGTAATTCTATCAGGTGGCAAGGGTACTATTACCCACACAGCCAGCCGCACCCGCACTTGGATAGCCGGCTTTAATACCCCCCGTAATTTGCAGGATGATGTGTATTTGATTGATGGTACCACCACTACAATTGGTCCCAAAGGCGATGAGTTTACCTGCACCATTCGTACTTCGTTGCGTATTGAGTTAAGCTGCCACAACATCGTAAGCGGTATTATTGATTATGTGCGCAAAGGAAGCCGCAACGGCAATGCAAGCATTAACTACGGTACCGGTGCTTGCGATAGAGTTGCCACAGTTACTTTGCCCAACGGCAGGGACTTTAATATACTTCTTCGTTAACAGGTTTTTCTAGTAAGAGGTTACGTTAGCGGGGCTATAAAGCCCCGCTTTTTTGTTTAATGGGGACTATCTCTAACTATCTCTATAGCGACAGGTTTTATACCTGTCGCTCTAACGATGGGCATAACGCCTACTCCTTATTCGATGTATTGTTCCGAATGGTTTTAAACCATTCGGAACAATACCTTCAAAAGACCTGAATTTTATATTCAGGCTAATGTTATTGCTTGTTCAGCAGAAGTAAAATAAATGGGAACACTCTCAATAGCGACAGGTTTTATACCTGTCGAAATAACGGGCACATGCGCTGCAAAAGAGCAGCATTCAGTGTACTGCCTTATTAGTATGAGCCAACAAAAAATACAATAGCAATCCCCAAAAGTGCATAACTACGATTTGGTAACGTTAGGGTAATACTTCAATTTTGTGATGTGGAATGAACTTTGCAACTATTGCAATGTTCTTAGCAAGTATTAGAACATTACGTTTAAAAAAATTTTATAAATAACATGGCAATAGAAATAACCGACAGCAACTTTGAAGAAGTTGTGTTAAAAGCAGACAAACCAGTATTAATTGATTTTTGGGCAGAGTGGTGTGGTCCCTGCCGTATGGTGGGCCCCTTGGTAGAAGAGATGTCGAAAGAATACGAAGGAAAAGCCATCATAGGTAAGCTGGATGTAGATAATAACCCCAACGTAACCGTTAAATACGGCATACGCAATATACCTGCGTTGTTGTACTTTAAAGGAGGCGAAGTGGTTGATCGTCAAGTTGGTGCAGTACCTAAAAACATTTTGTCAGCTAAGTTAGATGCCCAATTGGCATAATCCTGCATAAATGGCAGCTATTGAAATAACCGATAGTAACTTTGAAGAACTGGTTTTGCATGCCGATGTTCCTTCGCTGGTAGAGTTTGGCGCCAAATGGTGCCCTCCTTGCAAGTTGATAGAACCTTTTTTGGCCGAAATGCACCACGAATATGCAGGTAAAGCTGTAATAGGCAAACTGGATGTAGATGATAACCCTGTTGTTTCTACACAGTTTGGGGTAAGAAATTTACCCACCCTGTTATACTTTAAAAACGGTTTTGTGGTCGATCGCCAAGTGGGCGCAGTACCCAAAAACGTACTAACGGCTAAATTAGATGCCCAGTTAGGCTAATAAGAAACGCAATTAATTAAAAAGGGGAGTCTTAGCTCCCCTTTTTTGTTTTATCTATTGGGCTATTTTATAATCCACCAACTCCCAAACAACATGGAGTGTATCGTTCTTAATCGACCGTTTGATAATTCCCACATCCCTTGCCAACACAAATTTGTGGTGGGTAAACCTATTTGTATGTTGATTATAATCAGACGTGCCAAAAGCAATCCAATCGGTTTCAATACCCAAAGGGAACGAAAATGTTCCCACCGAAACAGCTTGTTCAGTAGGGGGTAAATGTAGTTTACCATCATATCCTATTACCTTAGTAGTGAGCATGGGGAAAGCCATAAATATTCCTGTCGTGTTAACCTCAGATGTATAATTATGATATGTGGGACCATGAATACTATAAACACTGTTTTTAAAAGAACTGCTGTGTGAATAAATCACCCCGCCTACCTGAAACCTTATGAGCGTATCCGAATCAAATTCCTTTTCGTCTTTAATTCCTAAATGGCTCTTAATAACAGTTATAGTATCTATTTGTTGGCTTATCGAATCTTTATAAACCCAATACGAGCCCTTTTTAAAAATATGGTAAGCAGTAAGGTCAGCACCAATAGTAAGGTCTTTAACAGGTGCTTGTGTGGGCGTAGTTTCTTTTTTGCAACTTGTTGTAAACAAGCTTATAACAACAATGATTAATAGGTAAGTTTTCATGCTTTAGTAACGCCAAACAATTCCTTGTAGTATCCTAACATTTACTTTATCGACCAAACCTGTATAAGAAACTAAAACCTTTGTATTTTCGTTAGCAGTAAACACATGGCAGTAATCACACAAAAAGAGTTAGAACAATACGGAAGCCTTGAGTTGCTTGCCAAGCAAGTGGTTGAAGGTTTTATAACAGGCTTGCACAAAAGCCCATTTCACGGGTTTTCGGTAGAGTTTGCCGAACACAGATTATACAACAAGGGCGAAAGTACCCGCCACATTGATTGGAAATTATTTGCCCGTACTGAAAAACTGTTTGTAAAACGCTATGAGGAGGAAACCAACCTGCGTTGCCAAATAGTGATTGACACCAGCAGCAGTATGTATTACCCCGAAGAGGGGATGAGCAAAATACGATTTTCTATCTACGCTGCTGCGGTATTGATGAGTTTGCTGAAACAACAGCGCGATGCTTTCGGGCTTAGCCTTTTTGCACAAGAGTTAGAGTTTCATTCGCAATGCAAATCGTCAACCGTGCACCATCAGTTGATGCTAGCGCAATTAGAGCAGTTGTTGCTGAAAGAGAAACTTAACCGCAACACTTCGTTGGCCAATGCCCTTACTGCCGTTGCCGACCAAATCCACCGCCGCTCATTGGTAGTGGTGTTTAGTGATATGTTTCAGGCCGGACAAAACAGTGAAGAGCTTTTTAGAGCCTTGCAACGCCTCAAATTCAGTAAGAACGAGGTAATATTATTTCATGTGAACGATGGCAAACACGAGTTGAACTTTGAGTTTGAAAACCGTCCGTACATATTTATTGATAAAGAAACCGGGCAAGAAGTGAAGCTGCAACCCCATGAGGTGAAAGACGCTTATTTGGCGCAAGTGAACGAGTATATGATGCAGTTGCGCCAGCGTTGCGCCCAATACCGTATAGAGTTTGTAGAGGCCGATGTGAACAAGGATTTTATGCAAATACTGATTCCGTTTTTTGTGAAACGCAGTAAGATGTTTTAAAGATTGACTTATTGGTTATCTTGAAACGTTTCAATATAGCTGATTGCGATGTAATAAAATGCCAGTACCGCTGCTGCACAACTAAAAAATACATACAAAGTCCCTTCATCATCAACCCTTAAATTAGCGGTTGTGACCAACAATATAAAGAAAGCCAGTACACCCAAGCCGTACCATTGTCGTGGCTTTGTTATGCTTGTGCATGTCATTAGCTGAATAAAAAAACTAACGGGCTGGTATATTCCTAATCCTATGTAAATTAAAATAAGTCCTAACCGGTTTGGCTTATGTAAGCGCACAAAACACTTCCTGCTATTATCAATATTTGAATTGTGAAATCAATTACTTTAAGAGTTTCCATAATTAAGAATTTTGTTTTTGTATTTTCAGTAAAATTTGAAATTTTGAATCAAAAAATTATTCCCTTTTCATTTTTCTAAATTCAGCAATGGTGATGCTGAAATAAAAAATGGCCATAACTAAACCGGTTGTCATTGCAGTTGCAATTGTAAAAGTAGTCCTGCCGCCGATGGGCAAAACAATACACAAAACAAGGGCGGGGAGTAGGAGCAAGTGATACACTTGACGTAAGCGCGGATAACGAACCAACTGTGGCTTAGTGAAATGAACAAGGGTACTGATTAACTGCCAAATGCCCATGCCTAAGTAAAAGATAGCACAGCTCATTATAAGAGCCTCTAAACCATCTTTGGCGGTTAAAGCAAACATAATGGTTGAAAAAACAACCAGGCTTTGTATCCAAATATCAGCAAACTTAAAATTCATCAGTTATTACTTAAGCAGTTTCATCATTGTACCCATTAGCCAATTATCTTGTGCGCTGCTAAGTTTATCAAGCACTCCGTCGGCTTTGCCTATTACGTCTTCAATATTACCCATCATTTTGGTAAACTCTTTTGCTTCGGCACTGTCATCGTCTTTGTCCAGCGTTTTTATTTCGCCCAACACCTGCATCAACGGTTCTAATTCACGCTTACGGCGCTCTTTAATAATTTGCATGGCGGCCTTCCAAATGTCTTTTTCAGCGTAAAAAAATTCCTTGCGCTCCCCCGGTTTTAAGTCTTTGCGTACCAACCCCCAGTTGATTAACTCACGAACGTTCATGTTGGCATTACCACGAGAAATCTGCAGTTCTTCCATAATCTGCTCCGTGCTTAATGAGGTAGGAGATATAAGCAATAGTGCATGCACTTGTGCCATTGTGCGGTTAATACCCCAATTGGTTCCCAAGCTGCCCCAGCCTTGTATAAATTTTTGTTTGGCTTCTTCGTGTTTCACATAACAAAGTAAAACAATAATATCGGATTTTCAAAATAATTTGAAAGTTTAAATTCTCCTAAACAATTGATCGGAGAATGCGGAGAATTAATGAAAGGTGTAAGTATATTTAGTGGTAGTTACTTTTGTGCGACCTGAGCGTGTATCTGTTAAAGTACTTTCGCCTTTCAAGCCATTGGTAGCGTTGTAAACAATTAGCTCTTCGGATGAGTTGGATGTGCCGCTTGAAGTAATGATTTTTTCAGTTTCAATACTGTTCACGGTCTCAAACGTGTGAGACTCTTCCCACAGTAATTCGTTTTTCTCAGTATCGTATAACCGATAGCTCACCATACGATTTTTATCATCGTACACTGTTTCCCAATGTTGAGTTTGTGTTGTTCGTTCACGCAAATCATTAGCAGGGTTCATATCATCCGTGCTAATAACGATGAAATTGATAACCGATACGGTTTTATTGATTTCATTACCTTTACTATCGTATTGATAAGTAGTAACAGTACTATCGTATCCCGCTGAAAACAGCGAGGCGGTAATCGTTTTAATCAACTTACCCTTATCGTTGTACTCGTAATGGGTGGTTTGTTCCGTATCGTCTTTTCGTTCACTTTCTGTTGCAATTTTTAAATCGGCGGTATAATAAAACTCCAGAGTGTATAAAGCATTATCGTCCTTGGGGTTTTCGCTGCTCAACTTAAATTGTGCCTTATCATAAGTAAAAGAAATTTTTTTACCGTCAAGATTACGCTCCTTTACCAAACCGTTGTCATAATACTTAAAGGTTAACAAACCTGTAGTCACTTTGCCAAACATCACATCGTTGGTGCTATCAATAACCTCAACAAGGCGTTGCTTTTTATCGTACGTATAACTGAACGAGCGAATAGATGTGCCTGATTGCCGCTTATAAATCAACAATCCGTTTTTATCAAACTGCTCAAATGTAGTAACGGTTTTATTATTAGAGCTTTCAGTCGTAGTGATTGAGGCAATTCTGTTTGTTTTATTATAATCAACAGCCGTTTCGTTTATTGGAAACCGTTCAGTAATAAATTGCCCGTATCCGTTTATAAAGGTCACAGCAATAGCGCAAATACCCAGCAGCAACTTTCTCATTCGTAGTTTAGTTATCGTCGTCTTTTTTCGGCGGGGTTTTCAGTACTCTCCAAAAAAAGTAACCTGTTATCAAAGCGATGCTTATTTCAGCAACAAGCATGGTTATCAGTGCACTGGTGTTCATATTACAGTTGGCCTCCCTGCCTTCATTCTTTTGCGATAGGCCACAAATACAAGGTAAGCAATACCTGCAAATAAGGCTATCAGCAATAAGCGTGAAATGTTAACGTATAAAAGTTGAGTGTTTAGTTCTTCAATAATTTTAGGGTCGGTAGCATTGGCTATTTTACCATAAATCTCTTTGTTGGTAATTTTTTTCCATATATCGGGCAAGCTCATAATAAACACATACCCCAAAATAACAGGGGTAACAAATTTTATCATGTATTTAAAGATAATGGGCACTTTGATGTCTGAACCGTTGGTAATTTCTTTCCAGCCTTTTTCAATACCAAATACCCACCCGAAGAGTATTACCTCAACCAAAGCAAATACCACTAACGATACCGTACCTGCCCAGTAATCATACTCATCAAAAACACCTTGGTTAAAAAACAATACAGTGGGTAAACCCAGTATAAAAATGGTAAGCCCGAATGCCCATGCTGCTTTTTCACGTTTCCATCCAAACTCATCTTGCATAAAGCCCATACAGGGGGTGCCCATAGCCAACGAAGAGGTTACACCTGCAAAAAACAGCAAGCCAAACCACATTACCCCACATACAACAGCAAGCGTATCACCCCATTGTTCAAACAAAAAGGGCAGTGTTTTAAAACCAAGTCCTAAACCACCTGTTTTGGTCATTTCAATCACATTGTCGATACCCAAATAGCCTATAGAAATAGGTATGATAATGGCACTACCCAGCACTACCTCAACAAACTCATTCATCCAACCTGCACTCATGGCATTTAGGGCAATGTCGTCGTTTTTCTTTACGTATGAAGCATAGCATTGTATTGAACCCATTCCCACGGAAAGTGTGAAGAATATTTGCCCGGCAGCTGCCAGCCATACTTTGGGCTCCCAAATACTATCAAATTTCGGTGTCCACAAATAACTCAAACCAAAAACACCGTCGTGTATAGCTCCGTTGCTGCCTGCTTTGATGCTTATGGCTCTTATGGCCAAAAACACACCAAAAACCAGCAATAATGGCATTCCTATTTTTGCAACTTTTTCAACTCCGCCGCTCAAACCGCGCGAAAGTATCCAAGTGTTCAGTACAAGACATATTATCCAAAACATAATTGGCTCTGCGGCTGAGTTAAGAGAAACATAATTGCCAAAAAACGAGGCCACTTGTTCTTGGGTTTGTCCATCAAAAGTGCGGGTTACAGAATGCCACACCCACGACAAAGTCCACGATTCAAGGTAACAGTAATAGGCGGCAACGGCTATATTAGTGAATATCCCGAAAACGCCTATGTATTTCCACAACGGACGTTTTGGGTCAAGCGTATCCATAATAAAAGGGGTACTGTGGTGGCCGTGTTTTCCTCCAAAGCGTCCTGTACTCCACTCTATAAACAACAAAGGGAGACCCATTACTAAAAAGCATACTAAATAGGGGATGATAAAAGCCCCACCGCCATTTTGTATGGCCTGCACCGGAAAACGAAGAAAGTTGCCCAGCCCTACGGCATTACCCGCCATTGCAAGGATAAGACCAACACGTGAACCCCACGATTCTTTATTGCTCATTTGGTTTTTTCAGATAGTTAGTTGATTTAACGTATCGCAAAATGCACTTTTTTTAAACTAAAACCAAAACGGCTTTGGCAGCACCTGCCTATTTTGTGTAATATTGTGTTTAAGATTTTTGGCATGGTAATTCTTACCCACGAACAAATTGAACGGAAGATAAAACGTATTGCATATCAGATATATGAGCAACACGTTGAGCAAAGCGCGCTAATTGTGGCAGGCATAGCCGAACACGGTTATTTGCTGGCCGAAAAGATTGGTGCTGAGTTGAGGGCTATATCACCTTTGACGGTAACAGTGGCTAAGATTGAGATTGAAAAAGAAAAGCCCAGTGAGCATACTACGGCTATAAGTATTGATATGGCGGATATTAAAGGCCAACATGCTATCATTGTTGACGATGTGCTTAATACTGCCCGCACGATGGTGTTTGCCATCTACCCCTTTTTTAAAGGCGGTGCGGCTGAGATAAAAACGGTGGTATTGGCCGACCGTAACCACAAGATTTTTCCGGTTTCTGCCGATTATACAGGCATTTCGTTAGCTACCACCTTGCAGCAGCACATTACTTTTGAGGTAAATAGCGACGGTACGATGCAACTTTCGCTTAACTAAGCAGGCACAGTAACGACTTAGACAGTTTAATTACCAACCGCTGTCGTACCTAATTCCGTGTTCCAAATAAAACTTCATCAGGGTGATGGCTTCACCCCAACCGATAGCGCAATCCAATAATTGCCACATTCCTTTATCGGTAGGCTGGTAGCCTGTTTCTGTTACTGTAATCGTTGTTTTATTGTCTTTAGTTTCAAGAGTAAATGTCACGGTGGTATTGTGTGAACCCTCGTGCCATTTAAAAGAGAACTCTTTATTAGAGATTGCACTAAGGATTGGACCGGTTTCAATCCCGTTGGCTTTGTATGGACCTTTCATTGTCCAAACCAGTTGTATTCTTTTGGTTTCCAAATCCAAAACAGTCCCGTCTGTAAACCAACCGTCCCAGCCTTTTCCTGTGGTAAGAGTTTCGTACACTTTTTCAATAGGGGCATTAATAGTAGCCACGTGCTTAATAGGGGGTAGGGTTTCCATATTCCAAAAATAAAAAATGCTGCCTTTGCGGGGCAGCATTCTTATACTTTTATAAATAAACACTTACATGGTGTTTATTTTAATCCGTTTAGAGATTTCTTCAACATCTCCGCGGAATTTTTTGTCAGTCTCAATCAAATCATTCACGGTTTGGCAAGCGTGTATCACAGTACTGTGGTCACGACCACCAAAGTGCATACCTATGTTTTTAAGCGAGGCCTTGGTAAGGTCTTTGGCAAAGAACATTGATATTTGGCGAGCCTGAACAATTTCGCGTTTACGGGTTTTTGATTTCACTTGGTCAACTGATATGCCGTAGTAATCGCATACCAATTTCTGAATGTAATCGATTGAAATTTCACGCGAAACATTCTTCACAAAGTTCTTCATCATCTGCTTGGCCAGCTCAATATCCACTTCTTTGCGGTTAAGAGAGGCTTGTGCAAGCAATGATACCAATGCACCTTCCAGTTCGCGGATGTTGTTGTCTATATTGTGGGCAACATATTCCACAACGTCGTGGCTCAATGATATACCGTCGGCATACATTTTATGTTCTAATATAGCCACGCGGGTTTCAAAGTCAGGAGTTTGCAAATCAGCACTTAATCCCCATTTGAAGCGAGACAACAGACGTTCGTCCATATCCTTCAAATCTTTTGGAGGACGGTCAGAACTCAATATTATCTGCTTACCATTTTGGTGCAGGTGGTTAAATATCTGAAAGAATATTTCCTGAGTTTTTTCTTTTTTGGCAAAAAACTGCACATCATCCAAAATCAATACATCAAGGTATTGGTAAAAGTTGATGAAATCGCTGTTGTTGTTATTTCTAACCGATTCAATAAATTGGTTGATAAACTTCTCAGCCGATACGTATAAAACAAACTTATTCTTATTAAGCTGCTTAATATGGTTGCCTATGGCGTGCAGCAAGTGTGTTTTTCCCAAGCCTACACCGCCAAATATCATAAGGGGGTTAAAGGCAGTGCCGCCGGGTTTATTAGCCACTGCAAAGCCTGCACTGCGTGCAAGACGGTTACAATCGCCTTCAATGTAATTCTCAAAGGTATAGTTTGGATTCAGTTGCGAGTCAACATTCACTTTTCGCAACCCGGGTATCACAAACGGGTTTTTAATGTTTGTCCCTAAATTAAGAGGCATACCTATCTCATTTGGGTCAATTTTTGCCGCATTGCTGGTGGGCATGTTGATAGTGTACGGATTGTTCCCTGCCGTGTTTTCAACAATAATGTTGTACTCAAGGCGAGAGCCTACGCCCAACTCTTGTTTAAGAGTTTTGCGCAACAGGGTTACGTAATGTTCTTCCAGCCATTCATAAAAGAACTGACTGGGTACTTGGATGGTTAAAACTTTATCCTCAAGTTTTATTGGTTTAATTGGATCAAACCAAGTTTTAAAACTTTGAGGCGGGACATTGTCCTTAATAATTTTTAAACAGTTATTCCATACTTCTTCTGCGGTCTTCTCCGTCATAGGCTCTATTCCTCCGTTCTGCTAAGGGTGTGTAAAATTGTTTTAAAAATAGTTAACAAAAAAATTTTTTTACGTTGACTTTTCGGAAACTTTTAACATAGTGCTTTGCGGGTTAGTGGCGATTTCTCCCGAAACCATTGTAAAATCAAGCCTTCCCAGCATGATGCCCGCCCAGCCTACTTGGTTAATTAAAACCGGCTTTCCGTCAAGGTTTGTAATGTTTACGGGGCTTTCCATAAAAGTATGGGTATGTCCGCCCAGTATAACATCTATATTACGGGAGTTTTTTGCTAAAAACTCGTCGGAAACCTTGTCATCACTGTATTTGTAACCGAGGTGCGAAAGTAATACAACTACGTCGCACTTTTCGGTTTTTTTTAAATATTCTGCCCAAAAGTTAGATTTTTCCACAGGGTTAGTATAGGTAAGTCCACTCCATAGTACATTAGGAACCAATCCTTGTAAATCTATTCCAACGGCTGTAACACCCACTTTTACTTTTCCTAATTTAAATACCTTATACGGTTTAAAAGTATCTTTCAAAGCAGTGTTACTAAAGTCGTAATTACTGTTAATGATACTGAAACCCGCATGAGGCAGTTGTTTTTTCAATCCGTCTATCCCGCCGTCAAAATCATGATTTCCTAATGTGGCGCAATCGTACCCCATTTCGGTCATCAATTTAAATTCTACTTCACCTCCGTAAAAGTTAAAATACGGTGTGCCCTGAAACATATCACCGCTATCTAATACCAAAACGTGTTCGTTTTCACTGCGTATTCTCTTTATCATGGCAGCCCTATATGCCGCCCCGCCCAACCCTTGGTATTTACCACCGTCCATCGGGAAGGGTTCAATACGGCTGTGCCAATCGTTGGTGTGCAGTATAGTAAAGGTTGCAAGTCCATCGCTTTTAGCAACCGCCTCTAAAGGAAATTTGCTAAGGGCAACTGCCATTCCTGCACCCACCACGTTGCGTATAAACTCCTTTCTATTGAATTGTGATCCGCTCATCAGCTTGTGGGGTTAAGGCACCGTTTACGGCACATATATTATATATATAGTCCATTACCATATCGCGTATGGTAATGCCTGTTTTATATTCTTTAACCACACCTTCTTTAAACATGGTGTAGTTGTCACCGCCGGTAAACAAAAAATCAGTAGTGCACACTACATAGTTCTTTGTGTAATCAACGGGTATATTATTATAAGTAGCTTCAACCAACTTGTTGTCTTTTATGGTAAGCTTAAAACCTGTAATGGCTTCGCCGCCTTTTGACGCAATTTGTTCAAACACCTTTTTCAGGGTTTCGCCTTTTACTTCAGCGGCTACAACCATATTATCAAAAGGCAATAACTCAAATATTTTTCCCTTAGTAATATCTCCGGCAGGCAGCGCAGGCTGTCTAATGCCCGATATGTTTGTAAATGCAAAATCGATATCGGTTTTTATAATACGCTGGGTTTGGGTTTTAAGTATATCGGCAATAAAATTACCTAAGGTACCATTGGGGCGAGTGTTAGGCATGGCAATCAAAGTGCTGCCGATTACCACCTGCATTTGTGAGTCAAGTTTAATCTTGTAGGGGGCAATAAGAGCAAGGATACCACTGTCGGGACGGTTAAGGCTATCAAGAGTATTAACCCGCTTGCCCGCAGGACTAATCTGCTGTATAGCATAATTACGTGGCTTGCAGCCCAAAACGGCGCACAGCAGTAGCAACGGTAGTATGTATAGCAGCTTTTTCATTAAGTATTGTGCAAAGAAGCATTTTTTGAGTTAAAATAATATTAGCTCTTTACTAAAAACTTAACCGAAATTGTTTTTTGCCGTAGTGAACGAGCAACTATCACAATTAAGATGGTAAGCAAGGTAAAGATAGTTTACATACATTGCTGATGCGGGGTTATTTTTAAAAACCATTGTATAAACAACTAATCGTTATGTATATTTTTTGCAGGAGATTACAAACTGGCAAAAAAATTGCGGCAGTGGTGTATGCAACGCATTACGCTTTTGCTTAATCTTGAAAAAAGAAACCTTACTAGATGAAGAGAGTATTACTACTAACCGCAATCATTTTTTCGATGGCAACTGCTGCCTTCGCAGGTGATAAGCCATCCTACAACATTAAAATCCGTATCAAAGGGTTAAAGGATACAATGGCATACCTCGCTCACTATATGGGTGATAACACGTATTTGGCCGATTCAGCCCGTATGGACAGTAAAGGTTGGGTAACCTTTAAGCGCGATACAGCCCTTGAGTGTGGTATATACATGATTGCCGTAAATAGGGTGAAGTTGTTTGAATTTGTAGTAAGTGAGACTGATTTTACGCTGGAAACCGACACTGCCAACTACATGATGAGCATGAAGGTTAAAGGCTCTAAGGAAAACGAAATATTTTTTGAGTTTAACCAATACACCTATAAAATAGGTATGGAAGAGGAAGAACTTAAAAAGCGTGCTAAAGATTGGTTGAATGACCCTACTAAACGTGACACTGTTACTAAAATAAACGAGCGTATTAAAAACATACCCCGTGAAGTGTATGCTTATCGTACTGAGTTTATGAAAAGGTACCCTAATGCGGTACTCACCCAATTGTTTTTGGCAATGACAGAACCTGATGTGCCCGATGCACCTATTGGTGCCGATAGCAATTGGCAATATTATTACTACCGCGACCACTACTGGGATAATGTAAATTTTACCAGCGGTTGCGTATTGCGCACACCTGTGTTTCAAAGCAAGTTGAACCGTTTTTTAGAGAAGGTTACAGTACAACATCCCGACTCGTTGTATGCGGCTGCCGTGAGTGTGATTGAAAAGGCAAGGCCCAATAAAGAAGCATTCCGTTTTACGCTCGTTCATATTATGAACAAGTACCAAAACTCACAGTATATCTGTATGGACGGTGTGGCTATCAGATTAGCAGCTAAATACTACAACTTTAACGACTGTTATTGGTTAGATTCTACCGAGATAATACGTACCCGCAGCAATGCAGAATCGTACTTGCCTTCGTTGTGCTTTATGCAGGCCCCTGAGTTAGAAATGTTCGACTCTACCCTTCAACGTAAAATAAACAAGATTGTTGACCGGGATACCAATGAGGATGTACGTGCGAGGAACTTAGGTATTTTGTTGAGTAAAGAAAAAACTACCAACTTATACGACGTTAAAGCAGACTATACGGTGTTGGTATTTTGGGATCCGGATTGCGGCCATTGCAAAAAAGAAATGCCGATTATCAAAGGCTTTTACGATACAGTGAAAGCCCGTGGTGTGGAAGTATATGCGGTAGGTGTGGAGCAGGATTTGGAGAAATGGGTCCAATATATACGCGATAACCAATTGAAATGGATAAACGTTACTGATGTTTGGAATATCTCACAATTCCGTAAGTATTACAACCTTACCAGCACACCGCAAATTTTCTTGCTGGATAAAAACAAGATGATTATGGCCAAGCGCTTGGGTGCTGAGCAACTGAAAGAAGTGTTGTATAACGAATTGAAACTGCCTTATACGGCACCTCCGAAGAAAGACGGGGAGAAAGACGGACATAGCCCTGATGACGGGCACGGACATTAACACACATTATGAACACAACCCTGATAATAAGCCGATGCATCCGCATCGGCTTTTTGTTTGGCATAACTCCTTTCATACACAAAATCTAAGTCTTAATTTCGCGCCCAGTTATGGCTAATTACGAAAATACCCGCGAGTTTGCTGCCCGTATGGATAGCAGCGATACGTTGGCAGGATATAGAGACCGCTTTTATTTTCCTCAACACAATTCTAAAAATGTAATCTACCTCACCGGTAATTCGTTGGGCTTACAGCCCAAAACTGCCCGTGCTTTTGTGGAGCAGGAATTTGCCGATTGGGCTGAGTTTGGTGTTGAAGGCCATTTTAAAGGTAAAAACCCGTGGTTTAGCTACCACCATTTTTTAACTGATAATGCGGCAAAAGTGGTAGGTGCATTGCCCAAAGAAGTGGTGGTAATGAACAACCTTACTACCAACCTGCATTTAATGATGGTATCGTTTTACCAGCCTAAAGGCAACCGTTATAAAATAGTGATGGAAGCGGGCGCATTCCCCAGCGACCAATATGCGATGGAAACCCAAGCACGTTTTCACGGTTATAATCCTGATGATGCTATTATTGAGTTAAAGCCCCGTGAAGGCGAATTTACCCTGCGAACCGAAGATGTAGTGCAAACCATTGAGGCCAATGCTGACAACATAGCCATCGTAATGATGGGCGGTGTAAACTATTATACAGGGCAGGCTTTTGATATGCAAACCATAACAGCAGCTGCTCACAAAGCAGGCGCAATGTGCGGTTTTGATTTGGCACATGCCGCAGGTAATCTTCATTTGAAGCTACACGATTGGGACGTTGATTTTGCCGTATGGTGCAGCTATAAATACCTGAACAGCGGCCCCGGAGGCACATCGGGGGTGTTTGTAAACGAACGTCATTGCAACAACCCTGAGCTAATCCGTTTTGCGGGTTGGTGGGGTCACGATGAAAAAGAACGCTTCTTGATGAAAAAAGGGTTTAAACCCACACAAGGGGCACAAGGCTGGCAACTGAGCAATGCACAGGTATTCCCAATGGCTATACACCGCGCATCATTGGAGATATTTGCCGAAGCCGGTATTGAGAACCTGCGTGCAAAAAGCGAAACACTTACAGGTTACCTTGAATTTATTCTTGACGGACTTACTCAAAGCGGTAAGCATACATTTACCATTATTACCCCACGTACTCCCAAAGACAGAGGATGCCAATTATCGGTATTGGTAAAAGATAACGGACGCAAGTTGTTTGATTATTTAACCGAAAACGGGGTGATTGCCGACTGGCGCGAGCCCAACGTAATCCGTATGGCTCCGGTACCATTGTACAATAGCTTTACTGATATTTACGAGCTGGGACAAGTGATGCAGGGCTTTTCTGCATAAATTTTCATTTTACCATTTACCTTTAGTCGATAAAAGGTATGTACAGGTCTAAACGGGTGAAATAATGCCCGTTGATAATACGTTGTGCCTGTAAACAAACCTTTTATGAATCTAATTACAAAAACCACCGCCATGGTGGCCTTGGCTGTTATTGCCTTTGGTTGCCAAAACAACGAAGCACCGCAAGATGCCAAAGCGTCGAAAGATTTAGGTGAAATTAATGCTGCTGATAGAGGAACTCCTCCCAAGCCTGAAACCTCAATAAGCCGCATGGGCTTGTCTGACACCTCAAAGAAATTTATTGTAACCGGCGAACTGAAATTCAGAGTGAAGGATGTGGTAAATGCCACCTACGCAATTGAAGACCATACCACAAAAGCAGGAGGGTATATTGCCGATACCCGTTTGCGCAGTGAGGTTTCACAAACCACCCAAACTCCGGTTAGTTCAGACTCGTTGCTTGAAAGCACCCATTACACGGTAACCAATACAATGACTGTGCGAGTGCCGAAACAGCAGTTAGACCCATTTTTGAAAGGAGTAGGACAGGTAGTTGATTTTTTTGATTACCGTATCATACATGCTGATAATGTAGGGTTGAAGTTATTATCCAACGCTCTTGAGCAAAAACGGATGAAGGAATTTGTAGATAGAGGTTCAAGAAACGCTTCTGCTAATTCAACACCTGATGTATATAACTATGAAGAAAGCCGTCTTGACAAACTAACTCAAAGTGACAAGGCTCTAATAGAAAATATGCAGTTGAGTGAAGATATACAATACAGCACCGTGCAACTCGATTTTTACCAAAACATTGCCGTGATAAATACCATCATAGCCAATCCCCAAAGTGTAAAAGCCTATGAACCGGGTTTTGGTACGCAATTACTACATTCATTACAATACGGTTGGGGTATGGTACAAACTCTCTTATTATTTTTAGTACGTTTTTGGGCAGTATTCTTACTTATTGCAGCAGCATTTGTAGCGTACAAACGGTTTAGCAAACAGTTTGCAATTAAGTAATACCGGTTATTGCAGCCTAAAGTTAAGCTTGCGCGTAATTTGATTATCCCTAAGCAGTTTTTTTGTACTATTTCCAATAGTAACCCCTTTAATAATGTATTGGTTTCTGCTTGCAAACAAGCCCAAATTACCATCGCTTATGTTGGTGTATTCGGGCTTTTTTTGCATTATCATGGTGTTGGGCCGCACAATATCTTGGTAGTATTTGTACTCCTTATCAGCGGTCCAGAATATAAAGTCTAACTTCATAGGAACTCTATACCTTGCAGGCAATACGGGTAGTTTATCAGCAAGGAAATAATAAAACGGGGTAATCTTTAAAAACAGTTTCAATTCTGCATTTGGAGGTACAACATAGCTTTGCAGCAGCGGCCAATCAATGTATTTTGAGGCAGCCACAAGTTGGCCGGTAGCACTATCGTACTCATCCCAATAAAAGCGAATGATTATATCATTCATCTTTGCATTTTGGGGTGTAACATATTGCATCCTCAAAGGCCGTGCGGTATCTAAAATAAAGTCAGTTGTAGCCGGGTTAGGTACAATGGGTTTTGGAAAACCCACCAAGCGGGTTTCAGCAATGGCAATTTTTTGGGTACGCTTGTTAAATACGATTAGTTTATAACGGTAGTTTGTATTTAATGCAGCTTTGAAATAATATACATGGCTGCCCTCTGTGGCAAATATTCCTGAGTCTTTAGCTGTAAACTTCTTTTGCAGTTTAAAAGAGCTTCGCATAAAGTTTCCGTCAAATTCTTCAATGGTCACCTCTACCGAGTCGTAGTATATCGAGTCTGATATTTTTGCTACGGTAAATGCACTCTCATCACCGCTTAAAAAAGCTTTGTTGAGCCGTATATAGTGTTCACTATCGTTGGCATTCAGTAAGCCATAAATAATCATTACTTCTTTTGGAGGGCCGTTAACATCCAAATCGTTTGAACAGCTTGAAAATAAGGAGAATAGTAATAGACTAAAGAAAATCAGCGGGTAGAGTTGTTTCATCAAAGTATCATAGTTTTATCAACTAACGATACTTTGTTGCAAAAGGTTTAAAACCAACAGCAGAAAGCCGGAGCTTATAACGGCCTGAATTTTAGTTTGCGTGTAAGCGTATTTACCTGCAACGAAACCACTGTTTGTTGTGAAATGCTTACCCCTCTGATAGCATACAAGTTACGGCTTGCAAACAGCCCATAGTTTCCGTTGCTTATATTGGTGTATTCAGGTTTCTTTTGTACCAAACCAACACTGGGTTGGTTTACATTACGGTACAAATAATACTCTTTATCTGCTGCCCAATACATGAAATCAAGTTTTTGAGGCACTCTGTACCTCCCGTTAATAGCAGTAAGCTTTTCAGCAAGAAAATAATAAAAACCAATACCGGGAATATTGCTTCTCATAGCTCCTGATGAAGGTACATCCTTACCCTGCACCATAGGCCAGTCTACATAATTATCAGCAGATAATAATTGGTTCGAAGCACTGTCGTACTCATTCCAATAAAAGCGCAAATTCAAATCGTACAGCTTTGTGTTAGGAGACGCCGTCCACGATAGATTTACGGTTTTTGCAGTATCAATTATAAAATTAGTTGTAAAGTTACTGGGGCTACCCAAGGTAGGGTTCCCAATCAAAACTGTTTCAGCCGTAGTATATTTCTTAGAAAGCTTGTTATAAATCACCAGCTTGTATTTATACGCCAGATCCAATTTTTGCCTAAACGTATAAACATAACTTCCTTCGGTAGCAAAAATACCCGTGTCTTTTCCTACATAAAATTTAGTTAACGGAAACGTTTGTCGGATGGAATTACCGCTGTATTCTTCTATTGTAACCTGCAAAGAGTCAAAATACAATGAGTCGTTAATTTTTGCAACTTCAAGCGCACTTTGGTTTTCGCTCAAAAAAGCACGGTTCACGCGCACATAATGGTCGGTATCGTTCACATTCAGTAAACCATACACCACCATAATCTCTTTCCAGTCGGCATTGGTATCTAAATCATTTGCGCAACTTCCTGCAAGCAAAACAGTAACGGCCAGTAATATTATGGCTATAAATTTCTTCATCGGCTTGTATCAAAAACAATGTTACCCACCATAACGACGTTTTAACAGTAAAAGTTCTAATGTGGGTGATTAAAAAATGCGGGCGCAAGCTATCACATTTTCAGTAATATGCCTAACTTTTAATACATTTGCTTTTCAGTAAAACCAATAATGGCAAGGATTTTAGCAACGCTAATTTGTATTTTTGAGCTAACGGCGCTTGTAAAAGGCCAACAAACCGTGCTAAGCAATTTAGATGCAATAATTTGGGCCGATGAATTTGACGCCACCAATACCAACTTGTGGCGGCAAAATACCAACGCCGATGAGGTGTTTATTATACAAGGCGGCGAGTACATTATGTATCGAATGAATACTCAGTCATACGGGTTAGTGTTTCCCAATGAAAAAATCAGTTTCTCAACTCACAAAGCGGAATTTAAAATTAAGTTAGACGAGGAAAACGGAAAAAGCGCCAGTGCAGGGGTTGTGGTGATGGCGCAGGAAGACGGTAAGGGAGCATTTTTAATTGAGATAAACGGCAAGAAACAATACCGCATCAGTAAGTTTAACGGCTCAACCTTTAAGCCCATTGGCGATGGTTGGAAACGGAATAAAAACATTGCAGATAGGGGAGAGGATAACATTATTGCAGTGAGCATGGAAGAAAAGATGTATGATTTATACATCAACGGGGAGTTTATAACTGCATTTAGTGAAGTATCATACAAAAGTGGAAAGATTGGTTTGTATATAGGGCCTGAGAGCAAAATGAGTGTTGATTATGTGCGGATATACGTGAGCAACGATGAAAAGGAAAAGCTGCGCAAAGAGATGCAGAAGAAAAAACAGGAAGAAGATAATCCTGTGCTTACTGATGTAATCAGAAGGCTGCGCGAACAGATAGTAGTATTAGAGGAAGAACGCGACAGCTTAAGAGTGGTGGTTGCCGATTTATCAAAAAAGACAGGCGAGGGTAGTGTGCCCCCCAACGTACAAAAGCTAAAAAATGAAAACAAAGAACTAAAAGCTGAAATTGAACGCCTGAAAAAAGAAAATGCTGCGCTGAACAAAGAGAATGAATATTTACGAGGATTTAAGGAAACTATTGAAAACGGGCAGGACGGGGATATTATCATTAACCTGACCGGTGCTATTGAAACTGAACGCCAGCGTGTTGAGATTTTGGTGGATGAAAATGAAAAGTTGCAGGAAGAAATACGCAAGCTGAAAGAACGGTTAAAAAATTAGAACAACCACAGAATCCTAAATTGTCATCACGGATTATAAGTTCCTATTAATTGCCTTTTGCAGTAAACTAATTGTATATTGTATAAAAACGGGTACACTTTTTCATAAAATCAATACCTTCACAACGTTCTGTTGACATGCAGGGGTAAACAATTGAACATCACCCCGTATATTTGTATGTAAAGGACAACTATTTGACGCTGTTAAGTGTCTTAAATAAGAAAGAGAACTTGCAGAGGGCAATTGTACATATACATCTACTTGTGTTACTGCTTTGCAGTTGCAACCGTTTGTTTGCCCAATATGAATTTATTGAAAACAAAGGTCAGTGGGATAATCGTGTGCAATACCGCGCACAGGTACCTGCGGGCTATCTGCATCTTGAAAAAAAAGGGTTTAACTGGTTTTTTTATGATGATGAGGCCTTTGGTCGTATTATACACAATCACAGCGGGCACAAAGCAGATACCCCAACTCCCCGAAGCTATAAGTATCATGTATTAAAAGTTGATTTTTTGGGGGCAAAAGATGCTTATACAACCATAGCCACATCGCCCACAATACCATACTATAACTACTACCTGGGTAATGACCCCGCAAAATGGGCAAGCGGAGTAAAAGGTTATTATCGCTTGCAGCTTCAAAATGTCTGGCAAGGGGTTGATATAAAAATGTGCACATCTCCCCAAGGCCTTAAATACGATTTTATCATTCAGCCCAATACGGCTGTTAATACTGTTAAACTCAAGTATAGCGGACAAGAAGCAATGGCTATTGAAAACGGCAAATTGCTGGTTAAAACCTCCGTTAATACTCTGGTAGAACAAATACCGGAAGCTTACCAATATATAGGGGATAGAAAGGTAATGGTAGATTGCAAGTACACACTTAAAAACAGTGTATTAGGGTTTGAAGCGGGGGAGTACAATCCCGCCTATCCATTAGTAATTGACCCTGTGCTTGTATTTGTTACTTACAGCGGATCAACGGCTGATAACTTTGGTTTTACCGCCACCTACGATTCAAGAGGCTGTTTATATGCAGGCGGTAATGTTACTGAGCCTTATCCTATTTTGCCCAACGGAAAGTATCCTACAACAGCTGGGGCGTATCAGCAAACTTTCGCTGGCGTTAATAGTACGAATGGTCCCTACGATCATTTCCCGTGCGATATAGGTATCAGTAAATACGACTCAAGCGGAAAAGTATTGCTGTATGCCACTTATTTAGGTGGTACAGACAACGACTACCCCCACAGCTTGGTAGTGGATGCAGAAGATCGTTTAGTGATGCTGGGCAGTACTTTTTCAGATAATTTCCCTGTAATAAAAAGCTGTTACGATACTTCTAAGCATAGTGGTGTAAGCAATGCAGATATTGTAGTGGCCAAATTTAGTCAGGATGGCAAGATATTATTGGGTGCTACCTACATGGGCGGCTCGGGTAACGACGGTATCAATGCCGGCAACTTAGTGTATAACTACGCCGATGATTTTAGAGGTGATGTGTACGTAGATATTCGTGGTAATGTAGTAGTAGCAAGCTGCTCACAATCAGCTGATTTCTCTGTGGTGAAACCCCATCAGAACGCTAAAAAGGCAGGGTATGATGGGGTAGTCTTTTCGCTGGACAGCTCATTAACGAGTTTAAAATGGAGTACTTACATTGGCGGTAACGGAAACGATGCGTTATACTCTGTTAAAATTGATGATAATGATAACATCATTGTGGGGGGTGGCACCATCAGTGCCGATTTGCCGGTTTCATCAAACGCACTTAACACATCCTATCTTGGAGGACGTTCGGATGGGTTTGTGGCTGTTTACGATGCTTCAGACAACCACAATCTTAAATACCTTACTTATATAGGCAGTGCAGGGTACGACCAAGTGTACTTTGTTGATATAGACAAAGAGAATTTTATATACGCAGCGGGTCAAACCGAAGGCAATATGCCTATTAAGAAGGCCGTTTACGGCCAACCAAATCGCGGACAGTTCATACAGCAGCTAACCAGAGAGCTGGATAGTTTGATTTTATCAACTACTATTGGTAATAGGATTAACAGTCCTGATATTTCGCCTACGGCCTTTTTGGTGGATAATTGTGATAACATTTACTTTTCGGGCTGGGGTGCTGACATTTCATCTGCAAACCATGCGGGCAGCACCAACGGGTTGCCAATAACATCCACCGCCCTACAAAACACTACTGATGGTAATGATTTTTGGGTAGGCGTGCTTACTCCCGCAGCGCAAAGCCTATTGTATGCAACCTATTTAGGTGGTACACAAACCGACGACCATGTGGATGGGGGTACCAGCCGTTTTGATAAACGCGGGGTGATTTATCAAAGCATTTGCGGCAGTTGCCCGGGTCCTCGCAGCGGGTCAAGTTTTGTGAGCGATATGCCTACTACGCCCGGAGCTGCATACGAAACCAATCTTAGCCCGCGTTGTAGCAATACCTCGTTCAAACTGGATTTTCAAATATCGTATGCCGTAGATGCCAAATTTGATGTAACACCTACCTTGGGCTGCAATCCCATGAAAGTTCAAATTACCGATCATAGTTTTAATGCAATAGTATATAAATGGGATTTTGGCGACGGAAATACCGATACAGTTAAAAATCCTTCGCATACCTACACAAACCCCGGTAAATACCGTATAAAGCTGGAAATATCAAACCCTAATGCATGTAACTTTTCTGATAGTTTCTTCCGCACTGTGGAGGTGATTGATAAAACAACCCCCGATTTTGAGTTTACACAAAACGATTGTGAAGGCAAAAAGGTAGTTTTCAAAAACAAGTCGCCTCAATCGTTGGGCTTTTTATGGAAATTTAGTACTGGTGATACCAGTATTGCCGAAAGTCCCGAATATGAGTTTGCAAAAGAGGGCACACACAGCGTAACATTAATTACAAACCCGGGCTCTATTTGTGAAGACTCAGTAACAAAAACCTTAACCCTAAAAGGATATACCAAAAGTGATTGGGAGTTTCCCAATGTGTTTACTCCTGCCGATGGCAATAAGCTAAACGATTGCTATCAGTTTAAGGGGTTATTGGCAGATTGTGATAAGGTGAACGTGGAGATTTTTAACCGTTGGGGCGAGTTGATTTGGAAAACCAATGAAGCCGGTGATTGCTGGGATGGAACTCATTTTGAAACTAACGATGAATTACCTGCGGGCGTTTATTTTGTGGTTGCTGAATTGGAACGAAACGGCGGCGACAAGTTAAAATACAACGGAACAATAACACTTATTCGTAAACCTTGAGAATAACATTTTTGATACTGTTGGGTGTGATTTTGGGGTTGGGTTGTCGCCCTGCAAAAAACACCACAGCTGCCGCAAAAGAGTCTTCACCGTTTCCGGAAGGGACATTAATCGTCCCCCAAACACTTTCACTTAACAATGCTGATGCAGCCCCGTTTTGCATTACTATAAAAGAAGGCAAACGTTATAGTTCATTTACGGTAACGATATACAACAGGTGGGGACAAAAGGTGTGGAGTGCTGATAAGCAATCGGCGTGTTGGGATGGAACAATGGTTGTTAATAAAGAGAAAACAACAGTCCCTCAGGGTGTTTATTATCTTGCTATAGAAGCTACCACAGCTGATAATCAAATCTATAAACACACAGCCACATTAACGGTAGTGTAGTTTTAGCTGTTAAGAATAGCGCCATCCAGGTTTTTTATATCGCCCCGTTTGCCAAGTTCTATGGCTTCTATATCCGTTATTTTCCCCGCATCAACTTTAAAGCGCACCATTGTACGCACAGTATGGAAGCCTTTGATACCCGCAGCACCGGGGTTAATGTGTAATAAACCAAGCTGACTATCGCGCATTACTTTGAGTATGTGAGAGTGTCCGCAGATAAAAAGCTGTGGCGGGCGAGCCATAATTTCACTTCGGATGGCGGGTGAGTACTTGCCCGGATACCCTCCGATATGGGTAATCAGCACGTCAACACCTTCGCAAACAAAACGGTTGTTTAGGGGGTGTTCTGTTCTCAGTTCATACCCGTCAATATTGCCCCATACCCCGCGCAGGGGCGTTAGTTTTTTTATGTAATCACTTACTGCTAAAGTACCCCAATCGCCTGCATGCCAAACCTCGTCGGCTTGCTCAATGTGGTTAAGCATCCGTTGGTCAAGAAAGCCGTGCGTATCCGAAAGCAGTAAGATTTTTTTCATCCCTGCAAAGTAAACACCACGGCGTTCTAATCTCCTTATTACCCTTCAAATTTTTTGAAGATGACAATGGCATTATGTCCGCCAAAACCAAACGTGTTGCTCATAGCTATTTTCACGTCTTTGGTAATTGCCTTTTGGGTAATTATGTTTAGGTCCTTTGGGATAGCAGGGTCTAATTCAGTTATGCCCATAGTAGCCGGAACAATTCCTGTACGGATGGCTTGTATGCTGGCTATGGCTTCAATTGCACCCGCACCGCCCAACAAATGCCCCGTCATGGATTTGGTGGCGCTTACTACCAAATTGGGGTTATTGCCAAACAAACGGTGAATTGCATTTACCTCGCTCAAATCGCCTATTTCGGTAGAGGTTGCGTGAGCGTTTATGTAATCAATATCAGAGGTTTGAAGTCCTGCATCCTCCAATGCCAGTTTCATGGCAGTGTAGGCTCCTTCGCCTTCGGGGTGGGTTGCCGACATGTGGTAGGCATCAGCTGTCATTGCTGCGCCCACAAGTTCTGCAAAAATGGGTGCTCCACGTTTTATAGCGTGTTCGTATTCTTCTAACACCAATGCTCCCGCACCTTCACCCAATACAAATCCATCACGTTGACTATCAAAAGGTCGCGAAGCAGTGACCGGGTCGTCATTGCGTGTTGAAAGAGCTTTTATTGACGAGAAACCACCGATAGCGGCAGGGGTGATGGCTGCTTCTGAACCGCCTGAAATTATCACATCGGCTTTCCCCCAACGGATATAGTTAAAGGCATCCATAAAGGCAGAGTTGGATGCCGCACAAGCCGTAATTACGGTATAGTTTATCCCTTTAAACCCGTGCTTGATTGAGATAGCTCCCGAGGCCATGTTGGGGATTGTTTTTAAGATAAAATAAGGGTTGAATCGGGGAGTACCGTCGCTTTTGGCAAATTCACTCACTTGTTCCTCAAACGTAGTAAACCCACCATTCCCCGATCCCCAAATAACACCGGCGCGGGTATAATCCAATTCGCTCTCTTTTATCCCTGACTGTTTTAATGCCTGATGAACAGCTCCCAACGCATATTGTACAAATAAATCGTATTTACGTACCTCCGCTTTCTCAAGGTATTCCAATGGGTCAAACCCTTTTACCTCACAAGCAAAGCGGGTTTTAAACTTTTCAGTATCAAAACGGGTAATGGGTGCTGCTCCGCTTTTACCGTTTTTAAGGGCATCAAAAAATGCCTCTACATTATTACCCAGCGGGGTGATTGCTCCCATGCCGGTTACTACAACTCTTCTCATCTTATTTGTTGGGGTTAATGCTGTATAAAACAGCTTGTTTTAGGGTATCGAAACTATCTGTACCCAGTATGCGGCCCAGTTGTGTTGCGGCCATCATGTTGGTGATAATTAATAAAGCTTTAGTGGCCGGCGGTTCACTAAATGTTAATGAACCTTTTTGCAGGCCGTTTTCAAGGGTATTTGTTAACCATTCATAAATACCTAACGCCATTTTTTTCATGTGCGGTTTTGCTTCTTCATCAACCGTGTCCCAGTCGGTAGCCATAGCCCCTACAAAACACACGCTGTTATTGCAAAAAGCATCAGCATATATCTCTAAAAAATGCCTCACTTGTTCCAGTTCATTCAGCCCCGACACATCTTTTACAAACACTTCAAACTTTTGAATTTGAAACTGTATTACTGAAATCAGTAAGTCGGTTTTTGTAGGGAAATGGTAATGGATGGCGGCATTCTTAACCCCTAAAGGTTTCGAAATGTTTTGGTAGCTAAAGGCGTTATAGCCCTTTTGCCTGATAAGTATGTCGCCCAACTGGATTATAGTTTCTTTAGTGGCAGTCATAAATCACCACAAATATACTTACTTATTAGTAAGTAAGCAAATGGAGTATAAAAAAACCGCAAGGTTAGTTGCGGTTTTCAAATTTCTTAGGCTACGCCTGCTGCTTTCATGTGTTTAGCATGAGAGATAAAGGCCGAGAACATGGTGGGGAATTCTTTGTATGCTACATTAAACTCCTTGCAGGTTTCACGCACTATTTTATTAATGTTTGGGTAATGTATGTGGCTGATTTTAGGGAACAAGTGATGTTCAACCTGAAAGTTAAGACCACCCAATAACCAGCTAAGTACTTTGCTGCGTGTAGCGAAGTTTACAGTAGTGTTTATTTGGTGGATAGCCCATTCGGTTTCAACGTTAACACCTGCATTTTCATCCGTAGATAAAAAGTGTGCGTCTTCGACCACGTGAGCTAATTGGAACACAACTGCTACAATAATGCCGGCAGTGAAAGCAAGAATAAGGTAACCAACTATTGCTGACGTAAAGCCAACAGTAAAACCGGGGATAATAACAAAGATGATTACGTGTAATACTTTTGAAATCCAAAAGCTAAAGTGTTGACCAAGGGTCATTTTACGCATAGGGGTATGCTCTGATACACGGCTTAGGAAATACTTTTTAAAGTCTTGCCAAAACACCCAAAACAGGTAAGTTAAACCATACAACGCCATAAAATAAACGTGTTGGAAACGGTGAAACCAGTATTTAGGTTGATCTGCGTGAACACGTATGAAAGGCCTGATGTCAATATCGTCATCCATCCCTTCAATGTTAGTGAAAGAGTGGTGATTAACGTTGTGTTTCAAGTTCCAGATATAAGCATTGCCACCCAATAGGTTTAGGGCAAAAGCCATGAATTTGTTTAAAGTAGGATTGGTAGAGTAGCTACCGTGAGAACCATCGTGCATTACATTGAATCCGATAGCAGCGAAAGTGCCACCTAACAATATGCATAACAACACGTTAATCCAAACGGAGGAAGGGGTGAAAAAGGTAACAACCGTGTAAGCGGCAATAAGAACGGCAAACAATATGATTGTTTTAGAATACAACTTAAAGTTGCCGGTGGTTTTTAATTGTGTTTGCTTGAAGTACGAATCTACACGTTTGCGGAGAGTGGTAAAAAACTCGGGGTTTTTGTTGCTAAAGTGTACTTTGGCCATTTAATAATATTGTAATTTAAGTTGTACAAAAGTAATCTTTATAATCCATAATACAGCTGTAATATTATGCACTACTTTGCGCAGTTTTGTTTCATTAATGTGTGTATATCCGTAACTTCTTTATACAAAGCCGCTACAAATGCATTTTTCTTATCGCGGGTATTCAGTAAAGCTTCGGTTTTTTTAGTGTTTATTAGTTGAGAAGCTTTGGTAAGGCAAACACAGGCATTGTATTTATCATGCTTAGTAAGCAACACCTTTGCTTTTGTAGTATATGCTCTTATATTGTTGGTATCTTGCTCAATGGCATAGTTAGCAAACAATAAAGCCGAGTCTTTTAATCCGTTTTTAAGATAAATATCGGCCGCTAAACTGCCCCTGCCACCGCTTTGGTATATGTCGGGCAGTTGTTTAAGGGTTTGCAAGGCTTTTAGGTTTTGTCCGGCATAGTTGTAGGTGCTTGCCAAGTTGTTTAAAACCCCCGTTAGCATATTGTCCTCAAGACTCAATAGCTTAAGCTTTTCATAGTATTGAATAGAGGATTTGAAATCACCGCCATAACGATACAGTGACGCAAGGCTGAAATATGCATCAATTTTGTACGAAGCTGAGGTATCAAGGGTAAGGAAGTCGTTAATCAAACCAATGGTTTGCGCCACTCTGTCGGTTCTAAGACTGTCGTATATTAATTTAAAATTTAATTCGCCTAAAATACCCTTTAATGCCAACGAGTTACTATCCAAACGGTACAAACTGTCTGCTTTGCGTATAAAAGCCTCGTTAAGCGGACGTTTGCTGTCGATGTAATCCATTAAATGACCGTACTTGGCTAAATCCTCTTTTGATGGCTCTAACTGTGCGTAGGTACTAAAACAACCAAAAATTAATGATACAATAAGGGTAAACTTCTTCATAAGTAAGTATTCAATCTGCCTATAACGTGTAAAGGCAATGAACAAATATAAGTATCCGGATAAATTATGAAGGTTTTTTAAGACGAAACTGCTTTGGTACGCTGCGGATTATTATAAACCCCAAAAATTTCTTCAACTTTCTTAAAACGGTAATCAAAAATCTGCTTCAATCGGTTTTTTACCAAAATAGGGTGCGCAATATCGCCCAATATGCCCAGTGGCAGTTTATAATCCACAATATCCGTCATCTCAACACCACCTTCAATGGGTTTAAAAAAATGCTGGTGATGCCACATGGCGTAAGGCCCAAAACGTTGTTCATCAATAAAGTATTCTTTTTCTTTCACCTGCGTAATTTCGGTCATCCAACTTACGGGTATTCCGAACAGCGGGCGCACCTTATAGGTAATAATCATGCCCGGATATACTTTTATCCCTTCGGGGTGCTGTGATGTAATGTCAAAACCCATATCAGGCGGGGTTATCTTTTTCAGGTTTTTGTGTGAAGTAAAATAATCCCACACTTCATCTATACTCGCAGGAATATTCTGTACGCTCGAAATTTGGTAAAACGCCATTGTAAGTTGATTAACTACTTCTTTTAACAAAGGTGGTGTAAAATGGTTTTGAGCCCCCAAACATACAGCTTCCTTTGTTATATCCCCTTAATCTCACTAATATTGACAAGGTAAACGGAGCTTATTTATGAAACTTTATACCATTGATACCGGATATTTTAAGTTAGACGGCGGAGCTATGTTTGGGGTAGTACCCAAAAGCATTTGGAACCGCCTGAACCCTGCCGATGATAATAATATGTGCAATTGGGCCATGCGTTGTTTGTTGGTGCAGGATGGCAACCGTTTGATTTTGATTGATAACGGTATTGGCGATAAACAAGACGATAAGTTTTTTGGCTATTACTACCTGAACGGTAACGATACGTTAGAGAAATCGTTGCAAAAGCACGGGTTTACCCGCGATGATATTACCGATGTATTGCTTACCCACCTGCATTTTGACCATTGCGGGGGTAGCCTGTTATGGAATGCCGACCGCACAGGATATGAGCCGGCTTTTAAAAACGCAACATACTGGACTAATGAGGTACATTGGAAACATGCCAACTCACCCAATAAAAGAGAAAAAGCTTCGTTCTTAAAAGAAAATTTTGTTCCCTTGCAAGAAGCAGGAGTGCTAAAGTTTGTGCCCGATAGTTTGCAATTTACTGATAACATACGCATTATACTTGGCTACGGACATACCGAGGCGATGATGATGCCCATTATTACCTACGGGGATAAGACAGTAGCTTATATGGCCGATTTGATACCCTCTGCGGCACACATCAACCCGGTGTATGCTATGAGCTACGATATACGCCCGTTGCAAACCATTGAAGAACGTACTGCTTTTAACCGCGAGGCAATGGACAACAATTATATTTTGTTTTTTGAACACGACCCAAGCATTGAGTGCGCTACTATTAAACAAACCGAGCGCGGCGCAGTAATTGACCAAGTACTTACCATAGCTGACTTATAACCTATAAATGATGAACATAGTAAAGGGTATTACAGTAGTTGCCTGCGTATTGGTAACACTGCTTGCTAATGCCCAAAACACCCCAAAAACAGTATTGATTGTTTTTGCAGAAGATAGCCATATAAGAATTCCTTTTTCGTTTTTAAAGAATAAGGAAGTGGGTGAAACCGATACTGCTCCAATAAAATACTTAACTCTTAAATACGGCTTTTATAACACCCTTGCCGAGCGTTTGGCAAACAATGGATACCGACCAATGGGCGGTGTGAGTGGTAATCTTAATCAAGCAAGGTTATACACTACTGATAAGTGGTTTTTTACCGATTCGGCAGCTATAAAGTCTGAAAAGAAAGGCTCGTATGAGGCAACATTGGTAAATAACGACAACCGTAACTATTACTCAATGTACCTGAATGCCGACTCGGCATCATACATCCTAATGATTAACAAAATAGAAGTACACACCAATATATTCCGCAACTTGTTCACGGTAGCTAATTACTGTTTAGATGTGCATTTTGATGTGTATGACCGAGATATGAAACGACTGTGCGGTCGTTACCTGCGCAAAAAAGTACGTATGAGCAGGGGGACTTATTGGTCGTCGTTCACCAAGCAATTCAATACTTTACCCGATGAATTGGCTTTGTATTTTGTGAACATGAAAAAGTAAGGAACAGTCTCAAAAGTCAAAACTATATAAAGCAACAATTAGGGGGAGCTTGTTTAGCCACTAAGTCGCGAAGCCGCCGAGTAATAATAGTTTTGCGTCTTTGTGCCTTCGTGGCAGATTAAAAAACACAGGCGTTTGAGACAACTCTAAACGCATGAATCGAGTCGGACTTCATGCCCGAAGCTAATGTTTAAGCATAAATTGTTTTCAAAAACTTTTTACAACCATTCAGAAACTTCAAGTCAAAAGAGAGTATGAAAAAATTTGTAGTCTTATTGCTTTCTTTGGGCTTGTTTGTCGCCGCCAAATCACAAAACTATTACTTTCCGCCTGTTACGGGCAGTCAATGGGATACCGTGTCACCCTCATCGCTAAACTGGTGTACAAGCCGCTTAGATACCGTATATAAATTTCTTGCCTACAAGGATAGCAAGGCCTTTATTATTCTTAAAGGGGGTAAAATAGCTGTCGAAAAATACTTCAGTGGTTTCACGCAAGATTCAATCTGGTATTGGGCTTCAGCAGGTAAAACACTAACCACATTTTTGGTAGGCATGGCGCAGCAGGACGGTAAATTAAGCCTTACAGATACTACAAGTAAATTTTTAGGCAAGGGTTGGTCAAGCTGCTCCCCACAGCAAGAAGATAAAATTACTCTTTGGCATCACCTCACCATGACAACCGGACTGGATGATGCCATTGCCCCAACACCCCAAGTGCCCGACCCCGACAATTGCATGGAGCCTGCGTGTTTGCAATACAAAGCCGATGCGGGTACACGCTGGGCCTACCACAACGCCCCTTACCGTATTTTGCACGAAATACTGGATAGTGCCACCGGATACACTATTAACCAATACACGGTACTAAAACTGCGTAATACCACAGGAATACAAGGTCTTTGGTACGATGGTGTGTATTACAGCCGACCTCGTGAAATGGCTCGATTTGGGTCGTTAATGATGAATAAAGGCAAATGGGGCAATACAGTTGTGCTGCCTGATACTAATTATTTAAAAGCCGCCACAAACACTTCACAAAGCATCAATACTTCGTATGGATATTTATGGTGGTTAAACGGTAAATCAACCTATAAGGTGCCCGGTTTGCAGCTTGTTTTTAACGGTCCGCTTGTGCCCAATGCCCCTGCCGATATGGTTGCCGGTTTGGGAAAAAACGATCAAAAACTATATGTAATACCCAGCATGGATATGGTTATAATTCGTATGGGGAATGATAGCGGACAACCAGTAGCCGCAGTTTCATCATTTGATAACGAGTTATGGGGGCTGTTGAAAGATGTTTTTTGCCCCAACGGACCTGTTTCTGTTAATGAGCCACGCGAACAAAGCGTAGTTAAAATATACCCCAATCCTGCAAACGATGTGTTGTATACCGAAGGGGAGGGGCAACTACTGATAACCGAAATAAACGGGCGTATTGTTTTGCAATCGCAAGTTTCAGGTATTAATGAGTTTTCAATACAGCACCTTGCAACAGGGGTTTACACCTTACGCCTTATCAACGAGCAGGGTACGCAAACTCAAAAGCTTGTAAAAGAGTAATAGAAGTATTGGTGGCTATATTCCCAGCCACTTGTAAATAACGGCCACCAACTTATTGTACCAGTGCGAGGCAAGGTAAGTAATGCCTAACGAAAGCAGCAGGGTAATTACCGTAGGCGCACTTAATCCGTATTGGGTGAAAAAGTATACTACCAGCATATTTATTAGGATGTGGATGATAAATAGCGGGTACGAAATCTCTCCTGTGTAAATAAAGAATTGGTTAACGGGTTTTAATTGCAACTTGTAAATAAAAATGGCAATGAAGCTGTATCCGGTAAGTGCAGGAATATCATTAAACAGCTGGCCTATAAAGCCCAATTTTAAAGCCATACCCACGTATAAAGCCATACCGCCTGCACCAATTAATAAATAATGCCACTTAGTAAGTTTACCGGCTATTATGTCAAGGGTATTGTTGTTTACCATAGCGGCCAACACCATGCCCAGCATAAACTCCCACGCATACTGCAAAAAGAAGCGGTTGTAGCTGGCCAATTCTGATTTACCGAGGAACACAATCAAAGCCGCCCAGCCGATACTTGCCACCAACCCGATACCGATAAACAGTCCGTTGCTTGTGTTGCGTTTTAGCCACGCCAAACCGTGAAACACAAGGTAGAATTGAATAATGGTGGACACAAACCAAAACTGACCGCCGTAGGAGCCGATAATGCTGCTATCAAACATTTTGTATAACAACACATGACCACCCAGTGCATACCAAGAGCTATGGTAAATGGGAATGAAAAGAGTGATGATGGCGGAAAGTATAACTACGATTATATAGGGCAGGTACACTTTGCCCAGCCTGCGTTTGATAAACTGTGCGAACCCTAACGGCTTGTTTTGAAATGAAAGGTACAAGCCAAAACCTGAGATGAGTAAAAAACTGTGTACTCCCGTTCCGCCAATGTTTATGGCTTTTGCAGCCAACGGAGGTAGGCTGAATGTTTGCAGGTAGTGATAAATGATGATGGTGAAAATAGAATACCCCTTTAAAAAATCAGCTAGTTCAAAACGTTTCATGCGGGTTAGTTTGTTGCTGCAAGATAGTTAGTGCAGGATATAAATAAAAAAGCACCGCCATTGGCAGTGCTTAATTTTTTTATGAAAGCTGTTACTTACTTAGCGCTAGCTTCTTTAATCACTTCATCAGCCATTTTCACGTAGTCATCGTTTTTAGCTTCTGAAGCAAGTTTTTTGGTTTTTTCAGCGCTGGCAATAGCAGCTTTTTTATCGTTTAGTTTCAACTCAATACGAGCTTTCAACAACACAATCCAAAATGCTTGTTGGTTTTGGTCAACAGCTTTGTTTACCCACTCAAGCGCTTTTTTCATGTCTTTGTTGTTTTCGTAGTAGTAACGGGCAGCAGCAAAGTAAGGACGGCTGTCAACGTTCATAGCGTTGTCAATGTTCTTCATGATGGTTTCATCAATCTCGGTAGTAATCAATACCGATACTTTGGTGTTTTCCCAAACCAATTCAAGGTTAGCAGAATCAGAACGAACGTTGTTAATGTTAATAGTAAACGTTTCAGTTTTATCAGCTGTAGTTGTTGGTTTTACAGTTACGCGGGCAACTTCGTTTTCGGTTTTGTATTCAGCTACGTTACCGCCCAATTTCAAATCGTTGTAAATCATTACATCCCAACTGTCTTTGTTAGGCACGCTATAAATAGCATAAGTACCGGCAGCCACTTCTTTACCTTCAATTTTTACTTTATCGGTAAAAGTGATTTTGGTAGCAGCATTAGCACCGGTACGCCAAATTTTTCCGTAAGGAACTAAGTCGCCATATACTGTGCGGCCTTTTGCACTTGGACGTGAGTAGTTAACGGTGATTTGACCCAAAGCAAAATCTTGCTTAAACTCTTGAGTTGAACTTGGTGCGGGAGTTTTAAGGGTTTGTGCAGTAGCAGCAGAGCATACAAGCAATGCAGCAGCAGCTAATGAGATTAATTTTTTAGTATTCATGGTAAAGTGTTTTTAATTTTTAAGGGCGCAAAATACAGCTTATTTGTTAAAACGGCAGGGTTGATGTTTAAACAATGGATTGAAGGTGATAGAATAGTTACTGGGCCTGTTGAATAAGTTTCACAATGGTTTCAAGCGGTTCATCAACCACCACCTGAAAATTGCCCCCCGATTGGGCACCCGCGCTAAGGTAAAGAGTTGTAGCTCCTTCGTCAGTAGGAAAAGGTTCGGCAAAGGCAATCGCATGGATATTTATAATCCCTTTTTTGCCTGAGTTTTTATCAACGGTAACCTGTATAAAGTCTTTCATGTTTCAATGCTACAAAAAAATACGGATTGCCGCTACGTATTAAGCGTAAACAAATGTTAAACTTATTTGATAGTTTTGGTACAAAGTTTTATCAATGATGGAAAAGATTAACAAGATAGTCCAAAACCTTGTCATGCCTGTGCTGCTTGTCTTTACTACAGTAATAGGAATTTTCACAAATTCAAAAGCCACTCAACTCGATGTAAAATCAAAAGAACTAAAAGCCCAATTAGATTCAATTTCTATTGTTGAACGTGTAAAGCAGCTCGACCGCAGCGATATAGAGTTTGTTCGTGAGTTGAAGTTTAAGTTGTTCGGCGAAGTGAAAGAGGCGGTTAAATCAAAAGACGAGGCCTACCAGCAAACGGTGTATGAGTTTGTGGTGCAAATGTTGAAGGATGATGAAGATTTTAGGAACGCTTTGCTTAAAACGCTGGCAAACTCTTTAAACAAAGGCGAATTAAAAGAAGAAATAGACAGAAACTTAACCACTGCAACGGTTTTTGCCGAAGAGGAAGCTGAAAAGCAATTGGTATTGAAAATGGCTCCGAGGGCTGCCGCCAAAGTAAGGGTAGATGTATTTTATCTGGAGGAAACACAAGAAAAATCTAAAGATGTGGCCAAATCAGTACAGAAAAAATTGGGTAACCAGTATATGGTAAAATTAAGGGTGCTACCCAAGCTTAAAAACAGTCAAAGCGGGTATCAAGTATACCAAAACGAGATACGTTTTGAAGAGGCTGAAAGCAGTATTGCGAGAGAAATAAGCAGTTTATTAAAAACCAGCTTACAAGAACCGCTAAACGAACGCAAAAAAGTATCAAACCGCACGGATAATTACATCAGTATATTTATCAGAAACCCGTAAGAGAGATTACTTCGTTTCTCTGAATAATGTAACAGTACCGCGCATTTCAAACCCGTCTGGGGTACGGCAATCTTTGTATTTCAGCAGTACAAAGTACACACCGGGAGGTACTTCTTGGTTATTGAATTTTCCGTCCCACAAACCGTTGTCTTTTGCTTCAAACATCTTCTCGCCCCAACGGTTATAAACAATAATGTCATAGCGTTCAACCCTGCCGTCCATTAGTGGGTAAAGGTCGTTAAAACCATCTTCGTTTGGAGAGAAGGCGTTGGGTATTTTAAAATCATTAAAGTCTTGTATCGAAAGGGTAATAGTGTCGTAATCCGTATTACACCTGCTGGCCTTCACCCAATACGTTCCCGGTTGTGAGAATTCAACAACCGGTGTTGTATCCCCCGTACTCCATAGGTACTTGGCAACAGTGTCTTTAGCATCTATTGTGTAACTGAAGGGGGCAGTGCAAAAGGTAGTGTCTTTGCCAATATCAATACCCAAGGGTTCTAGTACTGTTACTGTGCTGATTGTAGAGTCGCAGCAATTTCCGTCACAAGCAATCAGTTTTACGCTGTAGGTACCCGCCCCGGGGTAGGTGTACTCAGGGCTTTGCTGGCTCGATGTGTCATACTCGGTAAGCGTGTCGCCAAAATTCCATTTAAAGCTTTTGGCACCGCTGCTGTTGTTGTTAAAATTCATTTTATAGCCGCAAGCACTATCGTTGGTTTTGTAAGTGGATACTACCTTAAACTGGCAATTGAGCACATTAAACTGATAGTCGCGGCGGGTAATGCCCACAACAACACCCTTGCGGTATTCTTTTACCAAAATGCCAATTACAAACTGACCTTGCCTTGTGGGAGTTAGCTGTAATAAACCGGTTTGCCAATTAATGCTGAGATTGGGTGCCCCGTCAATTGGAAATGCTGCACTGTAGCCGCTTGAAAAGTTTACCTGTGGAAACGGGGGAGGGGTAACCGCAGTAAAGTTGGGGCGGGGGTTCATATCGCTGGCACCGTGAAAGGGGTGGTATAACTCATACACCAATGAGTCACCGTCAACATCAGTAGCTGAGTGGTCAAAAATCAGCGGAGCATTGGTACATAAAAAATTGGGAGGAAGTTCTTTAAAATCAGCACTGTTGTTATATCCTCCGCCTGTAGTATCCTGTATATGGGTCCAGTAAGTAGCCCCCGTGGCCCCCGGTGTAATCAGGTTATTGATAGTGTTGTTGCGGCAACAACGCTGAAAAGCAATAATGTATCCGCCCGGTATAGGAGGCAAATCAAACGTATCAATGTATTCGTATTTGTTTACGCAAGCATTGGGAGGTAAATCAATGCAGTTGTAATTAAGTTTAGTAATGCGTTGGGGCGGTGTACGCGGCACTGAACGGCATAATGATGAAAGTAAAGTACTGTCGGCACCGCTAAAGAAGGTAATATTGGCAGTCGTGTCTTGCAGTATGGCTCCCGGATTGCCGTTTACACAATCAACAAATAAGTTTAGTGTTACTACATACCTGTTGTTGCCAATATGTTTATATAGCACCTCACCGCCCACAATGTGAGTAGCAAATATGCTTGTGCACAACACACAAAACAAAACAAGCGGCAGTAATCTACGCATCTATTTTATGTATAGACACGAAGTTAACGATTGAGGTTGCTTTAAAATAGCATAAAAAAAACAGGGGCTTTCGCCCCTGCTCCAAACTCAAATGAAAAGTAGTATTAGGATATGTACTAAAAACTTAAGTTTCTAAAGAATAATTAGTATTGCAAGCCCATGTTTTTAAACATAAAGGCATACACGTCGGCAATTTCTTCAATTACCAAACTGGTAGGCTTGCCGGCACCGTGTCCTGCTTTTGTAGTAATGCGAATCATTACAGGGTTGCTGCCTGCTTGTGCTGCCTGTAAACGGGCAGCAAACTTAAATGAGTGCCAAGGCACTACACGGTCGTCGTGGTCGCCTGTCATCACAAGTGTTGCAGGATACTTAGTCCCGTCTTTTATGTTATGTAACGGCGAGTATTTGTGCAAGTAGCTGAAATCTTTAGCACTGTCGGCGCAACCGTATTCAACCACCCATCCCCAGCCTGCGGTACTTTTATGGTAGCGAAGCATATCCAATACGCCTACACCGGGCAAGCACACTTTAAACAAATCAGGGCGTTGGGTCATACAGGCTCCTACCAATAAACCGCCGTTGCTGCGGCCTTCAATGGCAAGTTTATCACTGCCTGTATATTTTTCTTTTATCAAATATTCGGCAGCGGCAATAAAATCGTCAAATACGTTTTGCTTTTTCTCAAGCATACCTGCTTTGTGCCAGTCTTCGCCAAACTCACCGCCACCGCGTAAGCTGGGCATAGCATATACAAACCCTTTTTCAAGCAAGGCCATGCGAGATATTGCGAAAGAAGGAGTAAGGCTGATATTAAACCCGCCATAACCGTACAACAAACAAGGGTTGCTACCGTCAAGTTTTAAGCCTTTTTTGTGAACGATAAACATAGGTACTTCCGTACCGTCTTTGCTTTTATAGGTTACTTGTTTGGTTTCGTATTCATCAAAGTTGAATTTTACTTCTGATTTTTTGTAAACCTCAGATGCACCTGTCGCAATATTGAATCTGTATATAGTTGGAGGATAAACGAATGAAGTGAAGGTATAAAACACCTCGGTATCTTCTTTTTTACCGCTAAATCCACCTGCCGAACCGATTGAAGGCATTTGTATATCGCGTTCTTTTACGCCTTCGTAGGTGTATTGCACCATTTTGGTAGCAGCCTTGTGCAAGTACGCGGCAAACAACTTACCACCTGCTGTGCTAACACCTTCAAGCAAATCTTCACTTTCAGGCAAAATGTCTTTCCAGTTTTCAACTGCAGGGTTTTTTGGGTCAACCAACACCAAACGGTATTTAGGTGCATTCTTGTCTGTATGAACTAATAACTTGTCTCCAACGTTCTCAACAATACCGTAATTGTTATCAAACCCATCAAAAAGCATGGTTAGTTTGCTTTTCGGGTCTTTTAGGTCTTGGTACATTACTGCGGTGCCGTGTGTACCTGCGGAGATGTAGACAAACAAAAAACGCTCGTCATCAGTTACCTGTGCGCCGTAATAACGGTATGGGTTTTTTGGGTCGGTATAAACTACAACATCACTGCTCTGCGGGGTGCCTAACTTGTGGAAGCAGATGCTGGGGTTAATACTGGCTGCTGAATATTCCTCACCCTTTTTGGGCGCAGGGTAGCGGGTGTAATAAAAACCGTCGCCTTTCCATGCCGGTGAACTGAATTTAACCCAATTCAACTCTTCATTAACGGCGGGTTGCTTAGTTTCAACATCGTAAATTTTTATGGTTTGCCAATCAGAGCCTGATTTTGAGGTAGAGATGGCTACTTTTTTATTGTCGTTGCTAAATACCATTCCGCCCAACGCCACAGTGCCGTCAGCCGATAAGGTGTTTGGGTCTATAAAAACTTCTGGGGCACCTTCTAATCCTTTTTGGCGGTAAACTACCGATTGGTTTTGTAATCCATCGTTTTTAGAGAAGAAATAGTAATCTCCTTTTTTGCTTGGGGCTGAGTATTTGGGGTAGTTCCAAATTTCTTCAATCCGTTTGCGGATAGAATTCCTGAAAGGGATGGCTTCAATAAAGTTTTTGGTAAATACGTTTTGTGAGTCAATCCAGCTTTTCACATCTGCTGAGCCATCTGCTTCCAGCCAGTTATAGGGGTCGGCTACTTTAGTGCCGCTATAATCAAAACTAGTTTCGGTTTTCTTTGATTCGGGATATGCCATTTTAGCTTCTTTACTATCAGTTTTTTTGCAAGCGGGTGCAATAATAACTGACGCAATGGCAGCTGAAAACAAATACACTGATATTTTTTTCATGCGTTGCAGGTTGGTGGTTAATTTTTAACAAATGTATTACATGGCACAATCAAATAAACAGATTTAGACAAATGCTTATCTTCGTACTACAAAAACAATCCCGTGGGTTAGCGGGTTATTAGTGATATGTGGCGTAAATTCTGGTCATACATAGCATTTTGGCGTAAAGACCAAAACAAAACCGAAAACTTCAACCTGCGGGTAATGCATGGCATAAACCGCGTATCCATCCTTATGTTTCTTGTAGCACTTATTGTGCTGATAGTGCGTTTTGCCACGCGAGGTTAAAGTGTGGTATTAGTTTTGAATAATAGGTAATACAATAATTTAAATACGTAAAATGGCATATTTAGTTTTAGTACTGTTACCCTTTATAGCCAGCCTTATTGTAAGTATGAGGTTTAGGTCGGTAGCACGAAAAATGAGTGAAGAAGGATTAAGAAACGGTCTTAGCGGCCGTGAGATTGCAGAACGTTTGCTACGCGAAAACGCTTTGTATGATGTGAAAGTAATTTCAGTAGAAGGTCAGCTTACTGATCATTACGACCCGCGTAATAAAACAGTGAACCTAAGTCCTGAGGTTTATAACGGGCGCAGTGTATTGGCTGCTGCTGTCGCTGCTCACGAGTGCGGCCATGCTTTACAACACGCTAAGGCGTATAGCTGGCTTGAGTTCCGCAGTTTATTGGCAGGGCCGGTTACAATTGCATCTCGTTATGTTCAGTTCATTATTTTGGGTGGTGTTATAGCTCTTATGTTTAATTTGGGGCCTACTTTGCTTGGTATTGGTGTAGTAATATTTGCCTTAACAACATTATTTACTTTTATTACCTTACCTGTTGAGTTTGATGCCAGTAAACGTGCAATGGCTTGGCTTACAAGTTCAGGGATAGTTTATCAGGAAGAGTTAGAAAAGTCTCGCAAAGCTTTAAATTGGGCTGCATCAACTTACGTAATAGCTGCTATATCATCGTTAGGTACTTTAATGTATTATGTAATGATGTTTATGGGAGCCAGCCGAGAAGATTAATCTTATTACTGAAAAGTATAAGAAAAAAACCTGCACCCCTTTCGGGGGCAGGGTTTTTCATTACCAGTTACATGAAAAAAAGATATTAGTTTTGTGTTGTATTTGCTACACGGATGCAGGTAAGATCTACCGGCGTGCCTGCCATACAATTACTTGCTCTGTTAGCAACTGTATAACCAATTAAAACAGGAGTACCATCAGAGAATTTTGTTTCATCAATAGCGCCGGCATTTAGTTCAAGCATTTTACCATTATTCAGTTCAACCATCCAGCCGCAGCCGTCAAGTTTACCTGTCCAATCGTGCAAAATACCTTCCTCTTTGCAATCACCGCTGGGCTCCTCTTTAGGATTTTCGCCTAGTAGTTTCATGCAAGTAATGTGGACATTAGTATGCTCACCGGGCCAAGCCAAGCAATTCAACAAGCTGTTGCAATCAACAGTGTTGGGTTTCACTGCATAATAATCCACTTCAACCTCGCGGCCTTCATAAATAAGGCTTGCGTCAATATTAATGTCGCTTTCGCAGGGTTGCAACAAGGTTCCGTCTTCTAAGCGTATCCAGTAGCTGCCATAAAGACCCCAACCGCATACAGCTGTTTCAAACTTTCCTTTGTATCTGCAATCGCGGTCGTTTGGAGGGTCAACCGGTGGTTTTGTACATGCCGAAATGGCAACAATACAAACCAAAACAATTAATTTTAAGATGTTGTTTTTCATAATTTTAGATTCGGTTAATTATATGACACAGGTAAGCTTAAATAAGCTGCATCAACCCCATAACTAATGTTTTGTGGTAACAGGGGTTTGTTCAATACAGGTGATGCGAACGTATTTTACAGGTTTATCAGGCACAGCCGTACAAACAATACGCTCCCTGCATGAACATTCTTCAGCAGGTATTTCTTCATACGAAAAGTTGATGGGCTCGTTTTCGTTCATAAACTGTGGGCTGCCCGCTGTGCTTTCGCAAGGTACCAAGTACACATCCTCGTTATCGGGCACAATGCACAGGTCGTTGAAAATGCTTGCAGTGCAGGTTGCATAAGCCAATCTTCCGCTTTGTTTGCAGTCGCCATTACCGTTATCCGGTGGTGGAACAGGGTCTTGCTTGCACGATGATAATACTGCCATTGTGAACATGGCACCGATTAGAACCAGTTTTTTTGTTTGATTAATAATTGTTTTCATCTTTTATTTTATTAAAGTTGATATTTATTTGACAGTATTAATATTACTAATGCTGCATGATTTTATTATTTATTTCATTTATTTTCAGTTACTTGTAAAATAAAAAAGCCCCTTTCGGGGCCAAGCAGATAATCAAAAGTTTGTATTTTAAATATTTTATCTTGTGCCGCACCAACCTCCAGCTCCGGTACCGCAACGCTCTTCTTGCTTAGATATGCAAGTTATGCGGGCTTTGGGGGGTACTACGCAACCTCCGGGTAAAATACTTTCGTTTGTGGGGCAAGCACCTTCTTCTTTTGAAATTAATTTGTACGTTAAAGTTATAGGCATGCCATCGTAAATCTCGTTTTGTTTTATGGTGTTCCCTTCAACAACACAAGGATAAATAAGACTGCCGTCTTCAACGCGAATGAAATACTCGCCGTAAAAGGTTGCAAAACCTTCGGCACGCTCAAAATTACCTGTTAGCTCACACTGAGTTACAGGGGGCGCTGGTGGTTCGCTTTTGCAAGAGGTTACTAAAATAGCAGCCATAATAGCAATTGCTGTCACCGCTTTTTTGGGATTTAATACAGATAACAAATTCATAGTTTTATTATAGTTTGTATTTATATGACAAGTATTGTTTTTATAATGCTGCACCGGTTATAAATTAATTTTTAATCCGGTTTCAAGCCCTAAAAACAAAGGAAGTTCTTTTTGTAAACCGTTATTGGTGTTATTATTTACGGGACGTAATGCTGCAGTTGCGCGCGGCCCTAAATAAATCCCCCAGCATTTTCCGGGTTTATAAGTTACAAAGCCTGCTACTGAAGCCATAATATTCCAAGTACGGTAATTTTTGGTTTCAGCAGTTGTTACAGTCTCATTTTCAGCCGAGGTTGTTAAGTTAAACTGGGTCGGTTTAATGTGGTTTTTGGTTTCAGTTTTTGCAGAGAATAAATAATCTAACGAACCACCAATTTCAGCATCAAAGCCCCATCTGTTTTTTTGAACCGTATAAGTAAGTGCAACAGGTAGTTTAATACTTTGTAAAGTAGTAGTGTACGATTCATCTACAATTTTTTCACCTTGAAATACATTTCTTACCAGTGTGTAAGGCTGATTGGTAGCAGGGTCGTAATAAATGTCTTCAACAGAGTCGTTCTCAATAGCAGTTATTTTAGAGTAACCTGTTATTGCACGTTTACTGTACGAAATGCCTGCACTTACTCCAAAATTGCTTGTAAACTTGTAGTTTGCCCTAGTTCCTATATCAAATCCGTTTGCGTATGTATAATCACTAGCATAGCTATACCTTTGGAAGTTTGAAGAACTGATGTTGTTTGATTGGGTTACAGTGTTTGTTGTAGGTTCTGATTTTGAAACTGTTCTGTAATAATCAGCCGCAAAGGGATTGTTGAATGCACTTATCGTCCATTTTTCGCCGCAATTACATCCTTTACCTTTCTTTTCAGGTTTTATATTTTGAGTTTTAGGGTCGGGCATTTCAACAAACTCGGTAGTTTTCTCATCCTCAACAATCTCAGAAGGGGCTATTACATCGTTTTGAGCAATCACAATTTGGCTGCTATCAATAATTGTAGCTGGTGTTTGCTTTGTATCATCCACAACTTCAGTATAAATGGTAGAAACTTCGTCCTTCTTATCGTCAGTAGGGGTTTCAGTGATGTCAGGTGTCTTAATAGTAGTATTACGAACGTTTTTAGGAGTAACCTGTTGCGAACCCGCAAAGCTCTTATCAGTTGAAGCAGTATTGTTAGTAATAGTATGTTGGCTGCCTGTAGTATTTTCAGCAGTGGTGGTGTTGCTTTGCTTTTTATCAGCGGTAACAGGTGGTTGCGGTATAGTCACCGCAGTATTGTCATAAGCGGGCGCCAACGGAGTATTGTTGTTACTTTGTATAGCAATGGTTAATATAGCAGCCGACACGGCTGCCAGCAAAGGCAGCCAAACAATAAGGCCGCGTTTTTTGCGTTTATTTTCCATTTTGCGCATTACCGAAGCAAACGACCCCGAAGAGGGGGTAATTTCAAAGCCTTCGGCCTTTTGGCGCAAAAACTCATTGAACTCTTCTTCTTTCATAATGCTGTTCAGTTTTTTTTAGCGAATCAAGTTTCTTACGTAAAAATTCTTTTGCACGGGCAAATTGTGAACGTGAAGTACTTTCTGTTATTCCCAACTGTTCTGCAATTTCCTTGTGCGCATATCCCTCAATGGCAAACATGTTCAGTACTACCCTATATCCTGCGGGCAATTGCTGTATGCATCCCATCAGTATCTCGGCATCTATATCGTGAAGTTGTATTACCGATACATCCAGCGCATTTTCTGCTACTGATATATCTTCTTCCATGCGTAGCCGGCGAGTACTTTTAAGGTGATTAAGGGCGGTATTCACCATAATGCGCTTTATCCATGCTTCTAAAGAACTTTCGCGTCTAAAACTTGCTAAATTGTTAAATACCTTAACAAAACCATCCTGCATCACATCTTCGGCCTCATGAGCCGTTTGTGTATAGCGGAAGCATACACCCAGCATTTTGGGCGCGTATTTGTCAAAAAGCCTGTTTTGGGCGGCTCTTTTGCCGGCTAAACAGTCTTTTATCAATTGGTCTTCCTGCTGTGTAATCACCCTCGATGGTTTTTGTGTTTGTGTATTTGACATGCTGAGTTATGGAAACGCTGCTTTAGTTTGTTATCAAATACAAAAAAATAAGCCCCCACCCTCACAGGGCAGGGGCTTATTTGTTAAAAAAATATTTTAGCTACCTGATATTGATGAGAATCCATTAAGAGCATAGTTTTGAACACTAACTATGTATGTTGTTGGATTTCCATTACAATCATAGTTAAATCGACCTGCAGTGAAGCTCCCTGTAATTTGTCTAGTAGCAATATTGTGAAATTGCTGGGCACTAAAACCTGTTAAAACTATAGTTTCATTTGTAGGCACCCTTCGGATCTCAGTTTTAGTTAAAGTAAAGGTACAATCATCGGCACAAACATAATTATAGTGCTTTAGCTTATTCGGTGCTCCTGCAGCACTTATCGTTGTGCAAATCCGATATTCTACATCAGGTTGACCTGAGCAACTCAATGTGTATGTAAAACAGACTTCTATGTCACAGTTTGTAGCGGGAGCAGGAAAAGTGTTGAAATACAAGTCTGTTTCAAGTTCTTGCAAACATTCACTTTGCGCAAAAGAATTCGTTGTATTAAAAGATATAAAAAATAGAATTAATAATGTAAGTGATAGTGTTCTCATTTTTGTTTATATTATGTAAAAAGTTATTTTAATAAAAGCTAAGGTTTAATTTCCTAACCAAGCTGCGCCATAATTAAGAGGGTTAGTGGGTCGATACAGCCAAAGATCTTCTGTAGTAGGGTTACCGGCGCAATCGAGAGAAAAAGTTCCTAAATATAAACTCCCAAATACTTGTTGAGTTGCAAGATTCATAAACTGTGTGGCATTCACTCCCATAATTGTAATAGTTTCGCTTGTAGGAATTCGGGTAATCTCAATCTTTTGTAACGTAAAAGAACATTCGTCTGCGCATACATAATTATAATAAGATAAATTTGCATCACCTTCTTCGGTTATAACAGAACAAATATTATACTCAGAATCAGGTTGACCTGGACAAACCAATTTATATGTTATACAGACATTAAAATCACATTTGCCCGCTTGTAAATGTCTATTTTGGTATGGAAATAAAACATTTTGTTCTTGAATACATTCAGTTTGACCAAGTAAAAAATTTGATGTAAATAAAGAGGCTAGAAGAAAAATAAAGGTAAAGATTTTTTTTGTCATAATTGATATTATTAATTTGTGTAACAATAATAGTAACTTATAACAAAGGAAAAAAGAAATTTTCGACAAAAAAAAGCTCCTTTGTAATTAATTACAAAGGAGCTAGGAAGTATAAAATATCTATATTAATTATTTGTTACGATAAATTTGCTCACACCGGCAACTTGTTTATCAACTTTAATTTGTACAACGTACAAACCGTTTTTAAGACTAGATGCGTCAAACGACGCAAAGTGTTGACCTGATGTGAAACTTCCTTCTTTCACAGTAAGTACTTTAACACCCAGCATATCATATACTTCTATACTTGCTTCAGCAGCATTATCAAAAGTAAAATCAACAGTTGTTAAACCTGATGCAGGGTTAGGGTATACATTAGTAGCTACGCTGTTTTTGCTCACGCTTTCAACGCTGTTGTAACCGCCAAACAAGCTCACTTCAGTAGCATTAATTACTTGACGTTTGGTTGCATCAGCATCGTAGTAAGACACAAAAGCGACTAAGTCAATGAAATCAGCTTTGTTCATGCTCCTTCTTGCAGTTGTTTCGTTAGGAAGAGTAACGCTGGTTTCAGCAGGAAGAGTGTATGAGTAAGTTTGTGTATAAGTAGCATTAGGAGCAACCAACGAAGGCACTACACCTTGTGTGCCCCAAGCACCAGAAACAATGCTGCGAACTACGTGCTCGTGGCTGTAACCGATAATTGGGTCGGGTTGGTTGTATAGAGGATGGCCTGCGCCACCTGCTGCTGCACCTGCACTGCTATAGTAGTTGCGTTGGTTAAAGTTGCTGTTGCTTGCGCCTACAATACCGTTTTCAACCACCATAGCGTGGATACGGATATCACCAGTGCAGTAATCAACTGATTTAACTTCAACAGTAAAGTCAATTTTACGGCTGGCAGGGTCAAAAGTTTTTGAGGTAATTTTAATTTCAAGAGGAGCAGGTACGTTTGCTTGCGTAGCAACCCTGCTGGCCCATAAACCACGGTTTTGTCCAACGGTAGTTTGACCAGAGAACAAAGTTCGATCAATCATACCGTAAGGATAACCGGTAGCATAAGTACTGTTTACAGTGTTACTGTTCGTGTTAGTCATACCATCGCCGTTGTGGTGCATTACTGCAACAACTGAAGGTGTTTGGGTTTTGATATCCTTCATACGAAGGTGTCCGTCGGGGCAGTATCCGCACCAAGCACCGGTTCCCTCTTCGATCAATACATTTTTAGTTCCAGAGATGCCACTATTAGTAAATACCGTGAAAGTGAACTCATCATTACTCGTATTGTCATCTGCCATTCCATTTACATCAGAAGCCCATACTTTTACATTGTATAGCTTACCCGGTGTGGTGAACATTGCTTTTGTCGGATGTGAAAAGCTATATGTGCCGCCACTTTGAGTAATATTTAGTGATGAAAATGAGTGACTTATGGTTGAGCCCCCATCAATAGAATAGTTTAAAGTTAGCGAAGTGATTGGTGTACTGCCATAATTGGCTAATATGCCCTCAATATTAGTCCCTGTTGTTTGAGTTGCATTTACAAGTTTAGGAGTTGTTATTGATGCAATGGAGGCATCGTTTGTTGCGGTTGAAAAATAAAAAGCAATTACATCAGAAGCGCCTGCGTCATATGAGCCATTATTACCACCAAAATTACGGTTAGGGCTACCGCTCACGGTAGTACCCATCGTTCCATCGCCGTTTTCGCAACCTATAGAACCTGTGAAAGTTCCATATCCATAGCTGTTAACAACATCGAAATCCCCGCCTTCGTATAGTCTTACTGTTGCAAAAATAAAATTACTGGCCGAGGGTTGGCCGAAAGGTGATGCACCCATCCACTGAATTACGTGGATACGTTTTGGGGCAGTACCATATGTCCATGTTTTTACCGCTATTGTAGCATTGGCATTAGGAGTAAAGGTTTTTAGTTCTAAATCGTCCCAAAAAGCATAGATAGCATTGTTTGGGCCTGAAACATCGGGCAAGGTAGTGTTGGTACCAACGCTGGTAGAAGCAGCGGCATCAAAAGTAATGTAACCATTATCGCTTACCTTGTAAGTTGTAACAGGGTTGCCATAAAAGCTCCATGCAAAAGGGATAGTTTGGTCAGCCGATAGCACATCGTTACTAGGCTTGTTAAGCACAGTAGTTGCTCCGGTTGATGTAAAGGGGTCGAAAGCAGCTTCAACGCCTTTCTTGGCAATGTAGTAGTACTGGGCTTGGGCAATGCCAGCTACAAACATTAATAAAATAATTAGTACATTTTTTTTCATAATCCGATTGGTTCTAGTGTTAAGAATTCATTAACAAAGCTATCAATAAAACCGTAATTAGCAACCCGTAACCAATAAAATTTTGTAGCAATGATATTGTTTTTAAGTGATTTATAATCAACTTGTTTTATGCGTTTTACTTTGGCTAATGGTTGATAAGGTAAATAGATATTCAATACCACCATACAAGTAATATGAAGTGGCTATCGGTTGATAGAATTGATAAATGAAAATATTAATTATTGAGTGTTTAACACCAAACTTGAACTCATTTAATCTCCTTTAGTTCGATAGTCCATCCCAAGTCCATTTTCAATATGATAGGGAATTTCTCGTTTTCCCAAACAGTTATTGTTTGGTTATCTGTAAGCGATTTAAGGTTGCTTACCTTCATATCCAATGATTTACCCTTGTAGCTTATATTATGCGATTCCCCATCTTCTCTAAAAAAACCCGTAGCTTCATCATTATCTAATGAAATCAATACCATTTCATCTTCGTTGTGCATTTCTCGCCACATTGTGCGGCTAACCCATACACTTGTTTGATCATTTAAACGGGCTGTATCATTTGCAAAATAGTTAAACAAACCAGCCGCACTCTCAACAGCGTCTTCGGTCATAATCACTGTACCCTTCTTATTAATTGGGGCGGTCATCCTCCAGTCAAAAGTTATCCCGTCATCAAGCTTTTTCACAGTAACAATAAACTGGTACTTGGCTGTGGCAGTAGTCACCTCATATACAAGTTGTGTACCCACAGCTATTTGTGCAGGGGTGCCATCAGTAGTAGGCTCGGTTTGGGCAATCAATCCTTTGGCAAAGGCCAATATGCACAAAAAAAACAAACCAACGTTTTTCATAAACTTAATAATTTTATGGCAGGGGCACGAAGGTAACAATAACCGCCATTGCTGCCAATATGTAAAGTTAGCGTATTTTGATGTTTACAAAAAAGAACATAATTGCATAACAGCCTTATATTTGCATTTTCATAACATACTTAATGAAATATCTGCATACCGAAGAAAACTTTTTAGGCATAGAAGGTGAGGATAACTACTCATACAACAACGCCACCTTTGTAATACAATCACTACCCTACGAGTACACCTCGTCATACCTTATGGGTTCTGCCAAAGGGCCTAAAGCCATTATTAAGGCGTCACAATTTGTTGAGTTATTCGATGAGGAGTTAGATGCTGAGCCGTATAAAAAAGCAGGCATTTGCACCCTTAAGCCTCTTAAGTTTGGTAAAGCGGTAGATGCTGAAGCTGTAAAGCTTATTGAAGAAAGTACCGCACAGCTACTGGCAGATAAAAAGTTTGTAGTATCACTGGGTGCTGAGCATACAGTAAGTTATGGTTTGGTAAAGGCTCATGCCGAAAAACATAAAAACTTAACTGTATTGCAGTTAGATGCTCACAGCGATTTGCGTGAGGCTTATCACGACAATCCATACTCGCACGCCAGTGTTATGAAACGTGTGCACGATATGGGAGTAAATCTTGTGCAAGCAGGTATTCGTGCACAATGCATCGAAGAGGCTGAATTGATTAAAAAATCAAAGAACATTCATACGTTTTATGCCCATTATATCCGTAAAAACGAAAGCACATGGATTGATGAGGCATTGGCTGCAATGACTGATAACGTTTACATTACCATAGATGCCGACGGTTTTGACCCAAGCATAATGCCTGCTGTAGGAACTGCAGAACCAAACGGTTTGTTTTGGAATGAATCGTTAGAGTTGCTGCGTCGTACCATTATGGAGAAAAACGTTGTAGGTTTTGATATAGTTGAATGTGCCCCGATGAAGGGAACTATTTTGAGTGAATATACGCTTGCAAAACTTGCATACAGGTTGATGGGCTATATTACATTGAAACCCAAAGCAAAAGCAAAAACCGCTGCTGCTCCTGCAAAAAAATCAACTACCCGTAAAAAATAAGTTTAACCATTACTAATTAAAAAGCTTAGCTGTGAAAGTATATTTTGATAATGCGGCAACTACGCCACTCGATGCAGAAGTGCTTGACGCAATGCTACCTGTATTGCGCAACGAATTCGGAAACCCTTCATCAACCCACGCGCACGGACGTTCGGTACGCTCGTTGATTGAGGATGCCCGTAAACGAGTAGCAAAAATTGTAAACGTAACTCCTTCAGAAATATTTTTTACGTCCGGTGGTACTGAGGCTGATAATATGGCCTTGCGCTGTGCAGCCGTTGATTTGGGAATAAAGCACATTATCACTTCACCGATTGAGCACCATGCGGTGTTACATACTGTAGAAGAGCTTGCACACAAGGGCAAGATTGAAATGCACCTTGTGAATATTATGCCCGACGGACACATTGATTATGCTCACCTTGAGCAATTAATGGCGGCATATCCCGGTGCATTGGCATCACTAATGTATGCAAACAATGAAATTGGTAACTTATTAAATGTGGAGCTTGTATCATCGTTGTGCAAGCAATATTCCTGTTATTTCCACTGTGATACCGTACAGGCAGTAGGGCATTATCCTATTGATTTACAAAAAACAACTATCCACTTTATTGCTTGTGCTGCTCATAAATTTAACGGGCCTAAAGGAGTTGGGTTTATTTATATAAACAACAGTTTAAAAATTAAACCTTTTATAACCGGTGGCGCACAAGAACGCAATATGCGCGGCGGTACCGAAAACGTATACGGCATTGTAGGGCTTGCTAAAGCACTTGAAATTGCCGTGCGTGATATGGACAAAGAAATTGAACATATTACAGGTTTACGCAGCTATATGATGCAGCGTTTTATTGAAGAAATACCTGACGTAAAGTTTAATGGCGACGTTAATGGCCAAAGCTTATATACTGTGCTAAATGTATCATTCCCCCCCAGTAGAGTATCAGAAATGATGTTATTCCGCTTGGATATGGAAGGTATTTCGGCCAGCGGCGGCAGTGCTTGTTCATCAGGCAGTGATGTTGGCTCACACGTGCTTAATACACTAAAAGTAGACCCTTCAAGGGCTAATGTGCGTTTTTCATTCGGCAAACAAAACACCAAAGAAGAAGTTGATTTTGTGGTAGAGAAAGTAAAAGAAATGATGGGTATTGCCGAACCGGTTAACTAAAAGAAGTAACTGTAAATACTAATAATTTTAAAAAAGCCGCCCTGAGCGGCTTTTTTTATCGAATAAGAGTTCCAACACTTTGATAAACGTTACTGCGGGGTTACTTTCGCGGTAAATAAATAAGCATGAAAATAGCATTACAGAAAATTATTTTAACATTCATTATTTCAACGATTTCAATTTTATCGTATTCGCAAGGGGTTGACGTTACTTGGGGAAAAGTAGCCCGACTTGAAAAAAAGGGTACTGATTTCAATATTTTGGGGGAAACTCAGGGCGGAATCTTTGTCATAAAACAAGATAAGAAAAAGAAAAAATACATTGAGAGGTATAGTTTAGAGAGCTTGGAGCATGATTTTACAAGGGAGATTGAATTTAGCAAAAAGAAAGGCAGTGGAAGCAAAAAAGATAGAATAGAGTTAGAAGATATTTTTTTGCTAAATGATGCAATTATAGTTTTTGGAACCTCATACGATAAAAAGCAAAAGCAGTTTAATCTGTTGGTGCGTAAATACGGACTTGATGGTAAACCCGAAACCAAGTGGGACAAGATAGAAACGATACAAGGTAAGCGTAAAGGAAATAAAGGGGAGTTTACAATTAAAGTGTCTGAGGATAAGAAGCTATTTCTGATTGAACAGGCAAACCCTATAAAAGACAAGGAGCCACTTTCTTTTAATTTTTCTATATATGATGGTGACCTAAACAAAGTGTATGAAAAAGAAAATGTAAAATTCAGGCTTTTAGAAGATGAGGCTTCGTTGAGTAGCCATAAAATAAAAGATAACAATGTATATTTTATTGGAAGTACAACAACAGGATGCACACTGTACTCCTTTAGCTTTGGTTCACCAGAGGCAGATAGTGCAAAAATCAGAGATTATGAAATAACTATCAGTAAGGATATAAGGATTCACAATGCTGCCTTTAGCTTTGATGACGAAGGAAATATATTATTGGCAGGTTTTTATGAGGATAAAGGGGAATCAAGACGAGCGGACGATTTAGCGGGGACTTATTTCATCAAATTTAACCCTAAATCATTTGTTCCTGTAATAAAAACCAGCAATCCCTTTGAAAAAGAGTTTTTAACAAACTTTGCCTCTGAAAGACAAATACGAAAAGGGAAAACCGGAATTCCACTATCGTTTGCTATGCGTCACTTTTTCATGCACAAAGATGGTGGTGTAAGTCTTTTGGCTGAAAATAGTTTTGAGGTTGAACATTGTAGTCAAAATAATGGCGTTGGCGTAGCCCCGGGCATAACACTTTCTACACAATCGTGTTATTATACTTACCATAAAAACGAGGTAATAATTATGCGTATAAACCCTGATGGAAGTGTTAAGTATTCACAGGTTATAAAGAAGGCCGGAAACTCAAGAAACCCATATGATAACGCGATCTCATATACAATAATTCCGACTGAGGAAAACATGTATATTTTCTACAATGACCATTACAAAAGCTACCGACCCGGCGATACAAAAGTTCGCAATTTGCCGGGGTACAAAAAGAGGGTATTGGCTATGGCAACTATAAACGCTAACGGTGAAATGGTAAAAGAAGCTATGATAAGGCACAAGGAAATTAAACTGGAGATATTACCCCGTAACGCAATACGTACTAAAAACGGTTTGATTATGTTAGGGTATTATAAGAAAACCGTTAAAATGGGTAGATTCAATATAGGGAACAATTAATAAGAAATACGATTTAAGTTATAAAAGCCGCCCTGAGCGGCTTTTTTTATCGAATAGAAGAATAAAATATTGCTAATAATGAGTTGCTGTGTTATGTTGCCGTACTAACTTATAGATATGCTAAAACGATTTTTGAGCCTGGTTATTTGCTTTCTTGGGACGTTTGTTATTAGTTTAAGAGGGCAAGATGTTATTGTTGAGGGTAGTTCTTTTGTTCTTGAAGGGAAAGAGTCAGAATTAAAAATTATCGGAAAAATTAGGGATAACTTATTCTTAAGTGAAAAAACCAGTGAAGGAAAATACTTTATCATATTACAAGACAGAAGCAAAAAAGAAAAGCCCATAAAGAAAGTTGAAGTTGAGCTTCCTGAAGACTCAAAGGTAGAAAATACAGACTTTTTTTCTTTCGAGATAGCAAAGGATAAATTGTATCTTTTTACTATAACAAGAGATAGAAAAAATGAAACAAAAGAGTACAAAGGAATATCCTATGATACACTACTTAATATAAGTATTGACTGGACTATTATGTTGGAATTAAGCTCAGGAAAAAAGGATGGTATAGAATTACTTGATAGTTATGAAGGCATTAGCTTTTGGGATAATGAACAAGTATTTGTAATTAATGACTCTGATAATGGTAAGAAAGTAGATGAAAAGAATAACATCACATCATCAATTCCTGAGTATTTTGATTTAGACCTTACTAACGTTGAATTTAATAAAGCACCTATTGATTTATCTTCTATAGGGTTTATGTTATTTATTGACAAAGCCAATAAAAACCTTCTGCCGGATTATGAAACCGATGATAAATATAAAATTGCCGTTGATCTTGAAGAAATTGACGAGAAAGAGTTACTATGGATTTCATTGATGAGCCCTAATGAGGAGCAAGGCAAAAAATCATCGTCTCAAACCTTCTATTATTCAATGATTGATGGGAAGAGTGAAAAAAAAATAAATAGTGGTAAAATTTACAAATTGCCTGAAAACATAGAAACCAGAAAGTTTCGTGCGATTTATAATAAGAGTAAGATTCTTATTTCTTGTTATTATAAAGATTTAACAGATAAGAAGAATATTTTAACAGGTATCATGTGTCTTTCGTACAATATTGATAGCAGTAGAATTGAGTATGCAACATTTAATGAATTTTCTCTTGTGTTAAAGGAGTTTCTAAATTCATCCAAAAAAACAGTTAAAGATGGGCTTCTGCCTCATGAAATTATAGTAAACAAAGATGAAACGATTAGTGTTGTGACAGCATTTAATACCGTTGAATCAGAATCAAGCGGGAATGCATTTAGCAGTAAAGTAAAGGAAAAAAACGCTTACACTTGGGGTGATTTACTTTGTTTTAGTTTTGATGCTACAGGAAAATTAGTTTTTGAAAGTTCCGCAAAGCGATACGCTGAGATGGAGAGTAAAAAAAGACTTTGGCCGGCGAAAAATTATATCGTACTAAGAGGGAAAACAGATAAACCTGTTATTGTTATTACTGACAATATTAATAATTACGCTGACGGATTATTAACCACTAAAAAAACAGGAAATAAGTTTGACGAAACAACTTGTATTGCTGTAGTGAATTGGAATGGTGAACAAAGGGTTCTTATCAAATCAGTTGAAAAGGAATTTGGGGTGAGTTTATACCCCGATGGGATTTACCCATTAAAAGACAACGAATATATCTGGTTTGGTTACAAAGATGGAGTTGGTAAAATAGTGACCATCAAACTGGATTAAGACCTACGCCATCAAGTTGCCTTTAAATATTTTAACGGCAATGGCAAGCAGGATAAGCCCAAAGAATTTACGGATTACGAGCAAGCCGCCTTTACCCAGTTTACGCTCGATAAAGTTGGTAGATTTTAGTACTACGTAAATCAAAATAAGGTTGAGTAGTATGCCTACCAATATGTTATACAATCCATAATCAGCACGAAGAGAGATAACGGTAGTTAATGTACCCGAACCGGCTATAATAGGAAATGCCACGGGTACAATACTTCCTGATGAAGGGTCGGGGTCGGCTTTGAAAATGTCAATGCCCAAAATCATTTCAAGGCCTAGAATAAAGATTACGATAGAACCCGCTACTGCAAACGAGCTCAAATCAACTCCCATCAGCCCTAAAAACTCTTTACCGATGAATAGAAAAAGAATCATTAAGGCTCCCGCAGCCAGCGTAACTTTTTCGCTTTGTATATGGCCTATTTTGCTACGTAATGAGATAATTACAGGTACTGAACCGATTACATCTATTACCGCAAAAAGGGTAAAAGAAACGGTAAGGATTTCATCAAAACTGAACATGGTGCAAAGATAGCTTTCCGTTTTTTGTTTTTGAGGTTACGGTTGCATTAAACAATAGTTAGTGTTGTGCAGCATTAAACTTCTTATTAAGTAATCTTTTATGGTTTTAAACAGTTTACACAATACCTGTATACAACGAAAATGGGCGCCCTAAAGCGCCCATTCTGACTAAAACTACCAAGACAATAATTTATGTCTGTGTTTAATTATTTAATGACAATTTTTTGAGAGAAATGCGTTTCGGCACTATTTACAGTTACAACATAATAGCCAGTTGCAAGTTGTTGTGTATCTATCTGCGAAATGCCTTGCGAAGCATTTTGAAGGGTTTTTTGCAGCATTACCCTACCCAAGATATCTGATACCGTAATTTGGGTGTTAGCTGATAAGAAACCACTAATAAACACTGCTTTATCAGCTTGTGAAATTGTAATTGCATTGTTGTTGTTTGTTTCATTGATACTTGTGTTTGCAGATTTTTTAACAAATACCAAATTATACTTACTCTCCGTTCCGCTACCATTATAGAGTAATTCAATCGGCTGTGTGTTTACAGGGATTAGAGTATTGTTTTGTAAATCTTCTATAAACACCTCCACATCACCGTCTATATTTTCAATTCGGGGTTGAAGTTCATATTTACCGTTGGTAGTGGTTGAAAACGCAAATGGAAGCTTTGTTGTTCCGGCGGCAATATTGTTATATACCTGCTTATTTAGTTTATCAATGCCGGTGGTGAAATAAATATTGGGCATTGAGGGTTGGTTAAGCTTTTTAATACCATCCATACCGTCTAATGTATTTTTTGCAGTAATGTCGGTATAAAATTTTAGGTAATCAGTAATCGGTTGCCCATCTTTCTTAACTCCCAATTCAACATAATTATCAACAGGGAGTGTTTTATCAAACATGTTTTTCAGGCTATCAGTAGTACGTTTGCTGTTAGGTAGGGTTACAGATACGTTATTTGATGTTACCTGAAACAATAACGCTGCAAAAGGAGGAATAACCCCGTTTGATAGGTTATCATAAACATGGTAAAACCCACCGGCACCACCATTTTGATCATACAAATACACCTGGTTGCCTTGAATATTGCTTATAGTACCGTCCCACAAAAAACCGCTGGGCCACGGGTTGCGCATATAATGCCAGCCCGATGTATCGCTTAATACACCCGTATAGCTTAGGTTGTTTTGGGTATAGTCTGTTATTCCGCCGTATGTACCTGTAATATCTAAATATGCAGGCACACCCCAAGCACCATTTTTACCAATGTATATGCTAACGCAACTATCATTCATGCCGGTTGTTGATGCAGGTGTTTGCCATGATGGAGTACGATTTTCATTGAAATTAAATACGGTAGTGTACAGCGAGTTGGGCGTTCCGTAATTTAAAGGCAAATCATCAGCAAATTGTGCAAGTGTAGCCCCGTTTAGCGGTGATGAAATCGGTCTCCATCCTTCGTTTCCGGTTAGCACTTGATATTCTGAGGTAACATTGCCACTTATGCTTCCACTACCTGTACCTGCAATTTGTCCGTAGTTGGTGGCTCCGGTTGCTACTAATTTAAGTTTATCGTTAGTTGTTAAAGTTCCAGCGGTATGAGTAAGTACACCACTAATTTTCAAGCTATCACTTGAAGTATTATTGATGCTTATACCATTGGTATTGTTTATTATCAGATTGTTTGTAGTACCATTACCATAAACAATCTGCGCTGCGCTACCTCCAAGGGTTATGTTTCCTGCGCCACTTATTGTGCCGTTATTGGTGTAATTGTTTAGTACCGTAAATGAGCCTGTGCTTATACTAGGTGTGGCTCCGCTGTTTATGGTTAAGTTGTTTATTTGCGCGCCTGACGCTAAAGTCGGTGAACCATTTATAACAAGTGAGTTGTTTACGGCTGTTGAGCCGTTTGGAGCGTATGGCGACCATGCATTATTGTTATAAACCAAGTAATCTGTTATTGAGCCGATAAAAACCACACCTGCATCAGTGGTGCTGTTTGCTCCGGTGCTATCATAATCGTGGGCGGTGGCACCTGTTAATACAACATTGCCGCTAAGCGCTACCGAATAACCAAAGTTATCGTTTGCTGTTCTTCCGTTGGTACCGCCCCCGGTAATTTTCTCCTCCAATCCCCAGTTATCAGTACCTCCGCTATATTTATAAAACTCATATACAGCACCCGAATTTGTTACGCTGTTATTTCCTGCGCTATCATAATCTTGCTGGTAGGCCCCAACTAAAGCAATATCACCGCTTACAGTTACCGAATGTCCGAACAGGTCATCAGCAATTCTCGCGTTTGTACCACTGGCTACTAATTTTTTCACTAATCCCCAGTTATTACTACCACCGCTATTTTTACTAAATATGTAAGCGGCTCCACCATTACTTACACTGTTGGCGCCCGTATTATCATAATCTTGCTGAGACGCACCAATAATTACAGTTTCATCGCTCATTGCTACCGATGTGCCAAAGTTATCGCCGGTTACCCTGCCGTTGGTACCGCTTCCGGTAACCTTTTTCACCAATCCCCAGTTATTTGTACCTCCTGTGTTTTGATTAAATATATATGCTGCACCGCCATTGCTTATGCTGTTTCCTCCGGCACTATCATAATCTTGCTGGTATGCGCCCACAACAACATTATCACTACTAATAGATACAGCATATCCAAAGTTATCATCGCTTATTCTGCTATTGGTTCCTGTACCGGTTATTTTTTTCACTAATCCCCAGTTATTAGTACCGCCGCTATTTTTATTAAATACGTATGCTGCTCCGGCGTTGCTTACTAGGTTAGCTCCTGTGTTATCATAATCTTGTTGGTTTGCGCCTACTACTGCCAAATTTCCACTGATAGAAACAGAATAACCGAATTGGTCGTTTGCAAGACGCGCGTTGGTGCCATTTGGAGTGATTTTCTTCACTAATCCCCAATTATCAGTACCACCACTATTTTTGCTGAATATGTAGGCTGCCCCTGCATCGCTTATGTTATTAGCTCCGGCACTGTCGTAATCTTGCAGATATGCGCCAACGATAGCTACATCACCATCAATTGAAACAGAGTAACCAAAGTTATCATCGGTAACTCTTGCGTTGGTGCCGCTGGCGATGAGTTTTTTAACAAAATTCCAACTGCCGTTTGTTTTGTAAAATATATAAGCTGCTCCTGCATTTCCTACACTATCTCCTGAAAATAATGAGTAGTCTTGGTGATGCGCACCAACAATCATAATATCCCCGCTAATGGCTACAGACTGTCCAAAATTGTCGTTGGCCATTCGGCCTCCGTTATGGTCTCTAGCCGTTGGACGTTTTACAAATCCCCAGTTATCAGTACCGCCGCTATTTTTATAATAAATAAAAACGGCTCCTACTTTGCTTATAAAGTTAGCACCATTTGCATCATACCCTTGGCTTACGGCTCCGGAGGCTATTATGCCACCACTTAGTACAATTGCTCTTCCACCATAATAATCACTTGCAATTCTGCCGTTTGTTCCTGTGCCGGTTATTTTTTTCACTAATCCCCAATTATCAGTACCGCCGCTACTACGGTTAAAAATATAGGCCGCCCCCGCATCGGTAACACTATTACCCCCTGCACTGTCGTAATCTTGTAAATAGGCAGCAACAACAATGGTATCACCGCTTATTGATAATGATTTACCAAAACCATCACCGGCCACTCTTCCGTTTGTTCCTGTACCGGTTATTTTTTTTACAAATCCCCAGTTATTAGTTCCTCCGCTGTTTCTGTTATATATAAATACGGCACCTGCATCAGTAGCACTATTACCACCGGCACTATCGTAATCTTGTTGGTAGGTACCAACGGCAATTATATCACCACTAATTCCTAACGATCGGCCAAAACCATCTTGAGCAATACGTCCGTTTGTGCCTTTGCCCACCAGTTTTTTCATAAATCCCCAGTTATTAGTGCCACCTGTATTACGTTCAAACACATACGCTGCTCCTGCACCAGTTACAATTCCTGATAAAGTAGCACTATCGTATTGATCGCCGGCGGCTCCCGCAACTATTACATCACCATCCACTGCAATAGTTCTACCAAGGCGTCCGCTATTAACAAGAATAAAACCAGTGGCAGAAACTTCGGTAGTACGTTTGGCAACTATCCCCCAATTGTCTGTTCCACCACTGTTTTTGTTAAAAACATAAATTGCACCTGAATTTGTGATCGTTGAAGAACCAACATCATCATAATCTTGGTTAAAAGCCCCTACTGCTATTATGTCGCCATCTATGGCTACTGCATTCCCGAAATTATCTCCAGCAACCCTTCCGTTAGTTCCTTTACCGGTTAGTTTTTTTACAAACCCCCAGTTGTCTGTACCTCCTGAATTTCTGTAGAAAACATATGCAGCCCCCGAATTTCCCATTGCATTACCTCCCGCACTGTCGTAGTTTTGGTCGCTGGCACCCACTACAATTACATCACCGCTTAATCCTACAGAAAACCCAAAGTTATCACTTGCCATTCTGCCATTTGTGCCTTTTCCAACCAGTTTTTTTACAAACCCCCAATTATCTGTCCCACCGGTGTTTTTATAAAATACATATACTGCCCCTGCGTCATCAAGTTTATTATCACCTGCACTGTCATAGTCGTGGTAAGGAGCCCCAATAACCATAATGTTACCCTCTATGGCTATTGAAAAGCCAAAACTATCGTTGGCCACCCTGTCGTCGGTGCCTGTCCCTACTCGTCTTATTAAATCGGCGACGTTGATGTTTTGGGCAGAAAGTTTGCCCATGATTGTGCACAAAGACACAATCATTGAAAAAATCAATAATTTTCTTCTCATAATATTCCCTTGTTAATTATAGCAATTCAAATATGTAGCTATCTATTACGTTATTTGTTGCATTATTAGGACAATTATTGCTAGTTTGAGATACCGTGTAACCTTTGTTTTTACTGTGCGTAGCGGGTTTGGTACTTTTTTTTTATTGATATGTATATTTAGGGACACTTATTTCATTTTTGGGACAATTTTAAGATAGGCTTCTTGCATTAATTTGATATTAAGCTATATTGCTTATACTTTTCTTACACGCAAGTGTTTGCACACACACAAAAAGTAATTTTTTTTTGTAAATTACATGCAATAAACTACCTATTGCATTTTAAGTAACAGCTTTTAAGTGGCTTAAGTTGTTGTTGTGCCTGTAAGAAAAAGATTATAGCGTATACATATGCCTAAAAAAATTAACATTGTTGTAGTGGGTGATTACATTGATGCAAGTGGTGATAGTAATGTACCTGAGATTTTTTTTGATAAAGAATACACACTTACAATCAAAAAAATAACTTATAACGATAATAATTACTGGCAATTATTTGATAATAGCATTGAGGCGATACTGATATTGAAGGGGGGGAGTAAACAAAAATTCTTAGACCTTGTTAAACTATTAAAACACCAGAATAATTTTGAGAAAAAACCAATTTTGGTTATTGGCCCTGATAATGAGGAGGACGAGGTTTATTGTTATAGTATGGGGGTGTCAGGATATTTTGCTTATCCAATAAATTTTAGAAAAATAATTGCTTTTTTAGTAAATATTTTTCAGTACGACTTTCCTGCTAATAATTACGGGCAAATGTCAGCAACAACTGCTGATGTAATAAAGCAACGAGATCTTTTTTATAAAGAGTTTAAAAAAATTGTGTTGTTTAATATTGATAAGGGTATAAGTGTTGAGATGATTAGCACTGAGATGAATATGAGTACAAAAACCTTAACCCGCAGAGTAAAACAATATTTGTTTACTTCGCCGGCTCGTTTGGTGGTTGAAATAAAAATTGAGTATGCAAAAAAGCTCTTAGCATCAGAGCGTTTTAGTGTTAAAAAAGTGGCGTTTATGTCGGGGTTTAATTCTCCGCAACATTTTAATACAGTGTTTAAAACACAAGAAGGGTTTACACCAATACAATATGTTAGAAAGCGTATTGGGGTGTAGTAGAAACACGTAAATAATTTACACTGCAACCGGAGCTTTAATAGCCGGATGCGGGTCGTAGTTTTCTAGCTTAAAATCATCAAACACAAAATCAAAAACCGATTTCACATCAGGGTTTAATTTCATCACCGGATAGGGGCGAGGTTCACGGCTTAGTTGTAACTCTACTTGCTCAAAATGGTTACTGTATATATGCGCATCGCCAAACGTATGTACAAAATCACCTAATTCAAATTCGCATTCTTGGGCTATCATCATGGTAAGTAATGCGTAGCTGGCAATATTAAACGGTACGCCTAAAAATATATCGGCACTGCGTTGGTATAGCTGGCAGCTTAATTTATTATCAGCCACATAAAACTGAAACAAAGCATGGCAAGGCATTAACGCCATTTTTTCAAGGTCGGCCACGTTCCAGGCACTTACCATTATACGGCGACTATCGGGGCTTTTTTTCAGCATATCCAATACCTGTTGCATTTGGTCAATGTGCCCGCCGTCAGCTTTCGGCCAATTGCGCCATTGGTATCCGTACACAGGGCCAAGATTACCCTCAGCATCGGCCCATTCGTCCCAAATACTCACTCCGTTATCTTTCAGGTATTTAGTGTTAGTATCACCTTTCAGAAACCACAACAACTCATGGATGATGGATTTAAGATGCACCTTTTTGGTAGTAACCAACGGAAAACCCTCGTTCAAATCAAAACGCATTTGGTAACCAAACACACTGCGGGTTCCCGTACCTGTGCGGTCGGTTTTAGTGGTTCCGTTTTCATACACAAAGCGTAAAAAGGTTTCGTACTGGTTCATGATATATCTTAAAATCAATACAAAGTACTGCTTTTAAAAAGGGGTAATCAAAACGGTATTATCAACAAAAGGTGAATAGACTTAAAATGCCCCTAAAATCATTGTCAAATCATGGGTAAAAGTAGTTTCTTTGCGAAAGGTTGAATTACAGTTACTACATAGGTCGCCGTCTCACGGGCAAAAGCTCCAAGTCGTTTTCAAGACTTATTATCCGTATTGGTATAGCAGGTATTGCTATCAGTATAGGGGTGATGATAGGCTCTGTAGCTATTCTTACCGGGTTTAAAAACCAAATTACTGATAAAGTAGTAGGCTTTGGGGCGCACATACAGGTGAAAGCCCTTGAACTGAATGAATCGTTTGAAGCGACTCCCATCAACCGCAACCAACCGTTTTTGAAGACAGTTAAACAAACTGGACCTGTTACCCATGTGCAGGTATATGCCCATAAAGCGGCGATTATAAAAACCGATACAGATGTGGAGGGAATTGTGTTGAAGGGCGTAGATAAGGAGTTTGACTGGACGTTTATGCAAGGCTGTCTTACTGAAGGTAAGTTGCCAGATTTTAAAGACTCAATAACGGGGCAGGAGATACTGATATCAAAAATACTGGCTGATAAGCTGCGCTTGAAAGTGGGCGATAATGTGCCGTTGTATTTTATACAAGAGCCTGTACGGGCAAGGGGTTTAACAGTATCAGGTGTATATGAAACCGGGCTTGAGGATTATGATAAAACTTTTGCCTTGGTTGATTTGCGCCACATACAAAAACTGAACGGATGGGGCGATAGTATGGTGCAAGGTTTTGAGGTGATGTTGGCTGATTTTGAGCGCCTTGATGAAACCACTTATAACCTGAACGGAGAGTTGCCCCCTAATATAAAAGCCTACAATGCCCGTGAACTGAAACCACAAATTTTTGACTGGTTGGCACTGCTGGATACCAACGTGGTAATAATTATGGTGCTGATGATTTTGGTAGCCTGTATAAACATGATAACTGCCTTGTTGGTGCTTATTATTGAGCGTACTAATATGATTGGTATTTTAAAAGCATTGGGTAGCAGTGATTGGGGCATACAACGTATTTTTCTTTACAAGGCTGCTTATCTTATAGGGCAGGGGTTGTTGATTGGTAATGCAATGGGCTTGGGCTTTTGTTACTATCAGCAGAAAACAAGTTTTATAAGGCTTGACCCTGAATCGTACTACTTGAATTTTGTGCCTGTAAATATTGAGCTACTACCTATCATAATTATTAATGTGGGTGCATTTGTTGTGTGTATTGTAGCAATGTTGTTGCCTAGTTTAATGGTTTCCCGCATTACTCCTGTAAAAGCCATCCGCTTTGATTAATTTCTTGTTCGATGCAAATAATTGCTGAAACTGAACGCCTTTTTATTCGTGAGTTGCTGCACGAAGATGCAACGGGTATGTTTAAAATGGATAGTGACCCCGAGGTGCATAAGTACTTAGGAAATGACCCTGTGAAGGATATTGAACAGATACGTAATGTAATCAGTTTTATCAGGCAGCAATACGTAGATAATAATATCGGCAGGTGGGCGGTGATTGAAAAGGAAAGCGGAGAATTTATAGGCTGGACGGGACTGAAGTTGATGCGTGAAACGGTGAACAACCACACCAATTATTACGATTTTGGTTACCGATTTGTTAAAAGCAGTTGGGGCAAGGGGTATGCTACCGAAACAGCTGCACCCTCGTTGCAATATGGGTTTGATGTATTACAAGCCGATGCAATTTATGCAATGGCTGATGAAGGTAATACGGCATCGCGCAGGGTATTGCAAAAAGCAGGGTTACAGTTTATAGAAATGTTTGACTATGAGGGTATCCGGCACGCATGGTATAAAATTACCCGTGAGGAGTTTACAACACCAATATAGTACGGGTGTGTAAAAAAAATACGGCTCAAAGCATTATTTAATAATGCTTTGAGCCGTTTATATGAATAACAAACTTTTATTAGTGCGATTCTTTTCCGTTGGTCTTTTTCCTCATGCGCATATTCAGTATTTCTACAATCAGTGAGAATACAATAGCAGCATAAATATATCCTTTGGGTACGTGGTTGTGGAAAGCATCTGCAATCAACATAACACCAATCATAATAAGGAATGATAAGGCCAATATTTGCAACGATGGGTGAGCATTGATAAACTTACTGATGGCACCACTAAACATCATCATAATAATGATTGAGATGATAACGGCTATAATCATCAATATTACTTTATCAGTCATACCGATTGCAGTCAAAATTGAATCGAATGAGAAAACAATATCCAGCATTACAATTTGCACAATAATGCTGCTAAAACTAACACCCTTGCCTTTTACAGAAAGCTCGTGTTCCTTGCCTTCCACTTTACTGTAAATCTCACTGGTACTTTTAGCCAACAAGAAAATACCACCGGCTAATAAAATGGCATCTCGTCCGCTAAAGCCAAACTCAGTAATATCAAGAGCCAAAAAGTGGAAGTCTTTGATGACGAACAACGGGGTATCAAATTTCATAATCCATGTGATGCCTATTAACATCGCAATACGGAATATCAAGGCCAACGAAAGCCCAATCATGCGGGCACGTGGTTGTTTTTCTTTAGGTAATTTGTTGGTTACTATTGAAATAAAGATAATGTTATCAATACCCAATACTACCTCAAGAAATGTAAGAGTAATAAGGGCCATTATGCCCGCCGAGGTGAAGATTTCTTCCATAGGTTGTTTAATTCAGCCGCAAAGATAGGAGTATAGCGTACATCTTGCTTTTGAGCCTCTGAAAAAATTATTTCAAAAGCAAAATGCTATATGTATCGGCTTTGAATATATTGCAATAATGACAAGAAATTTGGTTGCCGATGTATTGTTGGGTGTTGCTGTTGGCGATGCTTTAGGGGTTCCGCATGAGTTTAAAGGCCGCTCGGTTTTTGTAAACAAACAGGTTACTTTTATGGAGGGATATGGAACCTATCATGTTCCGGTGGGCACATGGTCTGATGATACATCGTTAACATTATGCCTTGCCCAAAGTTTATTAAAAGGGTATGATTTAGAAGATATCGCGGCCAATTTTGTTAAATGGGTGAAGGATGGATTATGGACAGCAACAGGTACGTTGTTTGATATTGGCATTACAACAAGAAACTCCATCAGACAACTTGAGCGGGGCATAAATCCGTTACATTCAGGTGATTTTGATGAATATGCAAACGGTAATGGCTCATTAATGCGCATTTTACCATTGATATTCTATTTAAAAGATAAACCGATTAATGAACGCTACGAACTAGTGAAGCAAGTGTCGGCCATCACACATGCCCATATCCGTTCAGTAATAGCGTGTTTTTACTACACTGAATTTGCCTTGCAACTCATACAGGGAGTAAGTCCGATGGGGGCTTACAATAATAATAAGACGAGAATTACTCACTTTCTAAGTTCACAGGACATAAACCCAAAAGAAATAGACAAGTTTAAAAGGTTGTTACAAGAAGATATCTATTTTACACAAGACAATTTTATCATGTCATCGGGGTATGTAATTCATACACTTGAGGCATCAATCTGGAGTGTGTTAACCACAAGCAGTTATAAAGAAGCTGTACTAAAGGCTGTTAATTTGGGTGAAGATACCGATACTACAGGTGCAGTTACGGGAGGGTTAGCAGGATTAATTTATGGTGCAAGCGAAATACCCTATGAATGGCTTTTTGTGCTTGCCAGGAAAGGTGATATAAGTAAACTTGCTGATGAACTGGCAGCAAGGTACTTTTAGCCCATTTAACCTATTTAGCGGCAACCCCTAAAGGACTTTTACCGCTATCGGTAAGTTTTTTGTTTAGAGCTTCGCGTTTTGCTTTTAGTTTAGCAGGTTGTACAAAGTATAAATCAAACATTAGCTCTAATACATCCAACATCCACTCGGCTTCTTCGGGCTCGGCGTCAACAATTTCTCCTGCGGCAGTACTTTTAGTGGGGTAAATATTAAAGTTGGCAATACTTTTTATTTCCAGTAAGCTCTCGGCAAGGGCAGGGGTAAGGGTGCGATTGTCAATTACCTCGTCGATTTCTTTAGCAAGGTTAGATTTTTTAACTCCTGCTTTCTCGCGTAAAATATTTTGTAGACATCTGCGACTAAGTGCAGCGCTGGCTTTAGGGCTTTGTGCTAAGGTAAGGCAAGCTTCTTCGTAATCACGTGCATATAACTCGTCAACCTCTTCGGGAGCCGGTGGCCTGCCCGATGTGAACGGCATTACGGTAGTACGTGAAATAATGCCTTTACGCAACGAGTTTCCGTTGCTGTCTTTAACCAGTTCGCCTTTACCGAGGTCAATAATAATGCGTTTACAATCAGGATTAGGGCAGTGCATTACAAATGCTTGCCAGTACACATCAGTTTCGTAACCAATATTAATCTCTTTGAATGTTGCGTTAACCTCTAATTGGCAGTGTGGACACTTCATGTTAAGGAATTATTATGCAATATATCAAACAAGGTTGATATTAAAAGGCAACGATGCGCTGCCTTTTTTATTGCGTGTTGAACGTAAAAATTATATTTTTTTTTAAATGACAATGAACGTGCTATTGTATGCTTTTGTTATAAATATATAACGATAATCCCTGTTTGTACAAATTTACTGAATTGCAGATTGTTGTACCAAATACTTTTCTTTAATAACGTTGATATGATGCATTTCGTGCCCTGCTATTAAAAAACCTATCGATCGTACCGATAATTGAGTGTCGCGTGCAGGGCCTCTAAGTTCTAATACCGATGGGTGTAGGGTTTTATATTGCAGTAACGTAGCATTTCTTAATAGCTCCCACTCTTGCAGTAAATCTTCTTTGGTGCGTGTATCAGCCAGCGATGCTGTTACAAACGTATGCACATCGTAGCTGGGGATTGCGCTTAGCTCATTCCTCGAAAAACGCATGGCTCTGAAACCAAAGTTGCGTTCAGCGTCTATCAGGTGTTGTAAAATTTCTTTTATACTCCATTTTCCTTCTGCATATCGGTAATTCAAAGCTTCGTCGCTCAAAGGGTTTAGAAGTGCAAGGGTATCGTTGTGTACGGTTGTTAAAGCAGTAACTAAATCAGTGTCGGCAGCAAATTTCTTAATGTAGTAATCGTAAAAGCCAAAAGTTTCGTGTGCCGCCGGTGGTACTATAATCATAAAAAGTACAGAAATTATTAATCAGTTCAAAAATACTATTTGTAACGGGTATTAAGCCATTGTGAAGTAAAAGGAAAGTAAGATTTTTAATACTGTTTTACATAACAGTGAATTACAGTGGTATTACTTTTTAATACTAAAGAGTTGCCACTGCCTGAAAAGGTTGCCTCATAACATTTATTATATACATATGATAATGTATCTACCTGCATACAAACGAAATTATTTTCAGTGATGTGCCAAGTACCTTGTGCACCGGGTGTGTTGATGCCGGGTAATTGCACAATTGAGTTTTCATCAAACAAAAGAGACTCTGTACAAACTTCAGGGATTATAAGAGCAATCCCTGTTGTGTGGGGAGTATATGTTTTGCCCTCATATTCTATGTGAGAAACGCACCAAGAATCAGCCACTAACCTGTCGTAGGTTGACGGGATTAATAAATACAGGATAGTAAAGGCGATAGATACTACAGCAATGGCCAGCAAAACATAAAAACGGTGCTCAACGGATAGCTTTTTTAGTAAGGGTATATTTGAGGTGCCTTTATCAAAAGCTTTTTGCAGTTCAGTGGGTTCTTGTTTTACCCGTGGAGTTAAGTACCCATTCTCATTTAGCACAGCTAATGCTTTTTCGGTATCGGTTTCAAAAATTTGCAGCTTAACTCCGCCCATAGCCCCGGAGTGCTTTGATACTTGAATAATAAGACTGTCTTTTAGAAAGCAGGCAATATCATTACTTTCTAAAAGGCCAACTGTATAAGAAGCTTCAAATGCGGTTGAAAAAGTTAAAAGCGTTACTAAACGGGTATGTTTCATCAAAATACCTTGTTTAAACAAAACCCCGCTTTTGGCGGGGTTGTATATTTCAAATCAAGAAAATTTCAAATTACTTGTCTTTCTTTTGGGCATCGGGGCGGGCAATGCTTTCACGCATATCCGTATCGGCTTTCAGGTTTTGCATTTTGTAATAATCCATAATGCCTAAATTACCGTTTCTAAAAGCCTCGGCCATTGCCAAAGGTACTTGTGCTTCGGCCTCAATTACTTTGGCACGTGCTTCTTGTATTTTGGCTTTAAATTCCTGCTCGGCAGCTACCGCCATTGCACGGCGTTCTTCAGCTCGGGCGTTGGCCACTTTCAAATCAGCATCCGCTTGGTCAGTTTGTAGTTTTGCACCTACGTTGCTACCGATATCAATATCGGCAATATCAATAGAAAGTATTTCAAACGCTGTACCAGCGTCCAATCCCTTATCCAATACCACTTTTGATATACGATCGGGGTTTTCCATCACTTCTTTGTGGTTCAATGCAGAACCAATGGTGGTAACAATACCCTCACCCACACGGGCAAGAACGGTTTCTTCGCCGGCACCACCCACCAATTGGCGTATGTTGGTACGCACTGTTACACGGGCTTTGGCAATCAGCTGGATACCGTCTTTAGCTACCGCAGCTACAGGAGGTGTATTGATAACGCGAGGGTCAACTGAGCGTTTTACCGCATCAAACACATCACGACCTGCAAGGTCAATAGCAGTAGCCATTTTAAAATCAAGGGGGATATTAGCTTTATCAGCCGATATAAGGGCTTTGATTACGTTGTTTACATTACCGCCCGCCAAAAAGTGGGTTTCCATCTCGTTGGGAGTAATTTTTAACCCTGCTTTGGTTGAAGTAATCAAAGCATTTACAATTAATGATGGCGGAACTTTACGGAAACGCATCAGCACTAATTGCAGTAAACTAACCCGTACGTTTGATATAATGGCGGTGAACCATAAACGAATGGGAATGAAGTATGAAAAAACTATCAGGCCAACGATTGCCGCAACGGCAATAAAAATCATCATAATATCCATAGTATCGGTGTTTTAATTTTCTGTTTTACGAACGTATATCTTGTTATCTTCAATCTTATAAACCTCAATAGGAGAGTGGGCAGCAATAATTCCGCCCTCGCTGCTTACCTCATATTTTTCATCACCAAACAACGCATTTCCCATGGGCCTCAATTCTGAAACTGTAATGCCTCTTGTGCCTACCTTCACCAACTCCTCGTCAATGGTATTCATTTTGCCGTCCAGCTCATCTTTTAAGGCCAAACGTTTCCATGCTCCTGATTTTAAACTGTAGTAAATAATGGCTGCAGTGCTTAAAAGTGTAACAACCGCGCTGATATGTCCTGCGGTGGTGCCGTATAGCTTGTAAACTTCAAACACGCCAAAGCCCATCATGCCAAAGGCCAATATACCCAATATGCCGCCGGGTACCACCAAAAGTTCCAATACCAGTAGCGCTATACCCAGCAGAATTAATAAAATAATAACGGCAATGTTCATGGCTGGCAGGGTGATTTTAGCAAATATACTGATTTTGCAGCTATGCAGGGTTAAATTACGTGTAGCTAATGATGATTTTACATTGCCAAGTAAAAGCCACTAAAGGTAACAACCGAACTATAAGAGGAATGAAGAGAGTTAAAACGCCTGTAAATGAAAGATATGTGTAAAAAAAATGGCCGCACTTGAGTTAACAAGTGCAGCCCTATCAATTGCATTGCTTATGTCCCGTCTCCCGACGGATTGGAAAAGCTGGTACAAAAATACCACGGCTTTTAGTCTCACGCAATAGTTTTATTAAAAAAATTGTTAAGATTACTGCTATGTGTATTAACTTTTCATTTTTTTGATGTGTAAACGTTAATTTATCGTTAACAAGGCTCCTCTGTATGGTTTGATAGTTCTTTGTCGGTTTATTTTTTAAACATTTTTTTGTTTATTTAAAAAACATTAAGAAATTTGTACACACAACCAAGTTATCAACAAGTGTACAAATGTATATCCATCAAAATTTAAAACTGCTAAGAAAACGTAAAGGCCGCACCCAGCAAGAGGTTGCGGACGCTGTGAAGCTAAATCGGTCAAGTTTGGCCGGTTACGAGCTGCAAATCCAACCCGACCTTGAAGTACTCATTCGGTTGTCAGAATACTACAACGTAACGATAGATACGATGGTGAAGGTGGAATTGGAATGTCTGTCTGAAAAACAATTGAGCGAGCTTGACCGTGGCATGGATTATTATGTGCAGGGTAATAAGCTGCGGGTACTTGCCACTACCGTAAATAGCGATAATCGCGATAATATTGAAGTGGTGCACCAACGGGCAAAAGCCAGTTATTTGGCCGGCTATGCCGACCCTGAGTTTGTGGGCGAACTGCCGCTGGCCAACCTGCCGTTTTTGGATAGGGATAAGAAGTATCGGGTTTTTCAGGTGGATGGAGATAGTATGCTGCCCATAAAAGATAAAAGTTGGGTAGTAGGAGAGTATTTGGACGATTGGACACGTGTGAAAGACGGTTTATCATACATTATACTTACCGAAAACGAAGGAGTGGTATTTAAAACCGCTTATAACCGCATAAAAACCGACGGCAAACTGCTGCTGTGCTCATTAAACCCATTGTACAAACCGTTTGAAGTGGAAGTAGGCGATGTGAAAGAGGTATGGCGGTATGTAATGAACATGAGTTTTGCCGATATTGCATGGGATTAAACTTAAATTACTTTTGATTGCACCATGAAGAATCAATTTGGAGGAGACTGGACTGGACAAAAAATTAGGATAGTCTACGATTATGCTAAGGCATATTTACAAATCATGAAAGGACATCCCTATTGGAAAACAATATATTTTGACGGATTTGCTGGTACTGGTGAAATTATAAAAGAAGGCACGGAAGATGAAATCATTGAAGGGGCATCGAGCAAAATTCTATCTATAAATGAACCATGCTCATTTGATATATATTATTTTGTGGAGTTAGATGTAGCCAAAGCGAAAACGTTAGAACTAAAAATCAAGAATGATTTTCCAACTAAGAATGCTTATGTGGTTTCGAAAGATTGTAATGAAAAGTTAGTTGCAATGGCTAATTTCTTGAAAGAAAAAAGTAAGAAGAAAGAGATTTACAAGGTACTTTGTTTTATTGATCCTTTTGGAATGCAAATAAACTGGAAATCACTTGAGGAGTTGACGGGGTTAGGAATAGATTTATGGATTTTGGTTCCGACAGGAGTGGGGGCAAATCGGCTTTTAAAAAAGAACGGAGATATTAGTGAAGCGTGGTTGAAAAAATTAGAAATTTTTTTGGGTATACCGCAAAAAGTGGTGTATGATAAGTTTTACAGAACATCAACATCATTTAATTTATTTGGTGAAGAAACATCTATCATCAACAAAGAAAATAATGCAATAGAGAAAATACATTCTCTTTACACGGAGAAATTATTGACTGTGTTTAAGTTTGTATCAAAACCTTTTAGATTAAGGAACTCAAAAAACTCAACAATGTATCATTTTCTAATGGCAACTAATAATATAAATGCTTTAAAGATTGCCAATGATATTATAAGACCTAAGTATAAATAGGATGGCAGAATCAAGTATTGAGTGGACAGAAATGACGTGGAATCCTACAACGGGGTGCGATAAGATTTCAGCAGGCTGTAAATACTGTTATGCTGAGGTAATGGCTCGCAGGCTTACTGCTATGGGGATTGAGAAGTATAAAAACGGGTTTGAACTCACCTTGCACCCTGATACTTTGCAAACGCCCTATACATGGAAAAAACCAAAACGTGTTTTCGTTAACTCCATGAGCGATTTGTTTCACAAAGACGTTCCGTTGAATTATGTTCAGGATGTTTTTAGGGTAATGAACGAGTGTGGTCAACATACTTTTCAAGTACTAACTAAAAGAGGAGATGTACTGGCTAAATACAATCCGTTCCTGAATTGGACGTCTAATATCTGGATGGGTGTTTCTGTAGAAGATAAAAGGGTGTTGGATAGAATAGAGTTTCTTAGGCACACAGATGCACGCATCAAGTTTTTGTCTATTGAGCCGTTGATAGGCCCATTACCTGAATTAGATTTAACGGGGATTCATTGGGTGATAGTAGGTGGCGAGTCTGGCTTTAAATCCCGTCCCATGAAGGAAGAATGGGTGCAGGACATATTAAGGCAATGCAAAGAGCAGAAAGTTGCTTTTTTCTTCAAGCAGTGGGGGGGTAAAAACAAGAAAAAAGCCGGTCGTATTCTTAATGATAGAACTTATGACGAATACCCTGACGTTAAAAACATATTAGCCAAACAATTGGTTTATCTGTAATATTTATTTAACGATTTCAAAAAACGATAGTAGCCCAACGTGTACGCAGTAGTTGATATAGAAACCACGGGAGGTTTTGCCCAAAACCATTGCATTACCGAAATAGCCATTGCTGTATTTGATGGCAATGAGGTAGTGGATTGGTTTGAAAGTCTTGTAAACCCCGGCATCTCTATTCCGTTGCACATTACAGCCCTTACGGGGATTAGTAATGAAATGGTGGAAGAGGCTCCCGCATTTGCAGAGATTGCCGAAAAGGTGTACGAAATGCTAAAGCCTTGTGTGTTTGTGGCCCACAACGTAAATTTTGATTACTCGTTTGTGCGTAGTCAATTAGCGGATGAAGGCTATAGTTGGGATGCCAAAAAATTGTGTACCGTACGTCTGTCGCGCAAAATATTCCCCGGTTTTCAATCCTACAGCCTTTCATCGTTGTGCAACGAGTTGGGCGTGGTGCAAACCGTGAAACACCGTGCCGGTGCTGATACCATGGCTACCGTTGAGGTGTTTAAGCAACTGTTGCAAAACGATAAAGACGGGGTGATACAAAAATCGCTGAAAGGCAACGCAGGCGAGTTTAGATTACCTGCCCACCTGAACCGCGAAGAATTTGATGCCCTGCCCATGACTACGGGAGTGTATTACCTGATGAATGAAAAAAGTGAGGTGATATACGTGGGCAAGGCCAATAACATTAAAAAAAGAGTAGGGCAGCACTTTTCGGGCAAGATAACCCAAGAAACCCGCCAAGGTTTTTTGAAAGAGATAGCCCACATAAGCTACGAAGAGTGTGGGAATGAACTGGTGGCCTTGTTGCTGGAAGAACAGGAGATAAAAAAACACTGGCCTAAGTACAATCGCGCCCAAAAGAAAATAAAGTTTGCGTGGGGCTTGTTTGATTATACTGACCGTAAAGGTCATATCCGTTTGGGTATTGATTATATAAGACGCGGCGGGAAACCGTTGATGCGCTTTGCTACACAGGCCGAAGCCCGCCACTTTTTACTCACCAAAACCGACGAATACCGCTTGTGTCCCAAGTTGTGCGCTATTGACACGTCAGAGAATGAAAGCTGCAATCCTATTATTACCAAACATTGTACGGGCAATTGCCGCAAAACCCAAAGTGTTGAAGAATACAACAGCCGTGTGCAAGCGTTTATAGACCAACTGGACGAATACAAGCCCAGCTTTGCTTTGTTGGGTAAAGGCAGACGCACCAACGAGTATGCAGTGGTATATGTAAGTAAAGGCACCTTTAGGGGGTATGGTTTTATCACCAAAGATGCTGCATTAACTACCCCCGATGAGTTGGAAGACTTTATAAAACCCTGCAAAGCCACCATTGATTCAGAGTTGATTGTCAACTCATACCTGCGCCGCAACCCCACTGCCAAAATGGTGGTTTTCAATTAAGTGTCTTTCCCCTTTTTCGACGAGTAAAACATCTGCGCAATACTTTTTTAGTTTCAACGTCGTTTTCAAAAACAGTAAACCTACTTGTTGTTTGATCGTATGAAAACACTAAAACTTACCCCGTTCTCGGGCATTATTGCCATCATAGGGCTTGCAGTATGCGCCTTAAGTTTTAATTACAGCGCTCCAAAGCCCGGCCAATCACAAACAAATGCGGGTACGCATTTTATTCCACCCGATACTAATGTGTTTTTAAGCAAATCAACCGTTAAGAGCCACGGGCTTATCACCTTTACTACAGGGGTTGATAACAGCTATTACATGACCGACAGCTCAAACTCAGGGTATTTATACCTTGAAGCCAAGGCTGCGAAATATGTTCCGGATAACAATACCCGATTACCGCTAAACATATCATTGGTGCTTGACCACAGCGGCTCAATGAGTGGTGATAAAATGGCGTATGTGCTGCAAGCGGCAAAGTTTGTAGTGGATAATCTAAGCAGTGAGGATTACCTATCTGTGGTAGTGTATGACGATGAAGTCACAATAGTGCATTCTTCGTCTAAAGTCACTGATAAATCAGCTATTAAGGCAAAAATCGATCGTGTGTATTCAGGCGGTAGTACCAACCTAAGCGGGGGTGCATTAGAAGGGTATGCACAAGTGAAATCAACCTTTAGAAAAGAATGTGTGAATCGTGTGTTACTGCTTTCTGATGGGTTGGCCAATGTTGGTATAACCGATACCGCACAACTGCAAAAAATTACCCGCGACCGCAACCTTGAACACGGCATTTCACTATCCACTTTTGGGGTAGGTACCGATTATAACGAAGACTTGATGACAGGTATGGCCGAGTACGGCAGCGGTAATTATTATTTTATTGATGCCCCTGATAAAATTCCGCAGATATTTCAAAAAGAGCTTTCGGGCTTGTTGAATGTAGTAGCGCAAAATGCTGTAATGGAAATTGAACTGCCTGAAGGGGTGATGTTAGACTACGTTTTTGGCTATAAATATGAATACAAAGACAATAAAGTGTTGGTTAACTTCCGTGATATCTATTCTGAGGAAACCAAAGGCGTATTGGTGAAATACTCGATAAAAAAGAAGATGGATTTACCCCTTACGTTCAGCACACAACTAAAATACGACGATGCACAAACGGGAGCGAGGATAGAGTTGAAAAACACCGATACACGTTTGGCAACCCGCGATTACAGTATATACCGTACACATAACAACGAGCAGGTATTGCAGCAGATAGTACTGTTTGAAGCCAACCGCCGTATGGAAATGGCCATGCGCGAGGTGGATTTGGGCAATTACACAAATGCACGTTCACTAATGATTGAAAACACCGTGTATTTGCAAAAAATGTCGGGGGTGGTGAATGTAAACAAAGAAATAATTGTAATGGACTCGTTGAACAGGAGCTACTCAAACGGTATTAAAGACATTGAGAATAAAGGGGTAGAAGAACGCAAACGAATACAGAAGAGCAATAAAGAAGGAAACTATAAAATGAAGAAAAAGAAATAATGGCAGCGTTTATACCGTGCCAAACAAAAGCAGTCTATACGGCTGCTTTTGTTCTTTTTGAGCAATAGCAAAGCATACAGCCGATGTTTAAACCTTAATTGTTTTAGGTTGTGCACGTTGTGCGACTTGTGAGGGCTTGCCTGCCGAGTAGTTATAAACAACTAATACACAAAATATTGGGGCACGGTGCAAAAACAACCCCCAACATTCGTTTTATTTTTATCATTATTCTGTTCAGTGGGTTCTGCGAAAATTAACAAGTTTATGGGCTACATTAATCTGCCCATACTATCTTCGTACCCCGTTTTTTAAAATGGGATGTTCATATGGCAAAACAAGTAACTACCCGAAGGACTAACAAACGATTAGGCAACGAAGATTTTATGCCGGCCGGCAAAATTCCGCCTCAAGCACCTGATTTGGAGGAAGCCGTACTGGGAGCGATGATGCTTGAAAAAAACGCCTACACGGCTGTTTTAGAAATCTTAAAACCCGAAGCGTTTTATGAGCCTAAACACCAAACCATTTACAATGTTTGCAAAGGGTTGTTTGAAAGGGGAGAGCCTATTGATATTCTTACCGTTACGGCTGAACTGCGCAAAGCAGGTGAATTGGAAGCCGTAGGCGGGGCATACTACATTACACAGCTTACCAACAGGGTATCATCAGCGGCTAACGTTGAGTATCACGCCCGTATCATCTCAGAAAAGCACATCCAACGTGAATTAATACGCATAAGTACCGAAATTACCAACGAAGCTTTTGAAGAAGGTGCTGATGCATTGGGTTTGCTTGATACTGCCCAGCAAAAGATTTTTGAAGTAAGCGAAGGCACTATCAGCCGTGATGTAGAGAAGATTGACGACTTGCTGAAAAAGGCGATTAAGAACCTCGAAAGTATAAAAGACCATGAAAATACCCTCACAGGTATCCCTTCAGGGTTTGTGGAGTTAGATAGGGAGACCAGCGGTTGGCAAAAATCGGATTTGATTATCCTTGCAGCCCGTCCCGGTATGGGTAAAACGGCATTTGCCCTTTCTACTGCACGTAATGCGGCCGTAGATTTTGGTAAATCGATAGCCGTATTTTCATTAGAGATGAGTGGTGAACAGCTGGTCACTCGTCTTATATCGGGTGAAACAGAAATTATCAGTCAAAAAATGCGTAGTGGTAATTTAACTGCTCAAGAGTGGGACAGATTGAACAATAAAATTGGCAAACTGGCCAATGCCAAGATATTTATTGACGATACCCCGGGTATATCGGTGTTTGAGTTGAAGGCAAAATGCCGACGACTAAAAGCCCAGCAGGGTATTGATATGATTATTATAGATTACTTACAGCTGATGAGGGGCGAGGATAGCAAAGGGCAAGGCAACCGTGAACAAGAGATTGGTTACATTTCGCGTTCGTTGAAGGGGTTGGCCAAAGAGCTGCATGTACCTGTAATAGCTCTTGCACAGCTAAGCCGTGCGGTGGAAACCAGGGGTGGAAATAAGAAGCCCATGCTGAGTGACTTGAGGGAATCGGGCTCTATTGAGCAGGATGCGGATATGGTAATGTTTTTATACCGCCCTGAATATTATCAGATAACTGAATTTGAAGACGGTATGCCTACCCAAGGGCTTGCCGAAGTAATGCTTGCCAAGCACAGGCACGGTGCCATTGGTGATTTTAGGGTGCGTTTCCAAGGTGAGTTTGCCCGTTTTGTGGATATTGATGCGATGAGTATGCCAATGGGTGGTACTGATTTTGGGTTTAGCGAAGACCCCGGGGTACGTTCTATTACCCTGCAATCAAAAATGAATAATGATGATTTTGACGATATGCCTCCGTTTTAATGATTGATTATCAGTTTTTTAAAATATTGTTTATCATTGTTTTAATCGCGACAAGTAATAGTTGTTTTCACTTTTGTTGAAAGTTATCAGCCATTGGTACTTTTTATCGCACACAAAGTAATTATTACCATGAAGTTGGGTAATCGCGTCTACAAAGCACCCTTTGCAGTCGTACAAAAGATTTATACCGGTTGGAGCACCATTTGCTAAAATCAACCAGTACTTTTTATCTATTTCAATACGTTGTTTGTAGTCCGCCACATCAATGATGTGTTTGTTCTTTAAACGACTTTCCCAGTTTTGGTAAGTGTATTTTGCATCCGTTTTGATTAAGAAGTTCTTTTCAATTTCTTTAAAAACCTCGCTCCAAAAAGTATAAGGAATACTTAGGTCTTTGGTAGTCAGTTTTTTTGACTTGATAAAAAATTCAATCTTCTCCTCCCAAAACATAGTTAGTTTACCTCAAACTCATCACCCATTTCAGGTATTTCAATGTTCATAAACCCTTTTGCCTCTAAACGCTCTTTAAGTGCAGTTTGTGCTTCGTAATCGCCGTGCACCAAAAACAGCTTACGCACCATGGCAGGGTTTTGGCTACCCAAATACTCAAGAATTTCTTTGTAATCTGCATGGGCACTAAAAGAGTCCATTACTTCAACAGTTGCGTTTACTTGGTATTCTTCGCCAAAAATACGCACCATTTTATCTCCCCTGCGTATAGCACCTCCCAAACTGCTAGGCGAACTATAGCCCACAATAAGTATGGTGTTTCTATTATCGGTAATGGTATTGGCAATGTGGTGTTTTATCCTTCCTGCCTCGGCCATACCCGATGCTGAAATAATGATACAAGGTTCTTGAAGCTCGTTTATCTTTTTTGATTCTTCAACCTTTGATATGTAATGAAGATTAGGAAAACTAAAAGCATCCCCGTCTTTTTCAATGTATTCTAAGATATCGGGGTTAAAGTAGTCTTCGTGCTCCTTCATTACCATTGTAGCCTTTACTGATAAAGGACTATCCACAAATACCTTTATTGAAGGAAGTAAACCCTCGCTGCTCAATTGGTCTAATTGGTAAATAAGTTCTTGGGTACGGTCAACACTAAAAGCGGGTATTACCAGCTTACCACGTCTTTCAACGCACGTTTCACGCACCACCCTCAACAAGTTATTGCGGGTATCGGTGGCAGGTTCGTGCAAACGGTCGCCATACGTGCTTTCACAAAGTATATAATCGGCTTGCCTAAACGCCTCGGGTGAACGTAAAATCATGTCGCCGGGGCGGCCTATATCGCCTGTAAACGTTAGTTTAATCTCGCGCTCTTCTTTAATACTCAAATGCACCGCGGCACTGCCAATAATGTGGCCTGCATCGGTATAATGAAAGCTAACTTCATCATCAATCGTATATTCAGTGCGGTACGGAACGTTTACAAACAAATCAAGTGTTTTGTAAACATCCGTTTCATCATACAACGGCTCAAGTTGTTCTTCACCTCTTTTTTTGCGGCGTTGGTTCACAAACTTCACATCCATTTCTTGTATGTGGGCACTATCCAGCAGCATAATCTCGCATAGTGATTTAGTGGCCGGAGTGGCATATATAGGCCCGCTAAAGCCTTCAGAAACAAGACGGGGTAATAATCCACTGTGGTCGATGTGTGCGTGTGAAAGAATCACACAATCCACATCAATGGGCGTAAACCCAAAATGGCGGTTCATATAATTACTGTCTTGGTCGCTGCCTTGAAAAAGACCACAATCCAGCAGTATTTTTTTTCCGTTGTTGGTAGTAATTAAATGTTTGGTGCCGGTTACCACCTGCGCCGCTCCGTAAAACTCAATCTTCATAACTCTCAGCAAGCAAATTGCATCATTAGGCGATAATAAACAAATTTTTCACTGCGGCAGGTAAATCCAAGGTATTAAATAGTATATAAGCAAGTTCAGTCAGCCACACTTACTTGCCATCCTGCACTCATGTAATATTTTATTTGTGAAGGGAATAGTAATTGGTTTACCAGTGAGCCGGCCAGCCCTATACCAAACGTAGCACCCAGCCGTTGTCCAAAACTCATTTGGGGGTTATTGCTAAGTATAAGCGGCACTGCAATAATGGATGCTGTAAGAGTAATCACCTCGGTAGCTCCTTTTAGAACATCACGGTATTTACTAAACCGTCTAAACCCGATTATGTCTTTTACCCGCACCTTCCAGTTGTTCTCAAAAGCCACAAACGAATCGTTGATATTTTCAACCCGTCCGTAAAAATCCTGTACCTGCCCCAAATACCCTTTATACAATACCCGCATCATATCCCCTTGTTTCACAATTACCGTTTTATTTGCGTGGGGTAGGGTAAATACCAATCGTTGCTGGGCCACAGCACTATATGCACAGGCAAGCAATATGCCTGCAATCAAAAAGTATTTTGACATTGTTGCTATTTAGAAAATTAATATTCAAAAAAAAACACAATTTTGCGAACCTACACAAAAACACCCGGTTAACTATGCGGTTGGAAGATGCAATACAGCAAAAGAACTTTGAAAGTGAATACCTTAAACTGGCTTTGAACGTAATGTATACGGGCAATTGGCTACACATGCACCAAACCCGTAAGCTTAAAAAATTCGGAATCAGCCATCAGCAATACAACGTATTAAGGATTCTAAGGGGGCAATACCCGCAAGCGGCTTCGGTGGGTTCTGTTCTTAGTCGTATGTTGGAACCCTCATCAAACATAACACGTTTGGTTGATAAGCTTGAGCAAAAAAAGCTGGTGAGCAGGTGCGAGAATAAAGACAACCGGCGCATGCAAGAGCTGCGCATAACCGAAGAAGGTTTAGAGTTGCTACACCAAATAGGGCTGGTAATGGATGATTTGGAGGTTATTTTTAAAGGAATATCCGAAATGGATGCTAAAACGGCTAACGATGTGTTGGATGCAATAAGAAGTTAATTGAATTGTTTATACGGTCTCAACCTGACCAAAATCATACTTAGCTAATAAAGGTTTTGTATATTTGCACCCCAAAATAATGGCAACAAAACCTTTTCAAATATTATTGTATTACTGTTATGCAAAAGTTGAGAATGCGGAAGCGTATGCTGAACAGCATTTGAAGTTTTGCAAGCAAATAGGAATTTTAGGCCGAATTATAGTAGCCGATGAAGGTCTTAACGGCACTGTGAGTGGCACCCCGGAGCAATGTCGCCAATACATGGAGTATGTAAAGGCCGACCCGCGTTTTGCCCACACCGAGTTTAAAGTTGATGATAGCGATGTACACGCCTTTTACAAAATACACGTGCGTTACAAGCCTGAGATTGTGCACTTAGGATTAGGAAGGCAGAAAGGCTGGGATGTAGACCCTACGGTAAAGACCGGTAAACATATAAATGGGCAGGAATTTCAGAAGTTGAAAGAAGAAGACGATGTTGTGGTGCTGGATGTGCGCAGTAACTATGAACATAATGTGGGGCGGTTTAAAAATGCAATAACCCTTGATATTGATAATTTCAGAGAGTTTCCTGAAAAAATAAACGAATTAGAACACCTTAAGGATAAAAAGGTGATAACCTACTGCACCGGCGGAATAAAGTGCGAAAAGGCAAGTGCATTGCTATTAGAAGCCGGCTTTAAAGACGTGTATCAACTGCACGGCGGCATCATAAATTACGGCAAAGAAACCGGAGGCAAAGATTTTGAAGGGGTGTGCTATGTTTTTGATGGTAGGGTGACAGTGCCGGTAAACTCAGTAAATCCAACCAATATCTCAGCGTGCTATATATGTCATACACCTACCAGTCGCATGGTAAATTGCGCCAACCCTGAGTGTAATGTGCATAAGCCCATTTGCGAAAGCTGCGGTTGGGAAATGCAGGGTGCATGCAGCCATGAGTGTAAAGAGCATCCGCGCAAACGCCCGTATGACGGCACCGGGTTTTATGTAAGTAAAAATCCAACCTTATAGTCAATAATCATTTAATAATTATATTAAATTAAAGGTTTAAAAGGCAGCTGTATGGCTGCTTTTTTTTTATTAATGAATTTTAAACTGCTGAATAATAGTGAATAATTATAATTAGATTTTTAGGTAGGATAGTTGATTACAAAAGAGCAGTTTAAAAATTATTCGATAAAATTTCGATGGATATGGGGTAAATTTTCACTGTATGTTATAATTAGTATTGGGTTTTGCAGTAGAATTAAGTATGTTTGTTTTAACCTCGATATGTGCATAAGTGGATATTGCGACATATCGTGTTTATTAATGCGGTAGTTTATCCATACTACAGATTGGCTCGGGGTGACGTTGGAGCTTTCAGTCGCACGCTACGTGTGGCTTACTTACTTTTTACTGCAAACTATACCGGTTAACAGCATAGCCTATTAATAAACAACCCTAATTATGCTTACTATCGAGACAGAAGATACATACCGAGCGATACTAAACTCGGCTCCTGATGCCATGGTACTTATTAATGAATCAGGGATTATACAACTTATAAACACACAAACTGAGAAATTGTTTGGGTACAGTAGAGAAGAACTATTAGGAAAAGAGATAGAAATTTTGATACCTGCGCGTTACCGAGCAGGGCACAAAGAAAAAAAGCTTAGTTTTATTAAATCGCCTGAGGTAAGAGAAATGGGCAGCGGTTTAGAACTGTATGCCCTGCATAAAAACGGAACGGAGTTTTTAGTTGAAATTGCACTTAGCTATGTGGAAGCGAACGGTAAAACCAGCGCTTGTGCGGCAATACGTGATATAAGCGAGAAAAAAGCTGCTGAAAATAAATTTAAAGCCCTACTTGAATCAGCACCCGATGCAATGGTGATAGCTGATAGTGAGGGGCGTATTGAATTGGTGAATGCCCAAACCGAAAAGATGTTTGGATACTCACGTGCAGAACTGATTGGCACAGAGGTTGAAAAACTTATACCGCAAAGGTTTACAAACAGACACCGAAAAGCCAAAATGGCTTTTATTGAAGCCCCCGATGTAAGGGAAATGGGAACAGGTATTGAGCTTTTTGCTTTGCGTAAGGACGGTACAGAATTTATGGTAGAAGTGGCGCTTAGCTACATAAAAAATGGAGATAAAACCAGTGCTTGTGCGGCAATAAGGGATATAGGCGACCGCAAACGGCTTGAGAAACAAAATGCTCAGTTGGCATCAATTGTTGAGTCGTCAAACGATGCAATTATTTCGAAAAATATTGACCGTGCTATTGTAAGTTGGAATAAAGGTGCTGAGCTAATTTTTGGCTACACAGCGAGAGAAATATTAGGAGAACACATCAATGTTTTGACACCTAAGGATAGGCGAATAGAGGCAGAGTTGCTTATTGAACAGGTATTGCGCGGTGAGGTTACGCGGCATAAAGAAACCAAAATGCTTCGCAAAAACGGAGAAGAGTTTCATGTTTCTATTACTTGCTCGCCCATAAGAGATGCCGACGGTAATATTGTGGGTGTATCGCAAATTGTGAGAGATATTAACCAACAAAAAGCGGATGGTGATAAAATAAAAAGCCTTAACATCGAAATGCGGGAGTTGCATGAAAAACTGAAATACCACAAGCAACTTGAAGATTTTGCGTACATCACCTCGCACAACTTACGTTCGCCTGTGGGTAACTTAGCTTCGTTGTTTTTCATGTATGATCAACAAGTTGGTATTGAAAATAAAGATGCGATTGTAGAAAAACTGCGTACCGTTACCCTTCATCTAACAAACACGCTTAATGAGCTATCGAAGGCTCTAAGTATTAAAACAGACACAACAATTGAAAAGAGCTCACTTAGTTTTGCTGATTTTTTTAATGCAATACTTGTTGTGTGCGAGACTGAGATTGAAAAATCTAATGCTATTGTGCAAAGTAACTTTACCGCTTGCCCGGCCATACATTATCCGGCAATTTACCTTGAAAGTATTTTGCTAAATTTGCTAACCAATGCAATAAAGTACCGCCACCCAAACAGGCAACCTGTTATAACCTTTGAAACCTATGAAAACAGGCAGCATGGAAAAGTGCTTAAGGTGACGGATAATGGATTAGGCATTGATATGGAAAGGCATGGGAAAAAGATATTCGGCTTGCACAAAACATTTCATCGCAATGCTGATGCAAGGGGGGTAGGACTATTTATTACAAAAGCACAAATAGAGGCCATGGGAGGCTCGATAACAGTAAGCAGTGTTCTTGGTGAAGGCACTGTGTTTACGATATACTTTGAGAGAGAAAATCAACCCTAATACTTTCACTTATGACTACAATTAAAAACCCTACAATATGTGTGGTGGACGACGATGAGATTTATCAGTTTGTAATTAAAAGCCAAATTGAGAGTCGAAAGCTGGCTCGTAAAATCCTTATTTTTTCAGACGGAGAATTGGCTATCGACTATTTTAAAAATGCTGTTGAAGATGCCGACCTGTTGCCTGATTTGGTGCTGCTGGATTTGAACATGCCGATTATGGATGGTTGGGAGTTTTTGGATGAGTTTATTATGCTTAAGCCAAGGCTACCTAAAAAGATAACTATTTATGTGGTAACTTCTTCTATTAACCAAACAGATGTTGACCGCGCTAAGCGTATCAGCGAAGTTACAGACTACATTGTGAAGCCAATTAGCGAAGAGACACTGCTGGATATGCTTAATAAACTTAGTTAAGCATTGCTAAGTGCATCTTCAAAAAAGGTGTTTACGGGTATGGCTACTTTGTAAGCAGCTATCAACGCATCAACCAGGTTGTCTTGCATCAAGGCTTTTGAGTTGAAATTGGCAAAATAATAAAAACTCTTGTTGTATATAAGGGGTTGCTTTTCAGCGGCTTCTTTAAATTCAGGCGCAACAATTTTGTTTATTTCTCCCCTTATTTCGCCATAAACATCTTTAAAAGCCTTGTTTGTAATCAGTTTAGTAAACTCAGCCATGTTATTGGCTATGTGTTTTCTAACGTTGTATAAGTCTTGTTTTTCAAGCGTGTGGCTGCCTGTGTACAGTCGCAAATGTCTGTGGTTGGCTTCTATGAACATACCCGGTCTTGTGGTGTCTTTTTTACCGTGTGGTGAAATCATTGCCCCATGTGCGTTTTGTAAGGTGATTTATCATTACTAAACCTAATATCACGGTTAATGCGCATTATAGCGTCTTTGGCGGTCATGGGTATTTTATAGCCTAAAGCGTTGTAGGCGGCAATTAGTTCTTCAATAAATGCGTTAAACGGTTTTTTTACTTTGTTTTCGTAGATTTTCTTATTTGTATCAAACCATTCTTTAGTGTTGTTATTTTCTAATCCGTCAAAGAAATTTATGTAATCGGCATCAAAGTACACCATCGGTTTTATGAATTAAATAGCAAGTGTAATATACACAAAAACCGAAAATAGAAGAGTACTTGTTTTTAGTATTGAATAGAGCCTGTAATGGGCTTAGCATATATAGTTACGGGCATAATGTCTTGGTTTACGCAATTGCCCGGCAGTTTAGTTACCTGAACTCTAACACTGCCTATACCCGGCGCCGGCCAAGTAGCAGTAATAGCATTGGTGCCTTGACCGCCGGCAATGGTACCATTGGTGGCCGACCATAAATAGGTGTAGCTTGCGTTATTAACTGTTTGGTAGTTTGTGATGGCGTTATCTTCGCAAACGGGGTTATCACCACTAATATCAACCACCGGTATACTATCAGTAAACAACGTAAGAATAACTGTTGAATCGCAGCCGGTGGTATTATTTGTTATCTTCAGGCTAACAGTATGAAAGCCATACTGGCTAAAAGTGATTTGTACCGAATCGTTAGCAGTGCCACCTGCAAAACTTCCTGTGGCACTGTTCCATAAATAAGTGACTCCGATTAAATTAGGAGCTGTAAATAAATTTTGAATGCCTGAACAAATAGTATCAGGGCCTGTAATAGCAGCATTAGGAGCTGCATTAACAACAACTGATAGGGATGCAGTGCTATCACAACCGGTAACAGTGTCGGTTTGTGTAAGGTATAAATTTCTATTTCCCGAAGAAGTCCATAAAACACTTACAGTATCATTGCCTTGTCCGCTCACAATTGTTCCTCCGTTTGCACTCCAGTTATAGCTATACCTAGAGTTACCTATAGTGGTGTAAGTGGCTTGTTTGTGCTGGCATACCGGAGTAGGGCCGCTGATTGATGCGTTGGGCTTAGCAACAACCGATATGGGTATTGAAATGTTAGACCAGTCTAATAATGTGTTTCCGCTGCAACTTCCATCCATTACAGTACCAATAGTGGCGTCGCCTGCACCCGTCCAATACAATTCCCTGCCCGGAGTACCGTTGTAAGACCATACTAATGAATCGTGCACCATTACTCTCGCCATGCCCGATGCTGAATCATAGCAGAAGGTAAAATACCTATGTACATCGTCGGCAGGTATAGTATAGCCGGTTGATAACGGGCCTATATCAGTAAACCCGCCTGCCCCGTCTGAAATGCGCATTCCAATTTCAAGCATACCGCCTGAAACACGGTAGGTGAGGCCCCCACGGGTAAAAAAGGTAGCTTGGTTTTCATCGCGTTGCCAGCTATATGTCATACATAGCTTACCCCTGTTAAATACGCTTCCGGGTACCACCAAATCAATACCCTTACTGCCGCCGCAATTATTAGTAATTACAAATCCAAACCCGTTGGTATATGCATCAGCATCTGATGAGGTTGCATTGGGGCCAATGGTAGCTGTTGTAATGGGGCCGGCATTAAAATCAAATCTTGATAGGGTGTTTATTGCCCCAACACCTTGGCAACCATTGGTATCGGTTTGTACCATATAAATATAACCGGGGCCTGCGGTATCCCAAGTTACATTTACTTCACGAGTACCTTGCCCTGATGTTATTACCCCGCCTACTAAATGCCAATCGTAAGTGTGGCCTGTTTGTGCAGTAACTGAATATACTTGGTTCACGGCATACTCACATACTTGGGTAGGGCCTGATATGGTGGGCAGCGGAGCCGAGTAAATAGTAACCCTCATTGTATCACGCACGGTGGCGCAGCTATTAAGGTCGGTGGCGCTTAAAACTAAATAAGTACTGCCCGCAGCTACTTCAGTTAAGCTGGGAACATAAATAGGATTTAAACTTGTGGTTGATCCGATAAATGAACCCCCATTGCCCGTCCATTGGTACGTGCTTGCATTGCCGCTTACCGACCCATATAAGTGTACCGAGTTGGCTGCTGAGCAAATGGTGGTGTCTGCACCGGCATTTACCGTTGGTTTTTTAATAGAACGAATTGTATATGTTTGATTGGATGAAGTGCCAGTGCGGCATATAGTAATTTCATGTGTTCCGCCGCCCGCTAAGCACATAGTGTCTCCTACAGCAGTTGAACTACCGCAATTAGACTCAAATGTGTAGCCTGATGATGTACCTGAAACCACAAGGCTGACACCCATTGCATTGGCATCAAGCGTAACAGTGAAATGGATACACCGATATGATGATGATAGGCCACAGCAGCGGCCGTTTCTTGCAACGGAAGTGCTTGACCAAACACTATCTGCCTTTCCGGTCATATTTATAGTATAATGTGGCACTGTACCCTGGCAGCTTTGCGCCAATAGTTCCTTACCCGCCGGTAATACCAACAGGATAAAGAAAAACAATATGGCTTTTGTGGCTGCTTTCATTATTAGCGTAATACGGTTACCGTACCATTAAATACATAATTTTTATTGTCTTTTCCGGTAACTTGTACCAAGTACACAAACACACCGTCGGGAACAGCAGCCCCTTTATAGCGTCCATCCCATCCTTCTTCCAGCGATGTTGTTTTAAACATCACTTCACCCCAGCGGTCAAGAACAGTAAACTCAGTTCTCAGCACGTTTTCATAAACAGGTTTAAATACATTATTAAACCCATCGCCGTTTGGGGTAAACCCGGTAGGTATAAACACATTAATACCCGATTCAACTATTATGTACTTTGTAATACTGTCAGTACAACCAAAGCTGTTTCTAACAGTAAGCCTAACTGCTTTTACACCTGCTTGTGTAAATGAATGTGTAGGGTGCATTATTTCAGATGAACCGATAGTTAAGCCATTTTCCATAAACTCCCAGTTCCAAAAATCAACATTGTTGGTTCCGGTGTAGGTAAAATTTACATCTTCATAAATAATAGGCTGGGTAGGAGCGAAGCTAAAATCGGCCTGCGGTTTGTATTTCACCCGCATATCGTGCAAAGAAGAATTATTTCCGCACTCTCCAAAATAACCGGTAACAACAAACGAGGTATCAAAATCAGGTTTAACGGTTATTCTTTCACCCGTATCGCCGGTGTTCCAAACATACAAATCTGCATTTCCCTTGGCCTCTAACACCACATCTGTTCCTTTGCAAACTTGTTCGGGTCCAAAAATATTAACCGGTTCAGTGGGCCATAATAAAACAAGAGCATCAACAGGTTTGCCCGGGCAACCTTCTTTCGTACGTTCTATTACAGTAATTTTTTTAATCCCTCCGGTCATCCCCCAGTTTACCCAAATTTTTGAACCATCAGTAGAAGTACTATCAATAGTACCTCCCTCAACAGTCCAAAAAAATACCGAACCCGCTCTCTCACCGGTTCGGTACATCGCATGTGTTTCACCAATACAAGCCGTGTCTATATACTGGGAAAATGCCTTGCCGGCAGAAACTGCCAGCAAGAGCATCACCCCGAAATACAAACCTATGGATTTCATTGGATATGTGTATGCGTATATATATGAAGGTAAACTAACTAGATGCAGATAGGATTAGTTGTGCTGAATTGAAGGGGTAACCACTTGAGGATACACAGTAACCACAGCCGTTGTGCCTGCACCCGAAAGTGTTGTTGAGCAGGTTAACCTATCAACCACTTGTACAAGGGTGTAAGTTCTTGATGCTGTTAATGTACTGGTGTTAATTACAAATGGCGAAGAGGTGAGATTAACGGTGGTATTACCCGAACCATCGTTATACGTTAAATCCCAAGGCGAAGTACCTGTAAGTGTAATGGTAACACTTGTTGAGTCTTCATAACACAGTGCAGTAGTACCTGCAATGGTTGCAGTAGGTAATGGCATACGAACAATAGCCAGTTTCACAGGATCGCCAACGCAACCGTTAGAGTCTGTTTCAATTACAGTAAGTGTGTCAATACCTGTTGTAGTTAAAAAATCAATAGTAATACTGTCGGTAGAACCGCCTGAAGCTTGTGTGCCCCCGCCAACTGTCCAAGCATACGTTGAGCCTGTGTTACCGTTTAGCCAATAGCTAACACCGGAAGCGCCGGCACAAACTGTGTCGTTTTGAGCGTTTGCATAAAAAACTGCAGATGCGATAATTGCCAAAGTGAGTAGTACCTTTTTCATATGTATTGTGTGTATTAAAGTTTCTGGTACAAAGGTATTTGGGCCTTACCACAGCGATTTTTCAATCATGCTCGCACCTTTTCACCTGTAAGAAGCAGATGTAGATTTTCAGTGTTTAATAATCTTTTAACTACTTAATCAATTGATAATCATTTTTATAATTAATTACAAGGGTGTTTTCACCCTGTTTTTAATTGTAAATTTTATGCAAAAAGTTTTAAAAAATTTAAATTTTTTACTCACTTTTGTAAGCCAATTAGTTTAATAAGTAGCAATGGATTTGTTAACTAAAATTATCCAAACATTGTCTGATGAGCAATATGAAAAGTTGCTCGATAATGTTGGAGTAAATGAATATCACAACAATTATATCACCCTGCAAGGTTTGCGTAAGGGCCAAAAAGCTGCTGAAACATTGGCGGCTGAGCTAAAAATGAGCAAAGGGGCCTTTAATACGTTTAAATCGCGGTTGCTTAAAAAGGTGAGCGCCCAATTAGGGCATTTGGAAGAGAATACGATTAGCCAATTGAAAGAGGAAACGGCTCGTATGAACCAACTTGCTTTGCAAAATGAGCGTGAAGTATCAATACGGATACTACGTGATTTGGAAAAGAAATTGATTGAGTACGACTTATCAAGCGAGTTGGCTATTATTTATAAGTTTTTGGCAAGGTTGCACCGTTTTTATCCTGAGTTTGAGCATTATGAAATGCAGTATAAAAAGTATGTTGCATTTTCGCTAACGGTAACCAAGGCCGAAGACCAATTGTATGATTACATTTTCTATTTATCGCATTATCATCTTAACCATTTAAGTGAAGACCAACGGAATATAACAGCCCAGCTGCATGAGCTTGAGAGCTATGCAAAACTGTATAAATCGCATCGTTTGTTTGTGATATACAACATTGCTAAAATATACCACGATTGCAGCTTTTTGAAACCTGAAGAACTTGCCCTCAAAGAAATTGAGACTGAGGAAACACTGCAACAGTTTACGGCAATATTTACCAAATACGGGCAAGATGCTTTTTACCAAAACCTGCAATACATTGTTCCGTTTTTGTTTTTTGAATATTATGTGAGGGTAGGTAATAGCGTAAAAGCCAACCACTACCTAAGCAAAATAAGCATGGTGATAAACAAAGTAGCGCACAGGCAACTGTGGCCCTTTTTTATCACACAGATGATAAATTCAATAGTTTCTAAATTTGTTACTGAGGGTGATACAAATATTATTTACAACCTTCACGAAAAGCTGCAACAATGTTATTTTCCTAGCCCCGAAGAAGCACCTCATTACATTTGCTATGCAAGATTTAGATCGATGGTTGCTTTTTATAAAGGGCAATACAGCATCGGAGCCAAAATTATTAACGATTTACGCAACGAAATATCATTGAAGAACTTTTCGTATGCTGAGATTGAAATAAAGCTGTTTCAGGCGTTTCAATATGCTCTTGAGAATGAAGCCGAATTGGCCGAACGTTTGGTGGCAAGTGTGAAAAGACAGGTGAGCGATGAGGATGAATTGAAGCCTGTGGTGAAACTGTTTAGCAAAACTCTTTCGTTGCTTATTAAGCACATCCATGATGGTAACGAAAAAGATAAAGTAGTAAAGTATTGGCGCAAGTTTAAAGAGAAGAATAACGGAAAGTTGCTAAACTTTATCCGTCTCTCCCTTATAGAAATCTAAAATTAAAAAAACCGGTAAAACCCGGTGTTAGCTGGCCAAAGCCTGTAAGGTGTGCTTGCGTTTCAAGTCCTCAAGTACTTCTTCGCGCAAGGGTTTATTTACCTTGTCCAAAACAAAGTTATGAGCATCAAGCAGGTGGTCGGGGTACTTATTGATAAATGCCGATAACACCACTATGCGAGTGTTTTTTAACTCATCATACTTTAAAAACATTTGTTTAAACTCAAGTAAAAAGTGAAACCCGTCGTGTTGTGGCAAATGCAAATCCAAAAAAATCACATCTGGAATGCCTTCTCCTTTGTTTAAAACGGTATAAAGAAAGTTTAGCGCTGATGGTACACTGGTTCTAACGTGCACTTTATCAGCAAAGTAAGCAACTTGCATTAACCGTTCATTAATTAGGTTGTCGATTTCTTCATCGTCTATCAGCAAGACGTTCTCAAATGGGGTGCCGGTAATTTTTTTCAAGGTAGTTTTTTGTTTGATGTGTATACAAATGTATAAGAACAAAGGGTAAAAAACGTAAAATTTTTTAAAATATTTTACCAAATAGTGAAAATTAATGTGTTGATAACCAAAAACAAACATTGCACTAAGGGTTACGGTAAGTGCAAAAGCTGCCCAAAGTACCTCACTTGTGTAAATTTTTGCTCATTGTATTGATTTTTAGACGAAACCATTTTTTATGAATTGTAAATATGGGCTTTACATTGTAGCTTTGGTAATACAACAAAAGGGCTTATGGAAAAAATTATACGCGCAACACTTTTACTCACGTTTTTGTTCACTTGTATTAGTTCTCGTTTATACTCCCAAACATCATGCGGGGTTGATACTATTAACTATACGTATTACAAAACCACTCAATTCAGACCGGTATCGCTAAACTCTGTAAACAGCGGAAACGCCTTTGCACAGTGGTATCCTGCACCGCAACCCATTACCGTTGCCGGGTTTGATTTTTATGCTTGGCAAAGTACCGGAACAAATGCGGTAGTTACACTTACTTGTAATATTTACAGGGCATCAGCATCCGATTCGTTGCCAACAGGCGCACCCCTGCGCACCATTACCATTAATGTGGATTCAACTTTTGGAAACGGGCAGTTAGCAGCACTTAAAAAAACAGTTACGTTTGCTACACCCATTACCATCACTGTACCTTATGTGCTAACGGTTGAAAACACAGGTTCTACCAACGTTTCGGTGTTGGCCAATGATTATGCGGCAACCACCCCGAACGGACGTAAAGAATGGTTAAGTTCAGTGCGTATTGGTGCTAATTACCTGCGTTCATACAATATAAACGTGGGCGGTATAGCTTTTGATGCTGATTTTATTTTGCAGCCCCATGTGAGCTATAACTTAAAGGCTGATTTCACAATATCTGAGTGTAACAGGGGCAGCAACCCTATTGATTTTATAAATACATCATCGGGTGCGCTTGCAAGCCCGTTTTACAATCGCTATGCGTACTTTAATATTCCGCAGTTTTGTTCTATGTGGAACTATGGTGATACCACAGGATTATTTTATAGCGTAAACGGTAACCATTCCTACTTCAATCGTATTGCGTATGATGTGACTTTGAAAGACACCATTTACGGCTGGACTAAAGGCTGCTCACACAGCACTACTAAGAAATTGTATGCAGTGCCCGATGCACCCAAAGTATATAACGATGGTCCTGTTTGTAGCGGAAATCCCCTACGAATGTGGATTGATACCGTACCCGGACAAACCTATTTTTGGGCCGGCCCTAACGGGTATTTGGCTACAAAACCCGATACTATTTTTAGCAATGCCGATACCTTAATAAACGGTATCTATATGGTGAGCGCAGGAATTGGCGGTTGTGTATCATCAGCATCAAACACTATAGTTAAGGTGTATAAAACACCTGAAACCCCGGTTGCTGACGCTGTAAGCTCTAAATGTGTGGGTGATAGTGTTGACTTTGATGCAAACTCTTCTTCGCCCGGTATTTCTTATGTGTGGACAGGTGAAAACGGATTTAGCAGAAATTCTAAATCGTTTAAGCTCAGAAACCTTGATACTAACTATCGCGGTAATTATACAGTATATGTTGAGGATGCCTTTTGCAAATCGGGGTATGATACGGCGCAGTTGTACATTTACCCGCCGCCAACCCCTCCTTCAGTTAGTTCAGCAGCAGGTAATGTGCTGTGTGAAGGCGATTCGCTGTATCTAATCGGTAATTCAGTGGCCGGTGCTGTGTTTGCATGGCAAGGTCCTGACGGATTTACTTCATCAACTACAAACCCCATACTTTCAGGTATCACAACTGCTAAAGCTGGGGTTTACAAAGCCTATGTTATAATAGGCAGTTGCACATCAACTGATGATTCGGTCTCAATAGTCATTAATACCAAGCCCGCAGCTACTGCTGTAGCCAATAAGACGGATTTCTGTGATGGTGATAGTGCTACCCTAACGGCCAACACCGGCGCGGGGCTGACCTATCAATGGTATAAAGACAGTGTTGCAATAAATACTGCACAAGCGGCTGAACTGGTGGTAAAAAACACTGGTGCTTATCGCGTACTTGTTAGAAATACTGATAATTGCAAAGAAACTTCTATACCTGTAAGCATACTTAATAAACCGTTGCCGGCTATTACCACACAGCCTACGGCAGTTGGCGTACACAGCGGTAAAAATGCAGTGTTTAGTGTTGTATCGCCAAACGCAGGTGTAAGTTACCAGTGGGAGGGCGATGCAGGCACAACTACATTTGCGGCACTAAGTAATACAGCCCCTTATTCAGGTGTGCAAACTAATACGCTAACTATTACCAATACCACACCAACGCTTACAGGTTACCAATACCGTTGCTTGGTTGAGTTGAACGGTTGCAGTACAATGTCGTCAGCGGCGCCGCTTACTATTTTTGTGGGTATTGAAGAGTTTGCCAACGGTGGTAAGGTGTCTGTTTATCCCAATCCTACAGATGGGATATTGACTGTTGATTTGGAGCTTTTACAGGCTACTGAAATCAGTTTAACCATAATGGATATTGCTGGCAGGGAGTTTATGCAGTTAAATCCTGTTATGGCTGGAAATAGCCATGTGTTGCCGGTGGATGTATCGCAGCTTGCAAAAGGCATGTATTTGCTAAAAGTAAAAGCAGGTAAGGATGAAAAACTACTTCGTTTTGCAGTGAATTAAATCTTACAGATAACCATAAAAAAGCCCGCTGATTAATTTCAGCGGGCTTTTTTGTTAGTAAGCACGTAAGGTTATTGTTTGATAAATTTCACCGTTTTTCGGGTGTTTTCATTCACCACTTCTACAAAGTACATTCCCGAAGCAAGCGGGGTAGTATCAAAGGTAAATTGGTTGTTGCCCATGGGTTGAGCACGACCCATCAAAACGCCTTGTACACTTCGTATTAAAACATTGGAATTGGCTATATTATCCACTTGTATAGTCAGCGTTTTGCTAACAGGGTTAGGTGATACACTAATGCCTGTGTTTGTTGTGCTGCCGCCAATATCAGGCATTGCTTTAAACGCGGGGTAATTGAAGGTTTCAATAGTGTTGCCCTTGTTGTTATTGTTGCCAATTGCCGGTTGTGCCAAGCAAAGCAAGGTTTGGGGAAAGTCTTTTACACTGGTAAGCCAAGAAGTCTCTTGCACAAACGGAGGTGTAAAGTTTATAGCAGGATAAGATACTGTATAGGGTGCAGGGTTTTGAGCTACTTTGTGGTGTGCTGAGAAACAACCGAATAGCAAGTAATGATTCTCAACAGGGAAAATATCTGCGTGGTGGTTAAATAAGGTAACACGTCCTGTAGGTATGTTGTCAACGCTTACAGCGTATTCATCACCACCCAAGTCAGAAATGTTAAAACCGTTTAAAGGTGTACCGTCATTATCAAGATATAACTGAACAGCATCTCTTACACCAAAGCCGTTGCGGCTTCCGGCTATCGCCAAACGGTAATCACCCGTTTTGCAATCCATAATGTCAGTAATACCATAGGCTTCTTGCACATTACCGGGTACATCAGCATCGTCGTAGGTATAGCTCCATTCGGGCACCATGTTCACATCAAACTTCATGGCCAGCATTTCACCTATGTTAAATGCGTTAGTATGCGAGTAGCCGCTAACTGCAAACCCGGGTTTGTTACGGTAATCAAGCGGGATAATGTTTGTAAAGGCATCAAATTTTCCGCTAAAATCATACACCTGAAAATTCATTGTTCCTCCGGCAGCTTCATCAACCGTTAGCACAAAAGCATCGCGGCTGCTTCCGCTTCCCAATATTTCAACATGACCCACTATGTGCAGCCTAGTGAATGGTCCTACCATACCAAACGGATTTTCAATAATATCGGTAGGCATTTCTTGGGTGCTTGGTGGCATGCCGGGCATATCGTAAAGCATACCGCCACCCCATTTCATATTACCCATGCGGTCTACAGGCAATACAAATATTTGGGTTTCTTCGCCCTCTTTCACTTGACCTGTTATAACAAACTCATCAATTGCAGGGCTTGTGGCTGTTAATTGTTTTACTGCCGTAACGGTTAAATCAGTTACGCCCAACGGTATGCCGCCCACTAAAGGTGCAATGGTGTATTTTTGGGTAAATACTACGTTACCGTGTTTATCAAGCTCCATATACAAAACACCGCATACAAAGCTGTTTAGCCAAGGCACAGTAGTACGCCTAACTTTAAACGACGACACGCACACAAAGCCTGAACCGTCTTTTATCTCTACAATCCTGCTGTCGTTTATTTCTAACGGATTGCCGCTTATGGGGTCGATGTATTGATAAGCTCTGTTAAATGCCGTAGGACCGCCTCCAATACCATTATAATGCTCTTTGATAACCAATGGAGACGGAACTGTGATGCCGCTGGACGGAGTGTTGTATTTAACACCTGCCATAATATGCCCCGAACCGCCGTAGTATCCTTCGATACCGTTGCCTATGCGAGAATCGTAGGTAAATAACTCGCCCAAAGCAATGGTAGAGTACATTGAAATTACAGGGGGAGGGTTGGTAGAGGCATAAATTTGAGCCGGAATGGTAATTACACAACCTAAACTGCTGGTATACGTGTAAAGTATGGTAAATAAGCCATCGCTTGGAGCAGTAAATGAATATACACCGCCGCTGAAACTGACACCGGGACCTGAGAAGGTAGCACCCGGAGGAGGCGTGGGGAATACATAATCAGCAAGGTTATCAATTTTTGATATTTTGCTACACAAATCTCCCGATGGTGGTTGAAATACGGCTGCTGTAGTTGTTGGAGTGAGAACTATATCGTCAATAAACGCGTATGAATGCCAATTAAAATTACCGTAACCTGTATTGGCAACTAATAGATTATACAAAGGTTGTGTGCCTGTATAAGTAAATTGTTGTGAGTAAAAATGCCATTCGCCATCATTGGGTACAAACACATCGGTTAGATAATCACCGTAAGCAAATGGTGTATTGTATTGAATCCCCACAACAGGGCCAACATCACCTCTAAACATAACTGTATTATTTCCTTCCCAATTTCCACCTCCATTGGTAGATCTTGCCCAAAAGCTTAATGTATAAGATGTATTGGGCATAATTGGGGTAGAAAGCATGGATTGTTCAGATTCAATTAAATAGTAAGAACCATAATGATAAAAACCCATTCCCAGAAAAGCATCATTGCCACCACTACCATTATCCCAAGTATCCGATGAAGGATTACAAACACCCGGTCCTGTAGGAATGGTAAAATCCGGATATGATGCTGGAATACATCCTCTTACAAAATAATCTGCCGACCAATCAATTCTATCCCAACAGTCAATTATTGGGTTATCGGCAGGGCAGCAATAGTTTTGTTGTCCGCAATTTGAACCGCTTTCAAAGCCACCGTTCATTACCATATTGCAAGCGGTGGGTATGCAACTGCCGCTGTACACATACACGTATGAGTAGGTAATGTTTCCCCTGTTACCGGTAGTAGTATTTACGGGTATGTAACGTAACAACGCAATTCCTGTTGAGCCGCCTGCGGTAAACGTTACCGTGGCTGAGCTGTTACCGTTGGTAAGACTCACAGTGCCCAAGCCGTTCATTACCTCAAGGCATTCAAATTCATCGGCATTGTAATCATTTCCCAATAAATCAATACCGTTTATATTTACTGTACCACTGGTAGCTACAAAAAAGGTAAACGTACCACCGGTTGTAATACCGTCATTTACACCGGCAACATCTAGCCCTGCGCAAGCACTACCGCCATAGCTGTAATTATTGGCAGTGTACATAGTATTGCCGTAGTAAGTGCCCACTTTGTAGCCGATATCACATAAAACGCCCCTTTCTTCGGGCTTTAGGTAGCGTTTCATAAATGTAACCCCTGAGCCTGTAGCGTTCGACATACAGTAGTACTCATTATTAGGGTGAGGTGATGGAGAGCAGCATTGGTCTTCTAAGTGACTTAGGCTTGATGGCGGTTCAAAACAATCGGGGGTGTACACCGCTTGGTTCACAGCTCCCGCAAAAACTACCGCAGTGCTGCAGGTAGTGTTGTCAAGACTGCCGCTGTAGGGGATTGAGCTGCCGCAAGTAGCAGGGTTGGGTGAAAGAAGTGTACTTACAGTAAGTGAGGGATTAAAGCTATAATCATACAAGCTACAACCCGAAGTGGTGGTAACAAGGGGATTGGCCGATTGGTCTTGCAAATACAAATCGTAGCGAGAATAATAGTTAAAAGCAGTACCGAATTTAGAATCACCGTTGTAATCAATCAGCGAGGCAAAACCCAATGCGTGCGTGGCCTCGTGCAATGCTACGGTATAAAGATCGTACAAACCTGATGAGGTAGGGTTGTTAAGGTCGGTATGCCAGTTGATAGACCAATTATTAAAGTTAAAGCCCAGCAAACCATGATAAAACACCCCCGAGCCAGTCGAGGTAGGCTGCGAGCTTTGTGAAATTAGGGGCGAGGTTACATTGGTGTAGCTATCGTACCCTGTGTTAATGGTTTTCCATATTTCGCCATCAATAATACCCGATGATGACGGGCTAATAGAAGGCGGAACATAAAATGAACTGGCTACCCCAAGCACCCCAGTAGAGTATGCCCCGGGTATAATGTTGTTAATGTCCCTCACCCAAATATTTACCTTGGTACTTGGGTTTACAGGAGTAATAAAATTTGATAAATCGGTAAATAACTGGCACAGTACATTGCGGCGGGCAATATCAGTAGGAGTGCTTTGCTCAAAACCGCTGCCCAGCTCAAAATACAAATCAAAATACCCTGCCGTACACAATAGGGTAGCAGGGGTAACTGTACTTTCAAGCCTAGTTTCGTTGCCGTTTTGATTAGGTGCTACCACTTGAGTTCTGATACGGATATCGTTCAAATCATAGCTGTTGCCAAACCGGTCAAAAACCTTCTCAAAGGTTTTCCCCGGCGATAGGGTTACAGGTTGCTGCTCTGGCTGTGCCCATACCACAGTCCATTGCATGGCAACCGTTAGCAGAAAAAGTAAAAGGGGTTTTTTCATAAATGATAGATTTTAAAGATGTGTTGATAGAGAGAAACCCACAAGTAAACAATCATTCGGTATCGGGGCAATCACCAATGATTAAACAAGGTTTTTGAATGAGTAATTGCAGAAATACGGGCGTAGATGCAGAATGCGAATAAAACAAAAAAGCCGCGAACTGCGGCTTTTATTTTTTGCGGCCGAAGGGACTCGAACCGCTTATCGAGTGTCTTACTCAACCGCTAACTTAGCGGGGGGCTAATTGCAACTGTACCCGTTTTTGTGCCCAAATTGGACTAAGTACAGCGTAAGGAAAGCAATTAGCCGTCAACTTTCGGAATCCGCCCGGTATAGCTTGCGACAAGTTTAAAACAGCTTGTGTAAGGTCAGCAACTTGTTTTTCAAGTTCAATCGCCCTTTTTTTCCAATAACCTGCGTCTTCAGCAAGTTGTTTTACTCCACTGATATTGCTGTTTGTTGCTGTTTGTTGCTGAATGTTGGGAATAATTCCCCCGATAAAGATTTCCCCTTCACCGGTTTCTAACCAAGTGGGATTAACATTCAGTTTTTCTACAATGAGCGCCTTTGTTTTTGCGCTTAAAGGCGACCCATTCTTAATTAGTGTAAAATAACTTGACGCTAACCCTAATAATTCAGAGAGTTCCTTTTGATTAATTTTTAAACTATTAAGTAAAAAATTAATCCTTTCAAAATCAGACGTTTGCATATATGATTAAAAAATTAATTTGTTTTTAAGTTTTTTAACTAAAAATTTGCTTTTGAAATTCAAACAATAGGTTTGATTTCAAAACAAAGATATGTTATTTAAAACAACATATCAAAATGAATTGAAACAATCAGCAATTATGGAAAAAGTAACTTTTAGCGATTGGTGGGACAGCTTACCCCGCAACAAGGTTAAACAAACCCGCAGCGAAATTTTTGCCCTCATTTTATGGGAGGAAACAGACAACAACTATCAGCGTTTTATGTCGCGCAAACGTGGCGAGGTCGATTTTGCTGAGCTCGAAATGCAAGCTATTAGGCAATATACCGGAATAGCGGATTTAGTATTTGAACCTGCAAAAGAGTTAGTATGATTCCGGCCTACAAAAAATATACACTTGATTGCCCTTGCTGTAGGGGCAAACATGAAATAATGCCTTCACAAGCGATGCAAAACGGTGAAAATTACGGCACAGTGATTTGCTACGATTCGCAAACGATTGTTGAGGTTAGGATAACTGATTTTAACGACCCGGACTGCAAAACAATGCAGCCAATATCGTACGAAGCAATCCCCGACGGTTTAATTACTGAAGAGCATAAGCAGGCTAAGAAAATTTATCAGGCAACCGAAGCCGCAAAAAGCCCAAGCCTAAAAATCTACCTGCTGGCATTGCTTGGCTATTTAAAGATAGCTTTCAGTATCGCAATTGTTTACTTCTTTGCCGTAAACGGCGAAAGGCCGTGGTTTCTTGCCTCACTGCTATTTCTCACTTTCGATTTGTACAGTCTTTTTAAATCAATAGCCTTCTTTAAAAAACTAAGCCGATGAGCGAGCAACTAAACAATGTTATAGAATTAGATGTGCTTATCAATGAAATGCACAACGCAAAAGACCTTTTGCTGCATTACTTAAATGATGGCATTCCGCAAGTTACCGAAACCGGACAGGTTGTCGGCGTATATCACCTGCAAGGCACAGAGCGCGAAGGCATGGAGCAGGAGTGTCACAAAGTGGTATCAATCATTTACCATCTTACCGAATACGAAAAACTTAAAACCGTAAAGAAATGACAGAGAAATCCTACTTTTTCCCGTCGGATTATGAAACCGGCAAAGGCACAATAGGAGTAAGGCTCAACCAACTGCCGCCTACGTGTTCGTTTACCGCTCAAGCCGCAATGTTTGAGCTTCAAATTCATTCTATTGACGCGGCCAAGGCCATACACTTTGAACTAACCACGCGCATTGCTGAATGGGAACAGCACAACGCCGCATTGATTCCCCCGCAGAACCAACAACCAAAATCAGTATAAAACAATGAAAGACGCAATCTTAAAACAGTTAAACCCTGAAGGGAAAATGCACCTGACTGACAGCCAAAAAAAGTGGCAAACCAAGGCAGAAATTAAACAAGCCCTTACCGCCGAGACACAGGAGGAAATTGAAACCGCTGACTTTGAAAAAGCCCTCAGCGAACTGTTAGCAGAGGGAAAAATCAAAAAGAGGCTTCGCGAAGATAAGCCGGGCAGTCCCAACGAGTACACAGACACCTTGTAGAAAACAAATAAAAGCAATGGAAACCAACAAAAAGCAATCAAACTCGCAAATAATACCCATAGTGTTATTTGCTGCGGCCTGTTACCTAACGGCAACCTACCTACTTGGCGGGGCTGACCTGCTAAGTTACCTTATCTCTGAAGGCTTGAATAAGCTGATAGGGAATTAAACCCGCACCCGATAGCAATTATATATAGCACCCGCACGGGGTCGGTACTGCCGACCCCGCAAAGGGTGGAGCAAACCAAATGGAACAGTATAAAAAAACTATCGCGGAAGCTGAAGAAAAGATTAGGCACCTGCAAAAAATGTACTTACAGCCCCCCCCCGCAAGGAAAGGGACAAAAAAGTATAATCAATGGCAGTCAGACCAGCTTATCTATTTAGAACAAATAAAAACCCTTCGCTCAGTAGTTAAGCGTAACAAAACAATGGCCTCAAACTTAATCAAGCAAGCATCATACATTAAATTCTTATGATAACCGAACAACTAAAAGCCCTTGTGCGTCAAGAGGCGGACAATCTTAAAAAATACGCCACAACCGAAGAGTTGAGTAGGTTGGATTTTGAGGAGTTAACGCCAGCCGACCCTAATTTTTGCATTTACGGGCAAATGACAGGTTACTGTAGAGGAAACAGGGCTATGGAGTTATTGTCGCCAAGCTCTCTCCCTTATTCAGACCGCCTTAGCGAGTATAAACCTACCACAGCAAATGGCTATATAAAGTTAGCTCCTACTGGTCTGAACGCATTTTCTCCAATAGAGTTCTACATCTGCCAGCCCGAAGCAAAAAATAATAACCTTATCGCCTACCTGAAGGGAGAAACCGACAACCTTGAATTGTAATGGAAACTTACCTAATAGCAATGACCCGCATTCAAGACGGCAAAGTAGTGTACAAACATTATTTAGCAGGACTTTCAAAGGGTACTGAATTACCCGTTCAGTTTCACGGCGTTGCGCACAAAAAGGACGCTATTGAGTTTGCAGCTTTGGAGCAGGCGGCAACGCTGGCGCAATTCATTAATAAGTTTTACAGCATAGAAAACGTGGTGTTTGAAGCCGTGTTTTATCAAAAAAAGTAACAATAGGCGGGTATGTGCGCGGTCGCACACGCAGGGATGCGATAGCCATAATGATAGTATAAAATTCGGGTTCGACTCCCGGCCTGCCACTAAGAAATTATTTGCAACAATGGGAAACTATTTGAAAAGACTAAGAAAACTGTTTGCACAGAGCAAAAGCGGCAGCACTAATGATACTGCTGCGTACAAGGATATTTTTTTTATTGAAAGCACCACCGACCCCGGTTACTATTTGCACCCTGACCCGCTTGCCGAAACTCAAACGCACACTACAATGGTGTTGAAAAAAGGCAAAATAGGGGCGGCGGTTTGGTTAAAACATCAAGCCGAAGAGGTGATAAATGATTTGAGGATAGACGGTATTAAGAACTTAAAAATTACCCCGTTTACCCTCGATGAACCACATCGCAAAACACTGCTTAACCCCAATGTTTAGATGAATAAAAAGCGCAAACCTTTCCGCCAATACATACGCGAAAACCCTATACAGTTTTTTGCTGAAGTATTGATTTTAATGGGGCTTGTAACTCTTTGGTTATGGATTAACTACCACTAAAACAATGGAATATATAATTAACTATTTCGACGACACCGGCAGTAAAACTAAAACCGCCCGTATTGATGCAGACACAGAGGACGAAGCACTTGCAGAGTTTCATAAAAACCACCCCTGCTGCGAGGTTATTATGTGTGTGCCGATAGCTTATGAGTCCGGATATTATGAAACCGTATTGTAGTATGATTTTAAAAAATAAGAAACGACTAACCCCAGCTTTGTTTAATACAGAGATGGCAAAACAAAATGTGTTGGGAAACAAAACCCAAACACGCAGACCGGGCATAAGCAAGATGTTTGAATCTGAAAACCTTGTGTTTTCGCACATGGAATTTATAGAAGCCAGAGGCAAATGGGCGGCTGTATTTGAAGGCAACGGCGAACGGTTTAATTGCTACTCTGATTTTGGCGGTCCCGGTGATTGGCTTTGGCAACGGGAAACGTTTTCAAACAACATTGATAAAAACAAGCCTCTATATAAAGCCGACGTGAGCGGATTGCCGGAAAATCTACTTTCAGGCACTAAATGGACTCCTGCTATTCATGCTCCACTATCTTCAGCAAGAGCGTTTATGTTAATCACCGGTGTACGTGTGGAGCGGTTGAATAAAATAAGCCGACAAGATGCTCTTTGCGAAGGCATGATAGAGAAAGACGGTGTTGATGCGGTTTCAGCTTATATGCTGTTATGGAATCAACTGTACCGCCAAATATTCCCTTTTGAGGCTAACCCGCTGGTATGGGTAATTACATACAAAGCCTATACCCGCGAGGGCTTTGAAGCCGAAACAGGCCAAACCATTAAAGAATTAACAACTAATTAATAAAATCTATATGGCAAAAAGAGTTACAACGTGGTGCGTAGTTTCAGAACTCATAACAGATTCTACCATAAGAATTACCCTAAAACCTTCAGCAGCCAATGAAAGGCTTTTAGGGTGGGACACACAATTAGAACTTACTCTTGACAAAGGCGACCCAAGCTACAACCACTTTGAGTTTGGTAAAGAATACGAAGTGTTTGTATTGGAAAAGATGAAAGTTCCATCAATGATGCCGCTGGCCGGCGCAGTTCATATTGATAATAAATAACAAAGCAATGGAATTAACACTCGAACAGGCAATTAGAGAGAGTTTCCCCGCCGATTACAAAGGTAAAAGGATAATGATTGAATTGGTTGACGTTCAAGACACCGCGACGTTAATACAGATTTACGCACACGACAATACATATAAATGGCATCGTTTTTTAATCAAAGATAATAAAGCTGGCAACTTTGATAATTTTAAGAGCCTTGAACATCGTTCAGTTCCTTTGCCTTCAATTTGCCGAATAGTAATCTTTACCGACCATTTAGGCCGAAAAATACCAGCGATTGTAACAAGTGTAACAAGTGTTACAAGTCTTGAAGTTACCTTAACATTTTTTGCTCCCAACAATCACGCAGGTTATACGACTATTCCGGTTCCGCATAAGTCTCTCAGCGTTGAAAAAACACACTATTGGGAATGGCCTGAAGTAATTAAGTAAAGCCTACATAAGTATTATGAGCAGGAATACATGGACTATATACGACGAAGGCAAAATATTCGACATCGGGGCACACAGCCACGAGCCTTATAACTTGTTTTTACAAAAATCCCCGACGATTGAGATTGATAAAAATAATTTAGCAGTAGGCAGCACCTTTTTTGAGGTTGGTAAAACCTATAAAAAATTAGGTATAAAGAACTCTAAGAACGCTATGTATATAACGTTTGAGCCTATCAATCCCAATGTAGGTATTATATATGAGGGCTTCGCTGAAAAACACTTATTGTTTACGTTTTTCAACGGTTTTGAAAAAGAGCCGGTTATAAACCCCGATACTACTAAATACAATACTGCTTATTTCTGTTTTGGAGTAGGCTTAAACGAATTGCTTGTCTCAAGGCCAAATCAAACAGTAAGAGTGATAAAGCTATGATATTAAATGATTTCACCCCTTTATCTGACTCAGTAATACAACAAGCTGAAAAGGCAGGTCATTTAGCAAACTCACTTTTGGAAAAACACAATTTTTCGTGCAAAAAAGGCAGTAGGTCAAGAAGCTTAAAAAGCCTTAACAAATGGAGTGAAAAAAGAGAGTTGTATATCAAGTCATACATGAGAGCAAACGAGTTGCACACACGCTTAAAAGGTTTTCGCAATATGGGTTTTGAAACCTTGCGGGATTTCTGGAAGTGGCAATCCAAGGGGCACGACAAATACAGGCTTGAGCAAAAAGAAAAGCGAAAGATTGAGTTTGAAAACAAACACCGGTATTCGCCGTGGTTTTATAGTAACTCATTCGGTGCTGATTACGGCACATATTCCTGTGATGCCTGTAAACGCAATTTTCATCACAGCCCATCAACCATAACATTAGCCGGCAAGGTGGTTTATAACTGCGCCTGCGGCAACTGTACAAACTCAATCATTTACCGCGATTGGAAGGAGTACCCATTTAATTAGAACATAAATATTATGACAACACAAGAGTACATAGACCAAAACAAAACAGAAACCTTCAAGAAAGGCGATAGTGTTGTAATGCACAACTGTTACGAAGCAACACTCGATAAATACATCGGCATAGTTTGGGAATGTAAAACAGACAGCTACAAGGACAGAGCCGGGCAAGAGTGTGTTTTCCTTGTTGGTTTTAGCGGATGCTTTTCCGCGGAATATTTAATACCTGTTTTGGATTTACCGCCCACAAAATGGCAATGTGTCTGCGGTCAGTTGTGGGTGTCGCAGGATAGTGTTTGTGTTTGCGGTAGCCCTTATGATAAAAAACCAACACACTTATTTGAGGGCCAAATTAAACAGCAATCATGAGAAACGAACGACCCATACAAAACATAATTGCCGGCAGATTGCCACAAGGCTATAAGATACCCCAATCCCAAGAGGCAACCAAAAGCCCTGAAGGTTTAACCCGGATTGATATTGCAACGGCCTTTAAAAACGTGGCCGCGTACTTAAAGCATATTAACGCCCGGTACGATAGCCCCAAAAAGAAAATAAGGGGCGGCGTGCTGGCCACATACTTGCGGGTGATTGATGCTTATATCCGGCGCAATCCTTATTTACAATTGCTCCACGATGCGCCAATACCGGTACGCTTGAATAACTATATGCTGGCCGCACAGCTTAATTGTAGCAACCGGACTATTATTAACCATTTGGGCAAATTAGAGCGGTATGGACTGCTATATAAAACCTTTAGGGGCACAAATGCCGACTATGAAATTACGGTTGACCCCCGCCCCCTGTTAAACACCCCAACGGGTGGCAAGATTTTGAGGGTTTTGGCGGGCGGCGCGCCGCCCCGCCATCCTTTTGGAGAGAAAAAATTTCCTCATATATGTACAAGTATGATACCTTTAGTAATAAAGAATATTGAGGGAAAACAGAGTGAATACAGCTTACAACCATCTATTTTAAGCGGCGTGGTGGTTTCCCAAGCGCAAACCAACCCGCTACCACCACAAGCCATAAACACTCTTGAGACCTTTTCTTGCAACCAGCCCGAAGCAACCGCAACCCCTGTGGAAAAGCAAGAAGAATCAACGTCCGAAAAAGAAAAAAAAGGGGGGCGGCGCGGCGCGAAATCCACAATTCCCACATGGCAAAAAGCATTTGTGCTCGATTTTTTCAAGCACCTTATGAAAATGCTGTACCCTTATCGCACCTACAGCGATGATATGAAGCGCGAAATCCTCAACAAAATATACTTCCACGTGTATGCGGGCTTTAAAGCTGATTGGCCGCGCGAAAAATGGGAGAAGTATCAGCTTCAACTATTTGAACGCATCCGGCTTGCCAAAGTTTGGATGGAGCGGCCGCTACCTCCTGATAAGGCACATCTATACCCTGAAGGTAAGTTCTTAGTTAACCCGCTGACGTACTTGGATGCCCAAACACCCTACGGGTTTGTTGCAACAATGGATTGGCTTGCTATCACCCGTAAGCGCAAGGAACTAATGAAGTGTGAAATAGAGATAGAAAAAGCAATGAAGGAGGTATTGCACAGCGGCGGCGCAATTAACATTTACCGCAAATGGCAGACAAAATTCAAAAACAAGCGATTGCCTGAAGCAATACAGATGTATGAAGAGGCTATGAGTACGCTGCTGCAACAAATAGCAAACCAACGCAATAAAGATTTAAACTGATGGCAAGGGTAATACACTTTTCCGGCGGTCAAACATCGGCTTACATGACAATACTATTGAAGCCTCAAGCTGAAGATATAGTATTGTTTACCGATACCGGTCGCGAACACCCCGAAACCTATAAGTTTATTGAAGCCTTTGAACAAAACGAAGGGATAAAAGTACACTCAACCGCCTATACACACAAAAAAGCACCCGGATTAATAGGATTTGACGCTTTGGTTGCTGTAAAGAAATACCTTCCGAACAGGACTCAAAGGATTTGTACAGAAGAACTAAAAGTAATGACGGCGCGCAGGTATTTAGTCAATACCATAGGGATTAAAAGTTACGAAAGTTATATAGGCTTCCGTGCTGATGAATTGCAAAGGGTTCACCGCTACAAATCAGCATGGAAAAAGGTTTCTGTTCATTTCCCGCTCGCTGAAATGGGAATCACCAAGGCTGATGTAAATAATTATTGGAACTCAAAGCCATACAAGCTAAATATACCTTCAATATTGGGTAATTGCGATTTGTGTTTTCTAAAAGGTAAAAACAACATTATCAAAATTTTACAGCAATTCCCTGAGTTAGCTGAAAAATGGATACATGATGAGAGTATAATCCCCGCTTACGGGGATTATACTAAACCCGCTACTTACATAAGTGGAATTAGGTATGAACACCTATTAGACGCGGCCAAATCACAGCAACAACTATTTGAATTAGACGGGGCTTTGCCGGCATATTCCTGCTCTTGCTCCACTTAAAACCAACACAATGCAACAAACTGAAAAACCAACTTGGAATACCAAGGCAAAATATAAGCTGGTGGTGTATTTCATCAACGGCAATGGCAGAAACCGAAACAACGCACCGAAGGTATTTTTTAGCAGAGAACGACTCGATAAAAAACCCGGTGGCCAAGACGGCCTTTTTGCACTGATGAAATATGTAAGTGAAATACGCGGCAAGTATAACACGGCTATTATTTACGACAACTCAAACAATAACACACTACACAAATGGGTACTAAACAGCGACCAGCAAATAGAAAAAAGGGTGTAAACCCCTCTGCTGCCTTGGGTATTATTGCAGGTATAAAAACCTACGAAGCAATTACAGATAACAAAGAGCTTACCCCGCTTGAGCAATTTTTTGCAGTAGGTGTATCAGCCGTAGCGGGGGCAGTGGTGGCAAAAATTGCGGATTCTTTGGAGCATAACCACCCGCAAGCTGAATCAGAACAACAAACCATAGACGTTCAACACACTGAAGTATGATAGTTAATCCTGATATAGTTGCATCACCGGATAGGGTACGGTTTAAGTTTACTTGCTCACAGGTACGCGATTTATCGTACTTGTTAAGAGCATTTATGGGGTTTAATTATAAAAGGTTGCCGCCCGGCCATCAGCGCGCACATAGGTTATTGTGTGTTACTTTTTATCCCTTTGTGCTTAAACTCAACAGAGTTGGCGCAAAGTGGTACAATGGCAAAAAATCAATGGTAATAAAGCAGATTGATGCTGAAGGGTTATTGATGTTAAACGAACTAAACTACTTGGATTATATAGGGCTTGATAGAAAAACTACGCCGTACCCGGCTTTATTGTTGTTGCTCACCATTGAATTAGGCAAGTATTACGGCTCAATAGATTATTACAGGGAATAAAAAAAGCAGCCATAAGACCCCTGACTGCTAAGCTAATGGAAACCCCGTTGTAGAGTACAAATATAGAAAAACGGCTGATAAATGAAAAGCAATAATAATCAACAATATCCAACGGGGTCGCAAAACCTGCAAAGCCTATCAGCTTGGTATGGTGTAGATAAGCGCACTTTAAAGAAGTGGCTTAAAAATATAGATGGTTTTAATTTAATCAATCGAGACACCCGGACGTTTTCACCCGCAGAGGTAAGAACAATAGTTGACCATTGCGGCCAGCCCAACCAAACTAACGATTAAACGAAAAGCAATCAAAAGCAACGTGTAAAAACGGACATTATCGGACATTATCGAGCATCATCGAGCATTATCGAGCATTATCGAGCATTATCGAGCATTATCGAGCATAAACGGACATTATCGGACATCCGCGCCGGCGACATTTCTAAACTTTGTTTTCAGTTTTTCAAAAAAGAGAATGAAAAAAGGTTTTGTAATCGCTGGCATACTTGGGGCAACTGCTTTATTAGCTACTCCAACAATCATGCGCGCCGCTTCGGCATCGCAAAACTTTGAATTTACCGTCGGCCTTGGCAGGGTTCATAAAATCATGGGCACTCAAATAAGAGTCGTATTACCCATTACCCTATATAATCGTACCGGTTTTAACGTCAGCATCGAACGACTACGGTTTACAATCCGCTACAAAGACGCTGCCGGCACAATGCAGTTGCTTACACTTATTCCGCAGGTAATCCCAACCCTTGCAATACCCACCGATAAAAATACTGTAGTTGCGATTGATGTTGATATTGATGCAACGCTAATCACCAAGTTGAACGAAAACACTGTGATTGAAATGCAGGTGGATTTTGATTTCAAGGGCGTGCCGGTAAACATCAAACAAACCGCGAAACTGAGCGACTATGTCCCCGCGCAAGTATTTACAATAGTAAAAGCCGGCGGGAATTGGATTAGCGACCTACTTAGTAATTTCAGTCTTAAAGGGCTTGGTTGCTCTTGTTGCAATGGTCAGCAACAACTATCAATGGGTGCTTACACAACTAATTACAGTTCGTTATTATGATTAGGCAACGAGCATATACAACCCCTGTTTTGCTTGCTCCTGATGATGCAATGCTTACCACCCCGACTGTACCGGTGCAATTCCTAAACGGTTTGGGAGTTGCAGCAGCATACAACCGTAGGTTATCGGACATTAGTCCGTTTTTAAAATACTTTCCTAAAGCATCTTACAACGACCCGTTTTATTACAAAGGCCGCAAGCTATCTACCCTACAAGCGGTTCAATTGGCGGACAAGATTGTTCGCAATACTCTTTCGGACACTAAGAGGTTTGCAAATGAAGTAATCGCGGATAATAGCGTTTACCAAGTTTGCAAAAATTTGTACGACTGGTTATACCGGTATGTACAATACAAAAAGGATGAGGATGGTGTGGAGCAATTGCGCCGGCCAGCACGAACAATTGCAGAATCAAAACAAGGAGTTGATTGCGATTGCTTTTCAATATTTATCAGTTCATGTCTAACTAATTTAGGCATACCCCATTATTTCAGGGTAATAGCGATAGAAGGAAAAGGCCACCTGCAACACATTTATGTTGTTGTACCTACCAAAAACGTATTAGGGGCACCTAATACCGGAAACGGGTTTATAACCATTGACCCGGTTTTAGACACCTTCGACGCTGAAGCCGATAACATCACAGCTTATTACGATTATTTTATGGACGTACCCGCATACTCAATGAACGGCTTAGGTAATGCTTCAGACAACCTGACCGATATTTTCAACGCACTTGTAATTCAAAGAAACTCAATCATTGCTAATCCATTAAAATACCAAGCAGCGGGCTATAATCCCCGCGCTATGGTTGAAATGTTCGACTTGGCAATTGATAACTTTTGGACACCCAACCGGGATGCAATACTTGATATGTTGGCTCGAAACGACCATCAAACACTGTTAAACCCTGCAATGAGTGGTTTAAGTGGTATGAGTGGCTTGTTTCAGAATATTAAAAAGGGAGTAACCCAAGCGGCGCAGCAGGTAAAAGAAGTTGTAAAAAACCCCGGCGGTGCTGCCCAAAACGTAATCAATCAGGTTAAGGATAAACTTAACCTGCCTCAAAACGTACTGGACTTTATCCAAAACGTAATTGATACGGGTAAAGAGGTAACTTTATTTATACCCCGCAAAGCCTTTATGGCTCTTGTTGCGATTAATTTTAGGGCATTGGGTACCAATTTGCAAAAAGCCCTTCAGATACCCGAACAACGCAATAGGTTGCAGCAAGTATGGGAGGGTGATTTTGGTGGTGATTTTCAAAACCTTATCAACGTAATCAATAATGGGGCAAAGAATAAAATGCTCTTTGGCCTTGGTGCATTAGGAACGGGAGGTACTGAAACCGTTGCAGCAACAGTAACACAAGCAACGCCAATTTTAGCCAGTGCAAAACTAACAGCAATCATAAGTGCGGTCGGCGGTTCTGCTGCCGGCATATCAAAAATAACTGAAATTGTTGACAAGGCTACTGAAGCCAAAGACAAGGTTCAAAACGCTATTAACCAAGGCCAATCGGCTGTTGCACAGGTGCAAAATGCAATCAACCAAGGCAAGGCCACTGTAGCGAGCGCACAAACGTTTATCAATAACAATGTGCCCTCATTTATCAGTAACAACCTACCGTCATCTAAAACAACGCCGCCAGCACAAACAAACATTACCCCGCCCCAAAACACACCCACACCAAACCCAAATGCAATGATAATCGGGGGCAGTAATGTTTCTTTAAACCCTGTTCAGAATCAACTACCGCCAACAACAGCCAATAGTTTTGTTAGTACTCCCCAAGAGACCAATACTACTCAGCCAAACAATCCGGTAACAACAAGCAATGGCGGGGCAACCGTTTCCCCTTCAGTAAAGAAATCAAATGCTTTGCCGATTGCACTCACCTTGTTGTTAGGGTTAGGTATTTATAAAATATCACAGAACGGCGGCGGTAACAAGCCTTCAATGGGTGGTGTTCCTCCTAAAAAGGCCAATAAAAAAACTATAAACATCAAACTTTCATAAAAATCATACAATGGACTTTAAATCAATTAACTGGACAGAAGCCGGTAAGCAAGGTGCAATTACCGTAGGTGCCGGCTTCGGTGGTTTCACAGCAGGCCACATAGTAAACAAGCTGCTGAATAAAGACAACAAGCCCCTTATTACTTGGGGTATGGCAATCTTAGGGCTTGCAGGAGCGGGCTTAAGTGCGGTAATGAATAAACCTTCATACCTTACTGCCCTTGCTGCTGGTGTCGGTATATACGGCCTTAGCAAAGGAGTGTATGACGTTGTAAACGAACCCTCTTCAGGCACATTAGGTATCGGATTTTTACCCGAAAGTGTAAAAAACACCCTAAAGGAATGGGTTGCCCCTGTGGGTGTAGCTGGCCCCGGTATGGGAAATTTACCCGGTTACGAGTTTAATCCAGGTGAAGACCCTGTTTTTCAAACGCTAATGGGCGGTGGGGTTGCTCAGCAAGGCCAAAGCATTTGGTCAACCAAAAACCCATTTGAAGTTAAACCCAAGCCCGGTATTATCCCCGGTATTGCTCCAATTCCGGGCGGTGTGCAAAAGATGCAAAACATTGACCCTTCTTACAGGTTACTGTGCCAACAAATGAACGGCATGGGCAATGCTGATGAGGGAAACGTTTCGCCCTTGCTGTAATCAACCAAAACCCTAACAAACCCAAACAACAAAATCACTTTAAATAAAAAATACAAAAATGAAAAACTCAAATAACATTTGGTCAGATATTCTAAAAACGTGGGTGCCTACCTACATTGATTTCCTTGCCAAAAAAGTATTAATGGAAGGCAACTCAAACGAAGAGTTGCGCCGGAAAATAGAATTAGGGCAAGTTAAAATAAGGGACTATGAACATTACTCAGCTGTAAAAGTTGGAGCCGCTTTTGCGCCTAACGCAGCAGTGGGTGCTGTAGTTCCGTTAATCGACCCTAATGCTGATATTAAACCCGGTTTAACGTCTCTAAACAGGGGTAAAGTTGCCAAAGAGGGCTTTAGTGTTATTTATGGAATACAGGTAATGTATGGTGAATCGGCCAACACAGCCGCTGAAGCATTGTATGTTAACCGTATTTACGGTATTAACATAACCTCTGCTGCAACCGCACAACCTCCATATATTCCTGTGTTGGTTCAAAACTCTGACTACCGCTTCAACGTTGGTGGCACTGACCCCTTTGTAATTCCCGGCAATAGGTTCTTTGTAGATGATACAAGGATTGTGAATGAAAACGGGCAGCACGTGTATGAGTTAAGTACGCCGATTTTTGTTCCCGGTGATTCAACGCTGACCGCAGAAGCACTGCCTGCTGTAGCGGGTACTGCATTAGGAGCAAACGCGTGCATTCGCGTGAACTTCAAAACGGCTTCGTTTATCGTTTAAGCCTCTTATCCGTTTAGTCTTAATAGTTAGTAAAAAGCCGCTGGCAACGGCGGCTTTTTTAATTCTTATCAAAAATGAAAGATTACAGGTATTATACGCAAACATTTACCCGCGCGGCAGGCACCGCGACCGGGGTTTACACCGAGCGGATAGTTTTTCCCACGGGCTACCAATTAGTAGAAGGCTGTAATTTGTATGAAATTACTACCGGAAATTCAACTTATTACAGGGTCGGCCTTAAAACAGAAGGCGGCAATTATATTCAGGAACAAACACATAAAAACGATTGGATTTGCTCAACTGCTGTTAATCCAGGTGAGCGATACAAGCCACTGAATATTAATTCAAACTCTGTTTACATCCTTGAGGTTTTTTTCCCTGAAACCCTTTCGGTAACACCACTAACCTTTGACCTCGTTTTTGTAATCAGTAAAGAGTACTAATCATGGTGTTTTTTGCAGTCACATTTATAGACCTATTAGTTGAATCGACCGGGTTTTTACCCGTTAAGGGACTTGACGCATTTAGTGTTGAAAATACCGGCACTTCAACGGCCACTATCGGTAACAGCACTACGCTTGTAGCAGGTCAGGAACGCTCATTTGACCAAATAATAGGTGGTAAATACAGTGATGATATACCGGTAAGGTTTGCAACAGGCGGTACAAACCGCTTAGTGATACGAGGTTTTAGTTTAAATCCAAACGCAACAGTTGAGCCAAGGCAGTAATGAAAAGGGGTTCTTATGGCATATCGCCCCTACCGGGCAATAAAACATTCGGCGCATCAGACCGCAGGTTTGCATACTTGCTTGCTGATGTGCCCGGTGCTGCCATTGCCTTTGCAACAAGGCAATTGATAACCTCATACACGGGGCCTCTATTGAGGCTTAGGCGTTTAAGCGATAATGCTGAAACCGGTATTCTTCCGGATTACTTAAAATACGCAAGTAATGTAAGTAATACTGAGGCCGGACAGCTTTTATCAGATTGGCGCAGCGGAACGCTGGCCGGTGCAGTTTGGTACGACCAAAGCGGCAATAACCGGTTTGCTAACCAAACTACCGCTTCCAACCAATGGGAGTTTGTGACTGCGACAAGAGCCTACTTGTTTGGTGCTATTTTTAAAACCAATACTTGGAATATTGGCACGAAGCTGAATAGCGTGCTTTACGGTGCTAATAAGCAATTCACCATTTCGTTTTCAGCAAAAGCAAACCCTACTATAAGTTCAGATTTTCAAGCGTTTCATCACATATCGAGTAATTTGGATAAAATTACCGGTATTTCAGTGCGAATCATAGGGCAGGATTCATTAGGAAATACAGGAAAAATATCTGTTAGCCTTGGTGACCTTACCAGCACTTATGTTTTGCAAAGTATAACGTCTTTTGACACCCGCAATTCACAAAACATCATAGTAATCTATGATGGTACTGAAAATACAAGTGTGCTGAACCGATTTAAGGTGTTACGTAATGGGGTATCAGAACCAATGCAAATAACAAGCGCAGCGGGTCCTTTTCCTTTCAACATAGGGACACCCGGTACTAACGCAGCGATACAGTTATCATTTAACTCTATCGGCACAGCAAATATTTATGAATTTATCGTGTGGCCACGATTACTATCATCACTTGAACAGCAATTAGCAGCCAATTCAGCAAAAAAAGCCTATGGATTCTAAGTACTATACAGGACTGGTGTTTGAGACCAATGAAGAGGCGATCCAATTTTCTAAAATGGACGTGCCTGAAACATCAGTAACACAATACTTGTACCCGGTGGTAACAACTACTGAAGGTCAAGTATTTGTTGTGGTTTTTGACGTGAACCAATTGCCTGAACAATTAATTAACCAGGTTAAAATTTTAAAAGTTAACGACAATCAATTTACATGATACCATTAGCAATATTAGTTTCAGTGGACTTATGGGGCTTGTTCTTAGCAAGTGTGCCGATTGCGGCATTACTAATCGGTCAGTGGGTGTATATGCGCGTTTCACTTGCAAAAATGCAGGTGAAGATTGAGCAACAAAAAGAAACCATTACAAAAATGCAGGAAAAACAGGATAAACAAGATTCTGTTCTGCAAGACATCCGTTCAACGGTGATTGAGGTAAAAACTATTATAGAAAGGAGTAAACTGTGATTTCCACGAAACAAGCTGCAATACGTATTTTTAACCTTGCGGTTGAAATAATGATTTATGGCCGTGCAACAGCCCTAACGAACAAAAAAGTAAAGGTTGAGGACATTGGCACCGCTCCTTCAGATATTGAAAAATACCTGAACGAGATAGGTAAAAAGTATTCGGTGGATACTATTACCATTGATTTATATCGTAAAAACGGAACTGCCACAAAGAAAATAGCAACTGAAGAGGTGAGCATCGATAATGATTCTTTTGTTGAATCCCCTCTGCAAGCGCAAACACCCAATTACCAGCCTCCCGTTATATCAACTATGCCAACGCTATTAGGGCTTGGCGGTCAGCAGATGGGGTATATAGGGGAAAAGGATTTTCTTATCCAACACTATAAAACCGAGTACGAGGAAGCCCGTTCAGAAATATCCGACCTAAAGCAAGAGATTAAAAACTTGCGTGCCGAAAGGGATGAGCTAAAAGCCTTTCAACTAAGCTACGAAAAACAAAAAGAGTTGGATGAGCTTATAGCCAAGGCCGGCAAAAAAGACTTCTTTGAAGGCTTATCGGGATTACTTGAAAAGAACCCCGACATTAAAGCCGGGCTTGCGGCAAAGTTAATGGGAACATCTAATACCGAAGCTGCCGCATCGGTTATCCCCGGACTCGAGGGGATTGAAGATGAGTCTTTCAGGGCAACTATGGGACAATGGATGCAAGGGTTAAAAGACAAAATGGATGCCGGCGACCGCGAATGGATTGGCATGGCATCAGTTGTTTTGACAAAATTCTACCACGATAAAGAATACTTGTCCCACATCTACAATTTATCAGTACAGAACCAGCAAAACCACTAACTATGGCAGACACTATAACAATTGAAGTAGCTGACCTTTTGGAAAAATTCCAAAAGGAGCAATCGCTCAAAAAGATTGCTAAACAAACCCCGCAAAACATTCAGACCCTTGCGCACATTGCGGGCTTGAATCAAGAGACGCTTAACATCCTTAATGAACTACTGCAAAAGAAAGGCATTGAGGAAAAATTGGCGCGTAATAAAAAACTCATTTTAGCAGCACTATAATTATGAACTCATCAGCAGTAAAGGATATTGGAATCGGATTGTTTTTTCTTTTTGGAGGAGTAACCGTGATGAACTACTTTAAAAAGAAGCGCGACGAAGTAACGCCAGGCACAGACGCTAATCAGGAGGTAAACTTAAAAGCCATTGCGGTTGATACAAAGCAACTAACCCAAGACCCTTTTCAATATAAAAACATTGCCGACCAAATTTACAACGAGGTTAGCAAACGAACCTATATTATAGTTTTTTACACGTACAACAGCCAAAAGCTGTTTGGTTTAGTGGAGGGTTTAAATACCGATGAACTAAAACAAGTTGCAAAAGACTTCGGGGTAAGGCCGTGGCGGTTTTTAGACGTAATAAATATGCCTGATGCCGGCACCATATTCGAGTGGTTCGAAATGGTGCTAACAAAGGAGCACCTTGCAAGAATGAAGCAAATTTGGCTTCCTACCGGTCTATGGAAAGTAAGCAGCGACCTTAAAAACAAGTTTAACACTGAATACTTTAAGGCGTGGCTTGCAGCGAGCTTGGATAAAGAAGCACCCGAAAAACTAACCCTTGGCAAAGCTGTGTATAGCCTTCGTAATGGCAATGGAAATCTTAGCTTTGGTGATGCCGGTTATTGGGATGTAAATTCCTACACACAAAAACTTGGTACCAACAAATATGATATGCTGGTACGTCCTGCGAGTTCATCTGTACCTTGGGGAACAATTACCGGCGTAATCAAACGCAACGGCAAAGCCAATCTTGTAAAAATCAAAATCACTCAGGACGGAATTTACAGCACCAATGTACAAGCTGTAAAAGGTCGTGAAATATGGGTTTTTGCTTCGCGCTTGACCCTTAATCCTTATAGTCCTCCTGCCCTTAATGGCATGGGTAATGTTGCTTTGCAACAAAACACGTCAGCACCTATAAGCAGCCTGTTATGAGAAATTTTTTGAACAACCTATGGACAATAACCGTAAAAAACTGGCGGACAAGTTTTGCCGGATTGGTTTGTCTTGTTGGACTTGCCTTGTTTTCACAAGCCAAGATAACCACTGAAGAATTTTTGAACCTGATGGCCTTTACAGGCTCATTAGGGCTGTTTTTATCAAAAGACGGGCAAACAGCCCGCGAATACGAAAAAGAGCGCAGAAAGCCATGAAAGCCCTTTTAGCCCTTATACCATTGGCAATAATTTTAACAGCAGCAAGGAAAATGACAACATTAACCAAACCGCCGCAAAAAGCGCGCGCTATAAAATACATCGCAATACACGTAACGGCCACCCAACAAAATACTACGCTTGCCGCTTTATGGCAGGGGTGGAAAGCCCGTGGATTTACGAGAGCCGGTTATCATTATTTGGTATGGCCAAATGGCAGGGTTGAACAATTGATTGATGAGGGGCTTATTTCAAACGGAGTGGCCAACTACAACACACCAACTGTTAACGTTGCCTATGTGGGCGGCATAATAACAGGAAAGCCGGGCGATTATCACGACACCCGAACGCCTGAGCAAAAAATAGCCCTGCTTCAAATCGTTCGCGAGCTAAAAGCACGTTATCCCGGTGCGATTGTGCAGGGGCACAGGGATTTCCCCAACGTAGCCAAAACCTGCCCGAACTTCAACGCAAAAGCCGAATACGCTAATGTATGACCAATACTTTGCCTTGTGGTATTCAAAAATCCTTGCCCCGTGGGAAGGAGGCATCGCCGACCGGCCACCGAAGGACGACCCCGGCGGGCTTACTAATCGCGGGGTAACTATTGCAGTATGGCGGGAGCAAGCCCCGAAACTGTTTGGTATTCCGGGCAATGAAAATACACTCAGGAAAATTACCAAGGAGCAAGCCATCAAGATTGCTTACGAGGTGTATTGGAAGTTTTACGCAATTGATAAGATTTCTAACCCGGCCATAAAGATTTTGGTGGCCGACTCTGTTTGGGGCGGCGGCGGTTATAAAAGTGTTGGGTATCCATCCGGCACTTATTCACAGCGTGCCGCGCAGATAAACGCCGATGCCGCAAAAAACAGCGGACTTTTTAACACGATGCTAAACAGAAGGGTAGCGTATTTGAAAAGCCTCGATAATTACGAAGCAAATAAAAATGGGTGGCTGAACCGACTTGTTTATGGCGACTCCACACGCGCAAGTATTTTACAGCTTGCAAAACAAGGGTTAAATACTACCGGCGCAAAAGTTGGCTTGGGTGTAGCAGGTTTAGTGGGGTTATTTTTCATTGGCCGCGCCGTTTACAAAGGATTTAGTAAAACTGCATGATATGGAACAAAACAACAATAAAGAATTAATCAAGGCAATCCTTCAGGTGCTTGCTTTTTTAGTGTGTATCATCTTCAGCGGTTGCGCAAAGAAAACACACACAAAAAATACTGAAGCACATTCTACAGATAGTATTTCTGTAATTGAAAGGGTGCGCGTGGACACCATTACCACCAAGGCCGACAGCGTGTATTTTTCAATACCGGTTTTTATAGATACCTGTAAAAGTTTATTCAAAAACCCTATACAAATAAAATCCGGGAAATCAGACCTGAAGATTCAGCTTGACGGTAATAACATTAAAGCAACTTGCCTATGTGCTGCCGAACAACTTGCAATACTTGCAAAAGATAGGGAAATCGAACGCTTAAAAACGCAGATTAGCACAACCACCGAAACTAAAAAAGTTGAGAAGTTACCTAATTGGTTTACATGGGGTGTTTTCTCAATATTGGGAATCACGATTATATGCGTCGCGTTAGGTATTTACAAAACCATAAAAAACAGGTTGAAATGATTAAATATTTACTAATAGGCTTTGCAGTAGGATACGCTGTGAAATCAACCAAAAAAAATTCGTTAACAATTCCTGAAAAACGCGAGTATTTAAAAACTGTGGAGAACGGTAAGTATAACGCAATTTGGGAGGCAATGACTGATTCTGAAATTCGCGACTGTTACGAGTTCATGGTCGAGTATTTTCAAAAAGGGAAGCTGGTGCCTTTAAGTTCGCCGCTTTCGTCAAGGTTACAGGTAATTTCAGCTAAATATCAAATCTTCACCTAATGTTAAAAACCTTATTATTCGGCGGTTTGCTAATCGGGGTAGCATACGCCAAAGCAAAAAACAATACTAATAGCGGCGGGTTTAATCCTGTCCCAAATCCCGACCACGAGCCGGAACCATCGCCCACGCCATTACCTGAAGGCGGCAGTAATGATGTACTGATAACTAACCACGATGTGGTTTGGGATTATAAAAGAGAGTCGGGGGTTTGGTACACGCGCCGCAAGCCATCTGGTAATTGGATAAATATGCAAGTTAGCTTAACGCCGGCTAATTATGCCACCGCAATCAGCAGGCTTGAAGCGCATTTAGCACAAGGGCTTTCAGGGTTTTCAAACTTGTTATAATATGGATAAAGCAATTTTATTTGACAAAGGATTGTATGGGGTTTATACAGGTAAGTACCTCAATGGAGCCATTGAGGTTATGATAGATAGTGAAGGCCCGGAATTATTCGCCAAATTTGTTAAACCAGCAAAAGAGACCATTACCCTTGACCCTGTTATTACCGATAAAAAAGCCTTCAGTAATCAATTTATAAATGCTTTCACTTACCAATACCAAAAAATACCTTCGGAAATAAAAAGTGATTATCCTCTTAATGAGTTTATTAAGAAGTATGTTAAGCCGCTGTTGGATTCGTATATCAGTGAATACGAATTGAAGGGGTTTAAATTTGGTTCTAAACCAAAATCAGGCAATAAAACCAATTTGGCTAAATCCATTGCAATTGCGCGGATAAGAGTGCTGAAGCTAAAATCTATAGCAGGGCTGGCCGGCACAGATAATTACGCTGACCTTTTTGAAAAAGCAAAACCTTTTTTCTCTCTAAAGCAACTAAAAGCATTTAGTTTCTATGAAAAGGAAACCAACGGGTTTAAAGATTTCTCAGGGATGACCAGCGTGGTTAAAGAAGACTGGAAAAAGTTTGTTGCTGTAGCCAAAAAAATTGTTGACAGCTATGCAATTGCACCCGGCTATGTGGGCGGCAGAAATTTTCTGGGCAAAAATTATCGCTCAACAAAGGACTTTGATATTAAAGACATTGCAAAACTTGTGCGAGAAGAATTGGCAATAGAGTTCCCGTCGGGTAAATTTTCAGTAAAGATTGAGCGCTATTCCGGCGGACAGTCAATTAATGTTAAGATACTTGATGTTGGGTACAACCCTTTTACAGACAAGTACTCGAAGTCGTTAGAGTCGGGTGAGTCTTGGGACTCTTTTTATGACAGAGAAATACGAAGCATTTCGGCTAATACCCAAAGAGAGGCCATCTATAAAAAGGACGTAATCAACCTTGAGAAGAAAGCAGAATCCATCCTTCAGCAATATAATTATGATACATCCGATTCTATGACTGACTATTTCAATGTTAGGTATTATGGTAGCGCGCAGCTTGACAAAGAGGCGTTAATGCAAAAATACTATCCTAACCACCCGGATTCAGTAAGGAATAGGCAGTGGGATGAAGAGTGGAAAGCAAAAAGTGAAAAGGCATCAAAGATTGCGGAGCAGCTAAAAGGTAGAATAAAGAAAGGAAGTATATTGTTTTTTAAGGCTGAACTTCACAAGTCTTGGCATAAATTTTTATTACCTAACGGAAACTATCTTGTTTTAGTTGCAAAAAGCCCAAATGGAAGGGGCAAATACGGAAGATATAGTGTTATTATACTTCAACAATCGGATACGGGAACTATTACAATGTTTGAAAAAAAATGGAAAACCACGCATCCCGCGCTGTCTTTTTCTATCTCAACTTTTGAACAAAACTCCTCACAGGCAGACTCAAACCCTTTCGATACTGAATTAGCAAGGGCTTTAGCTATTGCAAGACTTAGAATATTAAAACTTAATAAAAACAACGATGATAACAATCAATAACCTTGCGCAAAAACTTGATACGGCTATAATTCCACAAATTGTTCAGACTGATATTAAGGAATTAAAAAGCCTTACTAATAATTTCCAAAACTGGAATATTTACAAAGACCCAACGGTAAAAGAATGGGTTGACCTGGTGCTAAAAAAAATCAACGAGGCCAATTCACCAAAACAACCCAAAAAGAAAGCACAAAAGCCTAAAATAACCGCAAAGCCTAAGCCTAAGCAAAAGAAGTCCGTTAAGCTGAACAAAAAAACATCAGCAAAGAAAATCAGAAAAACCACCCGCAAAACTCTTGATGTGCGCAGCGCACCGAAAACAGGGGTTGCAAATCAGTTTATCAGGCGAATAGCATACTGTATTAATCGCAAAGTGGATGCCCGGACTATAATAAACCTTGTAGAAGATATTAAGCTGGCTAACATTCAGCTTCAATCTATAAAAGGCACCCAACACTTTCAATTAATTGATAGGGTGTATAAACAGCTCGTGGAAACAGTAAACAATTTACCAAAAGACGCTGGTTTTGTAAAAATTGAGGTAACTGACTCATTACTGAAGGAAATAAAATTAATCACCAACAACAGGGAAAGCGAAGAAAGCAGGTTGAAAAAAGCCTTTGTGCGCCTTCAGGGAAAAGATATTGCGCCAATTGATGCAAAGCGACTGTTAGCGCGAATTGATAAAGCTGTAGGAGCAAAAAAAGTATCAGCAGAAAAGTTTTCTGCAATAAAAAGCAGCTTAATTAAAATTGCTGAAGGCGGCAAGAAAAAGATTGAGGCTGACAAATCGCTTGCCGGGGTTAAGAAACCTGCTACAAAATTTAAAGTCGGACAAAAAGTGCGGCATGAAAGCGGCGGCATCATGACAATAAAATCAATAAAGGGCGGCGTGGCAACATGTCACGATGAAAACAGCAAGGTAGGCGTGTCTATTGTTTCATTAAAATCACTCACCCCATTAAGCACAAAGCCAAAAACATCACAATTAGCGAAAAAGTTTAAGGTAGGCGATAAGGTGCTTCATAAGCCCAGCGGTGATATTATTAAAATCGAGAGGGTTTATGAAACCAAAGCAAGTTATCATGACAGAAGTAAAATAGGCGGCATTTCATTAGTTCCTTTAGTTGAATTACAGACGGTAAAACCCAATACTGTAAAAAAGAAGTAGGGGTACACCAAAAGGCAAGCCCGGCGATGGCCGGTGTACCCCCAAAACTTGCCAGCATTTTTAACAACATTGACAAAATCCCTCAGCAAAAAGCTGAAGGTGAAACATTGAAGCCCCTAAAAGGGGACTTAGGCTTGTTTTTTGGTAAGATTGAGCGGTATAAAACCGCAATCACTATCGAAGGCCATCAGGGTGCCGGCAAAACGCAGCTTGCGTTTCAAATTGCCGACGCTTTTGCAGAAAACGATTACAAAGTAGCTTTTTGGGCAATCGAGTTGGGCGCACAAAGCGAACTCATTACCCGGCACAAAGAAAAGTATATTAAGCCCGGCAATAGGGATAACATATTTGTGACGGACAACGAGTATTTAAGTAATATAAAGCTGGCCGCACCGCACTTTGATATAATGATAATTGATTCATTTACCAAGGTAAAGTATGACCAAAGCGGCGAATATGTTTATTCGAAGGAGCTTGATGCACTGAGAAATGAGTTTCCACAAACTATATTTATAGTGTTGTTTCAGCGCAATAGCAAAGAGACAATACGAGGAGGACCCGCTCCATTGTTTGATGCAGGGATAAATATTGAGGTTGTAAAGGTTGATGATACTTTTGCCAACAACTACGCCAAAACGTCTAAGAACCGCTACGGACAATCTGGCTTAATGTACTCAATAGCTAAAAAAACACTTGTTAAAATACCGACTATTCAGCAAAAGACAAAAACAAAGGCCAAAAAAGAATAGTGGTAAAATATTTGTTATAATTGTGAGTATGAAACAACTATTAATCTTTGCACTTGCATTACTAACAGCAAGTTTTACAACCGACGAATCTCAGCAGGCCACAGTAAAAAAAGTAAGCGGTAAGTATGTGTTTTATTACAATGAGCCTGTACAGCCCTACGAAACTGTTTTTACGTTTACAACCACGTATCCGCCGCTGAAAAAAGGCACTTGTTACACACTTGGCGGAACAGCAGATTTATTAATTCGTTCAGCAATGGCTGAAGCTGGAGCACAAGCAAAGCAATTTGATGCTATAATTATCACTACAGGATTACGTGATTTAGCAATCAAATTCAAAACAGACACAATAATTAATAATCTTGCTGTTGTTGAAAAATCACAAGGAAAATCAGTTTTTACATTTTGTGAACCTGTTAAGCAATACGATGTTGTGGAATCAATAAAAGTCAGAAGGGGTGACCCAATAACCGGAGAATGCAGGCAGCAACACAAGATTATTGAAATGATACTTAAGGATGCTGAGAAATCAGCAAAAAAGGGTAAAAGCTATGACGGCATAATACAAAGCGACAACGAAAACCATCTTTCGATAAAGTTTAAATAGTATATATCCCCTTAGCTACCTTGTCCTTAACCTCTAAGGCAACACGTTCCGGCAGAATATCTACATAGTATTCTGCCGTTGTGTTTATTGTAGCGTGCCCCATCATTTTAGCCGTTGTTTCAAGGCTAAACAACTCAAAGCTAACTTTTGTTGTGCCAAAGGTTTTGCGCCCCCATCCGCTCGATAATGGCACTCTTAAACCGGCTTCAGCGGATAAGGTTTTCAAATGTTTATTAAACTTTTGATTGCTTATTAACTCCCATCCGTTTTTGTAGTTGTTCAACAACACACGTATTTTGCTTGTCACCGGTATTGCACATACATTACCGTTTTTTGCCCGGGGGTGGATTATCATATCAACACCATCAAAATTTTTAATCTGTTGCTGCGGGTTAAACTTTTTCAAGTCTTTGTACTCAAAGCCGGTATAACATAGAAACAAAAACACATCCCTCACTTGCGCAATTGTTTCGCTGCTTGGGCAAAACAACTCTAATCGCTCCACATCTGCCGGCAAAAGCCGCTTTTTTTCTTTTTTACTTTCTCTTTTAAATGTTTCATTGGCAAGCGGACTATACTCAAAGTATTCTTTTGTAACACCAAACCTCAAAACCCTCTTTACAAGCTGCAATATTCTGCAAGCGTATGTTTTATTGTCGCTAATACCGCTTTCACCAAGTAGCCAATCGTATAGCCGGGTAGCCAGCGAGGGTTTAAAGTTAACCGCCAGCAGGCCGCTAATTCCTTTTTGCTTCAAAAAAGCCTCCACATTGTTTTTTTTGTAGGTGTGTGAATCGATGGTTGATTTAGTAAGTTTTCCGCTTTTCTTTTGCTCAGTCAAAAAAACTTCAAACAGTGTCAAGAAAGCAATTTGTTGCTTGTCCTTAGCTGTAAACCTCTTTCGTATAGTTTCCGGGTCTAATGGTGAGTTTGTTGCCTTCAGGCTTAAATAAATGCCGTCCAAATCGGTTTTAATCTGATTCAGTTTCATGTTTTCGGTAGGGTGGCCAGCCACAACCTGTTTTTTGCTGTCCCACTGCTTGGCCGGAACCATAACGCCCACACTAAACTTATTACTTTCCCTGCCGTTTATGAAAATCCGGCAGTATAATGGAGCAAGGCCGGCAGCATTAATTGCATTTTTACGCAAGATAAACCTAACACGCATTTTGTAATTCCATAAACAGTACTGCATTCCGCCCTTCCTTTCACGTAAGTTACGCAATAGTTAACGGCTAAATTGTACTGTACCCGATTTTGTACCCGATTTTCGACCAATGATACCAATAGCTGTAAAAAAGAAAGGCCGCAAACTCTGCGTTTGCGGCCTTCTGTAAGACACCCGGCGGACCCGAAGGGACTCGAACCCCTAACCTTCTGATCCGTAGTCAGATGCTCTATCCAATTAAGCTACGGGTCCATTGTTTTTCAGTGTTTCAGGCATTACTGCCGTTCCGAAAAAGGACTGCAAATATAGGGTATTTTTTGATTGATAAAATACTTGATGAAAATTTTTTTGAAAAAGCATAAAAAAACCCCGTTGTGTCTCCCGACACCCCAGGGCCAAACTATGAAAACAATTAATTATCTGCTTAATTGTTAATACAAAGTTCACAATAAAAAGTTTGGTATGCAATAAAAATGTGAGTTGGGATAATAAAAAAAGCCCCGCAGGACGCGGGGCTTAAGTAATATATTTTTTTTAAGGCTTATTATACCCAAGAATTAGCGTTGTATAGCCAAACGTTGAGTGTAAGTACCGGTTGCTGTTTCAACAGTAAGCATATAAATACCGGTTTCAAGCATGCTCACATCAACACCGGTTGAGAAGGTGTTAACATGGTTAAGAGCAATCACTTGCTTGCCTTCAATGGTGCTTACATATATTGTGTTGATGGTTTCAGGCATTTCAACCAAAACATCAGTATTAGCAGGGTTTGGGTAAACTGCCAACGGATTGGATTTTGTATTTCCAACACTGTTCATGCGTTCTCTAACCAATGTAATAGCAAATGGCTGATTAGCAAATTTGCTATAGGTGCCAGTAGTAGCCCTTACAGTCCATTGTAGTGAGATTGACTGACCTACATTGATGCCTTGTGCATTCATAAGGGTTATGATTTGGAAGTAAGGCAATGAAACTGAAGGAGCACTACCACCAACATTTGATGGGAAGCTGGCCAACGGGGTTGAGAAATTACCTGTTGGAACATCTAATAAGAAGGTATAAGTGGCAGGGTTTAAACCTTGCGCGGGCATAGGAGTCTCCCAAGTAGCATCCAATGTTTGGGTTGATGCACCTTGAATGGTTACTGTGCTGTTATTAGCCGGTGTAAGCAAATTAAAGTTAGAAAGTGAATCAGCAGGAATAATAACATCGTTGCTATCGCGGGGGAATAGCTGGTATCCTGAGGTAAAAGGTGACGATGCATCAAACTGACCGCCAATACCTATAATGCTAAATGCTTTGGTAGGCTTTGGTTTACCGATAAGTTTATGAGTGTTGGGTACTAAACGAACCATAACAGAATCGGCACCACCGTTGTAATAAACATATTGGTTGCCCGAAATCCAGTTACCGGTTTTAGCAGTAACGTTGTTCATACGAACAAGTTCCGATTCAGCATTCTCATTCAAAGTAGTAATCAAAATAGGAGTCCTTAGCGGCTGGTTTGATTGGTGGAAAATAATAGTATCCAAGAAATCAAGCTGAGCCAAACCGTTAAATTGTGACAACCTGCCGCGAATAGTTAAGCTATCGCCTTGAGCAACGGTGTATCCAAATGCGCTTGCAGGGCTAAAAATACCGATACCCGCAGTTTGGTCGCGCAAAGTAAATTGGAAACCGCTGGTTCTTAAGTTTTCTCCGTACACAACACCGGTAATCTCATATAGTTTCAACAACGAATCAGAAACACCGTTGGCATTTACACCCCTTATATCGGCAATGTTCACTTTGCGGTAATCATTATCAGTAATAGTTACAAGGGCACTGTCGTTGGCGCCAAATACTGCACCGTTAGTAGCGTTGCTAAGTGCAAACCAAATGGTTTCCGTAGTCTCAGAAATATTATCATTGATAATAGGAATGTTAACAACAATGCTATCCGATGAGTTAGCAGGGAAGTTAATTACCTGAGGAGAAGTGAATGTGAAATCAGAACCGGCTGTTGCATTGCCACCAACTACTGATAAGCTGCAAGTAGTGGCATTGCTGTTAGCGTTAGAGATATCAATTTGAAGATTGATGCTGCCTACACCTTCATTCACATTAAATGAAGTTACTTTAAAGCTTAGCTCTGGATTGTTTGATGCAGTACCTTTTACATATACCTTTTTATCAGTTGCACCGGGGCTGCTAAACACGATTGAATCTTCGAACACACCGGTAGAAGTTGGGTTGAAACGAACATCTAACACAGTAGTTGTAATGGTACCCGATGAATTAGGCACTTTAATGGTACCGCTTGCATACGCGTTAATACCGGTGCGGATTTCGAAAGGAGCATTAACACTAATCATTAATGAATCAGTTAAGTTGCTGCCTTCAAAAACAAAGTTAGAAGCTGAAGAAGGTGTATTAGGATAAGTTAAACCGAAATCGTTAGTAAAACCTGCAGTATTTACTACAATAGTAGGGTCAGTTGAAGTTAAAGTTATTTTGGTGTTCAAATCGCTGATAGCACTTGTAGTGGATAAGCGAACGGTATCCCAAGTTCTGGCTGTAGTCCATGTTTTGTTGGTAGTATTAAAAGTTCCTGACATTTTGATTAGTAAAGAACCACCCGCATCAAAAGTTAAATATGTATTGGTTCCTTCACCAAACAAGCCTTGCGAACTGTTATACAAATCGTTATCAGCAACAGTGTAACCTGCGGTGCTTGATACCTTTGCAGTACCAATACCGGTTCCAAAAAATACACAATCAATAGGTTTTTTGGTAGAGTCGGCAGATGTTAAAACTCCTGAGAAAACGCCAACCGCATCAGCATTTCCACCACCATTACCAAAAGAACCGCTGGCGTTAGCATTACCAAAGCCATCACCGGCTGTAGAAGCAGTATTAATGGCTCTAATCCAGTTCAGGCTGCTTATATCTGTAGAACCTGATCCGTTAATCAATTTACCACTACCACCCACATAGAAAACGTCACCTTTATTTACTGTACCTGAAGTTAGGTTAAAGGCATACGAAACGTTTCCGCCAACTACCCAACCTTTAACAGTAGCGGTGCCATTATTAAGCCATACCACAGTATAGGGCGTTGCAGAAAAGTCAATGTTTTCAGTTGCAATCAACTGTACATACTCATACGGAGCATCAGTGCCCGCAGTATTCGGCAGAAATGCCGAAATAGCAATTTGCGAAAAGCCTACCTTTGCAAACACAAATAGGCATAATAGCGTTAAAATTCTCTTCATAACTTTATATTTTGGTTCAAAGGTCAAAGTTATATGTTAAGAATACGTTATGCAAAAAATGAATAGGGTACTCAAATGATTATCATACAAGATACTATAATTTCTGAACAACTTTTTGACATTAACTTCACTTGCCACCTCGAAAAGTGTAAAGGGGCATGCTGTGTAGAAGGGGACAGGGGAGCACCGCTGGATGCTAAAGATATTGAGCAAATAGCAAACAGCTTGGAGGCAGTGAAACCGTATATGACCCCCGAATACATAAAAGCAGTTGACGAAAACGGTTTTTATGAAATTGATGACGATGGCGAGGCGGTAACTACCTGCCAACCTACGGGTGAGTGTAATTTTGTGGTATATGATCATACAGGCACAACGCAATGTGCTATAGAACTGGCACATAAAGACGGTAAAATAGAGTACAAAAAGCCTGTATCGTGTCATTTGTATCCTGTTAGGGTGCAAAAATACAAGCACTACATGGCCGTAAACTACAGCCAGTGGCATATTTGCAATGCCGCTTGCTCATTGGGTAATGAACTTAAAATGCCCGTGTACCGCTTTGTAAAAGATGCCCTGATACGAAAATTTGGCCACGAGTGGTATACAGCGTTGGAAGAGCACGCATCAACAACTACCCCTAATGGGTAAGCTCTGTCCAAACGGGCTTGGTATTTCTTTAGCTTTATTGATACCGGATAATACCTGAAAGTATCCATACTGTCATTAAATTGTCAATTGGTTGATTGATAAGCTAAAAATTGATTCGTCAACTGCTCTAAACACGGCTGAATAGGTTATTCAGCAAAGCGAAATGTCATTTTTTATTTCATTGTCAGTTTTTTGTCATAAAAGTATGTATAATTGCATTGTTTAAAATCATTCTAAATAAAAATGATACTTGAAAGGTTAAAATCAGAAACACGTCCGCACCACGACAGGATTGAAGAAGTGGGTTTTTCAAACAAAATAATGAGCGGCCAGCTAACGCTTGATGAATACAAGCTGCTGGTGATTAACAACTACCGTATACACAAACTGGTAGAAGAAACGTTGGAACAAAACCCACAGGTTAAAAACCTTGAAGGGCTTGAGTTTGACAGTCGCAAAAAAACGGCTGCGCTTGCAAAAGATCTTGAAGTATTGGGCTTGAACCCTGCCGATTACCCCACCAATGATATCACCCTTGATTTATCAGACTTTCACAAAGCCATGGGTACCTATTATGTACTTGAAGGCAGCACATTGGGTGGTAGCGTAATTGCCCGCCAGCTTGCCAAAAACGAAGCCATTGCCGCCGCCACCGGAAACGAGTTTAACTTTTACGGTTGCTACGGCGATATGGTAGGCCCACGTTGGAAAGCGTTTCAACAAGTATTACTAAACGTGGCTACTGATAACGCCGCCGAAGATAAAATGGTAGCCGGCGCAGCCGCAACTTTTGATGCAATGACCCAAATGTTTATACAATCTCGAGGATTGGCCAACTGATAAAAAGACCTTGCACACAGGCTGTGTGTAATTTTAAACTACCCTGAGAACCCGCTCCAAAGGCGGGTTTTCTTTTTTGCTAACCACCCTCAGCCTGCCGAAGGATAGCGAGTGCTCAAGCTTTCCCCTGTTAAGGGGGAACACAAGGAGGTATCAAGCAGGCCGACACACCCTTACTCCCCCTTGATATGGAAAAACCGACGCACCTTCATGCAAGCGCACCCCTTCTTCAGGCTCAGGCATCAGCCGCACTTGTCCGTCTGTGCGTAAAGTCCACTTTTAGGGGATTTAGGGGTCGGGATTGCTTAGAGTGACCTCGCAATGACGGGGATACCCTCTTTTTTAGGATTTCTTATTTAGAGTTTAGAATTACATAGTAGATTTTCAGGTGTCCAACTGTTGTTGAATGTTTACTGATAACTACTAAATGATATATCTTTGCAATATGCCGTTTTATTATAAAATGGGGGCAATACCCCAAAAGCGCCACACTGTGTACCGCAAGCCCGATGGCAATTTGTATGCAGAAGAATTAGTATCTACCGAAGGTTTCTCAAACATATATTCACTGGTATATCATTGTCATCCGCCTACGTTGGTAAAAGCTATCGGCACGCCCTACAGCGTAGAGCCTAAAGTGGCGGTGGCTAAAAACATGCAGCACCGCAGTTTTTTAACCTATAATGTGCCTGCTGTAGATGATTACCTCGAAAGTCGGGTGCCTTTATTAGTAAACAATGATTTACATATTAGCAGTGCTGCCCCTAAAAAATCAACTACCGATTACTTTTTTAAAAATACCGATGCGGATGAGGTGATTTTTGTACACGAGGGCACCGGCAAGCTAAAAACGTTGTACGGCGAAATACCGTTTGAGTATGGTGATTATTTAGTGATACCCCGCGGTACTATCTATCAGCTTGAGTTTGACAAAGAAAATAATCGTTTGTTTATCACCGAATCGTTTAGTCCCATTGTTCCACCAAAACGCTACCGCAACAATTTTGGGCAATTGCTTGAGCACAGCCCATATTGCGAGCGCGATATTAAACTGCCCGAAAACCTTACAACCTACGACGAAAAAGGGGATTATAAGGTAATGATTAAAAAGCAGGGCATGATGTGGCCGTACACATACGCCACCCATCCGTTTGATGCTATCGGCTGGGACGGTTACGTTTATCCCTACGGGTTTTCAATCCATAACTTTGAACCTATTACAGGCCGTGTGCACCAACCGCCTCCGGTGCATCAAACTTTTGAAGGGCATAACTTTGTTATCTGCTCGTTTTGCCCCCGTTTGTTTGATTACCACCCCGAAGCAGTACCTGCACCCTACAATCACAGCAACGTTGATAGCGACGAGATTTTGTATTACGTAGATGGTGATTTTATGAGCCGTAAACACGTAGAGCGCGGTATGATTACCCTGCACCCCAAAGGCATACCTCACGGACCACACCCAGGCACGGTTGAAAAATCGATAGGGGCAAAGGAAACCAAAGAATTAGCGGTAATGATTGACCCCTTTTACCCGCTACAAATTACAGAACAGGCTCTTGCCCTTGAAGACCCAAGTTACTGGAAAAGTTGGGTTGAATAGTGCATTAGCTTGTGAATACCATGTTTGAGAAAATATTTGAAAACAATAAGAAATGGGTGGCTGAAAAATTATCGGTTGACCCTGATTATTTTAAAGAACTTTCAAAAGGCCAGCACCCTGAGTTTTTATACATTGGATGTTCTGACAGCCGCGTAACTGCCGAAGACCTTATGGGGGTTAAGCCCGGTGAGGTGTTTATCCACCGCAATGTGGCCAATTTGGTAGTGAATACCGATAACAATATAAATGCAGTGGTGCAATATGCTGTTGAGTTTTTAAAGGTGAAACATATTATTGTGTGCGGACACTATGAATGCGGGGGGATAAAGGCTGCTCTTAATCCCAGTGATATGGGGCAACTGAACAGTTGGCTGCAAACCTTGCGCGATGTGTATCGCTTACACAGAGCAGAACTGGATGCTATTAAGGAGGAGCAACGCCGCTTTGACCGTTTGGTGGAGCTTAACGTGCTTGAACAATGCCTTAATATTATCAAAATAGACCACGTGCAGCGTATGTGGTACAAAACAGGTTTCCCCACTGTACATGGCTGGGTGTTTGATGTGCGCACCGGAAACCTGAAAGACCTAAATCTTGATATGGGAGCCCGTTTTGCTGAAATACGCTCCATATACGATTTGAAGCCCGTATAGTAGAGGGCGTTTCTCACCCCGTTGCATAGTTGTTTTTTACTGCCGGTAGTAAGCTAAGTATTGTTATTGCCAGCCCCACAACCACATAAATGGCCTGCAACACATCGCCGTAGCCAATAACAGCTACCTGAACATCAATCCATATTATCAGCATTAACCCTGTATAAAGGGCAAAAGTCCATGCCCAAAATTGGTTGCTGTAAACGTTTAGTTTTTGAGGCCATTTCCACTTTGGGCGGGCTATCATGCCGTAAGCTGCAAATGCCGGTACAATTCCTAACAAAACCAACAACGCCAAGCCGGGTATCAAAAAAGTAGTGAACGGGCTATTTTTTAGTGCTGAAACGGGCATATCAAACAAGCTCCCATCGGGGGCAATTATCAAAAAAGCACCGCCCCACAAGCCGGTTATTGCTTGTAATACCAATAGTGTAATTAAACATACGGTTAAAAAGCGTTTCATAACATCAATTTTTGATGCTATTTACAATCATTAACCGATTTGTAAAATGATGAAAATCATCCCCTTAAAACAAGAGTGTTTTTGAGTAATAAATAAACCTTTGTGTTAAAGGTTATTACCTGTTTGTTTTTATAGCTAAGATAACCGGGTGGTTATTCAAAGCGCAAAGCCTCAATAGGGTCTAGTTTAGCAGCCTTTTGCGCAGGGTAGTAGCCCGCTGCCAAGCCAACTATAGTACAAAGTATTAAAGCAATAATAATGGGTCCCCAAGGCATTATAAACCCTACGCCCAAAGCACCCGAGATAATATTACCGATTAATATGCCCAGCAATATGCCGCCTGCACCACCTAATTGGCAAATGGTTACGGCTTCGTATAAAAATTGTTTGCGTATAATGGCAGGGGTAGCTCCCAATGATTTACGGATACCAATTTCACGGGTACGCTCGGTAACCGTTACGAGCATAATATTCATTAAACCTATAGCTGCACCAAAAATAGTAATGGCTCCAATAACAGTGGCGGCAAGGGTTAGCAAACTAAGGTTTTTAATAAACTCCTGTGCCAAACCATCGCTTTTTGTGAGCTGAAAGTTATTGTCATCAAAAGAATTTACTTTTCGCACTTTGCGAAAAACCCCTTCGGCCTCAGACATGGCAAGGTCAATCATTTTGGGGTCGTTTACCATCACCGAAAGTGCATAAGAAGAAGGCATATTCATTAGCCTGAATTTGGCAAATGTTAGCGGCACATAAATTAGTTTATCACCGCCGCCAAACCCAACCGAGTTACCTTTTGATTCAAGGACCCCGATAACTCTCATTTTCACCCCGCCAACTGATATTTCTTTATCAATGGGATTTTCTTTATTAGGAAATAATTTACCTACAATATCAGTCCCAATAATGGCAACGGGAGTCATGGCCTCCATATCGCCCGTAGAAATATTACGCCCTTTAGAAATTTTATAGCCGGATACGGTAAGGTAGTTCTCATCCACCCCAAGCACTAATGTATTAGGGTTTGTTTTGCGAGATTGGTACTTGGCAGTGCTGGCAAACGACACGTTTACAGAGGCTGAAACGATGGCAGAGGGAAAATTAAATTCCTGCCTGAAATCAACCGCCTCTTCATACGATATTTTAGGGTAATTAATGCGCTTACCGGGGCCGCCCATCCTAAAGTTACCGCCTCGGTTTTTGATACTGAAAGTGTTTGCACCCATTTCAGAAAAACTTTTGGTAAGGTACACCTTCATGGCATCAATTGAGGATAAAATGCCTACCAACGCCATAATACCGATAGCTATAATAAGCGCGGTGATGGTGGTGCGCAGCTTGTTTATCTTTATCGAGTCAAGCGAGAGGTTTAAAGTATCTTTAAAATTCAAGAGGTGGCTAATTACACTTTCAAAAGTGGAAAATTAACATCAAGGGGCAAAAAAATTATCTGTATAGAGCCCCAAACCTTCGATAAAAGATTATTTATGGAAAGATGAAGCCACAAAACGACCACTGTTTATCAGTTGCCAAACTTCGGTAGTTGTATCGCAAGTGCGGTTAATAATCCACTCGCGGCTAAGCGTGCCCGAGCAATAGCGGTTATCAACAGCGTCCCACACGGCAAACTCAAAAATATCTGTTAGCTTGCCGGCCTTGTCGTAACTGCGCAGTTGATATGTGTAGCACTCTTTGCCGTTTTTGTTTTGATTGAGTAGTAGGGCCTTCACCAAAAAACCATCCATGGTGCCTATGTCTTTATACAAGCTATACGTTTTGGTGAGTTGGTTTTGCAAGGCATCGGCAGTTTCAGCAGGGCTAAGGTATTTAGCCAGTTGGCTACTATCCGTAAGCGGTGTATAAGACCCTGTTTGTATAAGGTTGTGGATGGTATTGCCGTCTGTAACTTTTGCTGATGCATTAATCTGCAACAAGGGTGTTTTGTCGGTACAGCCAAAAATCGTGGTAACAACAAAAATAAGGACAAGCAGTACTCTCAACGCAGTATGTTTTTTGCTAAGTTATAGGTTTTTGCAATATCTGCCACCGTATTTTATACTAAGCATTGTAGTTTTTAGTGACTAGTATTTCGGTTATTCCCTCTTTTTAGAACTTAGTTATTAGAATTATTACTACAATCCTTCAATAAGTTTAGGATAGTTGGTGCGCTTGAACGTTGTTGGTTAAGTCCCTTCGGGGAATTTTATGGCGAGGGGATAATGGTTATAACCCGTGCTTTTTATTCTGCATTACATTGTCAAGATTCCAATCCATCTTGTTTTCAAACGGGTGTTGCCTCATCTTGCAATCCACTACTTGGCATATTTTGCATGAGGATTCAATACAGCCATCGGTATGAATAAAAAATTCAACCCCTTGGGGATACTGCTTGTTTATCAAGTTATCAATAGCTTCTACTTCTGCATGGGCTTCTTTTATGGTAAAAAACCACGGTAAGGTAATGTGGCAATCAACGTGCAGGCTGCTACCGTATTTAATAATCCGCATATTGTGTATATCAACCCATTGGGGTTTCCTATTATCATTCACAATCTTTATTACATCTACAAGTAAACCGGTATCGGCTTCATCCATAATACCCGCTACCGAGCGACGTAAAATACCAATACCGGTATAAATTATAAGCCCGCCCATAGCCAAAGCCATGGCGTTATCAAGCCAACTAAAACCTGTGAAGTACAAAATAGCCAAGCCTACCAATACACCTATGGTGGTGTAGGCATCTGATTTTAGGTGTTTTCCGCTGGCAATAAGTGTAAGTGAATCGGTTCTTTCTCCTTGTTTCACCAAACGCCATCCTAATAAATAGTTTAATAAACCTGCTGCCGAGGTGATGTACAACCCTATATCGAGGTGGGCTAACTCACTGGGCTGAAAAAAGTTGATTGTAGATTTTACTAACATCATCAATCCTGTGGCTGCAATTAAGGTGCCTTCTACCGATGCTGAGATAAACTCAATTTTACCATGGCCGTATGGGTGGTCGGCATCTTTTGGTTTGGCAGCCAAAAACAGGCTATATACACCCATTACGCCTGCGGCAATGTTTACAATACTTTCAAGAGCATCGGTGAGTATGGTGTTTGAGTGGGTGATAAAATACGCCACAAACTTGCCGGTCATTATAACGGCACCAATGGCAAGGGTATTAACCTGTAAGCGTAAGTTGGGGTTTTGGCGAAGCATTTTATGTATCAAAAATAACAATTTGTAACTTGCTTGCATGAATGTTGTTTTTAAGGTGGTACTTACTTTGCGGATTGACTGGAGCGAGATGGATATGTACGGACATGTAAATAATGTATCGTATTTTAAATATGTGCAGGCTGCAAGAGTAAATTACTGGGAGCAGGTGGGCATTACAGAGCATCATGCAGCAACTAATATTGGTCCTATGCTGGCAGGCAGTAAATGCACGTTTAAACGTCCGTTGTTTTATCCTGGGACGGTGCGTATAGAATCGAGGGTGGAGTTTATTAAGAATACCAGTTTTGGTATTGTACATCGGTTGCTTGATAGTGATGGGAATATTGCTGCTGAAGCAGAGGATGTGATAGTAATGTTTGATTTTAGTAAAAATGAAAAAAGTCCCTTTCCGCCGTTTATTAAACAACGGATTGAGGAACTTGAGAGTAGAGCGTTTTAGCAGATAATCAGGTGTTCATTAACGTTTCAATATGTTCGGCTTCAATGGGGGTGTTTTCTTGCATGTTATAATTACCTTTATCGGTTATTAAAATATTGTTTTCAATACGTATGCCTATATTCTCGGCAGCTATATAAATGCCGGGTTCGTTAGTAAGCACCATACCGGCTTGCAGGGGTTGTTTCATATCGCCTACATCGTGTACGCTTAGTCCTAATAAATGCGAAAAATTATGGTAGCAATACGTTTGCAGGGCTTCTTTTCGTAGCGTTGTATTGTGTAATGCTTCTTTAGAAGCTAATCCCAAATCCACTAACTCTTTTAGTAATAAATCAAAACAATGTTGCTGCAAATCAGATAGTAAAGCCCTGGTAAGCATAAGTGTTTGCATGGCTTTATTAACCCTAAGTACCGCATTGTACACCTGTTTTTGGCGTTGGGTAAACTGTCCGTTCACGGGCATCACACGGGTAAGGTCGGCATTGTAATTAGCCCACCTTGCTGCGGCATCAATCAAAAGTATATCGCCCGCTTTGCATTGCTTACTGTTGGCGGTGTAGTGCAATATGCAGCTATCAGTACCACTGGCAACAATAGGGTGATAATCGGCTGTTGCAGTGCCGTATGTGTAGTATTGGTACAGTAATTCGGCTTCAATTTCATACTCCCACACACCGGGTTTTACCATTTTCAGCAAACGCAAAAAACCTTGTGTGGTAATATTGGCAGCTTGTTGCATAAGCTCTATTTCGATAGTGTTTTTAACCATCCTCAAACTGCTGATAATGGGTGCAAGGCGTTTGTAGGTATGTGTGGGATATTTTTGCTTGCACCATTGGGCAAATTGTGCATCCTTATCTTGTACCTCAAGCACTGCGCGTAAATGCTCGTTGGCATTAAGGTAAATGGTTTGTTGTTGTAGGGCGTGGGTGTGCAGGGTGATTTCAAACGCTGTATTTAGTAACACCGTATCAATACCTGCAATTTTTTGGGCATCCTCAACCGTTAGCAGCTTGCCCATCCATTTTTCATACAAGGGGTCAAAAGGTTTGATAAACAAAATGGATTTTGATTCCGTTGCGCTTTCTTTGACCAGTAAAAGCGAGGTTTCTTCTTGCTCAATACCCGTTAAGTAAAACAAATCGCTGTTGGGCTTATAGGGATACGTGCCATCGGCATTGGTGGGATAGGTAAGGTTGGCATTTACCACCGCTACGCTTCCTGCATCCATTTTACTCAAAAGTCGTTCTCGATTTTGTTTAAAAAGCGAGTTATCAATACGTATCGTTTTCATACTTGCAAGTTGGCAACTGCAAAGGGCTTTTTTGCTGTAAAAAAGAGACAATTTTATGTACACAACGACTATTGAAAGATGGGATCCACTGCGTTCTTTTTGCAGACTCAGGATGGGCAACGGCACTTGACGCTGTTCTGCTGACGAAGGAAGCATCTTATTCTGCTTTGTTTACACAGTTGCTATAAGGTTCTTCGCTACGCTCAGAATGACAAGTTGGGCATTTAGAATTTAGTTCTTAGAGTTTAGAATTTTGCTACTGCAACCGCACCCTTTGGCAGGTTCAGGGAACATATAGTCTTAACAACTAAAAACTGTAAACTGAAGACTGTAAACTAAAAACCCTTACCGTTGTCTATGTACAGTTGCCCATTTACAATCTCCCACAAGGCTACCGCAGTAGCAACCGAAACGTTTAGTGAATGCTTGGTGCCGAATTGGGGTATTTCTACCAATACGTCGCACAAATCAACTGCCTGCTGGCTGATGCCATCTACCTCGCTGCCTGCTATCAGGGCTATTTTTGGGTGGTTTTCAAGTTTCCACTCATTCAATAAAATACTTTTTTCGGTTTGCTCCAAACCCGCTACCGTGTAGCCCTCGGCTTTTAATTCAGTGATGGCATCGGTAATGGTGGCAAAATGTTTCCAATCCACACTCAGTTCAGAACCCAATGCCGTTTTGTGGATTTCTTTGTGCGGGGGAGTACCCGTAATGCCGCATAAATACACCGCTTGCACCTTAAAAGCATCCGCCGTGCGGAAGATAGAACCCACATTGTGCATACTGCGCACATCGTCAAGCACCACTATCACCGGAAACTTACCAGTTTTCCTATATTCATCCACACTTAAGCGGTTTAACTCAATATTCTTTAATTTGCGCACCATATCACTTTGTCAACCAAGGAAAAAAATACGTCAGAAACGCCGCTAATGCGGCAATACTCGCAAATTAAAACAAAATATCCCGGAGCGGTAATACTTTTCCGCGTGGGGGATTTTTATGAAACATTTGGCGATGATGCCCTTATTGCGTCAAAAGTACTGGGTATAGTGCTTACCAAACGGCACAACGGTAGTGCCAACGAAACCCATTTGGCGGGCTTTCCGCACCACTCATTAGATACTTATTTGCCCAAATTGGTGCGTGCAGGCTATCGTGTGGCTATTTGCGACCAGTTGGAAGACCCCAAGATGGTGAAAGGGATTGTGAAGCGCGGGGTTACAGAGTTGGTTACGCCGGGAGTTTCATACAACGATAAGATTGTCGATGTAAAACAAAGCAATTACCTCGCTTCGGTGTATTGCGAGAAAGAAAGCTACGGGCTGGCTTTTTTGGATATTTCTACGGGCGAGTTTATGGTAGCACAAGGGCAGGCCGATTATGCCGATAAGCTGCTGCAAGGCTTGCGCCCTTCGGAAGTGCTATTTTCTAAAAACTTTAAGAGTCATTTTAACCAATTGTTCGGCGAGAAGTTTTATACCTACGCAATGGACGATTGGGCGTTTGGCAAAGACCATACACGCGATAAACTGCTGAAACATTTCGGTACGGCATCGTTAAAAGGGTTCGGGGTGGATGATTTTGAACTGGGCATTGTGGCGGCAGGGGCTGCCATACAATACCTTGAAGACACCCACCACACCGATTTGGGGCATATTAATGCCTTATCCCGGTTAGAAGAAGACCGCTATGTGTGGCTGGATAAATTTACCGTTCGCAATCTTGAGTTGGTGCGCCCTACTGCCGAAAACGGCAAGGCACTAATAGATATACTGGATACAACGCAAACCCCTATGGGCGCGCGTCTGTTGCGCAAGTGGTTGTTGTTGCCCCTAAAAGAAACAGGACCTATCAACAACCGCCATAACATGGTGGGTTATTTTTTTGAAAAGTCCGAAGAGCGCGAAACGTTGCTGAAGCTACTTTCGCAAGTGGGCGATTTGGAGCGGTTGATATCAAAGGCGGCGTTAAAGCGCATTGGCCCTAAAGAAATGGTGCAGTTGCGCCGTTCGTTAGAGTTGGTAAAACCTGTGAAGGAGTTATGCGCCCAAAGCGGTTTGATGGAACTGCAACGCTTGGCCGATTTGCTGAACCCTTGTCAACTGCTGGTAGAGAAGATTAAAAAAGAAGTGATTGACGAACCGCCTTCGTTGATAAACAAAGGGGGAGTGGTTGCCGAAGGGGTAGATACAGAGTTGGATGAACTACGCACCATACAATACAGCGGCAAAGATTATTTGGTAAACGTGCAAAAGCGCGAAGCCGAACGCACGGGCATCCCTTCGTTAAAGGTGGCGTTTAATAATGTGTTCGGGTATTATTTAGAGGTAACCAATGCCCACAAGGATAAAGTCCCTGCTGAATGGATACGCAAGCAAACCCTTGTGAACGCTGAACGTTACATTACCGAAGAACTAAAGGTATATGAAGAGAAGATTTTAGGGGCAGAAGAAAAGATATTGGCTATTGAAGCCCGTATTTTTAATGATTTATTGAATTTTTGCGCCGAGTACATCAGCCCTGTGCAGCAAAACGCTAACGTGCTGGCACAGTTAGATTGTATCATTGGGTTTGCGGTGTTGGCTGCCGAGAATAATTACGTCAGACCCGAAGTAACGGAAGGGTACGAGTTAGACTTAAAAGAACTGCGCCACCCTGTGATTGAAAAACAATTACCAATAGGTGAGGCTTACGTACCCAACGATATTTACTTGGATAATGCTGAACAACAGGTAATTATCCTCACAGGGCCCAACATGTCGGGTAAATCGGCGTTGTTGCGGCAAACGGCTTTGGCAGTGCTGATGGCGCAGATGGGTTGTTTTGTACCTGCCAAAAGTGCTAAAATAGGCTTGATAGATAAGATATTCACCAGGGTAGGGGCTTCGGATAATATTTCGTCGGGAGAATCTACTTTTATGGTAGAGATGCTGGAAACCGCCAGTATTTTGAACAACGTATCCGACCGCAGTCTTATTCTTTTAGATGAGATTGGCAGGGGTACGAGTACCTACGACGGGGTTTCGCTGGCGTGGGCCATTGCTGAGTACTTGAACCAGCAACCGCAAAAACCGAAAACCATTTTTGCCACCCACTACCACGAGTTGAACGAGTTGGAAAAGAAAACCGAAGGGGTGGTGAATTACCACGTTACGGTGAAAGAGGTAGACCAAAATGTGATATTCCTGCGTAAAATTAAAGTGGGCGGCAGCGAAAGCAGTTTTGGTATTCACGTGGCTAAAATGGCGGGAATACCCCAACGGGTGGTGCAACGTGCCGATGAGATTTTAGGCCGTTTGGAGCAAGACCGTGCGATGATTAGTGGGCGGGAAACCTTGAAGAAAATCAAGCAGAAAACCTATCAGGTAAATATGTTTCAGGCCGATAATCCGCATTTGCTGAAATTGGAGGACGAGTTGAACAAAATTGATATTAATGCTCTAACCCCCATTGAGGCGTTGATGAAACTGAAAGAGTTGAAGGAGATGAACAAGGGGTAGTCAGTTATATTTTCTAAGAACCAACCACCAGTCACTAACCACTAATCACCCGATAACTTCTTCAATATCTCCTGCGCGGCTTTGGGTATTACCGTACCGGGGCCAAAAACGGCGGCTACTCCGGCATTGTATAAGAAATCGTAGTCCTGTTGGGGGATAACACCGCCTGCAATTACCATAATATCATCGCGTCCGTGTTTTTTCAGTTCTTCAATCACTTGCGGTACAAGGGTTTTATGTCCCGCAGCTAATGATGAAACGCCTAAAATGTGTACGTCGTTTTCTATGGCTTGTTTGGCTGCTTCGGCAGGGGTTTGGAATAATGGGCCAATGTCCACATCAAAACCTATATCGGCAAAGCTGGTGGCAATAACCTTTGCGCCGCGGTCGTGGCCGTCTTGTCCCATTTTGGCAATCATAATACGGGGACGGCGACCTTCATGTGTGGCAAATTCATCGGCCATTTGGCGGGCTTTTACAAAGTCTTCGTTCATTTTTATTTCCGACGAATATACCCCCGAAATTGATTTTATAGTGGCTTGGTATCGGCCAAAAGCCTTTTCCATCGCCATCGATATTTCGCCCAAAGTAGCGCGTACACGGGCGGCATTTACTGCCAATTCCAGCAAATTACCCGTTCCTGTTTTTGAGGCGTTGGTAATGGCTTCTAAGGCAGCGGCCACCTCGTCGTTATTACGTTCAGCTTTTAGTTTAGCCAAACGCTCCAATTGGTTTTGACGCACTTTTACGTTGTCAACATCCAATATATCAATGGGTTGTTCATCGTCGGCAAGGTATTGGTTCACCCCCACAATCACATCTTTACCGCTATCAATGCGGGCTTGTTTGCGGGCTGCGGCTTCTTCAATCCTCATTTTGGGCAAACCGGTTTCAATGGCTTTTGCCATACCGCCCAGTTGCTCCACTTCGTCCATCAATACGCTGGCACGTTGTATTAATTGGTCGGTAAGGTATTCTACATAATAACTACCGCCCCAAGGGTCAACCACGTTGGTAATTCCGGTTTCCTGCTGGATATAAATTTGTGTATTACGGGCAATACGTGCTGAAAAGTCAGTAGGCAATGCAATGGCTTCGTCCAAGGCGTTGGTGTGCAACGATTGGGTACCGCCCAAAGCAGCCGCCATTGCTTCAACAGCCGTGCGGGCTATGTTGTTAAAGGGGTCTTGCTCGGTTAGGCTCCAGCCGCTGGTTTGGCAGTGGGTGCGCAATGCCATCGACTTATCGTTCTTTGGGTTGAATTGTTTTACAATTTTCGACCACAATACACGACCTGCGCGCATTTTGGCAATCTCCATAAAGTGATTCATACCAATCGCCCAGAAGAACGACAAACGCGGGGCAAAATCATCAATATTCAGCCCTGCTTTCAATCCCGTGCGGATGTATTCCAACCCGTCGGATAGGGTATAAGCCAGTTCCAAATCGGCGGTAGCACCGGCTTCTTGCATGTGGTAGCCGCTGATAGAAATGGAGTTGAATTTGGTCATATTTTGCGAGGTGAACGCAAAAATATCCCCGATAATGCGCATAGAATGCTCGGGAGGGTAGATATAGGTATTACGCACCATAAACTCTTTCAGGATGTCGTTTTGTATCGTTCCTGAAAGTTTATCCATGCTTACTCCTTGTTCTTCGGCAGCAACAATGTAAAAAGCCATGATGGGCAATACAGCACCGTTCATGGTCATTGATACCGACATCTCGTCCAACGGAATTTGGTCAAACAGTATTTTCATATCCAAAATACTGTCGATAGCCACACCCGCCTTGCCCACATCACCCACCACACGTTCGTGGTCGCTATCATAACCGCGGTGAGTAGCCAAGTCAAACGCTACCGAAAGCCCTTTTTGCCCGGCTGCTAAGTTGCGGCGGTAAAAGGCATTAGATTCTTCAGCCGTACTGAAACCTGCATACTGACGGATGGTCCAAGGGCGTTGCAAATACATACTGCCGTAGGGTCCGCGTAAAAACGGGGCAATACCTGAATGGTAACCCAACGTTGGCAATCCTTTTACATCATCCGCCCCGAAAACCGTTTTCACGTCAATTGCTTCGGGGGTGTGCCAAGGTTCTGCATTTACCGTTTCAGCTTTCATACTGAACGCAGTAGAAGTATAAGGGATGTTGCTAAAATCTTTTCTCATTTAATCATTGCTTTTGGCGGTTGCTGTTTCACACCTCCCTCAATCCCTACTTTTCCAGCCCGCCCTTCGACAAGCTCAGGGTGACAGTGCGCAGTAGGGAAGCCAAGCTGCTATCGTCATTGCGAGGAAGCCGTCTTCGGCTGACGAAGCGATCCGTTTCCTGTTGATACAGATTGCTTCGGAAGACCTCGCAATGACGCGAAGGCATTATAATTCTTCATTTATCCGTTGCTGCTCAGCCTTTTCAGCAAAGCGGCGCAAGGGGAAGAGTTTGTTATTTATCAGTTGCACGGGTTCAATCTCAGCTTTCATGCGCTGATTTTTGTCAGCGTATTTATTCACCCCTAAAATTACTTTTTTTCCTTCTTCCACATTTTGCTGTTCGCCCAAAAAACGGTCAAATATCATTGTTGGAAAAAGATTCGTTGTAATTCCTTTTATCCATCCCCCCATCGCCTCGAAGCGTTTAAACAACTGCCAGCTTTTAGCCGCAATTTCTTCGGTAAGGGTTTCAATGTAAAAGCTTCCTGCTGCTGCATCCTGCACTTTATCCATGTAGCTTTCGTATTTCAACACCAACTGCACATTGCGGGCAATGCGAGCCGAAAAATCGTTTGGCTGTTTAAACAATACATCGTAGGGGTGTACATACATCACATCACAGCCGCCAATTACAGCCGCCATGGTTTCTGTTGTAACCCTTAAAATATTGTTGTTGTAATCGTATATAGTTTTGTTATTCAGTGCGGTTTCGCAAGTAATGACTGCTTGTTCATTTACACCGTATTGTTTTGCTAACAAGGCATATACTTTGCGAAATGCGCGAAGCTTGGCTATCTCAAAAAAGTAGTTGCTACCTACTGCAAAGTTTACTGTTAATTGCGTTACCCCTAAGTTTAAATACTCATTAGCGTGTGCCAGCGCAAAGGCCAGTTGGGAGGCTGTTTCGGCACCCGCGTTATGGTATACCGATGCATCAACAATGTAATGCTGACTTGCAGGAGAAATTGTTTGTGATACCTTCTCCAACTCACCCTTTTCAGCCAATTCCATCAAGGCATCTGTAAATACATTGTTTTGGGTTGGGATAAAACCTTTTGCCCAAATAGCAGTATTTGCGGGTAAGGGAGATAATTGAACGATATGCGCCTCGTTGGTAACAATAAAAACCACTTTATCGGTGCCTTTTAGCAACGCCTTTTGGGCATTGGCAAGCGCATCGGTGGGGTTTTGTACCGTAATGTATTCTGTTATTTTCCAGCCTTGCAGGGGTTTTGTAAGCGGTGAAAACTTATTTGAGGCAAGGTCTTCAAGGGTGTAGTAAGGCTGCGAGGTAATCCCCTCGGGTGATGTTTTAAAAAGTTGAGCAAAGGCATCTTCGCCCTTTACTTCTTTTATCACCTGTGCTTTCCAAGTTTCGTAGCTTTGTAACTCGAAACCTGAATACACATCATTTTGTTGGCTTTGGGCCATAATTAAATATCAAAAATCAGTTTAAATTCTTTCTTTAAAAAGTCGATAGCCATATCGGTAGGCACCTCTTCGCGGCGTATCATCTCTTCAAGTATTGCTTTGCTCAAATCAACACTGGTAGCAGTTTTATCAAGGGTCGCGTAGCTGTTGTTTATCAATTCAATCACGCGCTCTTTTACCAGTTTAATAAGTTTCCACGATTGAGGTGAAACATACAGTTGTTGGGCAAGGTTGTGTCCAAACTCTTCGTTTACAGTGGCAATAAGGGTGGCTTTAAAAGCCGCCGCAGGAATATTGGGTTGGTTTAAACGCAGCAACATATTGCTGGGGTTGATACGATCCAGATAGATGGTAAGCCTTTCATACGCTTGTATTTTTATAGGCACCATGCTGCTGCGGTTCTGTTGGCGAAACTCAAGCATTTTTTGCTCGTAATAATTATCGAGCATTTTTTTAAGGGTGAAATAGCCTACCAAAAACACTACTACGGCGGGCAACACGTACTTTAAAACATCAAGAAACAGGGCTAATGAATCCATATTGAGTTTAATATTGGCTGTAAAAATAAGAAGTTAGGTTGTAAGTTGAACGATTAGGCCGCGGGAAAATTGTAAACGGCCTGTATTTGCATTTAAAATGAGCGCTTTGATAACCAAAAAAGCAGGGGTTTACCCTGCTTTTCGGTGTATTTTATTTTTGCAATTAGCGGGCAGTACCCAACTCAGCAAAAAAATCAATAATCTTTTCGGCCAGTTCGCTGCCTATTTTCTCTTGAGCTTCGGCAGTTGATGCACCAACGTGGGCACTTACCGATACTTTTGGATGTTTTAGCAAGGTATCATCAACGGGAGGTTCTTTTTCAAAAACATCCAAACCTGCAAAAGCAATTTTACCGCTGTTCAGCGCTTCGATAAGGGCTTTCTCGCTTACAGCACCGCCACGGGCACAGTTTACAATGCCTGCACCTTTTTTCATGATAGCGATTTCAGGTTCGCCAATCACAGGTTTATCACCTTCGTTAAAAGGCACGTGCAGCGTAACGAAATCAGATTTGCGCAGCAACTCATCTTTGCTAACGGTTTTCACGGGTATTTTAATGCGTTGGCTGCCTGCGGTTTCGCCCAAGTAAATGGTTAAATCCACTTGCTCCACGTAAGGGTCAAAAGCAAGTACATTCATACCCAAACCGAACGCTATTTTAGCCGTTTCTTGTCCAATACGGCCAAAACCAATCACACCCAGTGTTTTACCGCGAAGTTCAAAACCTTCTGAGCTGATTTTTTTAATGTCGTTAAACTTCTCTTTGCCTTCAGCGGGCATCACACGGTTACTGTATGCCAAGTTGCGGCACATAGCAAACAAGTGGGCAAATGCCATTTCGGCTACAGATACTGATGATGCAGCAGGAGTGTTTATTACGCGCATACCTTTGGCACGGGCGTATTCAACATCAATATTATCCATACCAACACCGCCGCGTCCAATCAATTTAATATTTGGGCAGGCATCAATAATGTCTTTACGGATTTTTGTTGCACTGCGCACGGTTACTGCATCGTAGCCTTTTAGTGCCTCAACCAGTTGGTCTTGAGCTACTTTTTCGGTTACTACAGTAAAGCCGGCTTCTTCCAGCATTTTCTTTCCAATGGGGTCAATTCCGTCGTTGGCAAGTAGTTTAGGCATGGGTATCGGGTTCTGTTTTAAGTGTTATGTTTTATGTTAACTGTTACTGGAGGTTAACCAACCGCTTAGGCTGATTTACCGCTTTTCATTTGTTCAAACTGTTGCATGGCAGCTACCAAGGCTTTCACGCTATCCAACTCAAGTGCGTTGTATAGTGAAGCACGGAAACCACCTACACTGCGGTGACCTTTTAGGCCGCTAAGTTTGTTTTGTTTGCACAGTGCCATAAATTCATCTTCAAGGCTACTGTCTTTCAATACAAACGTAACGTTCATTTTGCTGCGGTCTTCAACGGCGCAAGTACCTTCAAACAATGGGTTACGGTCAATTTCGTTGTATAGGGTTTCGGCCTTTTCGGTATTACGTTTTTCCATAGCTGCTACACCGCCCATTTCTTTTACCCACTTCATGGTTTGCAACGAAACATAAATAGGGAATACAGGAGGGGTGTTGAACATTGAACCCTCTTTAATGTGGGTTTTGTAGTTAAGCATGGTGGGTATTTTGCGGGTTACTTTACCCAAAATATCTTCACGCACAATTACAAGGGTAACACCTGCAGGGCCCATGTTCTTTTGAGCACCGGCATATATCAGGGCAAATTTGCTTACATCAACCGGACGACTGAATATGTCGCTCGACATATCGCAAACCACATCTATAGGCGACTCAGGAAATGCGTGCATTTGTGTGCCGTAGATGGTATTGTTTGAGGTGATGTGCAAGTATTTTGCATCAGTAGGGATATTGTATCCTTTGGGGATGTATGAGAAGTTTTTCTCTTCTGATGAAGCAATTACGTTTACGTTACCGAATAATTGGGCTTCTTTGATGGCTTTGCTTGCCCATACACCTGTATTTACGTAGGCAGCAGTTTCGTTTTCATCAAGCAGGTTGTATGGTATCATGCTAAATTGCAAGCTGGCACCGCCACCCAAAAATATGATAGCATAACCATCGGGTACATTGAACAGTTCTTTTACAATAGCGCGAGATTCTTCCATTACAGCCTCAAATTCTTTTCCGCGGTGAGATACTTCTAATAAAGAAAGACCTGTACCGGCAAAATTTTTAAGTGCTTCAATTGAGGCATCTATGGCCGACTGGGGCAGTATTGCTGGGCCCGCGCTGAAATTGTGTACTTTGCTCATGTGTTTGGTTTAGAATTTGCAGCAAATTTAGAGCATTTATATTACTTAAAAGAACTGCGGGTGCTTAATTTTGAAAACTATGAAGTGGATAACTAAACTATGTGTATGCGGCCTTGTACTATGTGCAACGGTAAATCAAGTAACCGCACAGAGAAAAAGCGGATTCGACTGGAGCAAAGTGGTTTATGGAGGCAGCATAATGCCTGTATTTTCTAATATGGGAACAAACATTTCGGCCAACCCTTTTATCGGATATAAAGTAACTGATAGATTAGTGCCCGGTGTTTCGGTATCGTACCAATACACCCGTTTGCGCAACTGGCCGTTTGTGGGGTCTACATCTACTTATAATGTGTTTGGTATCGGGCCGTTTGTTAGGTATTCTATCCAAAACGGATTTTTTGCCCATGCTGAGTATGAATTTTTAAGGGGCAGGTTTGAAACAACCCCTTTCCCCGAATACAGGCACACCGAAGAAAACCTGTTGGTTGGCGGCGGCTACAGCAATGTGATACCGGGCACCCGAAGCGGTTTTTATGCGCAGGTGTTATACGTGGCCACTTGGCGTGGTGCTGCAGGTAACTCTATCTACTCATCGCCGCTTATTTACCGTGTAGGTTTCAGTATTTTTTAAAAAGCTGTTACTTTGTAATGTTTTATAGCACCGCGATGGTTTTGCGGTGAATTTTAGACAGTAAAGATTTTGGAGAAAGAATTGAGTATAGTAAACCGCAAAGCGCGGCACGAGTATTTTATTGACGAATCGTTTGCGGCAGGGATGGTGCTTACAGGCTCTGAGGTGAAAAGTATACGATTGGGGAATGTGAACATGAGCGAGGCCTATTGCTCGTTGTTTGATGGGGAGATGTGGCTGAAAAACATGCACATTTCAGAGTTTAAACAAGGCGGGTTGCATTATAACCATGCACCGTTGCGAGACCGCAAGCTGTTACTTAACAAAAAAGAGCTTAAAAAGATAAAATCTAAAATGGAGGAGGGTAATTATACCATCGTTCCGCTTAAAATATTTACATCAGCCACCGGTTTTTGCAAAATGGAAATTGGCCTTGCCCGCGGTAAGAAAATGTACGACAAACGCGAGGACATGAAAAAACGCGATGTTGAGCGTGAGCTGCGCAGGTATGTAGATTAGTTTACAGTTTCCTGTTTAATAGTTGCCATCAACTACAAAAACACAACAATTACCTGTTCCAGCCGTCTTCGCCTACCAACGGAACAAAAGCAAAGTTTTTAAACGTTTCGGTTTTTAATTCACCGCCCGTTTTTGTTATTCTCACCATTTTTTGGGTATTGGCATCGCCCACAGGTATCACCAGCATCCCGCCTTCTTTAAGTTGCGATGTAAGTGCTTGCGGCACAGCAGGGGCACCTGCTGTTACTATAATGCGGTCGTAGGGGGCATATTCAGGTAATCCCAAAGTACCATCACCATAATAAAAATGGATGTGCTGGTAGCCCATTTCCGTAAGCTGAGATTTAGCTTTTTCGTACAAGCCCTTCATGCGTTCGATGGTAAAAACTTGTGCGCCCATTTCGGCCAGCACAGCAGCTTGGTAACCGCTACCCGTGCCAATTTCTAACACCTTCATGCCCTTGCGTACATTCAACAACTCGCTTTGGTAGGCCACCGTATAGGGTTGCGATATGGTTTGACCGTCTTCAATCGGAAACGCCTTATCCTCGTAAGCAAACTCTTCAAACTCTTTACTGAAAAAATAGTGGCGCGGTACGTGTAGCAAGGCTTGCAGCACCATATCATCCTTTATTCCGTTTGCCATTAGCAACTCTACCAGCCGTTTGCGCTGCCCTTTATGTTTATAGGTGTCCTTTACCACAATAGTTTATTAACAAAAGTTGAAAATAAATAAAACCCCGCACGAGTATTATCTATCATTTTTGCAAAGTAAACCATTAAGTATGATAAAAATTGGGGTGATAGGCGCAGGCCACTTAGGAAAAATCCACATTCGTTTGTTAAAAGAAATACCTGAGTTTGATTTGGTGGGGTTTGTGGACATGGACGATGATAATGCTGCTAAAGTAACGGCAGACTATGGTATTAAAAGGTTTGCTACGTTTGACGAAATGCTTGCCGAAGTAGAAGCGGTAGATATTGTAACACCAACCTTTAACCACTTTGAAAGTGCTACCAAAGCCATGAAAATGGGTCGCCACGTGTTTATTGAAAAACCCTTGGCCAATAATATGCAAGAGGCTAAAGACCTTGTAGCTCTTTCGCGTGAGGCAGGGGTGAAGGTACAAGTGGGGCACGTAGAGCGTTTTAACCCTGCTTTTTTAGCTGCCCAGCAATACGATATTAAACCCATGTTTATCGAAACACACCGTTTGGCGGAATTTAACCCCCGCGGTACGGATGTGAGCGTGGTGCTTGATTTGATGATACACGATATTGATATTACCCTTAGCGTGGTAAAATCAAACGTTAAAAAAATCAGTGCCAGCGGAGTAGCAGTGGTGAGCGATACCCCCGATATTGCCAATGCACGTATAGAGTTTGATAACGGCTGTGTGGCCAACCTTACCGCTAGTCGTATATCGCTTAAAAATATGCGCAAAACCCGCCTTTTCCAGCGCGATGCTTATATAACCGTTGACTTTTTAGCCAAAAAGATGGAAGTATTCAGGCTGGAAGAAGCAGTAGGGCAGGAAAATCCTTTTTCAGTAGTGTTAGATTTGGGCAAAGACAAAGGCAAAAAAATCATTCACTTTGAATCGCCCGAGGTAGAACCCGTCAACTCAATCAAACGCGAGTTGGAATTATTTAACAAAGCTATAGCCAACAACACCATTACCGAAGTGCCTATTGAAGACGGTTTCAAAGCCATGCAGGTAGCGTATGAGATTATTGAAAAAATAAATATGATGCGTGTTTGATACACAACGCCCCTTTTTTCGTTGTCTAAATCAAATAATCATATTTTTGTGGCTCATGCGTAAAACCGTATTTCTTGTCGTAACCCTTTTAGCGGTTCTTTTCCTTAACTCTTGCAAAAGAGATATCGAAGTACCCGCCTACCTGTATATTACATCGCCCCAGTTTGTTTCAAAAAGCGGCGAGGGTACCAATTTGCAGGTAATTACCCATGTGGGTATCTATATTAATGATAACCTGCAAGGCATTTACCAAATACCGGGCACTATACCGGTACTAAGCAAAGGCAGTAATATGCGCGTAGAAATCCGTCCGTTTATCAGGCGATTAGCTCGCGACGGGTATGTTAACTACACCATGGCATCCAGTTTTATCGATTCAACAGTATCGTTGTTAGAAGGTAAAACCGATACCGTTCGCCCCGTATTTGGCTACCAAAGCAATGTTGAGTTTGAGTGGCTGGATGATTTTAATAACGGTACCAAAACACTTATAATAGATACTTCGCAAAGTTCTATTGATACAATATACGTAACCAAAGACCAAGGGGCAGGGGTAGATACAACCCAATATGCTTTTATTGATATGGGTACTGCCGCCGATCCATTTTTTAGGATTGAAACCCAAGATGTTTACCAACTGCCTTTTGACGGACGTGATGTGTTTATTGAGTTTCATTACAAATCAAATGTGCCGTTTACGTTGGGTTTAACCGAAGTGTATAACGGCTCGGAAATTGATTTACCCTCGGTATCTCCGTATGAAACCTCAGGCGAATGGCGCAAAGGCTACGTATATTTGAACGATGAATTGATAAACGCCCCAACATCGGCCAAGTACAGGGTGTTTATACGCACAGCAAACGGCGATGAAAGCATACACGCCAAGCTATATTTTGATAATTTTAAACTGATGTACCGTGAATAAAGCCTTATTGCGCTTTAAATATATACTTTGGGACTTTGTGGCTTCGGCCGGAACATGGTTATTGTTTTTTGCTTACCGTAAAAAATTCATCGAATCACCAAAATTCGGATATAATATTCCGTTTGAGATAAACGACGACACCCTATATCGCGGTCTATTGATTATACCACTGTATTGGATAGTGATGTACACCATCACCGGAAACTACAGAGAAGTAATTATCCGCTCGCGTTTACGGGATATAGTATATGCGTTTAACACCAGTTTTTTAGGTGTTTTGATACTGTTTTTCTTTTTGCTGCTGGACGATTACGTAAAAGAATACACTGATTACTATAAAACCTTTTTAGTATTGTTTGGCTTGCAGTTTTTTTTAACCACTATACCTCGGTACATACTTACCACGCAAACCAAGCGTAAAATACAAAACCGTATTATTGGTTTTAATACCCTTGTTATTGGCAGCAACCGCCGTGCCCTTGATTTGTATAACGAATTGGAAGGCCGCAAAAAATCGGAAGGATTTATTTTCAAAGGGTTTGTTAAGACTGAAAAGGACGGCGAGGATATGCTGGGCGGTCATTTAGCACAGTTGGGCGGTGTAAGCGATATTAAACGCATTATCAGCGAGCAAGCTATTGCCGAAGTAATTATAGCTATTGAAACATCAGAACACCATTTGCTTGAAAACATAATGAACGAGTTGGAAGGCGAGCGGGTGAATATTAAAATCATACCTGATATGTACGATATCATATCAGGAACGGTGCGGGTAAACCACATTCTTGGTCCTCCGCTTATCGAAATAAAAACCGAAATAATGCCTGCATGGCAGCAGGTAGTGAAACGGGTGATAGACGTAGTATTTTCATTAGTGGTAATGATATTGGGTTTTCCCGTGTTTTTTACCATCGGCGTAATGGTAAAACTATCCTCCAAAGGACCTGTGTTTTATATGCAAGAGCGCATAGGCTGGCACGGCAAACCGTTTAGGATAATTAAATTCAGAAGTATGCGGGTAGATGCTGAACAAAACGGCCCGCAGCTTGCCAAAGAAAACGATGAACGCGTTACCCGCACGGGGTTGTTTTTACGCAAAACCCGCTTGGATGAATTGCCCCAGTTTTTCAACGTATTGGTGGGTGATATGAGTTTAGTAGGGCCGCGCCCCGAGCGTCAGTATTTTATAGATAAAATTGTGCAAATAGCCCCCCAATACCGCCACCTACACAAAGTGCGCCCCGGTATTACCAGTTGGGGACAGGTGAAATACGGCTATGCCGAGAACGTTGAGCAAATGGTGGAACGTCTTAAATTTGACCTGCTATACATCGAAAACATCAGTCTTGCAGTTGACTTAAAAATCCTTATTTACACTGTGCTTATCATGGTGCAGGGTAGGGGGAAATAATTTCTGATTTTTGACTTGTTGATTTACTGTTCTGTAGTCATGCTGAACTCGTTTCAGCATCGCACAAATAATCATCGTGAGTAGCAACCGCCAACCGCACCCTTCGACAGGCTAAGGATTGGTCGCCGCAAATACCCGTCGTTGTAAAGTCCCCATTAGAGGGGATTTAGGGGTGAGATTACTTCCTCACTACCAACACAGGGATTTTAACGTTGTGGCGCACGGTATCTACGGTAGCCCCAAACAAAATGTCTTTAAACGTTTTGTGGCCGTGTCCGCCCATAACTATTAAATCGGCGGCAGAGTTGTTCACAATCTCTGAGATTGCTTTGGCTGGATTACCATATCCAATGCTTACTTCGGTACTATATCCCAGCGATTGCAGGTGGGCGCAATAGCTGTTCAGGTTATTAATATCCTCGCCGGTTTCCAAGTCTTCAATGTCTTCACCCATTACGCTGGCACCGGCACTTTCTACAATGTGTATCAGGGTGTAAGCGGCTGTTTTCCCACCTTGCGAAATAGCGTTTTCAATCGCCACTTTATCCATTTCTGAGAAATCAATGGTAACGGCTATATTCTTGTAGGTTTTCAGTTGTAAATCGCCCAATTCAAGGGCTTTGCCGTGCGGTACGGTGGCTTTGGGTGTTTTAGCGGTTTTAAACAACGGGCTAAAGGTGATGTACAGCAGCAATATACCCGCTGCAATTACTAAGGGTAGCACAAATAAATAAATGTAAACAGCATTGCTGCCTGCGCTTTCTATCCAGCCGTTTAGTTCGTTAATTACCAGTTTAACGTTCAATCCAACTATAATGGCTGCTGCTACCCATGCCGAAATCTTCACCCAAGGCTTAATTACAAACTCGCCCATTTTGGTTTTATCGCTCACAAAATGGATAAGTGGAATGATGGCAAATCCTAATTGTAAACTGAGTATTACCTGACTTAATATCAGTAGTTTACCCAATTCTGCTTCACCAAAATATACAATAGTAAAAACAGCAGGGATAATGGCGATTAAACGGGTAAGTATTCGGCGTAACCAAGGGCGGATGCGCAGGTTCAAATATCCTTCCATTACAATTTGTCCGGCCAGTGTACCTGTAATAGTACTGCTTTGTCCGGCGGCAATCAAGGCAATGGCAAACAGGGCAGGGGCAGCCGTCCCGAAGATATTGGTAAGCAGTAAGTGCGCGTCTTGTATCTCGGCTACATCGTGCAGGCCGCGTTTGTAAAAGGCGGCGGCTGCCAAAATAAGTATGGCAGCATTTACAAACAATGCAAGGTTAAGGGCTACCGCCGAATCAATAAAGTTGAAACGGATGGCTTTTTTCAGTCCGCCATCGGCACGGTTAAACCTGCGGGTTTGTACTAACGATGAGTGTAGGTAGAGGTTGTGCGGCATCACCGTAGCTCCTATAATACCAATGGCAATGTACAATGCGTTGCTGTTGGGCAATGAGGGGACAAACCCGCGTACCAATTCGGAGGCGTTGGGTTTCACTATCAGCATTTCGATAAAAAACGAAACGCCGATAATGGCAATCATACTCACGATAAAGGCTTCCATTTTGCGTATGCCTTTGTTAATCAGGAATAACAGTAAGAAGGTATCAGCAAGGGTGATAATTACCCCTGTAAGCAAGTCGATTTTAAACAAGAGTTGTAATCCTATGGCCATCCCGATTACTTCGGCCAAATCACAGGCGGCAATGGCTACCTCGGCCAATATGTATAGGGGAATGTTAATGAATTTGGGGTACGTATGCCTGCTGGCCTGCGCCAAATCAAGACCTCTTACTAATCCCAAACGGGCACTAAGGCTTTGCAGTAGTAAGGCCATCAGGTTGCTCATCAGCAGCACCCAAATTAGGGCGTAGCCAAACTGACTACCGCCTGCCAAATCGGTGGCCCAGTTGCCGGGATCCATATAGCCTACGCTTACCAAGTAGGCGGGGCCTAAAAATGCCAATAGTGTTTTCCAAAATCCGCGTTTGTGTGGCACGGCCACACTTCCGTGTACTTCGCTGAGTGATTTTGAGGTAGTATGCTGTGTCATACCTTGGTTACAAAAAGATGTTGTGCTACTTCTTTGCTGATTTGCAGGCTGCGTTTGCCCGATATCTTCACCGACATTGAACCGTCGAACTCAAAACGTTCTTCTACTTCAAACGGCAATCCTAATTTAATTTCAAGTTTGTCTAAATATTTCAAAAAACTGGTGTCTTCGTCGCTGGCACCGCTAATAGTGTATTTTGTACCCACCTTGGCATCGGTTACACATATCTGCATTTCTTTAGGAAATTCTCCTTTTTTATTGGGGATTGGGTCGCCGTGCGGGTCGTTTTGCGGATAGCCCAAAAAGTCATCCAAGCGGTCAATCAATAAATCGCTTTGTATATGCTCCAGTTGTTCGGCTACATCGTGTACTTCGTCCCACCTGAATTTTAGCTTGTTGCATAAAAACACTTCCCACAAACGGTGTTTACGGATTATGGTAACCGCTACGTACCGACCGGCAGGGGTGAGGGTTACGCCCTTGTACTTTTCGTAGTTCACCAATCCCTTTTCCGATAGTTTGCGCAACATATCGGTAACCGATGCCGCTTTGGTTTCAAGCTCTTCGGCAATACCGTTAGTACTTACTTCGCTGCCACCGTCGCGCTGCGAAAGTTTAAAGATAGCCTTCAGGTAGTTTTCCTCGGTAAAACTAAACATGCGGCAAATATAAAATTATTTTTTAGACTAATCTAAAAATAGAGTGGTTAGCAGATGAGAATTTAAATAATAGCGCTGAGTGAGTAGTTAGTCACTTGATTACAATTGATTTATTTTCAACAATTAATGATAAATGAACACTGGAAAATGATATTAACTCACCCGACTCCAGTTCACCCCGTCTTTGCGGCGGCTTTGCAAGAAATGAAGCAAGGGGCGGTGTTGAGGTAGTTGCAGGTGCATATCGGCTTCTATCAGCTTTTCGGCTGCGTGTCGGGTAATGGTTACCAGCTCTTTATCAGCACTCAGGTCGGTAAGTTTCAAATCGGCAATACCGCTTTGGCGTACACCTTCAATATCACCGGGGCCGCGCAGTTGCAAATCTACTTCGGCAATCTCAAAGCCGTTGGTAGTGCGTACCATTGTTTCTAAGCGTTTACGAGCATCGTGGCTAAGTTTGTGGCTGGTCATCAAAATGCAATAGCTTTGTTCGGCACCGCGACCCACACGTCCGCGTAACTGGTGCAACTGACTTAGCCCGAAACGTTCAGCACTTTCAATTACCATTACGCTGGCGTTGGGTACGTCAACCCCTACTTCTATTACAGTAGTGGCTACCATTATTTGAGTTTCGCCGCGCTTAAACCGCTGCATTTCAAACTCTTTGGCATCGGGTTTCATTTGCCCGTGTACAATGCTCACTTGGTATTTGGGTGCCGGAAACGCCCTTGTTACCGATTCAAAACCGTCCATCAGGTTTTTATAATCCAGCTTTTCGCTTTCCTCAATCAAGGGATATACAATGTAGGCTTGACGGCCTTTGGCAATTTCTTCTTCAATAAACCCAAACACCCGCAAACGGTTGTTGTCGTATCGGTGGGCAGTGTTAATGGGCTTACGTCCCACAGGCATTTCATCAATAATACTGGTGTCCAAATCTCCGTAAACAGTCATGGCCAGCGTTCGGGGAATGGGCGTTGCCGTCATTACCAATACGTGGGGCATACTGAGGCTTTTGTTCCACAATTTGGCACGTTGCTGCACGCCAAAACGGTGTTGCTCATCAATAATGGTAAGACCTAAGTTGTTAAACTTCACTTTGTCTTCAATCAAAGCGTGGGTACCTACCAATATGTGCAGTGTGCCGTTTTCAAGGGCGGCCAGCATCTCTTTACGGGCTTTTTGCGGAGTACTGCCCGTTAGCAGGGCGGTATTCAGTCCCAAATCTTCGGCAAACTTGCGGATGTTGTTGTAGTGCTGTTGTGCTAATATTTCAGTAGGCGCCATCATGCAGGCTTGTGTGCCGTTATCAATGGCTATCAGCATGCACATAAACCCAACTACGGTTTTGCCGCTGCCTACATCGCCTTGCAGCAAACGGTTCATTTGCTTGCCACTGCCCATATCCTGCCGTATTTCTTTTACTACCCGTTTTTGGGCATTGGTAAGGTCAAACGGCAATACATCGTTGTAAAACGTATTAAAAAAATGCCCCACCTTGCTAAACACAATACCGGGTACGTCTTTACGACGCATTCCGCGTATGCGCAGCATTTTCAGTTGTAAAAAGAAAAGTTCCTCAAATTTCAGCCTGAATTGGGCTTTCCGTTGGTCGTTATCATTAGTAGGGAAGTGGATGTTTTGAAACGCTGTATGTCGGTCAATTAGCCTGAACTCTGAGAGAATATCGGGCGGCAATATCTCGTCCATTTTAAACGCACGGTCATTCATCAGCATTTTTATAGCTTTCATAAGCCCCCTGCTGTCCAATCCCTTCCGTTTTAGTATCTCGGTAGTGCTGTACACCGGCTGAAATCCTGCGTTCCCTTCGGCCAAAAACTCCGAAGCGTCTTCCAGTTCGGGGTGAACGATGTTTAGTTTGCCCATAAACTCGTTGGGTTTGCCAAACAACACGTATTCCTTGCCGGGACGCACGTATTTTTCAATCCAGTTAATGCCTTTAAACCATACTACTTCTATAAAGCCCGTACCGTCCGTAAACAAGGCTTTCAATCGCTTTGCTTGTTTCTCACCTTCGGTAGTAAAGGATGAAAACCTGCCTTTTACCTGTATGTGGGCAAAATCGCCTTTCAGCTCACCGATTTTATAGATGTGGCTGCGGTCGACATAGCGAAAAGGGAAGTGGTTTAATAAATCGCCGTAGGTAAATATGCCCAGTTCTTTCTTTAGGGTATCGGCTTTTTGAGGCCCGATGCCTTTAAGGTATTCAATAGAAGTGTCTAAAAACTGCGGCACAATGCAATGTTAAGAATTTAATGGAATTTTACCCAACCGTCAATAACAGGTTAGCTGATAATTAAGTGATACAAACCGCAAAGGCACTAAGGCACAATTTGTTGCTGCCTCGGAAGTGCGTTTTATTGTTTTTGTCACGACAGGTTAAAACCTGTCGCTTTTGTGATTACCTCTTGTGAAGGACTTAAGTCCTTCACAAGATGGTAATTGTAATAAGGGGTTTGAAAAACCCCTTATTACATCAAATTAATCTTTACACCGCCCCAAACCCAACGGCCGGGCATGGGCACAAAGCCCGCTTCGGTGTATTTAGTGGCGGTGATGTTGTTTACATCTACAAACACGCTGTGTTTACCCATTTTGTATTCGGCACGGGCATCCAACAAGTGGTAGGCACCCATGTTCAAACGTTCGGTATAGCGGTAGCCGGGGGTAATAAACAGGTTTTTTACAGGCGATACTGTAAAGCGTGCTTGTAACTGATTTTTAATGTAGTTAAATGCGTAACGGCTGATATATCCCGCGGGTAATTTCAGCGAGGCTTCAATGGCGGTATAGTTGATGGTAATTTGTTTTATAGGCCCGACATTTTGTACCGATGCTTCGGCTTCTATTCCCTCAAAAACAACTTTGTGGAAGTTTTGGGGCTGGTAGGCGGCTGTCGGGGTTTCTTTTACCCAATCAATCAAGTTGTCCGATTGGCGATGAAAAACACCCGCTTGTGCAAACCAGCGACCTTTACCGTATTTAACGCCCGCTTCGCTGTTCCATGCTTGTTCAGGTTTCAAATCGGGGTTACCGATGTTACTGGGGCCTTTGTAGTACAAATCGGTATAGGTAGGTACGCGGTAGCTTTTGTTGGTGTTGGCGTAAGCCGTAAAGTAGCGCAAAAACTGTTTTGATACGTCGATTCCGGGAAATGCCTGCCAGTTGTACGTGCTCACGTAGTTAACGTTTAAACCGGGATTGATAATAAACCCGTACACATTAAAGCGGTGTTCAAGGTGCAAGTTATAGAAGTTACGTTTACGCTGGCCTAAGTTGGTGCTGTATATCTCATCTTGACGGGCATCTACTCCAAAGCCTGTGATACCCAGCTTTGATTGATACGTGCCTTGCACTTCTGCATTCAGCACGTGGGTATGGTGACGGTTTTGAAACGTTTCGGGTTTCAGACGAATGTAGATGTAATGGTCGTCGTTATACCGCCAGCTTACCGACCCGTTAAGGGTAAGGTTCTTGTGTTTGTACCCCACTTTTGCATAGGTGAGCAAGGTGTTGGTTTTTTCGTACTCGGTTGAGTTTAAAACGTAGTAGCCGGCCGCACCCATGTTGCGTTGTGAGCCGTTGGCCATGAAGTCAAAAGTTGTTTTGTCGTTCAGTTGGCGAGATAGTTTGTACAACAAACTGGCATTGCCAAAATCATTGCCTGGCCTGTAGCCCGATGAAAGGGTGTAGCCACCGGTAAGCATTTGATGAGTTTTCGAGTTTCCCATTGCAAGGCTTACGTCTGCACCTCCAAAACCGTAATCGCCCCCGAATAGTTTTGCTGAAACCGATTTGCCCTCTGTTTTCTTAGTTACAATGTTAATTACTCCGCCAAACGCATTAGCACCGTAAATTTTTGCACCACCGCTGCGTATCACCTCAATACGTTCAATGTAGTCCACATTCAACGGAAGGTTCATTAGGTGGTGGCCGGTTTGCGGGTCAATCACCTTCACCCCATCAATCAAAACAAGGGTTTGGTCAAAGTTACCGCCGCGCATACCTATATCAGCTTGCGAACCTTGGGGACCACGCTGGCGGACATCAATACCACCGACATAGCTTAGCAAGCTGCTTACTGATTGTACCGGCAGATTACTTATTTCTTTTGCGTTGATAACTGATATGCTGTGCGCTGCTTGCGACAAAGGGACTTGGATGCGAGCAGCTGATACCGTTACCTCTGCTACCGAAACGGTAGTGTCTTTTTGGGCAAAAAGACTGCTTATGCAGCACAAGGTGCCTACTAAAAGAGTTGTTTTTTTCATTTTATGTGTTTTAAAAAAAAGCGCGGCGAAAATATGTAGCCGCTTAATACCGCTTTCCACAATCTTGGTTTGCAGGGTAGGCTGCCATTGTGTATTTTTGACAAAAGCCCGCCTAAGCTGTTATGGAACTTCAAGAACAAATCAAATCTGTAATCAGGGATGTGCCTGATTTTCCCGAAGTTGGAATTCTTTTTAAAGATATTACTCCCGTTTTACAAAAGCCGCAATTGTGTAGCCACATGCTTGATTACTTAGCCAAGCAATGTGCAAAACTTAATATAGGCGCAGTAGCAGCCATTGAAAGCAGAGGTTTTATGTTTGGGTTTCCGCTGGCATTGCGATTAGGGGTGCCGTTTATACCCATTCGCAAGAAGGGAAAATTGCCTTATGATGTTGTAAGTCATGATTATACGCTTGAGTACGGCACGGCTTCCATCGAAGCCCATACAGATGCCATAGAAGCGGGAGCTAGGGTATTGATTCACGATGATTTACTGGCTACCGGAGGCACAGCAGGTGCTGCTGCCGAATTGATACACAAACTAGGGGGCACTGTAGCAGGATTTAGCTTTTTAATTGAGCTTGAGTTTTTAGGGGGAAGAAAAAAACTATCAGCCTACACACAAGACATTACCACATTAGTGAGTTACTAACTAATCAATAAACCTTACGATACATTTTGTAGCAAGCAACTAACCGATTGATAAAGAATTACCATCGCGTAAACGGCATAAGGTTTTTTACGTGATGGTAATTGTAATGTGTAAAATTTTCTCAGTTTATAGGGTTACAGCTGTATGCAAATGTTATTCGTTAGCTCCTCTGCTGGCTATTTTTGCGCGATTGGGCATCGTTTCAAGGTCGCGGTCAAGTAAGTATAGCGAATCACGGTTATCGCCCAGCATTTTAATCTTATCGTTAATCTCCTTAAACAGATTTTCTTCCTCCAGCTGTTCCGACACGTACCATTGCAAAAAGTTGAACGTGGTATAATCCTTCTCTTTCAAGCATAAATCAACAATATCGTGTATTGCTGCCGACACTTTTTGTTCGGTTTGCAATACCTCGGCAAACAAAGCGGCATAGCTCTTATAGTTGTGTTCAGTTTGTTTCACAGCCGGCGCATGGGCATTACCTCCAGCCTCATTGATGTAGTGAAACAGTTTCATCATGTGCATATACTCTTCTTGCACCTGATTGTACAAAAAGCGCGAAGTCCCCATAAAGCCGTTATGCTCAAGCCAAGAAGCCATTGCAAGATAGTGGAACGACGATTGAGCCTCACGGGCTACTTGGTCGTTTAGTGCTTTCTCAATTTTTTTGTTTAGCATAGCCGTAATTTTTGTATCAAATTTACGCTATTACGATTACAGTACTAAATAATACTCTAATACGTTTACATATGAATAACGGCCTGTTTTTGTCAAAATTAGTACTCATATTATTTCTGCTGAATATCACCGCGGCTGTTGCACAGCCAAATCCTAAACCGTTGTACAGCAAGCAGGTGTTTTTTGAGTTTAATAAGTGGGATATCCGTGCCGAAGATGAAAAGACATTACTTACTGTAGTAAAAGCCATTAAAGCCCAGAAAGAGCCTTATTACATCAATCTTACAGGCCATACCGACAATGTTGACAACAACAAGTATAACTACGAGTTGGGGTTGAAACGTGCGCGCGAAGTAGCTGCCTTTTTGATAAAACGCGGTGCCGATAGCACTAAAATACACTTGTTTAGCAAAGGAGAGGAGTCGGTAAAAAACGATAATTCAACCGACTCGTTGCGAATGCTAAACCGCAGGGTTGAAATACAACTCTTTAAAGAGACCGTGGCAAATACCTCTACTGTAATTGAAAAGCCCTTAGTTACTGACACTGCCAGCACTACCATACAAGTGGTAATGGTAGATTCAGCTTCGGGAGTTACTATCAAAGGACAGTTATTAGTTACTAACAAAACAAGTGCTGCATCTCAGGTATTGATGGATACTTCTACTTTCAGAACACTCATCAAGAGTGGAGATGCTTATGAAATATCATTCTCAGCAAAAGGCTACCGTACTCGCATCATCACCTATAGCTTCACCACTGATTTTATAACGCAGAACAAAAACGCCATAAAAGTTTTTATTGTTAAACTTCAAAAAGCCAAGGTAAAGAGCAAAAAAAGCTTCGAAAAGATATACTTTTACGGCAACGAGGCGCGGTTTTTACCATCGTCAGACCCTGAGCTTAAAAGGTTATTAGCATGGTCAAAATCAGCAGGGGTGAGTGCTATCGAGATAGTTGGACACGTAAACTACCCGTATCAATACAACCAAAACGATACAGGGATGATGCAACACAACTTCAAGCTATCGTATGATAGGGCACGTGCAGTGTATGATTATTTGGTTGAAAACGGAGTGCCGGCCAATGTGATAACGTACAAAGGAGTGGGAAATACCGAGATGAAATTCCCGATGACGTATGAAGAAAGCGAAATGCAACAAAACCGAAGGGTAGAGGTATTGATATTAGAAGAACAAAAGAATTGAGAATCGTTGTACATATAATGCTGTTACTGCTTTCGGTACCCCTTTGGGCACAGAACGGCAAACCTGTGTACACACGGCAAGTGTATTTTGAGTTCGGCAAATACGACTTACGTCCCGATGATAATAAAACGTTTACGGCATTCCTCAGGGCTGTAAAAGCTCAAGGAGAAGGGTATAGTATTACATTAATAGGGCATACTGATTTAATTGATAATGATAACTTTAATTCGAAGTTAGGGTTTAATAGAGCCAAAGCTGTTAAGGAGTTCTTAATTACCAAAGGCGTACCTGCTACTACCATCAAAATCGAATCAAAAGGTGAGAAATTAGCCCAACAAACAAAGGTTACTGATTCCATTAGGGCACTCAACCGTAAAGTTGAAATGGCTTTGTATGCCGGTAAAGGAGTAACATCTACCACTAATGGCCAAACTGCCGAAATAAAACTAGGTGGTCATATTTACGATGCTGAGACTAAAAAACTCATAAAAGCCACAATATCAGTAACTATTAAAAATCCCAGAGAGGTAGATAGGGATAAGATTAAAACCTACAAACAAGCCGATGAATACGAGCAGGTAGCTATTGCCGAAAGGACTTATAGTGTATATGTAACTGCTGACGGGTATCGTGCTGAAAATTATTTTGTTACTATTCCTTCTAATCAAAAAAGCGGGACGATAATTCAGGATGCGTACCTTAAAAAACTTACCATTAAGCGCAGGCTCAGTTATGAGAAAATTTACTTTGTACCCAACAAAGATGAGTTTTTACCCACTGCTGCCGACGAACTTGAAAAGTTGCTAAAGTTTATGCAGCACGATAGTACCATAAACATTGAGATTAGGGGGCATATTAACTATCCTAAAAACCGCACCCCTATGACCCCGTTAGATGAATTCTTGTTTTACGACCTTTCTTTACGCAGGGCGATTGCGGTTTACAATCATCTTACTACAAACGGCATCAAAGCCGAGCGAATGAGTTACAGGGGCATGAGTAATAGCGAAATGGTAATGCCCTACGCCCGCACCTTAGAAGAAAGCATGCGAAATATGCGGGTAGAAGTGTTAGTTTTGAACTAATCACTCACTTGAGTGTACAGTCTCTCCAAAACAACATTGCATGAAAAAACTATTTCACTTACTGTGTGCCTTTTCTCTTGTTATATCGGCCAAATCCCAGCATTTTGAATGGGCTGCCAGTATGGGGAAAGCCCAAACCGAGACATTATCAGCCGTTACTGATGCCGAAGGAAACATCACTATGGCATTGTCGTGGTTAGCAAATGGATTAACCCACGTGAAGTACGAAGAAATGTACTGCGTGTTTGATGCCTTTGGCGACACGCTTCGTTTAGAGAAAAGAAACCCTGCTATGTTGGTAATCGTTCAGTTTAATAAGCAGGGGAAGCTTAATTGGCATAAGTCTATTATTGGGCAAAGGAATGATTATGTAGCCGAAACTGCCTTTTTAACCTGCAACAAAAATGGCGACGTATCATTTTTTATGAATGCGGGAGGGTATTATTACGTGAGTGATTGGGCGTTTGAGTCGTTTTTAGAGGACGGTGATTATAAAAGAAACGAAGCCACACCAAGTACAATAGGTGATGATGCAGATAAAGACTACGATGCTTTGCAAAACGAGTGGCGGGAAGAGTGGGAAGGGACTATACAGATTGATTTTACCAAAGCGGGTAAACTAAAACGTTTGTCGCGCATTTTTTCTCACAATGATGTTGAGTTGCAAAACGTTGTGGCCGATGCAAAAGGCGGAAATATACTGAGCGGGTTTGTATCTGATAAGTCAATCACAATCGGTAAAACAACCATTAGCGGCCTTACTGCCGGCGCGACCGTAATTATCAAAACGGATAGCATGGGTGCGGTAAGTTGGGTGCAACCCATTAAATACTTGGCAAAAAGCTGTTGCACTATATATGATTCTAAATTAACGCAAGCTCCCAACGGTACGATTTTTCTTGCGGGAAGAAGCAATTACGGAATAGAGTTTACCAACGGCAAAAAAGAAGAGTTTGAGACAAAACCTGAGCATACACAATTCAACCCGCCATCGGCTGCGTTTATAACGGCGTTAGCCCCCGATGGTAAATACCTGTGGCACAAGCTGTCGTTCGGAAACAGTCACATCACTGCATTACTGGCTTCAAACGATAATGTGTATGTGAGTGGTGTTATTGGTACTAAAGCCGAAGTATTTGAAAATAAAGCTGATACTGCTGTGGCCAGACGGTCATTTATTATGACTTTAGCGGCAAAAACAGGCAAAACGGTTTGGTTGCAAAGCAATACCGGCAATGGTTTTGTTTCGCTAACCAGCGATAATCAAGGCAATGTATACGGTTTAGGCAAGTACGAAGCCTACCGTTACGGCTATCCTTACGATAAACCCGCGTATTTTCATACCGACACCTTGCGCAGTCGTTGGAGCTCGTTAATTGTAGCCAGCTACGATGCCAAAGGCAATTACCGTTGGGTAAAAAGCACCACATCGGTGTTGTTTGAAAACTCGCATTACTACCGTTTGTTCAACGATGGCTGCAATAACCTATTTGTTGCCGGTTCGGCATTTGCTGGACTTAAAATACCTACCCAATATCTTGACGGTGCTTTTATGAAAGGCGAAGCGTATGGAAGCATGGCCTACATTACCAAAATAAAAAACAACGTTAACAAGTTAGACACGAACGTTATCGCCTCTGATAGCAACAAAAAGCAAGACAATGTATTATTTGCCTACCGCGAAGTGCAAGGAGACGCGATAAAAGGGCAAACAGGCTGTTCAGTTAGTCCCGGACCTTGGACACTTACTGTGTTTCCCAACCCCTTTAGTGCCGATGCTACGGTGAAAATAAGCACTACTTACAACGATGATAATGTAAGCGTATTGGTATTTGACCTGAAAGGCCAACTGCTGGGCACGTTATTAAACGCACAAAAACTTGAAAAAGGCACGTATGAGTATCCGCTCAATGCTTCATCGCTAAACCTGCAATGGGGCACGTATTTAATAGTACTGAGGGGCAGTGCTACTATACTTAGCGAGCGGGTTATTTACAAATAACAATCTTCACCGGCATTCAATAAAAAAGGCGGGATGTTCCCGCCTTTTTGTTTATTAGTTCACAGGTTACTTATAGTAATTCAAGAATACGGGCAAGCTCTGTTTCGTTATCAAACGGAATAACCAGTTCACCTTTACCTTTGCCTTTTGATTTCAGCTTCACTTTTACGTTTAGCTTATCGCTTAGGTTTCCGGTGTAGGTTTCATAGCCCATAATAGCCACTTTTTTAGGAGCCGCTTTTTCGGTAGTCTTAGGTGCAGCGTTATTTTTGGTATGTCTTGCCAATTCTTCAGTATCACGTACTGATAAACCCTCGTCGATAATGCGGTTAAACACCAGCATTTGTTCGTCGGCATCCTCAATGTTTATAATAGCGCGGGCATGACCCATGCTTAGCTTATTGTCGCGTATTCCGGCTTGTATATCATCGGGTAAGCGCAACAAACGCAGGTAATTGTTTACCGTGCTGCGTTGCTTCCCTACGCGTTCACCAACCTCGTCAAGTTTCAAGTTGCACTCATCCATTAAGCGTTGGTAGCTCAATGCCACTTCTATTGAGTTTAGGTCTTGGCGTTGAATATTTTCAATCAAAGCCATTTCCAACATCTCTTGGTCGTTGGCCACCCTTACATACGCAGGTATGCTGGTTAAGCCCGCCAAAATAGATGCCTTGGTGCGGCGTTCACCGCTGATAATCTGATAGCGGTCTTCGTTAATGTTGATGCGCCTAACGGTAATAGGCTGTATTACGCCGTGTACCCTGATAGATTCGGCCAATTCTTCCAATTGCTCTTGGTCAAAGTGCAAACGGGGTTGGAAAGGGTTGGCCTCAATCTGGCTGATTAAAATATTTGAAATTCCCCCGCCTGCGCGCGGGCTTGCAAGGGCTGCGGCTACGTCATCACTTTTCAGCAATGCCGATAAACCTTTACCCAATGCGTTTCGCTTCGGTGTACTCATTATTCGTTGCTCAGTATTTTATCTTCTTCGGCTATACGGGTCAACCCGTTCTTTTGCATAATCTCACGGGCAAGGTTCAAATAATTGATACTACCCTTACTCTCTGCGTCGTAGTGGATTACAGGTTTACCATGACCCGGAGCCTCGCTTACACGGGCGTTACGCTGAATGATGGTATCAAACACCAATTGTTGGAAGTGCATTTTCACTTCTTCAACCACTTGATTGCTCAAACGCAAGCGGCTGTCGTACATGGTTAGCAAAATACCTTCAATCTCAAGGTTAGGGTTTAGCTGTGTCTGGATAATTTTTATCGTATTCAACAATTTACCCAAGCCTTCCAATGCAAAAAATTCACATTGTACGGGGATAATCACCGAATCAGAGGCAGTTAACGAGTTGGTGGTAATCAAACCCAGCGAAGGAGAACAATCGATAATGATAAAATCATAATCGGGGCGTATTTTCTCAAAAACACGCTTCATCATACGCTCGCGGTTGGGTAAATCCACAATCTCAATCTCCGCACCCACAAGGTCAATGTTTGACGGAAGCAGGTCTAAGTAGTCAATATCCGTCTTCAATATCACCTCTTTAGGTGCCATATCGTGGATAATGCACTCGTACAAACCTGTTTTTATAATGGTGGGGTCAAAACCAAGCCCTGAAGTAGAGTTGGCTTGAGGGTCACCGTCCACCAGCAATACCTTCTTTTCCAAAGCAGCTAAACTGGCCGAAAGGTTAATAGCTGTTGTGGTTTTGCCCACACCACCTTTCTGGTTCACTATCGAAATAATTTTTGCCATTCTGTGTGTTCCTATTTTAGATTAAAAAAGTAGCTTCGCAATGTGGCAACACCACAGTTATGAAAGCTACTGAACTACAAAAATACGCCTTACCCTGTGCTTATTTATTCACAGCAAAGGGCAAGTTTTCAATACTTATACACATACTTTTTTTGTTCATAGCCTGCAAAAGTGGACAGTCGGATCAGCCTCGGAAAGTGTTTAGGTATAATGTTGATACGGGTTTATCCACACTCGATCCGGCCTATGCCAGAGATGAGTTCATTATTTGGGGTGTGAGCCAGTTGTACAACGGATTGGTGCAGCTTGACAGTGATTTAAAAGTACAGCCTGCCATTGCTAAAAGGTGGGAGATAAGTGATAGCGGCAAAACCTACACTTTTTATTTAAGAAACGATGTTTATTTTCATGATAATAAATGTTTTACAAATGGAAAAGGTAGAAAAGTTAACGCAAATGATTTTGCATATAGTTTAGGCCGAATTATCAATCCTGAAACCGCAAGTACGGGCGCTTGGATACTTAATGATAAGATTGATGTAAAACGGTTTATTGCTAATGAATACCAACCTTTTATAATAAAAAATGACTCTATATTCACAATCAAATTAACCAAAGCATTCCCGCCGTTTCTTACCATGCTTTCAATGCCTTATTGTTACGTTGTGCCTAAAGAGGCGGTATCGATGTATGGCAAAGAGTTTAGGTCCAATCCTGTGGGTACAGGGCCTTTTCGGTTTAAACTATGGGAAGAGGGTGTGAAACTGGTGCTGGAGAAGAATCCTAACTACTTTGAAACTGATAAGGGTAAACGCTTACCCTATTTGGATGCTGTGGAAGTGAACTTTATTGAGAACAAACAAACCGCCTTTATGGAGTTTGTGCAAGGTAAGCTGGATTTTTTTGACGGTTTAGAAGGTAGTTATAAAGATGAATTACTTACTAAAAACGGTCAACTGAAACCCAATTATCAAAACCGCTTCAGGTTAGAGGTAAACCCCTATTTGAATGTAGAATACATGGGCTTTTTGATGGATACCACCGATAATGGCCGCGAGGACTTGCCTTGGCACAATATATTGGTTCGCAAAGCCATCAGTAAAGCTATTGATAGGGAAAAGATGATGTTGTTTTTGCGTAACAACATCGGTTTACCGGCCAACGGTGGTTTTGTTCCGCCTGCATTGGCGGGTAGTCTGCAAACCCAAAACGTTCAGTACAACCTTATCGAAGCAAAGGAGTTGCTTGCAAAAGCGGGGTATCCCAATGGTAAAGGATTACCTGTATTGGTTATCAACACCAATAAAAACTTTGCTGATATCGCCTCGTTTATGCAAAAGCAGCTAAAAGAAATCGGTATACAGGCCGAGATTGAGGTTACACCCGGGCCTTCGCACCGCAGTTCAGTATCAAAAGGCAGGTTACAGTTTTTCAGGGGCAGTTGGATAGCCGACTATCCCGATGCTGAAAACTACCTATCGTTGTTCTATAGCAAAAACAAAGCCCCCAATGGTCCTAACTATACCCGTTTTGTTAATCAGGAGTACGATAAACTCTATGAAATGAGTCTTACACAAACAAACGATACACTTCGTTGGCAAAACTACACAGCGATGGATAGCATTGTAAAGCATTACAGCCCAGTTTTACCGTTGTACTATGCTCAATCATTACGCTTGGTGCAACCGTGGGTTAAAGGGCTTAAAAACAACGCTATGAATAGCTTGGTATTGAAGTATGCAGATATTGAGGGTAAACAATAGTTATTTGATTAGTTAACAGGCACATGAAAATTTTCACAGCAGAACAAATCAGGGCTTGGGATGAATACACCATAACCAATGAACCCACAGCTTCTATAGATTTAATGGAACGGGCAGCCGCAAAATGTGTAAAGTGGCTAGTTGGTCATTTTTTACAAAACACTCACTTTGAGGTGTTTTGCGGTATGGGCAATAATGGGGGTGATGGCTTGGCCATTGCACGGATGTTATCCAAAGAGAGTAAAAACATCACTGTTTACGTATTAAAATCTACTGAAAAAGGCTCTCCTGATTTTGAAACCAATCTTAAACGCTTAAAGGAAACAACAGTAATTGTTGTTGAAGTATCTGCACAAAAAGATTTCCCTGAAATTCAAACAGAAAGCATTGTTATAGATGCGCTTTTCGGCACGGGGCTTAAACGTCCTTTAGAAGGAGTTGCTGCTCAATTAGTAAGCCACATCAACAACTTTTCAAATACCAAAGTAGCGATTGATGTGCCTAGCGGTCTGCCTGCTGATTGGGTAGATAATGCTGCCGATTATAAAGAGGTTATCCATGCAAATCACACGATTACCTTTCAAGTGCCCAAGCAGTCACTTTTGTTGCCCGAGACGGGGAAATGCGTTGGCAACCCTATAGTTACGGATATTGGTTTATCTAAAGACTATGTAGTGAACACCCAAAGTCAGTACTATTGGGTAGATAGCACTTTGGTGTTACGGTTACTAAAAACACGTAATCGGTTTTCACACAAGGGTACCTACGGACACGCATTGTTAATAGGTGGTTCAATGGGCAAAGCAGGAGCAATGCTGCTGTCAACAAAAGCCTGTATTAAAGCAGGTGCGGGGCTAACCACTGCTTTTGTTCCCCGTTGTGCTTATACCCCAATGCAAACCGCCGTGCCCGAAGCCATGACGGAAACCATCCAAAAAGAGGACTTACTGGATTTTATGCCCACAAATACCGATGCCTATACAGCTATTGGAATAGGCCCCGGTATGGGGACACAAATAACTACCCGCGATGCCTTGGATGACTTTTTTGCTATCGTTGATAGTAAGAAGTTAGTATTGGATGCTGACGCGCTTAACTGCCTGTCGCTCAATTTTGCCGAACGTAAAAAGGTAAAGCTTCCCGAAGGGGCAATACTCACGCCCCATCCCAAAGAGTTTGACCGTATGTTTGGCGAAAGTAAAACCGCATGGGAACGTTTGAAAAAACAAACAGAGGCAGCACAGAAGCACAAAGTAACGATTGTACTTAAAGGCACACATACATCCATTGCCGCACCTAATGGAGAGGTATATTTTAACAGTACCGGAAACCCCGGCATGGCCACGGGAGGCAGCGGCGATGTGCTTACGGGGATTATAACAGCACTAAGAGCACAGGGCTATGAGTCTATTGATGCTTGTATTGTTGGTGTTTACCTGCATGGATTAGCCGCCGATTTAGCCTTGCAAACCGAGAGTTTCGAAAGTCTTACAGCGGGGGATATTATTGCCTATTTAGGCAGAGCCTATAAACACGCTGGTTCATATTAAAATGAAAAACACACTGATTGATTAACGTAAGTCTATAATGTTAATCCATTAAAGGCGAGGTTATTGTTTAAGGTGGTTCCAGTGCAAGTGTACACTGCAGTTGCTCTTGCACCTTTTTGATAAATAAAGGCTTGCGTATCTTGGTTGTCATTTCCTAACATCACCCATATTTTCATCCAAAGGATTGAACCGTCGGGCACCCCCAAACTACCGGGGTCAGTAGTGTAAGTTTGACCTAAAAGCTAGTTACCGGTTTGACTCGATTGTTGCAATTGGCCGTTTTTGTCCATGTAAACAAATTCTATGCGGCAAACATAGCCGCCTTGTTGGTGTAGGGTAAATTGTCCAACTGATTGAAGTGCCATAATTGATAATTATTTATTTTGTTGCCTACTCTGTTAGTAAAAGGATTTTTCGGCTTCCATCCTGTTGTCGGCTAACAACTCAACAAAATTGGCAACAAGGCAATGGCTAAAACAGCCTATAAATGACCGTTTAAGAATTCAGATAAAAACAACTGTCTTAGTAATAGTGCAGTCTATAGGGTTTAATCCGCAATCTGTTGTGAGTAAAATCATTTTTTGATGTCGGCAGCTTGGCTATGTTTGTATTGGATTGTTAAAATGAATAAATGAAACACACCACTGTACTTGATTTAATACGGCAAAATCCTTCGTGTGCACTAGTACTGGATGAATACGGGATTAACCATCACGAACACGGTGACAAAACCCTTGAGCAAATTTGTGCTGAAAAGCAGGTGGATTGTAACCAATTGCAAACCAGCTTAGGTGCATTGGGCAGTCATGTGTACAGTATTGATTTCAATTTGGTGTCCATACCTTTTCTTATAGAGTATCTTATTAATACGCATCACGATTATGCCAAAACCAAACTGCCTGCCATACGTAAGGTAGTTGCAATGCTATCGCGACACGATGAAGGGTACCGTGAATTGGAGAAAACCTTCCGCAAATTCAGTAACCAAATGCGTAAGCACATAATACTGGAGGAAGAGGTCGTGTTCCCTTTTATTCTTAAACTACAGGCATTGTATGAGAACTACGACAGGGAAGGAGTAGTTGAGTTACTTGGGAAATACAGCACAGAGATTTTGTGCCACAATCACGAGCATGATGAAGACGAAATGCACGAGTTACGTGTTTTGACCAACAATTTCAGATACAAGACCACCGATGATTTAAACTATCAGATTACCATGCACGAGTTGCTACAACTGCAAACCGATATGGGACAACACGCCAAAATTGAGGAAAATGTGTTATTTAAGAAAGCCGCTCAAATGGAGGCTGTTTTGCGTAAAAAACTAAAAAACGCTTAAAATAAAAAAGCAGGCAGTGCATAAGCACCGCCTGCATACCAAAAGAGCGTTTAAATCTGTTGGGTATTTTTTAGCAACAAAAGCAATGGTTATGCAAGTATTGCCCTTGTAGGTAATATAGTTGTTAGCTTTGCCAACCCCCAAGCAATTATTTTTTCGTATTCTTTAGCCGTGAAGTAGAACCAATACAAAGGTGCAGGTTATGCTGTTGCTGCAAAAGGGCATTTTTGCTTGTTTTGTATTACGGGTATTTTTACCTGTTTTTTGGGTTTGGGGCAAAAAAAATCCCCGCCTTGTGGGCAGGGATTTTATAATGAGATATGAAACCAGATTATTTAACTTCAGTTTCAGTAATTACTTTACGGTTTGCGTTTTCGTCAATTTCTTTCACTGTGATACGGTCAGGGTCAACAGTCTTAAGTTTACCAAAGTTTAGTTTCTTCAAACCATCTTTAATCAACTCTTCGTCACCCACAACCACAATTACCATTTTGTCTAAATCAAGAACTTGCTTAGCCAACTCATCAATTTCTTTTTTGGTTAATGAGTTCAATACTGCAGTTTGCTCAGCAGTAAAGTTTTCAGGCAGGTTATAACGCTCAATCATGTTAAGGAACTGTGCTTTTTGGAACGAAGATTCGTAAGTAAGCGCGTCACCTTGTTGAAGAGCATTCTTAGTGTAGGCCAATTCTTCTTCGCTAATACCGGTAGTACGGTATTTTTCCATTTCACCTATTAGTTCACGAACAGCACTATCAGTAGCTGATGTTTTAATACCTGCACTAAAAGCAAACATACCTGGGTATTCAGAACCGATGATTGATGTACGTGCACCGTAAGTCCAGCCTTTGTCTTCACGAAGGTTTAAGTTAATGCGGCTGTTAAAGTTACCACCCAATGGGAAGTTCATTACTTGTTTTTTGAAGAAATCGCCTTTGTAATCAAATTTATCACCTATCAAGCCCATACGGATTTGAGATTGAGGAGCGTTGATTTTATCAATTACATAAATAGCTTTTTCAGGCTTGTGGTTGAAAGTTAAAACAGGTAGAGTAACGTTTTTAGGAGTCCATTTTTTCAAGAACTCAAGCTTAGGCAACAATGCATCTTTATCAATGTTACCAACAGCAGTAATAGTAGTAAGGGTAGGAGTGTAGTACTTATTATAAAACTCTTTTACATCTTCTAAAGTGATTTTGCTAAGTGTTTTATCTGTACCGCTGGGGCTTGCACCAAAAATGTGGTCGTCACCATAAATCAATTTGTTAAATGCTTTAGTAGCAGTTAAGCTGGCATTTTTCTCTTCGGTAAAGTAGTTTTCAATTGCTTGATTTTTAACACGTTTAAAGTCTTCTTCGTTAAAACGAGGGTTAAATAGTATTTCTTCAAGCAGTTTAAGAGTTTGATCCAAGTTTTTGTCCAAAGTGCTAACGTTGATAACTGTAGCATCACGGCCGGCACTAACATATATTGAAGCACCCAGTTTATTCATTTCTTTTGAAAGCTGCTCAGGAGTATAGTTTTTAGTTCCTTCATTCATCATTTCGGCAGTTAAACGTGCCAAACCGATTTTTTTAGTATTGAAGGCTTGTAACTGGTGACCGCCTTTGATTGAGATTACTAAGTCAACAGTAGGAACTTCAGTAGTTTTAGTACCAATTACTTTGATACCGTTAGGGAACTCAGCTTTGTAGAATTGAGGGATGATAGCAGCTTTAGTTGGTCCTGCAACAGGGCGTTTGCTACGATCGAAGTTATCTTTAACAGGGGTGTAAGTAAGACCTTTGTATTCAGCTTCTTTAGCAGCATCAACTACACCGGGGTATGGATTACGGCTGAACGATGAATCTTTAAGTTCAATTGGACGTGGTTTTACGTGTACATAGCAAGCGTTACGGCTTTTAATGTATTTTTCGTAAACACGGGCAATATCTTCTTTGGTTACAGCGCGGTAGCGTGCAATATCATCTTTAATGTTGTATGATTTATTACCCAACAACATTGTCCATTGAGTAAGGGTTCCGGCTTTCCCGCCAACGCTTTCCATAATACGAACAAGAGTAGCCTCCATATTAGTTTTGGCAGCATTCAAATCGTCATCGGTTACTTTGGTTGGGTCAAACTCAGCAATGGTTTTCTTCAATAAATCTTCAATCTCTTTTTGTTCATATTTCGGAGAGTAGAAAATTTCAATTGTAAACTCACCGCCTAATTCGCGGCAAGGGTGTGAAGCACTGGCTTGAACTGCTTTTTCAGTTTTTACAAAAGTTTGGTACAAAGGCGAGTTGTTGTTACCACCGAATATTTCAGCAAGAATGTCCAACGCGGGTTCGTCTTTATCGTAGTTAGGAACGGTAGGGTAAGCAACAAGGTCAAGTGGGAAGAACACGTTATCAAGGTAAGTAGCGTGTTTTTCTGAACCCAAAATCACTTTATCAACCCTCATTTTTGATACTGGTTTTCCTTTTGGAATTGGTGCGAAGTATTTTTCTACCATTGGGTAAACCTCGGTAGGGTTAATATCACCAGCAATTACCAATATAGCATTGTTAGGGCCGTACCAGCGAAGGAAGAAGTTTTTAAGGTCATCAACAGTTACGCTGTTCAAATCTTCAACATAACCGATAATAGGCCAGCTGTAGGGGTGACCTTGTGGATAAAGGGTTTGTCCCATAATTTCCACATAAGCCATTGCATAAGGCTGGTTTTCAATATTCTGAGATTTTTCGTTTTTAACGGTAGCGCGTTGTACTTCAAATTTCTTTTGGGTAACGCTATCCAACAAAAAGCCCATACGGTCAGACTCTAACCACAACGCAGTTTCAAGCATATTGCTTGGCAGCGTTTCAAAGTAGTTAGTACGGTCGCTGTTTGTTGTGCCATTCATTTCACCACCGGCACCTTGCACAATTTTAAAATGCTGCTCATCCCCAACATTTTTAGAGCCTTGAAACATCATGTGCTCAAAAAAGTGCGCAAAGCCTGATTTTCCCATACTTTCACGGTTACTACCTACTTTGTAGGTTACTTCAACGTGCACAATAGGGTCGCTGTGGTCTTCGTGCAAAATAACGGTAAGCCCATTGGCCATCGTCCATTTTTCATAAGCAATCCCCAATTCTCCTTGAGCCGGGGTGTAGCGTTCAATCAATGTCCAACCTGCCGGTGCCTGTGCCCTAAGCACTATGCCGGCAAAAAGGGCCATAAACAGTAGTGATACTTTTTTCATATTAGCTTTAATTTTTCTGAATTTTAGTTACCAAAAGGTATTATTCAAGCTTCAAAAATACATATTAAACTATTATGCCTGCAAAGTATCGTTTAATGCTACACGATACCCGATGAAAATCGACCCGAAATACAAAAAGACAAAATAGTTTATATAAGATGTAATAGTCTTTATACTAATTATTTAAATGAGTCTGTTAAGACGGTGTTATCTAACACCCCATTCCCACATTCCAAATCCCGTTTTTTTGTCCAAAGGGTGTCCACACTGTTTAAGCGTAAGAGCTATTTGTCCCCTGTGATGAGCCTCGTGAGCAATCAGATACCCTAAAAATGCCTCGGGGTGAGGCTTAAACCCTTTTATCTTGCCTGTCACAAAACCCTCTTCAAGTAGTTGCTCTATAACCTTTCCTGATGCTTCCAAAGCTGCTTTCAGAAATTCTTTATTGGTAGCATGTTCCTTTTCAATTTTGGTCAATTCACCCTTCAATTTTGGAGAAGCAGCATCAATCCACATCAAGCGCACATTGTGCAGGTGTGCCCATTGTTCACCTACACTACGGCCTTTACCCAAAGCCTTATCATTAAGAGCGGCCTCTTCAATTGCATCAAGGGTATATAAGTTGATGCGGTTATTAATGGCAAAGGTTTCTACTGAGGCATTCATCATTGTCAATTGTTATTAAGCAAAATTAAACCGATTCCTATAAAAATGATAGGACAGGTGACGGAGTAAATATTTTAGTAACGTTTGGGTGATGGTATCATAATTTTTGAATAACTGTTTGATGATGTTGTGATAATAGCATTGCAGGTTCAATGAAAATTATATGGGAAAGAAAACAACTCTGATTTTAACTGTATTACTGTTTGTAGTTGCAGGCAGTACAGGCTATGCACAAACACTTATCCATTATTGGAATTTTAACAACTCAACCACTGAGGCTGATTTGCTTACCTCCACATCATCAATTGTTTCGGGAGCATCTATTCAACACATTCAAGGCGGAACCAGCGCTATCCAAACCACCAGCAATACGGCACAGGGATTTGATGTAACCAATCCCAATGCACGTAACAGCGATGCATCAGGAACGCATTTACGTTTTAATAATCCTATCGGAGGTACATTGGTATTTTCACTGCCAACAACAGGTTATACAGATGTGATAATTAAATACGCTACCCGCCGCTCAAGTTCGGGAGCGGGCACCCAAAAAATAGAATATTCTACCGATGGTACCAGCTACACTGCGTTTGCTGATGTTTTCCCTGTGGACGGTAATCCAACATTACAAACCCTTGATTTTTCAGCCATTACCGCAGTTGATAACAATGCCAACTTTAAAATCCGCATTACGTTTGAACAAGGTGCAGGAGGAACAGTCGGAAACAATCGCTTTGATAACCTTACTGCGGAAGGTACCGGATCAGGACCCGATGTTATTGCTCCGTTGGTAACCTTTGAACCTGTTGACGGAACAGTGAATACAGATGTAACTGTAAAACCCAAAATTTCTTTTAATGAATCTATTCGTTTGCTAAACAATACCGCTATTAACAATACCAATGTGGATGCGTTAGTAGAATTACGCCTTGATAATGCAAGCGGTAATGCTGTTGCTTTTGACGCTACACTTAACGGTAACGATATTGTGATTACGCCTACTGCTAATTTGCTTAATAACCAGAAGTATTATGTTGCTTTAAAGGCTAATAATGTGGAAGATATGAGCGACAATGCCGTAACGGCATTACAATCGGCATCGTTTACAACTATTGCGGTTCAAACCCAGTTTAATGCGGGTGATTTGGTACCGGTAGCCTACCGCATGAATGCAACATCAACCGACGATGAAGTGGCGTTATTGACCTTTGTTGATATTTTACCGGGCACCATTATAAACTTTACCGATGCAAAATACACCGATAACAACCCCGCTCAATGCGCAGGCGGTTTTACATGGACTGCCCCTGCCGGTGATTGTATTCCTGCCGGAAGTGTGATTGTAATTAAAAACGATGTTCCTTCGGCCAGTAAAGGCACTACTATAGGCAGCGGGTTTGGTTTAAGCTCAAGCGGCGACCAGTTTATCGTTTACACAGGTACTGTAACCAATCCTAAATACATTACCGCTTTAACATCAAACGGTTGGCTTACTGCAAACACAGCCTGCTCCGGAAGCAGTTCAAAAATACCTGCAACCCTTGCGGATGGTGTATCAGCACTTAATACCAGTACAGCCCCCGGAAATACAGCCGGTAATACAGTAAATGCTTACTACAACGGTACGCAAAACGGCAGTCCGTCACAACTTAGGGCAGCCATTCTTAACCCTGCAAATTGGGTTGGGGTAGGTTCTGGCACTGCGGCACAAACTTGGCCTGCATGGAGTTTCCCAGGTCCGCCATCAGTAGTGGGTACTAAAATTATCAACCAAACTACCTTGCAAGTATTTTTTAACCGTGATTTGGAAAACGCTACTGCTACTAACATTGCCAACTTTACTGGCATTAGCGGTTTATCAAGCATTACAAAAACCAACAACGGCACATTAGCCGATACACTTACACTTACCTACAACACGCCCTTTACTCCATCTGCAACGCTTGGTGTAACTGTTACTAATGTAAAGGATAACGATGGTAACGTGATGTTATGCCCTTACACGTTTACATTTACTTACAATACTGAGGTATCGTTTGCTAAATCGTTTGTATCAGTAAGCGAAGGTGCAGGAACAGCCACCGTAGTTATTAACGTTAAAAATCCTTCCAACTCAAGTGTAAACTTGGTATTGAAAAGTGCTTCGTTTAATACTGCTTCAGCTACTGACTTTAACTATGCAAGCCAAACACTTGCCATTACAGGCACAACTGCTTCACATGTAATTAACATACCTGTAAATGACGATAACTTAAAAGAGCACGACGAATACTTTGTATTAGCTCTTGAAAGCCCAGTTGGTCTATCAATTACAGGCAGTAATTTATTAACGGTTTATATTAAAGACAACGACCGTAAAGCTCCGGTGGCAAGTAAAGAAGTTGAACTAAACTACGTTACCAGCTACGAACCCGTAGTCGGTTCAAGCACTTGTGAAATTGTAATGTTTGATTCTGCTTCAAAACGTTTGTTCTCAATCAGTGCGGTACAAGACCGATTGGATATTTCTGATTTCAGCAACCCTGCCAATATCACGTTGATTAAATCAATTGATATGAGCACTTACGGCGGTATCACCAGCGTAGCTGTTAAAAACGGAATTGTAGCAGTTTCAAGTCCTAATGCTAATGAACAACTAGAAGGTTCGGTAGTGTTTTTTAATACCAATGGCGATTTTCTGAAACAAGTAACCGTGGGAGCATTGCCAGATATGATTACCTTTAGTCCCGACGGTTCAAAAGTGATGACCGCTAACGAAGGCCAACCTAACGATGCTTACACCGTTGACCCCGAAGGCTCTGTTAGCGTGATTGATATCAGCAGCGGTATAGCCAACCTTACCCAAGCTAACGTTACCACGGTTTCGTTTACCGGTTTTAACAGCCAAGAAACTGCCTTGATTGCATCGGGTGTTCGCAAGCTTAAAGCCACCAGTACACTTGCTCAGGATTTTGAACCCGAATACATTACCGTTTCAGCCGATTCTAAAACGGCTTGGGTTACGTTGCAAGAAAACAACGCTATTGCAGTTATTGACCTTACTAACAACACAGCAACATCAGTTTGGAGCTGCGGTACTAAAGATTTTAGTTTAATGGGTAATGGTTTTGATGCTTCAGACAATAGCGGAGTAATACACAACAGCAATTGGCCGATAAAAAGCTTCTTTTTAGCCGATGCGGTAGCTAATTATACCATAAACGGTATTACTTATTTGGTTACAGCGAATGAAGGCGATGAAAAAGAGTACAGTGGTTTGAACGAGCGTAGCACAGTTGGTGCAATTAAATTAGATTCAATTAAATTCCCGCAAGCATCAATGTTGCAGCAAGCTCACAATATGGGGCGTTTGCGCATTAGTAATTTGCACGGCGATACTGATACCGATGGTGATTTTGATGAATTATACATGGTGGGTGCCCGTTCATTCTCGATATTTAATGCGGCAAATAAAACCCGTGTGTTTGATAGTGGTGATGATTTTGAAACCATTACGGCTGCTGATGCTACTTATGGTGTATTGTTTAATTCGGATAATGAGGGCAATGGACTAAAAAGCCGTAGCCGTGCAAAAGGCCCCGAGCCCGAGGGTGTTACCCTTGCTTCAATTTCAGGAAAAACATTTGCTTTTGTTTCGTTAGAACGTATTGGCGGAGTGATGGTATATAACATTACCGACCCTACAGCGCCCACTTTCAGCGATTATAAAAACAACCGCAGCACCACCAGTTTTACCGGCGACCATGGCCCTGAAGGTATAATCTACGTTAGCCCTAAAGCCAGCCCAACAGGCAAAGGATATGTAATTATTGCTAACGAAATAAGCGGTACAATTTCAGTGTATGAAGTAAAAAGCAACCTACCCGTATTACCAAACGGAATTGAAGAGGTTGAAAACGGCAAGTGCAAGTTGTATCCTAACCCCGCAGCCAATGAATTAACCATTGACTACACCGTTGAAAATGCCCAAGAAGTATCTTTTGAGGTGTTTGATATGGCAGGCAAAATGGTGTTTGCCCAAATAATGCCCGCGGGAGCTAATACAGTTCCAATAAGCACCGCAGCGTTGGATAACGGTATCTACTTTGCTCGCATGGTAGCCAATCAACAAGTACTTTCAACCGAGAAATTGGTAATTGTAAAATAACCTATCAATAGCTTTTAGTATGAGCGCAACCCAAACGGGTTGCGCTTTTTGTTTATAGAGTGGGTAATAAAAAAGTCCGTTGCGATACTTTCGCAACGGACTTTTACTATTAGAGGAAGCTATTACTTGTTTAGTTTAGCAAGCTCAGCAATTTTTTCTTCCAGTTCTATTTCGGCACCTTCTTGGTAGCCGGGGTGGCTGTAATACAAGTTACCCTTTTGGTCGTACACAAACGTATAAGGAGGGTCAAGAACGTTCATGGCGCGTTTTAGGTCTGATGCCACATCTAACAATATTTTGTAACCCACCCAGTTTTTCGCTTCAACAAAAGGTTTTACTTTTTGTGTAGTACGAGAGTCGTCGATAGAAACAGCAATAAACTCAATATTGTATTTCTCTTTCCATTCTTCAATCACATCGTTAATATTGGTAAGCTCTTTTAAGCAGGGTCCACACCAGGTAGCCCAAAAATTAATCACCACAATTTTTCCGCTATCGGCCACTTCTGATACTTTTACTGAATTACCATTAAGGTCTTTCAAAGTAATATCGGGGATACGGTTTTGAGCCATTGCAGGCACAGCAAACAAAAAGGCCAAAATGGGTATTATCAGTTTCTTCATGTGGTGTTAAATTTTATACAAGTATATAGGTTTCAATAAAAATGCCAAAACCTAACTCCAATCACCAATAAAATATTTACAAAGCAGTTTAGCGAAGCAACATTACATTTCCACGGTGGTTGTAGTTGCGCAACTGTTTGTTTTGAAGTCCTTTAAACGATAATTGCCAAATGTAGGTGCCGCTTGTAGCTACTTGCTGTTTATAAGTGCCGTCCCAACCGTAGGCAGGGTTGGTGCTTTCAAAAACCTTTGCACCCCAACGGTCAAATATTTCAATTTTGTAATCAGTAATATCTGAAAATACAGGGGCAAACACATCGTTTTTCCCATCACCGTTCGGACTAAAAGCATTGGGCATATAAAAAGTAAAGTCGCATAACCGTTTCACGGTTGCACCATCTCCGGCCTTACAACCGTTGTTATCTTCCACCATCACAAAATAATCCCCCGCTTTGCTCACAATAATCCATTGTGTGGTATCGCCCGTAGGGGTCCATTTATAATAGTTGTGTCCTTTGCCCGCATCCAGTTTCAATAACTCCGAGCTATCATCACAAATAGAGTACTCATTGCCAATATCCACCAACAGATTGGGGTGTTCAATTACTATAATACTGTCTTCTCCGCTGCATAGTCCGTTATCTACCTTTACCCAATACGTGCCACCCTTTTTCACAGTTATCTCCGGTGTAGTTTCACCGGTACTCCACAGTTGTTTTGGGCCTTTTCCGGTGGGGGTAAGCACAATACTATCTCCCTTGCATACCATCGTATCATTACCCAGCGAAACTTCATCGGCAATAACAATGATTACCCGTTTTGCCATAAACAATTCAATACCGCATCGGTACCAGTCTAAGGTAGCTACGTAGCTGTTAATACTGCTGTATTTATGCTTCGGACTTAATAATGATGAGGTATTTTCTTCGGGAGGACAGGCGAAGTCGCTAAAATTCCATCGAACAGAGTCGGCAGTGAAATTACTGTGAATGGTAAACTTTACGCTATCACCCAAACAAGTGTTTGTAAACGAAAAGGTGATTCCGTAGTTAGGCGCATCAATAAAGTGTTTGCTGGTATCGTTGATAAAGTTGGGAAACTCAAAATTACTATTGCGCCCGATACCCAAATTCAGGGCATCTTTTTTATAGCCGCAGGTAGCCGCGGGGTTGTTTGGAAACTCAATCACATCAATAACAGGTGAGGGGATTGAATTATCGTGAGTGGTAATGTATAATTTACCATCGGGACCAAGCATTAAGTTATTAAGGTTTTGCGCATCGGTGGCTGCAATGCCCCAACTGCTAAAATTAGTACCGCTGTATTGCACCACTTGGCTTTCCATATACGAGTAAGCAACATATAATTTACTATCATCGGGAGAGAACGCTATACCGTATGCATAATTCCATTTGGCGTCTTTGTACAATGTGATAGGATTGCTCAATTGTCCGCAAAACTTATCAAAATCAAAAACTTGCGCAAAAGCATTCAATGAATCGGCGTAGTGGGTAATTACAACCTTATCGCCTTTGGCGTTACTTACCAAATCACCAAAGTTTCTTCCCGAAATCCCTATTTTGGTTTCAGTGGGTATTGGCTTTATACCTGTTTCGGTAATAGGAAAGCAGAAGAACGAGTTGTTTGCTACATCTCCGTTGCTATGGGTTACCAACCAGTAACCGTTATTTACCGATTGTTTTACTGCGGTGAAACTGTAGGAGATGTTTTGGGCTACTATGTTGTTTTTAGAAATTACATTCCCTTGCCCGCCGTTTTCGGTTACATCTACTATAGAGTAGCTAAGCGTTTTTGTGTTATTAACTGTGAAGATGAAGTATTTACCCTTTTGACCGGGAAAAGGAACAATCAACGTGCCTTGAGCTATAATTTCATTGATTAAGCCACTTCCGTTGGGCATCAGTGCGTGAAATTTGTTCCAAACACTCACTCCGTCGGTGTAAAATAACAATTGTCCGGTAACTTCATCAGAGATAGTGGCTGATGCACGAGTTTTCATGAGACAATCATTTGCAACGGTTGGTTTTGGATTGGTGCTGCCAAATTTTATCGCTGCGTTATTGCCAAAGTACCAGTTATCACGCTCGTGTTGAGCCAATGCAACGGCAGCCGTCAATATAAAAAACAGAAAAAAGCCGCCCTTTAAATTTTTCATAGTTGGTTATACAATGTTAGGCATTAGTGTTATGTGCCTTACACGTTTTAGACAAGCAAAAGTTTTTAAAGGTTGCGTTGCTCTAATTATTTATACCCTAAATTAGTTTGCATCTGAACTTTTGAAGCCATTACTTCGTTACCACAAAAAACAAATGCTTCGCAGGCCGCAAATAGTACTGTTGCTGATAGCCCTTTTTGCTTTTGCAGGGGTGTGTATCCATTTTTGTTGCCAACCCAAAAGTAGCGAAGGTAGCCCTGTGGCATTGGCCTACCTCAATCACCACGATACCGTAAAGTATGTAGGAATGAATACCTGTCGCGCTTGCCATGCTGATAAACACAGTACGTTTGTCCATACAGGCATGGGCTTATCGTTTGATAAGGCTACTCCTGAAAAAAGCTCGGCTAACTTTAAACACGGAGCTGTTTATGATAAATACCGTGATTTTTACTACCAACCTTACTGGGCAGGGGATGAATTTTACATTAAAGAATATAGGCTTGAGGGGAAAGATACCGTACACAAACGGGTAGAGCGTATCAGCTATATTGTTGGCTCAGGGCAACACACCAATTCACACATTATTGAAACCAACGGATATTTAAACCAAGCCCCGCTTACATGGTATGCACAACAAGGCAAATGGGATTTACCACCCGGCTTCGAAGACGGTCATAATACCCGATTTAGTAGGATAATAGGCTTGGAATGTATGAGTTGCCACAACGGGCTGCCCGGTTTTGTGCAAGGGTCTGAAAACCGTTTCACCAAAATACCCGGCGGTATCGATTGTGAGCGTTGCCACGGCCCCGGACAGTTGCACGTAGCACAAATACAAGCAGGCAAGTTAGTAGATACCGCCAAAGAAATAGATTACACGATTGTTAACCCCCGCAAGCTAAGCTGGCAACGCCAGATTGACCTTTGCCAACGCTGCCATTTGCAGGGCAATGCGGTATTGAAAGAAGGGAAGGAGTTTACCGATTTTAGACCCGGTATGGTGCTTAGCGATTACTTTGAAGTGTTTATGCCCCGCTACGAAGGCAGCGATACCGCCTTTATAATGGCCTCTCATGCTGAAAGATTGCAAATGAGTAACTGCTTTATAAACAGTAATAAAAATGCGGCGCAAGGCAAAATGCAGCTAACGTGTATTACTTGCCACAACCCGCACGTATCGGTTAAGGTAACGGGTAAACAAGTGTTTAATGATGCTTGCATCAACTGCCACCAACAGCAAACTTGCACCGAAACTGAAGCTGTGCGCAAAAAAGCTAACAACGATTGCAGCAGTTGCCACATGCCCAGCACGGGAACTATTGATATTCCGCACGTTACTGTGCATGATCATTACATCCGTAAGCCTGAAAAGAAAACACTTAGCACTGAACAAGTCAACAAAGTAGCACGTTTTATAGGTATTTACTCGGTAAACAACCCCAACACCGACGCATTGACCAAAGGCAGGGCTTACCTTAGCTATTACGAGAAGTTTGAGCCCTCAAAATATGAGTTATTAGATTCTGCATTGTTCTACCTTCAAAAAGCCAATGCGCCTGTCAAAGAGTTTATTCACCATGCATTTTTAAAGGTAGATTATACCCAGTTGTTGAAATACGTCCCAAAAGCAGAAACCCCCGATGCTTGGACGGCCTACCGAATCGGGCAAGCCTACTACAGCACTGCAAACAGCAAAGAGGCTGAGAAATACTTTGCCATTGCTGTGGCAAAAGCCCCACAAAATATTGAGTTTACAGCCAAGTTGGGGACAGTGAAACTGGAACTGAACAAAACCGATGAAGCTAAGAAGTTGTTTGAAGAGTTGCTGAAAGCCTATCCTAAGCATACGCAAAGCCATACCAATCTTGGATATTTGTATTTCTTGCAGGGAAACATCGCTAAGGCCAATGAACATTACGATAAAGCCATTAATCTTGACCCTGATTACGAGCCTGCGCTATTAAACAAGGCCGGACTTTATAATTACCTGAAAGAATACAACAAAGCCAGACAGGTTTTACAACGTATTCTTAAACGCAATCCCAACAATCAGCGAGTAAAACAAATGCTGGAAAGCCTCAAAGGATTGTAGTGAATTCTTTAGATATTTGTATTCGCTATAGTAAAAAAGCATGAAGTATTAGTTTAACATTATTATATAACTTGTTTTATACTAGTTTGATAATTTAGTTATTCGATTTTAGAATTTCACACAACCCCAACACCTCCATTAAAAACAAATAATGAGCATACGAGCCGAAATAATGGACGCTGAGTACTTTGCAAAGCAATATTGTTTTGCTGTGCCCGGCCTGTTATTGCAACCGTATGTAGAGTGCTACTGGCAGTTGGACTTAAGAAACGGAGCCCCTGAAAACGATTATTGGGAGCAAATATTTGCCAATTTAAATGCTTCGTTGGTGTTTAATTTGGGTAGACCTTTTGGTATAAAGAAACAAGAAAGCTCGGATGAATGGAGTTTTGCAAAGAGCATTGTGGTAGGGCAACGCAACGAACCGATTATGTACCACCATGCCGAAGGGAATTTTTTGTTGGGTATAAAGTTTAAGCCTGCCGGACTTAGCTCATTGCTTGCTGTTGACGCTCAGGAACTAAACAACGGGTTTGTATTGATTGAAGAGCTTGCCAAAACTGCCGAGATGGAAGAGAAGTTGGCGAACGACACTCTTTTTGAGCAACGCACGCAACGGTTAGAAGTATTTTTAATCGCGTTATTGGCCAAAAACGAGGCGAAGAATTACCGTCATCACTATCTGCACAAAGCAATTAATCATTTTCAGAAAGCGCAGGGGGCGTATAGCGTAAATCAACTGGCCAATGTATTAAGCCTCACACCTAAAACACTTACCCGTTATTTTGTACATAGCGTAGGGCTTACCCCGAAAGTAAGTGCCCGTATCATCCGTTTCAGAAAAGCGTTGCCGTATTATGTAGCGTATGGGTCGGCCTATCCTTATGAAGAATTGGGTTATACCGATTTCTCTCATTTTATAAAAGACTACAAAGCCTTTGCCCAAAAAGAGAATAAAAAAGGGTAGTGCTATTTACCTGTGGCTAATCCCATAGGGATTTTCGGCTCTTCGTATTCGTAATAAGTAAGGTATAGTTTTTTGGTTACCTCAATACCTGTTTCATCAACATAAGTGATGTTATACTCCTCGTCAAACACATTGCCGACAAAACCTTTTGGCTTATAGGGGCAGCAAGCTTGTACACGGCTATATTTAATCGGTTTTTTCTTACTGTCGCGCAAAAGATTCAGATAATCACGCACATTGCCAAAACCTCCCTTTTTTCCGGTGCCCACTTTTATGGGGTTTTTAGCCGTAAAACCATACGTAGCATCGGTGCTGGTTTGGGTAAGTTTGGTAATGGTGTTTAGCTTAGGACGGTTTTTAGCGGTATCGCTGTAGTATTTTCCTTTGTCACCCACATCTACGCCCATTTCCACCAATTCTAAAAAATCGCTGGCGGCACTGTCAAACATATTCATGCTTTCATACATGTGCGCGCGGTGGTATAAAGCTTCAGAATTGCTGGCTTCAAACTCAAGCGCATTACTGTAATAGTTTACGGCGGTATCGTAGTGGGTAAGGCGTTTGTAGCAGCTACCGATGGCGTTGTAGGCTTTTACATAATCAGGTTTAAACGTAAGCACCAATTTAAAATCGGCCAAGGCCTCGTTATAGTTGCCCAGTTTAGATTTTGCAATGCCACGGTTAAACATACTAAAGTAATCGTCGGCTTTCAGGCGGATGGCCATATCAAAATACCCGATGGCCTCTTTATAGTTACCCCGTTGGGCGTATTTCATTCCGTCGTTGTAATAATCCTCCGCACTGCGCTGTGCAAATGCACCAATGCTTAATAGCAGGGCTATTGTGTATAGGGCAGCTCTTTTCATAGATGGCAATTTAAAATTTTAACGAATTTTAAGTACACAATATTTTACCACACAAAATGGGCTTGTGCTGCGAATGAATACGAAGTAAGGAGTAAAGGTGAACGGGAGAGGACTACTCTAATTGCAAACCCTTGATGATATGTTCTATCTGATAATCTTCCATCGGGTCGAAGGTGTCTTTCAAATCACCGCCAAAAACCTGTGCAGTAGTGCTCCACAAGAAGGTTTCAAACCCGTTGGTAAAAGCATCCAGTATTTCGTAAGCAGTTTTACCTGTCTCGCGATATAGTAGCTTGGTAAGCAAAATACCGCGTGAACGGGGCATATTTTTTAAGAAGCCTGTAAACTCTTCTTTAAACGCTTTTTCTGATGCTTTTAAGTACTCTTTACGTTCTTTGCCTTTTAACTGGCGCAGGTTATCTTCCATCAATTGCAGGCGGAAGGCAGCCATTTTTGCATACGGGAATACTATTTTGATATTGTATATAAGCAACAGGTACTTTTTCTTGGTTTCAGCGTCATCCAACTCGCTATACGTTACTTCTGAAAACTCATATACAGGTATCGAATCTCCGTCAACATATTCATAACGGATTATCTTTTGTGCATCAGCATCTTTGCTGCTTAACAAAAACAAAGCAAAAGCGGCTATAAACAGTGCGATATGTTTTTTCATAGTGGTAGGTATTGGCTGTTGTATTACACCTATTCAATTTGTGTGCCAGTGGTTTTTGGCTTAATAGGCGTTTTTATGAAATACAACGCCGCACCTATACCTATAATTATCATGCCGATAGAAATAAATTCAGCTTGGGTAGCCTGTATGCCCGCAAACTCAATAATATTATTCACTCTTATTTTTTCTATGGTAAAACGCTCAATACCGGCAAATACCATGTATAAACAAAAGATAAGCCCGGGTGCTTTTAAACGCTTACGCAACGCCCAAATAATACCAAACAATACTAAGCCCATGGCTACTTCGTACAACGGTGTGGGGTAAACAGGGTCGATAAGGTAAGGCGTATTACTAAAATCACACACTTGATTCATGCTGTTATCCAAATTTGGATAGGGATTACACTCGCGGTTTACATTGTTAGGGTAGTTGTATGCCCAAAGCCAATCGGGCAAGGCACTCATCCAACCCGGTTTGGGGGCTTTATTCACAATACCCCAGTCACCATCGCCCGAAACATGACAGCCCATTCTTCCCATTGCATAGGCAAGCATCATAGCTGCTCCACCTGCATCAATCATGTGTCTCCAATGGATATCAAATCGGCGCACATACCACAAAACACCAATGGCACCGGTTATCAAACTTCCGTAGTAAGTAAGACCGCTAAAAGAGAGTATCGCGCCCATAGGGTCGGCGTAAAAATCGCTCATGTTTTCAAGTATGTGAAACAACTTTGCACCGGGCAAACCGGTAATAGCCGCCACAAACGTAATATTACCCATCATTTGGTGGGGCATAAGTGTTTCTTCAACTTGGCGGGCTGTTTTACCCTTCATTTTCTGACCCTCACGGTACACAAAATAGGCACCCAGTGCTCCGGCAGCTAAACCACCTAACAAATTACCCTCAGTTGAGAGTAAAAATGCTTGAGGATTTGAGGTTAATCGGTCGAATGAAAAAATACCCTCAACAATCTTAAAACCGGCAATGAAGTAAAAAATAAAATTCATTGCATAATCGTAGGTTCCGGGGGCCTTATCTACCCATACCTTGCGGGTAAACGAACGTAAAGTGCCGTTAGCTTCAAGGCGTTTCAATTCTTTGGTCATCACCCAGTAAGCGGCAAGAAATGAGAGGGCCATGAAAAGCCCGAACATTTGAATGATTTTGAAAAGGGGTATTTCTATCCCAAACCAGTCTTTTACTAGAAAATATAAATTAGGGTACACGGTGTCTAATCTTAAATTTCGGCTAAGATATGGCTTGTTGGTGCTAAGTGCCAAACAGCACTCGTTTTTTTAACCATAAAACGCTGTTACAATTATCAAAAACACAATAGAAACATTTTCTTTTGATATTAGAAATAAGAATGTTGTTTTGATTACTTTAATTAAATTATTGTATATCAGTAATTAAAGCGCGGCTAACAACTGATTGTTAATAAACAGGACAGGGGAAACATTAGTGTTTTTGATATATTGCAGGTAGTTCATGCTACATCTACCAAACTTAATAACCGACCTTGCCCTAATCTTGGGAGCTGCCGGTGCAATAAGTCTTATCTTTAAACGACTTAAACAACCGCTGGTGCTTGGATACATTATTGCGGGGTTTTTGATAGGTCCCAATTTTTCACTTTTTCCTACTGTTGTTGAAATTGAAAACATTAGAACCTGGGCCGATATTGGTGTTGTGTTCTTATTGTTTAGCCTGGGCCTTGAATTTAGTTTTAAAAAACTGATTAAAGTAGGAGGTGTATCAGCTATTACCGCCTTTATTGAGGTGGGAGCCACCATGCTGATGGGGTATTTGCTGGGCAATTTATTAGGCTGGAGTGGAATGGACAGTTTGTTTTTAGGCGGGATACTGGCTATTGCTTCTACAACAATTATCATAAGGGCGTTTGATGAATTAGGTGTTAAAAGTCAAAAATTTACCGGCATTGTATTGGGCGTTTTAGTTGTTGAAGATTTGGTGGCTGTGGTGCTTATGGTAATACTATCTACCGTGGCTATCAGCCAAACTTTTGCAGGTGGTGAAATGGTAGCCTCATTAGTAAAACTGGTGTTTTTTCTAACCATTTGGTTTTTGGCAGGTATCTTCTTTATACCCACTTTTCTTAAAAAAGCCAAAAGACTGATGAACGATGAAACCATGCTGATTGTATCATTAGCCTTGTGTTTGTTGATGGTGGTATTAGCTACCGCTGTGGGCTTTTCATCAGCATTGGGCGCATTTATCATGGGTTCTATCTTAGCCGAAACGGTTCATGCAGAAAAAATTGAACACTTGGTGAAACCCGTAAAAGACCTGTTCGGGGCTGTGTTCTTTGTGTCGGTAGGCATGCTTATCGACCCTCAAATATTAGTACAATATGCGTTACCCATTGCAGCAGCAACTTTAGTATTAATTATTGGTAAACCTTTGTTTGTAAGCATTGGCGCACTTATAACCGGTCAGCCGCTAAAAACATCGTTGCAAGCAGGCATGAGCTTATCGCAAATCGGAGAGTTCTCATTTATTATAGCCACCTTAGGTGTTTCGCTAAAAGTAACCAGCGGGTTTTTATATCCTGTTGCGGTTGCCGTTTCTGTTATTACGGCCTTCACCACGCCCTATATGATAAAGCTGTCATCGCCGGTATATGAGTTTTTTGAGAGACTACTGCCCAAACACTGGAAGGAAAGTCTTGAAAAATACGGAGCCCAAACCCGCACTGTAACTATCGTAAGCGATTGGCGAAAAATACTTAGAGCCTCTATCTTAAACATTGTAATATTTTCAGTGGTAATTACCACCATCATATTGCTATCCATACAATATGTAGCCGTAATTTTTGAAGGCTATAAATGGGGAATGGCAATTACAGCTACCCTCACGTTATTAGTTCTTGCGCCATTTTTATGGGCCTTATCATTGCGGCGCACCCTACACGAGGCATACGCACGTGTATGGATACAAAACAAAGGGCCATTGGTCGTTTTGCAACTATTCAGGATAGCGCTATCGGTTTTTTTTATCGGTTTCTTGTTGGATAGGTTGTTTTCGCCTACTACTGCATTAGTAGCAGGTTCCATTATTGTGATAGTATTATTATTGCTGTCAAAAAGAATTGAAGCCTTTTACGGTCGAATAGAAAAGCGGTTTTTAAACAATTTAAACGAACGAGAGCGAAACAAGCCCGCACTTGCCCCGTGGGATACTCACCTTGCTGATTTTGTAATTCCGGCAGGATATGAAGGTATTGGTAAAAGCCTGCAAGAACTTTCGCTGAGAGAAAAGTTTGGGGTAAATATTGCAAAAATTGAGCGCGATGTATTTATAATCGTTGCACCCGGAAAGGATGAAAAATTATACCCCAACGACCATATTTCAGTAATTGGAACCGATGAGCAATTAAACGATTTTAAAGCTGCCATTGAGCCTAAAGATGGTATTATTAATGACTTTTTAGCCGCAAGACAACAAATTACCTTAAAGCAAGTGTTGATTGGCAGTGAATCGGAATTAATCGGTCAAAGTATACGCAAATCAGGTATCAGGGAACTTACCAAAGGCTTGGTAGTAGGAGTGGAGCGTGAAGGATTAAGAAGTCTCAACCCCGAATCGGATTTTGTGTTTAAAGAAGGTGATATCGTTTGGATGGTTGGTGATGCAAGGCGTTTGCAAGTAATAATAAACGAAAACAGTTAAAAAAAGTAGTTAGCAATTGGTTATTACCAATCACTAACTACCGTTTACAGGCTAGTGATAACTACTCTTGTTTCCATAGTTTAAAAAGTAAAAAAGCAGCTATGGCAAGGCTTATGCTTTCTGTAACCAACCACTGTGATACAAAAGCATTAGGGGAACCATCGGCAACAATGCCTGATAAACGACCTGCTACAAACCCTATGGTATATAGCGTAACCAGCCCCAATGCTTCGCGCCTCATTTTATAGGCTCCCCAAAAACAAAACAACCCAAAAACAAGGTGCATACCACCATACACAGCACGCATTGAGCTAAGTGCGCTGCTATTATTTAATTCAATCCCTACATTAGCTAATACTGCTTGGGGGTTGGTAAGGGCTTCAATCCCTACCTTGGCAAAAGCCAATCCCATTAATGCCAAAAAAACGGTAGCTGAAATTTTTATCGCTTTCATAATGTTTATAATTATTTAGCAAAACTACCGTGGCAAAAACAGGCGGCTTGTGGTAAATTACGCCAAAAAACAAACCATTTACGCCAGCATACATGTGGGTTAGTACCAGTGTGATACGTGATATTATTTATGGTTCGGCACGATTTGGTGCCGCCATAAATACCATTTGTGAGCAAGCAGATATTGACAAAGCTTTGCTTGACGATGCTACCGCTATTATTGATTTTGAACAAGCCCAAAAAGTGTGGCAGGTGGCAGTGGCAGAATCGGGAGATACGCTTTTGGGGCTGAAAATAGGTATTGAAACCACTACCAGTGTAGTGGGCATGGTGGGGCACTTAATGCAAACCGACCGTACTTTGATAGACGCCTTTAATCATTTGTGCCAATACACTACGGTATTTACTGAGATGTTTGAATACCGCACCGAACTTACTCAAGAGTATTTTATCATTTACCTGAACCCGATACCTTATTGGACAGAGCATTACCCTGATACTGCGCGACAAGCTGCCGACCAAGCAGTGGCAGGTGGCTTAAACGTTTGCCGTTTGTTAACCGGTAAATCAATGAAGCCATTATGGATTGAATTGACTGCGCAGAAAGATGAGGCAGCAACATACGAACGTTTACTGGCTGCTCCTGTGCGGTTTTTACAATCTCAAAACAAAATAGTTTTTGATGCGGCTATAGCTAAATGGCCGGTCTTGAGTTATAACCATGATTTACAGCAATTGCTCATAAACCTTGCTGACGAAGCACTTGAAAAGGCTCAAAACAGCCCCAGTTTTACCCACTTGGTACAAAAAACCATAACAGGCCAGTTTTATAATCAACTGCCAACACTTGAAGAGGTTTCGGCTTATATGAATGTATCGCCACGCACATTGCAACGGAAATTGCAGGCCGAGGGTACCGGGTTTTTGAAAATTGCTGAAGGACACCGTAAAGAACTTGCACAACGATTAATAGATACCCGTAAATACACTGTGAACGAGGTGGCCTACATGGTAGGCTATACGGATTCTTCGGTGTTTAGAAGAGCTTACAAACGATGGAACGCCAAACATTAACTCAATACTAATGAAACAACTTCCTTTATTTTTTGCACTCGCTTATCTGCTATCATGGATAATTTGGCTACCACTTTATTTGCCGGCATTCGGAATAACGGGTTTACCCGTTTTGCCTTACCATCACGGTATTGGCGGCTTAGGGCCTCTTTTAGCAGCATTTATATGTACGTATTACTTTAACAAACAACAAGGCGTAAAGGAACTGGTAAACAGAATGTTTTCAGTTCAAAAATGGCCTTATATAATAGTAGCCTTGTTTGCCCCGTTTGTATTGTTTTGCCTTGCAGCAGGTATCGACTATTTGCAAACAGGTAATTTGGTAGATTTTTCTCAAGTAGGTAAAAACAAAGAGTTTCCTGAACTGAACCTCTTTACTTTTTTAGCCTATAATCTTTTGTTTTTTGGTTTTGGAGAAGAAATAGGATGGAGGGGTTTCGCCCTGCCAAGGTTTCAGCAAAAATACAATGCCCTTGTTTCAGCAGCCATACTTACATTGTTTTGGGCTATTTGGCATTGGCCGGCATTTTTATACCGTCCCGGTTATGTAGAGATGGGAATGGCTGGTGTAATAGGTTGGGTGCTTAGTTTGTTTACGGGTAGCGTCCTGTTGTCGTGGTTATATAACTCTACGAAAGGCGGGCTATTCGCTTGTGTTGTTTTTCATTCAACCATTGATATTGCATTTACAGGTGGGGCAGTTAATACAAACATTACCAACATAATGGGTATGCTTATCACCGTTTGGGGTTTAGCCACAGTTGTAATATTCGGGTATAAAAAACTATCCAAACAAGAGAAAAATATTTTATAACGGTGCATTGAATTTTGCTAATTGTGTTTGATATTGCAACAAATGCCTAAGAAAAGACCTACCAGAAGCAGAATAAAAGAACGCGAAGAAAAAGTGTGCTTAAACTGCGGTGCATCAATGGTAGGTAGGTTTTGTCATGAGTGCGGACAAGAAAACATTGAGCAAAAAATTTCAATTGGTGCTGCAATTGTTGAATTTTTGAATGCTTTTACTTTCTACGATTCTAAGTTTTTCAAAACATTTGTTCCGCTGATTATTAAGCCTGGTTTTTTGGTAAACGAATACATAAGTGGAAAGCGTACTCAATATTTAAGCCCCTCAAAAACGTACTTTTTTCTAAGTTTCATCTTTTTTCTTATTTTTTTCAGTGTAGGCCCCACACAAGAAGGGAACTTACTTACGGTTGATAACACAGGTAATCTTGATACGGTTAAGAAAAATGTAAGAATTGAACATTCGGTACTTGCTATAACGATTGATTCATCCAGTTCGATACTAAAATACGATAGTATTCAAAATACATTGCCTATTGAAGAACGGGACGGTGCTGTACGACGTTGGTTTGCAAAAAAGACCATAAAAGTGGTTGAAAAAATGCAAAATGAACCTCAAGCCTTGAGTGAGAGCTTAAACAACCAATTTAACAGCAATTTGCCGCAACTGGTGTTCCTGTTGATGCCTCTTGTGGCTGTGATTCTTAAACTACTTTATTTACGAAAAAAAATATACCTGATAGATCATCTGATGTTTTCACTAAACATACACTGTTTTGTGTTTCTGTGGTTTACAATCATGATTATTATTAGTGTTTTATTAGGCTTGGCCACGAGCCCTATAATGACGCTGATTTTTATAATTATACTTACAGTTTACATCTTTTTGGCCATTAAGCGTGTGTATAAGCAAAACTGGTTTTTCACTTCGTTAAAAACACTTTTCTTACTTGCCTTTTATGGAATATTACTGATAACAGGAATGTTAGTAAACACGCTTTACTCGTTGGCTACTGTATCGTAATAACGTTTTTAGAAACTGCCTTTTCTCAAACTAATCGTAGCATATTTGGCAGAAGCTCCTCGTTTGGTTCGTATCAGCAAAATGTAATGGCCAGCCATTGTTAACTATTTTTCAGCTGCATGGTTGTATATTTAATTGTGCAGTAAATTGGGTTAAATCACTATAAAAGAGTAATAAACTTAAAGTTATGATTGTGCAACTAATATTTATTTACAAGCTAATTTTATGAGGAAATTATTACTTTTTGCACTTTGTGCCACTGCCTTAATTTTAAATTCTTGTAGTCAAGAAGATAGCATAGTTTCTCCCAAAACATCATTAGAAATTTCATTTAAAGATGACTTGGGAAATCCTGTTCGTGACGTCGTCGTAAAGCTATACTCATCAGAAACCGACTTAAAGAACGGAACCAATCAAGTTGGCGCTGCGGCTTACTCAAATGCTGAGGGTGTAGCAATTTTTAACGATTTATCAAATATCAAATATTATTGGTTTGCCGAAAAAGGCTGTCTTAATAATATTTACGGTTCGGTTACTACTACATCGCCTTTAAGCGAGGGTCAAAGGAATACAGTAACAACTATATTGAAATCTACTGGAACGTTGACTTTAAAAAGTACATCAAGCAATCCTTACAGAATATTTATTAATGGAGATCCAATAATTGATCTTCAGGGATATGGAAACAAATCATATACGCTTCCTGTTGGTACATTTACAGTTAGAGTCCTCCAACTTAGCGGTTATTTGATTTATCCTACCGATAAAACATATTCCGCAACGATTGTTTGTGGTGCTACAACTGAAGTTATATTTCCGTAATAAAACCTATGATGAATAACACCTAATCTCAGCATTTTAATTTTGGGGTTGGGTGTTTTACTATATATCAATATAACTCAGTAATATCCTCAATACCTAAGGGTTTGGTTATTGTAAACCCCTCTGCATATCTAACCCCTATAAACCTGCCCATATCCAAGCAACGGCCTTCAACGGCATCAAAAAAGTGAGGCACTGAGATTGGTGTTTGTGGTTCAGTAGACTCTGGGTCGAAAAACTGTGTCTTAAATGCTTTGATAGAGGCAATTTTAGTTTCGTAATACGGAGTAATATCAACTACTACATCCGGTTTGTACAAAAAATCCTGAATATATCGCAATACTGTTTTGGGTCGCCAAGGAGTTTGCTTTTCGCCGTTATTAACGGTTTCAATTTTTGCTAACCCTGAAATAAAGCACGACGATACTACTAAATCACCGCCGCGCCCGTGGTCGGTATGGCGGTCGCTTACAGCGTTGCACAATACAATATCAGGGCGGTATTTGCGCAACATCTCTACAATTTTTAGCTGATGTTCAGCATCGTTGGCAAAAAAGCCGTCCTTCATACCCAAATTTTCACGGGCCGCTACTCCCAGTATTTTGGCCGACTCGGCTGCTTCTTTAAATCGATCCTCAGGTGTTCCCCTTGTACCCAGCTCTCCTTTGGTAAGATCAACAATTACCACTTTTTTACCCATTGCTACATGTTTGGCAACTGTACCCGAACAGGCAAGCTCAACATCATCGGGGTGGGCGGCAAAGGCCAGTATATCAACTTTCATTAATTCTTACAAATTTTAAGGGTAGTGATGCCTTGAGGGCTTTCAATTTTCAGCAAATATACACCTGTAGCCCATCCTTCCGCATCAATTTGTAATTGTGTATCAGTAGTTTGTGTTGTATAAATTTTTCTACCGTCAATAGTTGTTATTTCGCAATTAACTGTATGATTATCAGTGTTTTCAAAATCAACATAAAACTTGTTTTTTGTAGGATTAGGATACACCAATACCCCATTGCTTGCTAAAACTTTACCTATAGAGGTAGTCCCTTTCACCGCTTGTAAAGCCGACAATGCATCTACTTTGCCCCAGCCGTAAACATTGTTCGGGGTAGTTCCGGTGGCGGTATCACTTGCTGCCGTATTGTGCAAAATGGTTCGTATTTGTTGGTTAGTAAGTGCAGGGTTTATTTGCAGCATTAGCGCTACAATACCGGCAACCTGTGGTGCGGCCATTGAAGTGCCCCCCATACCACCGTAATAGTTAGTATCGTTGCCAATAATGCTAATGTAAGTGCTGCTGGTGGTATCAAACGCATAGCGGTTTAGCGCTGATGAAATCATAATACCGGGCGCAACCACATCGGGCTTTATGCGGCCATCTACAGTAGGGCCCTGACTTGAAAAGTTTGCCAAGTAACCGGGCAGGGCATAGGTAGAGTGAATGTTGGCCCAGGCATCCGTCCATATAAATGAGGTAGCATAAGCTCCAACACTAATAATTCCGTTTGCGGTTCCTCCGTTTTCGCCTACTATATAATCGTTATCACCCATTTTCATGTTTGAAAACGGCTGTTGTCCTTTAAAAGCACTGTTAAATCCTCCCGATGTCCACCTATCAACTCCACCTGTGTTCCAGCCGTGTAAAACTGCATTGGCCGAAGTGAAACGAGCTACTACATAATTAGTATTAGGGTGGTTGTTGTATGCTTTAACAAGTATGTTTGATTTTCCGTTTAACGGTGATGCAGCGATACATTCAAAAATTGCTGACAATGTATCGGTTCCGTTTGTAAACATTGCTTCTGAATAGCTATTAGAACTGCTGCTCACAAAGGGTAAATAGCCTAGCAAGTTACCCAAGGTATCAAACAGGTTTAATTGAATTGAAAACTCGCTGCCGGCATTCGCCCAAAAATCAGCGTAAATACTTTCGTAGGTTGCATCGCGTTTAATGGCTTCACCTATCCATGCAGATACAGTATCGCCTGTAAAAGTATGTCCAAAATGCATATTACGGCCTCTTTCGTTACCGGCTGCACCTACAATTACTTTACCCTGACCCACCAATCCGTCAACAGCTTGGTCAAACAACGAAGTTCCGTCGTGCGGACCGGTGTGCATTCCCCAACTAAGGTTAATTACCGCAGGTTTCCCAACCGAATCCGCATACTTAAAAATGTATTCAAAGGCATCAATAATTGCGGGGTTGGCCACTAAGTAATCGCCCCTTGCCCCCGCAGGAATGGTATCATTCTTATACTTAATCTGTACAAAAACCAATTCGGCATCGGGTGCATTGCCTGCTTGGTTGTAGTTGGGTGTACCATAACCAGAACCCGCTGCAATACCTGCCACATGGGTGCCGTGGGTGCCATCGTAGTTTTTGTAATCTATTTTGGTAACATCGCTATATAATGTTCCGTATGAATAGCCCTGCGGTGGTGTGCCTAAGCTTATTGTTTGATCCCAAAAACGAACAATACGGTTTTTTGTCCCTGTTCTATCTAAAAATGCAGGGTGATTTAGCTGAAAACCAACATCAACAATACCAATGATTACACCCTTACCTGTCACAGCTTCCTGAAAACCATAGGTTGTATAATCGTTGTGTAGGGGCGAAACTCTATTTACTTTCAGGGATAGTGAGTCTGTAAATCTCTTAGGCTGTGCTTTAATAAATGTGGCACAAAAAGCGCATACTATTAGGGTGAAGGCGTTGAGAGCAGGTTTCATATATTATATAGACGCAGTTTGGGTTACATTGGTAGGAATGAGTAACTGCAATGTTAAGAAAAAAGATGGTAGAGGGGTGTTTGCCATTAATTATCTGTCATAGGCTATTAAAAATGGATAGGCTATTTATATTGTCATTTGCACCTTTGCACGCAAAAGGTTTATTTTGCAACCGCATTCTATATTATGAAAAAGAACCTTACTGTTATAATAGCACTTGTTGTTGCCGGCGTACTTGGCCGCCTAATACCACACTGGCCTAATTTTACCCCTGTGTTGGCGGCAGCTTTGTTTTCAGGCGTTTACATAAAAGATAAAAAGTGGGCGTTTATGGTGCCTGTAGCAACCATGATAATCAGCGACTTGTTTTTGGGTTTTCACCCCACCATGATGTTTGTATATGTATCAATGGCAATCATCGTATGGATGGGCACTATGATTAAGAAACCTGCTGTAGGCAACGTATTGCTTGCATCGGTAGCAAGTTCAATATTGTTTTTTATCGTTACCAATTTTGGTAGCTGGGCAGCTGATGCTTATGGTTTGTATGCCGATGATTTTAGCGGCTTAATAGCCAGCTATGCTGCGGCTTTGCCTTTTGCGGCTAACCAAATTTTACCCGGTCCTTTATCGTTTGCTACTAACGGGTTTTATTCTGATTTGATTTACAACGGTGTTTTGTTTGGCGGTTATGCACTTGCTAAACAATATATACCGGCATTAAAGCTGCAAACAGCTTAATAAATTTGTGTAAAAGAGATTTTAAAAAGCCCGCTTTTGCGGGCTTTTTTATTGCTATTTATGCAAGTCTGGTATTCACATAGTGAATAATCGCATCACTTAAGAATTGGTTAAAACCCTCGGCAACCCCTGTATAAAATCGACTATCTTCAACATACAATGCGGCAAGACCTTTATATGCCTGGGGTATGTTTTCTTTAGCAACTGCTCCGCCCCACATTTGTAAAATGTGTTTGAAGTGCCGGTCTATTTGCTGTTGCACAGCATCGTCATCAGGGGCAAGGTGCATCAACTTTGCAATTGATAAGGCAATCTCTTCGCCTTCCTCTTTTAGTGCTTTCAACTGATCCTTACTCAATCTACGTAGATTATTTTCCGAGGTCTCAACGGTTTCTTTACCGTATTTATCCATAGCCTCCAACCTTATAGTCTCTGCCTGTTCTTTAGTGAATCCTGCATATAGCTCCTCATTTGTTCTCATAGTTTGTTCTCCTTTTAATGTTAAAATGGTTTTGTCAATAGTCGTCAACAAAGCATCTAATCGGGTTTTACGTTCTAAAATTGCTTTGCGGTGGCCTTGCAATGCCGTCAGGTAATCAAACGTTGGGTCGTCTAACAACTCCTGAATATCCCGCAACGAAAAATCAAGCTCTTTATAAAAGAGTATTTGTTGCAACCTTATCAACTCTTTTTGCCCGTAAACCCTGTACCCCGCGTCGGTACGTTCTTTGGGCGTAAGAAGTCCCAATTCATCGTAGTGGTGAAGCGTGCGCACACTTACACCTGCCATTTTAGAAAGCTGCTTTACCGAATACCGTTGCATTGTTGTCGTAATTCAATTACAAACTTAGGCCATCACGTTACGTTAGAGTCAAGAAAAATTTTTAGTTTTTTCAATCAGATACATACGTGAATTATATTTATTGTATGAAATCTTACTGCTTACTATTTGTTTCGGCAATCCTATTTGCAGCTTGTAAACCCAACTCTGGCATACAAAGCGCAACCCCGGTTGCATCAAAAACTATTGACACTGTAGTTGTTGACACGTGGAAGAAGTTTTACGACAGTGTAGGCATACAAGGTTGCTTTGTGTTGTACAGCCCAACCGATAGTATCGTTAAAGTTTATAACCCGGAGCGGGCCGTAACAAGATACACACCGGCATCAACCTTTAAGATTTTTAACTCATTAGTTGCCCTTGAAACCGGAGTAGTAAGAGATGAAAATGAGATAATTAAGTGGGACGGGGAGGTACGCCATAATAAAAACTGGAACAAAGACATGAACCTGAAAGAAGCCTATAAAGTTTCGTGCGTACCCTGTTACCAACAGTTGGCTCGAAAAGTGGGGCAGACCCGCATGCAATATTGGCTTGACACTATCGGCTACGGCAACAAGGTAACTACCCCGCATATTGATGATTTTTGGTTAGAAGAAGGATTAGAAATCAGCCCCTATGAACAAATAGCCTTTTCAGTACGATTGTATAACAATGCTTTACCTTTTAGTACCAAAACAATGAGCACTGTTAAAGAAGTGATGCTGGTGCAAGATGTTCCCTATATAATGCGCGCAAAAACAGGTTGGGGGTTGCGGGTTAAAAACAGCACCGGCTGGTATGTGGGTTGGGTAGAGAAAGACGGTAAGCCCTACTTTTTTGCCAACAACATTGCTTTTGATAAGGAAAATATAGTGTCTTCACGGATAGAAATTAGTTTAGCTATTCTTCGTTCAGAAGGTGTTTTGTAGTAACAGCCACACTCTTCTAATAATCTCAACGCCATTAGTGTATTGCTATTGAAGCGGCTTTTAAACTCAACACCCAATAAATACAGGGTTTATAACCTTTGCTTCAGCTTTTACAGGCACTTGCACGTTCAATCCAATCATTTTAAATCTTTAAAAAAGGTGTATAAATGATAAAAACTATGCTTTTTATGCTTCTAAAAGGCTATAAAATGTTTCAAAACCTTCAATCCAAAGCTAATTTCTATTACGGTGCAACAGGATAAACATCTTGAAGAGAATGATACCGGGAATGTAAAAAAGATTTTTTGTAAGTGACTGATATAAAACAAACAAGCCGCTCCAGGAGTAAATGGAGCGGCTATAGGCTTAAGGTAGGATTGATGGGATATTAAACTCTCTTTCCTTTTTCTTACAGCCAAATTACAAAAAAAAATAACATTGCATACAATAAACTGACATTTATTTTTTTAAAAAATATAATGTATTGATTTACAGCACTCATAATACGAAATATAAAATCATTCTAAACAACAAAAAAAGTTACTTAAAGACTAAGCTATTCAAAAAAACTACATTTATTTAAGTTATATTTATAACAGACAGGCGGGTAATGCTTGCAAAGAGGTGTGCAATAGAAATATAATCAATGCGTTACGTTTTCTTTTGAGGTGAATGCCCTTTTGTGAAGCTTAAAAGTTTGCAAAAGAGTGTAAAACAAAAAAGCCGTCTTGACAATTCAAGACGGCTTATTATCGTGTAAAAGTTTCGTTTACGCTGTTTGCGGTTGGTTTACAGCAAAGCGGGGAGCTACTACTAATTCTTTACCTCCGTGGCTGTAATCATAAAAACCACGACCTGATTTTACGCCAAGGTTCTTAGCTGTTACCATGTTCACCAACAACGGGCAAGGAGCATATTTAGGGTTGCCAAAACCTTCGTACATTACCTCAAGAATTGCTTTGCAAACATCCAAACCAATAAAATCAGCCAACTGCAAAGGTCCCATTGGATGTGCCATACCCAGTTTCATTACGGTATCAATCTCTTCAACCCCGGCAACACCTTCATATAAAGAATAGATTGCCTCGTTTATCATCGGCATCAAAATACGGTTAGCAATAAACCCGGGATAGTCGTTTACCAACGTAGGTATTTTACCAATCTCTTTTGATAGAGTCATAATGGTATTGGTAACTTCTTTTTCAGTATCGTAACCGGCTATTACTTCAACAAGCTTCATCACAGGTACGGGATTCATAAAGTGCATACCTATTACTTTACCGGGGCGGGTGGTAACGGCTGCAATACGGGTAATTGAAATTGAAGATGTATTGCTGGCAAGAATAGCATTTGCAGGTGCTACTTTATCTAGCTCTTTAAAGATTGACGTTTTGATATCAAAGTTTTCAGAAGCAGCCTCAACTACCAAATCAGCATTGGCTGCACCTGATGAAAGTTGGGTATATGTGGTTATATTGGCTAATGTTGCAGCTTTTTGCTCTTCAGTTATCAAGCCCTTTGCAACCTGCCTGTCAAGATTCTTGCCAATGGTTGCAATTGCACGTTGCAATGCAGCCTCGTTAACATCTACAAGTGATACATTAAAGTTGTTTTGGGCAAAAACGTGTGCAATACCATTGCCCATTGTGCCCGAACCTATTACGGTAATATTTTTCATATATATAATATAGTATGATGATTTTGCGCAAAACTACCACTTTTTTAAGTGCGGGCAACACTCTTGTAAAATTGTACAGCAACCACTTACACTGGCAATCGTTAGCACCATTACAACCCATTCTTGCAGTGTTAGTGTTTTCCACATCACTTGTGGGCATTCTTTTGCGTTAACAAAAGGTAAAATGAACTATTTTAGCGGCTTCGTTAAAGTATTATGGCAGAGGAGAACAACCTGAACGACGAGTTGGGAGAAAAAATAATCCCTATTAACATTGAAGATGAAATGAAGACTGCATACATCGATTATTCGATGTCGGTAATTGTTTCACGCGCACTACCTGATGTGCGCGACGGTTTAAAGCCCGTACACCGCAGGGTATTGTACGGTATGACCGAGCTTGGCTTAGGTAGTGGCCGTCCGTATAAAAAATCAGCACGTATAGTAGGAGAGGTATTGGGTAAGTATCACCCGCACGGAGACGGTAGCGTTTACGATGCAATGGTGCGTATGGCCCAGCCTTGGAGCATGCGCTATATGTTGGTTGACGGACAGGGTAACTTTGGTTCTATTGACGGTGACCCACCGGCAGCAATGCGTTATACCGAAGCGCGTTTGAGAAAGCTGGCAGAGGAAATGATGACGGATATTGATAAAAATACCGTTGACTTTACTCCCAACTTTGACGACTCTTTGGAAGAGCCATCTGTAATGCCCGCTAAAATCCCTAACCTTTTGGTAAACGGTGCCAGCGGTATTGCAGTAGGTATGGCCACAAACATGGCTCCGCACAACCTTACTGAGGCTATTAATGCTACTATAGCTTACATAGATAACCGCGACATTGAGATAAGCGAACTGATGACCCATATTAAAGGCCCCGATTTTCCAACCGGGGGTACTATATATGGTATGAACGGCATTAAAGATGCCTTTGAAACAGGTCGCGGACGTATTGTTATCCGTGGTAAAGCACACTTTGATACCACCAGAACCGGTAAAGACCAGATTGTAATTACCGAAATACCTTTTATGACCCAACCCAACCAGCTTATTGTAAAAGCGGTGGATTTGGTAAATGAAAAGGTAATAGAAGGTATATCAGACGTTAGGGATGAGAGTGATCGTGACGGTTTGCGCATCGTTTTTGATTTGAAAAAAGATGCTATTCCTAATATCATCCTAAACCAACTTTATAAATACACTCAACTTCAAAGCTCATTCAGCGTAAACAACATTGCCCTTGTAAAAGGCCGTCCGATGTTACTGAACCTGAAAGACCTTATCAAACATTACGTTGAACACCGCCACGAGGTGGTTGTTCGTCGTACACAGTATGAGTTGGATGAAGCAAAAAAACGCGCCCACATTTTAGAAGGCTTGTTGATTGCTCTTGACCATTTGGACGAGGTGATTGCGTTGATACGCGGTTCTAAAACGCCCGATGAAGCCCGTGAGGGATTGATGGAAAAATTCCAGTTGAGCGAAATACAATCGCGTGCCATTTTGGACATGCGTTTGCAACGTTTAACCGGTCTTGAGCGTGATAAAATACGTGATGAGTATGCTGAAATAATGAAGTTAATTGATTATTTGAACAGCATATTAGACGATGAAGGTTTGCGTATGCAAATCATCAAAGATGAATTGACTGAAATGCGCGATAAGTACGGTGATGAGCGCCGTACTGATATTGTACCCGCATCTGATGATATAAGCATTGAAGATATGATACCCAACGAGCAAGTGGTACTAACCATTAGCCACATGGGTTACATAAAACGTACAGTGCTTACTGAGTTTAGGGTACAAAACAGGGGAGGGCGCGGTAATAAAGGCGCTGCAAACCGCGACGAGGATTTCATTGAGCATTTGTTTGTAGCTACTACGCACAACTATATGTTGTTCTTTACCGAAAAAGGTAAGTGCTACTGGCTGAAAGTGTATGAAATACCCGAAGCAGGCCGCGCTGCAAAGGGTCGCGCGATACAAAACCTTATAAACATTGAACCCGATGATAAGGTAAAAGCCTTTATAACGGTAGAGAACCTGAAAGATGAAGAGTATTTGCAAAACAACTTCATCATCATGTGTACCCAAAAAGGTATTATCAAAAAAACCACCCTTGAGGCATACTCACGCCCACGCCAAAACGGTATCAACGCTATTACCGTTAGGGAAGGGGACATACTGCTTGAAGCCCTGTTGACTGATGGTAAATCAGAGATAATTATGGCTAAACACAGCGGTAAGGCAATCCGTTTCAACGAGAGTCTTGTGCGCCCTATGGGTCGAACTGCCAGCGGTGTTACCGGTGTGAAACTTGAGAACGCCAACGATGAAGTGATTGGCATGATAAGTGTAAATCCTACTAACACAGACACTACTATAATGGTGGTATCTGAAAAAGGTTACGGAAAACGTACCGACTTAGAGGATTACCGTATTACAGGAAGGGGAGGAAAGGGTGTAAAAACTCTTAACATCACTGAAAAAACTGGCAACCTTATCGGTATAAAAGACGTTACTGATGAAAACGACTTAATGATTATTCTAAAATCGGGCATGGCAATTCGTATGCACGTTGCTGATTTAAGGATAATGGGCCGCGCCACACAAGGGGTAAGGTTGATTAAGATGAGTGATAAAGACGAAATTGCTTCGATAGCCAAAGTAGAAAGGGATGAGGACGAAGAGGAGTTGAACGGCGAAGAAGGAATGGGAGGAGAAAATATTACTCCAACTGATAATACAGATAACACTGAAAATACCCCCGAATAGTATATTGCGGGCAGTTTTTTGATATAGTTTCAACACACACTAATAATTTATGATGAAAAAAAGAGTAGTTCTAACACTTGTTACCGCGCTGATATCAGTAGGGGCTTTTGCTCAGAATTATAAAATTACAGATGCAGAAATATCTTTAACTAACGGTAACCTTGAAACCGCGAAAGAAGATATTGACGTGGCAGCTTCAAACCCCAAAACAGCAAACAGCCCATGGATGTGGAAGGTGAGAGGGGATGTTTATTACAACATTTCGGTTGATTCTTTATATAGCCATTTGGCTCCTGAAGCAGCTTCTGTTTCACTTCAAAGCTATATCAGCAGTGTTGAAACCGACAAATTAGAGAAAAAGCAAAAATACACTGAAGATGCCCTTAAAGGACTTCGTCAGGCTAGTGTTTCTGCTTATTACAGAGCCTACGCACACTATCAGGAAAACAACTTTGCAAAAGCCCTTGAATATTATGAGCTATTGCTTAAAGCTTATGATACTGATGCTGAGGGTGGTGTAGCTAAAACATTGCAACAAGCCAAAAACGACATCGTTCAATACTGTGCAAACCTTGCTATTAAGATGAATGACAAGGTACAAGCTAAGAAGTTTTTGAACATGATGATTGACGATCCTAAGTACCTTAGTGCCAATGCATACCTTCAAATGTCGAGTATGATGATGGAAGACGGAGATACTACCGGTGCGTTGGCTATTGTTGATAAAGGCCGTAAGAAAATACCCGATAATAAGGACCTATTTAACCAAGAGATTGCTATTTACCAACAACTGGGTAAAACCAATACTTTGGTTGAAAAGCTTTCAGAAGTGATTGAGGCAGAGCCCAACAACATTTTGTATCGCTACTATAGGGGTACTATTGTTAGTGATATGGCTTCTAAAACCATGGAAATAGGGCCTTCGTATTCAGATTCGGCAAGCAGTGTTCGCCGCAAACTTCGTTCTGCCAAAACACCCGCCGAAAAGAAGAAGTTTCAAACTGAAATGGACGCTTTTGTAAAAACAAGGGATAGCATTTACGCACAATCAATGGAACAGTTTGATTTGGCTGAGAAAGACTTTACCGAAGCTATATTGATTGACCCTAACTATTTTGATGCGTTGTTTAACTTGGGCGTGTTGCATTTTAATAAAAACAAGGTGTTGGTTGACAAATACAACTACTTGGATTTGAACACACCCGGTGCTACCGAAGAATCTAAAAAGTTGGAAGACTCAATGAAGAGCGGTTATGAAAAAGCATTGGAACAATTGCTGAAAGCTTATGAAATTCAAAGCCAAGACCAAGGGGTGTTACTTGCCTTGCAACAAACATACTCACAGTTGGGCAACAAGGAGCGTTCGGAAGAGTTCCGCAAACTAAGAACAGGAGAGTAATCCTAAATATATTGAAAGGGCTTCGTGCCCTTTTTCTTTGAATCAATTATTTAACATAATATAAATGCTTTACCTGTTTTTATAGGTAGGGCAGGGGATATGTTACTGAGTTTTAGCAAAATATACAGGGGAAAATTTTAGCTAAAACTTGCTTCACAAAGATAAGCGGATTGTTTTTGTATTTTGCAAGCTGTTTTTTTATTAACCCTGTAAGTTGCTGTAATACAACATTATATTTTACTCCATTAGTTCTAATTGCTGAGTTGAGAACTCAACGGCTTCAATTAAACTACGGTGCTGAGGTGGTATAGAATCAATAAAAGCGTCATATACTATACAAGCGTAATAGCCATTTACCGGAACTATAGGCAATAGTTTTGTTGTAACACTGTTTTGCTCAGTATTTATAAGCCCTTCGCTGTAGCTGTAAGCAGTTGACTTGTAATCAAACAAAATACAATTAAGTACCATAGGCTAATAATTGATTATTGTACACTGTAGTAACTTCTGAAAGGCTGAGTACTTTATTAAAAATAATTAGTTCAGCAAGATTAACCGAATAGCCGGAAAGTGAATGTAAAATGCGTGTAGTGGCTAATGGTAACGCAAGGTCAAAAGGAAAAGCACCCGTAAAAGAACTAATACTAAAACCTGTATCAATTCCATTAATGTAAATTTTTAATCTATCTGCACGGCTTGTATCAATTGCGCCGTCGTAAGTTATTGTAATGTATGCAGTTGAATTAACGGCAATAGTTGAATTTGAGTTGAAACGGAAACTATTTACACCGTCACCCGCAAAGCCATAAACATATTGATTACCGCCCGTAAATCCGTAAAAAATACCAAAGCCCCTATGTACTCCGGCGGGGGTTGTAAACGCATTAAAAACGTTGAAGTTTGTAGTATTTATATCGATTGGGGTTTTTACTACAAACGAAAAGCTAAACTTTTTATCTGAGCCAAATAGAAAGTTATCTAAAAGGTTTCCGGTTGTTAATGTGCTATCTTTTGAAACATCACCGAAAAACGAACTCTTAGACAAAAAAGCACTTAACCTTAAATTAAATTGTATTGAGGCCGTGGTTTGGGTTGCATTGAAACCGTTGCCGCTTTGGTCGTATGCACGAGGTATAAAAATAGGATTTGCACCTGCAAAGGTTTCTAAATTGCCGCCCCCTTCTACTAAACTATATTTAGATAGGTAGTTTTGATTGTTTTTGTAAACGTCTTTTTCAGTAGCAGAAACGCGGGCGCGAATAAGTGCCCCGCTATACTTTCGCGTCAAAAGTCGGTTAGAAATTGCAAAAACGGCGTTAGAAACTTTGTCTAAAACACCGTTAAAAATTCCTGTAAATACATCGTCGTATTTATCAACCCTCATACCTAAACTCCCTTAAAACGGTACAAACACCCGTTGCACCGTTGAAGCTGATAAAAAAAACGGTGGTAATTGTGCCCCCTACTTCAGTAACAAATGGGATTGTATTTGATAAAGGTTGTACCTCAATGTAGTTTTTTGTATCACCAACGTAAACGCGCAAAGTTTCAGTACTACTATTGTTAAAAAACCGGATAGCGGCACAATCGCTTTCTATACTATCCGTTAACGTGTTTGCACTTGGTGAACTGTATAAAGTTGCTGTATGTTTTACGCTGTGTGTCATTTTTCGCTTGTTATATAATAAAGCCCCGTTATCGTTAAGCCAATGGCTAAAACAATGTAGCCTACTCTATTTTTTTTTTTATATCCGGTATAAAAGAAGCGACGCTTTTTATTATGCCAACTAAAAAACTTGCATAAGTTGGCGAAGTAGCATAACCGCCCTTCGCTATTGCAGCAACTTGCTGCAATTCATTTGCCGCAATAAAAACACCCGCCCTAACGTAATTAGGCTGTTTTAAAACATTTATATAATCCCTTACGCATTCATCATAAGAGTTATAAGCCCTAAAATAGCGTAAATACTTATAGATTGTTTTGCCGTCTGAGCCTTTGGCTTCACCCAAAAATTTTTCGTTTCCGTAAGTACCAATTTTTACCGCTTCCCAAGTTTGCACAAGGGCTTTTTTACCCTTATACGTTGAACTTGCTGTTATCCCAAAGAGATTTTTGTTTATTAAAGTGAGTTCGTTTTTTAAAAAAACATCGCCCGTTTGCCTACTTTCTGCAATAGCTTGCGCAAGCGCAACCCTTGGGAAAATGCCCGTGTCCTGCGTTGCATTGTAGATAATTGGGTAAATGAAATTTACAAACTCTTTGCGGTTCATAAGCTGATAAGCATTTTTTATTTGAATTGGCCGCGTTTTTTACCGCCGTAACTTAATTGTATAACCGTATCGGCTTCGTTAGTGCTCAGGTTTTCACCGCTGGCAAGTTTACGTAGCATCAAACTTGCAATTTTAAAATATATTGCTTTACGGTGCTCAGGACTTGCGTTTTTTATGCACGATATGTAATGTAGCATTGTTTCTTCACTCAATACAGCATCTTGCTGCAAATCAGTCGGGAAAAGAATAGCTAACGCCTCTTTAAATGCAGCTAACAATTTATCGTCAAATTTTGCAGGGGTTAACTCCACCAAAGCGATAGTTAAATCACTATCAACAATGATTTTTACACGTTCGATAAAATCAATTATTACCGTAGCGTATTCACTGTAGAACCTATTAAAACCGCGCAAAATGGTTTTAATAAATATAAATATCCTGTTAAGTACTTTTTTCATAATTGTATGGTTTGTTATTTTTTTGACTTAAACCAGCCTTGCGATTGGCCTATTTTGTACAAAGCAAAGCCCGCAACGCTTACGCCCCCTATTATACCCGTCCATTTTAGAAATGACTTTGCCCCTTCGCCCAACTCTTGAAAAAAGCTACCTGTTTTGCCTTCCTCAATCTCTTGTTTGCCTTCAAGTATTGCGGCGGCCAATTCGGGGTTGGTTGCGCTTAATTCACTTGCAAGTTTTGCGGTTGCTGAGTAGCCCGTTTCAGTTTCTACCTTGTAATCGCTGATATACTTTGCAATGCGTTCAACGGCTATCACCGCGCCCAAAACTACAGCCACAGCCACAACGGGGGGAGCACCAAGCCCAAGCATACCGCTTATTTTGTCAACCCAACTTTTAAAGTAGTTTGTAACCTTGTCTTTTGCCTCAGTTACAAAACCTTTTAATCCGGTATCGGTTTTATACGCCGTTTGCCTTTTATCAAACGCAAGTCTTAGCCTATACCACTCTAAAAGTTTTGCTTGGTAAATTTTATAGTCAGCATCGCGCTGCGCTTGTGTTTTAAATACGGTTCGCTTGCCTGCGTCAAAATCAGTAAACGACTTTTTCCAACTTACTGAGTGTATAGCAATTTTTACGAGGTTTTCCCACGTTACTTTATCCATTGCCAACATTTTTTCAAACTGTATTTGCTGCGCTGATTTTGCCATTTTTGTAAAGAGTTAAAAGCCCCGTTTATAGGGGCTTTTGGTTAATACTGTTTAACGCTTGCGGCGTTTAGAACCCGCTTTGCCTAATCCCTCGGCGGGCGTTGTCACTTTTTTTAGTTTCGCATCGGCTTTTTGTTGGGCTTTAAGATAATCGTCATAAGGTTTCATTTTATCCTTATTCTTTTTATCTATCTCGGCGCAACGTTCAACATACCTTTCTTTAACCTCAGGTGATGCGTTTACCTTAGGACGTTTGGGGTATTTGGTTAATTTTGGCTTTTTCATTGCTTTATCTTAAAAGGTTTTTTACTAAAACAGGAACTTGATTTTCGCGTACTTTACGCGCAAAATCAGCTACTTTTTTTTTGCCGCCGATAAAGTTTATCAAAACGGCTAAATCTTCTTTAAAAGCCGTGTCGCTTTGTAAATCTGCTATAAGGTCGGCTTTTTGTGGTTCGCTCATATTAATACTGTGTTTGGTTTTCGTTTTCGTCAGGTTGAGGCACATTAATTGCGTTTAAAGCATCTTGTATTAATGGCATTGCCTCAGGTGCTACTTTACTTATTATACCAATCGCAACTACAGTACCCAATCCGGCAAGGTTTGCAAGCCCTAATTTTTCATTATTTCCGCCCTCTTTTTTTGCCTTCAAATCGTCTATTTGTTGCTGTAGTTTTCGTTTCTCAATCTCAAAATCAAGTTGCTGTAGCTTTATTCTTTGCTCATAAACAAGCTGCTCAACTTCTGAGAACTTACCCAACGTAGCCTTTAAATCGTCAACACCGTACAAGCCGTTAAAACTTGCTTTTGTCTCAGTTTGATTTGATTGCGCGGGCTTAACTTTAAAACGATACGTATCGGTAGAAAGCGAATTGGCTTTGCTGTTTGCTTTTAATTCAATGGTATAAGTGCTTTCGCCCAACTTATCAATTAAACTTTGCAACGCATTGCACAAGTCCTCAGGCGATACTTTTTTACTTTCCGTGCCTTCACCACTTACAGGCCAATTGCCGTATTTTTCAGTTTTAAAGGCATCGTACAAACAAAAGTAGCCGTGCCCTTGCTGTGTGATTATTTCACAAATTTTATCAACTCCTTCAATTAACGGTTTGCTCATAACGTCAATTATTCAATGTTAACACAGTGCAAAAGAAGTACAACGGGCTTTGAAGCGGCTGAGGTAGCACTAAGACTTTCCAACGTGTATTCAATTTTACCGTAGGTGATTTTGTCTTTTAATGGTACATATAGCTGTCCGGCAATTGGTTTTAGGTTAAACAAGGGGATAGATTCTATTTGTTTGTTTGAACCCTGTTTAACACTTAAAAACATTAAACTCAATACATCGTCAGCATAGGGCGCGTTTACGCTTATCCCTATTACTTCGCCGTCTGCCTTATCATGCGGAACGCTACTATTTACGGTTGCAGCACCCGCGGGGGTTGTTAATCGCTTACCTATTACGCGCTCAATCATTTTTTTTCTTATTAAAGGTTTTTAAAAAACGGGGTAGTCACTACCCCGTTTACCAACTAACTATATAAACCTTAGGAACGACCCGTTGCGTTGTGGTATCAGTAACCATATACAGGCGCAAATAATTACCATAAAACGCGCTTGTATCTAAATAAACAGAGGTATCAGCCGTAGTATTTATGCTTACTTGTTTAACCGTGGAGTAATTAATACCGTCTAAACTTCGTTGTAAAAACGTTGTGTTTTTTGTTGTACCGCTTATCCGGTCGTAAAATGTTTGCACGCTTACAGATTGTAGTTTGTTTGCGGGCAACTGAAATGTGCAAAAAAGCGTGTCGCTTTTAATTAGGGTATCTTGGCCTTTTAAAAAAAATTGGCCTTGTTTTTGTGCCTCAGCATCGGCGCAAACAAACGCCAATAAGCTGATAAGCATTATTTTTAATAGCTTTTTCATGCGGTTTTTTTTTGATTTTGTCGTTTATGAAAGGGCGGGGCTTTCGCCCCTTACCCTGAGCAAACTTTTTTATTTCACAGAAGCCCCAACGCGCCAGCCTGCCAAACGGGTTTCTATCCAAAAGTCACCCACGTTTGCACCAAATTCTAACAGTGCCCTTGCGCTATTACCCGCGTTGATAACCTCAAAATTATCAAACGGAATAAACGCGGCAGGCTCAGTAACTGAAAGGGTGTTAGTTAGGGGCAACTTTTCAAGTATGTTGCGTTTGTTCAACTCAACGGTTAACAAACCGTTTTTAATAGTTGACGAAGCGGTCACACCAACGCTTTCAAAATCAAGGTCGGCGGCAGTTGCCCCAGCCGCTCCGGCTGAACACAACACGTAAATACCAGCGGCAACAAAAATTTCGTTGTTGGTTTGGCTAATTTCAACCATATTACCCGCCCACGTTTCGGCATCGTCCTTAGTGGTAAACATTGAAATATTGTCTTTTGCACCTACGTGTTTGCGCTGAAATTTATCAGCACGCACATAGCTAATATCACCCCTTAAGTCGGCGGGCACAGCAACTTTATTATTACGGGCGTACCAACCTTCTAAAATTTGTTTCATTGTACCACTAAAATTAACCTGATTAGGGTTGTATAGTAGTATGTTTCCGGTCATTGCAACGTTATTCATGTTATTTTTTGCTTTAAATGTTATTTTTTAATAATGGAGCCTACGGCGTTCGCTTTCGGCTCCCTGTTTTTTTAGGTTACGTTAAAACTAACGGCTGAGGTATCGGCTGAGGCTGAACCGTCAGCACCGTTAACGTTTATTTCTTCTGTACCCTTCATTTCGTTGTACTCTTCGTACAAATAGAAAGGGTCAGCACCCAAGCCCTTTAAACCTTTACTTGCGGCTATTCCGTCGGCTACTGCTTTATCAGCGGCCACAGCGGCGGCGGCAATCATTGGCGCGGCTACCACATCGTTACTGCCAAAAAACACAGAACCCGCGCCCGTTATCAAAGCGACCGCCCCGTCAGCAATTACAGGCTTCCAATTTTTTTTGGTTGCATCGTCTTGCTGCATAAACTTTGCTTTTTTCAGCGCGTCTAATCCACGCCCTACGCCAACACCCGCGCCAATACCAAGCACAAGTTTTAAGGCATTTTTGCCAATATTACCTTTGGCCTTTGTTTTATTTTTTGCTGCCATAGCTGTGATTTTTCTTTATAGTTGTTTTTATTTTTTACCCTTTTTTGACGAACGAACGGCCATAACTATAATGGTTATAAGACCCGCGGTAACTGTTAACGTCGTTATAATTCCTACAGGACTTTTAAGAAACCTAACTACCGCGCTTTCGTCTTTATCATCGTCTTTTGTAGAATCGTCTTTATATGGTTCTTCTACTTTAGTATCGGGGTCGTTTTTGCCTTTATCGTCGTTTGAAGGCACATCGTTCTTTTTAAAAACTTTAATCAACGGCGGTATAGCGGGTAACAAAGCAAGTGCAGCCGCGCCAATGGCCGCCCAATCAAGCGCGGCAAGCCCCATACCCCCAAACATATCATTTAAAACCGCCTCAGGACTTTTTTTGTACTTTTTTACAATACCGTTACGTAGGTGTTTAAGTATCGTACCGTTATCAAAGGCAGCAAACTCGCTTATTGTTTTTATTGCTTTCAGTTGATTGTTTCGCTTATCCCTTACCTTAGCATTAGTGCTAAGTATTGGGTGATTATCCGGTAAAAAAGCATACAAAAACGCGGGCGCGGCTTTACCGCCTAATATTTGCAAAACACCTAACAAAGCGGCGCGGCTTGGTAGCATTACCACTTTATCCAAGCCTTTTGCTACCTTATCGGCAACATTTGCCGCCCCTGTAATCGCTTTTTGTAGAACCGCCTGCACGGGTGCAGTGGCTTTGTTTACAGCGTTTACAATAGGCTTAGGCACTACTTTATTTACTACGGTTTGCGTTACCTTAGCGGCGGCGTTTACAACTTTCTTACCCGCGTTAACAACTTGCTTAAACAAGCCCAACCCAACCCCTTCAAGATTTTTAAGGGCTTCAAAATCAATTTCACCCAATCCGTTTAACCCCTCGCTTAAATCTGAGGTAACAATTTCACGTATTGCGTTAGCAGCTTGCGCGTAAGTTTCATTTACGGGCTTACCTAAGTTTTTAGGCTCGTCCAACAATTCCGCGTCAATCGCTAATTTTATTTTAAAAAGTTCTTCGGGGGTAATTTTATCACCTTCGCCGCCACTTAATACCTGTAGTGCTAAACTCATTGCTTTAATACATTTTACTTTCTACGTGTTTTACCTCTTTGTCAAACACTTTTAAAACATTATCCAACACAATCATTTTTTCTTTGCCCTTACCATTAGTTGCAGGTACAACAACATAAATGTGCGCCCAAATACCGTCCTTACGGTATTTAACTATTTTGCGGTAATGCTTAATATTGTGTTTACTAAGTATTGCTACCCAAAGGGTTGTATAATCGTCACAGTCACCCGCGCCGTCTTTTACAACAAAGCGCTCAGGTGTTTTTATTTGCTCAAAACCCAAGTCATCAAAACGATATTGTACTTTTTTATCTATGTAGTTAAAAATATCCTTTAACCACTGATATTTATCTTTGTATTTATCGTATGGGAACTGAGCCGAAATAGCGTTAACAACTGCACTATTTTTACCCGCTTCACCTACTTTTTTAACAGTAGCTAACACCTCATCAATTGAGGGGTTATTTTTTATGAAGTGAGTATATAATGGCTGCATACTATTTTTTGTTATCCTTTGATATATACTTGTCAAAAACTGCCTTTACACCAACTCCAACAACTACAATAATTATTTGCTGTATGAAATGGGGTGTTAGCAAATCCACCAAAAAACCCGCAAAAAAGGTTTCCGGTACTGCTTTATCACTTAGCAGCGCATAAACGTTTTTTAATTTGTCAAACATTTGTGGTATCAAAGTTGATAATAAAAACAAGGGTAGAGGTAGAGTATATACCCGCCTTTTTTATTAATTTTGAAACACTATGAAAAAAACTATTTTAATCGTTGTTATTGCGTTGGCCTGCACGGCCTTTGGGTTTAAAGTATTAGGCGATAAGTCAGCCGCTCAGGTGAATATGGTTGACGGGGTTTATATTTTTGTTGACTCCAAACCCTCAGCGTCTTATGAAAGGTTAGGAGAGGTTAAAAGCGCGGGCGGGCTATCTAATCAATACGTAGATATTAGGGATAGATTAATAAACAAAGCCAAAAAAGAATACCCAAATGCAAACGGTGTTATTATTGACTTTAAAAAAGGCGGCTCAGATAAAGCTCAAGTTATTTTAATAAAAGATTAAGCAGGGGTTTTAATACCCCTGTTATTTAGCCTTTCTTTTGCTATCTCAGCAAGTTTTAATATATCTTGCTCGCTTACCTCGCAGGTTTTTTGTTTTTTAAGCCTACGACCTGTAACAAGCCCAAGACGATACAGCCAACCAATAGCCCTAACGCTCCAAAGTTGTTTAAGTTCGGGGTGTCTATCTAATAACTCTGTAGGGGTGTAAAAATTCATTTGTTACTTACTTGAATAGTTGGTTTTACCCCACCAATGCGGTAATTTATGTAGTATAATTTCACGGGTTGCCTGAACGCGAAAATGGTGTTTAAAGCATGGGTGTTTATATGGTTTTTTAGTAGATGTACAGCTTAAACATTTACTTGGGATAGCCTCAAAAAAGCCTTTGATTAAGGTTTCAGAGTAGTATCTAATACAAAGTCTTTTACTCTTATATTTTTGCTCAGGACGCATATTTAAAACTGTACGTTTTTATTAAACATTTTTAACAAAACTTGTATGTACTCAGGGCTGTATTTGTAAATTTCTTTTTTCAAATCAATCTCAAACTTTAAGGGCACGGGTATCGTAGCCCCAAATGTGCTACTGCTATACTCTATCTTACCGATAACGGTAATAGGTATTTTTGAAGTTTTAAAGAAGTCAAATATTAAATTCAATAGCGGCCTCAGCCTCAACGCGCCGTCAAAAACTTGCACGCTGTTTTGTCTTGTTACCTTTGTTGAACTTTCTTTTAATATCCGGCCAATATTTAGCGCGCCGTACAAAAAATTTATTTCTACCCGTTCAACCGTTAGTTCAGTGTAACCCGCTGTTAAAAAGTCTAACGCAAGTTTAAACCCTAACATAGGTTGTTTGTTGGCATCAATGCTATATAGCGGCAAAGCAGGTAAATTAGGTTCGTCTTGGTAGTACAATGTAAAGCCTCGAATGTAGTTAAACGTAACTACTAAACTTTTTGCAGTTTGCACCTCGTTATATATGCCTACACCTATGGCGGCTAAACCACCCATAAACAAAGTGCCAAAAATCCATTTCAAAGCGTTCATACAACAAAAATGCCACTGATAAACGGGTTTTAAGTGGGTTTTTTATAGTTTAATGCAGTTCATGCAGTTTAAAACAACTTTTGGGGTTAGTAAAACAAAATAGTGTGATTGATTTTGTTAACATGAAGATTAACAGCTAATTGTGTTTATTTTTTTTAGTTAGCGTAAAAAGTTAAAAGTAACTGCATAAACTGCATGAATACACTAAAACACTTGTTTTTATTAAATACTTAATTCATGCGGTTATTCATGCAGTTTAATGCAGTTAAGCAGTTCATGCAGTATTATTTTTTATTCATGCAGTTTGCTTGTTTCAAACTGCATGAATAAAAAAAGCCCATTAGCAGCAAAAAAAATGCTTACTAATGGGCTTTGCTGGCATTGTATTTTATGCCAACGGGTATGTAATACGGTTGCTTGCGCAATGATAACTAACAAGGAAAGCCTTATAAATACACGGCCTGCAAAACAAGCAAGGCACAAAAAAAATGTGCGCGGGTTGACCGCGCACATTTTTTGTTTGATTGAGCTGGTTGTGTTACAATTTATGTAGGTTGCTTGCTAAATAATCCGCTAACCCGTCGGCCGATGCTAATATAAATTTAGTTTCAAAACAAGACGGGCAACGCTCAGCACTTTCATGCGATATGCAACCGCAATCACTACACACCCACAAACCTAATTTAAGCAGTTTTTGCGGCGTATAAAACGGGGCTTTGATAAGCTGAGGGTATAACTCAGAAAGGTAAGTTATCGTCTTTTGCATACACTTTTATTTTAGTCCTATCACTTGTTTTTGCGTATAGTACGCCCTTATCTCTCAGGTAATCCGTAACCATACGGCCAAATAGGGTAGGGTTTCCGGCAATGCTTTTACCAATCATTTTATTAGTATATCCGTGCTCAGTTTTGTTGCTTGCTAAAAACTTATTGTACATTTCACCCGTGCCGTGCCAAACGTCACGCTCTAATTTTTCCATAAACTCTATAAATTCCGGTATATAGCTTTCCTGCACTTTCCTACTTTGATACCCGGTATCTTTATACCCTTTAAAACTCTTATCGTAGTTTAATTGCAGCCAGCTACTAACACAAGCAAACATAGTATTGTAGAAGTACACCCAATCTTCACTATCCCAATCGTCACTAAAAAAACTGTGTCCGTATGTTTCTCTTACTTGTTTTTTGTCGTTAAAATATGGGTAAAGGTCAAACACTCTTTGCCGTCTTAAATCGCTGCTTTTGCTGCCTTTAATAATGTGGTTTGCGGTCAATATGGTTTTCCAACTTTGTTCAAAGGGTATATTAAAAGGGGCGCGGTGCATTTTTCTTACGCTGCTATCTTCTGTCACTTCATTATAAACCGCCTTAAAGTTAAATGTACGTTCTACGTCGCTGTATATTTTTAGCCTTGTAAGTCGGCTCAGGTTCTCAGGTGCAAATTTCATATCGTCAGTTTTTGCGTCAACCTCAACAACCGTTTCACTTGGTTTGCCGTACATTTCTTTTAATGCTTGTATTATTAAGCCTTTACCGCTGCCGCCCGCTTCGTCATCGCAAAAAATTACGCAAAAGTCAGTTACTCCCCGTTCCTTGTAATCGTGCAGCAAATAGCCTATCAATTGGCCTAAATACTCTAATTTATCGTAGTTTATTGCATAGTCAACCCCCTCTTCATTGTGCACTACTGATTCTAAACCTTTCGCGGGCTGTAAGCATATCTTTTCTAAAAAATCGGTGAAACAAGCCCCGCGTTTTGCTTTATCAGCAAAGGTCCTTATGTTTTCCGGTGCTATTACTTCAATATCACGGTCAATAAACCTATTTCGGTTTACTTTCCACCCTAATTGCTTGTAATTCTTTAACTCAGCACCTTGCGCGGTTACTTCTACAAATCCATTTTTAAAGTAGAAGTACGCCGCGTTTTTGGTGTGCTTTTTTTCAGCGTAATCAATACGCTTTAAGTGATTAAAGTTGTTTTTCTCTACTATCTTACCTAATCCGTATTTAGTGGTAGCTTCTAACAAATCTTTGTAGGTGTACTCTATTACTTTTGGTTCTCTAACACCTACCTCAATGCAAAACCCTTTTGGCCGTGTTTTTGGGTTTTGGTAATAGTTTACTATTTGCGTTTGCATTTCAACGGGGTAAACGCTTTCTAACCAATGCCCTTGCACCCTGTAAAGTTCAAAACTACCTTCTATCACGCTTGCACAATACCCAAGCGTATTTAAATACTCGTAGCACCCTAATACTGATACTACGGGCTTGCCTGTAGTTGGGTTTATGGTGTATAATTCAGCGTTTACCCCTGTTTCCGTTGTTGTGTCGTTATTATAAAATCCTATGGGGTTACGCATATCCTAAGCCTCAGTTTTTGCAGGTAAACTATATGTATTAAATTCTGATTGTGCTTTGTAAGCACTTTTTACCGTTCGCATCAACTCAGCCCAAGAAAATTTATCGGTGTTTTGTTGCCAAACCTTTTCGCATTCAACTTTTGCTACTTCAATATCAAAACCATAACGGTTGAAATTGCAGGCAAGACGATATATAAACTCGTTGCGTGAACCTTCATTATAATAAACACCCTGTTTTTCAGTAAATTCAATCAAATACTTTACCTGCCAATCTTCTAAAACGCTTGGTGTAACCGTTTCTTTAATATCCAACTTTTTAAAAGCCTTTGGCTGTATTTGAAAAAAATCGGGGTTATCATTGAAATACAAATCCCTGTCAACGCTCAGGTAACACAACCTACTAATATTTTGCGCCCTTGTGTCTGCAACTTCTTTTAAAATATCGTTGTAGTAAGCTGCAACGGTTGCAAAATTATCTTTGTGGTTATTTGCTATCCCATCGGTTAGCACAAATACTTTTACCCCTTTCATACTTGGGCTGATAAAAGCGGCCAATGTGGTAGGCAATTCTTTTACCGCCTCTTTTAGATTAAAAACGCTACGTACATTGTCATAATCCAAGCAAATAACACCCGTGTAATTAATTAATTCGGCATCGGTTCTTATCCTAAACGTACCGGCGGGGGTGAAACAGGGTAATGATTTTTTATCAGCTTTACCGCCTCTTATATTGTCAATTATCTTCTCATAGTGTCCGCTTTTTATTGTGCTGAGTATATCAATAAAATTAGCGTTCTTTTGCGGGTAATGTATATTTTGCCGACCTGTTGGCGCGCTTGGTATTGTTACTGAGGGCTGAAATGTATTTAAAAATACGCTAACAATTATTTTCATTTGTCAAAATCTTTTAATTGGTTAATAAAATCCATTGATACTAACACCGCTGCTTTCCACGCACTTTTATACTTATTAATCGAAGCCCTTACTAAATCGTTGAGTACTGAAAAGTTTTGTAGGTAGTTTTCAATCAAAATTTTTAGGTTATTGCTGTAAAATTGTTGCCAATCTTGGCAAAACCCGTTCACAGTGAATAAACAAAGCAACGTAGCTACTGAGGTTATCAGTGGCAAAAAAGCATGAAGGGCGTAAGAGGCAATAAACAATATTGCTGATATTAAGGCTTCAAACACTATCAGTATCCGGCCTAAGATTGTAAGTAATAATTTCATGTGTTTTATCTATCATTCTAAAAGTATTAGCAAGCCTTTCGGTGCTTTCAGAAGTAAAAAAAAAACCCCTCCTATAAGCACCTTCCAACCATTGCTTTAAATCAGTCAATTCACTGTGTGTAATACCTGTTATATCAACGGTGTTATCCTTGTTTAAAATAAAATTCATAGGGTTAATTAGTTAATCTAAAAAAAACTTATTATATACTTTCTTTATTTCCCTGAAGTTAAAAGGTCTAACGCTGTCTAATGCGTTTAAAAGGTTGTTAACATCATCAATATTTTTATAGTAATAAACATTTGAGTTTTTTGCTAATCTATCTTTAAAAACTAAAGCTATTTCAAACGTTTTTATACCATCACCGTAAACAATAGGCAAACCGTGTATCTTACCGTTTCCCCCCATTATTGATACTTTTGTGTTTCTGTTTAATACGTGCGTTGCGCGTTTAATTTCAATAAAATTATTAAAATCCTCAAACTTTAATAACTCAAAAGGCTTCTTTAGCATATCATTAAAAATTAAAATGGTAAATCGTCATCCGGTAATGGTTCGCCCTCAGGTTGGTTAGGTTGGCTGTTATCCTTTTTGCCTAACAGTTGGGTATCAGTCACGTTAATCTTAGCATCAACGTAGCTTTTGCCGTCTTTTTCACTTTTATACACTGAGAAAGAGGGGCGGCCTTCTACGAAAATTTGAGTGCCTTGTTTTAAAAATGGTAGTAACTTGCTTTTAGCATCGTTAATAAGGCAATTGTACCAAGTTGTTATTTCAACCTGTGTGCCATCGTCTTTTTTGAATTTTTGGTTTGCAGCAACGGAAAAGGTAATAAACTCCCTACCGTTTGAGCCTTTAACTTGCGCATCGCGGCCAATGTGTCCGATAATTTGTATCTTTTGCATAATTTTATAAATGTTTATCGTAAAATTTAATTAAGTCGTTTTTCCATTGTTTCAGTTCTGACATTGGGTTATATCGCCCTATTGATAGCAGGAATAACAAAACCCCAATTAGTAAAGCTATGTACCATAGTAGCACCTCAAAAAGGCAGCTAAACAAAAAAAATACTGTTTTCATAAATATTTAATCTTATATAGTATGTGGTTATTTGTAAAAACTTGGTAATCCCTCAGCCCTTTTATAAACTCACTTTTAAAGAATATCAAAACCCTGTTATCAGTGATTTTAACCACTTCTTTTGCCACGTACTCACACCCCATATTTGGTTTTTCGTGTAAGCAAAATGTATCACCAACCCCAATGGCTGAGGCAAAACACTTTGTTATATTTTTGTCTCTTTTAATAGCCACGCTAATTTGATTTTAGAGGCACAACCTTTGTAACTGTTAAACCTTCACTATTTTTTGTTTCTATTAATTCCCACGTTAATTTAATTTTAGTAGGATACACGTTTGTTACTGTTATATCCATATAAATTATTGTTAAATAGTATTGCTCGTTTACTTCCGAAATTATCACAGGTGAACCCTTAGGTATTACTTGGCCTGAATTATTTGTTATTTCACAAATTGTTTCGCCAAAATGACCCCACGGGAATAAATCCATTTCGGAACTATATAATTTTATGGCTTCGGTTTCAGTCATATTTAAAAGGGTAAATTTTCGTCATTAAAAAGGGTAGGGGGCGGGGTTACTTGGGTTGAAAACAAGCCCCCGAAATGCCACACTATTTTTTTTTGCCGCCGTATTTGGTGCTCTTTTTTTACATTATCTGAGTTGGTAAGCAACTGTATGTTATCCGGTGTGTACCCCTTGCTGTTATCTATCCGGTCAATGTGGTAGCTGATAGCTGTTTTACCGTGCTTTTTAATCAAATCAACCTCAGTAGCCCATTTCTCAAAATCTTCGTAGGTGATTGTAAACTCTTTACCCCTGCGTTTTGCTGATTTTTTCAAGTTGAAAAAAGCATACTTTACAGGGTTTTTTTTTGCCCAATAGTCTGAGTAGTGGGTATTACAAAGCCCTTTTGCAAGTACTTTCTTTTTACACCTTTTATGTGTGCAGGTACTCATACAGCACGCTTTTTTAACCTCAAGTCAAAAACAGTAGGGCGGCTTTTGTATGAAGATATACAAGCCTCAGGAAAATCATTTAATTCAATAGCAGTGGTTTTGCTGTATGCCGATATATCGGCGGTTATCTGTAATAGCTGTGTTTGTAGGCTTTTAAAAAAATAGTTGTTAGTTGTGTTGCTACGGCCTTTATCTAAATCCCTCAGTATAATAATTACACGTTGTAAAGCCTTTACCGATTTTTCTAAATTTATGAAAGTTAAAATGTGCCCAACTTTCATAGTGCTGTGTAGGTATGCGTGTTTTAATGTATCGTCGGCAATACTTAGTTCACTCTCAATTTTTCGCGTGTCTTGAAAGTGTACCAAGTGCCAAAACTCAGCACGGTATTTTTGATAAAGTTCTGTGTAAATACAGGTAATAGTAAAAGCCTTTTCGGTTAAAAATTGATTAGTAGCAGCTAAAAATGCTGAGGCTTCTTTAAGATTTTTAAACGACTGAGTACAACCGTTACCCAACGGTATTTCATAGCCCCCGCAATCGTTGGGGTAAATCGTTTCTATTTTTATCTTTTGCATACAGGGTGATACTTTTTGCTTCATACTGCAAAACCTCTTTTTTAGCCCCTGTATGTGTGTAGTTTATCGTAACATATCGACTAACGGCCTATCATAACCGCTATTTAACATAATATAAATTATAGAATATAAATACATCCGTACATACAAAGCCAATCTATGCTTGAAATATTTGCTTAATTTTATCGCACATATAAATGTGTTGTGCGGCAATATTACAAAACCCGAAATGAACAAAAGAATAAAATTGATTTTCTTACTACTCATATTGACACTGAACTTTTCATGTTTTGAAAATAAGTCAACAGCAAAAGAAACAAACAAGCTAGGATTGGCAACGATTTCAAAAACCGACACCTTGAAATTTACTTCGGGAATACGTGCTATCTTTCAAGACAGCAAAGGCAATTATTGGTTTGGAAGCCATAATGAAGGCGTAAGCTTTTACAATGGGAAATCATTTGAATACTTTACAACCAATGAAGGTTTATCCGACAATCAAATCCGTTCAATTCAAGAAGACAAGAATGGGAAAATTTGGTTGGGAACTGCAAAAGGGATAAGTGTTTATGATAAGGGAGCGTTTACTAATTACCCTATAAAAACTAATGAACAAATAGTTGATTGGAATGAAACTAATGGGGATTTATGGTTTAATGCAAGTGAAGAAGATGGAATAAGCCGTTTTGACGGAAAGAAGATGAACTATCTTATTTTCCCAAAACCTAAATTTCCTAGTCCTGATAAATCTTATGGTGTTACGGGTATCTCAAAAGATAAAGACGGTAAAGTTTGGATTGCAACTTATTCAGCATTGTTTAATTACGATGGTAAAATGATAAATGTGTTTGACGATAAAAACCTGAAACTTAAAGACGATGAGGTTTTACACATAAGAAGTGTATTAGCAGATTCAAAAGGTAGAGTTTGGATAGGAAATAACGGAATTGGGGTACTACTTAAAAAAGGTGATTCTATAACTCACTTCTCGAAAGAACAAGGGAAACTAATTCCAATGAATGAGTTTCAAGCGAACACTCAAAGTAAGCAGTTTGCTAAAAAAAACTGGGCTACAAGCTGTTTTTGCCATTACAGAAGATAGTCAAGGAAATATTTGGTTTGGAGATAGAGATTCAGGAGTATGGAGGTATGACGGCAAAACGCTAACAAACTATAAGATTGACACGAAATTAAACTCGCAAATGATTTGGTGCATTTACGAAGACCAAAACAAAAACTTACTTGTTGGTATAGCTGAAGGTGGCGTCTATAAATTTAACGGAAAATCATTTGATAAGTGGCATTAAAGTATAACGACATATACTTCAATATTTGGAAGCGAACTTGAGCTTGGTGCAGAATATTGAAAATTTTAAACTGTACGAGTTGTGATTTACACTTTTAGCATTCCGCGAAAACCACGGGCTCCATAATACGACTCGGCACCGTTGTGATATGTAAAAACATGATTATACCGGCAATCACAAAAAAGTGCTCCGCCGAGTTTACGTATAGCTGCCGGAGTTTGTACCCAGCTGGATGTTTTTAAATCAAACTTGCCCAATTGCTGCAATTGTTTGTATTGCTCTTCGGTAAGAACTTCTATACCCATTTCTGCGGCCATGTTCATAGCACTGTTACCGGGCTTGTGTTCCTTACGGGCGTTTAACGCTTCATGATCATAGCAAATACTTCTACGTCCCTTGGGACTTTCGGCCGAGCAATCCATAAAAATATATTCGTCGGTCTGTTTAACATAATCTACCACGTCGGGTTCACCGCCAGTGATTTCCATTTCGTTCAACGACCACAACTTCTCTACATTAGCTTCCAGCTTTGCATGGATTTTAGCCCATTCTAAGTCTTTATGTCGATTCATGTTTTTGTTGAATCTAACTTTTAAAACTTCCAATAAATCAGCAAATTGTATTATTGAAATAACTTCATTTTTCATTACTAAAAATATGTTCTTGTGTTAACGTTGATGTGTTTTTTACTATCTCGCAAACCGCTGCGTCTAACTCGCTAACAACAAAATCAAGCTGTAAAATCAGCTCTACGTTATCAGGGTCTTGCGGGTTGTCTTTGTTAATCAAATTAACTACCCCAAGTAAGTTTGCAATGGGTTTTCGTACTATATGTGATTGAAGGAAAGCAATTTCAGTAAGTTGCTCATTTTTAAGACGCAATTGCTCTTCTGTTTTTTTTCGAAGTTCAAGTTCTTTTTTTGCTTCATTTAGCGCCTTCACCAATTCTTTAACTGCAAGGTACTGTAAGAAACAAATCAGAATTACGTTGGTGGTGTTAAATATCCAATATATTAACGGCGATCTGCCTATAGGTTCTGTATGTGGTAGTAGTGAGTAATATTCAGCAAACACTAAACCCAAACCACCCAATGCAGCGGTTATCCCGAAAAACCACACGGCTTTGCGACCCAATGTTAGTCCGGTAGCCATTATTCCAACGGGTAAAACAATCATTCCGTGTGCACGAATACCCCCACCCGTCCACGCCTCCACAAAAATTAATGTCATCATAAAGATAATACCAATTAGTGAGCTAAGGATTATATATCCGTGTCGAGCGGGTACATAGGCTAAAAAACCGGCAAAGCAAACCGAAAGAATAAGTAAAATGTGACGGGTAATATATTGAGGTTGAACAAAAATATTAACAATTAACGCCAAAACTTGCATGCCTCCAATGCATAAAATCATATTTATCAGAATTGTTTTCTTGCGAAGTGCATCACCTGTTTCGTTTTTCGTTAAAAAAAGAGCCTTAAGCATACTATTATTTAAAATAAATTGCGCAATTATAGTAGTTTCAACTCACGTTGCTACCGAATTAGCTATCATTTCTTGCAACACATCCATATTCACATCGGCTAATTTGTTGATGTACAAGCAACCAACGCCCGTTTTGTGTTTACCCAACTTTTCAAGTGCATTGCCTTGTTTTTTTATATCCATGGTAAGGTACAGCGAGATATTGGCCTTGCGGGAAGCAAACCCAATCTTAAACCAGTCCACTTCCCTACCCGTGGCAGGGCTTTTGTACCGTACATTACCAAAGCCCACCAGCGAGTTGCCCCAAATGGTAGGCTCCTCCCCTGTTGCTTTTTTCATCAGGTCTAAAATCACCAAACAATCTGCGCGTTTTTGTTCCTCGCCAATGTTGTTTATAAACTCCGCCACGCTCATAGCAGTGGGCTTAGTTTTAATCTCTACCAGTTTTGATTTTGGGGATGGCATTGGTTTTAATGATCAAATTTATTAATTGTTCTAAAAATTTTTCCAAATCGTATAGAGTTCTTCAACTTCAGATGGACTAAAGTATGCACCAAACAACTGACAATTAGAAAAATAAGCCATACATTCACCAAACTTTAAATATTGGGATTCGGGGATTTTTTTGTTTTTCAAACACTTATTTAATATAGCTAATCGCTTATTTTCATCTTCAGCGACAATTCTATCGATATGTTCGATATCTGTTTTCGAGAACCTTTCAAGAACTATTTCAAATTTTCTGACCTCTAACCAGTATTTTCTTGCCTCCATTCCTTGGTGCACATTTCTAAATCTGTTTTTATCTAAAGCAAATAATAAAGGGTCTTTTCTTTTAAAGTCAATACCACTTTTTTTTAATTCAGTCCAAAATATTTCTGTATCAGGGTGAATACTTTCTTGCCAGAATGTTAAAATATCATTAGTTAATGACTTCAATTGATAAGAGTTTATATTAGTATTACTTGTGATAAAATCTTTATACGACTTTGCACCCTCCTTAAATCTTATTTTTGTGTCTTTGTCAAAAAAACTAGAAGATTCTATTACCCTGTCACCTATATCAAGGGCGAGTATTAATTGTTCTTTATGTCCCAAAGCATTTAATTTATTAATTCTTACGCATTCTGTCTCCTCACCATTTCCCCAATCCATATCGGTGCAAAGGGAGAAGTACAGCCTTTAGAAACGGGGTAATCGCGGTAAATGCCCAGCTTCTCCCCTATTGCCAAAGCACGTTCGCGGTATTGGGCGTGGTGTATGCCAATATTGGCAAGGGTGGTGTTCATGGTCCATTGCACTTCGGGCGCAGCGTTAGGCATTTCCTTTTCTATCCTATCCAGCAAGGCGGGTATATCCACCAACTCGGGTTGGCGGGCCACACAGCCTGCGGTTAGACTCCAGCCTGCACGGGCAGCCATTACATCGTCGGTTTGCATCCACTCTTGGCGCAAGGTTTCCTTATCTGCTCTGTCTTTAAGTATGTATGAGTGCAGCCAATCGGCCACCCAAGTATATTTCTCTGATTTTACCCAGTGGTTTATCTCGTCGTACGTTAGCTTTTTTGGGTTCACAATTAAAATGGCTACTTGCCTTGCATCAGTATTGCCCGTTTCCCAAAGTTCAAGGGCAAGGGCATGGTCGGTTTTTATCTTTTTGGCTACGGTGCGTATATCACCCATTTTTACCCCAAACTGGTTTTCGCCCGCACCACGCTTTATGTTTTGTTCGCGCAGTTTAGCATTGCCAAGGGCTTCCAGTTGGGTAAGAACTTCTTGTACAGTCATTACTTGTTTACTTCAATTTATAAATTTCATCCAGCATTTTGTATTCGTTTCTGCTAATGGTGTACACGGGGTTTCCTGCACCGTCAATCATAACTCCTACACTTTCATCACTTGCAATCGGAAAATGAATGGAGTATGTTCTGCCATCGTTCAGCTTAATACCATAGGTCTCAACAAAATTTTTAATTTCAACAGAGTGTTGTGTGTACGCAAAATTGCTCGAATCGCCTGCCTCGTCTTTAATCTTAAAGTTTTTAGGCAAAAATTCTATCTCAAACTTCTTCCCTTCTGGGTTAGTGGCTTTCCACTTACCTCGGTAAGTGTCTGAACCGCTGCACGACGAGAAAACAAGCAGAAACAGAATAAGTAACTGGTTAATTCTTTTAATTGACATCAATGCTGCAAGTATTTTATTAGAAAATCAAATATAGTGGTTCGCCATAAAACTCCTACATAGTACTTTCAACGAGCATCAAACCTAATCCCGGCGAAGGGGTGTGGGGGTAATAATCAAATTCTAAACGCTAAAAACTAAATTCTAAAAGGGACTTTACGCACTACGAATATATGCCAGCCCTTACATCCCCTAAAGATATCTTTGTGTATAATGCACGAGTGTTACACTGATTACTTTTAGGCGATTGCGACAGGCGTTTTTCTATTAGCAGGTCTGAAATACCAAGATACAATAGTAAGCACTAATAATAATGCAGGCCCGAATACCTGCAAACCTCCGTGCCCAAAGGCTAAGTGTGAAATTATTGCGCCCGACATGGCAAAAAAGAAACCTGCATACGCCCATTCTTTCAGCAAGGTGAATTTTGGTACAAGTACCGCAATTACGCCTGCAATTTTCCATGCACCAATAATGGTCATTAAGTATATGGGATATCCCAAGCTGTTAAAATTGTCTATTTCTTCCTGCATTTTCATCAGTTGTACAATGCCTGTAGATGCCATGCCCAGTGACAGCCAAACGGTGGCAATCCAATAAATTACTTTGTGTGATTTTTTCATACTGGTTTATTTTAGGTGGTTTACAATTTCCTGCAATCGGTTGTGAGCCATATTGATTCCTTGTGCAAAGGGCATTTTTAGCATAGCGTCCCTGTGCTCAATAGATTTATATACAATGTGCATGGTAAGTTTGCTGGTGCTTTCTGTCACCTCCTCAAACTCTAAAAACTCAAGTTGCACAGGGAAAGGGGTGTTTTCCATTTCAAACGTGCGGGTAATTTTTTGATTGGGCATATACTCATGGATAGTACCGTTAAACCCGTGTTTATTTCCCATTGGGTCGGTGGTAATAAACTCATAACTGCCGTGTTTTCTGCACTCAAGCTTTACAACCTTGGTGCCCATCCATTGTTCCACAATCTCAGGCTCTATATATGCCTTAAAAAGCAGGTTTACGGGCAAATCAAACTCTCTTGTCACTGTTAATTCCTGCCTGCCGTTTTCAGCATGTACTTTAGTTTTGCGTTCCATGTATTTTTAATTCTTTGGTTTATAGTTTTTCATAATGCTTTCTAATGTATTAAACCTATCGTCCCACATGTTGCGGAAAGGCTCAATAAAATCAGCTATCTCTTTTATCTTTTTTGGATTCAGATGGTAATAAATTTCCCTCCCGTTTTGCTCTTGGCGCAACAATTCACATTCAGTAAGAATTTGAATATGCTTGGATATGGTTTGCCTGGATGAATCGAAATTTTGTGCAATTGCCCCCGGGGTCATTGCATTAATGGCCACCATTGTAATGATAGCTCTTCGGGTTGGGTCGGCGATGGCTTGAAAAACGTCTCTTCTGATTTCCATTATGCAGTTATTTGACTGCAAATATATACGCAGCTATTTAACTGCGCAATGAAAATAACCGATGCGTCTTTATTTCGCAATTAAATTATTGATAGACAGAATTTTAAATTTAATTACTGATTCGCTTAGATAGCTACAATTATAAAAGATGTTGACTTTACACTGCATTAATCAGTTTTGAAGGGTTTTGTTTTATATTGTGGCTGCTAAATACTATCAATTATGACACTATCAAAAAAACCAAACATCTTATTTTTAATTACCGATCAACAAAGTGATGTCCCCTCTTGGACAGAAGAATGGGGTGCTAAAAATTTTCCTGCTATGCACAGGTTAAAGAAAAACGGTCTCACCTTTAAACGTGGTACTATTAATTCTTGTACCTGCTCCCCCAGTCGTGTTACATTATTTACCGGATTATACCCTGCACAACACGGTGTAATACAGGTTTTAGAGTTTGATGACCCCGACGGAAACAATGCAGTAAAACAACAAATGCAGGTAATGATGTCGAGCGATTTGCCCAATATGGGTAAAATGATGGCTTCGGCGGGTTACGATGTGGTGTTTAAAGGCAAGTGGCACTTAACAAAACCTGTTAATTACATTGTTGATGAAGAGTTGGGTATCAATCAACTGTATTGGACAGCCGAGGACGTGAAACACATAAGTGAGCGTTGGGGCTTTAACGGATGGAACGCACCCGATGCCGGTGATAATATGAACATTGCCAACTTTGGCGGCGGCACGGTAAACAATGACGGGCGTTTTGTAAGCGGAAACGGGCAGGCGGCTTTGTATGGCCCACAGCCAAAGGAGAAACTTTATGAAGAAAGCATATTATCGTTCTTTGATAAGTACAATCCTGAAACCGATAAACCATTCTGCCTGATTGTTTCGTTGGTAAACCCACACGATGTGTTGTCTTACCCCGGTACAAACCCCGCAATGAAAGCGCAGGGCTTAGAGCCTATATATATTCAAGGCGGCTATAATCCCGATGATTTTACGGATATACCGGTAGTGCTGCCCTCAACTGTTGACGAGGATCTATCTACTAAACCCCAAGCACAAAGGCAGTGGAGAGACTTTTGTAATATCACCAACGGGAGTTTAGCGAGCGAGCAGGCACAAACAGAATATCTACAGTTCTATTCATACCTAAATAGCTTAGTTGATAAGCAACTAAATGTGGTTTTGGATGCACTGGACAAAAAAGGACTAACAGATGATACTATTATTATCAGAATTAGCGACCACGGGGATATGAAAGTATCGCACGGATACCAACGCCAAAAGATGTACAATATGTACAAAGAGACCCTGCAAGTGCCCTTTATTATCTCTAACCCTAAGCTGTTTCCTGAACCGCAAGAAACCGAATCACTTGCCAGCTTAATTGATATTATGCCTACGCTTGCAACTATGATTGGTATTGAAGGTGAAGAGCGCAAAAAATGGTATTTCAAAGGGAAAGACCTTACCCCGATTATTAAAAACTCTAATGCCTCGGTACAGGATTACGTTCATTATACGTATGATGATATGTATTTCCCCGTGCCCGCAGCAGGACATATACGTGCCATTGTAGAAAAAGACTGGAAGTATGCAGTGTATTTTGACCCCAATAAAGGAAAGCCCACAGAATACGAGCTATATAATATTGCCCCCGATGCTGACCCTGAAGAGGTGTATAATTTGGCAAATCCGGCATACGCAACCTCTGAGTCGAATAAAGAATGGGAACGCCTACACGAAAAGCTAACGCAAGTAATGGATGAGCTGGGAACTATGCCCGATAGCATCTTTTGGCCTAATACATTACCAAAGATCAACAAGGCTCAACAATCACATTAGCAACTGTTTTTTAACTATTTACATGCGGCAAGAGTTAAAAAAATTCTTGCCGCATATTTTTTTAAATATCATTACACAGAGTGTTGCTATGTAGGATAGCTTTCATAATTTCGCACGCGAACTACCAAAAAAACTATGGAAACAATTAAAAGTAATAACCCTAAACGAGCAGCATCAATGGGGTTTATTTTTGCCACCGTATTAATTGATGTAATCGGTTTTGGCATTATCATCCCAATCATACCTGCATTATTAAAAGAACTTACCGGCAAAGAAGTGAACGAAGCTTCGGGTGTTGGCGGCTTATTAATGGCTTCTTTTGCCTTAATGCAATTTTTATGTTCACCTATAATGGGTGCACTTAGCGACAAATATGGCCGCAGGCCTGTTTTACTACTTTCGTTATTAGGACTTGGAGTAGATTATTTACTAAGTGCTTTTGCACCAACGGTAGCGTGGCTGTTTGCTGGCCGTATTTTGGCTGGGCTTTTTGGAGCCAGTTTCACCACTGCCAACGCATATATTGCCGACATAAGCACGAACGAAAACCGAGCGCAAAACTTTGGAATGATTGGAGTTGCCTTTGGGGTTGGCTTTATTATTGGCCCGGCCTTGGGCGGAGAACTTGGCAAACTTGGAACAAGAATGCCTTTTTATGTGGCAGCAGGTTTAAGCTTTGTTAATTTGCTGTACGGATATTTTATCCTGCCCGAGTCATTGCCCAAAGAAAAGCGCAGAGAATTTAGTCTTGCAAAATCAAACCCTTTTAGCACACTATACAACCTTAAAAAATTCCCTGTACTAAAAAGTCTTTTGTTCGCCTTCTTGTGTATATACGTAGCTGCCCATGCAGTGCAATCTAATTGGACTTTTTACACCAACTACCGATTTGCTTGGTCTGAGGTAACTATTGGCCGTTCATTGGCCGTGGTTGGTATTTTGGTTGCCTTTGTACAAGGCGGATTGATACGGATTATACTTCCTAAATGGGGACTTAAAACCAGCATTTTTGTTGGTTTTATTCTATACGGTCTTGGATTAGTTGGTTTTGGCTTTGCCAATGCAAGTTGGATGATGTTTGCCTTTTTGGCTCCGTATTGTTTGGGGGGAATTGCAGGTCCCGCCTTGCAAAGTGTGGTGAGCGGCCAAGTACCCCTTAACGAACAAGGTGAACTACAAGGCACACTTACTTCGCTAATGAGTTTATCAGCTATTATAGGCCCATTACTTATGAACGGAGTGTTCCATTACTTTACCGGAAAAGAAACTCCTTTTGTTTTTCCGGGGGCAGCTTTTATTCTTGGTGCAATTCTAACTTTTATAAGTACGGCACTACTAATAAGGCCTTTGCGCAAGTACGCCACCCCTGCTCCTAAAGAATAATTTGGCATCAAAAATGTTTATGCTATACAAAACACAACTATGTATAGCATAAACATTTACCGCTTTTTGCTAACCGCATCAATTGCCGTTGTTATTTCCCTATCATCATGCAGTATGCGTACCGTGAGGATTCAAGCCACACGCCCTGCTGATGTTACCCTGCCCTCACACGTTGATACCCTACTAATCCTTAATCGTACTTATTTTAGTTCAGAAGCAGTGAGAATTATCGAAGGTCTTTTAACAGGGGAACTACCTGGTGAAGACCGCGCAGGCACACAAGCGGCTATCAACGCATTTCAAAGCACCATTAATTACTCAAACAGGTTTGTAGTAAAAAACGCTGCCGAAATTTTCCCCGGAAACAGTATCAGCAGAGCTTTTCCTGAGCCAATCAGTTGGGGAGATATTGAAAACCTTTGCAGCAAATACCACACAAATGCTGTGATGGCTATTGAAATTTATGATACTGATTTTATTGTAACCGACGGTAAGCGTTTGGTAAAAAAGGAAATAACCGAAAATGGGGTTAAAAAAACAGTTGAGACCAATGAATTTTATGCAAAAGGAGTTGGGAACGTTACTATAGGGTTTAGAATTTACGACCCTGTGAACAAAGTAATACTGGATCAACAGCTTATTACCCAAAGCAACACTTGGGAAACTACGGCCAATAGTGCGCAGGATGCTTTGGCAAAACTAATAGCCAAATCAGATGCAGCAAGGTATGTAAGCCAGTTGGCGGGCAACTCATATGCATACAAAATTGCTCCCATGCCCATTACACTTACCCGAAAGTATTATAAAAAGGGTAAAAATGTTGCTTCTGTAGCTACCGGTAGCAAACAAGCTGAGGTGAATGATTGGGCTGCTGCACTTGAAACCTGGAAAGGTTCTTTATTACAGAGTACCAGTGATAAAGATGCGGCACGCATTTGCTACAACATGGCTGTTGCCTATGAAGTATTAGGAAATCTTGAGGATGCAAAATTATGGGCAAACAAAGCCTATGTAGAATACGGTAGCAAAAAAGCAAAAAAATATTCGGCAATTCTTGACGGTAGGATTTACGACCAAAACCGAGTTAACGAGCAGTATAAATAATTTACAATAAGGTTATTGTGTGTAAATGGTTTTGTTATAATTTAGCATCTGATATATGCAATTGCAGAACATCAATTTGCAAGTATTAACTAACTAAACCTCACACATTCAAATGCAACCGAATTTTAACTTAACGGAAGCGCAACAAATGCTGGCGCTATCCTATGCTGCCGATTTACTTGGCCCTCGCAAAAATCCCGACGGCAAAGGTTTTACTACTTTAAAACCTGCTAACAACCGCAACAACCCTCTTCCTAATGACAACGGAACGGAGTATCCCTACCCTGTTGACCCTATTTGGCCTGCCGGATGGACACCCGGCTTCCCTGTTTTCGACACACTGTTGTTTAATGTATGGCATCGTTCAATTTTACAAGCTGCGCCGGCAAACATACCTCCTATTATTGCTAACCTTAAGTTTGGCTCTAATAATGTTATTGTTACCTACAATGAATCATTAGATGCCTATGCTGTTGCGTTTGCAGGTACTGAAAACCTTACGGGTGCATTGGAAGATGTAGCCTTTGTTCCGGTGCCTGCTGGTCCGCTTGATTATTCGTTTTATAACAGCTCAGCTACTTATATTGTAAATCCTGATTATTACAACCAACCGACCAGTTCTGGACAACCTGCTGTTGTTCAGCCTTGTATGCACTTTGGTTTCCGTGTAGCTGTTGAAGAATATACAGTAAAAGCTTCTAACGGCTCTTTACACAACCTTATTGAGGCTTTTCAGGCATTGGGCAAAACCAGTATTAATTTGTTTGTAACTGGACACAGCTTAGGGGCTGCAATGGCGGGTGTATTCTCGGCTTGGGTACAAGCCGGAGGTTTGCAAGCGGCAGGTATTACCACCGTAAACCTTAAAACATACACATTCGCCTCACCGAAGTGGGCTAACGATGCACTTGCAAATAACTTTGATAACGGTCTAACTAAAAATAACATGATTTACCGTGTGGTAAACAACTTGGATACCGTTCCTCAAATCCCCCCAACTATTGAGTGGTTGAATGATTTGAACAACCCAAGTATGATTAAAGCATTGTTGCCTTTGAAACCTCCGGCGTTCTTGGAAGATTTGGCAAACAAATTAAAAGAGATATTCCCCAACGGGTACCCCAATCTTAACTACGTTCACGTGGGTAATGCATATGTGGTACAAGGAGAGTTTCCTGTAGTTTATGAGGGAAGTACTTTACCAGCAAGCCTTTTCCCCGGCAGCGGAAATGCAGGTGCACCTGCGGACTCATTAATGCAAGAATGGTGGCAACATTGGCCGTTTGTTTACTATAATGCTATGACAAACGCATCAGCCACAAGGGCTAGCGCGTAAGTAAATCCGATACACACAAAATAAAAGCTCTGTTAGAAATAGCAGAGCTTTTACTTTTTTGTCGAAATGATATTATTGACATCTTATAGCCTCAAATTTTAATTTATTTTTGCGGCAATGAAGCTACCTTATTCGTTAGCCGCAGTTTTAATGTTTGTACTATTTTGCGAGCAGCTGCTGGGGCAACAGGGGATGTACACCCCAATAAAAGTTAATACCACCCCAACAACGGGTTACTTTCAACAACCACTTTCATATAATGATTCCTTAATTAACAACGAAACTGTTTTAAACAAAAAGGACGCACGCGATTTTTATGCTGGGGTCAATTATTCAGTATGGTCAGTAATGAGTAGCGGAAGAGTTTATTTTGATGGAAAACTTACCTACTATCTTAATTCAGTTTTGAAAAAACTGCTTATCAACCGTTCCGAGTTGTTACCACAGATTAAGATTTATGCAGTAAAAAACTCATCAATAAATGCTGTTTGTTACCCTAACGGATATGTTTTTGTTAATACCGGTTTACTTGCTGTGCTTGAAAATGAAGACCAATTAGCCTTTATTATTGCTCATGAGATTGTACACTATTTGAAAACCCACACAAAAAACTCATTATCAAAAAAAATCCTTTTAAAATCTGCCGAAGAAAATGACGGAAATTCAGCAGCCTCAGCCTATCGGTCTCTTAAGTTTTCCCGTGAAAATGAGTTTGAAGCCGATGCATCGGGTTTGCAATTGCTTATAAACTCTCCATACAACGCCTCAGTATCTATCCGTGCATTAGAATTACTAGAAAAAGATGTTCAAAACTTTACCCCTAATTTTTCATCTGTTTTCAATAACTCAGTTTTTACTTTTGATAGCGCACTGCTCGTAAAAAATGCTGATAGTGCATGGTTAAACAAACTAAAAAAAGATACCGAAAATGACGATTTTATTTTTAATTCAAAGGAGGATATTTTTAGTACACACCCTGATATGGAAAAACGAATTCTTGCAATTGGTGAGGTTTTAAAGTCTGTTGAGTACAAAAAGCCTTCTGTTCCAACTTCCACAACTGAGTTTAATGAAATAAAAAATATAGCAGAGCACGAACTGGTTAATAACCTATACTTGTTTGGCAACTATACATTAGGTTTATACTATTGTCTGAAATTTATGAATAAAGACAGTGATGACGCATATTACCATATTTATTTGCTAAAGAACCTTCACATGGTTGCATACCTTAGAAGCGTTGATCAGCTGGAAAAAACCATGACAGATATCGGTTACACGGATGAAAAGGGGATAAATATCACTCATTACTACTTATCAAAGCTAAGCTCAACCGATTTGCGTAAGATGGCCTATGGTTATATGAAAAACAAATCTGAAGTTCTATCCTCTTACGAGGATTTTGTTTTTTATCAAGCCCTACTTACCGACTCATATTTAGGTAAAGAGGCTGCTTACTCATATTACACAAAATACGCTACAACATATCCCAATGGCAAGTACACAACCCTTGTAAAGAAAAAACAGTAATTCATTTATGAAAAAAATTATCCCATATATACTGCTTATTTTCGCTTTTAGTAGTTGTGTAAGCGTTACAAAAATTCAAAAATCTGAAGAGTATATAAAGCAAAAGAACGATGTTAAAAAGGTCGTATGCATCTCTCCGGACGTCGTTTGCTTTGAAGGCAAAGGATCTTCAATAATTGATTACCCAAAAACATTTGATTATCAGCGTTTTGTTGTTCAGCAATTAAAAAAATACGGAAAAAAGGCAGGTGGTTTTGACTATACAATATTCCACCCAATGATTTCGGATAGTTTAGGTACTGATTATTTTAACAGTTTGCTCCCCCTTAAATCCGAGTTGTTAGAAACACTTTTTGGACGAGACATTGATATTAACAATCAATATGCCTTAGGCAAAGTGAATACGGTACAAAAGAGTATTTTTGCTGAAGCTCCAAAAATTTCTCCAGAATATTCACATCTATCAAAATTATACGATACGCCTTATTTTAGTTGGTATGGTGTTATATCGGGCAACAAATTCTCTTTAGTGGCTATGGTTATCGTAAATGTAGAGACTACTGAAGTAATGGTTAGAGAATTAATGTTTTCAACTTCAAAACTCAATAAAAGAAACCTTCCCCCTTTAATTTACGATAGTTTTAAGCTTATAAAATAAATGAAACAATTACTGCTGTTTATCTTAATATATATTCCATTTTCTGTAATAGCACAAAACACTGGCTATGCAGGAAAGAAGTTACTGTTGAAAACCGATGTTTTTAACGGTATGTATGTTGGTTTTAGAAACATTGAAGCAGAATATGTTTTTGCTAAACGTTTTTCAATCAGCATTTGTGGACGTAATCATACTGCAAACTATCAACAAACTTTCTCAAAAGGTGAGTTGAATAACTTCTTAAGAACAAACAACTATAAGGAAACAAAATATGGGGCCAACCGTCCCTCACTTCCCGATGCGAAAATTTCGGCTACAACACTAAAATTCACTCTTAAAGCATATCCAGTAGGAAACCCACTAAAGAAAGCGCCAAGAGGTTTTTATTTTGGTGTTTCGTATGAAAGCGGAACAGCAACACTTAATAATGCTGTTAAACTTGAACCGCTTTTTGATAATACTAATTTTGTAAAAGATTTCACGGTGAAATCTGGATACAAAGTTAATAATGTCCCTGTTAGTAGTATTGAAGGCTCTATTGGGTATCAAGAGATTTTTAAAGGATTTATCTCGTTAGATTTTCAATTAGCCTTTAATTCATCTTCTTTTAATGAAGGAGGTTCTAATGAAACTCTTTCGTACACTACATTTCCGGCAGCATTTTATGGACCAAATATATTTTCGTTCGGTAAGAGTGCAACTGACGACTATGTTAAAACCTCAGCTCTTGGATTTTCGGCATATTTAAAATTGGGCTTCCTAATTCTTTAAAAAATAAATCATTACAATTCACATAAAACAAAAAAAACACCACTTTGAGTGGTGTTTTTTTTGTTTATAGACTGCTATAACTATTTAGCTACATTGAATTTGATTGTACTAACGGCATTGTTTAAGTCACCAGTTAGCCTGCAAAAATAAACTCCGTTGCTAAGCCCGTCAATGACCAGTTGTTGAGTTGCATTGGTTAAATCAACTTCCATTTTAACTGCTCCGAGAATATCAGTAATTATAGCTTTTTGTACAGTATGGCCTTTAAGGTTTTGAATTGTGATTGAAGATATAGCCGGATTTGGGTATATTCTTATCCCGTTGTTTTGTGTGTTTTCATCTACGCTTGCAGCTGAACGTTCATCAACGTTTATCATTGCACAACTCTCATTATTGCTCGCTTGTGAATCAAACGGTTGCCCGTTATTGCTTGTTTCTAATTCAAAACAAAACGGAAAATCATCAATCTCTTTTTCGGTAAACGCAAAGCTAAAGGTATAAAACACACTGTCTCCCACCGCCATTGTATTATGCGGCACATGCCTATGACTAAAGCCCCCAAATACATAGTCACCGCTCATTTTCATGTTCACAAATACTGAATCGGCAGCTGTAAGTACATCGATACCTACATTTTTTATGCTGTAGGTTAACTGAATTGTTTCCATCACATAAATTTTGTCACCTGTTTTTGGTGAAAGCAGCTTTACTGCAACATCTTTTTGAGCAAAAGCTGAAATAGCAAGGCAAAACCCTACTGATAGAGTAAAAATTCTTTTCATTGTATTGGTTAGTTTATATCCTCAAATCGAAAAACCGTACACAAAGGTTGTAACCCTACATACAAAATTTTTATACTGCTCGCCTACGGTTCGCACTTTATCAACGCATTTTCAAGGTTTTGTTTAAACACAGTCAATGCCTTAATCTTTGCATCAATTTCTTGAATTTTTTTTTGCACCATTTCGGTCAATCGTTCATTATCAGTGTCGTTTTGTTCCCAAAACTCCAGAAATTCTTTAGTCTCGATAAGTTTAAAGCCCAAGTTTTTCCCGATAGCAATCATTTTTAACACATCGGGGGCGTTATCTGCGTATTCTTTGTAATTGTTATCTCGCCGATTAGCTGATACACTTAATAGTCCCATCTTTTCATAATACCTTATCGTATCCCTTGGTACTCCAGATTTTTTTGATAACTCTCCTATTAGCATAAAAAGTATAAAATTTTGCTTGACCATGGACTATACTCCATGGTTTATACTTGTAAAAATATTGAATTGTACGATGGATATGAACAGGTATTTTGAAAGCTATAAAAGCACCGCCGAGCAATTAATCAACCAAGCGGCAAACTACACAGAAGCAGAATTTTCACTTGCACCGGCTGAGGGGCAATGGAGTATGTCTGAAATGTATAGACACATTGTTTTGGTAACCGAAAAGTGTCTTGATAATGTTGATTGCTGTAGAGAAGGGAACGGTAAAAGGCAAAAATTTGCTTTCGGTCCTGCTTTGTTTAGTCTAATGGGGTCTTTCCCCCCAATTAAGTTACGGATTAAAAAGGTACCCGAAAGTGTTAAACATATATACAGTCCTGAAACTATTACGATTAGTGAAGCTGTTGCAGAATTGCAGGCAAGCATCAATAAAATGGAACAATACCAAGCAGTTGTTAAAAATACTGATAAACACCTTAGAACAGAGCATTGGGCAGGTGGTTGGTTTACTGCTGCACAATGGTACCAAAGTGCAGAAATGCATATCCGCCACCATTTAAGGCAAAAAAAGCGGATTGATGCATTTCTTAAAAAGAAGTAAGGCTATTGGTTAGAACAAACTGCTTTGTTCTATTTTTATCGTTCCGTCGGCAGGTGGTTTTGGGCGGTTTTTCAACATTTCATCCAATACTGGGTCGTCAGTTGGCGCTGTTAGTGTTCCGTTATCTTCCCCATCGTCGTCATCTTCGGTTTCAATTTCTTCCTCTTCCACAGCCTTTTCAATCAACTGCATGGCGGTAACATCCTTACCATTTAGTTTGGTACCCACCGCTTTCCAGCCTTTCACATCATACTCGGCTAACTGCAAAGTCTCCTCGGTAGCTTCTTTCTTTTTACCGTAAGTTACTTGCAATTCAGGTTCTGCATTATCTGTAGCTCCTACGATGTAGTTTTTATCACCGTCGGCAATACAGCGGAATTTCTTATCAACGGTTAGTGTTTCTATCATAAACCGTTTGATATAGTAGTTAGTGCCTTCGTGGTCGAAATACACTACCGTAACTGCCTTTGTGGGGTTGTATTTACGGATAAAGACCACATCGGCCGCTTCGTAATGGTTGGTAAGCTCAAAGTTGGTAAGCTCGTAGTCACCGTTTTTGAATATTACCAGTATCTTGTCTTCACCGTCAAAGCTTCCAATATATACGCCCCGCTCGTCAGTATTCAAACGGCCTATACTTATATCGTACCATATTTTTTGAGCACCGAGGGTTGAAACTCCGGCTTGTTTAAACTTGACATTTTTAACCAAGTGACGGCTGAGTATATTACCCTGAGAGCCGCGTCCTTTTACAGCAATCGTACTGAAATCAAAATCAAAGGCCAGTTTTTTAGCTTTTGAGAAAGTACTTAATTGTACACTCACAATTTCAGCTTCACCGTTAGGGTTGGCACTAAAGTAAAGCACTTTTGAGTCCTTCTTGCCGGTGGTCAAATCATACTCTTTATCACGGGTGATACCGCCTACATTAAAACGCTTTACTCTTGAAGTTCCGGTTTTACCATCGGCATATATCATGTTGTAAACCATTCGGTCATCGGTTTTACGAAAAACACCCACATGGATAATATCTTTGCCCACGAACGACTTTTCGGTAATTTTTGTAACCAGCATTTTACCATCGCTTCGGAATACAATGATGTCGTCGATATCTGAACAGTCGCTTACGTATTCATCCTTCTTCAATCCGTAACCCACAAAGCCTTCTTCACGGTTTACGTACAGCTTTTGGTTGTTAACAGCCACAAGGTTGGCCTGTATGGTATCAAAAGTGCGTATTTCGGTTTGACGTTCACGACCCTTGCCAAACTTTTTCAGCAAGTTCTCGTAATATTTAATCGCATAATCAACCAAGTTATCCAAGTTATGCTGCACTTCTTTCATTTCGTCCTCTAAGCCCCTGATGTGTTCATCGGCTTTAAATGAGTCGAACTTAGAAATGCGTTTGATACGTATTTCGGTCAACTTGATGATATCGTCTTGGGTTACCTCACGGCGCAGCAGTTTTTTATATGGATTAAGCCCCTTATCGATGGCTGTAAGCACCCCTTCCCACGTTTCTTCTTCTTCTATATCACGGTAAATGCGGTTTTCGATAAATATTTTTTCGAGTGATGAATAATGCCAGTTGTCTTCCAACTCACCCATCCGTATGTCCAACTCGCTTTTCAGCAGTTGTTTAGTATTCTCGGTGCATAGACGCAGAATCTCATCTACCGAAAGGAAAACCGGCTTGTCATTTACAATTACACAAGCATTGGGCGAAATTGATACCTCGCAATCGGTAAAGGCATACAAGCCGTCAATAGCTATGCCCGGTGAAACACCCGGCGCTAAATGAATTACTATCTCTACATCCTTGGCAGTGTTATCTACAACTTTCTTAATTTTAACCTTTCCGCTATCATTAGCTTTAATGATACTTTCAATTAAACTATTAGTTGTAGTAGAGAAAGGTATATTCTTAATAGCTAATGTTTTATTATCTATCTCTTCAATCTTTGCTCTAACACGAATTTTGCCACCCCTCTCCCCTTTTTGATAGTTACTAACGTCTATCATTCCGCCTGTTTGGAAGTCAGGATACAGCTCAAAAGGCTTGTTTTTTAGCAGGTTTATGGATGCTTGCAGCAACTCGCAAAAGTTGTGAGGCATAATTTTAGTGGCCAAACCTACTGCAATACCTTCAACGCCCTGTGCCAGTAGTAAGGGGAATTTAACTGGCAATGTTATCGGCTCGCGCTTACGACCATCATAACTCAACTGCCATTCGGTAGTTTTTGGGTTATAAACAACCTCTTGCGCTAATTTTGAAAGCCTTGCTTCGATATAACGGGGAGCCGCCGCATCATCACCGGTGCGGACATCACCCCAGTTACCTTGGGTATCTATCAGCAGGTCTTTTTGACCCAAACCCACTAACGCATCACCTATGGAAGCATCACCGTGCGGGTGGTACTGCATGGTTTGCCCGATGATGTTGGCTACCTTATTGTACCTGCCATCATCCATTTCATACATGGCATGCAGAATACGCCTTTGTACGGGCTTTAAACCATCGTTCACGTGGGGCACTGCCCTCTCCAAAATTACATACGATGCGTACTCCAAAAACCAGTTTTCATACATCCCGCTCACGGGCAAAGCCTCTTGCAAGGTTTCGCCTTCAACGGGTGTTTTTTCTTCGTTTTCGGGTAACTCGTCGTTGTTTATGTGTTCGTCGCTCATACTGTTTGTTCCAGTTTGTGGGTATCCGCCTCACAATCGGCTATACTATTCATCTCTAAAAATACACAATCGGTAAGTGCCAGTACTTCGTGCCAAACCATCGCAAAAATCTCAATACGGCTTGGTTCTTCAATAATGACTACCTGTTCATTTTTAGTATCTAAATCAATGGTTTTTAAATGAATGCTTCCTGAAATGAGTATCAGCACCTCGGGGTTCTTATATTCAGCTGCTCCGGAATGGTAGTGCCTGCCGCTAATGCTGTCTTTAACCCTGTAACCCAAAATAAACTCACCCGTGCGTTGATTATCAAACAACATGGTTTTGCCCCGTTCGTGCTGTGCGTACAACGTAAGTGGTGTTATGATTACTTTATCGTTCATTGGTTACTTTGATCACTATTTAACTACACTCAGGCAACATCTTCATACACAACATCCTTTTCTATCTTAAGGTTGCTGATGATAAACTGCTGGCGTTCCATGGTGTTTTTACCCATGTAATATTCCAACAGTTTGCGGATGGACATATCTGGTTTCAGGATAATAGGGTCTAATTTCATATCCTGACCGATAAACAGTCCGAATTCCTCGGGCGAAATCTCACCCAATCCTTTAAAACGAGTAATCTCAGGTTTGCCGCCCAGCTTTTGTATGGCTTTCTGTTTTTCGTCTTCGCTATAACAGTACATGGTTTTTTGCTTGTTACGGACACGGAATAACGGAGTATCCAATATGTACACGTGGCCGTTCTTCACCAAGTCAGGGAAAAACTGCAAAAAGAAGGTAAGTATCAGCAACCGGATGTGCATACCGTCCACATCGGCATCGGTAGCAATTACCACACGGTTGTAGCGCAGGTTTTCAATACCTTCTTCAATGTTTAATGCGTGTTGCAACAGGTTAAACTCTTCGTTCTCATACACCACCTTTTTAGTTAAGCCAAAGCAGTTTAGGGGCTTTCCGCGAAGACTGAAAACGGCTTGTGTTTCCACATCGCGCGATTTGGTAATAGAACCGCTGGCTGAGTCACCCTCGGTAATAAAAATCGTTGTATCGTACTTCTTCTCGCTTTTCGATTCGTCTAAGTGCAGGCGGCAATCCCTTAGCTTTTTGTTGTGCAGGTTGGCCTTTTTTGCCCGCTCGTTGGCCAGCTTCTTAATTCCGGCCATATCCTTCCGTTCGCGCTCCGATTGCTGGATACGTTTCAACAGTGCATCAGATGTTTCAGGGTTTTTGTGCAAAAAGTTATTCAACTCGTTGGATACAAAATCGCCGATAAAACTCTTCAAACTCGGGCCGTTCTCGTACATCACCTGCGATCCTAACTTGGTTTTTGTCTGGCTTTCAAACACCGGCTCCTGCACACGCACACTGATTGCAGCTATAATTGATGCGCGTATATCAGCCACATCAAAGTCTTTTTTATAAAAATCACGGACGGTTTTAACCACTGCTTCTCTAAACGCTTGCAAATGCGTACCGCCTTGGGTGGTATGCTGTCCGTTTACAAAGCTGTAATACTCTTCACCGTACTGGTTTTCGTGCGTCATGGCTATCTCTATATCTTCTCCTTTCAGGTGGATGATGGGATAGCGTATCGCTTCGGCGTTGGTTTTGCGTTGCAGCAAATCCAATAAGCCGTTTTTAGACATATAGATGGTGTCGTTAAAATGGATACTCAGCCCTGCGTTCAGGTAAGCATAGTTCCAAATCTGTTCTTCAAGAAACTCAGGTCGGTAATGGTAATTACGGAAGATGGTATCATCAGGCACAAAAGTCATTATCGTTCCGTTGCGCTCGTTGGTAGCCTCTTCGGGGGCATCGTTAACCAATACTCCGCGTTCAAATTCAGCTATTTTAGTGCGGCCATCGCGGATTGACTGTACACGGAAGAACGAAGACAGTGCATTCACGGCCTTGGTACCCACCCCGTTCAATCCTACTGATTTTTGAAAGGCCTTACTATCGTATTTACCTCCCGTGTTTATCTTAGAAACACAATCAACCACTTTCCCCAGAGGAATTCCACGACCGTAATCGCGTACAACCACTTTATGGTCGCTTACTTTAATTTCAATCTTCTTACCATTACCCATTACAAACTCATCGATTGAGTTGTCGATAATCTCTTTGATAAGAATATAGATACCGTCGTCAGGAGATGCACCATCGCCCAGTTTACCGATATACATACCGGGACGAAGACGGATGTGTTCACGCCAATCCAGTGAGCGTATCTCGTTTTCGGTATATTGTGAATTATTTGGTTCAGCCATTGCTTGCTATTCGTTAATGGTTACTAAGTTATCAGCTGCCCAAGAATGACGCTTACTGATACTTTACACACCGTTTATTGTTTAGAATTTAAACAAAATCGATTGGTAAAAATATAGCTAAAAGCCCTGTACTTACTAAGAAGTTTTGCAAAGGATGTGGATAACGGCGTTTGTCTTGACTTTTCGACCAAAGGCAACTGCCCCTTTATGAAGAATTGATACAAAATTCACATAATTGTGCCATGAGAATATCTAAACTATTAATTCTGACACTTTTTGCTGTTGGAGTAGTATCGTCGTGCATTACGGTTCACCCTGTGGGCACCACCAACAGCATCGCTTTTAGCGGTGCTAATCAAATTATGGCAACTTCTGATGACACGTTGATGTTTGATAAGTTAATCAATAACTTAAAAATGAATGGATTCACCTTTGAGACCATTGATAGAGTTAATGGTTTTATAAATGTTAAACCTAAGTTTCACCCTAATTACCCCGGGCCTTACAATGCAATAACCATGACGCTGAATGTGGTTTTTATTAAAGAGTCCGGAGCCAATAAAATTCTTCTTTCAGGTTCGTATTTTAAAGATGCCTTCAATGCACCTTATGAAAGCGGGCAGGTTATGTTTACAAATTCATCTACAGCAGCCAGGGTGGTATTTGATGAGTTTGTGAGGCAGCTACAAGGAATACCCAATATTACAATCACCTACAGAAAAATATAAGCTGAAGGGTTCAAAGCAACTAAAGCGGGCAATGATTTAGTTCATTGCCCGCTTTTTTGTTTTTAAGGTTCGTTGCGTTCGTTTTGAAACATTCAAAATTGATTTAAGCCTCGTTCACAAACTTTCTTACCCAAAACACCTCAATACACCTTTCCCCCTCAAACCTACCTCTAAAAACGATTTTTTAGGGGTTTCTATTTCTAAAACAACAGCATTGTAAAGCAAAATCCACCTGTTTCTCTGCCATTTTGACAATGCTTTTCCATGAAGACTATTTTTGTTTATAGTTTAGCATTAAAAATATAAAAATCAATACTTTATATTCAATATCTAAAGTACTAATATAAATAAAACACCCTTTAAAGCGAGACTTAAATTACACAAACCACAACATTTGTAAAGCCGTGATTTTACACTTGTAAAATCAACTTTACAGATGTAAAATTGCGAGTATGGATGCGTTGAATATTCGATTTATGGAAGTGGTTTCTAAAATGGCTACTAGTAAAACTGCTTTTGCTGCTGAGTTGGATATTTCACAAGGTGTACTTACCCATATAAGTACAGGAAGAAATAAGCCGGGGGTTGAACTGTTACAAAAAATACTGCAAGCCTATCCCACTATCAGGGCTGAGTGGTTGCTTATGGGTAAAGGCGAAATGGAAAAAGAGGTGATTGCTGATACTACCGCCTTAAAAAACACGCTTCAACTGGCTGAAAGCAGGCTGCAAAATGCAATGCTAGACTTAAAATTAGTAACTGAGTTAATTACTGAGGTGAAACAAAAACTGCCTTAGTGGTGGTTACGCCTTAATACCAATACGCATAAAATCGGCTATTTGGCGAGCGGTACTTTGTATATCGGCATCTGTAATTGCTTTCTTCAACTTTTTGGGGTTTAGCAGTGTATCGCCTTCTATCTTGTTTTGTATCACCAAAAAGTCGAGAATGTTTGTATTTATCTGCGCCAACAAGTAACCGGCTAAGTCTATATTCAAATCAAACCGTATTCCACCCATCAGCACTTCCCTTTCTAATAAGCCCCGCATAAAATCCATTGACTTTTTGCGTTGTTCTATCATGGCATTCCCCAAGTCTTTACTAAACTTCTCGTTGTTCGCATTTGCCAGTAAACGGCTGTACAATGGGTTTTCAATATCAAACTGTATGGTTTGCACAAACAACGAGGCAAACAAGTCGTATATGTTTTGGGGCGGTGTACGTAATAGGTTTTTTACGTATTCAAGCCTGCGTTGGGTAGCTTGCTCAAGCAAGTAGCCATACAAGTCTTTTTTGTTTTCAAAATACTGATACACACTGCCTTTGGCAATACCCAATACTTTAACAATGTGCGTTATGGACGCATGGTCATAATCATTCATAGCAAACTCTTCAAGGGCTACAGCTAAAAAATGTTCGCGTTTAGCCTTTGTTAAGTTTATAAATGTGGGTTTAGGCATACTGTTTTCGTTTCGTGTATTATGTACATAGCTATTACAGCTAATACGAAAGTAATAATGACCAATTAGTCAGAGTTAACATTTTATCTACAATTAACTTTTTTGACATTTTTTTCAAAGCCCATCCAACTTTTTGCATGTTAAACGGGTCTATACATTTAGTTTTTTCCGTATGCTAAAGTGCATTAGGAGTTGGGATAGCACCTATTGCACGTGACTTTAACGGTTAATCCGTTGTGAGTCAGGTTGGTAAAAAGCGATAAGGTAGGTTTGAGCCAATAAGTCCCGTCCGACGCGATGGGACTTTTGGTTTTTATACAGTCGGTTTATCACGTTGCTTTTGTTTATTTTGCACCTGCCGTATGAAACGTATTGAAATTTTTTTAACCGCCCTTCCCATTACTTTCCTTACAACACTAACTATTGGTGCGATATCAAATTGGCAGCAAACCCATTATTTGGCGTATGCTTTTTTTATCTCGTGGTCGTTATTATTCATTTTTCACATCGCAACCCTTCGTAACTATCATTCGCTGATATTGCTGGGATTAGCCGGAGGCGCCACTGGTTTATACTTTAATATTACGGGCGAGGTTAGCAAAGCAGAAGCAGCATTGCTATTGGGTAAAATTGCTATTACTATTTTTGCAGCCGTGCTGGCAATTCGTTTGTACAAAAACAGAGAATTGCTTGAAAATGCCGGAATGGTTTTTATAGGGTTGGTAATTCTATTACTGTTACAGGCGGCCACACAAACGGTTCAAACCAGTGAGCAAGCAATGGAAGCAGTTTCAGTGAGTGGTTTTGCTCATTATTTTACCACGGGACTTATTTCACATATATTACTAAATACTACTTACAGTAGCTTACTAACAAAAGGCGAACAAAAAGTATTAATGATACAGGTGATTTTTTGCTTGTATAATATCTCACTGCTGTTAATCTCAAACTTTGTATAATGAAACGTATCGTATTGGTGTTGTTTTGTTTACTGGCAGTTTATAAAACTACGCTTGCCCAAAAGAGTTTTCCTTCAGGTTATGCCGGAACTTGGAAAGGCGACTTATACATTTATAGCGCAGGGGTAAAAAACGTTGGAAAAATCCCGATGAGTTTAACCATTGAACGAACAGACAGTGCCAACCAATGGCAATGGGTGATAAGCTACCTGCCACCCGAAAAAACGCCCGACCGCAGGGAATACGTTTTAATAGTAAACGATACGGCAAAAGGCAAATACACAGTGGATGAAAAAAACGGGATACTGATTGATGCGCGTATGGTAGGCAATGTATTAGCCACGCGTTTTGCAGTGGGCGAAACCCTATTACTTATAACCTACAAATTAGAAGGTGATAGCATTGTATTTGAAGTAACCACGGGCCCTGCAAACAAAACACAAGAAACCGGCAATATACCTGAAAACGAGATACCGCCGGTGATTGTGTACCCAATAACAGGATATCAAAAGGCGGTTTTAGTTAAAGAAAACTAAACTATCCCCTCAGTTTATCCAATATACGGCTAAGCTCAGCAGCTTCTTCTTTGCTAATATGTTTTAAAAAGCCGTCCATTTCATCATCGCGGCTATCAATCTCTGCTACCAAGGCAAGTCCTTTATCGCTTATCACAATATCTACGAGTCGTTTATCGTGGCAGGCCCTGCACACATCTACCAATGCTTTTTCCTGCAGCCTGGCAATAATACGGCTCACATCACTCATTTTATCAAGCATACGATCTCGAACCAAATTGGTAGATACCGGGTTGGGATACTGCCCTTTGAGTATCTTTAATACATTGTATTGCTGTGGGGTAATACCATAGCGTTTCATAAAATCTTTCATGTTCAACTGCAGCCAACTGCTGGTGAAAATGAGGTTAATTACCGCCTTTTGCCAATCATTCCTAAACTTCTTTTGCCTTATTTCCTGCTCTATCTTCATTGTTCAACAGGTATTTAATTAGTAGCTAAAACTATTCCCATGCTAAACTGCAAAAAAACACACAAAAAGTGATTTTTATTGTACATTTATCCCTGAAAGTGAATATGTGGGGTTTTTGGGTGGAAAATTGAGATACAAAATTTAACACAAACACAACTACAACAAAACTAAACGACGCTATTAAGTCGTATATTACACCTACTCTCGTTTATGCAAAACAACGCCCTACAAACACTTTTATCCACCAGCCACGGTGTATTAGAGCAACTGCACCGTTTAGCATTATCGCTATCAACAAGCCAATATACCATGCCTCTTGATTTGCTTGGAGGCAACACAATAGGCAAACACTACAGGCACATTATTGAGTTCTATCAGTGCTTACTAAAAAAAGCCGAAATAGTTAATTATGATAAAAGGCTGCGAAATACCGATATTGAAAACAGTCCGGTAATTGCCAATGCCGTTATTGAAGATATATTAATGAACTTGAATGACGAAAACATAACTGATATGCCATTGCAGTACCATGCTGATTTTTCTGAAACCGGTACTGAAACAATTTCGGTAAATACAAGCTTTGGTCGCGAGTTAGCTTACAACATTGAGCATGCCGTGCACCACATGGCTATATTACAAATGGTAGTGAAACACTACTTTAAAGAAATCGAATTGGAGGAAGGATTTGGCGTCGCGGCATCAACCCTTCGCTACCAGCAACAAAACCATGTGCACAGTAACATTTCTGCCTTTGGGCAAAGGTGATTTTATAATCACATCCAATCGTGATGAGCGCAAAACGCGCAACACAATCCCTCCCGCTCCGTATAATGTTTTTGGGGCAGAAGTGTTTTTTCCAAAAGATACTGAGGCCGGAGGTACATGGTTTGCTGCATCTACAACATACACCCTTGTATTATTAAACGGGGCAGCCCACAAGCACCACCATAACCCTCCCTACCGAAAAAGCCGCGGATTGGTAATGCTTGACTTTTACGGCTTCTCGAACCCTGCCGAATACGCTTATAAATATGATTTTGAAGGGATTGAGCCTTTTACATTAGTAATTATTAACCCTGAGCAAAAAACACTGCACCAATTCAGGTGGAATGAGAAAATGCCCGAATTGATTGAAAAAGACTTTGAGGATAGCCATATATGGTCGTCAGCAACATTATACGATTCGGAAACCCGAAGACGCAGGGAAGCTTGGTTTGAGCAATGGAAAAAAGAGGGAAACGAGTTTACTGTTGACAACATATTGCGTTTCCATCATTTTGGGGGCACAGGAAACATTGAAACCGATTTAGTGATGAATCGCAGCAACCGTGTGCAAACGGTAAGCATCAGCAGTTTTGAAAAGCGACAGGGAGTAGGTACTTTTTGCTACGAAGACTTAATAGAAAACAAACGCCACACTGTAATTCTGTAAAACTGTATGCAAAAACCGCTTTGGTGGATAAAATGGACCCGTTACGAGTATTGGCCGGTGTGGTTCTTTTTTTTGCCGCCTACCATACTGTTTTGGCCCATACTGGCCATAAGAGCAAGGGCGTTATTGTATTTCACAGCGGCTAACCCGGGTATTCCGCTGGGGGGATTTTTCGGCGAAAAGAAGTTTGACATTATAAAGAGCATACCCAAGCAATACTTACCGCAAACTTTATTGATAGAACACTCCCAGCTTAATAACGCCGCAATACTTATTGCAGAACAACAATTCTCTTATCCGCTGATTGTAAAACCCAACGTAGGCGAACGGGGCAATGACGTGGCAAAAGTTGAAAACGAGGCGCAACTAATCAAACAGCTTGAACGATATACAGGGGATGTTATCGTGCAAGAATTCATTACACACCCTGAAGAGTATGGTGTAATGTTTTACAAGCTCCCCGATGACAGCAAATGCGGTATTACCTCCATTGTTAAAAAAGGTTTTTTAACAGCTACGGGTGATGGAAAAAGCACCCTGATTGACTTGTTGGAGAAAAACGATAGAGCAAGATTTCAGCTACCTTCATTGGCGCAAAAACCATCCGTCAACCTGAACGAAGTGCTGCCTGCCGGTGAAAAAAGATTGATAGAACCTATTGGAAATCACTGTAAAGGCACTGCGTTTATATACGGCAATCACTTAGTAACCAATGAATTGATTGCGGAATTTAAAAAAATAGCCGACGCGATGCCCGGATTTTATTTTGGCCGCTTCGATATTAAAGCCCCGAGTGATGAAGCCTTGCAAAAAGGACAAGGTATAAAAGTGATGGAGGTGAACGGAACCACCAGCGAACCCGGCCATATATACGATATGCAAGCCATGAATTTATGGAAATCCTACCGCGATATCTACCGTAACATGTATACAATTTGTACCATTGCCATTATGAACCACCGGCAGTTTGGCGTGCCCTATTCAAGCAAAAAGGAATTTTTAACTACATTGTACGGGCATTTTTTTAAGAATCGACGCTAATAGTTGTGCAAGCCCTTTTATACTTTCTTCTTGCAACGGTAATAAGCTACCTCGCTTCAGTGCAATTAGGTCCCGTAAACCTGCGGGTGATACAATGTACTGTTCAGTTTAACAAAGCATACGCTCTTCGTGTAGGTTTCGGGGGTTGTGTGCCTGAGCTGTTTTATACCGCCCTTGCCTTTTTTATTACCGAATTAATCAGCCCCGAACAGTTTGAGCAACCATGGATGCACTTTATCACCTTGCCTGTGTTTTTGTTTTTGGCAATCATCAATTTAAGAAAAAAACATACGCCTGCCGAAATCAGTGATACACCTCCTTCACGCCGCAAAGGCTTTTGGGAAGGTTTTGTGTTGGCCTCGCTCAACCCACAACTTATTACTTTTTGGCTACTGATAATTGCCTTTTTAAAAACCAAAAATCTGTTGATAGACATTACTTGGGTTGAAAAAGGGGCGTTTATCATAGGGAGTGCCGCGGGTGCTTTTTTATTACAGTTATCATTTATTTTGGTTACCGGCAGATACAAAGAGTGGATTTTGAAAAAAGCAGGGAAAAGTTTTAATAAAATAATCGGCGGGTTATTTTTGTTGCTGGCTCTTGTAGATGCTGTAAAACTTATTAAAACCCTTATATGAAGCGATTAGCCATATTTTTCTCTCTTGCAGTTTGCACATTGGCAGGCAATGCCCAAACCCATCATTTTTTACCCAACTGGAAGGCGAATGATGTGTATAGCTATTACTTCTTTAAGAATAAATACACTCCAAAAGATTCAACTTTCAAACAAGATAGAGACACGGTTGTTGCCACATTTAAAGTGTTAACTACCAGCAAAAAAGGTTCTGAAATTGAGTTAAAATATAACTATTCAAAAAGTATTGCGCCGCAATACCCGCTGCAAGGTATTGCATTGATTGTAAGCGATGTGAAGCGTGCACACCCTATTGTACTGCAACTGGATAGTACAGGCAAGTATATAGGGCTTAAAAATTGGGAGTTTTTGAAAACCAAGTGCATGGAGGCTGCCGACCAAACCAAAAAGTATTCAAAAGGTGAAGATGTGGCAGAGGTAGACTATTGGAAAAAGAAACTTGATACAAAAGAGGAACTTGAAAGGTACTTTGCTGAAGATATTGAGTTCTTTTTTATGCTATACGGTAGCCAACTAAAGCGCAAAAGCACTTTTGATTACGCCGATGAAATGAAAAATCCTTACAACGCTGAGTTTTTGCCTGCAACAACTACATTAGAAACCAAAGACGATGGTGCTTTCATAGAAGTGAAGTTATTTACCTTGCCTGATGTGGCCACCGGAGCACAAGAATTGGCAGGAATACGCCAAATGATAAAACAACAAGTTGACAACCCTGAATTATATACCGACGCTACTATTTTTGAATTGCAAGACTATTACGTGTATTTGCACAACACGGGTACAGGTACCCACCAAACAGCTATTTACCTTCGCTACCTGAAAGAAGGACCTAAAGAACTGATAGAATCGTGGAAGTTTATTGCTGTTAAATAAAACGGCTTAATCCTTCGCCACGGCATTCAGTTTTCTGGTTTCCAACGTACCGTATACCGCGCTTAGTATTACACCACCGGCTAGCAATACCATGCCCGATATGCTTTGGGTGTTAAACGTTTCATCAAACAAGAAATACCCGAATACTAAGGCGAAAACCAGCCCTATGTATTGAAAGATAGCAACTTTGCCTATGTTTTCAACTTGATACGACCTTGTCATAAACAATTGCCCTAATTGGGTAGATACACCCATAGCTACCAGCCAAAGCAACTCAGTCCATGTAGGTGTCACCCACGTCATAGCCGTAGGTATAATAGATAAGGGTAAAGTAACTAACGGAAAGTACATTACTACTACCAGCGGGTCGTCTTCGTTCTTCAGCTTGGCAATAGTGTTGTATGAAAACCCTGAAAGTATAGCTGAACCAACACCGCACAAAAACATCAATACAGATATACGGTCATCAAACCCTTTTACCACAAATACCCCCGCAAAAGCAATGGCATAAAACAGCCACTTAATTGGCTTCATGGGTTGTCCCAGAACAAAAATGGCTATTAAGGTGCTAAAAATGGGCGACAGGTATTGTATGGTTACTGCCGATGCCAGCGGCACTTCTTGCAAAGTAATAAAGTAAAGCAACAGACTTACTGAGCCAAACAAGCCCCGCAACAGCAGCAGCTTTTTATTAGTACCAAACATAGGAATGCCCTTTTGTTTAAGTGCCAGCATTGCCATGCCCAGCGTAATAACGCTACGAAAGAAGATAATCTCAAAAATGGGGATGTTGGGCAGCATTTTCACAGTAACGTTCATAATTGCAAAGCAAAACGTTGCTATGAGCATATATCTGATACCTTGATTCAAAATGAGTAGGCCCTATCGGGCAAGGGTTAAAAAAGTGCGATTACAAAATGTACCAACATAACCAAACAAAATACCACTTTTAAGAAAGCGCCGGCCAAAAAGCCAAAAAATGTGGCAATACCTGATTTAAGAGCAGCATCGTTATCTTTTCCTGCCATCAACTCTCCTATCACTGCTCCTAAAAATGTTCCTATAAGCATGCCCAGCGGCGGAAAAAACAATATACCCACCAGCATACCTATAATACTGCCGTAACTACCCCATTTAGTGCCTCCTGTTTTCTTTACCCAATACGCAGGTATCCAGTAATCAACGGCAACAATTATCACTGTAAAGATGCCGTAAATCACCAACGATAAAGTTGAGAACGAAACGGGGGTGAACAAATGGGTTATCAACAGCCCGGCATACGCTATGGGCGGACCGGGTAGCACAGGCAATACTGAGCCGGTAATGCCTGCCAGTATCAGCAGGCCCGATACTACCAATAATAAAACCTCAACGGTTTCCATACCTATTATAACCAGCCGCGGCCTAGTGCTTCTCTAAATGGCCAAGGGATAGCAGCAAAAATCACCACTAACGCTACTATGTAAAGTATAAGAGTCGTGCGCAACGGTGCATTATTAACCAATGCCTTTTTTGCCTTACCGTGTCCGATGGTTATCATCACAATGGCAATTAGCATCATTATCCAGTGTTCTACAGCATAAAAGCGAGATGCACTATTTTTCATTACATCACCCACATCTTGTTTCAACAGATTGAACCAATCGGTTACAAAAAAGTACAATACAAACCCGATAACAAATTGCAGGTGGCACGAAACCATAAAAATAGTTGAAAACAAGCGTATCCTGCTCTTAGCATTCATTAGTATGGTTGCTACCGCACCAATGCCGCCCAGCAGAATAACATAGCGAAGAACAGAGTGCGTACCTCTTAAAAACTCGTTCATAGTGGTTGTGTTTAGTTTAATTGTTTGGCAAACCTACTAATTTACCTTGAAACACTTTTTACAAAATATGAACGAAACAACAAAACATTATCACCAAGCCCAAAAAGTTTTCAAAGCATTCACCACCCATTGTAAAAAACTCTATCCACATTGCTTTTCCTTTAAAACTTTTAACTTTTTAGTAAAAGACCATGTAGTCACTCATGCTTAAACCACTGCTATGCAGGCTAATAACTATTGGTTAACCCCTTGCTTTACTGAATGCCTTTTAAACAGGGGGCTACAGCCAATTGTCTATAAAAATAAGGGGTAAACGGGTGTATTTAATACCACGCAGTCATATATTGCCTCGCAAACCCAATAAATACGGTAGGTTTACCGTTTTATTACTATACATATACCACATTAGAAAAATATTAAGCAAACATTACGTGTAGATAAACTCCCTTAGAAGCCCTTTACTACCACTGCATCTAAGGCCGTCGTGTTGATAATTAGTTATACACTCTGTTTTTGTGGAAATGTGAAAATCTCGAGGTTGGTAAAACTACATAATAAACGAAGATTTGTATAGGCAATTAGGCCAGGTTGTCCTGTTGGAAACAGCAGGGCAATTTTTATCGGTACCTGATTGATTATTAGCGATAAATTTAACCTTTTTTAGGAAGTAGTAGAACCTTTAACACAGCTAAGTCATGGATGAGAACCCAGAAGTAGTAGCCCAAAGCGGAATAATACCCGAAGCAACGATTATGAACGTGAATGAAGAACCTATATTAAAAGAGAACAAAGACCGCTTTGTTATTTTCCCTATTAAGCACAACGATATATGGGCTTATTACAAGAAAGCAGAAGCAAGTTTTTGGACAGCGGAAGAGATTGACTTGCAGCAAGACCTTGCTGATTGGAAAGATAAACTGAACGACAACGAACGTCACTTTATCAAGCATGTATTGGCCTTTTTTGCGGCCAGCGACGGTATAGTGAACGAGAACCTTGCCGAAAACTTTGTTTCGGAAGTTCAATATCCCGAAGCCAAGTTTTTTTACGGCTTCCAAATCATGATGGAGAATATACACAGTGAGACATACTCATTGTTGATTGATACCTACATAAAAGACCCAATTGAGAAAGACGGCCTTTTCCACGCCATTGATACCCTTGATTGCGTGAAGAAAAAAGCGGATTGGGCTTTACGCTGGATTAGCAATGCAAGCTTTACCGAGCGTTTGATAGCATTTGCTGCTGTTGAAGGCATTTTCTTCTCAGGAAGCTTCTGCTCAATATTCTGGTTGAAGAAACGCGGTTTGATGCCCGGTCTTAGCTTTAGCAACGAATTAATAAGCCGTGATGAGGGCATGCACTGTGATTTTGCTTGCCACCTATACAATGCACACATTGTAAACAAACTTCCACAACAACGCATTGTAGAGATTATCAGCAATGCTGTTGAAATTGAAAAAGAGTTTGTTACCGATGCGTTGCCCGTAAGGCTTATAGGAATGAATGCCGACTTGATGAACCAATACATTGAGTTTGTGGCCGACCGTTTGTTGGTTGAGTTAGGATGCCCCCGCATTTACAACGCAAATAACCCGTTTGATTTTATGGAAATGATTTCGCTGCAAGGCAAAACCAATTTCTTTGAAAAACGAGTGGGCGAATACCAAAAAGCTGCCGTTGCCAACAGCAATACCATTGCAGGCAACACAGATTTGTTTCGCATGGACGACGATTTTTAAAATACAACCCGAAAATATTTGCCAATAAATACAACCCTTACCGGAGGATTTTACTATGATGTATGTAATTAAAAGAGACGGAAAACGCGAGAGCGTTATGTTTGACAAAATCACCGCCCGTATCAACAAACTGTCGTACGGACTTGATACCAATTTTGTTGACCCTATAAAAATATCGAAGAAAGTAATTGAAGGAGTATATGACGGTGTAACCACCACCGAGTTGGATAACCTTGCTGCTGAAACCGCTGCAAGTATGACCCCCGTTCACCCTGACTATGCAATACTTGCCAGCCGTATTGCAGTAAGCAACCTGCACAAAAACACTGATAAGCATTTTAGTGTAATTATGGACAGGTTGTTTAACTACGTGAACCCAAAAACAGGCGAAAAGGCTCCCCTTATTGCTGATGATGTGTACGAAGTAATTGTTGACAATGCTGAATTGCTTGACAGTACTATTATATATGACCGCGACTATAACTTTGACTATTTTGGGTTTAAAACCCTTGAGCGCAGCTACTTGCTGAAGCTTGACGGTAAAGTAGCCGAACGCCCTCAACACATGTATATGCGTGTGGCAATCGGTATACACAAAGGCGACATTGAAAACGTGATAAAAACCTACAATCGCCTTAGCGAAGGTTGGTTTACCCACGCTACACCTACCCTTTTCAACGCAGGTACGCCCAACCCGCAAATGAGCAGCTGCTTTTTGCTAACCACAAAAGACGATAGCATTGAAGGTATTTTTGATACCCTGCGCCAATGTGCTAAAATATCACAAACCGCAGGCGGCATAGGTCTTAGCATACACAACATACGTGCTACAGGCTCATACATACGCGGTACCAACGGTGCCAGCAACGGTATTGTGCCCATGCTGCGCGTGTTTAACGATACTGCCCGCTACGTTGACCAAGGCGGCGGCAAACGCAAAGGCTCATTTGCCATCTATTTAGAGCCTTGGCACGCTGATATCTTCGACTTTTTGGATTTGAAGAAAAACCACGGTAAAGAAGAATTACGCGCCCGCGACCTATTCTACGCTTTATGGATACCCGATTTGTTCATGAAACGCGTGAAAGAAGACGGCGAGTGGAGCTTATTCTGCCCTAACGAAGCTAAAGGTTTGGCAGATTGCTACGGCGAAGTGTTTGAAGACCTTTACCACACCTACGAAGAAGCAGGCCGTGCACGCAAAACCATTAAAGCCCGCGAACTGTGGAACAAAATACTTGAATCACAGATTGAGACCGGTACCCCTTATATGTTGTATAAAGATGCTGCCAACAGCAAAAGCAACCAAAAGAACTTGGGTACCATTAAAAGCAGCAACCTGTGTACCGAAATTATCGAATATACCGCCCCTGATGAAGTTGCCGTATGTAACCTTGCATCAATGGCGTTGCCTAAATACATCATCAACGGTAAGTTTGACCACGATGCTTTGTTTGACGCTACTTACGAAGTAACCATCAACCTAAACCGCATCATCGACGGTAACTACTACCCTGTTGAAGAAGCCCGTAACAGCAACATGCGCCACCGCCCCATAGGGTTGGGTGTGCAAGGCTTGGCTGATACCTTTATTATGTTGCGTATGCCCTTCGATTCTCCCGAAGCAGCTAAACTAAACGCTGAGATTTTTGAAACCATTTACCACGCTGCGTTAGTAGCTTCAAAAGACTTGGCAAAAGCCGAAGGTCACTACGAGTCGTACGCAGGTTCACCTATCTCACAAGGCATCTTCCAGTTTGATATGTGGGGCGTAACCCCAAGCAGCCGCTGGAATTGGGATGTATTGCGCGAAGAAATTAAACAATACGGTGTGCGCAACAGCTTGCTTTTAGCTCCTATGCCAACTGCAAGTACCGCACAAATATTAGGTAACAACGAGTGCTTTGAGCCTTACACCAGCAATATTTACACCCGCCGCGTACTATCAGGCGAGTTTGTGATTGTGAACAAACACCTGATGCACGACCTTGTGGATTTGGGATTGTGGAACGACAGCATGAAGCAAAAAATCATCATGAGCAATGGTTCTATCCAAAACATTGATGAGATACCACAAGACATTAAAGAGATTTACAAAACCGTTTGGGAGATTAAGCAAAAAGTGATTATTGATATGGCTGCCGACCGCGGTGCCTTTATCGACCAATCGCAATCGCTGAACCTGTTTATGGAAAATCCCAACTTTGGTAAACTAACCAGCATGCACTTTTATGCATGGGAAAAAGGCTTGAAAACCGGTATGTACTACCTACGTACCAAAGCTGCTACCGATGCTATTAAGTTTACCGTGGTGAAAGAAAACCCACAAGTGATGGACGTTACCACCGCTGAAAACGCCGCTTTTGACCTTGAAAAAGAAAAAGTAACCGTAACTGCCACTGCTACAGTAACTACCACCACCACTACTACCCCAAGTGCTAAAATAGACAAGGCGGAAATAGAAAAAATGCACAGCTCGCAAGAAACCGATTACGAAGCGATGGCCATTATTGCCTGCTCGCTGGATAACCCCGAAGGTTGCGAAATGTGCGGTAGTTAATGTCATCCCGAACTTGATTCGGGATCTCACACCAAGTACATTGTTTCAAATTGTCTGATATAAATCTCCGCTCCCGATGAACAAAGTTTGTCGGGAGTTTTTGTTTGTGGGTAATTTTTCAAATCGCAAATACTTCAATAAAACGTACCTAAGCCCACCCAAAGGTCAAATTTCGAAGTATATACGCTTACGGGTTTTATACAAACCACCCCTAACCCCTCCTTGTCCTGCTCGCAAACCTACAGAAGGAGGGGAACAGCCGCACAGGCTCAAGGGTTGGTTATTTGTTAATGGTTATTAATCTCGTTCGTCTGTAAATGGCTTGCAGGGCGGCTCCCCTCCTTGTGTTGGACTTGTGCGTGGTAAAGGAGGGGCTGGGGGTGGTCAAACTAAACCAAGTGCCGTAAAATTTCAGCGATAACAAAATCGGGTTGCTCAAAAACCAGTTTATTTTCAAAACGGATAATCGTTACCCCAACTGACATCAAATATTTATCCCTTTCAAGATCGTTTTCCTGATTAATCGGGTTGTTGTGTACATCACCATCCAGTTCAATGGCTAATGAACGATGGGTACAATAAAAATCAACAATATAGTTATTAATACTGTGCTGCCTTCTGAATTTAAACCCTGCCAGTTGACTGCTTTTTAGCAATTTCCACAGAGCCTTTTCAGCGGGTGTGGCATTGTTTCTAAGCTGTTGGCGTATTTGTTTAAGTGAAGGCTTACTGTACAGTTGCATTGTACACGAATATAAGAGTTTTTAACCACCCCTAACCCCTCCTTGCCTTGCCCGCAAACCCACCTAAGGAGGGGGACTTGGCAGCCGCACAGGCTCAAGGGTTGGTTATTTGTTAATGGTTATTAATCTCGTTCGGTTGCTGGGCGGCTCCCCTCATTGTGTTGGACTTGTGCGTGGTAAAGGAGGGGCTGGGGGGTGGTCGGTATTTACAGATTTGTTGATTTGTTGATTAACTGATTTTACCCCCTTTGTCTTTCCCCCTGAAGGTGGAACCAGCCGCACAAAGCCGTTGGCACCCGTACGTCGTTGGGCGAAAGTCCCCTTTAGGGGGTTGGGGTCGGCAAGTCGGGCTAATGATTATCAGGGTGAGGTTAAAAAGCGTATTGTTTGCTTAAGCTTGATCCCCATTATATTTAGAAATAACAGTATTTTTGAGTACTAACAATTAGTAATATGGAAAACTACTCTGCTGATAAACCAATTAAATCTGAAACTGACGATAGATTCCAACGCTATGGATTTTCTAAAAGAATTGCTGAATCTATTATTAATAGGACAAGTACAGATAGTATAACTATAGGATTGTATGGCGCTTGGGGAGAAGGGAAAAGTTCTGTGCTACACTTCATTGATATTGAGTTACAGAAAGATCCCTCGGTTATTATATTGCATTTCAATCCTTGGAGATATAGTGATGAAGATAGTTTACTTTTAAACTTTTTTACGAAAGTAGCGGCTCTATTAGGAAGAGAATTAAACACTAAAAAAGAAAATTTAGGAAATTTTATTGAAAAATATGCCAGTATAGGTTCCATTTTTGGTATTGATCTTGGAGAAACAGGAAAAATTTTTAATAATACTAGGCTTGAGGATTTAAAGTTACGAGTTGAAGAGTTCTTAATTGAAAGTAAGACCAAACTTGTAATATTTATTGACGATGTTGATAGGTTAGATAAAAATGAGATTTATTCATTATTAAGATTAGTAAAGCTAACGGCAGATTTCTCAAGTACGACTTATATCTTAGCCTTTGATGAAGCAATGGTTGCATCAGCTATTGGGGAAAGGTTTGGATCGACTAAAAAAGCTGGAGAAAGTTTTCTTGAAAAAATTATTCAAGTTCCTTTAACAATACCTAAAGCACAGCCAGAAGCGTTGCAGCAATTATGTTTCGATTTACTTAACATTACACTTGAAACGAATGGTGTTGAGCTTGAAGATGTTGAAGCACAACGATTTGCTTATCAGTTTACTTCAAATATATTATCAAGTTTAAATACACCAAGATTAGCTGTTCGGTATGGGAATTCGCTTTCATTTTCATTGCCACTTCTTTATCACGAGGTGAATACAGTAGATTTAATGCTGATAGAAGCAATAAAAATATTTTACCCTGAACATTATTACTTTATAAAAGCTAATCCAAGATATTTTATTGAAACGTACGTAAATAAATATAGTGGCACTAATGATCAAGAAAAAATAGATCAACTAAAGGAATACCTTGATAAGTTGGGTGAATCTATGAATATTGTTATAAGAGAACAAGTTAAGGATTTGTTATGTAACCTTTTCCCACACCTAAATACAGTCTATGGGAATTATCATTATTCTGATACTGATTACGAAAACTGGTATCAGAATAAAAGGATAGTTTCAGAACATTATTTTAATAGATACTTTGCATATGTAGTTATAAAGGGGGAAGTTTCTGATATAGAGTTTGCTAGTTTTATTACTGATATAAGTACCGGAGAAATTCAGAATATAGAAGAGATTACAAAAAAAATGTCTACAATACTCGAAAATTCTAATGCAAATAACTTTATTATGAAGTTAAGGAGTGTGGAAAAAACACTTGATTGGAAAAGTTCAAAATTGTTGTTTAAAAGTATTTCAAATATAACTGAACTCCTTCCAAGAGAAGGAAAAATAATGCACTTTGATTCCCCATTTTCACAAGCAACTGCTTTTATTTATAGTATTCTGAAAACAAATAAAGGGAAAGAGAATATTTTTGAAGTAGGGAAAGAGTTAATGACATTCCCGAAGGACTTCTCCTTTTCGTATAATCTGAATAATTATTTTAGAAGTGGTGAGACTATTGCGGATAAGCTTTTCACAGAACAGGAATATATTGAGTTAGCAAAAATATTAGTAGATAGAGCGGTAGAAGAAGCTGGTGATGATAGCATTTTCAATAAATTTCAAGATTATAATGGCTATTTAGTTACTACATGGGCTACCAGAGATAGAACGTCATTTGATAAATATATTGAAGAATTTTTAAATAAAAATGAAAAGAATGTTATGGCTTTTATAAAGGCATTTATTCCAACTATTAAAGGATTAATGAATGTACCAAAACTACATAAAACAAATCTTAATCAAGACGTCTTTAATGCCATAGTTTCCTATTATAATATGGAAAAAATTTACCAAAAAATATTATTAGTTATTCCAGAAGAAGAACTTTTAGATGTAGCTCCATACTGGGATGATATAGGAACTCATGAATTTACTGAAATAAATATGCTTAGGCAATTTGTTCATTTTTATAATCAGAAAAAGCGCGAAGAAACAACTGCACCAAGTAAAGACGAAGCCTAATTATCACCCATCCCCCAAAATTCCTTATCTTCGCGGTTTCAATACACTGTAAACCATGAGTACAGCTACCGCCGTAGAGATATACCAACCAAAGAACAAAATCCGTATTGTTACTGCTGCTGCCCTGTTTGATGGGCACGACGCCGCCATTAACATCATGCGCCGCATACTGCAAAGCAGCGGTGCTGAGGTGATACACTTGGGGCACGACCGCAGCGTGGCCGAGATTGTGGATTGCGCCATACAAGAAGATGCACAGGCCATTGCCATTACCAGCTATCAGGGCGGCCACATGGAGTACTTTAAGTACATGTACGACCTGTTGAAGGAACGCAACTGCGGCCACATAAAATTGTTTGGCGGCGGCGGCGGGGTAATACTTCCCGAAGAGATTAAAGAACTGCACGAGTACGGCATTGCCCGTATCTACTCGCCCGATGATGGCCGTGAAATGGGCTTGCAGGGCATGATAAACGATTTATTACAGCAAAGTGACTTCCCTACGGGTAAAAATCTGAACGGCGAAGTGAAACACCTTGCCGAGCGCGATGTGAAATCTATTGCCCGCCTTATTTCAGCCGCCGAAAACAACTACGAAGAAGCCATTCCCTTTTTGGCCGAAGTACAGCAAATAAGCAACGATGTTAAAACCCCTGTGTTGGGTATTACAGGCACGGGCGGTGCAGGTAAATCGTCGCTGGTGGATGAGTTGGTGCGCCGTTTTCTGATTGATTTTAAAGACAAAACCATCGCCATTATATCGGTTGACCCTTCAAAACGCAAAACCGGCGGTGCATTGCTGGGCGACCGTATCCGTATGAACGCCATCCGCAATCCCCGCGTGTATATGCGTTCGCTGGCTACCCGCCAAAGCAACCTTGCCCTTAGCAAGTATGTAAAAGAGGCGGTAGATATTGTAAAAGCTGCCAAGTTTGATTTGATTATCCTTGAAACTTCGGGCATCGGGCAAAGCGATACCGAAATTATAGAGCACAGCAACATGAGCCTGTATGTGATGACCCCCGAATACGGAGCGGCTACACAGCTGGAAAAAATTGATATGCTGGATTTTGCGGATATTATTGCCCTGAACAAGTTTGACAAACGCGGTGCGTTGGATGCCTTGCGCGATGTGAAAAAGCAATACAAACGCAACCACCAGTTGTGGGATACTCCCGATGAGCAAATACCTGTGTTTGGCACGATTGCCTCACAGTTTAACGACCCGGGTATGAACCGCCTGTACCGCAACATTATTGATATGTTGGTGGCTAAAACAGGTGCGCCGCTAAAATCAACGTTTGAGGTATCGGCAGAAATGTCGAAAAAGATATACATCATCCCGCCGGAGCGTACCCGCTATTTGAGCGAGATTACCGAAAACAACCGCGCGTATGACCGTTGGGTAGACCAACAAGTAGCTACCGCCCAAAAACTGTACAGCCTGCGCCAAAGCATAGAGGCAATAAAAGAAACCAACACGGCGGATAAAAACAATTTGATAACTGCTTTAGAGGCTGCTTACAAGGAAGTTGAATTGAACCTTGACCCTAAAAACAAGAAATTGTTAGAGGAATGGGATGCCAAAGTAGCGAGCTATAAAGCCGATTATTTCATTTTTAAAGTACGTGATAAAGAACTGAAAATCAAAACGTTTAGTGAGTCATTATCACATACGCGCATTCCCAAAGTTTCTTTGCCCAAATACCAAGCATGGGGCGACTTATTGCGTTGGATATTGCAAGAAAACGTACCGGGTGAGTTTCCTTATACCTCGGGTGTATTCCCCTTTAAACGTGAAAACGAAGACCCCACCCGTATGTTTGCTGGCGAAGGTGGCCCTGAGCGTACCAATCGCCGTTTCCACTACGTAAGTTTGGGGATGCCCGCCAAGCGTCTTTCAACTGCGTTTGACTCGGTAACACTTTACGGCCAAGACCCTGATTACCGTCCTGATATTTATGGTAAAGTGGGTAATTCGGGTGTATCGGTTTGGAGTTTGGATGCTGCTAAGAAGCTGTATTCGGGCTTTAACCTTGCCGACCCTACTACTTCAGTATCTATGACCATTAACGGCCCTGCGGCCATTTTGTGTGCCTTCTTTATGAATGCCGCCATCGACCAGCAGTGTGAGTTGTACATCAAACAAAACGGCTTAGAAGATGAAGTGAAAAAGAAAGTACACGACATTTTCGCTGCCAAAGGCTTACCAGAACCTAAGTACCAAGGCGATTTGCCACAGGGTAACGACGGATTGGGTTTGATGCTGTTGGGCGTTACCGGCGACCAAGTATTGCCCGCCGATGTTTATGAAACCATTAAAACCAAAACCCTTGCTTCGGTACGCGGCACCGTGCAAGCGGATATATTGAAAGAAGACCAAGCCCAAAACACCTGTATTTTCAGTACAGAGTTCAGCTTGCGGGTAATGGGTGATGTGCAGCAGTACTTTATTGATAAGAACGTGCGCAACTTCTACTCGGTGTCAATCAGCGGGTACCACATTGCAGAAGCGGGAGCCAACCCGATTACGCAGTTAGCACTCACATTATCAAATGGTTTCACGTATGTAGAGTACTATTTGAGCAGGGGAATGAACATCAACGATTTTGCCCCTAACCTATCGTTTTTCTTTAGTAACGGTATCGACCCTGAGTATAGCGTGATTGGCCGTGTAAGCCGACGTATTTGGGCAAAAGCCATGAAAAACAAATACGGAGCAAACGAGCGCAGCCAGATGTTGAAATACCACATTCAAACCAGTGGCCGTTCACTACACGCACAAGAGATTGATTTTAACGATATACGCACCACGTTGCAAGCCTTGTACGCTATTTACGATAACTGCCAAAGCTTGCACACCAATGCTTACGACGAGGCTATCACCACCCCTACCGAAGAAAGCGTGCGCCGTGCAATGGCCATCCAGTTGATTATTAACAAAGAGCTGGGCTTGGCGAAGAACGAAAACCCGATACAAGGGGCGTTTATCATTGAAGAGCTTACCGACTTGGTGGAAGAGGCTGTGTTGACTGAATTTGACCGCATTAACGAACGCGGTGGTGTGTTGGGTGCTATGGAAACCATGTACCAACGCAATAAAATACAGGAAGAGAGCTTGTATTACGAGACACTGAAACATACCGGAGAGTTCCCGATAATTGGGGTAAATACCTTCTTATCGTCGAAAGGTTCGCCTACGGTGGTGCCTCAGGAGGTAATACGCAGTACCAAAGAGGAAAAAGATTACCAAATAACCGCAATGGAGGCGTTGCATAAAGTACACGCCGATAAAGCCCCCCAACTGCTTGCCGAATTGCAAAAAGCTGCGGTAGAAAACCGCAACTTGTTTGAGCAACTGATGGAAGTAGTGAAATACTGCTCGCTGGGACAAATTACCAACGCCTTGTTTGAAGTAGGCGGCCAGTATCGGAGGAATATGTAATCTCACCCTGAGCTTGCCGAAGGGTGCTAATTTGAAGATTTGGTGATTTGAAAATTGGTTGGCTTCCCCGTTATTGCGAGGAAACCGTCTTCGGCTGACGAAGCAATTGTAGCGCGTGGGTCTGTCATTCCCTCGGAAGTGGGAAACCGTGGGTAAGGCAACACTCTTAATTATATCCACAGCACAGATTCCCATTTAAAATGGAAATGACGGCCAGCCGCAATACTTACCTGTTATGCTGACGAAGGGAGCATCTTATGCAGTAGTTGTAAAATTTTAACATATTTATTATAAGATTCCTCCCCGCGGTCGAAATAAAGAAAGACAAGCCATTGTTATTTTGAACTTAATTTAGTATCTATGTTGGGACAAAAGAATTTTAACTATTAATTATACAAATCGCATGAACGAGTTACCTATTAAAGAAACATTACTTGTATTCGTAAGCACATTAAGTGCTTTTTTATTATGGCGTGTTCAGTATCAAAAGGAAAAAATTAAACATATAGAAAGTCAATTATCGGATAAAAAATACAAGATGTATTCAGATTTAATTTATTTGATTTTTGATGGTGTGCTGGGGAGTAAAATTGGGAAAGAGCTCTCTAATCAAGAAATTACTGAGCGACTTATAAGTGCTAAAAGAGAGATGTTTATCTATGCTCCTGATGATGTATTTAGAACATTCACAGAATGGTTTCTAAATATAAAAGAAGGATCAACTGAACATTTTAAAACTTACTTTAAATTAATGAAGTTGATTAGAAAGGATATGGGACATAATAAAACCAAAATCGAACTAGATGATTTTATGCTCTTTTTAATGCAAAATCGAGAAGAATATCAAAAATTTAAGAAAGAGAATAACTGGTAGATAATTCATAATCAGTAATTTATTTTATCTTGACTATTTCCCACATCATCCTCGCCACCGCCCGCAAAAAACAGCGATACCCAAAAGCTGGTGGAGTTAGTGTTTAATTTTACCCCTACGCTCATAGCGGATTACGAAATTGAACAATACGCTTACGATACAGGTGTTACATCTAAAGCACAAATAATAAGCACCGTAAGTCTATCAATACGGAATACAACCTATTCTTACTCTTAGAGTTTGTGCCAATAGTTTAGGTTTTATGTGCGGTAATAGAGATAAGCTCCCTTTATCGAAAAAATTACTTGCAATAAAATACTTTCTGTAAATTTGATTGTCTAAAAATATCTTTGCTATGAAAGTAATACTACTTACCCTTCTAATTTCAAGTGTCCTCACGCTCAAAAGTCAAACCATTCAAAAACGCGATGCTGCAGAAACAGGATATGCTAACGCAACTTTGAAAAACGGCCAGCTTAATGGATATTATATCAACCTGTACCATTATTTTAATAATAATTATAGCTTAGGTTGGGGTATACATGACTATGGCAGCAGCTCCTATTATCAGTTTGGGGCATTTGCCCGGCCTTCTTCATTTTCATTGTTTGAAGTTTATATTTACAATCGGTACGAAAAAAACCTTACCGAAAGGTTTTCGTTAGGGGCTTCACTGGGCAATGGACTATTAATGGCTGAGTTGAAAGAAACACCTGTCCCCAGCGATCAAAAAGCGGCTACAAAAGAAAGCTATATGTATTCAATTAATCCCGCCATTAGCACCTCCTATAAAATATTTACCAACCGTTCTAACAAAGGCTCCATATGGCTGAAGGCTATCGGCGGCTACCGGCAGGCCATTGGCGGGAGCAGTTTTGGCAATCCGTCAGATTTTTCAGGCGCTAATTTTAATATAGGACTCGTGTTTTTGATTCACAGGTAAGAATGTATTATAAAACCCACCGATCAGCATTTGGATATGGAATATCGGGAGGTGTTATTTAGTCAGGTCTTAGCGCTATATCAGGTAGCAGCGGGTATTAAAAAAGAAGCGGACGATTCACTTTTAATTAAATTCGTTTTAAAGAACCATTCTAATTTTTGTAGCTTCAAACGAAAAATAATCAATCCGGATTGACTTTAAATACCTCTATACCTTTAGTAATATTAAGCAGTTCGCGCAAAAACAGTGATACCCTCAATCGGTAACCATTTTCAAGTTCCGTACTGGTTAAAGGTGATAATTTGAAAATCGGTTAGCCCTTCCCATCATACCGTCCCGAATAATATTCTGGATTCAGCATCTAACTCACAATTTCACGATAATACCAATGCGACCTTGAATCCCAATTACAATCGGGACATAGTGACTGGCTAAGGGTGCTATCTTTTGTTAATAAGTTCTATTAATACCGTTCTATTTTCGTATAAAAAGTTATCAAGTTATTTATGGAAAAAGCTTTTGAAAAGTCAATAAAATGGGTTACGAAAAATAAAAGTACCTTTGTTTTTACTATCAGTGTTATAGTTGTTACAGTCTCATTACTGATTGTTGGTTACTCATCATGTGTCAAAGAACACTTTGGTCTTAATTCCAACAATTTCGGACAACTCGGAGATTTCTTTAACGGTATCGCTGCCCCTGTATTATCGCTTATTACTATAATCCTACTGTACAATTCCTTTTTAGTGCAGAAAGAAGAACTTAAAACTGCTTCGAAAGCGTTAGAGGAATCTGTAAAAGAGATGGCAAAAAGTGCTGCCATTATGGAGCGCACGGAACAAAACGCAAAATTAGAGCGATTGGAGAGTATTTGTTTTAAGTTATTGGATAAGTATGAAAATAGCAGAGATAAGTTTAGAATTAATTCAGGCACTGCTCAAGTTATACCTTATGAAGACATTCAAGCATTAAAGCGTATTCACGCAACATACTTAAGTCCTGTCAACGAATTATCTTTTAAGGTAAAAGTCAAGGTTGACCAAATAAAAGTTGAGAAGAATACAATTTTAGAAATGCAAGATGTTGACGATTGTCTCAACTATATTTTTGACAGTTTAAAAAAAGAAACATACTTTGAAGAATTAAAATCATTAGTTGATAAATTCATAGCCATTTATAAATGTATTGATAGTTCAGGTTTAAACTATAATTTAACTGAAGACCTTGTATTTGCAATTGATACCCAAGTTTCCAAAGAAGAGTTGTTTTTTATCAAGCTTTTCATAAATCAGAATAAGGATTTAATTAGTAAAACGTTTTACTCTGCTACTGCAACCTCAGAATTAATTTATTGGGACTATTTAAATACAGTTAGGGCGCTTTAGAAGTGTTAATGTAGTTTTAATATCCTTACACCACCTCCAAATAATCCAAATCTTTATCAAAGGTTTCGGGTACGGCAAGGGTGGCAAAAAAGGCCAATCCGAGACATACAGAGCCCACCACAATGGCTGCGGTAACTGCTCCTGCACTGTTCAGTATCATCCCGAAAAAGAAGGTAATAGGTACTACCGCTCCGCGTACAAAGTTGGGAACGGTTGAGGTAACCGTGCTGCGCAAATTGGTGCCAAACTGCTCGGCGGCTATGGTTACAAATAAGGCCCAATATCCCGTAGCTGAACCTAACAAGAAGCAAAGCAGGTTAAATTGTCCGTACGATATATCAAAACGCAGTAAGTATACCACCACCAGTACAATAATACCGATGATATACCCCAGCACTATTTTCTTACGGTTTCTGAACCATTGACTCAACAAACCGCTTATTAAATCGCCGAAGGACAGCCCCAAATAGGTGTACATAATGGCATCGGCTACTAATTGTTGTTTCTCAAGTCCGGCAAAAGTCTCTGCATAAAACTTGTGAGAAAAGTTAATCAACACACCTACCACAAACCATATCGGCAAGCCAATCAATATGCAGTTAAGGTATTTTACAAAGCGTTTCCGCTCAGTAAACAATGATAAAAATGCTCCTTTAGGAACTGTAGACGTTTTGTGCAAACTTTCAAACATTCCCGATTCGTAGGCACCGGCCCTCATCAGCAGCAACAGCATACCCAACACACCTCCCAGCAAGTAAGCTATTTGCCAACCCATTAAATTAACCGATAGCAGCCCGTTTAACCACCCTGCAATGTTCTCACCCTCTTTTCCGATTGTAGCTGCTAAAACAGCCCCTAATGCGCCAAACGTTACAATTATCATCGTTCCGTATCCGCGCTTTTCGCGGTGCATGGTTTCGGCCACAAGGGTAATCCCTGCGCCCAATTCTCCCGCAAGCCCCACCCCTGCTATAAAACGGTATATCGAGTAATCAACAATGCCCGTAGCAAAAGCATTTACAATGTTTGCCAATGAATACAATAAGATGGAACCAAACAGTACAGAAACACGACCCTTTTTATCACCCAAAATACCCCATAAAATCCCCCCTAACAGCATACCGCCCATTTGACAGTTGAACAACAGCTTTTCGTATTCAAATTGCTGTTGGCCAACAATGCCCAATGCTTCAAGACTTTTTAGCTTAATTACGTTGAAAAGAATAAGGTCGTATATATCTACAAAGTAGCCCAGAGCCGCTACGGTAATTAATAGGGAAACGTTTTTGGGTTTCTGCATCAGGTTCACAGTTAGTTATGAACCGCTAAATAAACTTTTTTCCGGCAAGTTGGGCTATCTGCTCCAAATAAATTTTATCGGTGTCGTCAAAAAAGGCAAGGTGTTCACTGTCTACATCCAGCACTGCCACTACCTCGCCGTTGGCAAATACTGGTACCACTATTTCTGATTTAGAGGCTGAACTGCAAGCAATGTGCCCTGGAAACTCATCTACATTGGGAACAAGAATGGTTTGGGCTTGTTGCCAAGCGGTACCGCACACACCTTTACCAAGGGCAATACGGGTGCAGGCAACCGGACCTTGAAACGGTCCCAATACCAACTGATTACCCTTTACAAGATAAAAGCCCGTCCACCAAAACCCGAAGGATTGGTGAAGGGCTGCTGTAATATTTGCTAAATTGGCCGTAAGGTCTCCTTCAGGCTCAATCAGCGCATCAATTTGCGGTAAAAGGGTTTTATACTTCTCTTCTTTAGTAGCCGAAGAGGGTATTACCAATTCTTCCATACTTATTTGGCAGCGGGAGCGGCAGCCACAGCTGAATCAGTCTTTGCTGAATCGTTTGCAGCAGGTTTTGCACCGCCTTTAACGTAATCAGGATTGATTTCAGGGCCTTGATCGGCCGCCTTCTCTTTGTATTCTTTGTTACGCTCCAATGATGATTGGGCTTCGGTTTTACCGTAGTGGCAAGCACTAACCGCCAAGGTTGCGGCAGTTAAAATAACAGCAAATTTGTTCATGCTATCAGGCAGTTTTTTAATTACGGGTGCGAATATATAAGGTTTTTTGTTTTGAAACTTTATAAATACACAAAATGCACGCTCACAGGCTCACATTCTTATTCTTACAGTCAAATTCACGTTTTGTCCATATTTAAAGTGCTTGTGATTACTGACCTTTGAAAAAACGAACTACTACCATTCTTAATCTCTGATATTGATGCAACCTACCTATTTAGAAGGAGTAACCAAACTTTTCAGCTATTACAAAAGCCTGGGCGACAAAACCTTTGCGCAACTGAACGATGAAGATATACAATGGCAATACAATGCCGAGAGTAATAGCATTGCTACGGTAGTAAAGCACATTTGGGGCAATATGCTTAGCCGCTGGACTGACTTTTTAACTTCTGACGGAGAGAAACCTTGGCGGGAAAGAGATGCAGAGTTTGAAAACGACATTACCACAAAGGCCGAAATGATAGAAAAATGGGAAGCTGGTTGGAAATGTTTGTTTGACGCACTGAACGAATTGAATGAAAGTGACTTAGATAAAGTAATATACATACGGAATGAGGGGCATACGGTAACAGATGCCATCAACAGGCAGTTGGCACACTACCCGTATCACATCGGCCAGATTGTATATATCGCTAAAATGATACGGGATGAAAACTGGAACAGCTTATCAATACCGCGCAACCAATCAAAAGAGTTTAATGCCGAAAAGTTTGGTCAGGATAAACAACAAAAACACTTTACCGACGGAATGAAGTAATAGAGCCCCCCACGGGACTTGAACCCGCGACCCTCTCATTACGAATGAGATGCTCTACCAACTGAGCTAAGAAGGCTTGTATATCAAAATTAAGTAATTGGGGTTATTGCTTAACAGCCCCTAAGAAATGATGATAATAGTTTGACAAATATTTCTTTTCACCTGCCATCATTCACAAAACTATCTACCATTTTAAGTACAAGACACCTCATCCACACATTTCAGTAATGGGTTGTTAAGGTGTTGCTGTAATATCACACCAATAACCACCCAACTACCTATTTATTTGTGTTTTATAAGCTCCTTGTTAAATAAAAAGTGTAAGTTATTAGTAAGCGTATTATACAACACTTTTGCACAATGCTCAAGTGCAGGGAACTTTATCTTTTGGCTTAGTAATTCACAGTTAACGGCTTTGGCCAATGCGGGTATATCTTATACTCCTGCTTTGCCAATTGCTTTTTGCAAAAAAAACTTCGGCGGTGGCTTTGCTGTGGACTATTTGTTGTATTATAGTAGAAACGTAATTAGAATGAGAAAAAGAAAAATAGCTAATGCAATAATCCCTTTTAACTCTTTATTAGATTCCTTTCGGGTGCGCTCACCTAATTCTTTTATATATTCTTGATAACTGCTATCCAATACTTTTTCTTTTTTACTTTCCCCTTGTATCTCATTTTTATAAACAATGACATTGTTTCTATAAATGATTTCGCTATACTTTTTTCCATTCTCAAGAAATGAGACATCATAACCATCCATCTGGCCTTCTTCATTGTATTGAACAATTCTTTGTACTAAACCGTTTTCATACCAAAATTTCCAGTTACCTCTTTTAATACCCTTCTTGTAATGCTTTTCAAATTTTAATTCCCCATTTTCATACCAACCTTTCTCAACTCCATCCAGTTTGTCATTCGTATAAAAGGACTCCTGCTTTGTCTGCCCATTGCTATAATATGTTTTATAAACACCATTTTTAAAATACTTATACAATGGGCTATCTGGGTTTTTAAGCCTTTCTATTATTCCGTCTTTATCATGCCAATTCTCAAATATGTGCTGAATTTGGCCCGGAAGCATTTTGGCATCAAGAAACTCCAAATCATCAATATCATATTGGTCATCAATATAGCTTAAGTTCTCTATTGCTACTACAGGCGGATAGCCTAAATGTAAATTATGATAAGCTTTTAGTTTATGGTGTCCGTCAAGCACAAAATAGCTTTCGTAGCCACCAAAAGCAATGACAAAAGGTTTTTTACCCGCTTTAATCTCCTCTTCATAAAACTTAACTCTACCTTCATCAATCTCACTATCGGGTCTGGTCGCTACAAAATAGAATTCATGTACCAGATAAAATGATGCCGTATGAAATTGAAAAGTCTGATCTTTATAATACTCACTATATCTAATATCGTTGTTTTCAATAAACTCATTAAACTGTTCCTCAAGTTTATCTTTTTCTTCAATTTTCAAACTATGCTGAAGGAATTTAATATCCCAATTATAGTTTATGACTTCTTCAGCATGAACATAAATTCCATTATCTCTAAAAAACTCGCCTTGATTATTGTTATAAAACTTTAGGGAGTACCTGCCGTTGTCAAATAATTTAAATAACGGGTATAGAATAGTGTATAATTCCTGCTCGTTGTTTGTATAATCATTATACAGGCAATCTAAAATCATATCCCTTACCTGTTTTCTATATTTATCATCGCAAGGCAAAAGACACATATATAGTGCTACCGAACCCTTACAGTCGTCCCATACAATAGTAACTGGCTTGTCAATTCTAAAATACTCCCCTATTCCCAAAGGGCGTTTTGATATAATGCCAAGTCCATCTGTAACTTCAAATTCCATCACCCAAAATTAGCGGTATTGTGAATCAACCAAATAACACTTTTGTAGATTTAGTAATATAAATTTAGCAAGTTAAAACAGTCGGGGTGACAGGATTCGAACCTACGACCTCTTCGTCCCGAACGAAGCACGCTACCAGACTGCGCTACACCCCGATGCTTGTATTACAAATATAATTGTTTGCTCAATGTGCGCTTTAATCAAAAAATATTGAAATAATAAAATTCATACTTACCTTTGTACAAAATAAACCCGTGATGAACACGCGTACATATCGCCAACCCTTTGCCTGCAACACTGCTATTACAGCAATGATTGCAGCAACGCATATCGTCTTTATTAGAGACGGGGAGGCAAAACTACGTTCGGGATACAAAGGTTATTACTATTAATAGTTAAACTATTTGATATAATAGCCTTCGCCGAACCGGTGAAGGCTTTTTTGTTTTCCTCCCCTTGCTCCGTTTTTTAAATTAAACAATACAAATATTTATAACACAAATGGCATTAGTAATAAAAACATTGATAACCCTTTACAAACGATACAACACGTAGCGTAGTGGAAATAGTGTTTTTGTACTATAAGCCCCTCGTTACTGCAACGAGGGGCTTTTTTATTTACCAATTAACGATTAAGAAAATGAAAACGATAAATAGATTAAGAAATATAGGGATTATGGCTCATGTGGATGCAGGGAAGACAACATTTACCGAAAGAGCACTGTATTATACAGGGTTGACGCATAGAATGGGCAATGTTGACGATGGTAATACGGTAATGGATACCGACCCTCAGGAAGGCAAGCGGGGCATCACCATATCATCGGCGGCAGTTACTACTTATTGGAAACTTGACGGCGAGAACTACCAAATAAACATTATAGACACGCCCGGCCACGTTGATTTTACTGCCGAGGTTGAACGCTCATTGCGGGTGCTTGATGGTGCTGTGGCTGTTTTTTGCGCAAAATCAGGTGTGCAACCCCAATCAGAAACCGTTTGGCGACAGGCGAACCGTTACAATGTTCCGCGCATTATAATGGTGAACAAAATGGACCGACAAGGTGCTGACTTTTTACGAGTGGTGAATGAGATACGGGGACGTTTAAACACAAACGCTGTTCCTGTTCAACTTCCCATTGGTGCTGAAGACAGTTTTGTAGGCGTTGTTGACTTGGTAGCGATGAAAGCCATACTTTGGGACGGTGACGACGGTAAAACGTTTTACCAAAACGAGATACCCGAACATTTGCTGCAAGACGCACAAACATGGCGCACTCAATTACTTGAAGAACTAAGTCTTACAAGCGAAAGTATTTTAAATAAATACCTCGCACAACAGGAAATAAGTTCGGATGAATTGCATATTGCGCTGCAAAATGCAACTTTACAACAGCAGCTTATCCCTGTGCTTTGTGGCTCGGCTTTTAAAAACAAAGGCGTTCAGCCTGTTATTGATGCCGTGGTGAGGTGTTTACCTTCTCCGGCTGATATAACTACTATAAAAGTGTATGAAAACGAAACCCATACGCCTGTTGAGTTAGCAACCTCTGAAAATGCTCCCTTTGTTGGGCTTGCATTTAAGATTGTTACCGATGACTTTGTAGGTAAGTTAACCATGGTGCGGGTATATACCGGTGTTTTGAAAGCCGGTGATACGCTGATTAATAGCAGAACGGGCAAAAAAGTACGCGTAGCACGTATCATGCGGGTGATGTCGGCCAAGACAGAAAGTGTTGAACAAATAAACACGGGTGATATTGGTGCCATAATTGGTCTCAAGGATGTGAAAACAGGCGACACACTTTGTGGCGAAGGTATTTCAATAAGTCTTGAGAAAATGGAGTTCCCCGAGCCTATGATTGGGTATGCGATTGAGCCAAAAACTACCGGTGACGGTACACGATTGGGCGAGGCCCTTTCTCGCCTAACCGACGAAGACCCAACCCTTACGGTTGAGATAGACACTGCAACAGGGCAAACCATTTTGAAAGGAATGGGCGAACTGCATTTGGAAGTAGTGCTTGAAAAACTGGCAACTGAGTATAAAGTTGAGGTGAAGAAAGGACAACCACAAATATCTTATAAAGAGTATTTGAGGAAACCTGTGATACACCGCACTGTTTTGAAACGCCAAAACGGAGGTTCGGGTAACTTTGCCGACATCAGCTTTGAACTGTTGCCCGGTGGTGAGGGTCAGCAGGGACTTGAGTTTGTGAATGAAATAAAAGGCGGAGTGATCCCGCGTGAATTTATTCCAAACGTGCAAAAAGGCTTTGAGCAGGCAATGCAAAAAGGCTCTTTGGCAGGTTACCCGCTTCAATCTTTAAAAGTGAGGCTTTTTGATGGTTCGATACACGAAAAGGACTCTCATTTACAGGATTTTGAAGAAGCTGCCCACATCGGTTTCAGAGATGCTGCTAAACTTTCTAACCCCGGTCTTTTAGAACCTGTGATGGAAGTTGAAGTAATCACTCCCGATGAGTTCACCGGTGCTGTTACGGGCGATTTAAACCGCCGTCGCGGACTTATCAAATCGTTGGATTTGAATGGTGACGGACAACGTATTGTTGCGTTAGTTCCCTTGGCAGAGTTGTTTGAGTATGTTACGGTACTTAGAACCCTAACATCAGGGCGTGCATCGGCCACCATAACCTTCAACAGTTACCAACCTGTTCCCGATGGTATCGTGAGCAGTTTGTTAACACATTCTACTTAGTAGTACAGCAAAAATCCCCAAGTGTTAATTTGGGGATTTTGCTTTTATGATTGCGGGCTTTGCGTCTTTCAACAATACATACAACTCAAACAAAACCAAATTGGGGAGCCAGCTTGCATACACCACAAACAGATAGGTATTAGGTGTGTAAGCATCAAATACAACCACTATTAAGTAATAATACACCCTTAAAAACACAGCCAATAGTGATATGATATAGCTGCGTTGCATATAACGTTGGTGTTGCTGCACATTCTTCTTCCTAATTTCTAAATAGGCTTTGTAAGTAAACCACCACCACAAAACCGATGCTATAACAAAACCGCCTTTAATCCACCAGTTACCGGTTGCATAAATGCTCATTACTAATGCCGATGGGGCTGAAACAAACAATACCAAGCCAATGTATAATTTGCCCAGTAAACGGTGTGTGTTTAAATACTTTGCCCGAAAAACTTTACTAAACTGAAATAACCCTATAACAAGAATTGCCGACGATATGCTGATATGTCCGTAAAAGAAATACGGATAAATGGTTTGATAAAATATTTCTTTTTTATCACTTAAAAAGCCTGAATTAAAATTAGGAGTATAATAACTAAGTGATTTAACAAAAATCAACAGCGCATTTAGGCCAACAATAAGCCAAAACATCCCTTTAAGGAACAATAGGGATAGTGCCTTCGCTTGTTGAAACATAGTCATCGGGGTTGGCTTTCATTTTTTCAATAGTAGCGGTAATAAAGGCAATGTTTTTCCTATCAACATCAGTCAATAAGTCATCAACATTCTTCAGTTTACCCCTGTACCATTTTCTTTTACCAAAATAGTTTTTCCACTTTGGTTTAGTAAATATCATTCCGTAATCGGCATATATTTCATTTTTCATCACCTCCAAATCTTCAATCGTAAGGTGTTCATTAATAACAGCATTTTTTTCTCCATCGTGGTTAACGAACTTTGCATAACAGCCTCTTAAATAACTTTCATCTATCACCAGAAACTGAGTGAACGCAAACCGTCTTTGTGATGATAATTCTGTTATCTCACCGGTAGAATCAATCCAGTAATAAAAAAACTCAGGATATGTATCGTAGGTAGTGTCTTGCGATTTTGTGTCGTAACTGTATTGATACGTTTTTACTTCAAATAATGAACTGTCAACAAAACGGGTTTTAAACATATCGGCCTTATCACCGCAGGGATAAGAATACATATAAGGTTTGTAGTACTCAACCGTAGAGATTACTTTTCCCGCTGAATCCATCGTTACAAGGTTGGTTTTGTTGGTTTCATACCCCCTTGCATCCAACCCTACTTCGTAATACTCAGCAAAGGCAGCCAGCAAACCATCCCAAATACTTGTAACCTCGGTCACTTTAGCTTTACTCTCTGCAATGCCAAAATCTGTTTCTTTTTCAATAACAATACGTTCAATTTGTTGAGGTAAAAAACCTAACTCAAACAAGTATGACGGGGTAAAAACAACCGCCCTACCCTCAACCAAATCATCTTTGTATTGTTTATAATTTACAGGTTGTAAAAACACAATATCTTTACTGTTTACATCAAATTTCCAAGCAAGGGATGCTTTTGTTAAATAAGGTGAGATAAACGCATCGGGGTTATCAAAACTTGCTTCGTCAAACGTCTCCTCTCCCTCGCTCGTTATCACACCAAACTTCCCGTCCAACTTAACCTGCACAATAGCCCCACTAAAATCAACAGGATAAATGGACTCGTATTTAGCTTCAGCAACAACATTTCCCTCCAAATCATACAATCCGAATTTCTTATGGTCTTCAACCTCAATCAGCCCTTTTACCGTACCTCCGGGGTTAAATATTTTACTGTATTTAACGGGTACGATTACTTTTCCGTGTTTATCAACCACCCCTTTTTTTGTTCCGTTAGACACGTAGAAGAAGTAGTTGGTATCTAACACACAGAAGTATTTTACAGAATCGTAGCTTTTAGAAATTACCTCTAAATAGGGTTTTATTTTGGTATATACTTCAATATCAACAAACTTTCCGTTGTCTTCTATCTCGTATTCAATGGGTTTTCCATTAGCAAATTTATCGCTCTTTTTAAGCTCTTGTTTTGCCTTCTTTGAACAGGCAAACGCAAGCAGCAGTAATGATATAACCGTTATAATACCAGACTTTTTAAACATAAAAACGGATTGGCTGTATATTTTACAATATTAGCCAACCCGCTTGTATGTTTCGTATTATTTTCGATTAAGCAGACTTTAATTAGTCTATCTCTTGTCTGAAAATTGAACTTAGTTTGTACTTATGGATGAATAAATCACTTTCCGTTTTCGTTCCTGCTTTCAATACATACAAAATATCATCTTTTGCATAAAATGCATTCCCTGCATCAAGATGCACCGGCGATGAGTATATTACCTTAATTGGATTCATATTGTTATCAAACAATGTATAGGTATTCCATGTGGCGTTTTTTGCTTGCATCAAGTAATATTTATCCTTGTACCTATCAAAGTAAGTAACCAAGTATTTTAAATTATCAATATCATTAGCAAACAACACTGAATCGTTTTTATCCCATTTCCGTTTTGGACTTCCAATCAAATCAATGTGTTGTATTTTGGTATTCTCTGTTAGGTTGTAAATACCGGGAAACGTAATGTAGCTGCCCACAATATCATTACCATGTTCAAGCAAATGCATGTGCAAAAAGTAATAATCAGGCATGATGGCTGACTTTTCATTCGGCACCAAGAATGGTAAAAAGGAGTGAAATGTCAACTCATGGTTTTTACCCAAAATAAATTTAGCATAATTATATTTTTTGGCCGCTTCTTCAGTATTAAAATAAATATAGGCAACAGGCAAAAACACAGTATCTCCTTTAAATAACAGCTTTGCTCCACCTGTGTTATGGGTGATGTAAAAATCACTTTGTAAATGCTCTAACGGGGCTACCCAATAATCTGATATTTTTAAACTATCATCTAACTGAAAAATAACACAAGTATTTTTATTTAGCGTATCCCCTGCTTTATCTAAGTAAGGGAATGAAAACTCAACAGTTAAAACAGTGCGACCCTCTTTAATTGTAATATTCTCTGGCTTAAACTCTTGATCGCCAAACATTCGGTCTCTTTTTAGATACTGTTGCCTAGCTTTCATTGATTTTGCAACCTGTACAGCATCCCCTTTATAAATTACATCATAAATTTTCTCCGCCCACTGCTTTTCATTTACAGCAAATTGCGATTCAATACTCCCTGTTTCAATATTAATTTTATGAACTCTTCGGCTGTGCCTAAAATCCATTACAACACTGTACCTTTCGTTCTGATATGCCGCTATACCGGAATAAAATTTATATGCGGTGTCTAATTGAACTGTATAAAAACTCTTAACCGGCACTTCTTCTTTTAACAACTGGAATATACTTTCTTCATCCCCGCATTCTTTGTTTATTATTATCTGTTTACCTTTCAATACACAGATAGAATTTTCTATCATGCATTTACTAAGTTCTTTATCCAAAATAATAGAATACCTATCTGCAAAGCCGTTTTCTTCTTTAAACACCTCCAAATCTTCTTTTGCCAAGCCATAAATGCAAAAAGCGACCTGATAACCCGCATCAACGGCATTATTAATTAGGTCTTCGTTCAAGTAAACGCAATTTTTACAACTGCTTGAATACAGATTGAAAAGCAGCGTATTTGAGGAACTATCTAGTTCGTTGCGATGAAGCAGAGTACCTGATATGGTTTGGTTTGCGCTAACACTGATAGGTGAGAACCAAACTGCAAATAAGAAAATCGTTAATGCCTTCATAACGAATAAATTTTACAATACCGGAGTTACTCCGATACTCTTATCAAAGTTACTGAATTTGTGGATTTTCCATAACAACATCAACGCCGTCTTTTTTAAACTTGATCTCACATGTAGTTTGATCTGTTCCCCCGCAATTTACAACTCTTGTGTTTCCGTCAAAAGTAACGCTATAAGGGCCACATCTAACGGCCGTTCTGCCGTAAGCTACTCTAGCATCGTAACAAGACATCGGTCTAAAATCAATCATTGGGATCCCATCAATTTCAGGCGGAGAACTTGGCTGTAATGAATACGGAGTTGCTATTCCATAACTTCCGTCGGCATACACCCAAATATCAGAAGTTATCACCTTAAAAAAGCCCCCGTTATGTAATTCATATAATACAACGGGTTCCGATTGGCCATGAATAATTGTTTGTGATTTTGAATTGCTAGCAAACCCCAGCATAAATAATGCGATTACCAATAGTTTTTTCATGATAGCTAATTGATTGAATTATAACGTGCAAGTTTGATAAAAAGTATAAACAAAAATAGGGTGAAAACACCCTATTTTTGTTTAAATTAACTGAAAATTATTTCACATAATCATCAGTATCATTACAACTAACTAATTATTAGCAATTAGTTGTTGATTATTTATCAATATTATCCATGATATAATCGGTAACTTTTTGATACAGGTGTACACGGTCTTTACCGCGCACATTGTGTGCATGACCGGGATACACAAAGTAATCCATTTGCTTGCCTGCTTTTACAGCCTTTTTCACAAACTCAAGGCTGTGTTGCCATACCACCACATCATCGCTGGTGCCGTGTATCATCATTAGTTTACCTTGCAAATTCTGTACATAATTCAGTAGGTTATTGTTGTTATAACCATCGGGGTTTTCAATAGGACTGTCCATGTAACGCTCGGTGTACATAATCTCGTACATCTTCCAATCAATTACGGGGCCGCCCGCAATACCTACTTTAAAAGTGTTAGGTGATTTCAGCATCAGCGTAGTTGTCATAAACCCGCCAAAACTCCATCCAAAAACAGCCATTTTATTAGTATCCACAAACGACTGACCTTTAAGATAATTAATACCAGCTAATTGGTCGGCCATTTCTACCGTACCCAATTGCCTGTGCATAGCACTTTCAAATGCAAAACCACGGTTGGCACTACCCCTGTTATCCAATCCAAACACAACAAAGCCTTGCTGCGCCATATAGTTCATCCATAAATCGGCACTGTTCAAAAATCCGTTGCTGATCAACTGGAAGTGAGGGCCACCATATACATACACAACAACGGGGTATTTTTTATTCGGGTCGAAGTTGGTGGGCTTAATCACACGGGCATACAAATCAGTCGTTCCGTCGGTACTTTTAATAGTAAACACTTCGGTTTTACCTAGTTGATAATCTGCCAACGGGTTGGGAGCGTTAAGTAATTGATGTACCAGCTTGCCTTTTTGCGCATCGCGAATACTGATAGTACGGGGTACTTGGTAGCTGCTAAGGTTATCAATAAAATGGGTGTAGCTGCTATTAAACAATACGTAGTGCTTACCTACTTCGGTAGCCAATTCAGTAATTTTTCCGCTGGCTATTTCAACTGCATAAACGGTGTTATCCAAAGGGCTTTTGGCAGTTGAGGTGTAATAGGCGAATTTGCCTTTTTCATCCATCCCCAAAAGCTCAGTAACCATCCAATTGCCTTTGGTAAGCTGGCGGATTAATTTTCCGTCTGTATCATATAAGTATAGGTGGTTAAATCCGTCGCGTTCGCTTTGCCATATAAACTTATTCTTATCGTTTGATAAGAAGGTTGCTGCATGCTCAGGTTCAACCCAGCGGTCACTTTTCTCTTCAAAAAGTATTTTATCCAATTTACCAGTTACAGCATCGTAGCGTTTCAGGTTCATAATATCCTGCTCACGCATTACACAGGCTATGTAAATGTATTTATCATCCGGACTCCAAGAGATGTTAGTAAGGTATTGTTCTAGCGGCTCTCCGGTTTCTAAAAACACGGTGGTGTTTTTAATCGCATCATAAACCCCCAGTTTCACTTGATGGCTTGCCTGTCCTGCCATCGGGTATCGGAACGATGTATTTACGCCCGGATATGAACCAAAACCGTAGTAAGTAGCTTCGGTAACCATACTCTCATCCATTCGGTAATAGGCAAGTTTATAGCCGTCATTGCTCCAAAAGGTCCCTTTTGCAATACCAAACTCGTTACGGTGTACACTTTGTCCGTTTACAATACCGGGTTTATCATCTTTGGTAACGGTAAACGCATTACCACTGCGGGGTTTAATGTATAAATTATTACCTACCGTATAGGCTACATTTGCTGTTGCTGCATGGCGGTCGATGTTTTGCGCATCCTCGGCCAGCATGTTTTCAAGCACCAGTGTACGGTCTTTGTAATTGTATTGATAAAAGGTCTTTCCGTCGCGGATAATTAACAGATTATCAGTATCTAACCATTTAATATCAGTAGGAAATTCTTTAAATTTCGGTGTTTGTTGTCCTGGTGCCCCAATGGCTTGTTGGTTGGCCAAGGCAAAGTTTATATCATCTACCAATATGCTGGAGTGACTTTGGCTTTTATAATCAAATATGGTGAGATAATTGCCTTTTACAGCATCTTCAACTAACCACGATACTAAGTTGGTATTGGGTATCCACGAAAGATTTTTGAGGGTTGCAGGAGCCAGCCTACCCCTTTGTTCCATGATGCACTCTTCAATGGTAAGTTGCCTGGTTTGGCCAAATGCCTGCAACGAAGCCAATAGTGCTGCCGCTATAATTATTTTTTTCATTTGATACTTATGTGGGGCACAAATTAAGGTTTTTTACCCTTTTTGGCAGCTAATTGCGTTTTATCGTGCACATATTATGTTTTATCCTGCATTTTAAACCTACCATCGCGTTTTTATGTGTTGGGAACAATAACCAATTAATATTTGCATACTTAAAAACAATGAAAACATTAATTACTCTGCTTCTTATTGTTCATATTTCAGCCGGTATGTTGGCTTTGGTGTCTGCACCAATTGCTATTGCACTTAGACGCAAAACACCCCGCCACCGTATTGCGGGGCGGGTGTATTTTTACAGCATGCTTGCTGTTACTGCCACAGCGCTGGTGATTGCTGCTTATAAAAACATTCCGTTTTTATTTTTGGTAGGTATTTTTAGTTTTTATGCCATTTGGGAGGCGCGCAGAGCATTGGAACTTAAGTTTTTACACGAAGGCCAAAAAGCTAAATGGTACGATTGGGTAGTGGGATTAGCCACTTTATTATTTGATGCCCTGCTTATTGCCTTTGGCATTTATGCCCTTGTTTCTGGTGAAAACATGGGTTGGATCGCAGTCATTTTCGGTGGGCTCGGATTAGTTTCCGTTACAAAAAGTTTATCACGGTTTGTGAAACCGCCCAAAGATCATAAACATTGGCTTTATACCCACTTACAAGGCATGATGGCAGGATATATTGCTACTGTAACCGCCTTTATGGTTGTGAATCTAACATTTTTGCCCCCTTTGTTGGTTTGGCTATTGCCCACTGTTATTGGTTCTTCTCTGATTACGTATTTTATGTTCAGGCTTAAAAGCGGAAAAGAGAACTATTAACAATAGTACAGCGTTTGTGATTAGGCAGATAAGAGCAAAATGCTTTAATTTTGCCTACACACACATGAAAAAACTAAAACTGCTGCTTTGCGCATTACTTGTTGTATCGCTTTGGGCTTGCAATGCCGAAAAGAAAAAGCTGAAACAAAAAATTGAAGCTGCCGAAGCCAAGGATAAAAAACATAACCCAGAGCTTGCTATGGCAAGAGCAGAGTTGTATGCTGAGTATGCTGATAAGTTTGCTGATGATACCCTTGCTCCTCATTATTTGTTTAAAGCCGCCAAAATATATGAACTGACGGGCAATTTCAGTCGTAGCATTGAGTTATATGAAAAGTTGGATGATAATTATCCCAACCATGCACTTGCGCCCGAAGCATTGTTTTTTGAGGGTTTTATTTACGAAACAGCCTTACAGGACTATCCACGAGCAAAAAGCGCGTTTGAAGAGCTTATTAAACGCTTTCCCAAACATCAATATGCCGAGGTTGCAAAAGTTAATCTTCCGCACGTAGGTACAATACCTGATTTTGCTAAAGAATTACCTGTTGGTCCGGCCGGAGATACAGCTACGGACTCTGCACAGAGTAATTAATAGCATAATTGATAAAACACTTTTATTAAATGCAATATTTAATAAAAGTGTAAATAAATTCTAATATACCGGCCGTTTTGGGCGTATGCTAATTTATAGGGCTACAAAAACGTTTCGTGAAGGTTGGTTTTAAAAGGGGTTAATAAGACTTATCGTTTTATCCAATGGTCTTTTATTACCCTGTCGAAAAAATCCTGTCGGTAGCGCTCACCTACCGGAATTTGCCTCGATCCTACAAAAATCACATCGCTATCCACCTGTGAAATATGGTTTTTATTAACGATGTATGATTTGTTGACTCTAATAAATGTATCGGGCGGGAGCTGATTTTCAATCGTCTTAAGATTCATAGCAGTAACGGTGCGCTCACCACCAGTATGTATAATTGAGTAGTCCTTCAACCCCTCAATTACATTAATATCTTTCAGATACAGTTTCACAAACTTGCGGTCAGCACGAACATAAACGTGGTCATCATCAGTAATTGCCAGTGCTGTGGCCGCCGTTCCGTTGCTGTTTCCTTTAGATAGGTTATAAATAGCTTGCGCTTTAGTAATTGCCTTAAAAAACCTTTCAAACCGGATGGGTTTTACCAAATAATCTACAACATCCAGCTCAAAACCTTCAAGGGCGTATTGCGGGTATGCAGTAGTAAATATCACCATCGGCGGATTGGTTAAATTTCGCAAAAAATCAATCCCGTTCATGCGCGGCATTTCAATATCCAAAAAAATTAAATCTACAGGATTGCTTTGCAAATAAGCACCGGCATCTATCACGCTGCCAAAATTTTCTTCTAGTGATAACGAAGGGATTTCGTCAATCAAAAGGGCCATACCTTTGCGGCCTAAGGGTTCATCATCAATAACTATGCACTTCATTCAGCTTGTAATTGTAAATAAACGGTATAGGTTTCTTCGGTTTCAGCAATCCTAAGCTCGTGCCTGTTTGGATAACCCATTGTAAGGCGCTTGGATAGGTTACTTAATCCTATTCCGTACCCATGAGTTTTTCCGCTTAGCAGAGTCGTTGGTTTGCTGTTCTTAACTTTAAGATACACTAACCCCTCATTACGTGTGCTGAGTGTTATAAAAACATAACCTTTTTCCATTTTACCCAATCCGTGCTTAAATGCATTTTCAACTAACGGTATAAACAGAAGTGGCTCTATCAGTATGTTTTCGGTACTTCCTTCTATGTCAAATTTTATCTCTGCATCATCTTTTCTAACCTTTTCTATCTCAATAAAATTTTTAATATATGTTATCTCGTTTGCTAACAATACCTTTTGCTTTGAGCAATCTTCTAACTGATAACGCATCAAATCAGCAAGGTCTAAAATCATATTGGGCACCTTATCGGGCGATGTTTTACTGGTTACATACAAGCTGTTAAAAGTATTAAACAAAAAATGCGGGTTCACCTGATGCTTTAGGTTGCTTAATTCAGCCTGCAACTTTTCGTTTTCAAGCTGCACAATTTTGTTTTCATCGGTCAACCACATTTTAAACATACTAAACGCCCACCCAACCCCGCAAAACATTATAAAGGTGATGGCATTTATTACCATATCTCTTATACGTTCGCCATCAAAAATAAATAACTCCATAAACTCACTCCACGTGGCTGAGTATATAGCGTGTTGTATTGTATAGCCAATAAAAAATGATACATAGGTGATTACTAAATATAGTCCAATTCTGTTTTTATACAATAACTTAGGCATTAGCACTAAGAAGTTGAAATAAATAATTATGACGTATGAAAACGCATACGCCGCTAATTGTACAATGGGTTTTACACCTTCACTAAAATAACGCCATCCGAAAGCTGTCCAAAAAGCCAGTATAAAGCAAATGTATATAGTATGGCGCAACCAGCCGTATTTTGGCAGTAAGAGGTATTTCATCCCCTTATTATTATATAGTGCTATACCCGAAAATTTGCTCATGCTGAACCTACTAAAGTATTCTTTTTACGACCACTTGATTGGTTTTTATATACCAGTACCGAATATAGTTATATAAAACAGTACAAACTATATAGAACCACCTAATGCTTTTGATAACCTTTCGCATCTAACCGTAAAATAGTGCTGTTGGTACAAATTGTATCGCCAAACAACTCAAATTAGTATCTTGGCAGGCATGAAAAAACTGTATTTACTGCTGTTGGTATTGTACAGCGCAGCAATTGGGGCGCAAACCCCGCTTACCGCCGAGTTAATGTGGCAGTTTAAGCGCATTAGTGAGCCACAGGTATCCCCCGACGGAAAACTACTGATATACTCAGCCCGTAGCTATTCAATAAAAGATAACAAAGGCGCCAGTGTATTGTATTTGTATGATTTGGAGAAGAACACCCAAACTGTTTTGCTGGATAGCGTAACTAATCCCATGCAGGCTCGCTGGAGACCTGACGGTAAGAAAATTGGTTTTATGTGTGCAAAAGAACAAGGGGTGCAGTTGTGGGAAATAAACGCTGACGGTAGCGGCTTGAAAAGAGTTACAAACATTAGCGGAGGTATAAATTGGTACAAGTACAGCCCTGATTTAAGACACATTGCCTACGGACAAGATGTGAAACTGGATAAGACAGTACAGGATATTTACCCCGACCTTGACAAAGTAGATGCCCGCATTATTGACGGATTAATGTACCGCCACTGGACACAATGGAATGATTATACCTACAGCCACGTTTTTGTTGCTACGTATCAAGAGGATAACCTTATAAATACCGGCAAGGATATAATGGCTGGTGAAAAGTACCACAGTCCTTTGCACCCTTTTGGCGGTGAGGAGCAAATCAACTTCAGTCCTAACGGAAAGCTGATTTTATACACCTGCAAGAAACTATACGGTACACAATCGGCATACAGCACTAATAGCGATATATATGTGTATGATATTGACGGTGCAACTACCACCACTTTAAAAGATTGTAGTCCCGGCTATGATAATGAACCACAAATGGCCGAGTTAATGGACGGTAAAGTTGGTAAAGTTGCTTGGCTGAGTATGGAACGCGCCGGAAACGAAGCAGATAAAAACCGTATCATGCTTAGTGATCTTTATGCTGCTGATGGGCATATACTGCACAATGATGCACAAGACATTACCAAAGACTTTAAGTACAGTGTTGAAAGTTTTGTATGGAGTCCTGACAAGGATAAGATTTTCTTTATCAGCACCATTAACGCAACCAACCAGATTTTTGAATTTGACCTAAAAAGCAAGAAAACAACTCAAATTACCAGCGGCCAGCACGACTACAATGCTGTTGTGCCATACAAAGTTGGTAAAACGCTGATGATGATAGGAATGAAGAACAGCATGGCCAGTCCTGCTGCTTTATTTAAGGTAGATTTAAAGGGTACTGAAACTCCACTCGAAAACATCAATTCGTCTCTATATCAAAACATTAAGTGGGGCAATGTGGTAAAACGAATGGTTACCACTACCGATAATAAGCAAATGCTTACTTGGGTGATTTACCCCCCTGATTTTGACAGTACTAAACAATACCCTACCCTATTGTATTGCCAAGGCGGTCCGCAAAGTGCCGTTTCGCAATTCTTTAGCTACCGCTGGAATTTTCAGTTGATGGCGGCAAAAGGGTACATTATTGTGGCACCTAACCGCCGCGGCTTGCCCGGTTTTGGAAGCGAGTGGAACGATGCGATTATGAACGATTACGGCGGCCAACCCATGCGCGACTATTTAAGTGCTATTGACGATGTTGCCAAAGAATCGTATGTAAACAAAGATAAATTGGGAGCTGTGGGTGCCAGCTATGGCGGTTACAGTGTATATTACCTTGCAGGCATACACAACAAGCGTTTCAAATGCTTCATTTCACACTGCGGTATGTTTAATATGGAAAGCTGGTTTGGTACTACGGAGGAGATGTTTTTTGCCAAAAACGATAATGGTTACTACTGGCAAAACACTGCTAACTATGAGAAAAACTCACCCCACAAGTTTGTGAAAAACTGGGATGCGCCTATTTTGGTAATTCATAACGAAAAAGACTTCCGTGTACCGATTAGCGAAGGTATGCAGGCATTTACAGCCGCCCAAAGCCTGAATATACCCAGCCGTTTCTTGTACTTCCCTGATGAAGGCCACTGGATTTTAAAGCCTCAAAACAGCATACTTTGGAACCGTGTGTATTTTGATTGGCTGGATATGTGGTTGAAGAATTAATGAATTTCACCAATTATAAGAAGCCCCTGATGTGTTAGAGCATCAGGGGCTTTTTTGTTAGTTCTATAGCCTTATGAGTTAACCGCTAGTACTAGTAGTTATACAATTCTTTTGGGAAAAGATATTAAAGGCCTTTCATTCTTTGAGACTTAACGTATTAGTAACAGTAATGAGTTTTAAATACCTACATTTGATATACACTATCAAAATCTATCATGAAAAAAATCAAATTGCTTATTCTTACTGTAGTTGCCATGATGGCATTCAGTTTAAACACAAACGCTCAAAGCGTTGACATAGAAAACTTTAATCCTGACCAAGCAGGTTTTACTGTTGACTATTGTACCTTATCGTTATTTGTTCCCGGGGCTGTTGGCGGAGTTGCCGGTACTAATTCCGGCGGAAACCCATGCCCTCTCACTCCTCCTTGTTCAATTTATGTTCGTTGGTGTGGTGCACCGTGCATTGGTTGTGGTTTCACTGTAAATTTTCCCAGCTGTCCCACAGCAGGAGTTGCATATGATAGCGGCGTATTTACAGTAAGCACAGGCTGTGCAGTAACATCAATGAGATTTAGAATAAGGATTTCCCCTACCGGAGATGTAAGGATTAGCATTTACCCCTAACCAACCTTAATTCAATATAAAACCTGCCTTCGTATTACACAAAGGCAGGTTTTTGTTTGTTTAATGAGTCAATTAAGTTTTTATTGCTCCAATCTCCATATCCACTCGCCTTTGGGTGTTATATATCCTACACGACTGCGTTGTACCACTTTGTATAGGTTAACTTCTTTGATGTAGCTAATGCTCTCAAAAGAGCCGTTGGTGATAAATTTTCCGTTTAAATCGGTGATGCTTTGCATTTCGCTTACTCCCACCCTGAAAAAGTTCTCAGAACCCTGATATACCCTATCGTAGGAAGGTTTAGAAACCCAAATACCATTTGTGTTTATCAGTCCCCATTTACCTTCATTGTTCTGGGCAAAAGCAAAACCGTTCACATAATTAGTTACTGCTTGATAACAGCAGGATACAGCCTCTCCTTTTGTATTAACAATACTCCACGACCTATCTTTACTTAGCACTTTTATAAGCTGTTCACCCAAAAATTCTACTTTAAGATTTTCAAAAGGCAATATGGTATCACCATTGTAGTTAATTATCCCTTTGTTTTTACCACTTCCTGCTATTATTAACCCTTCTTTGCTTTTATAGAAATTCCCTATCGATGAACCGGTAACCGGTTTCCCTTCAGCATCTATTAAATCTGTTTTGCTGTTTCTTTTTGATGCTTCAAGAATTCCATCACTATTCACAATCACCTTACTATACCTTGGTAATCGCTTTATTTCACCTGTAATCAGGTTTATTAACCAATGTTTTTTGCGTTTAGATGCTAAATACACTCCATCGGTAACTTGCTTAATTTCTTTGTATTTACGTGCGACAACCCAGTTTCCTGTTTTATCAATCACACCAACTTTCTTTCCCTTCGTGGCTACAGAAAAACCGTCTGTACTAAAGTTACTTACTTTACTGTAGATGGCCGGTATAACAAGCTCTCCTGATTTATCAATAAAACCATACTTTCCTTCAACCACTACACTGGCAAAACCATTCACAAAATCTCCGGCTTTCCTGTATTTAGGCGGTATGATAACTTCGCCTTCAGTATTTACATACCCTATCTTACCTTTTAGGTTTACCCAAGCTACACCATCTGCAAAATCACCTACTTTCCTGTATATCATTGGCACCACAGTATCTCCGTCGGGGTTAATAAAACCCCAAAGATTACCGTTACAAACAGCTGCCAAACCACTTTTAAAAGGTCGTGCTTTCTCAAACTTTACGTTTCCAACCTTGAAACCGTTGGTATCAATCATGCTAAACTTATCGGCCTTATACACCATGTTACCAATACAATCTGCAACCCACGCTCTTCCCTCTTTCATATCTTGGGTCTGCTTGAATACAAAACCGGTAATCATTTGCCCGTTGGTATCTATAAACGACTCTAAATAATTTCTTTCTTTCAACAAAAACTGTTGGTTGGATGACCTTGGTAAATAACTGATGTAACTATAATAAGGTTGAATATGGTAATAAAAATTATAGTTTAACACCCCGTACCCTCCGCCTGAAGTTTGCACAATTGCCCGTTGGTTGATAAAATTACCCGCTTTTGCTAACTGCGTTTCTCTTAAGTTTCCTTTATTATCAATATAAGTCCAATACCCTTTTTTGAAATTTATAAGACGGAGCGGTTTGGTTGATGTTTCAACAATGTTGCCCCCCATCCTATTTACATAATCCACAAATGGTAAGCATTCATCGCAGCCTTTAATCTTTTCTAAATCGCTTATACACTCAACTTCACCAATAAATACCCTTGTTTTTCCACCATACTTTTTATCAGCAAAACGTATCTTTTTGGGTGTGTATATTTTTCCTTTTGAGTTAATTATAGAAAACGTTCCGTCTTGCCTCAATGCTGTAACATAATTACTTATTTCTGTAGGGTATGATACAGGTATCTTTTCGTTTAAAAACCAAGGTTCAAGAATATCATCATCAATGTAAAGAAATTTGGGTTCTGCTAAAATTATACAATGGTAATGATCAACAAGGCCTTTAAATGAAGAGAACTCGACATATGTCCCGAAAATTTTTGTTCTGAACGGGGGCGAAACATTAACATGAACAATGGTATACGCAGAACTATCGGTAGTTTCAATCTTATCATACGTTGGAGGAATTATTACCCTGCCACTGGCATCACGTAAACCCCATTTTAAACTCACCGAGTCCCTAAACCATGCTTTTACTGAATAATAGGCAATCGTATCAATACCAATTACCCTGTTTGACGCTGCGATTATGTCACTTGTGTTGCGGCTACGCCGCATTAGCTTGTCGCTTCTGCTTTGCACTTTTATAGTAAGTACATTGTTATAGCTCATTGAGTCTTCTAATGTACCATCATCAGCAAGGGTATAAATATCCACTGTACTTCCTATTTTACCCTTTGCTGTATTATTAACCAAATCAATTTCTTTGTATCTAATCGGTACAACTATTTCACGCGACGTGTTAATAATACCCCACAAACTGTCTTTTTTAACTAATGCTACATTTTCCTGCAAATTGTCGATAAAATCAAAAACAGGTTCAAACACTTCTTTTCCGTCATTATTCAATAATCCCCACTTCCGCTGCGTATTGCTTATTATCCAATGATTTTCGCTAAAAAACACATAGCGGTATATTGGTTCTAATAAAATTTTGCCGCTTGTATCTATAATTCCTTTACCGTTTCGGGTGGTAATTAATAATCCGCTCCCCATCAGCGCACCAAAAGCAATAAAACCATCAACTTTAAATAATTTTTTGTTTTGTAACGAAAACAGGTAAGTACTATCGCCCTTATTTACCAAAGAAAACATGTGGTTTAAGTAGCGTATCCCATCCCAATCATGGCCTAATATTGCTGCTCCATCTTTATCATATATCCCCCACCCTTTATTGTTTTGTAATGCAATTACATGGTTGACATCTAACTCGATAATTGTGTTGTATATTATTGGTAATACCTGCTCGCCTTTACTGGTGTATAAACCACAACTGTCACCCAGCCTTATCTGATAGTGTTTCCGCCATGTTCTGAATATATTGGTGTATGTTGGGGGTAGAATAATTTTACCCTCAGTAGTACCTATGCCATAAAGGCCATTTTGTTTTAATACAATTGCCCCTTCATCATTCAACCACAAAAACGTATTTAAATCGTTGCCTATCAAATAAATCGAATCGTATATTGGCGAGTATATTTCTTTAAAATCAAGAGTGTACATACCCCACAAGTCATTTTTGGGGTCTTTATCAATAATAAAACTGTCTAAAAAAAACTTAAATCTCTTAATTGCACCATTTTGTGTTAAAGGGATTTTGATATCCCGCAATTGGCCCGTGCGACTAAGCCCGTAAACTTTGCCTCCCAATTGAACTTTTGTGTAATTGGTACCCTCTTCAAAATCTTCTGCATAATCGTACACGGGTTGTATAATAACATTACCGTATTCGTTTATATATCCCCACTTACCGTTTTGCTTTATTGGCAACAATATTTGTTGCTGAGCATTGATTTTAAGAGCTAAAAGCAGGACAACAAATAAACATACTACTCTTATTTTATTCACATACACCTCCTTTACCTCGTAACAATATTTGCAAATAGTATTCATACTAAATGCCAATAATTATGTAAATCCTTCACTATTATTTACACACATACTAAATGTAATCGTGAAACCAATTACATTAATATTTGATTTAAATCATTTACCGAGGTGAATTTTTGGGGTAGTGTTTTAAACTCAAATGTATGTTTTGCTCCTTTTGTTAACCTTAATGATTTCAGTTGTTTAAAATCATCATAGTCAAACACTGCTATTTTATCGCCGGGCAGAATAGCAACTAAACAATTCTCTTTGTTAGGGTCAAAACGTAAATCTTTAGTGTTAGGATAATAATACACTACTGAATTATCGGTTTTACAGATATGGAAAACCTTTTGTGTTGATTTATCAACAGCACCATCAACCTCATAATCCCACTCCAGTGCGTAGGTTAAATTATCCCCGTAATACTTATCGCAATTATAAATACCAAATTTCTCTACTTCCAAAACCCTCATAAAGTCTCCCTCACGTTTAAGCCTTTCACCCTCATTAGCCCTAGCCTCCAATGTTTTCAAGTACTGTGTTTTTTTCGCCAAAAAATTCTTTTTAGCAGCTTCGTATTTTTTTCCGCTCAATACAGGTTTCATCACCGCTGTATACGTTTTTTCAGCTGTTTTAATGGTCAGATTAAATAAGTTATTATCCATCTGCTCGCTTACGGGCTCAAGGTCAATATATTTCCAGTTTGCAGTAAATATATCTTTATTTTTCTCAGGAGCCTTTGCTGGGTCAGTACCCGCATACTGCCATAATATCCCGCTAAATTCTTTCATGTGCGGGTATAGTGCATAATTCACATCCAAATCAACCACTAAGCTACTTGCGTCTGTTTTTTCAGGCTCAATTGGTTTTGAAGGAACAACCATTGCTTCTAATTTTTTCAGTCCTGCTTTTTTATTATCATTTTCAGCCACAGCAACATTTTGAGCTAATTCCTTCCATTGTCCTTCTGTAGTATCAAATTCATAATAATTAAAGTTTTTGTCCTGTTTCATTGATACTAAATCAACCCCAATAGATTTGTCTTTAGCAATTTCAATCGGCTCGTTATTTTTGTGCCCGGTAATCTCAAACATCCCTGCGCTCTCAAAATTTTCAATCTTACCATTGTTTATATACTGCATTGGGATACCACTTGCAATAATATCTGCGGGTGTGTGCATTTCTTTAAAGCTAACGGTAACATCACCGGTTATTTTATTGCCGTTTTTATCAACAAACGCATCTTGTGGAATCTTGATTTTTGTTCCTGTTGAGGTAACAAATGTTCCACCTGTTTCAGCTTTTAAAGTGTACGATTGTTGAGGTAGTTTGATTGTTTTAAAGGGTTCTTCGATTAATCGTTTAGTCTGAACTGATTGTTCTGTAGCAGATTGTTTTGAGCTGTTTGAGCAGCTAACAAGAAAAACAGTAATTAGAACCACAATAATTTTGGTGGAGAAAAACGAACTTACTTTCATGCCTGAGTTTTTTAGGTTGTACAATGGTAACGCTTTACATATTTTAAACGTAGTTGTATAACCTTAAGTTCGACGAAAAGATACATTTTCAATCAAAAACTTTTTCTTCACTCACTAACCTACCAACCATCCAACGCTTTCACTATTTTTGTAATCTTACAGAATTAGAATATCAAAGTGACTGCAACCGCAACTACATCCGTTTATGATAAATACGAGGCCGTTATCGGTCTTGAAGTACACGCCCAATTGCTAACAAAAAGTAAAGCTTTTTGTGGTGATAGCACCGAGTATGGAGCCGAACCTAATACACAGGTAAGCGTTATATCGCTGGCACACCCCGGCACTTTGCCGCGCCATAATAAAAAGGCTATTGAGTTTGCCATAAAAATGGGACTTGCTGTAGGTTCTACCATCAGAGAGGTAAACCACTATGCCCGTAAAAACTATTTTTATGCAGATTTGCCCAAAGGCTATCAGATAACCCAAGACAAAACCCCCATTTGCACCGGAGGTTCAGTAAAAATAAAGCTGAAAGACGGCAGCATAAAAAATGTAGGCATTACCCGCATACACATGGAAGAAGATGCAGGTAAAAGCATGCACGACCAAGATATTTATGATACATTGGTTGATTTTAACCGTGCAGGTGTGCCTTTGATTGAAGTTGTATCAGAACCTGATATTCGCAGTGCTGACGAGGCTTACCAATACCTTACCGAAATACGTAAACTGGTGCGCTACCTTGATATTTGCGACGGTAACATGGAAGAAGGCAGCTTACGTTGTGATGCTAACGTATCGGTTAGGTTAAAAGGTACTGAGAAATTTGGGACGAAGGTGGAGGTTAAAAACATGAACTCTATCAGCAACGTAAAACGTGCGATTGAGTTTGAAATCATCCGCCAAATTGATGATTTGGAAGCCGGAAAAAGTCTTACTACTGAAACCCGCAGTTTTGATGCTTCTAAGGGAGTTACTTTTAGTATGCGTACCAAAGAAGCCGCAAACGATTACCGATATTTCCCCGAACCAGATTTACCGCCGTTGATTGTAGGCCGTGCATGGATAGATGAAATACACGCGCAAATGCCTGCCCTGCCTGATGAATTACATAACTTATACACAACAAAGTATCAGTTGAACGATTACGATGCAAGTGTACTAACGGATACCAAAGAAGTAGCCCTATACTTTAATAAAGTTGCTGAACACACCACCAATTATAAAGCGGCTGCAAACTGGGTGATGGGGAATATAAAATCATACTTGAACGAGAATGCGATTGATATTAATGATTTTACACTGCCCGCCCCGGCTATTGCTGCGCTAATACAATTGATTGACGAAGGGAAAATAAGCCATAGTGCGGCTTCGCAGAAAGTATTCCCGGTGTTGGTTAATAACCCGGATAAGAGCCCCTTGCAAATTGCTGAAGAATTGAACATATTGCAGGAAAGCGATAGTGGCTTCTTGCAAGAAGTGATAAAAGCGGCACTTGCTAAGTTTCCTGAAAAGGTAGCTGAATACAAAGCCGGTAAAGAATCGCTATTGGGATTGTTTATGGGCGAAGTGATGAAACAAAGTAAAGGCAAAGCCGACCCTAAATTGGCAAGCCAATTGCTTAAAGAATACCTTGATACTATAAATTAAAACATACATTGACTTATGAATACGTTTAAAACATTGTTGTTCCTTCCACTGATACTGTTTAGTTTTTGCAGTTCGAAATCGGACAGCGGAACTCAAACAGCGTTAGGAAGCGAAAGCCAAAAGGGACAGGTTTTTAAAATTAAAGGCCGCATAAATAACTTTACCGGTAAAGAACTTGTGTTAAACGAGCTTACCACCGATGGTAAATTCAGCCCTTTGGATACTGCCGCTGTAGATGCTTCGGGTAATTTTGTTTTTCAGGGATTTGTTAGAGAAAAAACATACGGTATCATTAATCTTGGCCCCTACCGCAATGTATTTTTAGTTATCGATACCACCTCAAACATGGAAATTGATATTAACAATAGCCAAGTAATTACCTACACCGTGAAAAACAGCAAAGAAACCGAAGAGCTATGCAAGATAGCACAGGTGAATGCTGACTATAACCAAAAAATAATTGATTTAGATGCCACTTTGCAAGTAACGCCGCCACCGGGGCCTGCCAAGCAAAAAGAGGTGAATGATAAAATTGAAGCATTGGTGGCCGAACTAAAGGTAAAAATTGCCGAAGCAACAGCAGCCAGCAAAAGCCCTATGGCCCAAGTATTTGCTATTGAAATGCTACAGGTGAACCTTGATTTGAAAACCGAAGAGCAAATCATCAGCAGTATTGAAAAATTACCGGCTAATAAATGGCTTACAGGGTATAAAAACCGCGCGCAAACAAGATTAGCAACCTCTGTAGGCGCTAAAGCTCCTGAAATTACTTTAAACAACCCTGACGGGAAAGCCCTTAGCCTTAGCTCACTTAAAGGTAAATATGTATTGATTGATTTTTGGGCATCGTGGTGCAAACCTTGCCGTGCTGAAAATCCCAATGTGGTTCGTTTGTACAATACTTACAAAGACAAAGGTTTTGAGATTTTTGGCGTATCGCTTGACCAAAACGCACAAGCCTGGAAAAATGCTATCATGGCCGACGGCTTAACATGGCAACATGTGAGCGATTTAGGCGGCTGGCAATCATCTGCTGCAAAATTATACAGCGTATCAAGTATTCCAATGACGGTGTTACTTGACAAAGAAGGTAGAATTATTGCCAAAGGTTTAAGAGGTGTTGAACTTGAAAATAAGTTGAAAAGCTTGTTGAACTAAAAAAAACGTGTTTTATTTTCTATACATTATTATAGTAAAGTATATAAAATCAATACCTTACGGTAGTTGTTAATAATTAGTTAAAGTAAACTTTACATTGAATTTATTACCTGCCAATAACCTTGCACAAAACCAGTGGTATGGAAAAAAACACATATAAGATACTTGTTGTAGATGATGAACCAGATATCCTTGAGTTTATCGACTATAACCTGAAGCGTGAAGGTTATGAGGTGTACTTAGCCTCAAACGGACAGGAAGGTATTGAGAAAGCAAAAGAGATTAACCCCGACCTTATTGTACTGGATGTAATGATGCCCGTACTTGATGGTATTGAGGCTTGTCGCCGACTAAGGGAAATGCCCGAATTTAAAGCCACTTTTATTGTATTTTTAACCGCACGCAGCGAGGAGTACAGTGAAATTGCAGGGTTTAATGTAGGTGCTGATGATTATATATCAAAACCCATTAAGCCACGTGTGTTGCTTAGCCGCATAAACGCTATTCTGCGTCGCAAAGACCAAAGTACATCGCCTTCTAAAATTATTTTAGGCGATTTGGTTATTGACAAAGACAGTTTTAGCGTAACCAAAGCAGGACACAAAGTACAAATGGCTAAAAAAGAGTTTGAATTGTTGTATTTACTTGCCAGCAAACCCGGTAAAGTTTTTACCCGCGAAAACATACTTGAAAAAGTGTGGGGTGATGACGTGCTGGTGGTTGACAGGACTATTGATGTTCACATCAGAAAAATACGCGAAAAACTTGGCGACGAGAATATTAGTACCGTAAAAGGGGTTGGGTACAAGTTTGAAGCATGATACGAAATCCCACGCCGGGTAATATATCTTTATTAACCTCATTAGCATTGGCGTTGTTGGTTTCAGGGGTGGTGTATGCCGTCAACCCTGAATTCAACGACGTCATTATTTCTTTTGCCGTAGTATTAGTTTCGTCATTTATTCTTTTTTTTCTTGCCATAGAGGTTTTTATCTATCGTAAGATTAAACTGATATACAAAACCATACACAGGCTAAAAACCCAACGCCACCTTACCGATGCGTTGCGTGAAACATCACTTAAGCACAACCCTATTGATGATGTAAACGAAGAGGTGGTAAACTGGGCAAAATCTCAAGCTACAGAAATTGAGCAGCTTCGTAAACTTGAAGCCTTTAGGAAGGAATTTTTAGGTAACGTTTCGCACGAACTAAAAACGCCCATCTTTAACATACAAGGCTACATACATACCTTGTTAGACGGGGCTATCGACGACCCAGAGGTAAACATCCGTTTCCTTAAAAAAGCTGCAAAAAGCTTAGACCGTCTATCCGATTTGGTGGAAGACCTTATCAGCATCAGCCAGTTAGAAACCGGCCAGATGAAGATGGAGATGGAAAAGTTTGATATACACGCCCTAACCCTTGATATTTTTGAAGCCATGGAAATGCGCGCCAAAGAAAAAGGGGTTGATTTAGTGTTTAAAGAAGGTTGCGACAAGCCTTTTTGGGTGTATGCCGATAAATACCGGATTAGGCAGGTGTTAGTAAACCTTATCGTAAACTCTATTAAATATGGTAAAGCCAACGAAGGCAGAACCTTAGTGAGTTTTTATGATATGGATGAAAACCTGCTGATTGAAGTAGCCGATAACGGCGAAGGTATTGACGCCATACACTTACCTCGTTTGTTTGAACGCTTTTACAGGGTTGATAGGCACCGTAGTCGCGATGAAGGCGGCAGTGGTCTTGGATTAGCCATTGTGAAGCACATAATCGAGGCCCACAACCAAACCATTAATGTGCGCAGTAAAATTGGGGTTGGCACCACCTTTGGGTTTACCTTACGCAAGGGCAGTAATGAAAAAGCAGTTGCAGTATTGTAAACTGCAACCGCTCATTCTCTCTATAATATTTCTTTTTTGTCTACAAGTTTGGTTTTTGCCTTATTAGCTGCTTTTATTACTAAAAACAATACAAAGGCAATAATTAGAAAGTTGAGGGATACCTGAATAAAATTACCATACTTTAGTTCAGCATTCCCCATTTTGTATGATAATTTAGCAAAATCGTAACCCCCAGTTAATATACCTACAATAGGCATAATAATATCAGCTACCAGCGAATCTACAATTTTTGCAAAAGCCGCCCCGATTACAACACCCACAGCCAAATCAAGCACGCTGCCTTTCATGGCAAACTCTTTAAATTCTGCTATTAGTCCCATAGTAAAAAAAATAGGTTGTTTATAAGTTAGTTTGAATGAAAACTCAATTTCTTGGCCATTGAATCAGTAATGGGGTCAGAATAAGGGCCGTAAGCATTTACCAACACACCTTTATCTCCGCCGTTAGATTGGATGGCATATAGTATCGATTCATCAGAAGGATTCGTTTCTCCTTCAAAACGATACGTTTCAGTTATTTCAAAATCTTCGGGGTGCAATCGCAAATCATTATCAGTGCAATGCAAACATTCAGGGGTTAGATTAAAATCAAGCGTATAGCCCCTTTTGCGTAAATCGTTGAGTGCCTCAACCAGCGTATCGTATGCGTACATAAATGCAATTTATCATTCTAAAACCAAAAACCCGTACTAAAAACAAATTCGTTTCTGTAAGTACGGTAATTGCCTTGGTAATAAAATATATCCCCCTCGCTTCGGTTATCGTTTAGCCTGCGGTATTCAAATCTCACGTATGAATTAGGGATGGGCTTTACTTCAATCCCACCCGTTATACCATAAATATCTATGCCAACGTTTTTCCCTTGCCCGTTGGTAAATGTGCCCGACATCATTCCATCGGTATCCTTCACATACTCACCTCTTGTATATATAGAAAACCGTTTTGTAAAACAGTATTTAAAAGCTAACTGACCGCTAAACATAAAAGCAGTGGCAGTGCTATCAGCAATTTGGGAGTTTTTTTGAAGCCCGTAATTAGCCTCAAAACCCAAAATGCTCTTGCTTGTTTTCCAAATCATATACAAATCATGATACCATCGCGGCTTGTGTAAATTGTTATAATCCGGCACATCGTCGGTTTTCATGGTATTCAGAGTAATCGATACGTTGGGCGAAGGGTCAATCATTGCCGACATTCCCCACATCTTCGATTGATTGGTTTCGATGTACCCGTTAAACTGATTAAACATGTTGGCTTGCACGGTTAAAAACTTAAAAGGCTGCCAGGTTAGTTTTGCGCCACTTAAATAATAGGGCTCAAGGTAGGTGGTGATGGATACCGTTGAGTTAATGTTTTCGCGCGGTTGAACGGACTCTAACCCAACGTGGGTGCGGAAATAACCGATATCGAACCACAATTTGGGTACAATGCGGATGCCTAAGTTGGCTTGCTGAAACAGATTGAAACGAGGCGACCAAGCAGCATCAGGCATATCGCCCCAATGCAGGGTAATAATTCCCCGTATTTTTTCTGATTTATATTTTGCCGATAACTGTACCAAATTTAGCCCCACCTCGTTACTGTGCGGCGAAAGTGTCGGGAATTTTTGGTAAGAATCAGGCCCTACACTATCGGTATAATAGGCATAGTAAGCACTTATATAGCCGGTAATATCCAACGTTCCCGTGGTATCAAACTCTTCTTCTTTAGGCGCTATACGTGTTCCTGAATAAATTAGCGCAGGCTCGTGTCGTTGGGAGCTGTCTTTATTAAACGGATGGTTAACTTTAAATGACTTGGTTGGAACTTTTGCGGGTATTTCAGGTTTGGGAGTATCGGGTTCTATTACCCATCCTGTTTCTTTATGCTGTTCAACAGGTTGATTGGGTTGCGTAGTTTGGGGCGGGTTCGGGGTGTTACCATCTACTTTTTTAAAACCCAATCGCAACCGCTGCCCCACATTTATGGCATCAGCATTGGTAAGCCCGTTCCAGTCCATAATTTGCTGCACGGTAACTTGATATCGCAGCGAAAGACGGTATAGATTATCTCCTTTTTGTACGGTATAATACACCCAAACAGTGTCTTGCTGGGCTGCAACATTTTTAAAAAAAAGCAGAAAAACCAAGCTTGCCAACAAGGTTTTAACTAAACAAAAATACCTCGCCATTTAGCTGGCAAGGTATTCATAATTAATATATAATGGATTAAAAAACAGTAATTTTTAATCCCTCTTAATAAAGGCTAAAAATTGGTGCGACGTAACTCGTACCGTGCTGCACCGGTAGCAATCTTAATTACCGAAAACTCATCATTACTGTAAAAAGTAAGCACGTTTCCTGATTTTATATAACGCATTTCCATTTCTATGCAAGTAAACGAACCAGCCGGCACAGTTACTTGCACTCCGGTATTCTTAATGGTGCATTGCACGGTATCAGTGCCATTAAAATCCTTCCAAGTATCTCCTTGTTTAGCCCCAATTTTAGCAATGCGCGTTGCATTTAATTTGGTTTGTCCGGTATTAAAACTCTTTAAATATCCGCCGTCAAAAAACTGAAACGCGGTTTGGCTCATTGTTTTATCCCAAGAGCGTATTTCATAAACACCGCTATCTGCTTTTTGTACATTCATTACAAAGCTGTCAATAACGTTATTGTTATAGATAAAATCAAATACTTTTTGGTTGTTGGCCTTAAACCATTTGCCCGGTGCCCATGCGGGTTCACCGGCTGAGGGCTTAGCATCGCCCTCTTTCTTGCATGCTGATAACAACATACACGCGGCCATTAAACAGTAAACTAAATTGTTAATGTTCTTCATATTGTTTGTTAAAATTTTAGGCAAATAACGCAAGGAAGCTGATTTTGCCGATCATCCAAACGGGTGATTTGGGCGAATTGCCCTACATATTTTGGGTGAATTGCCAAGAAATGTTACTTGAGTCCTTTAATCCATTGCGTTAGTTCATCAACTACCAGCAACGATACATTGGCGGGTATATTATAGTCTTCGGGACAAGGCGTACCAGTGCCTGCTATCATGCTGTGAGTGTGTCCGTTAAGCAATCTAAACGTTGCATTCGGGCTGCTTTTTAGCGCTTCTTTCCACAACTCAAAGTCTTGATTATTAACTTGATAATCGCGACTACCTTGCAAAAACAACATAGGCAGCTTCATTTTCTTTGCGGCTTCGGTTTGGCTATAACTCTCAATATCATCCCAATACCTTGCACCAACACCATAAGGCAGATAACGCTTATTGGTGGTAGTATCGTACCAATGACGTTGCAAGCGCACAAACTCGTCTTTTTGCTTTTCGTATGATTCCTTTTTATCGGGGTACAATCCGGCCAAATAATCCATCTGCTCTATAATCTTATCCGAAAGCCGTTTGGCAGGAGCTGCCATAAACACCACCCCCGCTAAGGGAATTTCCATATCAGCAATGCGGGGGAGCATCATCCCCCCTAAGCTATGGCCTATTACTATAATACGCTTTGCGTCAATACCCTTATAAGTATATAAAAACCTAACGGCTTCCTGAGCATCGTAAACGGTTTCTTCGTTCACCGTAAAATAATCATCCTCTGCACGCTCATCTGCATAGGTATTGGTTCGCTTATCGTATCTAAGCACGGCAATGCCTTTGCTTGCCAAACCGTATGCAATGTCTCGGTAAGGTTGCTGCGGACCTTGCTTTCCGTTCATATCACCCGGGCCTGAACCGTAAACAATCACCACCACAGGTACATCGGTTTTTGCATTTTTAGGCATAGTAAGCTCGCCCTTAAGTATAAATGGGGCTTTACCAAACTCAACCGAAGTAGCTTGCACATTTTTTACAGTTACATAGGCGGGCAAACGGTACTTTTCTTCCAACTGTCTGTCGGCCTTAGAGGTCATTTCTTTCAGCATGTAAGTAGTAATCATGTGGTTGGCCGAGAACCCTATTTTCATTTTTACATAACCGCTGTCAAATTCAAACTCTTCAATCACAAACTCTTGGCCGTTCTTTACCTCTATTTTCAAGGTTTTGGTAGTCTTATAATTACCAAATTTATCCACCACATCATTCCAAGCTCTATACAATAAATAGGGCGGCACTTGCCTGCCTTTTGCCGTATCAAACAGTTTTGCCAGTTGTTTAAACTCTTGCTGGGTATTTAGCTGCATCACTTTTTCTAGCATCGCTTTATTCTCTTTTGATTGAGAAAACACCACCGTTGCACATAAAACAACCACCAATAAAGCTACCGCCTTTTTCATACCGCAAATATATATGGGCGTAGCGAGCGTTAAAAGCAGGATAATCCTATAATCAGCCACGTGCAAACAATGTTTATCACGTTAATGCGTTATCTAAAGGTTTTCAGCTTGTTCACTTTGAGATAAAAACCGATAAGTCCCGAATATTCACCGATTAAAACCAACGCAAACCGCATTATATTTGTCTATCAGCTTATACAAACCTCCGAAATGAAAAAAATAAACCTGCTGTTCACCCTTTTCATCGCATTGTTGGTTATGTTCTCATCCTGCAAGCCCGAAGAAAAAAACGATAGCCCCGCTCCTACCAACAACACTCAAACGGGCAATGTAACAGTGAAGGTGAACCATACTTTTGGTGCAGCTGCGTTTGATTTCACTTCAACCTTTAAAAACCCTTCGGATAATACCGAGGATATGACGTTTAGTTCGATACAATACATATTATCGAATTTTGAATTGCAAACTACCGACGGTACTTGGGTTCCTGTGCCTGAAAGCTATTTTTACATCAACGGTAAACAAAACCAAAGCCTTAGTTTCACCCTAAAGGATGTGAAAGTGCAAGACTATAAAGCCGTGCGCTTTTTAATTGGTGTGGATAGCACCCGCAATGTATCAGGAGCGCAAACGGGCGGCCTTGACCCGGCTACGGGGATGTTCTGGAGCTGGAATACAGGTTATATTTTCTTTAAGGTAGAAGGAGATTGCCCACAGCTTACCACCCCGTTTGGCAGCTCTAACTTTGTGTACCACATCGGCGGTTTCAAAGGGCAATACAATTCATTGGTGTGGGCTGAAGCCTCGTTTGGCAGCAAAACACTCAGCGTTAAAAGCGGCTCAAACACACTACTTTTAAAGGCTGATGTTGAAGAAGTATTTAAAAAACCGATAGCTTTTGAGCTAACCAACACCCCGCAAATAACTCTTAGCGGGCCTGAAGCCGTAGCATTTGCTCTTAACTATGCGGATATGTTCAGCGTAACTAATATCGAATAACTTATTGAGGGTTTTACTTTACATATCAGCAGGTTTATTGGTGTTTCTTTCGGCCTGCAAGCCGGACAAAGCCCCTGATACCCCTCCCATTGCAAACGATTACGTGTTTAAGCAACCAGCGGGCTTCCCTACCCCTGTGTATGATTTTAAGAATAACACGGTAACGCAGGCAGGCTTTGAGTTGGGCAGAAAATTGTTTTACGACCCTGCCTTATCAAAAGACAGCACAATTTCGTGCGGCACTTGCCACAAGCAATACGCTGCTTTTTCAGATGTGGGTCATCATATTAGCCACGGCATACAAAGCCGTTTAGGCACTCGCAACAGTCCTGCTCTTTTCAACATGGCTTGGTCTCCCACCTTTTTTTGGGACGGCGGGGTTACCCATTTAGAATTGCAACCCCTTGCCCCCATTACCAACCCGGTTGAAATGGACGAAACCATGGCGGGCGTAGTTACTAAAATAAGTAACATTGCTGCCTACCGCCCTATGTTTAAGGCAGCCTTTGGCACTGATACCGTTACCACGCAGGCAATTATGCGTTCCCTTGCACAGTTTATGGGCATGATGGTGAGCCACCAAAGCAAGTACGACAAGGTACTGCGGGGAGAAGCTACCTTTACCCCCGACGAACAGGCCGGTTATGTTTTGTTTAAAAACAACTGCGCTGCTTGCCACACCGAACCATTGTTTACCGATTTTAGTTTTAGAAACAACGGATTAGATACCGCATTTACGGATGAAGGCCGAAAGCACATCACCTTACAAAATGCTGATTTGGGGAAGTTTAAAGTCCCCAGTTTGCGAAATGCCGCCATTACTTTCCCCTATATGCACGACGGGCGAATAGAAACGCTGGAAGACGTGATGGAACACTACACAAAAGGTATTAAAAACAGCCCCACACTGGATAATGTACTTAAAACTCCTATTGTGCTTACCCCAACACAAAAAGCCCAATTAATACTGTTTATCAAAACCCTTACCGATAATACCTTTATTACCGATAAACGGTTTAGCGAGCCTGTGAAATGACCAAGGATTTATAAAATGATAACGCTAAGTAGTGAATGCAGTTGCTCAATCGCCCAGCCTCTCCAACTCCTTTAGCACTTTTTGCCCACGGTTAAATGTAGCCGGTGAGGCATCAATTAATTGATGTTCAATCAGCATTTTAAGTTCGTTCTTAATATCGGGATAGCGGCGGGCAACCTTTAGCAGTACCGTCATACTAAATGCTTTAATAGCAATCGGTTCAACCCCCGAGGCCAAGTACCCGAAACACACATCCGTTACCGTACCAAGCAAATCATCGGGTATGTGCACTTCTTGCAGCATCCGCACAATATTCCGTTTCACCGCATCGTGCAGCTTGGGTTGCTTCAACGTTTCAATCAGCACTTCCAAATGCTTTTGCATCAGTTGCGGTTGCAAATCGGCTACCACCCCAAACGCATAAGCAGCCCGCTGGCTCACAATAGGTTCATCCTTTAAAACAAATTCAAGCAATTCTTCAAACCTGTCTTCATCGCTACCCACCCAAGCAGCAATTTTATTCGCTTGTCGCTTGCTGTGCTCCTTTAAAATCTCATCTCGAAGGTTCATTACTTACAAAAATAAGCGGTAGTTAGGTATTGTAAAAACTAAAAAATTATATAAAACGAATAAATCCCTTAATTATTATCAATAAAAATAATTTCGATTAATGTTTACCTATTGCACACTAAAAGGTATAAACAACGAGTTCACCATTAAAACTACCGCCCATGAAAATACTTACCGCCTGGGTTTCATTATTATTTTGCTGTGTATCAGCATCCGCCCAATACGATATCAGAGAAAGCATCTACTTCGATTCTGACAGTTTTACTTTTGATAAAACTGCCCTCGCCCAAATACAACGCATCAAAAATAAGCTGATTAATAACCCCTACCACCGTATAGAAATTTATGGAAACACGGATAGTATCGGCGAACTGAAATATAATCAGGAATTATCAGAAAAAAGAGTAAAAAGCGTGCTTGCCTACCTGTTGAACGGGGGTACTGAAAGTAAGCGGATTATAAAAACGGCTGCCTTCGGCGAAAAAAGCCCGATGGCCGATAATGGGAACGAATGGGGACGACACAAAAACCGACGGGTGGACATTATGGTACAAATGGACCACGACACCTGTATTAAAGACGGTTGCGCCAAAACCTGCCTGCCAAAGGGCACGTTTGACCCTGCTTTTAACCGTGAGGTGAAAATTACGCTTGTGCCCATTACCAATTTCGACCAAATGGCGGAGAATAATATTTCGCCGCAAACCAACAGGGGTGATTACCTTTTCTCTAACGGGATGATGCGCATCACCAGTACGGTTAACGGACAGCCCGTAAACCCAAAAAAGAATGTGAAAATCAGCATCCCCGCTCACCGTATCGACCCTGATATGGCTATTTATGAAGGGAGTAACGGCAACGGCCCTGTGAAATGGGAACGGAAAACCATTGAGTTGAAAAAGGTGAACGACCATTGTTTGGTGTATGAGATTGATGGCAGCTGGCTTAATAAGTGGATTAACATGGATAAACCCCGTCCTGCGGGCAATATGATTTGCCTTGACAATCCCTTTATTTACCTTGATTTACCGATGGACGGCGACACCAATAAGGTGATTGAAAACGATATTATTTTATCCTTTAATACCAATGATTTTGAGGGGCACAATGCCAAAGCTGTTACCGTAAAAACAGGCAACGTAGCCAATATGTGCGACTGGCTGAAAAACAACATCACCAGCAACACCACTGATGGCGGCTATTTGGACAAAAACCAACGAGTGCTAAAAATCAACGGGTTTTATGAAGACGGCAAAAAAGTGGAGCTGGAAAACCTGAATAATTTTACCGCATTATTTCCTTTTAAAGAAGATAAAAAAGAACCTACGTTTTACACTGCCGAACGCAACGCCGACGGTAAAATTATATGGGACAATGCAGGCAAGCCCGACAGTATTTTGGATTTGAAGGGCTGCGGGTGCAAATACTACGTAAAAGAGTTTCAATACCCGGTGCAGTACATCAGCATATCAACCACCGCCGAGGTAGAAAAAGAGAAGGTAGAAACCAAAGCCTTGAAGTTTAAAAAGGTAATTATGAACGAGCTGTTTGTATATTATAAAAAAGACAACCTGATGATTACCCTTAAACCCAATGCCAAAGGCCAGTTTGACATCCCCTTGTACGATAAAGAAGGCGATATTATAGTAATGGGCAAATACATTAAAGAGGGCGAGATATACTACTTTGACGAGCGTTTATCAAACATTAAACCTGCTTGGTTTGGCTGGTTTGGCGATACCAAACGAATGAAAAAAAGTAAGTTTAAAAAGTACGACGAGAAAAAAGGCCTTAAACTTAAAAACATCAGCTGTACCAAGGGTAAACCCAAAGAAGCAATTAAAAGTGAGAAGAAAGAGGATATTGAATGGTTAAACGACCCTACCATCCCCGCTCCTACTACCAACAATAAATAGTAACCTTAGTAACACCGTATGTGTTACTTCATACCAAAATAGTTTTTCATAGTTTGTTTAGAAAGTCATGCCCCGCAAGGGGTGTGGCTTTTTTGATTAGTAACGGTAGTGGCAACCATTACCCTGTCATTCTGAGCGCAGCGCAGCACCTTATAGTAACTGTGTTCACAAAACGGGATAAGATGCTTCTTCGTCAGCAGGACAGTAGCAAGTGCGGCTGCCCATCCTGAGCCTGCCGAAGGATAGAGCCTGTCGAAGGGGTGCGGTTGGTATGAATGTGCGGTTTCACCCTATCAAGAGGGAAGGCTTGCGCCCTGCCCAACCACCCCTCGCCTGTAGGAGAATGATATAAACTTATATAAATACCTGTAAAAATCTTTATTACAATACTTTATACTGTGTTTTTTTATTGATTTTAAAGTGTAGGTACAACATAGGTGCAGCACCTTAGTTGTTTTGATAAAGGGGTTTTAACTCCAAAGAGACGGCCACGGT